>VOFG01004684.1_pt1 | contig 600475 bp, 691 predicted proteins | sample 5384171 | NCBI WGS metagenome assembly VOFG01 (sample SAMN12384726, study PRJNA508395) | human gut metagenome | isolation source: healthy gut F | host: Homo sapiens
CTCCCCGGGAGGAGCGGATCGCTCTGTTTTTGCAGGCGGTAGAAAATCCATACTGCTTTTGCATCGGTGGGATCGGTGTAAAGATTGAATTTGCGGAAAGCGGGCCGTCCTTGCAGGACACGCTGACGGACTTCCTGCTCCGGCAAAAAAGCGGGCTGTAACTTCGGTTATGGCCCGTTTCTACTTCGAGACAAAGTGTCCCGAGGCGGAGGCATCCTTGTTGTCCCGCCCGGGCAGAGGTATAATATAGATGTAATGTGATAGGGAAGGAGGAACAATGGCACGAACAAAAAACAGAGGATTGCAACAGAGTTTCTCTCCCTCTTATACCGTCCGCCGCTGGCGGCTGGGCGCATACATCCGGCTCTCCAAGGAGGACTTGAAAAAGGGAAAGGATGACAGCAACAGCGTCATCAACCAGCGTGATCTGCTCAATGACTTTTACCAGAAGCATATCGGAGAATTTGAAAGTGTTTCCGAATATGTAGACGATGGACACACAGGAACGGACGCCAACCGGGAGAACTTCCAGCGGCTCCTTTCCGATGTAATGAGCGGAAAAATTAACTGCGTGGTAGTAAAAGACCTTTCCCGTTTTGCGAGAAATTACAGTGATGCGGGAAGTCTGATTGATAACCTGTTTGTTCAGATGGGTGTCCGTTTTATCAGTCTTGCTGAAAATGTGGACAGCTATCTCAACCCGGACAGCGTTTCCAGTATTATCGTCCCGATTACGAATGTAATGAACGATCAATACTGCTACCAGACCTCAAAGAAGATCCGCCAGGTCTTTGACTACAAGCGGCGCAACGGGCAGTACATCGGCGCATTTGCCCCTTATGGATATGTAAAGCACCCAAAGGACAAGCACCAGTTGATCATCGATCCCGATGCCGCTGAAATCGTCAAACTTATTTTCTCTTTGTTTCTAAAAGGGACATCGAAACGGGCCATCGCTTTGTATCTGAATGAACACGGCGTACCCAGCCCCTCGGCTTATAAACTGCAAAAGGGCATACCTGTTTCAACAAGAGGATATGACGATCCTATGTGGGGAGCCCGCATGATCCACTCCATTCTTACGAACCCCACCTATACCGGGGATTTGGCGCAGGGCCGCAGTCGGGTAAAAAGCTATAAGGTACACGAGGTTGAAAGCGTCCCCCGTGAAGAATGGGTGGAAGTAGCTGGTACGCATGAGTCAATCATTGATTATGAAACCTTTGATAAGGTACAGGCTCTTTTACAGCGTGATACCCGTACTTCTCCAAAAGGCCGGGAAGTCCACCTGTTCAGCGGTTTTCTGAAATGTGCTGACTGCGGGCGGGCAATTACCCGGAGCGTAGGCAACAACAATAATGTGTACTATGCCTGTTCCACCTACAAGAACCGCTCTCGGACAGCCTGCACAATGCACTCGATCAAGCATAACCGTCTGGAGGCCGCTGTCCTCTTTGCGGTACAACAGCAAGTCCATCTGGCTGTTTCATACTCGGAAATGATTGCCCGCATTAACACCGCCCCAGTCAAAAAGAGCCAGTCCATCCGTTTGGAAGAACTGATTGCTGCAAAAGAGCGGGAACTGGCAAAAATCAGCCGCTACAAGCAGTCCCTTTATCAAGACTGGAAAGACGGGGAAATTACCCAGCAGGACTACCGGGATATGAAAGCCGATTATGAACGACAGATTATCGCTCTTACGGATGTGCTGGCCCGGCTGAACGCTGAACGGGCGGAACTGGCAAACGGTGTAAAGAGTGAACATCCCGCATTGGTGGCATTTACAAAACATCAAAATATCGACCAGCTTTCCCGGGAACTTCTCGTTGAGCTGATCGACCATATCAAGGTTTATGAGAATGGAAACATTAGTGTGAGATTTAAGTTTGCGGATGAATTTAGACGCATAGCAGAATACATTGAAATCAACACCACAAAACCCGCAGTAGCGGGCTAACCCCCGCTACATACCCCTTTGACAGTGTGTTTTCCTAATAGGAGCTAATCATATGGAATTTGCATCTCACATGGAAAAATTACTTGCAGAAGATAGATACATTGCAAGAAGTGACTATAAGAAATATATAGATGAATATCAGAAAAGCATAAGTTTCTTTGAGGTATTATCAGATAGCGGTATGCTTGGGAATTTCTGCGATGTTAATGGTGTGGAAGAAAAGGAAATTGTACAAGCGATTGACTATTACAATAATGCAGAGACATATGTTGAAGACCACAATGAGGAATTTCTTGCCAGAGCAATGGTCGAGGAAAAAGAATATCTGGATAATGTTCTTAAGGCAGTAGACCCGGTAGTTGTACTGGATGAGGATCAGAGAAAAGTAGTACTTACAGATGAGGATTATTGTCTTGTTATTGCCGGCGCCGGAGCGGGAAAGACAACAACGGTAGCTGCAAAGGTAAAGTATCTTGTGGACAAAAAAGGAATTGATCCTGCACAGATTCTGGTTGTTTCATTCACTAATAAGGCGGTGAATGAACTGAAAGAAAAAATACAGGATGATTTGGGAGTACCATGTCCTATAGCGACATTTCACTCTACTGGAAACGCGATTATTCATAAGAATTCACCAGAGGAAAAACTGAATATAGTGGATAATTCTAAGCTATATTTTGTAATCAGAGACTATTTTCGTGGATCTGTGATGAAAAATGAGAGTGTAGTCAATAAACTCATCATGTTTTTCGCGACTTATTTTGATGCACCCTATGAAGGCGATGATTTGAACGGATTTTTTAACAATATTGCGAAAGCCAACTATTCCACGATGAGAAGTGACTTGGAAGATTTTAAACGTGAGGTCATAGATACCAGAACGAAAAAATCTGTAACAATTCAAAATGAAATTTTGAGATCGCATCAGGAAGTAGAGATTGCCAATTTTTTATATTTGAATAATATCGAGTACGAGTATGAACCTATTATCAGTATAACATACAGTATTCGCATAAGCCGTATACCCCGGATTTCGTGATATATCAAAATGGTAAAATTGCCTATATTGAACATTTCGGAATTACAGAAAACGGGAAGAACGACAGATATAGTCAGGACGAACTTGAACAATATAAAAAGGCAATAAATGATAAGATAAAGTTGCATAAACAGCATGATACTACTTTGATTTATACTTTTTCAGTCTACAATGATGGAAAGCCCTTAACAGAGCATTTGCAAGAGGCTCTGGAAGTAAAGGGATTTGAACTCAAACCCAGATCCAACAAAGAAGTTATGGAACTGCTGGTAGCAGGGGAAGAAAACAGATATGTCAGAAAGTTGATTAATCTGATCTGCAGATTTATATCAAACTTCAAGGTGAACGGTTACAATGCGGAAGAATTTAATCGTATGTATCATTCTACACAAAATGTAAGAAGCCGATTATTCCTTGAAATTTGCCATGATTGTTATCTGGAATATGATAGATGGTTAAAAGAAAATAAGGCCGTGGATTTTGAAGACATGATCAACGAGTCGGCAAGACTTTTACGAGAAGTAAAAGAGATGAAACAAAAACTAAGCTTTAAGTATATTATTGTCGACGAATATCAGGACATTTCCCGGCAGAGATTTGATCTGACCAAGGCTTTATCGGAGGTTACAGATGCTAAGATCATTGCGGTTGGTGATGACTGGCAGTCTATTTATGCTTTTAGCGGATCAGATATTACGTTATTTACGAAGTTCTCCGAAAAAATGGGATATGCGAAAATGCTTAAAATTGTTAAGACTTACCGTAATTCCCAGGAAGTTATTGATATTGCCGGTAATTTTATTCAGAAAAATTCAGAACAGATCAGGAAACGTTTATTATCTCCGAAAAATATCACAGATCCAGTTATTATTTATACATATGATAGCACGGCCAAAGGCCGAAAAGGAGATAGAAGAAGTGGTTCCAATTATGCAGTTGCACATGCCGTAGAAACCGCACTTACACAGTTGATAATGTATAAAAAGCAGGAAGGCAGACAGCCGGGGACAATTTTACTGCTTGGCAGATATGCATTTGATGGAGACCATCTTGAAAAATCCGGGCTTTTTTGAATTCGTGCGGGGTGGAAGTAAAATAAAAAGTGTAAAATATCCAAAGCTGGATATAACATTCATGACAGCACATTCATCAAAAGGACTGGGATATGATGATGTTATTATTGTAAACGGTAAAAATGAAACATATGGTTTCCCGTCAAAAATTGAAGATGATCCGGTACTGGCTTTTGTAATTAAGGGGGACAGGTCGATAGATTACGCAGAAGAACGAAGATTATTTTATGTGGCTATGACGAGAACCAAAAATAGGGTGTTTTTTGTGGCACCGGAACAAAATCCTTCGGAATTCCTTTTGGAACTGAAAAAAGATTATAAGAATGTTGTATTACATGGAAACTGGAACGAGGAGAAGCCTCAAAGCATTGCGAAAAAATCCTGTCCGCTATGCGGATATCCGATGCAGCTAAAATACAAGCGAGCATATGGACTTAGACTGTATATATGCACTAATGAACCGGAAATTTGTGGCTTTATGACAAATGATTACAGGGCCGGGAAGCTTTGCATTCAGAAATGTGATAAGTGCAGAGATGGTTATCTGGTTGTCAAGTCAAGTAAGGAGAACGGCTATTTTCTGGGATGTACCAATTATAAGACGAATGGAACCGGGTGCAATAAATCTATCGGTATGAAGTATTACTATGATCAGATGGGATATCGGATGGAAATAGTAACGGAAAGTCCCGTAGCAATCAGTAGGATAGAAAAAGAGAATCCAGTGAAAAGAGTAGCTGTAACACAGGTTTCAACGGATGATTATGTTGAAATCGAAAAAACAACGGCGGCCTCTGTCAGATATAAGCGGTGGATTCTGAATAATGTTGTGGATACAGTATTAAGGGCATTACAGGATGTCAGCAAGGTAAGATATTATGGTGTTACCATGTTGACGGATATTCTTCGTGGCGCAAATAGCAAACGCATTCTGGACAATGGCTTAGAAATGGTGCCGGAATATGGCATGTTAAAAGAGATACCAAGAGAGACCATCCAGAATATTATTGAATGGCTTATCAACGAGCACTATATTTTGAAAACAAAGGAGAAATACCCCGTTCTTCATTCTACTTATGAAGGGCTTCATTACAGTGAAAGCCTGACAAAAACCAAATTAGAAGAACTCAAAGCATACCTTGAGAAAGATGAGGCATAATGGGAGCAGCTGCCGTCCCTTGTCCCGAAAAAGTTTTTTGTAAGATTCTGTCGAAATTTGCCATATATATAATAGAGGGCGCAATTTCGGCGAGATTGCAGTATTCCTAAAAATATGCTATGATACTCTTAAATGAGCGAAAAAAGTAAAAAGAATCAGACAATTCAATATTATGATCAAAATGCCGCCGATTTTGTGGAGAACACGCGTAATGTAGATTTTCATGTAATGCAGGATGAATTTATAGAAGGGCTTCCTGCAGGGGCGAAGATCCTGGACCTGGGCTGCGGCTCCGGAAGGGACACGAAATATTTCCTGGAGCATGGATACCGGGTAGACGCGATAGACGGCTCCGCGGAACTGTGCGCGTTGGCATCAGAGTACACGGGGATTCAGGTGAAATGCCAGCTGTTCCAAGAGCTGGATGCATCGGAAGTGTATGACGGTATCTGGGCGTGCTCATCGTTGCTACATTTATCCTATGGGGAACTGGATGAAGTGTTATATCGCATCGAGAAGGCACTGAAGCCGCAAGGCATTTTGTACATGTCATTTAAGCATGGTGTATTTGAGGGGAAAGGAACGGCAGATATTTTCTGGATTTTACAGAAGAGAAACTGGAGCAGCTGCTGAAAAAACATACGAGTTTACAGCAGCTGCGGAACTTTCTGACAGAAGATGTACGACCGGACAGGGAAGAAAGATGGTTGAATCTATTCCTGAAAAAGATCAATTCTTAATTGCATATCCGAACTATGTCCTCCGGGGAGACAGTGACTTACCCGAATGGTGGTGTAAGCCGCTTTTTATGATGATGGAGTGGACATGGTCATTATTGATGATGAAATCTGCTCCTGCCGGGAAGGCGAGCAGATTTTTCCGTATACACTGATCACAGATAAACAAAACCACTATATGAAAATATACCGGAGAGTGTTCCGATTCCTGGGATTCGATGCGGAAACGATAGAAAAATGCCTGCAGAAAGGCCGACAGGAAGTGTTGCACTTTACCAAAAAGATTTCAGAAAGAGGAGAGCATGCGGACTCATCACCGCTGGAGCTACTGTTTGAACAAAATTTCACGGATGTCTACGGTATGCGGGCATTGAAATACCTGCAAAAAGAATTCCGGATATCCGATGAGGACGGCAACAATTATTTTCTTGACTATCTGATCGATACTGCAGACAGCAGAGTAGCCATCGAGGAAAACGGAATTCATTACCACCATCCGCAGTTGATCGGAATAGAGGGCTATCGCAAACAATTGCGCAAGCAGAATACCTGCGCATTGTGGGGATTAAAGCTATACCGTTTTTCTACGGAAGATTGCCGATTCAAGGATCGTATCGAGGATGACATCCGGTCTTACCTGGGAAAAGATACCAGCGGATTCCGGGAAGCGGGATTGCTGCTGGAACGTAAAACGGAACTGTATGAGCACCAGGAAATCAGCCTTGCGCAGATAGAGGAACGGCGGGAAAGAGGGATTCGTGCATTCCTCATTGTATTACCTACCGCAGCGGGAAAATCCCGGATCGTGGAAGAAGATATTCAAAAATTTGCAGCCGGAAAAGAGCAGTTCCGGGCTTTGATCCTGGCACCGAATACGAATATCATTGCGGACTGGAAAGAGAGAATTGACAAAGACCTGCAGCCGTTGCAGGACCGGATCGATATTAAGACCTACAGCTATGCGGTAAGACATTACCATGAAAAAACAAGGGATTATTATTCCTATATTGTAGTAGATGAGGCGCACCACGCGGTGGCTCCGATGTTAAAGCGGGTGATTCAATACTATGCGCCGGAATTCCTCGTAGGATTGACAGCGACAGATCAGCGTCCGGATAAAAAGAGACTGGAAGAAATCTTCGGAAATTATACAACAGAGCTTTCTCTGAAGGAGGCAATGGAGAAGGGAGTTGTGGCGAGGGCAAATGTCTACCGGATCGAGACGAATATTGATCTGAGCCATGTCCGTTTTAATGGAAAAGATTATGTGAATGCGGATCTGGGAGAAGAGTGTGCGTGTCACTTCCCGAAATGAATTGATCGTAAATGTGCTGAAGGACTATTTCACAGAGGGAGATGCCGGAAAACGTCAGGGAATTATCTTCTGTATCAACAAGGCGCATACCAAAGAGATGGCACGCCTGCTGAACACAGCCGGTATCTCAGCGCAGGATTACAGTGGAGATACAAAACACCCGGAGAAGGTTATGCAGGAGTTCAAGGAGCATAAGATACGTTTCCTCTGTGCCTGCGATATGATCTCGGAAGGCTGGGACTATCCGGAACTCGGAATCCTCGTTATGGCGCGCCCAACGCTGTCGAAGGTGCTGTATCTTCAACAGATCGGCAGAGGTTTGCGCCGGACATCCATCAAGAAAAATGTGTTCGTCATCGATGTGGTAGATGAATACGGAGCCATGGTAAGACCCTGCAGTATGCATGCTATCTTCGGAAATTCATTGTATGTTCCGTTCGGCGATATCACCAGACAGGATTACCTGCCGGGACAAATGATCGAGATCGATGGCATCACCGAGCGCGTGGAACGGATCGTGGAAGTGGACATCCATACCTTTGAAGAAAAGTATGGGGATTACTATAGTCAGGAACAACTGGCGAGAGAGTACTTCGTCAATACCGGAACGATCACCAGCTGGATCCGTAAGGGGAAGATTGCACCAACAGTGGAGTTCCCATTCGGCAGCAAGAAGATCAGCCTGTTCAGCCCGGAGGATGTGGAGAAATACAGAAAAGAACTGAACATTCAGGAACATAACGATGACACCGTTCGGGATGACTTTTTGCATTCCTGGAGGAAAGAGATTATTCGTTGTCTTATAAGATGCCGTTCCTGCTGTCGTTTATCGATCATATGGACACGATAGGCGATGCGAAGATCGAGGATGTGCTGACGGATTACATAGCCTTTTATCAGGACAGGATCGATAAAGGACTGCCGGTGGATCGCCCCAGCTGCCCTTATAATGCCGAGACTCTGAAAGACCGGAAAATGATCAAGAGCAGCATGCTGACAAATCCCTTTGAAAAGTTCGAGAGAAAGAGATTTATGTACTACTCGAAGGACCTGGGAGTGATCTCACTGAATCATGCGTTGCTGGCGAAGATGAGTGAGGGGGATTGGGAGAGAGTTAAGGGGCAGATGAGGGAAGATTTGGAGAGGTACTATGAGAAAATGTACAAGGATTTATAAAAGAATAAATATTGGATAATAAATGTGAAAGATTTTAGCTTTGGCTGTAGAAGGCTATTGCCCAAAAAATGTTGAGAGGATAAGAGTACCGTTGAACTACGTAGATATTATTGAAAAAATATTTATAATATCGATTCCAAAATATGTGGAATAATAGATGATTATAAGATTTTGCATGATTCTCAGAAAGTTGCGGATTATGTAATCCCATTTCTTCGTACATATTTAGAAACTATAGCTGCGCGTATTTATGCATATGAAAATCCTGATAAACCGACTCCAATAAGAGGAAAAGATAAATGGTATACTCAATACATAAAAGCGCTTAAGGAAACTAATGAATATGGATATATTTGGATGTTTCATCATTCACTTCAGATTGTTACATCACATTATGTTCCGGCTGAAGATGGGGCAGTCCGGTTTATGGAGGGACATATAAATTTATTATATCAGTTACGGAATCATATGAGAGAGATGTTTGGACTGAATTTAATGGAGAATCTGGAAGACTACCCTCAAGAGAGAAATGAAGAGCTAAATCCATACTATAGAAAGATTTATAACTCATTAAGAGAGATTCAGGTAGAAGAAAGTGCAGAACATACTAAGGATAGATATTATATTATGAGAAAAAAGTATCGTTTTGTAGATGGAAGAGGTTTTTTTGAATACACTTTAGCGTATGCTCAGGAGGAAATTACAAAGTTTGATAGATTTGTTGTGTACTCATTTAGTGATATTCAGATAATTATTCTATTCAATGTGATTTCGCTCATACAAGTGTGGATTTTAATGGAATAGATATAGATATAAAATGTTTGGTAGCATGGACGGTATCAATTCGACCATGTGAACTAGAAAAAATTGCAGCCATTGCAGGATATGAGGTAACTGTAAGATCGTATAATACTTTTTATAGAGCTATGATGAAATTTCTTAGTAAAGAAAGGAATGAATTTATTAGATATTCTTTTTAGCTGATGAAAAATGACTATGACATTTATAGCGAGCAAGTACAGATAGGACAAACATCAAAATTTGCTGAGGTATTTAATAAACTAAGGGATATTATTATTAACGATAAATCGGGATGCAACATAATAAGATATCTTATTTCATTTTTGAGAAATGATGTAATTAGAGACCAGTTAGCGGATTGTCCCAATAATCGTTTATCATATTTGTATTTAAAAAATGAGGCAATACCTTTTGATGAAATGCCATATGCGTCAAGCTTATATAAACATAACGTGACTACTTCAAGATTACATAGATGTCTAGATATAGATGACTGTGAACATCAATATCTATCGGCTATAGTAAATAGTGAAGCTTATGATAGTAATACTTTATATGTTGCCATAGACGAGAAAAGTCTGGATTATTATTTATATGAAAAAGATATTTTTAATAAAAGTTTATATAAAAGTGAGAAACAACAACTTAGAAGAATTGAGTCATTTTTAATTATCTATATGTTAAGAACTACTTTGAATTGACAAAAGCTATTATCGGAAAATTGCAACAATATACGTCGGAAGGAGTTAGAGATTATCTTCAAACAATTAACGGAAAGAAGGAAGTTATTGAAAGAATAGATGACAATGAAAAGAAAAAAATAGTATCTAATATTTTCAAACATTCCAGATTGGGAATGATTTATGGTGCAGCAGGAACCGGTAAAACCAAGGTAGCAGAACATATTGCAAAAATTTTTGATGATAAAAACATACTTTTACTTGCTAATACAAATGCTGCCAAAAATAATTTACAAGACAGAATAAATAATGCTTTTTGTGATTGTTATACGGTGCATGACTACATTAAGAATAAGAATAGTAACAAAATATATGATCTTGTGATTGTAGATGAATGTAGCACGGTATGTAATGAAGATATTCTGCAATTGTTTGAAAAATGTAATTCTGAAGCGTATTTACTACTGGGAGATATACATCAGATTGAAGCAATTAAATTTGGAAATTGGTTCAACTTTGCAAGATATTTTATTGAAAAAAATTCTGTGTATGAACTGTCAATTCCTTATAGGGCAAAGAATAATAATACACTATTAGATATGTGGAGTTATGTAAGACATTATGATGAAAATATGTTTGAAAGATTACAAGCTAATGGATATATTTCAACATTAGATGAATCAATTTTTGAAAAGACAGAGGATGAAATTATATTATGTCTAGGATATGATGGATTGTATGGAGTAAATAATATAAATCGTTATATGCAAAAGGTTAACCCTTCAAATCCTGTTGAATGGGGAAACTGGGTGTATAAAGTTGGTGATAAGGTTCTTTTTAATGACAATAAGAGATTTGGAAGTGTTTTATATAATAATTTGAAAGGTACTATTGTGACTATAGATAGGAAAGACGAAGAGATAGTATTTCAGATACAGATTGATAAAAAAATTTCAGACAGGGACATTTTTTATACAGATCTTAAGTTGCATGATTGTGCTTGCGAGGGCAAATCTATTGTAGAATTTTCTGTAAAAAAGAGAATAGAAAAGGATTCAGATACAGATTATTCAGAACAAGTTGTACCATTTCAGATTGCATATGCTGTATCTATACATAAGGCTCAAGGGCTAGAATATAAATCTGTTAAAGTGGTGATTACAGAAGATGTTGATGAGCAAATATCACACAACATTTTCTATACTGCAATTACACGAACAACAGATAAGCTAAAAATATATTTAAGCAAAGAGACTCAGAAAAAACTGGCTACCAAATTTGTAGAAAGTAATGTGGGATTAAAACAAGCGCAGATATTTGCACAACATGCTGGATTGAAGCTAAAGAATAAATTGTCTTCGTAGGAAGAAATAAAATAGCCTAAGTATGGTCGAGAGAGGGAGAGGACATGCTTCTTTTATCGATAATATTTAATCTGAGTGTATATATACAGTCGGGAATGTATTGTCAAAATATTGAAACTTAGGACGAAGCAAGATATACTAAATTGTATCTTCTCTTAGTTAAAACATGATTAAAAAATACATTCAATATGGTGGTAAGCTGTAAGAAATTGTGGCACACTTTTCTTAGACAAGAAGAGAGAGCTGAAAACTGGCGACAGCATTCATTATTAGTTGCATGAACGGGGGAATGATAAAGATATTACTACTGACATCTTTGATGAAAATTAAAATATCAATATTATAATACTAAATGTAAAGAGGTTATAAAATGAAGGTTGTTGATTTTTTCTGCGGTGGCGGCGGTTTTTCCGAAGGCTTTCGTCAGGCGGGGTTTGATATAGTTTTTGCGGTAGATAAATGGGAACCAGCAATTATTACATATAAAGGAAACAAACCAGGAGTAAATGTGGTTCTGGATGATGTAATTCGAATTTCTAATTTGCCGGATGACCAATTTGAAGCGTTAGTTCCTGATTCGGAAGTAATCATCGGATCTCCTCCGTGTCAATCATTTTCACATTCAAATAAATCTGGTAATGCAGATAAGTCCATAGGTATAAAACTTATTAAAGCATATTTGAAAATCATTGCCCGAAAAAAATATAAGAAGAACTCTATATTAAAATACTGGGTTCTTGAGAATGTACCTAGTGTAAAAGAATATATTGAAGATGAATATACAGCAGAGGATTTGGGATTAGAAGGCTCTTTTTTGTGTTAAGACCTCATGGTGGCAATTCTGGAAAATATAATGCAAAATATTATGGCGCCCCAACTAATCGACAGCGTTATCTATGTGGTGAGTTTCCTCCGCTTCAAAGAACAAATGAAGATAATAATGTTAAAACGCTTGGAGATGTACTCAAGACGTTAGGGGATCCTTTAAGCCCAATTCCAAACGAAGTAACAGACTTAAACTATCCTACGCTAGTTCTTCCTAAGAGCCAAGTAACTGATCATCAGTATATTTATGAACTTGCACCATTTGAATGGAAAACTGCTGAAAGATTAAAAAGAGACAAGGGTTATATGGGAAAGATGTCTTTTCCAGAAAACTTAGAAAAGCCTGCAAGGACGGTTATGGCAACTATGTCAGCAAGTTCTAGAGAAGCGATGATTCTTGAGCATAAGGAGGGAAAATATCGTCTTCCAACAGTAAGAGAAGCTGCTTCGATGATGAGTTTCCCTATTGACTATTGGTTTTATGGAAAAACAAAGTCAATTAAGCATACTTTAGTTGGAAATGCTGTTCCACCAAAATTGTCTTATGCAATTGCGAAAGCAATTGCGTTGAAGGAAGGAGAGTCTATTCCAGAACAGTACCCACCGATTCAACACGACGAAGAAATTGCATTTGTAAATTTGAATGGGAACATCTTTCCTAAAAAGAAGGAAAAGGAACGCCGCAGTACTGCAAAATTCAAGTATCATATTCCTTATTTAATTCAAGCCGAATATCGTGTGGAACTAACTAATTATCATTCGGATTTTGGGGACGAACATCGCCCCCCATCTTTTAAATGGGATGCTGAAATACATTATAGCCAGGGGAAAGATAAAGCAAGGGTATACACACCAGACTTATTACTAAATGAAATAGATGAGAACTTACAATTAGCCATCAAAGAGTTTATTTGTCAAAAATGCAGGAACCTTCCGTCGTACAATGATTTTCAGGTAAGGTATTGCATGACTACAACAGAAAGAAAAAAGCCAATGTTATGGGACCATATGAATTATTGGATGAGGTAAAAGCTTTTATAGTAAGAACTATTCCAGAACAGCAATTTGAGAATCGAATTTGTTTGAATGAAGTCCCTCACTCTTTGCCGTTGGCAATTGCAGTTGGTTACATTATCCTAAACCAAATCACTCACGAAATGGGAGGAAAATAAAATGGATGCAATAACTAGAAAAACAAAGCTTGATGAATTAAAAGAAAATCAACTCAACGTTGCTATGACAGGTATCCCTCTGCGTTACAAGGGAACCACCCGCACTGAGAACGTCTATCGAATCCCCCTTGATTATTTGATATATAACAAATATAACGGGAGAATTGGTTCGGATGTCTTATCCTACGAAAAACAAAACGGCGTGCTAAATGCTGAGTTGGATGGGGATAAGGCAATAATAGAAAAATTTTTATACGACTCCAAAGTTGATAGAAATAAAACTACAATGGAGAGCCTTCTAAAAAATGGGCAGCAGAGGTACGGAATTGTGACGTCTGATGGTACAATTGTAGATGGAAATCGCAGAGCTATGCTGCTAAATAGATTATTCTACAAGAGAGAAGAACTTGGTTATTCTTATGAAGAAGTCGAGAAATGTAAATATTTTTTAGCGATTATTCTTCCAGATGATGCAGAAGAAAAGGATATTCAGCAACTAGAGACTATTTATCAAATGGGTGAGGATGATAAACTGGATTACAATCCTATTGAGAAATATCTGAAATGCAAAGAATTAAAACGACTTGGCTTTTCAGAAGAGGATATTGCAGGATTTATGAGTGAAAAGCCTTCTCAGATTAAAGAGTGGATAAATGTTCTTGATTTGATGGAAGACTACCTAAAAGAATACGACTATGAGGGTATATATACCGATTGGAAAAAACAGAAGGTCCCTTTGTCGATCTTGAAAACTATTTGGATTCTTATAAAAAAAGAAAAAATCAAATGTTAGAAATGCAGATTGGGCATATAGTGATTCAGATATATCTGATTTGAAACTTGTTTGTTTTGACTATATACGTGCACGTTATGAGGGAAAAGAATTCCGAGACATTGCAAAGACTGGGAAAGATGGGAGTATCTTTTTCTATAAAGATTTATGGGAAGCATTTTTGCATCAACATGAGGTAAATACACCTGTAGATGCTAAGACTGTAGAAGAACTTCGATTGGAATATCCAAATGAGGATCTTAGCATACTGTTAAAAAAACGTGACAATGAATGGATAGATAGTGCCAAGGGGCAACTCAAGGGGAATCTTCAGCGCTTTTCACGTAAACTTGAAGATAAACGAGCTTCAAATAAACCTGGTGAACTAATTGAGCGTGCTTTAAGTGCACTTCAAGCAGTAGACTGTGAACAAGATAGTTTTACGAAAGATCCTCACATCGAAGAGATGGTAAGGGAAATCAATAAATTAACCTATGAAATGAAGAAGATACTGGAGCGGAGATGATTAGATATGGCAACGATTTCTATTGATTACAATTCTGAAAACAAAGAAGTCTATTTATGCGGAGATATAGAAGCTATAAAAAGAAATCGTTTTGCATGGAGATATGTTAGGGATTATTTTTCGCCTCGCGAAGAAATGGGGCGTATTGTCATTCCTGTAATGGATGAGGAGCCATTTCCTATTTTGTCTGCTATACGTTCAATGTTGAGCAAATACGGGTTTACAGAGAAAAAAACGGAAAGTTCTGAAAAAAATTTTGCTTGACTTTTATGAAGAAGAACGGAAATTTGATGAATTTTCTCAAAAGGCTCTTCGTATTCGAAATAATGAATGCGATAAAGTTGAGTTTGAGAAATTTACAAATTCTATTGCTTGTCATCTCCCAGCAAGGTCGTTGTATCCTTTGCAGCTCCTTTCTGCGTATCATATGGCGTTTTCTCAAAATGCATGTAATTTTTCGGTTCCAGGGGCTGGAAAAACTAGTATAGTATATGGGGCATATGCGTATCTTCATAGCCTGCCAAATGATAATGCGAAACACATTGACAAACTCCTTGTTGTAGGACCATTGAGCTCTTTTGGACCATGGGAACTTGAATATGAAGAATGTTTTGGTCATAAGCCAAGCGTAAAACGTTTAATCAGTGGAATCAGTAAAACAGACAAGCAAGATTATCTTATTTCAAGTCGAACTTCTGAATTGACGCTGATTTCATATGCTTCGCTTATTTCATTGCAAAAGGAACTTGGTTTTTTCCTCCGCAATAATAAAGTAATGGTTGTGCTAGATGAGGCGCATAAAGCTAAAAATTCGTCAGGAGGTGTAATTGCTCAAGCCGTGCTTGAACTCGCTAAATATAGTAGTGCGCGAGTTGTTTTAACTGGTACGCCTGCACCAAATGGTTACGAGGACATATATAATATGTTCAAATTCATTTGGCCAACGAAAAACATTATTGGATTTGAAATAAATCAATTGAGGGATATTACAGCAATGGGAGATCGGGCTCGCATTGAACGACTGATAAGTAACATCTCACCGTTTTTTATTCGAATTCGAAAAAGCGACTTGAATATTCCTCCGGCTACGATAAATCCTCCTATTGTTGTACCGATGGGAGAATATCAGAGACGAATCTATGACTTTATAGAAAAAAGTACATGGATGAAATGATAGGAGAAGGCGAACCAGACCTATCTTCAAAATTTAAGATAGCATTAGCACATGCAAGAATGATTCGGTTAATGCAAGCCGCATCTGATCCTGTCATGCTAAGAACTCCATTAAATGAGTTCTTAGAAGATGATGAATGCCCATTAGAAGCATATCAGGCAATCCATGATGCCGATGTGTTAAAAGCTATTATAGAGTACGAAGCGATTGAAATTCCGTCAAAATTTTTGGCAGTTGAAAAGATTGTGCGGCAAATTATTGAAGACGGCGGAAAGGTTGTCATTTGGGCAACATTTATTCATACAATTCATAGCATAAAAGAGTATCTTGAGTCTAAAGGAATACAATGCCAAGAATTATATGGTGCAATTCCTGTAGAAAAAGAAGGCACCATTGACGATGGCGAAGAACAAATCCTAACAAGAGAGAAAATCGTAAGAGCATTTCAAGATGATAATTGCCCGTTTAAAGTAATAATTGCCAATCCTTTTGCTGTTGCAGAGTCTATTTCGTTACATAAAGCTTGTCATAATGCAATTTATTTGGAACGTTCTTTCAATGCAGCTCATTTTGTTCAATCGAAAGATCGAATTCATCGATATGGGCTGAAGGAGGGAACAAAGACAAATTATTATTACATTCTTTCGGAAGATAGCATTGATGAAACAATAGATGCTCGATTAGCAGAGAAAGAACATCGCATGAATGAAATTATGGAAAGTATGCCCATTCCTCTTTTTTGATAACGCTTCGGATGATTTGGGGGATGAGGACATAAAGGCGTTGATAAAAGATTATGTTAGAAGAACTAAAAAAAATTAATTTTCAGAGCGGAAGAGATGAAATAATATACTTTTTGTGCAAAGTGATTGGAGCCTCTTCTATTAATCGGAATGATGCTATAGTCTTATGTAACCATGCACCGGGCAAACATCATTTATCTTGTGATGACTTGATAACCTATTGCTCTGCATTTGGCTGGATTCGTTTTTCTGAAAACATATTATCGTTAGCGGATGATCTTATACAACTAGTAGAGGATAATAATCAAACAAATAATTATTTGATACAAAGCACAGTCAATTTTTTGTTTGACGCAGACATTTTTTCAATTAATATGTTTTATTATGATTCCGTTCAACAACAGTATAGATTTAAGAATGAGAGTTTTCCTTTGAAATTATCGTCTGTAAGAAATGTACTTATAAGCCAGGGATTTTTATGTGTTGATAGGGGGGTTACGGGTTCACGTTTCTATGTTTCACCAGAGTATGAATCATTGGTCGCTTCCCAATGCATCAGGAAGAGAAAAGCCATATCACTTGAGCAACTCAAAAAAGCGACTTAAGAGTGACGAACTTGCGGGAGAAAAGGCAGAGTTATTTGTTGTGAAGTACGAAAAGAAAAGACTTGGTGTTGAGGGGGAAAACAAAGTAAAACGGATATCTGAGATAGATGTTACTGCTGGTTATGATATTGTGTCTGCAAATAGTCCGAATTCTACAGTAGCCAATCGGTTTATTGAAGTAAAAGCAGTATCAGAAAATGGATTCTATTGGTCTAAAAATGAATATGATATAGCGAAGCTTTTGGCGGCGGACTATTACTTATATTTAGTTGATTTGTCAAAAATTGATGATGACAATTATGAACCTGACATTATCCATAATCCTGTACAACATATTATGGAAAATAATCTTTGGCTTGTTGAACCGCAGTCATATCACATTCAGAAGGTTAAGTTTTAAATAAAAATATGTAAGGAAGTATTTTGACATTGAAAAATAAGGAAATATTATGAAATTTCCTTATTGACACATTAGATTGATATGGAGAGGAAATGATTCAGAAAAAGCGAAGAGAAAGTAATTCGGGCATGGGATACTATACATGTTGGGAAAAAAGGAAGACCAAGTGGGTGCATATATTGTGGCAAGCCCGCAAATACACGTGAACATGTTCCATCCAAAACAATGCTAATTGAACCATTTCCTGAGAATCTACCAACGATTCCGGCATGTCTTGCGTGTAACAATGGTTTTTCAGCAGATGAAGAGTATTTTATTTGCTATTTGGAAGTGTTGAAAAACAAGGTGTATTTAGATTATTCAATTAGTGCACATGTAAAAAAGATTTTGTCACAAAAACAATCTTTACAACATTTAATTGAATCTCAAATTTTAAGCAAAGAAGGTTATATTTTTCCCAATTTTGATACTAATCGTTTTTCAAGGATAATCACAAAATTGGCCATTGGTCATGCTGGATATGAATATGATGACTTGAATTTTGAAGGTGCAAATGGGTTGTGGTATGACTTTTTACCTAACATTAGTGATGAGAAAAAAGCGGAATTTCAAAGTCCAAAGCTAATGGATGTTATTCCAGAAATATCGTCTCGTTTTTCGTGCAACGCATGTATAATACAAAACATTGAAAGTGGCGAGAAATTTGTTTTATCTGACTGGATACCTGTTCAAAATCAAAGATATTCATACAATGTAATTTTAAACGAATCAGGTGGTGTTTCTGTAAAAATGATTATTCTTGACTTTTTGTATTGCAAAGTTGATTTTGAGTAATTATAATTTTAGGTTGTTTCACAAAATTTTTTGTAAAGTAAATTTGTGCGAATAAATGTTATCTGGGTGACCATTGAAGATAAGCGTGTAGAATAAAGAAGGAATCCTATGAAAACCATTCGCGTAGTCGCAGCCGTAATCTGCGATTCCATAGAGCACAAAACAAAAATATTTTCCACCGCAAGAGGTTACGGAGAATTCAAAGGTGGCTGGGAATTCCCTGGCGGGAAGATCGAAGCCGGAGAAACTCCACAGCAGGCGGTTGTCAGAGAGATCCGGGAGGAACTGGATGCTACGGTCAGAGTCGGAGACCTGATAGACACCATAGAGTACGATTACCCGGCATTCCATTTATCCATGGATTGTTTTTCTGGTGTGAGGTTGCGTCGGGAGAACTGAAGCTTCTTGAGGCGGAAGCCGCCAGGTGGCTGACGAAGGAAGAACTGGATTCCGTACAGTGGCTTCCGGCGGATGTGACACTGATTGATAAGATCAAAAAGCTGTATGGCTTAAGAGGGAAAAATAACTAAATTCAACAGGGTGGAATTTTGCTATTTTGCTGTGTTGACAAGCAATAGAAATGTTAGTACTATAATTCCAAAGCATATATTCTAACGATTCCGGCAGCGAGAGCTGATCCACACATCTATATCATTTCAATGAATTCTATGCTTTTATACCACACTAACCATGCACAGCATAGTACGTTGAATGACAAGTGGATAGGACAGCCGAAGTGTGCCCTCTTGATTTCAGGTGCTATGAGAACAGGAGGACACTATGAAGAAACGCAGCTACGAATTGCCTATGCTCAACAGAGAGTATAAGGATACCATTTTCCGATGGATCTTTTCGATTATTGAGAACCTGCTGTCTCTGTACAATGCAGTGACAGGGAAGAATTATCAGAATCCGGAAGATCTGGATATCGTGACTCTGGAAAATGCCATCTATATGGGGATGAAGAATGACCTGGCATTTGTACTGGAAATGGGATTGTATCTGTATGAACATCAGTCTACCTATAATCCGAATATTCCATTGCGAGATTTGTTTTACATAGCCAGTGAATATCAGGATCTGGTAGATGAAAAGTCCCTATATTCCTGCAACATAATCGGGCGGAGGTATACAAAGTGAGTATATTTGAGTATGACAAAGAAAAAGAAGAAAAGAAGCTCCGCAAGGCTGAACGGGAGTGTGGCAGAGAAGAAGGTTTACAGGAAGGTCTAAAGGAAGGGCTGCAGCAGGGACGCATGGAGGAGAGAAAGTCGCTGTTGGCATTGATTGCAAAAATGGGTGCCGGAGGGGACGCAGACAAGATTGCAACATTAGATGATCCGGAAGTAATGAATGCAATGCAGAAGAAGTATGGAATAAGATAGTAGGAGACCTAAATGAACATCCAGATTTTTGGCACGAAAAATGTAACGACACCAAGAAGGCCGAGCGTTTTTTCAAGGAGCGCGGCATCAAATATCAGTTCATAGATATGAAAGAAAAAGGCATGAGCAAGGGAGAGTTTACTTCCGTTGCGCAGGCGAACGGCGGCCTGGAGAACATGGTCAACTGGGAGGGGAAAGATCAGGATACGCTGGCTCTCATCCGGTACATTGCGGAGGAGGACAAGCTGGCAAAGGTGCTGGAAAATCCATCGGTGATCCGCACACCGATTGTCAGAAACGGGAAACAGTCTACCATCGGTTATCAGCCGGAGGCATGGAAGGGCTGGAACTGAGGAAACGTGAAGGAATGGGACAATGATTAAAACAATTATGAGAGATCCGATGTTTTTAGCACAAAAATCCGAGAATGCCACGGAGGTGGACGCACAGGTAGTGACAGATCTGCTGGATACTCTGAGAGCGAATCTGGATCATTGTGTCGGAATGGCGGCAAATATGATAGGGGTTCGGAAAAATATTATTGCAGTGGCAGCCGGCCCGTTTCAGTTTGCCATGATCAATCCGGTGATCACGAAAAAGCTGCGTCCGTACCAGACAGAGGAAGGATGTCTGTCACTGGAAGGTGTGAGACCCTGCACGAGATACGAAGAGATTGAAGTGGATTACCTGGATAGCAATTTCAGGAAACAGCATGGCAAATACACCGGCTGGACAGCCCAGATCATCCAGCATGAAGTAGATCATTGTTGTGGTGTGGTGATATAACATTGGCAAGTCAGGTATGAAAGTTTATCACACACAATGATTGGAATAACTCCTGTAAACTTTACCTGAAACAGTATTTCTTTCCATGCAGTATGCTGATATTATCCTACAGCAAGGAGAGAGCAAGAGAGCCCATAGGATGAGGAACAAAAATGCAGGTACGTGAAGTGATTTGTCCTTCCTGCAGCCATCGTTTCATGTGGATGGATGTCGAAGAGGGACCGACGATCAAAAAATACCGGTCTGTAGAGACCGGAGAGACATTCCATACGGCAGTATGCCCTCAGTGCGGGAAACGCGTGATATTGTTACCGGACAGGATATGCGCAGTGTTGCCCGGAACGGAAGATAACCTGGAAATGATGTGGGAGATTATGCGGATCAGGGCGGCGATGCCATCCGGCTGCTGGACTGGCTGGCAGAACGTGAGACCTTTTATCCGGTGGAGATCCATACGGCCAACCCGGTGGGGAGAGCCAACATGGAGAGGATTCTGGCCAGATACTGGGGAGAACAGTACTGGTAGGAAATTTTGTGATAATTTAACTAACGGTTAATAGGCAAAAGAGATTCTTTGTGTTATAGTAAAAGTCTACGGAAAGACGGATATGCAACTGGATGCTGTACGGCATCGGAAGGAGGCGTATGATGGAAAGACCGCATTTTGACATTGTGGCCAGCGGCGCACGGATGAGAGCAATCCGTCAGGAGCGGAAGATCTCCGTGAAGCAGGTCATGGAATACATGGGCTTTGAATCTACGCAGGCCGTGTATAAATGGGAAGCCGGAAAATGCTTTCCCCAGGCCGACAATTTGATTGCTTTAGCTATTTTGTATCATGTAAGCCCGATGGAGCTTTTTGGTAGAAGAGGACCTGGTGCCCTCTTCTAGTCATATCTGGGGAAATGCCGCATAGTGCGGAATGGAAGAGAAGGTGCACAGGGAGAGCAGTATGATTTACATAACGGGAGATACCCACGGGGATTTCACAAGATTTTCCGCCAAAAGATTACGGAGAACCGGCCTGGAACTGACAAAAGAAGATTACATCATTATCTGCGGAGATTTTGGACTGTGCTGGACGAAGGATAAAACTTTTGAGTATCATTGTAAAAATTTTGCGGAGAAACCTTACACCATTCTGTGGGTACAGGGAAACCATGAAAACTATGATATGATCGGGGAATATCCGCTGGAAGAATGGCATGGCGGGAAAGCGCGGCACATTATCCGGGACAAGGTGATATTGCTGGAACGGGGACAGGTCTTCGAGATTGACGGCAAGACCTTTTTCACCTTCGGAGGGGCATCTTCCCATGACATTCAGGGAGGAATTCTGGATCGTCAGACGGTGGATTTCGCAGAACAGAAGCGCAGGGCAGACCGGAATTATCTTCCCTACCGGATTCTTCAGGAAAGCTGGTGGCCCCAGGAGCTGCCGACAGAGGGAGAACTGCAGGAGGGCCTGCGCAATCTGGAACGATATCACTACGAGGTAGATTATGTGATCACACACTGCTGTGCCAGCACGTTGCAGGACCGGATCAATGCCGGGACGGGACGCTCCTGTGCCCCGGATCTGCTGACGGACTACCTGGAGACTTTGGAACAGAAGCTGCATTACAGGCATTGGTATTTCGGCCATTATCACCGGGACTGTCAGCCGGATGACAAGCACACGCTGGTATACTATGCGATACTGCCGCTGGAGCAGAAGGAAAGTGCAGCTGCAGTGCCAGTGCCGGGACAGATGGGAGGAGTAACGGATCATGGCAAGGGATGAGAATGTTAGAATTTTTCAGGATACAGAAAAACGGGTAAAGGAAGATCCGGGGCTGCAAGAGGCAGTGAAGCGCTCTGTGGCAGAACAGGTGCTGATCCCGGAGATGATGGAAGTCACGGACCTGATGCCGGAGCTTGCACAGAATCGTGACAGATATGAGAAGGATGCGGAAATCATAGTGTCGAAGAAGCGAAGCTATGAGGCAGCTGCCGGGTATCCGGGAGAAAGGGTATGTGTTCACAATTTTGCATCAGCGACGAATCCCGGAGGTGGTGTGACCAAGGGAAGCTCTGCCCAGGAGGAATGCCTGTGCCGCTGCTCCACCCTGTATTTTTGTCTGAATACGAAGGAAATGTGGGCAGGCTTTTATTCTCCACACAGATATGCGCAGGATCCGATCCACAATGATGACTGCATCTATACGCCGAAAGTCATTGTATTCAAATCCGATACTGCGACACCGGCACCGCTTCCGGAATCAGATTGGTATTCTGTGAATGTGATCACCTGTGCAGCACCGAATCTGCGTCTGCTCCCGGCCAATGGGATGAATCCAGGAGACGGTAATAAGACCGTGAAGATGACGAGAGCACAGCAGCAGGCATTGCATGAGAAGCGTCTGACCAGGATCCTGGATGTGGCTGTGGCGGGAGGCAATGAAGTGGTCATTCTGGGGGCGTTCGGATGCGGAGCTTTTGAGAATGATCCGGAGGCTGTGGCAGCTGCGTTTTCCAATGTGATCGCTCGTTACAGAAAATGTTTTAAAACCATAGAACTGGCCATTTATTGTTCCCCAGGGATGAGCAGAATTATAATATTTTCAAACGTGAGATAGATACGACATTGCGTTGACAAATGATAAGGAAACTAGTACTATAGTGCCAAACAACACGTTGGATATTGAGGGAAGTAATGGAGAAGGAACAGGGAAAGCTTATTATAATTGTATCAGTCGTATTTGCTATGGTTCTTCTGTGCATGATCTGCACCTCAGACAGTGTGCCGGAGGTAAAGTCATTACAGGAGTGTACGCCGGACGCAGTCAGCGTCTTGGATGACGGCAGGGAGCTGTACGATTTTATATTGGATCAAAACGATGATGAGACGAACTCGATCGTGTTTTATTCGACACATCAGGAGATTGTGGTGTATGCAGATGGGAAGCTGATCTATCAGCTGGATGCTGTACCCGGCATATGGGGAAATACTCCGGGCTGGACTTGGAATATTGTCAGGTTTTCAAGTAATGTGAGCAGCTTGCAGGTACAGTTCACCCCTTGTTATCCGGAAACGGCAGGCCAGCAGAAGACGTTTTATATCGGTGGCGGCTATAATATCTATCGTTGGGTGATGCGCCGGGCAATGCCTGCCTTTCTCATCAGCATGATGGTGATACTGATAGGATTGTATATTAGTATTTATTGGATCGTTATCCGCTGCGGAAGCCGGATCGACGGAACCTTATTGTATCTGGGTATTTTTTCGATCCTGCTGGGAACATGGTCGGCCAATGAGACGGATGTGGCAACGCTGCTCCTGGCCAACAGGCAGGGATGCTCTTATCTGGCATTTGCTACGCTCATGCTGTTGCCGATGTCCTTTATCCTGTTTGTGAAGAGCTTTCTGGAGATCAGGGATGACCGGTTTTGTAGAATTATCTGTAATGCTAATCTGGCATTGATCGTCCTGACGCATATACTGAATGCAACAGAGATATATGAGTTCCGGAGAAGCCTGTGGATGACGCATGCGTTGATCATTCTGATGATTCTATACCTGCTGGTGGTCATCTGTAGCAAAATTGCCAGAAGGCAGCTGGATCAGAGGCTGAAGGCATGTGTAGGGGCACTGCTGCTTGTATTTTTTGCTACCATTGTAGATGTGAGTGGTTATTATAAAACCAGCAATGATGTAGGTGTCTTTGGCAGAATCTCTTTCTTGATCTTTATTGTGGTGCTGGGAATAGAATCCGCCAGACAGACGGTTGCCCGGCTGAAAAAAGGTCGCAGGGTGGAGGAGTTGGAACAGTTTGCCCTGAATGATTCCATGACCGGCATGTACAATCGAAATGCTTATGATTATTTTGTGAAAAATGAGAAGGATTTTGAAGGGTATGTCATAGTGACCTTTGACCTGAATAATCTTAAGCAGTGTAACGATCAATATGGTCACAGGGCAGGGGATGAGTATATTATCAACGCGGCACATATCATAGAGGACAATTTTGAACGCTATGGGAAATGTTATCGCATTGGCGGAGATGAATTCTGCTGTATCATTCCGAAGGGAAGATATTTTAAGATAGAACGTGTGATGCATAAGATCGATCAGGATGTAGAGATCTTGAATCATAAGAACATCATTCCCGTTCCTGTGGGAATTGCCTATGGGTATGCTGTATTCACGGCGGATGATACGGATCCGGAGAAGGTGCGTGAGCGTGCAGATGAGGATATGTACCGGAATAAGAAGGCGATGAAGCAGTCCTGACCAGAGAATCTACTCGATTGTTAACCATATTATAAAAAGGTTGACAATTGAAAAACACCATGCTATTCTAACAGAGGTTTTTACAAAAGACATCTGACAGAAAGGCATGGTTTTTATTATGACAACACAGACAACAACTCGTAGCAAGACTTATGACATGGTATACATTGCAGTATTTGCGGTTCTGATCGCGATCTGCTCCTGGATCTCCATCCCGATGACGGTTCCTTTTACGTTACAGACCTTCGCAGTATTCCTGGCAGTCGGCGTACTGGGCGGTAAGAGAGGAAGCCTTGCGGTATTGATCTATATTTTACTGGGTGCGGTAGGCATTCCTGTATTCGCCGGGTTCTCTGGTGGTATCGGTCAGTTACTGGGCAACACCGGCGGTTACATTATCGGATTTTTATTCTCCGCACTGCTGATGTGGCTGATCGAGAAGCTGTTCGGACGTAAGACATGGGTGCTGGGTATCTCCATGGTACTGGGTCTGATCGTGTGCTATGCTATCGGAACGGTGTGGTTCATGGTTGTATATGCGCAGAATTCCGGAGCTGTCGGTCTGGCTACCGTACTGGGTTGGTGTGTAATTCCTTTCATCATTCCGGATCTGGTGAAGATCGCACTGGCACTGACTCTGAGCAAGAGACTGTCTAAGGCTCTGAAGCTGAACGGACAGGAATAAAGGATACACCGGATATGGAAGTAACAACAACTTACCGGATCCGTCCGCACCACGGCATGTGCCTGTATTTTTTCGAAGGGAAGGGATACAGTGAAGGGTTCACTAAGCATATGGCGGAGGTGAAGGAATGGCTTCTGGGGAAAAACGGACCGGCATCCCTGCAGCTGGTCGGAGCGACGGATGAGATCTGCAGCGCCTGCCCCCATAATAAGGGTGGCAGCTGTGAGTCTGCGGAGAAGGTAGACCGGTATGATGCGGGTGTATTGAAATACACCGGATTAAAGGCAGGGCAGGAAATGACTTTTGCGGAATTTGAGCGGATCGTGGAAGAGAAGATTCTGCAGCCGGGATATGGCAAGGTCATCTGTGGCGACTGCCAGTGGAGAGATATCTGCCACAAATAATGAAGAGCATTCCCATGCGGGAGTGCTCTTTTGTATTACATGAGATCTGAATTCAGTGATTATATGTTGATTAAACGTGAAGAGTCGGATATAATAAAATCGGAATGTGTGAGAATACCGTTGAACATATTAGACCGGATTTGATTTTAAGGTAAGGAGGATGTAGGCTATGGAAGTAATGGCTCAAGGGAACAGACATATTGTCGATTCGGATAGCAAAGTAGATAATAATGTAGTTCGCCAAAAAGTAATGGATAGCTATCAAGATATGTTGAGCGGAAAAGGTAGAGATTACAAAGTTTTTTTCGCAGAGTTGGAAAGCAGGTATAACGGAAAATAATGTATAAAGTGCAAATTCTTCCCAAGGCGGAAGAGGATATTAGCACAAAAAGCGCACCTCCCCTTAGGTGCGCTTTTTTGTGCGTCTATAGCCGCACTGTTACCTCACGAAGAGGTAAGCCGTATATGCAACATACAGAAGCACGCACGCAGCCCCCTCACTGCGGGTCATGCGTCTGCCGGTACGGGCGAATACGAAGAGCAGAATGGCACTGCCAAGGAGCAGTACGGTGTCGATGACGGACTCTCCGAGGACATGCAGAGGGCTGATCACCGCGGACATTCCGAGGATAAACAGGATGTTGAACAGGTTGGAGCCGATGGCATTGCCCAGCGCCAGCCCGCTGTCTCCCTTTTTCGTGGCAACGATGGAGGTCACCAGCTCCGGCAGGAGGTGCCGATGGCGATAATGGTCAGTCCGATGAAATTCTGGCTGACACCAAAATTCGTAGCGATGATGCACGCTTTATCCACGACGAGATCACCGCCGAAGATAACGGCAGCGAGACCTCCGGCAATATACAAAAGGCTGCGGGGAAGAGAGAGGATCTTGCCGGGTTCGCCCTCTTCTCTGTTTTTCCGGGCAGAATAGATCATAAATCCCAGATATACGATCATGCCAAGCAGCAGGACTGCGCCTTCAATGCGGCTTAAGCTGCCATCTAAAAACATCAGACATAATACGACGGTTACCAGGATATTTAACGGCATATCCCGCTTCAGGATCTCTCCGTGGGGCATAAAGCTGTGCAGGAATGCGCAGATACCTACCACCACCAGCCCGTTGAAGATATTCGAGCCGACGACATTACTGATGGCGATATCATTACTGCCAGCCAGTGCGGCATTGATGCTGACGGAAGCCTCCGGCGCGCTGGTGCCCATGGCCACGATGGTCAGTCCGATGATGACGCTGGGGACCTTCAGGATCCCCGCCAGGGAGGAACTTCCCTCCACGAAAAAGTCTGCACCTTTGATCAGAAGTATAAATCCTACGAGTAACAATATGTATTCCATAAGCTGTCCTTTCCTGCAGCAAGCGTCTGTATTCTTAGAAAAAAGTATAAAAATAGAGACTTTTACCGCATCAAAAATGATCGATAAAAGTCTCGTTGCTTACAATAATAACCGGTCCGACGGACGTGATGACGATTATCATTCCGGACAGCTGCCTGTATTATTCGGTTACCATTCCAGGTTACCATTCTATCAGAAACCATCCGGGAACTACTCCCTCTTAACTGTGCCCTCATTCTACAAAAAGGACAAGCACTGTCAACAGACTTTGTAAATCTTGACACTATTTTAACATGAACTCCACCTTCACGGGATCATGGTCGGAGTAGGAATAGCCGGTGTTTACATTCTCGTAGGACAGGCACTCGATATTGTCGGAGATAATGAATCCGTCCAGTGTCACAGTATAAGTAACACCCGGAACATATTCCATATCTGCATTACGGGCGCTGTTCCAAAGGGCTGCCTGCTCCTCTTCGGTCAACAGATCCAGACAGAAGGTAAAATGTTCTGGAAGCTCACTTCTGGGAAAAGGAAATGCCCAGGACTCACAGCTCTCCGTATCCTCTTCGGAAGCCTTCAGGTCGTGGTTAAAGTCGCCGCCGCAGAGCACATAATTGCCGGCTTCGTATTCTTTTTGCCATATCATTGCACAGCATCTCAATCTGTCCCTGGCGGATGGCATCGCTGTTGCCGTAAGCGGACATATGCAGATTGAAGATCACCAGCTCCTTGCCATTGTCCACCGGGATCCGGGAGACGCTGTAGCAGCGGTCCAGATCGAAGAACTTGCTGAAGGAAGTGGAGATGGGGAAGCTTCGGCGCAGAGAAGAAGACACTGGATATTTCGAGAACAGTCCGAGTCCTGCCCTGCTGCTGCCGTGGGGCTGTGTAAACGGATAGAACAGGAAGGCGGAATCATAATTCTGCGCAAATACAGTAGTATATTCCGGCAGAATGTTGCGCAGCATCTCGTACTCATCCGTATGATAGCTTCTGGTGGCATCCAGATCGATCTCCTGGATCAGCGCAAAATCCGGGTTTAATGACTTCACCAGCTCTCCCGCACCGTTTATGGCATACTGTACGGTCTCAGGGCTCTCCGCCCAGGAGGAGGTACCGCCGTCCATGAAGAAGCTATAATCCGGCAGATAAGCACCGAAACCGATGTTGTAGGTCACTGCGGAATATTCCGTATCCGTAGCCAGCACCGCAGCCGCACCTGTGGTGGTATCGTCGACCGGTGCCTCCACCACCAGTTCCTGATTGTCCTCGATCCTGTAATAACTGGCATAGAGGTAGACGATGTAAGCCAACAGTGCGAGGATGAGGATCCCCAGCACGATACACATGGTTTTTACTAACGTTTTACATAAATTTTTCTTTTTCATATCCTCATTTTAACAAGCCTTGCGGGAAATGGCAAATGTTAAAATTTCTATGAGAAATAGGCACTCGCATGCCGTTTTTGTATTTAATGATGTCGGGGTCAAAAGCCCCCGACTTTGATGCCTACGAATGGGACTTGTACCTGTCATTATAGTGAATAATGTTTAAGTAATGTTGTAATAATGTTTATATAATGTCATATATTATTTAAAATCCTTATCCTACTGTATCATAGGCAGAAATGCAAGTAAATTTTCACCTATGATGTAATTGTAATGTTGTTGTAATGTTTAGTAATGTTTGATATAGTTATGCCAAGAACATTATTATATGGAGGAGATTCATGAAAATCAAAGAGCTATATCCAGATGTTATTACAGAAGATACAAGTTATGAATATAAAGCAGTATTGAATCCGGATAATCCTATTAAATGGGCAAAAACTCTTATTGGATATGCAAATGATAAAGGAGGAACCTTATTTATAGGTGTATCAAACGATGGGGAGGCCTTTGGAATTGATCTTGAAGAAGTTGATAAAACAAAACTATTAATTTCAAGGATTAATGATAGACATATTTTTCCACACATTAAGATTTCATATATGATGAGAAGTGTGGATTCTAATGCGGAACATTTTGTACTAGCTGTTAAAGTTGCTCCTGCAGATTCTGTAATAAGATATAGAGAAGGAGATTACAATGAAACAGTTTTTTATAAAGGGAGATGGAAATGCGACTCCTGCAACACCGGAAGAAATTATTTCACTTTCAAAGAGAAAAATATGGTGTAGATAATGAGACAAGCGAGGTGGCATATACTGATAATCAGTGGTCAGAATACCTTAATCTTTGTAAGGAATACAGACAAGATAAATCTGCTCCAACAATGAAAGAATTGCAGAACGAAGAAATAGTTTCAAAAGATGGGTATGCAAAATCGGGATTTATAATGTTTTCAGACAACTATAATGAAGATGACACAATGATATGCTGCCGTTTATGGAAAGGGAAAAACAAGACAGGTATTGTTTTAGATAGCAGCAGATTAAGAGGTTCTATTGCAAACGTATTTGAGAATGCATTAAACTTTATTGAACGAAACACCAAAACAGGCTGGGTAAAAACAGAAAAGGGTGGACGGGATGAAATCAGATCGTATCCTAAGGAAGCTGTAAGAGAGGCATTGGTAAATGCCATTGCCCATAGGGATTATTCTATTTCGGGAACACAGATTGATGTTGATATCTATTCAGACAGAATTGAAATAGTTTCACCGGGGTCATGGTTACTGCCAAAAGATTACAATGCATATCCAGCCGGTTCTATACCGTCTATCAGAAGAAATGCCATCATAGCAGCTTGTCTGGATGTGGCAAATCTGATGGAGAGAGGTGGAACTGGTTTTCAAACCATGATGGAATCTTACAAGTCCAGTCCAGATGAATTACAGCCGGTAGTATCTATATATCCCGGATTTTTGAATTTGAGATTATATGACAGATTATTTAGAGATGAGGCTATAGAACTGGATTTAGAAAACCTTACAGATGCGGAAAAAGTTATGGCTATTCTTAAGATGGAAGGACCAAAGCCTATAAAGGAACTACAGATGTCTCTTAACTATCGGGTAGAAGTCAATTCTTAAATGAAGTTATAAATCCGCTTATGAAATCAGGGGAGATATATAGGGATGGTAAGCCAAAATCACCAACGGCACTTATTAAAATCAAAAAATAAAAGAAAAATATAATTTGTCAGCGAAACAGGGCTGCAAATACTGATTTTGACCGGAGCGAGGCCAACACCGGGCATCTGATTATATGAAATGCACCAGACACTTGCCATATTTATTGGAAAAGGGGTATTATGATAAATATAAATAATAAGGAGGCTGATCCCATGAGGCCGATACCGGTGATCGGGGATCGAGCGCTATATAGACAGTGCGTTTGTGGATTCCGCGTTTATAGAATTGAAAAGTTGTGATCTGTGGGATGTGAAAATGCTGTATCCGATCCTGCATATGGACCATGCGGAAGAGAAGTGCTTCGTCCGTAAGGAGATGTATGAGAGGCTGGTGAAGGCGGCGGGGAATCTGCCGGATGGTTACCGGTTCCGCATCTGGGATGCCTGGCGCCCCTTTGCGCTGCAGCATGAATTGTTTGAAAAGTATTCTGTGGACATCATCCGGGATTTTCATTTAGAAGAGTTGCCGGAGGCAAAAAGGAGAGCTGCGATCTGCAAATTTGTCTCGGACCCGGTACCGGATACAAAGGTGCCTCCCGCCCATACCACCGGAGGAGCCATTGATCTGACGCTTCTGGATCCGGAGGGCAGAGAGCTTCCTATGGGATGTGGATTCGATGCTTTTACGGATAAGACCTGTGCAGCGTATTTTGAGGCACCGGAGCATGTACAGTGGGCAGAGGACGAACAGGTTCGTGAAAACCGCCGTCTGCTTTATTATGCTATGATAGATGCGGGATTTACCAATCTGCCGTCGGAATGGTGGCATTATGATTACGGTGACCGGTTCTGGGCATATTACATGCGGAAGCCCGCAATCTATGAGGGCGTATTTACGAGGGAGGAAATTCATGGATAATCAGAAACAAAAGAAGAGAAAAAGTGTGATGGACACCTTGTCCGCTACTATGGTACTGGTGCTGATCGCACTATTGCTGGTATTTGTGGGATATACCTATCTGGCACTGAAGAACGGTTACACCTTGGATGACCTGATCGACAATATTGTGGGGAATCTCATCGGTGTGCTGGCAGCATTTCTGTTATTCGATATACTGAACAACAAGCTGACCCAGGATGCCTACGCCAGAGAGACCTCCCAGCAGATCACCAAGACGCTGATGGGAGAGCCGGAGATCCTGGATTCCTTCAGCGATGAAGATAAAAGACTTTCCTGAAATCCACCATTACCTCCATGATAAAGGATGAAGATGCGGTGGATATGCTTTCTACCAATATGGAGAAATATTTTGACAGGGCAAGAGGCGCCAGGATCCGGAAAATGTTCGATTACACGATCAATCTGGAGCCGAATCTGACGGAGGAATATGTAAAAGCCGGATTCCCCGGAGCCACAGACGGAAAGTATTACCTGATCGATGAGGAATTGAAGTTCAGCGTAAAGTGTCTGGGAGGAACAGACGAGAACTACACGGGCGATGTGATCAGACTCGGTTTCGCCTATGATAAAAGAGTCTGGACGGTGGATTGCTGGAGACCGGGCAGGATGCGGATTTCACCAAGAGCATTTTCAATGAGGATCTGGTGGTGGAACCGGAAGCCGTGGACTTCATCAACAGTATTCCCGCGGATAAGATACGGGATGTGATCAATGATCTGTTCATGCCGATCTTGCGAATTGACAACAGCGGAGATAATGACGACGAAGCGCAGTTTGAAGTAGAACGCAAGAGCAACGGATTTATCCTGAAATTCAAGCTGGATTTTGACCGCAACGAGGCAAGCGGGGAGCATCTGGTCAGCATCTATTTCAAGATGCCCCGGGTATGGAACTCTATTTTCGAGGTGACTCTGGTGGATCCGACCAAGGAGCCACATATCAAGCTGAAATACAAGAACGGAATGGATGTCACTATGTATTCCTATCTCAATAAGGAAAGCACTGCCAATGTCGGAGCCTGCATCCAACGTGCCGGACTTTATGACATTGCGATCAAGGACGAGTGGATCTACCCCAAGAGCGGCGTGATCTTCCACATTAAAAAGGCATAGAATAAATATGAAACCAAGATCTCCACAAAGTATGGAATTATATAAAATGCTCATAGCCCGCGGGTATCCGGAGCCCTTCTGCGATCTGGTGACGAAGAACCTGAACACGGATTTTACGGCGAGCCGTATGATCGATTATCTGTGTCATTATTCTGATCTGCCGCCGGAGGAGATCGCGGACGAAATGCTGGCGATCCTAAGTGACCGCAATCGTATTATGCAGAAGAAAGAACTGGAAAGTAATAATGCGGAATGGAACCGAATTCTGATGCAGGGACTGGACACGGAGGACGAAACCTGAGGAAATAAACGGATTTGTTTTCGGTTGCCATTGTAGCAGATTCCGATTATAATAAAAGATTGTAACAGCAATGACACTGATTGAGGTTTTCAATGAATATAGTAGTAGACGGATATAATATATGTTATAAAACAACCGGTACCGGCGATAAGACAGTCGTGATCTTACAGGGCTGGGGTACGGATCTGGGAGTGTATGATTCCGTAGCCGGTGTGATAGACGGCAGCAGGTACCGTGTGATCCAGTTCGATTTCCCGGGCTTCGGCGGCAGCGATGAACCGAAGGAACCCTGGGATGTGGACGGATTTGCGGACTTTTTCTGCAGATTTATGGAAGTAATGCAGGTAAAGCAGGCCACCCTCATCGGGCATTCCTACGGCGGACGCGTGATCATCAAGCTGGCAGCCAGAGAGAGCATCCCTTTTGAGATCACAAACATTATCCTGATCGACAGTGCCGGTGTCCTGCCGGTGCGGACTACTGCACAGAAATGGAAGATCCGCAAGTACAAGATTTTGAAGAAATTCCTGAACATGAAGCTGATCTATGCCATGTTCCCGGAGGTGATCGATGACTGGAGGAGCCGACAGGGATCGGCAGACTACCGCAATGCGACACCCATGATGCGTCAGTGTATGGTGAAGGCGGTGAATGAGGATCTGACGGAGCTGCTTCCGAAGATCCGTCAGGAAGTGCTGCTGATCTGGGGAGATCAGGATACGGCAACTCCTATCCGGGATGCACATATTATGGAAGAGAAGATACCCAACTGCGGCCTGGCAGTGATCCCGGGAACCGGTCATTTTTCTTTCCTTGAGAAGCCGGCACAGTTCCGGGGAATTATGGAGGCATATCTGAAATGATCATACGTGTGCTGATAGCGGTCGTGCTTGCTGTTCCGGCATATTTTTATACCATTAGGTATAATATTCATATGTTCCAGCAGAACGGCTATAAGAATAAGGAACACCTTCACTGGCTGAAGAAGAAGTTCCGGCTGCAATGGATTCTCTATTTTGGTCTGGCACTGGGCATTGTAACCTGTGTGTTTCCGTACCTTGCCCTTGAAATCTTCGAGTATCTGGTACTGTTCGTGATCATCGTGGTATATCGTGCCATGAAGCGGATGAATACGAAGAAAAAGCTGGTGTATACTGCCCGGGTCAAGAGATTGCTCACTACGGAGCTGATCCTTACGGCTGCGGTATTCGCTCTGGTGTGTGGATTGGGCGGAATGAAGCGGATCCCGGGACTGTGCCTGATCCTGGTATCTGCGAATCTGTTTCTGGATATTGTGGCTAATGTCATCAATCATCCCATGGAGGCGGGGATCAATCAGCATTATATCAATGACGCTGTGAGAAAGCTGAAAAGCGTCCCGGGACTTACCGTCATCGGTGTGACCGGCAGCTACGGCAAGACCAGTGTAAAGTTCTATTTGCAGACATTATTGCAGGAAAAATATAATGTACTGGTGACACCGGAGAGTTTCAATACGCCTATGGGTGTGGTGCGGACCATCCGCGGTTCCCTGAAGCCTACCACAGAGATTTTTGTCTGTGAGATGGGTGCCCGCCATGTGGGCGATATCAAGGAGATCTGCGATATGGTGCATCCCGATCACGGTGTGATCACATCTATCGGACCGCAGCATTTAGAGACCTTTTTTAACATGGAGAATATTCAGAAGACGAAGTTCGAGCTGGCGGATGCCCTGCCGGAAGGCGGCATGCTGTTCTTGAACGGTGACAACGATTATATTCAGCAGCAGGCAGCTTCTCCCGCGTATGATCAGACCCCGGAGAAGATATTCTATTATTCCGAAACGGAAGGGACAGGATACTGTGCCAAAGATGTGAAGGTATCCCAGTTAGGTACGGAGTTCACCGTAGTGACCCCGGACGGCGAGAGCGAGAGATTCCAGATGCGTCTCATCGGTGCCCACAATGTCATCAATGTGGTGGGGGCTATCGCGGTCGCTCATAAAATGGGTATGACGCTGCAGGAACTGCGGATCCCGGTACGCCGGATCGAGCCGGTACCCCATCGTATGCAGATGCGGGAGCACGGTCTGGTGACGATCATCGATGATGCTTACAATTCCAACCCTGTAGGTTCCAGGGCAGCGGTCGAGACGCTGGCTATGTTTGACGGTATCCGGATCCTGATCACGCCGGGCATGGTGGAGCTGGGTGATAAGGAAGCGGAATACAATCATAAATTCGGTAACTACGCAGCGGATTGCTGCGATTACATCCTGTTAGTGGGCAGACGACATACCGAGCCCATCAGGGAGGGCGTGTTGGAGAAGGGATTTCCGGAAGAGAAATGCCTGGTATTCGACAAGCTGGAGGAAGCTGTATCTTACGCCTATGCCATTAAAGGGCAGGGACATAAGTATATTTTATTAGAGAATGACCTGACGGATAACTATTAGAAGATTCAGAGGCAATTTTGTGAAAGAGGTTCCGGATAGTTGGCAGAGAGTAGGAAAATTCAGGAGGGAAAATAAATGAAGACAAGAGTAGCAATGCTGTTTGGCGGCAAGAGTGTAGAACACGAAGTATCAGTGATCTCCGGTATCCAGGCTGTCATGAACATGGATACTGACAAATACGCAGTAATCCCGGTCTATATGACCAAGCGCAATGAAATGTACATCGGTGAGGAGATCGGCAAGATCGAATCCTATAAAAATATCGATGAACTGTTGAAAAAGTCCCAGAGAGTCATCATGACCAACGAGGACGGCAAGGTATTCCTGACTCCGTTCCCGGTGAAGATGTTCGGCGGAAAGAAAGCCGTGGAGATCGATGTGGCTTTCCCGGTAGTGCATGGTACCAACGTAGAGGACGGCGCTTTCAGGGTTACCTGAAGACCATGGGCATCCCCTTCGTGGGCTGTGATGTGACCGCATCCGCCATTGGTATGGACAAATACATCATGAAAGCTGTATTAAAGGAGTGTGATGTTCCGGTACTGGATGCGCAGCTGTATACTCTGTCGGATTATGCGCAGATAGAGATTCTGCTCGACAAAGTGGAAAAAGGACTGGGATATCCGGTGATCGTAAAACCGGTCAACTTAGGCTCCAGCGTAGGTATCAGCGTGGCAAAGAACCGCGTGGAACTGACCCATTCCGTGGACGATGCTTTCAAGTATGCCACTAAGGTACTGGTGGAGCATGCCATTACGAATCTGCGGGAGATCAACTGCTCGGTACTGGGAGATGAGAATGACGCTATTGCTTCCGAGTGCGAAGAACCCCTGCACACCAAAGATATCTTAAGTTATGAAGATAAATACGTCAGCAATGCCAAAGGCAGCGGTTCCAAGGGCATGGCGAGCGTATCCCGCAAGATTCCCGCAGAGCTGTCACCGGAGAAGAGAGAGGAAGTCCGGGAGCTGGCAGTCAGATCCTTTAAAGCACTGGGCTGTAACGGTGTGTCCCGTATCGACTTTATGATCGATGAGGACAACGGTAAGCTGTATTTTAACGAGATCAATACCATCCCCGGATCACTGGCATTCTATCTGTGGGATCCGGTGGGCGTTCCTTACAAAGAGCTTTTGGACCGTATGATCCAGCTGTCTTTGAAGAGAGCCCGCACCGAGGAGAGACTGACCTTTACCTTTGACACCAATATCCTGAATTCCGCAAGCTTTGGCGGTTCTAAGGGTGGTAAACTGTAATAGCCGGTTTATGGATTTTATGATTATTTAATATATTTTTTAGCACTCGGGACTTGCGAGTGCTAAGTAGTAGTGATAATATAATCTCTGTAAGAGGAACAAGCGACTGCAACAGCAGACAATTGTTTGAAAAGAGATGTGAAGTGGTCAGCCGCGCAGGGAACTGTGTCGGCTGATTTTTACATGGAAAACGTCTTGGTTGTGTGGCTCACCGGTTGGGCAGAATGGAGGGAATATGACGAAGACAACAAAAAGAGATTATTATGAAGTACTGGGTGTCAGCAAGACAGCGGACGCCGCAGCGATAAAAAAAGCATACCGGAAACTGGCGAAAAAATACCATCCGGATACCAATGCAGGAGACCCTGTGGCAGAGGAGAAGCTGAAGGAAGTCAACGAAGCTTACGATGTGCTGGGGGATGAAAAAAAGAAGAAACTATATGATACTTACGGTTTTGCTGCTTTCCAGGAGGGATTTAATGAGGAGGCAGCCAGACAGTATCAGGAGCAGTTTAAGAACGGAGGCGGCTTCGGCACCGATGGATTCGGCGGCTTTGGCAACGGCACGTTCCATTACAGCACCGGAGGAAGCGGTTTCGGTACCGGTGATTTTGGCGGCTTCGGCGGGGATGAGGATATTTTCGACAATCTGTTCGGTCAGTATTTCAAGGGACAGAAAGGCTCCGGACGGGGCAGCCGGGCGAACTACCGCAGTAAAGGTCAGGATGTGGAATCCGGCATCACCATCAGCTTTGACGAAGCAATGCATGGCTGCGATAAGACCTTTACCTTAAGAGATCCGGCTACCGGCAAGTCCGAATCCGTGCAGGTGCATATTCCGGCAGGTATCGACACCGGTAAAAGTATCCGCCTGAAAGGTAAGGGTGGTGAAGGTTACTCCGGCGGTGAGAGCGGTGACCTGTATCTGAAGGTGACGGTACAGGAGAAGCCGGGTTGGGAGCGTAGAGGACAGGATCTGTATACCACGGTCAATATCCCCTATACTACCGCAGCCCTGGGCGGCGAGATCCGTGTACCCACGTTGTACGGTGATGTCATGTGCAAAGTGAAGGAAGGTACGCAGTCCGGAAGTAAGATCCGTCTGAAAGGCAAGGGCGTGGTATCCATGAAGGATAAAAATGCCCACGGCGATCAGTATGTCGTGATCCAGATTCAGGTGCCTAAGAATCTGACCCCGGCAGCAAAAGAAAAATTACAGGAATACAAGAAGGTCAGTGGATTTTGATCCACTGGCCTTTGTGTTTTTGATAAATGATAAAATTTTTCATTAAACGAAAAAAGCTGGAAATAGGAAAAACAGGTGCTTATAATATTCATTCATAAATAGAATAAACAAAAGACTTCACACAGGAGGAAATGAATTATGTTGAAATGTTTAAAAAAGATTGATAAAGCTAAAACCGGTATCTTCGCAGCAGGCGTTCTTTTCGGAACCGCAGGCATCAAGATTCTGTCCAGCAAGGATGCGAAGAAGCTGTACACCAACTGCACCGCAGCTGTTTTGCGTGCAAAAGAGTGCGTAATGAAGACGGCTACCACCATTCAGGAGAACGCAGAGGACATCTACGCAGAAGCTCAGCAGATCAACGAGGAGAGAGCAGCACAGGCAGCTCAGGAGTTCGACGGTGAGGTTGAGGCAGAAGCAGCAGAGACTGCAGCAGATGCTGAATAATCCATCGAAGCTTACAACACAGAATAAATGACACCTGCATGCTCCGGCATCGCAGGTGTTTTCATGAAAGCAGGCATAAATTATGAGATTTGTGATCAAACATGAGATAAAGGGGAGACTCAGGGTTCACATTCTGCAGAGCCGCATGAGCTTTGCGCAGGCAGATACACTGCAATACTATCTGGACGGACAGAATAATATTGTCAGTGCCAAAATTCAGGAGCGCACCCTGGATGTCACGGTAGTCTATACCGGTTCCAGGGAGGAGGCACTGAAGACACTGGAGAATTTTACGTATCAGGGTACGGAAGTACCGGAGAATTATCTTGCTAATTCCGGCAGGGAGATGAACCGGGAATATAAGGATCAGCTGATCAATAAAGTGGTAATGCATTATGGGATCAGGCTGTTTTTACCCATGGATATCCGTTCCGTGATCACCACGGTAAAATCTTTCAAATATCTCTGGCATGGAATCAAGACCCTGGCAAAGGGCAAGATCGAAGTACCGGTACTGGATGCCACTGCTATCGGTGTATCTGTGCTGCGCGGTGATTACAACACCGCAGCCTCTGTGATGTTCCTGTTAGGCATCGGTGAGATTTTTGGAGGAGTGGACGCACAAAAAAGTCTGTCGGTGATCTGGCGAGGAGCATGTCCTTAAACATTGACAAGGTATGGGTTGTGAGCGACGGACAGGAGATCCTGGTGCCGTCCACATCCATTAAGTCAGGAGATCTGGTAAGGATCCACATGGGCAATGTGATTCCTTTCGACGGTACAGTGACGGATGGAGAAGGTATGGTGAATCAGGCATCTCTGACCGGAGAATCCGTTCCGGTGAGAAAAATTCCCGGTGGAACTGTCTATGCCGGAACTGTGGTAGAAGAAGGTGAGCTGACTATCTGTGTGAAAGAAAACGGCGGCTCCAGCAAATATGAGAAGATCATGACCATGATAGAGGAATCCGAGAAGCTGAAATCCTCTCTGGAGGGTAAGGCAGAGCACCTGGCAGATAAGCTGGTACCCTATACTTTCTTAGGCACCGGTCTGGTATGGCTGTTCACACGGAATGTGACCAAGGCATTATCCGTGCTGATGGTGGATTTCTCCTGCGCATTGAAGTTGTCTATGCCGTTAGCAGTATTGTCTGCGATCCGTGAGGCAAGCACCTATGAGATCACGGTGAAGGGCGGCAAATACTTAGAGGCTATGGCAGATGCCACCACCATTGTATTTGACAAGACCGGAACCCTGACCAAGGCACAGCCTACCGTGGCGGATGTGGTATCCTTTAACGGACAACCCGCAGAGGAACTGCTTCGGATCGCTGCCTGCCTGGAGGAGCATTTCCCGCATTCCATGGCAAAGGCAGTGGTGCGTGAAGCGGCCCGCAAGGAGCTGGTACATGAAGAACTGCATACCAAAGTGGAATATATTGTAGCTCATGGAATCTCTTCCACTCTGGAAGGCAAGAAGATCATCATCGGCAGCTACCATTTCGTATTTGAGGATGAGCAGGCACAGATCCCGGAGGGCAGACAGAAGCTGTTCGATCAGCTACCTGAGGAATACTCCCGCCTGTATATGGCAATTGACGGCAAGCTGGCTGCAGTGATCTGCATCGAGGATCCTCTCAGAGAAGAGGCTCCGGAGGTCATCCGACAGCTGAAGAGTCTCGGAATCCACAAGGTAGTCATGATGACAGGGAGACAGCGATCGTATCGCCGGGGCAATTGCGGGTACCGTCGGCGTGGATGAGTATTATTCCGAGGTATTGCCGGAGGATAAGGCAAGATTCGTGGAGCAGGAGAAGCAGGCAGGTCATAAAGTCATTATGATCGGTGACGGCATCAACGATTCCCCGGCATTGTCTGCGGCAGATGTTGGTATTGCCATCAGCGAGGGCGCACAGATCGCCAGAGAGATCGCAGATGTGACCATCGGTGCGGACAATCTGTATGAAGTAGCGACACTGAAGGAGTTGAGCAATGCCCTGATGGCGCGGATCCATAAAAATTATCGCATGATCGTAGGTATCAACACCGGACTGATCATTTTAGGTGTAGCAGGAATCATTCCTCCCACTACGTCCGCTCTTCTGCATAATACATCTACCCTGTGGATCAGCACCAAGAGCATGAAGAATCTTTTGGATAGAGAAGAAGCATAAAAAGAGAAAAAGCAAAGGCCATTGTGAGAGAAAAAGAGAAATCCTCGCAATGGCTTGTGTTTTATTTTATAGTAAGTTGCTGCTAGCTGAAAAATGTAATACAAAAAAATGTAATACAATTTGAACGGAATGTACGGTACTTTTATAGGAATTATATGTTGCATATTTGCAGATGCATGTATATAATGATATAGTAATTCCTAGTTGGACGATAGAGATAGGAGGAAGTATATGTCAGAACAATTATTACAGGTGCGTAACTTGTCCGTAAGTGTAGAGGACAAGCCCATCCTTCATGGAATAGATTTAGAGGTTCGTCCCGGAGAGACCCACGTCCTCATGGGACCCAACGGTGCCGGCAAGTCCACATTGGGCTACACCATCATGGGAAGTCCCCGCTATGAGGTGACCGATGGTGAGATCCTGTTCAAAGGAAAAGAGCTGTTGGAGGAGACTGCAGACCAGAGAGCGAAGGACGGTATCTTTTTATCCTTCCAGAATCCGCTGGAGGTTCCCGGTGTCTCTCTGCGGAACTTTATCCGCAATGCGGTGGAACAGAGAAGTGGTTCCCGCATCAAGCTGTGGACATTTAAAAAGGAACTGGAGAAAGCTATGGAAGTCTTACAGATGGATCCTTCCTACGGTGACCGTGACCTGAATGTCGGATTTTCCGGCGGCGAGAAGAAAAAGGCAGAGATTCTGCAGTTACTTATGTTGAAGCCTTCACTGGCCATTCTGGATGAGACGGATTCCGGCCTGGACGTGGATGCAGTGCGTACCGTATCCAAGGGCGTGGAAGAGTACCAGAAGGACAAAAAGGGTGCTCTGCTGATCATCACCCACAGCACCAGAATCTTAGAGTATCTGCATGTGGACAAGACCCATGTTCTGGTAAACGGCAAGATCGTGGCATCCGGCGATGCTTCTCTCGTAGACGAGATCAACGAGCATGGTTTCGAGCGTTTTCTGGAAGCATAAGGAGGTTGACGATCTGAATGAGTGAACGTGAAAAGACATACGTGGAAGACGTCAACAGAAGCATTTATGATATCCGTAATGAGGAGAAGGACGTCTATCGTATTAAAAAGGGACTGACTCCCGATATTGTGGCGGAGATTTCCGAGAAAAAGAAGGATCCCGCATGGATGGCAAATTTCAGATTACAGTCTCTGCAGATCTATAATGAGATGGAAGTTCCCGACTGGGGTCCCTCTATTGAGGGTCTGAACATGGAAGACATCGTAACCTATGTAAAACCTAATACCCATATGAGCGCCAAATGGTCCGAAGTGCCGGAGGACATCAAGGATACCTTCGAAAAATTGGGGATCCCACAGGCGGAGCGGAAGTCCCTCGCCGGTGTGGGCGCCCAGTACGATTCCGAGCTGGTATATCACAATGTCAGGGAAGAAGTGGCAGCCCAGGGCGTAGTCTATACCGATATGGAGAGTGCCCTGAATGGGGAATATGCGGATATGGTGAGGAAGCATTTTATGAAGCTGGTGACCCCCAGAGATCACAAATTCGCAGCGCTGCACGGTGCTGTGTGGTCCGGCGGCTCCTTCGTATATGTTCCCCCCGGAGTGTCTGTGACGATTCCCCTGCAGTCTTATTTTCGACTGAACGCACCGGGAGCCGGACAGTTCGAGCATACCCTGATCATTGTGGACGAGGGTGCATACCTGCATTTTATCGAAGGCTGTTCCGCCCCGAAGTACAACGTGGCGAACCTCCATGCCGGCTGTGTGGAGCTGTTCGTGGGGAAAAATGCAAAACTGCGTTACTCCACCATCGAGAACTGGTCCAAGAATATGTACAATCTGAATACCAAGCGGGCGTTGGTGGAAGAAGGCGGTACCATAGAATGGGTATCCGGTTCCTTCGGATCCCACGTATCCTATCTGTACCCCATGAGCGTGCTGAACGGTAAGGGGGCCAGAGCGGAATTCACCGGCATCACCTTTGCGGGAGCCGGACAGAATCTGGATACCGGTACCAAAGTTGTCCACAATGCACCGGAGACCACTTCCTATATCAATACCAAGTCCATCTCCAAGGATGGAGGTATCAGTACTTTCCGAAGTTCCGTAGTGGTGAAGAACAGTGCGGCAAAGAGCAAATCCGCCGTATCCTGTCAGTCCCTGATGCTGGATGACAAGTCCCGCTCCGATACCATCCCGGCCATGGATATCCGTACCCAGGATGCCGATATCGGACACGAGGCGAAGATCGGCCGCATCAGCGATGACGCCGTCTTCTATCTGATGTCCCGCGGTATCTCCGAGGAGGACGCGAGAGCCCTGATCGTCAGCGGATTCGCAGACAATGTATCGAAGGAGCTGCCGTTGGAATACGCGGTGGAGATGAACAATCTGATCCGTCTGGAGATGAAGGGCAGCATCGGTTAATGTGGCAGGAGGAATGGAGATCAGTATGGAAAAAGAATATAATATGACCATTAACAGACTGCCGGCGAAGACCTGGAACTGGCTTCGCATGAACGAGACGCAGTTGGAAAAGATAGAAGTACCTACGGCAGGAGGGGTAAAGGTAAGCCTGCCGGAAAAAATAACAACAGCAGAAAATGAGGGATCCCAGCCCTGGAATGCGGATTTTGCAGGCATCCCATCCGGCATGGGAGAGGACATGGACGGTCTTCTGACAGCAGCGGGAGTGAAGGCACAACATTATGAGGCGTCTGAGGAAACCACAGAAGCACAGCCGTTGCTGTTGGATTATACCTACGTACAAAATAGTTTACAGGCCGGTGCCGTAGCAGTGAGAGCCCGGAAAAACAGTGAAATCACTGTGATCCAGGATTTTGCTTCCGACAGGGAGGCAGCAGGGCAGGCGGCAGTATCCACCAGACTGTATCTGGAAGAAGGAGCGAAGCTCCGGCTGATCCAGGTGCAGAGACTGGGCAGTGATTTTACTTTTATGAATGATATCGGAGCCCTGTGTGAAGAGAAGGCTTCCCTGGAAGTGATGCAGCTGATCCTCGGCGGAAAGAATACTTACCTTGGATGCAAGACTACCTTACAGGGCAGAGAGAGCAGCCTGAATGCCGACACCGCTTATATCGTGGGCGGTGACGGAAGACTGGATATGAATTATGTAGCTGTGCATGAAGGCAAAAAGACCCAGAGCAATATGCAGGCCGGCGGCGTTCTGCGGGATCATGCTTTCAAGCTGTATCGTGGCACCATTGATTTCAAATGGGGGGCTAAAGGTGCAGTAGGCAATGAAAAAGAGGATGTACTGTTATTATCCAACGATGTGGTGAACCAGACCATTCCCCTGATCCTCTGTGCGGAGGAAGATGTGGAAGGTAATCACGGCGCCACCATTGGCAAACTGGACGATGAGCTGCTGTTCTACCTGGAGAGCCGCAGCATGAACAGAGAGCAGATCTATGAGATGATGGCTATGGCCAAGGTGGATGCGGTCTGCCGCAAGATTCCTGATGCAGCTACACGGGCTAAGGTACAGGAGTTCCTTGGCAGAGCCGGGGAAGAAGAGGAAGCGGAAGAGTAAGATAACAGGAGGAAGTATGACGACTTCAATCAGCGAGATCCGTAAGGATTTTCCTCTGCTTATGAGTAACGATGTGATTTATCTGGACACGGCGGCGACTTCCCAGAAGCCGTCCTGTGTTCTGGAGGCAGAGAGAACATTTTATGAAAAATACAATGCCAATCCCCTGCGCGGATTATACGAGCTGGGAGAGGCGGCAACCGAAAAATACGAAGAAGCCAGAGAGACGGTCCGGGAGTTTTTAAATGCCAGAGAGGCGGCGGAGATCGTTTTCGTCCGCAATGCCACGGAAGGCTTGAATCTGGTGGCCTACAGTTTCGGCTCACTGGTACTGAAACCGGGAGATGAGATCCTGGTGAGCATTATGGAGCACCACAGCAATCTCCTGCCCTGGCAGCAGGCGGCAGCCAGAACCGGAGCAGTGGTGAAGTATCTGGAGTGCACCGAAGACGGAAAATATACCGAGGAAGCTTTTAAGGAGGCACTGAGCGAACGAACGAAGATCGTTGCTATGACCCAGGTATCCAATGTGCTGGGCTGCAAAAATGATATCAAGCGTTTTGCGCAGCTGGCACATGAGGCAGGCGCTTATTTCGTGGCAGACGGAGCCCAGAGCGTTCCCCATATGGCAGTGGATGTACAGGATCTGGATGTGGATTTTTTGGCATTTTCCGGACACAAGATGTATGCTCCCATGGGAATTGGTGCGTTATATGCGAAGAGAGAACTGTTGGAGCAGATGCCTCCTTTCCTGTGCGGCGGGGAAATGATCGATTCCGTCAGCCGTACCGGAGCCGTGTGGGCGGAAGTGCCACATAAGTTCGAAGCAGGAACGGTAAACGGTGCCGGAGCCTATGCACTGGCAGAGGCAATCCGGTATGTGCAGAAGATCGGTTTTGACTTTATCGAAGAGAGAGAAGCGAAGCTGACAGCCATGCTGATGGATGGCATGAAAGAGATTCCCGCAGTACACATTCTGGGCTCACAGAAAGCAGAAGACCATCACGGCATTGTGACCTTCAAACTGGACGGTGTGCATCCCCATGATGTGGCTTCTATTTTGGATGCGGATCATATCGCGGTCCGGGCGGGACATCATTGTGCCCAGCCGCTATTGCAACATTTGAAAGTATTGTCCACCACCAGAGTAAGCCTGGGTGTCTACAATACGGAAGAAGAGATTCAGGCATTTTTAGAAAGCCTTGCAAAGATAAGGAGACAGATGGGCTATGGAGAATAAGACATTTTATAATGAAATCCTGACGGAGCACAATCTGCATCCGTATCACAAGCACAAGCTGGAGGATGCAAATCTGGTGTTGGAGGGCGTTAATCCCAGCTGTGGTGATGACATTTTTCTGGAGCTGAAAGTGGAGGATGGTGTGGTAGTTGACGGTGCCTTCGAAGGCGACGGCTGTGCCATTTCCCAGGCTTCCGCGGACATGATGCTGGAGCTGGTCATTGGCAGAAGCAAGGAGGAAGCGTTGCATCTGGCAGACCTGTTCCTCAAGATGATCAAGGGAAGTATTACCGAGGAAGAGCGGGACGAACTGGAGGAAGCCTCCGTATTGCAGGATATCGCCCACATGCCTGCCAGGGTAAAATGCGCGGTGCTTGGCTGGCATACTATGCAGGAATTATTGAAAACAGAAGAAAAATAGCTGATAAAAAGATAAAGATACATCTTGCACGCCCTTTTTGGATACGCTACAATGAAAAAAGAAGTGTAAGAAAAGCGGGGGGCTGTGCATGTTCCACATAGAGCTTATCATTGAATTCCTGGAAAACGTGATGAACAATATTGTCCAGGTGGCAATACTGTTCTTTGAATTTGTCGGAGTGATCGTTATTATTCTCTCCGGTCTGAAAGGGTTTTATAATTATGTGCGGCGGGTGCCGGATATGAAGATCACCCTGGCGCAGGGGCTTGCTGTAGGGCTGGAATTCAAGTTGTGCAGTGAGATCCTTAAGACCGTTATTGTCAGAGACTGGAAGGAGATCGTTACCGTAGCCGGTATCATCGGACTTCGTGCGGCACTGACTTTCCTGATCCATTGGGAGATCAAGGAAGAGAAGAATCATTCCTAAAAATCGGCAGCTGATGAAAATCGGCTGCTTTTTTTAGAATGATTTCCGGTTACCCAACAAAAGTCAATAACTTTATCCAGATAAAGAGATTAAATTTGTAATGGTATATAGGTTAAATTTGCACCTTGGAAAAAAAGCTGTCAGAGGACTAACATATAACGATAAAGTATGTATTTATAAAAAAGTGTAAAGAAATGCTAAAAAATCCGTTGCATTTGACACTTCGACGTGCTAAAGCTATCGATAGCATGAACGTAAATGTAATCGATTACGCATGCTTAAAAGGAAAGCAGAATGGAATTACAAAAGACACTTACTCCCGGGGAAGCGCTGGAACGCGTCCTGCGATCTTATCAGACCTACTACAATATCAAAACAGAGGCTGTAGAACCGCCATTCGCAGCCGAAGCAATCTTCGGATCCCATAATGAGCAGTACTTTCTGATCAAGAAAGCTAAGGTGGCAGATATTGACACCAACGAGACTGTGTATTTTGCCACAGAGGAATCTTTATCAAAGGATCGCCTTCTGGAACTGGACTCCATCGCCTGGGAACGGGGAACTGCCAACGTGCAGCCCTCATCCAATCATCGGAACAGCGATGTTGTCCTGATCATTCTGACCGGTCATGCAGAGGAGGATGCGCTTACACAGGTGAAAAAGTGCAAGCATTATCAGAGTTACCTCTGGGGATTTCATGGCTGGAGTAATTACCGTTTGATTGTCGCCGAGTTATCTTCGGGTCGGATCGTCCACAACCGCCACGGACAGATTCTGAAGAAGCTCGTGAAAAAGGCAATACAGTAAATACAAGGGACAGAAATTCCAAATATCGTGCATGCTTGCATGGTAAGATATTTGAATTTATGGACCCAAAAACTGTGAGGAAGCAGTAAATTAACGGATTCCGAACAGTTTTAGAATTGCGAGAGCGGATTTTAGCGGAGCAATTCGTGTATTTGCGAAAAATGAAATCTGTGTATAAGAAAAGGAGAAACACAAATGACAGCATTATTAATTGTTTTGGCCGCTATCGTATTATTGTTTACCGGCTATGTGTTCTATGGCTCCTGGCTGGCAAAACAGTGGGGCATTGATCCTACCAAGAAGACTCCTGCTATTGAGAAGGAGGATGGTGTAGACTATGTTGCAGCAAAGCCCGCCGTACTTATGGGACATCATTTTTCCTCTATCGCCGGAGCAGGCCCGATCAACGGACCGATCCAGGCTTCCATCTTCGGATGGGTTCCCGTATTCCTGTGGTGTATTATCGGTGGTATTTTTCTTCGGCGGTCTGCAGGACTTCGGATCTTTATTCGCATCTATCAGACATGACGGTAAATCTGTAGGTGAGATCATCGAGGATTCCATGGGATCCAGAGCAAAGAAGCTTTTCATCATCTTCGCACTTCTGGTATTGATTCTGGTAATCGCTTCCTTCGTTAACATCGTGGCAGGTACTTTCCTGACTGTGGCAGACGAAGCCGGCAAGACCGCTTTCGGTTTTGTGACCAATCCTACCGGTAACCAGTCTACCGCTATGATCTCTTTGTTATTTATCGTTCTGGCTGTTATTTATGGTTATGTGACCAACAGAATGGGTGTCAAGACTCTGCCCGCTACCATCGGTGGCATCATCGGTATCGTACTGATCACTGTTCTTGGCTTGAACGTTGGTTTTGCAATGAACCGTATCGCATGGATCGTATTCGTAGGTGTGTACATCGCTGTAGCTTCCCTGGTTCCCGTATGGATCCTGTTACAGCCCCGTGACTATCTGTCCAGCTTCCTGCTGTACGCCATGATCGGTCTGGCATTCATCGGTGTGGTTGCAGGTGCTTTCACCGGTACTGTTGCTTTCGATATTCCAGCTTTCACTAGCTGGGAGCCCAAGGCAGGACAGACCCTGTTCCCTATGCTGTTCATCACTGTAGCATGTGGTGCATGTTCCGGTTTCCACAGCCTGATCGCTACCGGTACTTCTTCCAAGCAGTTAGCGAACGAGAAGGATGCCAAGGCAATCGGTTACGGCTCCATGCTGATCGAGTCTGCTCTGGGTATCATCGCTCTGGTAGCAGTCGGTGCAGTATATCAGAAGTACTTAAACGGTGAGTTCGGATCTCCCGCAGCTGCATTCGCTGCAGGTATCGCATCCATGTTCGGTACCGAGACTTCCAAGGCATATGGCACCATTTACGCACTATTAACTCTGTCTGTATCCGTATTCGCGCTGACCAGTCTGGATACCGGTACCCGTCTGAGCCGTTTCATGTTCTCCGAGCTGTTCCTGAAGGAAGGCGAGGCTACCTACAAGGATGCCAAGGGCGCACGTAAAGTGCTGGCTCATCCTCTGTTCGGTACTGTTTCTATGGTACTGATCGGTTGTATCCTGGGTGGTCTGTCTCTGAGCCAGATCTGGGGTCTGTTCGGTGCAGCCAACCAGTTGCTGGCAGGTATCGCACTGATGGCAGTAGCTGCATGGCTGGGTGAAGTTGATAAGAACAACAAGATGTTCTACTTCCCTATGGTATTCATGCTTGCTGCAACCCTGACCAGCCTGGTGATCACTGTAATCAACAAGTGTAAGGCTATCGGCGCCGGCACCGCTGCATGGGGTGACTGGTTCCAGCTGTTCTTCGCAACTGCAATGGCAGTGCTGGCAATCTTCCTGGTAGTGGAAGGCGCACAGACCTTCGCTAAGCAGATGAAAGAGAAGAAGGCTAAGAAGGCTGCTTAATATAAGCGCAAGATACAAAAGATAAATAAAGTTAAGCAAAGAGAAATCCCGGAGACTGTGAAAGGCCTTCGGGATTTTTATTGTGTATGCGGGGACCGCAGAAGCGGTGTCCGGAATAATAATGGATGCGGCAATCGCAATATCAGCCCCGCGTAAGGAACCGGGGCAATTCTTCAATGGGAATCGGCTTGGAGAACTTATAGCCCTGTAAATAATCTGCATGACTGATGATACACAGTTCTTCCTGGGCATCGGTCTCTACACCTTCGTACAGTACCTTGTAACCCAGACGCTCAAAGGCGGTAGAGAAGTAATCCAGCATGAAGCGGGAATTGGCATCCTGATCCGCCATCAGTAAAAGGCTTCTGTCGAATTTGACCACATCCAGTTTCAGGCTTAAGATCCGGTCGAAATTGGAATAACCGGTTCCAAAATCATCCAGATAAGTACATACCCCCAACTGTTTGAACTCACTGACGCATTCCTGTACCAGTTCGTATTCCGTATCGTTCTGGGACTCCGTAAACTCAACGGCAATGGTGTGGAAGTCGATTCCGGCGGCTCGTACGATGGATTTGAATTCTTCCATGAAGTCCTTTTCGCCCAGCTCTTCCACAGAAAGATTTACGGATACACGGGAGATCTGATAGCCCTCATCTTGCATGTGCTTGATCTGCCTACAGGTCTTATTCAGAATGATCATGCTGAGGCGGTGGATGTAGCCGTATTTTTCTGCCAGAGGAATAAAACGATCCGGGAATACCAGTCCTGTCTGTGGCAGACGCAAACGCATCAGGGATTCTGCGGTATCGTAAGTACCCGTGTGGACATTCCGTACCGGCTGACAATAGACCAGAACGCGTTCGTCATCTAAGGAGCCGTGTTCCGCAATATCCTTCAACTGGGACTTGATATAATGCATTTCTTTATAAGTCTGGTAATCTTCTTCCCCGAAGACACGATAGGAATTCTGCGCTACTTTTTCGGAAAAGTAATTGAATACTTCGTAGAACTGTTCCAGATTCTCACAAAAGTCCAGATGGTCGAAGAGTACCAGCTTGTAGGGAAGCTTATATTCTTCATAATATTTCTGGAACACCTTTTTAATCAGGGATACTGCCCTTTCTGTGGCATCCGGGATATTGTGGCTGTCCACTGCCAGTACGAAGAAGCTGGTGGAAGGATTGAACAACATACCCTTTCGAAAATAATCCGTCCAGAAGCTGTAGAACAGCTTTCCTATTTCCTCTGTCATGACGTATTCGAAATCCATGTCAAAGCGCAGGCACAGGTAGTAGGTATCCTGAGCGGTCTGCCGCTGCTGGCGCAGATATTCATCCAAGGATGCGGAACCCAGGGCACCGGTCTTCGGGTCGTAGGCGTTGGCATGGAGCATGTACAATACCACCAGAAGCGGCAGAAAATAGGTTGTGGCCAGGAAAGAAGTCGTATTCATGGCAGCTTCCATGACTACGATCAATCCACAGACCGTCTCAGTAAATATCAGCATATGGAACAGTGCGGTAGGAAGTCTGCGGCGGTAGCGAACCAACAGAAAGAGGATCACCGCCAGATACAGAAGATATCCGACCATAAAAGGAGTGGACAGGATATTTTCATACCAGATTCCGTAATGATCCTGATGAAATCCCCAGCCGGTCAGAGGAGATGCCAGATCGGCAACTCCGGTCACCACAAGGATGGCGAAGGACAGAAAGGTATATTTCCTGCCGATATTTTTCGGGAAGACGATCAGTATTTTCAGGTAAGCAATATAGAGACAGAACAGGGACAGAAGACTGATATGGTAGACGGCCCGGAGGATCCAGAGTAGGGTGTTCTGTCTGGAAAAAAGGTCGGCATAATAAAAGGCGATATTGGAAACTGCGGCAATGAAAAGCAGGGCAAAACAGGACTTGAAGATCCGAAAGGTCCGGCTCTGTTTAATGAAAGTCTGTCGGATCAGTAACAATGCCAGAAGACACATAACCACCAACAGAAAATCTGCCACGGGAGAGTAACTGTGGATGACGATATGATTTGTGGATAGTAACAGGCTCAACCCCATAAAAATTCTCCTCTCTGGTAATGTAGAAAATGAACAAACAATATAAAATGATTTTACAATATACCATAAGAGGAGAAATTTGTCAGTGGGGCAGCTGTGGGAAATTAGTCCTATTTTGAGCAAATGGGAAAAATTGTAATAGATTTAATGTTCGAAGAATGCAACGGCAACAGCACCCGGGCCCACATGGGTTCCGATGGTGGCACCCAGAGTGCTGACGGGAAGCTCCTTGGCATAATCCTTCCAGAGATGCTCACTGTCGTGAATGTATTTCTGTAAAAGTTCGTCACTCAGACCGGTATAGCCCAGACAGAAGGGCTTGGAGAAGTCCACGCCGTCCGCTTTTTCAATTTCACGGATGAGGAAGTTACTGCCGTTTTTGGAACCACGGGCTTTTCCCAGCATAATGATCTCACCGTCTACGACTGCTACCACGGGCTTGATGGCCAGAGCACCTCCGATGAATGCCACAGTGGGGGAGATACGGCCCCCTTTTTTCAAGTATTCCAGAGTGTCTAAGAGTCCCATGGTGTGGATCTTATGCTTTTGCTCTTGCAGAACGCTTACGATCTCTTCCGCGGTCATTCCCTGCTTTTTCAGCTGCAGGCCGTATTCTACCAGAATCTGTTCCCCAATGGTGGCATTCAGACTGTCTACGACGAAGACTTTGCCTTCATAATCCTCGGCAGCGATCCGGGCACTCTGGCAGGTGCCGGACAGCTTGCTGGAAATAGTAACCACAATGACAGTTTCTCCGGCCGATACAGCTTTTTCGTAGGCTTCTTCGAAGACTGCGGGAGATACCAGACTGGTGGTGGGCAGAGTATCACATTCGATCAGTTTCTCATAGAATTCCTTATGACTGATGGTGACACCGTCTGCATATTCCTCCTCACCGAAGCGGATATGCAGGGGAGAATCGTGACGTCCTCTCTTGAACTGTTCATATCGGATGCGGAGTCCGTGATAAAACGTATTTTTTCCATAATTGTTTCCTGTACTTTCTATATATAGTTATGATGAATATTCTTTCGGGCGGAAATGCGCCGGGGCATCCATCGGGATGGGCATACGACATCGTTCATGTCACCTTGCTGTTAATTCTGTTGGAAAGCCAGTCAGGGTGAGTTGCGGATGGATCATTTCTCTGTGGGATGCTTGACAGAAAACTCTGTAAGATACTGCTCCAGATTATGGGAGATCCGTTCCAGAGAGTCATAGAGATTCAACCGTTGTTCTTCCGTCATGCCATCACCGCCGTGAGCCAGTGCGGAATAGATCCGGGAACTGATCTTTTTGACTACAGTATTGCCTTCTTCTGTCAGATAATACAGTGTGCGGTAGGAACGTTTATGTTCCGGCAGCTCGCAGGACACCAGCCCCTTGGAACTCAACTGGCTTAAGGTACGGGAGATGGCGGCCTTGTCTTCCTTACACAGCTCCGTCAGCTGCGTGGCGGTCAGCCCCTCCGGGTGCTTTCCCAGATAATACAGACACATGGTATAACCGGCTTTTAAGTCCATCTGTCCCATTTCCAGTTCTTTCAATTTTTGCAGATAACGGTGCAATTCTGTGATAGATACCACAAATCTTTCAAAACGATCCTGCATGAAGGTTCCTCCTGTAAAATGTTGACACTGCAACAACTTTATGAAGTGTAACACATGGATGTTGATAAGTCAACAAAAGAAGGGCAAAAAATACCTTATCCATTAAGATAAGGTACTGATAAGAATAAACTATGCAATTTCCAGCCGCTGCTTTATTTTTCGGACATCATTTTCCAATACATTAAGCCGGATGCGAACCAGTTCATCATCTTCTTTTACTTTTAAGGCCCGGTCGAATTTTCTGGATAAATCTAAATGAGCTTCTGCAATTGTACAGATATTACGACTGACTTCATTCTCAAGAGTCAACTCTATATTGGTAAGGCGATTCGCCATAGAGAGCTGACCGGATTCCAGATTGGCAAGGCGCTGTTCCATGGCAATCTGACCGGATTCCAGATTGGTAAGGCGCTGTTCCATGGCAATCTGACCGGATTCCAGATTGGAAACACGTTGTTCCAAAGAATCGAATCTTTGCTCCAGTGAATCAAGTCGCTGCTCCACCCTGTCGAGTCGCTGTTCGACCTTATCAAGTCGCTGCTCCACCCTGTCGAGTCGCTGTTCGACCTTATCAAGTCGCTGCTCCACCCTGTCGAGTCGCTGTTCGACCTTATCAAGTCGTTGCTCCACCCTGCCCAGTCGTTGGTCTATACTTTCTAATTTAATTACTATCGTCTCTAATAATTCCCGGTTGGTCATGAATTCTCCTCCTGTACATGTATACTAGCACAGTTCAAAAGTGCTGACAATTGGGCAATATAGAGAAAAAAGCGATTGTGCATTATTACAACAAAAAATATGATAAATGGATGATAAGCCCCAAAAACATGATATACCCAAGGAAAAAGAGTACGGCAAAATAAACAATGCCGATTGGAACGGTAGAAGAGCCAGAGAGAGCGGCTACGGTATGGATTGTACTGCGTATTCGTTTATGCTATGCTAAATAGCAGAAGTATTCCGGAAACGGGAATGCACAATGTGCAAAAAGCATAATGCACTAAAATCACATGGTGTGATAGATCGCATTGAACATAGAAAGAGTGAGGACTACAGCATGCTCAGACCCAGCATCGGTATTGATTGGGACGATGTTACCGCCCCTGTTTAACAGTATCGCCATCCGTATGGCAAATGAAAAATATCATCCGAAGGAACCCTATCGCATGGAGGAAATCACTTCCTGGGCCAACGAAGGGCGGACTTCGGTGATCAAAGAATTCTATAACGATCCGGAACTGTACCGGAGGCAGATCCCGACCGAGGAGACGAAACGAGGGATCCGCAGACTGATGCAGATCGCGGATGTTTTTTTCATTACTGCGGTGTCACCACATTTTATGGGAGTGCGGGCAGAACAGATCATGACCCAGTTCCCGGAGCTTCCACCGGAAAATATTATTCTGGGAAGTGCCAAGGATCGTGTCCATTTTGATATTGTGCTGGATGATGCCATCCACAATATTCTGGAGAGCAAGGCGGAGTATCCGGTGCTGATGCGGAAGCCCTGGAATGCCAAAATGACGGGGCTGTTGTCCGTAAATACCATGGCGGAATTTGTCTCTCTGGTGAAGCAGATCATGAAAGCATCCACTTCTAAGACGGAGAAGATCACTGCTCCGGCGGTGCTGGCCCTGGTGGGGCCGTCCGGCTGCGGCAAACGGGAGATTACGGAAGCTTTGTGCGGTAGCCGAGGGACAGGCGCGAGCGAAAGGACAGAGAGTGGGGAGATTTTTGTCCGCCCGGTGAACTACTGCACGGAACCGGGGCGCTACGGCCACAAGTACGTCCCGGAGGAAGCCTTCGACCGGATGAACTTTTTTGAAAAAACGGCTTATGCCGGGGTACGGTACGGCACCAGAAAGGAAGACATTCAGACCTTGCTGGATCAGGGAAAGTTTGCGGTGATCCCCGTGGATATGTGCGGTGCCATTGCCATGAAGCGTTCCTTTCCCACCCATATTATCTATGTGGCGAGAGATAAAGAAAAGCTGATCGCCGATATCATTGATTCCGACTATGACACCGAGGAAAAGACACTTCGGATCCTGTCTATCGATGCGGAGAAGCGTAATCGCAAGATCTGTGATTATGTGATCCATAATGATACCATAGAAGGGGAACGTGTCAGCGGAGCGGAAGAAATCCGGCGGCTGATCCTGCTGGAAGGCGAAAAATACTGAAATGTACCGGGGAGCGATACCCGGAAAACGGAATAGAGTTGTACAAAACCGGATAGAGAAGGAGCGGGGCGGACGGATACGTATGGAAGAAAAACAGCTGAAATACTATAAAATGCATCATGATTTACAGGAACAGATCCGACTGGGAGAACTGCGCAGCGGTGACCGTGTTCCCTCGGAGAACCAGCTGGCCGCCGCTTATCAGGTGAGCCGCCAGACCGTCCGCAAGGCACTGGCCATTCTGGAACAGGAGGGATACATCTATGCGGTACACGGGAAAGGCACCTTTGTGTCGGAGCGGGTCCGCCCGGAGCATAAGTCTCACAACATTGCCGTGGTGACCACCTATCTGTCGGATTATATTTTTCCCCGGGTTATTCAGGGCATCGATGAAGTTCTTACGGCACAGGGGTATAGCATTTTATTAAAAATACAAGAAACTCCCGGAGCCAGGAGGCACGGTGTCTGGAGGAACTGTTGCAGAAGGATATCGACGGGGTCATCATCGAACCCAGTAAGAGCCAGATCAGCTGCAGACATCTGCATCTGTATGAGCGGCTGGAAGAATACGGAATTCCCTATGTGTTTATTCAAGGCTGCTTCGACCAGATGGAAGACAAGCCCCAGGTGCTGATGGACGATTGCAGGGGAGGTCATCTGATCACAAAATATCTCCTGGATACCGGGCATCGCGATATTGCCGGAGTGTTCAAGGCAGATGACATCCAGGGACAGAACCGTCACCGGGGCTATGTACAGGCCCTGCAGGAAGCAGGTGTCCTCTACGATCCGGACAAGGTGATCTGGTTCCATACCGAGGATCGTAAAGTCCACCCACAGGAGGGAATCCGGCGTCTGATCTCCAAGGGAACCAGACTCGACAGTGTGGTCTGTTACAATGACCAGATCGCCATGCAGGTCATCCCGACGCTGACGGCCCGGGGGATTCGTGTCCCGGAGGACATTTCCGTCACCGGTTATGACAATTCCTACATGGCCATCGGCGGAGGTTTTCAACTGACCACTATCGTTCATCCCCAGGAAAAACTGGGAGAAATGGCGGCACAGCTGTTACTGTCACTGCTTCATGGGGAATCTCTGGGACCGGAAGAGAGAAAGATTCTCATCCAGCCGGAGCTTGTCGTAGGAAATACAACTTGTTAGCAGGAGCATACAAGTTGTAATATGGTAATATCGAAATTGTATGATGCCAGGGTCAAAAGGTCTAAGCCCATATGAGCTTGCTCATAGGTGGGTGAAAGACCTTAGGACCCGCCCCGATATGAGCATAAAAGTGGGATGATAATCCCACGATATGCGAATATTGGGTAGGATTGTGGGAGTGCGTAGCACGGAACAATCCGTAGGCATCAAAGTCGGGGGCTTTTGACCCCGACATCATTGTATTCAACTACAGGAGGTATTACTTATGTTACAGACAAAAAAATATCAATTCTGGTTTTGTACGGGATCACAGGACTTGTATGGGGACGAGTGCCTGGCAAAGGTAGCGGAGCACTCTCACAAGATCGTGGATGCCCTGAACGCTTCCGGTGTGTTACCTTATGAGGTGGTATGGAAGCCGACCCTGATCACTAACGAACTGATCCGCCGTACTTTTAATGAAGCAAATCTGGATGACACTTGTGCCGGTGTTATCACCTGGATGCATACTTTCTCTCCGGCAAAATCCTGGATCCTGGGATTACAGGAGTATCGTAAGCCCCTGCTGCATTTCCATACTCAGTTCAATGAGGAACTGCCCTATGACACCATCGACATGGATTTCATGAATGAGAACCAGTCTGCCCACGGTGACAGAGAGTACGGTCATATCGTGACCCGCATGCGCATGGAGCGTAAGGTTGTGGTAGGCCACTGGTCTGATCCTGTGGTACAGGGCAAGATCGCATCCTGGATGCGTACTGCAGTCGGCGTGGTGGAGAGCAGCCATATCCGTGTCATGCGTGTGGCTGACAATATGCGCAATGTAGCGGTAACCGAGGGTGATAAGGTAGAAGCACAGATCAAGTTTGGCTGGGAAGTAGACGCTTACCCTGTAAACGAGATCGCAGAGAGTGTAAATGCCGTATCTGCATCCGATGTCAATGCACTGGTAGACGAGTACTACGAGAAATATAATATTTTATTAGAGGGAAGAGACCCCGAAGAGTTTAAAAAACATGTGGCTGTACAGGCACAGATCGAACTGGGATTTGAACGTTTCCTGGAAGAGAAGAATTATCAGGCCATCGTTACCCACTTCGGAGATCTGGGTGCGTTGAAGCAACTGCCCGGACTGGCCATTCAGAGACTGATGGAGAAGGGCTACGGCTTCGGCGCAGAAGGTGACTGGAAGGTAGCCGCCATGGTACGTCTGATGAAGATCATGACCGCAGGCAAAAAGGATGCCAAGGGTACTTCCATGCTGGAGGATTACACCTACAATCTGATCAAGGGCAAGGAAGGTATTCTGGAAGCCCATATGCTGGAGATCTGCCCCACCATTGCGGACGGTCCCATCAGCATCAAGTGCCAGCCCCTGTCCATGGGAGACAGAGAAGATCCTGCAAGACTGGTATTTACTTCCAAGGAAGGTCATGGTATCGCTACTTCCCTGATCGACATGGGCAATCGTTTCCGTCTGATCATCAACGATGTGAACTGCAAGAAAGTGGAGAAACCCATGCCGAAGCTTCCTACCGCTACCAACTTCTGGACTCCCGAACCGGATCTGTATACCGGCGCGGAAGCATGGATCCTGGCAGGAGGTGCACATCATACCGCATTTACCTACGATCTGACCGCAGAGCAGATGGGTGACTGGGCAGCCATGATGGGCATCGAGGCTGTATACATCGACAAGGATACGAAGATCCGCGATCTGAAGAGAGACCTGATGCTGGGAGAAGTATTCTACCGCTAAAATATGCTACCCGAAAAATCTGTTTTCGTGTATAATAGAAAATAGTATTGCAGAGAACGAAATAAAAATCTGCAGGCAGAATCTGCGGGTAGAAGTTACCTGCAGATAGAAGAAGGGTATCGTAGAAATGTTAAAAGTGTTTTTGGTGGAGGATGAATTTGTCATCCGTGAAGGAATCAAAAATAATATTGACTGGAAGGCTCATGGCTATGAGTTCTGTGGGGAGGCCGGCGACGGAGAGCTGGCCTATCCCATGATCCAGAAATTGCGTCCGGATATCGTGATCACCGATATCCGGATGCCGTTTATGGACGGCCTGGAACTGAGCCGTCTGATCCGCAAGGAGCTTCCGGACACAGAAATCATTATTCTGTCCGGTTACCAGGAATTCGAATATGCCAAGGAAGCTATCAAGCTGGGAGTGGCCCAGTATCTGTCCAAACCCATCAATGGTGAGGAACTGCTGGCGGAATTGGATGAATTGTCGGCGAAGATCGAGGAGAAGCACAGAGCCATTCAGATCAGAGAGCGGTATTTGCAGGAGATGGAGGAAAACAATCTCAGAGAGCGGAAAAAACTGTTCCAGGAACTGGTCACCGGAGAAAGCACCGTGGCAGAACTGTTGGAATCGGCAGAGATTCTGGGGATCGATCTGTCGGCACCCTGGTACAATATTATTCTGTTCAAGACCCAGTCTCTGCGTCATGCGCAGGATGAGTATTCCGGCAGCCTGATCCGGATCGAACAGGAACTGCGGGGACTGGAAGACGGCAGGACGGTGATCACCTTTGATCGTAATCTGGAAGGAAAAGCATTCTTATTAAAAGCCGATTCCGAGGAACAGCTATTGCTGCTGCAACAGGAATACATAGAAAAGATCAAGGACATTATGGAAGGCTATGAGCATGTGCGGTATTTCGGTGGTATCGGCAAGCCGGTGAACCGTCTGCGGGAGCTTCCGACATCTTTTGAACAGGCCAGTCATGCTTTTGCCCACAGATATCTGGTGCAGGACAGCCGGATCCTGGACAGCGGACATATGACGGAGGAAGCGCAGAAGGAAGATAATTTTGACATCAAGGAAGTCAATCCAAAGCAGATCGACCGCACAAGAATCCAGGAATTCTTAAAACAGGGTGACCGGGAGGAAGTGGTCTACTTCGTGGAAGAATTTTTCCGGGATCTCAGCAACAAGGCACTGCAGTCCAATATTTTCAGGCAGTATATTACCATGGATGTCTATTTCTGTGTGGCAGATTTTCTGGAAAGCCTGCAGACGGATACGCAGGAACTGGAAACACCCAATCAGGACGAGAAGACCCTGCAGGACAGCGATAGTGCGATCCATTACATTACCAGAATTCTGCAGAAAGCACTGGCGGTCAGAGATAAGGCTGCCAGCAGCCGGTATGATGATGTGGTGGAACAGGTGATGAAATACATTGATGAGAATTATGCAGACGAGGAACTTTCCCTGAATCTGCTGGCATCCCACGTGAATTTCTCACCAAACCATCTGAGCATGATCTTCAGCCAGCAGACCGGACAGAGCTTTATCAAATATCTGACAGACTATCGTATGAACAAGGCAAAGGAACTCTTGCGCTGCACCGGCAAGCGCAGCAGCCTGATCAGCCAGGAGGTGGGCTACAAGGATCCACACTATTTCTCCTATCTGTTCAAGAAGACCCAGGGAATGACCCCTACCCAGTACCGGGGCGGCACCAATTAGCCGTGGCCATGGATAAGGGGGATTCCTATGAGAAAAAAGATAAAAGAATTGTATGAACATTCGACACTGGTGGCAAAGATAAGATATTCCTATCTTTGCCTTCTGGTGCCTTTTGTATTGTTCCTGATCTTTTGCTTCTATAATTTATGGAACAATAACCGCAGATACGAGGATATGATCAATTCCTCCGTCATGGCCAGTCAGTTCAGCCTGGATTTCCAGAAGGATTTCGATTATGAGACTTATCTGCTGATCGTAGGGAACAAGACGCTGGAAGAGTCCAGTCTGCATGATATGCTGGTGGAGGCAGATGACATCGTGGCCGGTCTGGAAGAACTGACGGAATCTCAGGAGAACCTGAAACGACTGACCAGTGTCAAAAAATATCTGAACAATCTGGAGACCTATATCGGCAGGATCGAGGACAATATCCGGGAAGGCAACCGCTACGAGGACAACATGGAAATCTGGGAAAATGATGTGCAGATTGTGACGTCTCTGGTGGGTGATACCATGTCCCAGTACATCTATTACGAGATCCGGGGGATTCAGGAGAGCAGGCAGCAATATCAGGATTTCTTCGTGAATATGATCCGTTTCTCCATCATTGCCTTTACACTGATCCTGGTTCTGTTTTTATTCTTATCCTATTATATACCGTTAAGTATCACGAGCCCCATAAGACGCCTTACCCAGGTGACGGATCAGGTGGCAAAAGGTGACCTGACGGTGCGCTCCGACGTGACGGGGGGCGTGGAGGCCCAGGTGCTCAGCGATTCACTGAATACCATGATCGACAAGATCAACGAACTGTTAGAGCAGGTGAAGACGGAGCAGATCCGGTTGCGCAAGGCGGAATTTGAACTGCTGCAGTCCCAGATCAATCCGCACTTTTTATATAATACGCTGGATGCCATTGTATGGCTGGCGGAGGCGGGAGAACAGAAAAAGGTCGTGAGCATGGTAGGCAGCCTGTCGGACTTTTTCCGGATCTCATTGAATCAGGGACAGGATATTCTGGATGTAAAAGAAGAACTGCAGCACGTCCGCAGCTACCTGGAGATCCAGCAGATGCGTTATCAGGACATCCTTCAATATGAGATCTGTGTTCCGGAAGAATTAAACCATTGCCAGATTCCCAAGATCACGCTGCAGCCTCTGGTGGAAAATGCACTGTACCACGGAATCAAGAACAAACGTGGCAAGGGCATGATACGGATCGAAGGAGAACTGGACGGAGAGGATTGCATTCTGTTGATCACGGACAACGGCAAGGGGATGACGCCGGAGCGGCTGGAGCAGGTGAGGAAAGGCATCCGCAACCGGAAGGTCCGGGAGACCGATATCTACGGCCTGTACAATGTGAACGAACGTATCCGTCTGAATTTCGGTGAAAACTATGGTATCACCATTACCAGTACCTACGGGGAGGGCACCTGCGTCACGGTCCGGCTTCCGCAGTATTAAAAAAATGAACCACTATCGTAAAAAAATCAACTTTTTACGCCGGTGGTTTTTTTTACCATAAAAATTTCAACTTTTCCGTGAGGTATCTTCATGGTTTTTTCCCTGGATCCGCTTTACAATAAGATCATCAAAGAAATAGTTCTTTGGGGAACAAAAACAAATTGGGAGGTTACACAATGAAGAAGAAAATTTTAGCAGCAGTAATGGCAGCAACCATGGTATTCAGCCTTGTAGCATGCGGCTCCTCTGATGCAGGCAGCAGCGCAGCAACCGGAAGTGCAAACGCAGCAACCGGAAGTGCAAACGCAGCAACCGAAAGTGCAAGCGCAGGAACGACCAGCTCCAGCTCCTCCGGAGATATGATCAAAGTCGGCATCATCAATAACGACCCCAACGAGTCCGGTTACCGTACCGCAAACGATAAGGATATGAAGAATACCTTTACCGAGGCTAACGGCTACGAAGCATCTTTCGCATACAGCTTAAAGAACGATGAGCAGATCACTGCAGCACAGAAGTTCATTCAGGATGGCGTTGACTATCTGCTTCTGTCCGCAGCAGATACCGCAGGTTGGGATTCCGTATTGAAGGATGCACAGGATGCAGGTATCAGAGTTATCCTCTTCGACCGTACCATTGATGCAGATGAGAGCCTGTATGAGGCATCCATCGTATCCGATATGGCAAAGGAAGGCCAGACCGCAGTTGACTGGTTAAAGAGCCAGAACTTAAGTGAATACAACATTATCCACTTACAGGGTGTTATGGGTTCCGCAGCACAGCAGGGACGTACCGGTGCTCTGGATGACGCAGCAGCAAACGACGGATTCAATCTGGTAACACAGCAGACCGCTGAGTGGAACGCAGAGAAAGCACAGCAGATCGTACAGTCCGTAATCGACGCAGGTACTCCTTTCAACGTAATCTACGCTGAGAACGATGATATGGCTAAGGGTGCTGTAGCAGCTCTGGATAAGGCTAATATCTCCCACGGCGTTGGTAAAGACGTTATCGTTATGGGCTTTGACTGCAACAAGTGGGCTCTGAAAGAACTGAAGGCAGGCAACTGGAACTACGATGGACAGTGCAATCCTTTCCAGGCATCTTACATCGATGACATCATCAAGAAGCTGGAGAACGGCGAGACCATCTCCGAGAAGACCATCATCATGGATGAGAAAGGCTTCGATGCAACCACCATTACTCAGGAAGATGTAGACAACTACGGTATCTAATCTGACGTAAACGACCAGAAGCGCGGCGCATGCTAGCTCCGCGCTTCTTTTATCAAAAGAGTAACTATTCAGAACCCCATTTGCAAAAGCTCTTTCAGAGCCCACTTTATTGCGAATGTGGTTACTTCGCCCTATAAATATCATAAAATATTCTTACGAATGCCAGCATTCGAAGAACATTTCATGATATTTACATGGCTCTGAATAGTTACAGATTAAGGGGTGAAACTTTTGGACAATAACACAGTATTGGAAATGAAAAATATTCACAAAAGCTTTCCCGGTGTACGTGCTCTGAAAGGTGTGGACTTCCATCTGAACAAAGGTGAGATTCATGCGCTGATGGGAGAGAACGGTGCCGGAAAGTCAACCCTGATCAAGGTACTGACAGGTGTCTACAGCAAAGATGAAGGCCAGATCTTCATCGACGGCAATGACAAAGCCGTATCCATTCACTCTCCGCAGGAGGCACAGAAGCTGGGCATCAGTACGGTATATCAGGAGATTACACTCTGTCCGAATCTGTCCGTGGCGGAGAACATGTACATAGGACGTTCCAATAAGATCTATCAGAACTGGAAAAAAATGAATGAGGACGCAGACAAGATCTTACAGAATCTGGATATCCCCGCGAAAGCGTCCCAGCAGCTGGCAAGCTGTTCCATCGCCGTACAGCAGATGGTAGCCATTGCCAGAGCTGTAGATATGGATTGTAAAGTACTGATCCTGGATGAGCCGACCTCCTCTCTGGATGAGCAGGAAGTGACAAAGCTCTTCGGCCTGATGCGCGATCTGAAGGCCAGAGGCGTGGGTATCATCTTCGTAACCCATTTCCTGGATCAGGTATATGAAGTGTGTGACAAGATCACTGTTATGCGTGACGGCAGTCTGGTAGGTGAATATGCCATCAAGGATCTGCCCAGAGTACAACTGGTATCCAAAATGTTGGGTAAGGAACTGGATGACCTGTCCGATATCAAAGGCGAGCAGCCCACGGAACAGAAGACGGAGAACGGAGAACCCTTATTTGAGACCAAAGATCTGTGCAGCGATGCCGGAATCAAGCCCTTTGACTTCTATATTAAGAAGGGCGAGGTCAATGGATTTACGGGACTGTTGGGATCTGGCCGAAGCGAGTGCGTCCGCGCTATTTTCGGTGCTGACCGTGTCATCGGCGGTACGGTGAAAAAGAACGGCAAGCAGGTCAAGATCAATAAGCCTCTGGATGCTATGCGTTGTGGAATCGGCTATCTGCCGGAGGATCGTAAGCGTGACGGTATCGTAGGTGACTTGTCCGTAAGAGAGAATATTATCCTGGCATTACAGGTGCTTCGTGGATTCTTCCACCCTATTTCCAAGGCGGAAGCTAATAAATTTGCAGACGAATACATCAAACTGCTGGATATCAAGACGGCATCGGCCGAGACACCCATCAAGTCGCTGTCCGGCGGTAATCAGCAGAAGGTAATCTTAGCCAGATGGCTTCTGACCCATCCGGAATATCTGATTCTGGATGAGCCCACCAGAGGTATCGATGTCGGTACCAAGGTGGATATCCAGAAGCTGGTACTGAAGCTGGCAAGTGAAGGCATGAGCGTGACCTTCATCTCTTCCGAGACCGACGAGATGCTCCGTACCTGCTCCCGACTGGTAGTCATGAGAGACCGCAAGGTGGTAGGAGAATTGTCCGGAGAAGATCTGACCCAGACCAAGATTATGAGTACGATTGCCGGAGGTGAAAGTAAGCATGAGTAATGAAAAGAAAGTAGAAAAAGGTAATAAAAATTTCCTGAGCGGATTGTTCCGGCAGCAGATTTTCATTCCCATTGCAGCCCTGATAATCCTGGCAGTATTCAATCTGATCGCAGACCCCAGTTTCTTCAAGATCACACTGGGATATAACAGCGCAGGAGATCCGGTATTGTCCGGTTACCTGATGACGATCCTGGACTACGGTTCCGAACTGGCTATTTTAGCCATTGGCATGACACTGGTCACTGCAGCTTCCGGCGGACAGGATATCAGCGTGGGCGCTGCCATTGCCATCGCAGGCAGCGTGATCTTACGAGTACTGTGTGGTACGAATTCCAGACCCGATACCCTGCAGGCTCCCATTATCGTAGCATTTCTGGTAGCCTGTGTGGCAGCGATGCTGTTCGGTGCCTTTAACGGTGCCCTGGTAGCATATTTCAAGATCCAGCCCATGGTAGCAACCCTGATCCTCTATACGGCAGGACGTTCCATTGCAGCATGGATCAACAACAACGAGCTTCCTATTGTAAGTGATCCGACCTTCAGCTATTTCGGTGGATTTATTCCGGGAATTCCCATTCCCACACCGTTCTTCATTGCAGCGGTCTGTGTACTGGTGATCTTCCTGGTATTGAAGTTCACAACACTGGGACTTTACACCCAGTCTGTTGGTATCAATGAGAATTCCTCCAAGTTAAACGGACTGAATCCCACATTTATCAAGTTCCTGACCTTTGTGATCCTGGGACTGTGTGTAGCGGTAGCAGCACTGATCAAAGTAAGCCGTCTGTCCTCCATCAACTACTCCGTTATTGCAAAGGATATCGAGATGGATGCCATCCTGGCAGTAGCTCTGGGAGGCAACTCTTTAAGCGGTGGTAAGTTCAACATGGCAGCTTCCATTCTGGGTGCTTATGTCATCCAGTTCCTGACCACCACCTTGTACAAATTCGACGTACAGTCCGATGCACTTCCTGCTTACAAGGCGGTAGTGGTTATCCTGCTGGTAGTCTTAAGTACTCCCAAGGTAAGAGAATGGCTGTCCGCTTTCGGCAAGAAGCTGAAGCAGGGCAAGGCTGTAAAGGAGGTTGGCTGATATGGGTAAGAAGTTAAAAAATATGACAGATACCAATCTGCTGCTGACCATCACGATCGTAGTATTCTTCGTAATGTATATCGGAGCCATCGTGTTCCAGGGAAAAGGCTTCTTAAAACCTCAGACATTTTTCAACATTCTGAACGCTAACGCAGCACTGATCATTCTGTCCTGCGGCATGAGTTTAGTCATGATTACCGGTGGAATCGATATTTCCGTCGGCGGTGTGGTGGCACTGGTCAGCATGAGCTGCGCCGTATATCTGGACTTCGGCGGCGGTAATGTATTTGTATCCATGTTACTGGCAGTAGCCATTGGCCTTGCTTTCGGTATCGTACAGGGCTTCCTGGTAGCATACCTGGATATCCAGCCCTTTATCGTGACCCTGGCGGGTATGTTCTTCGCCAGAGGTATGACAACGATCGTAAATACCAAACCTTTCAACGTAGCCAACGAAAGTTTCACTGCTTTGAAGGAAACCCGTGTGATCGTTCCGGGAATGGGCTCCGTGAACAAACTGGGCAATTACGTCAATGCTTATGTGGAGATCGGTGTGATTGTGGCGCTTTTAGTAGTCATTCTGATGTTTATCATGCTTCGCTGGACCAAGATGGGCCGCAGCTTCTATGCGGTAGGCGGCAACAATCAGAGCGCGCTGATGTTAGGTATCAATGTGAAGAGAACCAAGTTCATGTCCCATCTGCTCTGCGGACTGTTGGCAGGTATCGGCGGTTATGTGTACTTCCTGCATGTAGGAAGCGGATCTGCTTCTCATGCCAGCGGCATGGAGATGAACGCCATTGCATCCTCCATCATCGGCGGTACGATGCTGACTGGTGGTGTCGGCAATATCATCGGAACCTTCTTCGGTGTATTGTCCCTGAGCACCATCCAGAATATCGTATCCAGTGCAGGTCTGGATCAGGCATGGTGGACCGGTATCACCATTGCAGCTATGCTGTGTCTGTTCCTGGTAGTACAGAGTGTGGTCATCGCAAGAAAAAAGAAAATGCTGCAGAACAAATAAAAGCAGCTGAAAATAGGGAGGAGCGGAAAGAGCGTGGCTGGTGTGCAGTCACACTCTTTTTCCGCTAGTAAAAGGAATCCACCGAATATCAGGGGGTAGAAGTTATGAAAAAAACGAAGGTAAAAAAGCAGAAAACTCTGAAAAAGCAGGGATGCAGCCTGTTCCTGCTGCTGATGCTGCTGGCACTGGCACCGGTAGTTCTGGCAACAGTGATCCTCAGTACCACATCTTTACGTCTGACCAGAACGAATCTGGAAGGCAGTGTGCAGACCACACTGCATGTAACTGCGGATAATCTGGCAAAATACTGTAAGGAAAATGAGATCACGGCAATGAATGCCAGCGGTTATTATGAGTACCTGGACAGCCTGAAGGAAGAAGGCCTGGAGATGGCCATTCTTGCAGACGGCATTCCGGCTACCACATCCATTAAAAATGAAAATGACTATCGTATCCGTGAAATCCCCATGGATCAGGATCTTGTGTCCGCCGGTGGGACGGAGGGATATTATGATAAAAATGTAGTGATTGAGGGAAATATTTATTATGGTTATTATATCCCGATTATGAATAACGGACGGATCACTGCAGTGGCTTTTGCGGCGGAACGGAAAAATGAGATCACCGATGCCCTGTGGGGGATCGAGGTTGTATTCCTGGTCTGCGCAGTGGGCATGGTGATCCTGTTTGGTGTTATCTGCTTTTTCCTGAGCAGAGCACTGTCGGGCAAGATGAAAGAGACCGGCAGCAGGGTGGATGCCCTGGCGGAAGGTGATCTGAGTGCCAGAAAAGAATCCGACAGTATTGTCCGGGAGATCCGTAATCTGTTACAGAATACCTCACAGATGCAGCGGAATCTGGCACAGGTCATCGGCGGTGTACAGGAGGTATCCGGAGAACTTCTAAACAGTGTACGGCAGGTGGCAGAGGGAAGCAATGCCACCACAGAACAGGCTGGACAGATCAGTCAGGCGATGGAGCAGCTGTCTTCCGCAGCGGAGGAAATGGCGGAAAATGTGCAGAATATCAGTGACCGTATGGATGAGATCGGAGAGGCGGTCAATGACATCAGTGTCAGTGCCGGGCAGCTGCAGAAGGATTCGGAAGAAATACAGGACAACAGCAAAAAGGCGGGGGAAGGCATGGAAAAGATCATGACCGGCAGCAATCGTTCTGTGGAATCCGTGAATACCATTACAGCGAAGATTCATGAGACCAACGATTATATCGAAAAGATCGATGAGGCGGTAGCTCTGATCTTCTCCATTTCCGGACAGACCAATCTGTTAAGTCTGAATGCCTCCATCGAGGCCGCCAGAGCCGGAGAGGCAGGCAGAGGCTTTGCCGTGGTGGCGGAAGAGATCCGCAAACTGTCGGAGCAGAGCGCTGCCGGTGCCGAGCAGATCAAAAATCTGGCCCAGGGCATTATGGAGAAATCCGGTGAGACTGTGGAACAGGCGGATGTGGTAAAGGATATCATCCGGGAGGAACAGGATCACATTATTGCAACCAGAGAGCAGTATCAGCAGTTAGAGCAAAGTATCAGACATTCTGCGGAAGAGATCCGCAAGATCGCCGGAGAGACCGGACGTCTGTCACAGCAGAAAGAGGATATTCTGGGCAATATCGGCAGCCTCAGTGCTATCAGTGAGGAAAATGCTGCCAACAACCAGCAGGTGAATGCAAACATTGAGGAAATCCTGACACAGATACAGACAGTGGGCGCAAACTGTGATAAAATGAAACAGATCTCCGGGGAACTGGAGAGCTCTGTGGCGTATTTTCATACAGAGAAAGAACCTGCCGGAAAATGAGAGAATGACAGAGCGATTTCCGGGCGGGAAGTATGACAGAACAGGATGACATTACAGATATGAAGAAATGCAGAACAGGAAGACGATGGATGGCGGGTCTGCTGCTGGGGCTGGGAATCCTGCTTGCCGGATGCGGCGACAGACAAAGCACTGCAGAGGATATTGCAACACCAGAGGATACACAGACAGACCGTATTGTGGTGGGATTTTCCCAGGTGGGAGCGGAATCCGACTGGCGCAGTGCCAACACGGAGTCCATGAAAAGTACCTTTACAAAAGAGGCCGGGTACGACCTGATCTTCGAGGATGGTCAGCAGAAGCAGGCCAACCAGATCCGGGCCATCCGAACCTTTATCCAGCAGGAGGTGGACTACATCGTGCTGGCACCGGTGACGGAGACCGGATGGGACACGGTGCTCAGGGAAGCAAAGGATGCCGGGATCCCGGTGGTCATCGTGGACCGTAAGGTGGATGTGGAGGATGACAGTCTGTTCACCTGCTTCGTGGGTTCGGACTTTGAACTGGAAGGCCTGAAAATGTCGGAGTGGCTGAATTCCTTTTCCATCAGCAAGGGAATTGCACCGGAGGATCTTCATATTGTAAATATTCAGGGAAATATCGGAGCTTCCGCCCAGATCGGACGTACCAGAGGATTGGAGCAGGGCGCGGCAAAATACGGTTGGGATCTGTTAGACCAGGTATCGGGAGAATTTACCCAGGCCAAGGGGAAGGAAGTCATGGAAGCTTTCCTGAAAAAATACGACAATATCAATGTGGTCTATTGCGAAAACGACAATGAGGCCTTTGGCGCCATGGAAGCGATCCGGGCGGCGGGAAAAAGGGTCGGCAGCAATCTGGCGGCAGGAGATATTATGATATTGTCTTTTGATGGTGTCAGCACAGAATCCATGGACTGCGTGCTGAAGGATGAGATCACCTGCATCGGAGAATGCAATCCGCTGCATGGCCCCAGGGTGGAGGCTTTGATCCAGATCCTGGAAGATGGCAGGACACCGGAAAAATTTTCTTATGTGGAAGAAGGATTGTATGCCCACGACGATACGGTGACCGCCGTGACGGTGGGAGACAAGACCTACCGGGTACGGCGGGTAGACGATGAGATCCGCAACGAAAATGCATATTGACAGATTTTGTGACGATTCGGACGTTCCCCTGCAGGCGGTCCGGATCGTTACTTTTTTTCCATGAGGGCTAAAGTAATTGTAAATCCGTCCGATACATATTGTGAAACATCAAAAGACATTCGGGAAGGAGGAGTCGATATGCGTATTGAAGCGTATACACAGGTACAGCAGCTGTATCAGTCACAGAAGGTCAGCAGGACTCAGAAGACTCAGACAGCGTCACACACGGACAGACTGCAGATCAGCAGCCAGGGCAAGGATTTCCAGACCGCTAAGGCAGCAGTGGCAGCAGCACCTGACATCAGGGAAGAGTTAACGGCTCCCATTAAAGCAAGAATCCAGAACGGTACTTATGGAGTGGATAATGCAAGCTTTGCGGAGAAGCTGCTTCAAAAGCAGGAAGAAATGAGGTAGTTCCTTGGCTAGTTTAATGGAAAACCTGATAGATGTACTGGACAGAGAGAGTACGGAGTACGAAGCTCTGCTTCAGTTATCACAGCGCAAGACACCGATTATTGCAGGCGGTGATCTTGCAGAGTTACAAAAGATCACGGACGAGGAGCAGGAGCTGGTCAGCAGGATCCACAATCTGGACAAGCAGAGAGCGGGAGTGACTGCGGACATAGCCGATGTATTGAACAGGGATGTTAACGACTTGAAATTGCCGAATCTGATCACTATGTTATCTGCACGGCCTGCGGAACAGCAGGCACTGGCGGATTCCCACGACAGATTACAGGCAGCGGTCCGGGGACTGAAGCGCGTGAACGAGCAGAACAGTGAACTGTTAAACAGCGCACTGGAGATGGTGGAATTCGAGATGAATCTCCTCCAGGCATCCAAGGCTGCACCCGAGACAGCGAATTATAACCGGGGAGCTTACAATGCAGGCAATACCATGGGGGTCATTGACCATGGATTCGATGCCAAGCAGTAAGACCGGATCCCGGGGATCTGAGGATCCCCTGATACAGAGGTGAAAGTTTATGCCATTAATGGGTAGTTTATATATAGGTTCGTCCGGATTACAGACAAGTCAGAATGCGCTGAATACCACAGCGCATAATCTTTCTAATGTGGACACCACCGGCTATACCAGACAACAGGTACAGCAGTCTAACAGAGCTTATGTCACATTATCGACAGACCCTAAGTCTATTTCCAACAAACAGACAGGTCTGGGTGTCACATATTCCCGCGTAAAACAGGTCAGAGATTATTTCCTGGACAAGACATACCGCAAGGAATCCGGACGTAGTATGTTCTATGAAGTGTCCACAGAAGTCATGGAAGAGGTAGAGAGCCAGCTGGGAGAATTGAACGGCGAGGCATTCCAGACCACCATGACAGACTTCTGGACCGCTATTCAGGAGCTTTCCAAGGATCCCAGCAGTTCCGTAACGCAGGGACTGATCGTACAGAGAGCCAATGAATTCGTGCAGAGAGCCGGCGCAGTATATGATGGCTTAAGTTCCTACCAGAACAACCTGAATACACAGATCAAACAGAATGTAGATAAGATCAATAAATACGGCAACCAGTTATTAACGCTGAACGATCAGATCCGTGCCATTGAGAGTGGCGGCATTGAACATGCCAACGACCTGAGAGACGCGAGAAATCAGATTCTGGATGAACTGGCAGAGCTGACCAACATGACCTTTTCCGAAGATCGATACGGCAGTGTATCCGTACAGATCGAGGGCGTGGATTTCGTAAAGGACGGAACCTGTTATGAGATCGCTCTGAAGACGGATGAAGCCACCGGCTTCTACACTCCGTTCTGGCCGCAGGATGCCACCTACACCGTCAGAGCTGACGGCACCAGAGATTATAATATTGACGGCGCAGAGGTATTTGATCTCTCCGTGGAGATTTCTTCCGACCTGAACACAGATGTCGGCGGACTGAAAGCCATGCTTCTGGCAAGAGGAGATCACAGAGCCAATTACACGGATCTGGCCGGAAGGAAAATATGACGGGGTATCCCAGTCCGTTGTCATGAACATCCAGGCAGAATTCGACCAGATGATCCACAACGTGGTGACGAAGGTGAACGATATTCTGGCGAAGGCTGCAGGAGTACAGACCGGAGATCTGGAGTTGGCAGACGGCACTAAATTAGAAAATGCCCGTTACTGCACGGTAGACCCGGACGGTTACATGCGCATGGAGGATGGCAGCCCCATCCAGCTGTTCACCAAGGTTACAACGGATGGGTATGAGAAAGTAAGTGTGAAGGAAGCGGACGGATCACTTAAGGACTACTGGGTCATGAAGAAAGAAGATCCGGACAGCCCTGAGAGCCTGTATACCATCGGCAATCTTCAGGTAAATCCGGCGCTGACGAAGGAGCCTTCCAAGCTTGGATTCCGTTTGGCAGACGGTTCCGAGGATAAGGAGACCGCAGATGCTTTGAAAGCGGCATTTACCGAGGAAGCCTACACGCTGAATCTAATGTACAGAAAAAGACTACTTTTGTAGATTATTATACCGACCTGGTATCGCAGGTATCCAATTCCGGCTATGTATTCCGGAGTATTTATGAGAATCAGGTCAGCACCGTGGAAGCTACACAGAGCGCCAGAGAACAGGTTATCGGTGTATCCACGGACGAGGAACTGTCCAATATGATCAAGTTCCAGAACGCATACAACGCATCCAGCCGTTATATCAACGTGATCAGTGAAATGTTGGAACACATTCTTTCCACGCTGGGTGTGTAATGTGTAAGAAATAGGAGGTAAGTTATGCCCTCACAGTTTTTTGGATTAAATATTGCATATACGGGACTTCTGGCCAGTAATGCTGCCATGAATACCACTTCCAATAATATCGCCAATGTACAGACGGAAGGCTACAGCAGACAGCAGGTAACACAGCAGGCATCCAATGCCCTGCGTGTATTCCAGACCTACGGCTGTGCCGGTGCCGGTGTAGAGACACTGGCCATTGAGCGTATCCGGGATGAATTCTATGACGGAAGATTCTGGGATAACAATGCACAGCTGGGCGAATACGATATGAAGCAGTATTACATGCAGCAGCTGGAGACGTATTTTGATGATGACGGCAAGAGTACCGGATTCAAGACTATCTTCGATCAGCTGATGATCACCGGTATGCAGGCTCTTTTAAAAGATCCCAACAGTGCCACAGCCAAATCCCAGTTCGTAGGCTATGCCGGAGCTTTGACAGAGTATTTCAACGGTATGGCGGGCAATCTGGAAAAAGTACAGAAGGATATCAACCAGGAGATCAAACTGAAGGTGGATCAGATCAATTCCCTTGCCGGTGAGATCGCCTCCCTGAATAAACAGATTAACACCATTGAACTGGCCGGAACAAAGGCCAATGAGCTGCGTGACCGCAGAACCCTGCTGATCGATGAATTATCCAAGATCGTGGATGTGGAAGTCAAGGAGACTCCGATCATCGATGCCAACAACGAGAACCGTGAGACCGGAGCCAACAGATATATGGTCAAGATCGCAGGCGGACAGATGCTGGTGGACGGCAGTGATTATAACGGTCTGGAATGTGTGGCGAGAACTTCCTACGAGAAGGTCAATCAGACAGATATCGACGGCCTCTATGAAGTCTACTGGGCGGACGGGCAGAAGTTCAACCTGTACAATGCATCCATGGGCGGTGATCTGGCAGGACTGATCCAGATGCGTGACGGTAACAACGGCGAGAACTTCACCGGACAGGTGACCGCCACCGGCACGACGACCACGGCAGACGGCAAGACCCATGATACCGTAACCGTAAAAGTAACCAAGGCTTATCTGCAGGATCTGAATAAATGTAATCTGTCGGATCAGGGAGGCATCCTGGATCTGGGCAATCAGGAATTCTACTATGATTCCTGGGAATATACCTGCGAATATGATGCGAACGGCAACGCCACATACTCCTATACATTTACTTTATCGGACAGTGAGAAGAATCCCCGGGGAATTACCAATGACCGTGTAGGGAAAAAGGCAGAGATCGGTACCGACCTGTCCTATCAGGGAATTCCTTATTATATGAATCAGATGAATGAGTGGATTCGTACCTTCTCTCAGAAATTCAACGATATTCTGACTTCCGGCTACAGCGGAAGCGGAGATCCCGGTGTGAAGATGTTTACCGGCAATAAGGCAACCAGCAGTGAGCAGTTCCTGTTGGATGATGCTGCCAAGAGATATGACAAGCAGGAGAAGAAAAACAGTAAAGTTACGGTAAAAGTCAACGATGACAGCTACTATCGTCTGACAGCGAAGAATTTCGATATTCTGGATGCCATGGAGCAGGATCCCAGCCTGATGGCAAACCGAAAAAATGCATCTGACGGCGTGGAACAGAATGACCTGTTGAACGATCTGAAGAATCTGGCTACGGATAAGAGCAAGATGAGCTTCCGCGGATGTAATGCTTCCGAATTTTTACAGTGTATCTTATCGGATGTGGCATTGAATGCTTCCAGAGCCAATACCTTCTATGCAAGCTTTAAAGACATTTCCAATACCATCGACAACCAGAGAATCTCCATCTCCGGTGTGGATGAGGATGAAGAAGCTGTGAATCTGGTAAAATACCAGAATGGATATAACCTGGCTTCCAAGATGATCCAGACACTGACGGAGATTTATGACAGACTGATTCTGGAGACCGGAGTCTAAACTAGAAAGGAGGCAGCTATTCGGATTCCCACATATGTTCGCAAAAACGCACGTATCCGTGCTTTCTCGCTGCTACGCAGCTAATTTTGCTCACGTGTGTGGTGACTCTATTCGAGTCACCATTCGAATCAGAAAACTGTTACTTATATACAAGCATAATGTACCAGTTATTCTGATTTTTAGAATTCTGAATAGTTACGGAGAAAATGAGAATTACGAACAAGATCATGCAGCGTAATAATCTGTCCAATATCAATACGAACAAAGTATATCAGGATAAGCTGAGCACCCAGATGTCTACCCAGAAGAAGGTCAGCCGTCCTTCCGATGATCCTGTGGTATCCATCCGTGCCTTGCGTCTACGCAGCAATGTGACCGAGGTGACGCAGTATTACAGCAAGAACATTCCGGATGCGGAGAGCTGGCTGGACGTAACCGAGGATGCACTGAAGAACCTGACAGAGATCATCACGAATATGATCAAACAGTGCACCAAGGCATCTAACGGAGATCTGAAATCCGCGGACCGCCAGATCATTCTGGAGCAGCTGAAGGCACTGGGAGATGAAGTGTACAGCACCGGCGATGCAGACTATGCGGGCCGTTATGTGTTTACCGGATATCGTACCGATACTTCTCTGAGTTTTGATAAAGAATACAATACGAAATATGAGATCACCGAGCAGCTGGACAACAGCTCCATCACACAGCTGACAAAGGTGAATACCGGAAAACTGCTGGATATTACGGCGAATAACTATAATGATCAGAATCAGGACTACAAGGATATTACGGAAAATTCAGTCAGCTCCATAGATGTGTATCGTATCCGGCTGGCTTATGATGACTGCAGAGATGTGGATGCGAAACCTTCGATTTCTTTCTGGGAGAAAGATGCAAACGGTGCCTATAAAAAGGATATGACGACATGGGATTCCAAGATGTTCCAGACGGTCTCCTCTACCGCGGATCCTTATTCTATGGCAGCAAAGGATGATGATGCACTGATCTATGTACCGGATACCGGTGAGGTCCTGCTTGGTAAGAACCGTTATGAAAAGCTGATGTCCTGCAAGGACGATCCGTCCACTTCTGGCAAGAACGAAGGCGAGATCCGTGTGACCTACCAGAAGGATCATTGTGTCAAAGGTGATCTGAGACCTGAGCATTATTTTGCATGTACCAGTACGGATGCGGATCAGAAAGTAACGAAATATAATCAGGAATACCTCAAGGGTGATGCGGCAAAACAGGTCATCGAATATGATGTAGGCTTCAACCAGACCATTCAGGTGAATTCCACTGCAGATGAGTGCTTCCAGCACGGTATCGGACGTACGGTGGACGATCTGGTACAGGCCATGCAGGATGTAGTGGATCTGGAGAATGTGAAGACCAAGATCGAGGGACTGCAGGAGACTGCTACCGGTACGGATGCAGAGACCCTGACGAAGCAGATGGAAGCAGTAGAAAAAGCACTGACTCTGGCCAAGGACAAATGCCAGAAGATGTTCGAAAGCGGCATTACTACGTTCCAGGGATATCTGGATGATGCCAACCTGTGCGTTACCAACTGCGGTACCAGAAGCAGCAAACTGGAACTGATCGATAACCGCATGAAGAGCCAGAAGACCACCTTTGAGACCTTAAAGAGTGAAAACGAGGATATCGATGTTACCGAGACCGCCATTGATCTGAAGAGTGCGGAAATGACCTATGAAGCGGCACTGATGGCTACCGGTAAAGTAATGCAGACCACACTGTTGAATTTCATCTAGAACAACAGGTTACGGAAAGGCGTAGGTATTTTATGAAGATCAATACAAAATTTTTTGGAGAAGTTGAGATTGCGGATGACAAGATCATCACTTTTGACAAAGGTATTATCGGATTCCCGGAACTGAAGCATTTTACCATGCTCCACGATGAGGAGAAGGGCAGCAACGTAGGAATCCGCTATTTACAGTCTCTGGAAGAACCCGGATTCGCCATGCCGGTCATGGATCCGCTGCTGGTCAACCCTCAGTATGATCCGGAAGTGGATGACGAACTGCTCACTAGTGTAGGCAATCTGACTCCTGAGAACATTCTGGTCATGGTTACTGTGACGGTGCCTGCTGACCTGACGAAGATGACGGTGAACCTGCAGGGTCCCTTTGTGATCAACGTGGAAGAACGCAAGGCCTGCCAGATCATCCTTGAGGGAGATAAATACCCGGTAAAATATCCGGTATACGACATCCTGAAATCCGGAAAGGCGGGTGAGTAAGATGCTGGCATTGTCCCGTAAGAAGAACGAAGCAATCGTCATCAACAACGATATCGAGATCACCGTTCTGGAAGTCAAAGGCGATCAGGTCAAGATCGGCATTACTGCTCCCAAGGAAGTGCCCATCTACCGCAAGGAAGTCTACCTCCAGATCCAGGAAGCCAACAAGGCCGCTGTGGATGCCGAAGGCATGGCGGCACTGAAGAACCTGTTGGGGTAAAACAAAATAAAATTAGGAAACGAAAGAGGCTCTGGATGCATAAATCCGGAGCTTTTATCCATTGTTGAAAAATAAGGGCACATTTTCCTGAAACTGCAAATATACGCATTGATACACCTCCGGAAAAAAGAACTTGAAAAGACGATAGGGGTATGCTATAGTTACAACATCTAAAGAATTCTTTATGACAATTTCTGACAATATCTTTTGTGTGTATTTCGGGCTTTTCGCCAAGAATTCAAACAAAATGACAAAACATAAGCAGGCGGAAAGGGAAATAGTGCATGGAACGGTTTCAGTTTTCCTGCTTAGGTAAGTTTAGTGTGCTTAAGGGAGAAAAAATGAGGGAAAACAGAGAGAAAAACGACCTTGTTACAAAGAATTTCGAGACATTTCCAGATGTTGCTGCAGACATTATTAATGCGTTGCTGCATAATGGAAAGCTTGTTGTGACCAAAGAAAATCTGTTGCCGGCACCGACGGAAAGTATTTATACGAGCGGAGAAAACAGGCTGCGAAACCAGTTACAGGATGTGGTGAAATACGAGATGGCAGGGGAACGGATCAGGGCACAATATATGATCGCCAATCAGTCGGCACCGGATGTCAAAATGGTGTTGCGTAAAGCGGGTTATACCGGCGGAGGATATCGGGAGCAGTACGAAGGCAAAGTGATGGACATGTATCCCATTATAGAAATGATACTTTACTGGGGAAGGGAGCACTGGGAGAAGCAACCGGGAATCCATGAATTATGTTGTGGAAAAGTGCCGGAAGAACTTCGAAAATATGTGGATGATATTAGGGTACATATCTGGGAAATGCGTTACCTGCCCCAAGAGGTGCGGGAGAGATTTCATAGCGATATGAGAATTGTGCTGGATTATCTGGCAGAGGGCAATAATCTTCGTTCCGACCAGAAGGTGGTACACAAAGCGGCATTGATCAGAATGATCAATGTATTATCCGGTGAAGAGGATTCCACAACAGAATCTGCTATTTTAAAGGAAATGAATATCAGAGAGGAGGATGAGATCACTATGTGTGAATTATTTGAGCAATATGTAAGGATGGGAAAGCGAGAAGGGAGACAAGAAGGAAGACAGGAGGAACGGCAGAGTGGTATTAAGGCATTGATCATAACATGCATTGAATTGGGGGCGGATTATAATACTACGGCTGAGAAAGTAAAGACTCGATTTCAACTGTCAGAAGAAAGCGTTACAGAGAATATGAACCTGTATTGGAATTAGAAAATAGAAAAATAGGAAATTAGGCATAGGAGGTGCAAATTTTTGCATCTTCTATTAATTTTTCGGGAGAATTTACCGATACAGTCCTTAGAGAAGCAAGGTCGTGCGCCCACGGAAGGCGCCTGTTTATCACACGGAGGTGACCATTATGACCATAGAACCGATTTCCAGTGTCATGACAGTGCAGGCACAGAATACAGCCGCTGCCAGGAACACTGCGACAAAAGTAACTACAGAGGAGAATCCCTCAGAATACAATCCTGCCAATGTAAAAGCAGCAGATAAACTTGACCAGACCACCGCAGTTGTTGAAAATGCGCAGAGCAAGGATCAGAATAATACTTCTGCCGATGCTAATAGCGAACAGCAACAGCAGGTGACCAACGAGCAGATCAAGAAAGCAGTAGAGAAGCTGAATAAGAACATGATGTCCCATTCAGAAGCTGTTTTCGGTATTCATGAGGCGACAAACCGCATCACGATCAAAATCATAGACAAGGATACCAAGAAAGTCATCAAAGAGCTTCCACCTGAGAAGACTTTGGACATGATCGCCAAAGTATGGGAGATGGCAGGCATCCTGGTGGATGAGAAGAGATAGGAGGAAACCAATATGGCATCATCAACAATGAGATTATCCGGACTGATCTCCGGTATGGACACAGAGAGCATTATCCAGCAGCTGGTGTCTGCGAAGCAGACCAAGGTGGACGATGCGAAAAAGGCACAGACCAAACAGGAATGGAAGCAGACCGCATGGAAGAGCTGAATACCAAGATTAAAATCTGCAGTCCAAGTTTGTTAATAATATGCGTTTTGAATCCGCATATAGCAAGAGAGTGACCAAAGTATCCGACAGCAATGCAGTCAGTGTCATCACCGGTGATGGCGCAATGACCGGTGTACAGAACCTCAAGGTATCACAGCTGGCCAAGACCGCCTATATGACCGGTGGCAAGCTGACCTTGAAGGATAATGTCACTGCGGATACCAAGCTGAATGCATTGACAAAATTGTCTGATCTGGGGATCAAGGGCAGTGATGGCAGCACCGTGGCCGGCATTACCACCGGAGACGATACAACGCTTAAAATCCAGAGCGGTGATACAAGCGTAGAACTGAATATTACCAAAGATACCACGATCTCTGATGTACTGTCCAAATTGAAGGAAGCCGGACTGAATGCAAACTTCGATACCACCCAGCAGAGATTCTATATCAGTGCAAAAGGACTCCGGCGATGCCGGTAATTTCTCTATTACGGCAACCGGAACCGGTGCCGATGACCTGCTGAAGGGGCTGGGTATTACAGATGCCAACTATATCAAAGGGCAGGATTCTGTGATCACACTGAACAACACAGAGTATACTAGCAACTCCAATGTATTTTCCATCAATGGTCTGACCATTACAGCACTGAAAGAGACCGGAGCAGATGAAGAGATCACCCTGACCACACAGGATGACGTAGATGGTATCTACGATATGATCAAGAGCTTCCTGAAGGAATATAATACCCTGATCAACGAGATGGACAAGCTTTATAATGCGGATTCCGCAAGAGGATATGAGCCTCTGACTGACGATGAGAAGGATGCCATGTCCGATACCGAAGTAGAGAAGTATGAGACCAAGATTAAGGATGCCCTGCTCCGCAGAGACAGCAATCTGTCTACCGTAAGCTCTGCCTTAAAAGAAATCATGGCAGGCAGTGTGGAAGTAAACGGCAAGAACATGTATCTCAGCGATTTCGGTATTGAGACTTTGAGCTACTTTACCGCAGCGGAGAATGAGAAGAATGCCTACCACATTGATGGAGATGCAGATGACTCCAGCACCTCCGGTAATGCAGACAAGCTTAAGAGCATGATCAGCAGTGATCCCGATACGGTCGTAAGCTTTTTCTCTGGAATGTTCAAGAATTTATATACTAAAATGAGTGATCTCTCCAAGTCTGTAGAAGGTTATCGTACCTACGGTAATTTTTATGATGACAAAAAGATGAAATCGGATTATGATGATTATACAAGCAAGATCAAAGACTTGGAAGATAAGCTGAACGATTATGAAGACAAGTGGTATTCCAAGTTCTCCAAAATGGAGACGGCACTGGCAAAGCTGCAGAGCAATTCCAGCGCGGTGACCAGCTTGTTAGGAGGATCATGATATGGCATTACCCGGTGCTTATGCACAGTATAATAACAGCAAGGTTCTGACTGCTTCTCCGGCAGAACTGACATTGATGCTCTATGACGGAGCTATCAAGTTCTGCAATATTGCAGAGATGGCTGTGGAGAAATCCGATGTACCCAAGGCACATGAAAATATCCGCAAGGTGCAGAATATCATTGGATATCTGCATTCCACGCTGGACATGAAATACGAAGTCTCAAGGACTTTGACAACATCTACACTTATCTCGAGAGACGTCTGGTAGAAGCCAATGTCAAAAAAGATAAGGAAATCCTCGAAGAGATCAATACCCACCTGCACGCTATCCGTGACAACTGGAAAGAAGTCATGAAGGCGGGAGCAAAGAAAGGAAATGACTGATGGAGAATCAGCTTACCATTTTGTCAGAGAGCCTGGACAAGAAGCTGGAAGTATTACAGAAAATCCGGGAATATAACAAACGTCAGGAAGAGATCTTTTCTGCGGAAGAGGTGGATATGAGCCTGTTTGACGATGCTGTGGAGGAAAAACAGCGGCTTATTGATGAGGTGGTTCATCTGGATGAAGGCTTTGAAATCATGTATGAGAAGCTGGCAAGGGAGTTGGAAGGCAACAGAGAACGCTACGCAGCACAGATCCGGGAACTTCAGAAGAAGGTCAGCAGGGTGACAGAACTCAGTGTGACTGTACAGGCTCAGGAGGCTCGGAACAAAAAACTCATCGAGAGTTATTTTGCGAGGGAACGTGCCGAAATTGGACAGAGACGGAAAAACGCCAAAAGTGCTTATGACTATTACAAGAGCATGAGCGGAGCAGGATACGTAGCACCGCAGATGTACGACAATAAAAAGTAAATACAACAGATGAAGGGGAGCTGACAGAGATATCGGCTTCCCTTTTTTATGACGGAATCAATGTGAAAGAATAAAAATGTGGTTTCGGCTAAAATATAATTAGAGTATAGATTAGCCGGAAAATGCTTGATATTTTAAAAAAATCCGGCTAAAATATAATCATAAAAAAGATTAGCCGAAAGAGGGACTTTTATGAGTTATATCAAAAGAAATCTGGAGAATGTAGTAAGACAGGTAACCAGGGAATATCCGGTACTCCTGGTAACGGGACCGAGACAGGTAGGAAAGACGACAATGCTCCAAAAACTGATGGAGGGAACGGAGCGGGGATATGTAACACTGGATGATTTAAACGAAAGAAATATTGCAAAGACCGATCCGGAACTGTTTCTGCAACTGCATAAACCACCTGTATTGATTGATGAGGTTCAATATGCACCGGAACTGTTTACTTATATCAAGATAAATGTAGATAAAAACCATGAGCCGGGAGCATTTTGGCTTACGGGATCACAGGTGTTCAAATTGATGCAGGGAGTACAGGAGTCACTGGCAGGAAGAGTGGCAGTACTTTCACTTACATCCCTGTCACAGGCAGAGATATCCGGAGGAACGATGAAACCGTTTACGGTAGATCTGGAGGATTTAAACGAGAGGCAGAAAGAGAGAGAGCAAGCTGATACAAGAGAGATCTTTGAACGGATTTATCAAGGCTCCATGCCTGCGATCGTAAGCGGTATTAACAGTAACAGTCAGCTTTTTTACAGCAGTTATCTGTCTACTTATATTGAGCGGGATGTAAGAGAATTATCGGATGCCATAGATTCGCTTAAGTTCCTTCGGTTTATTACTGCGGTGGCAGCAAGATGTGGGCAGATGGTTAATGCAGCAGAGATTGCCAGAGATGCAGATATCAATCAGACGCAGGCGAAGGATTGGCTGACAATTCTGGAAACGCTGGGAATTATTTTTTATCTTCATCCGTATTCTAATGATTTGTTGAAGCGCCTTGTGAAAACGCCCAAACTGTATTTCTACGATACGGGTCTGGTGTGTTATCTGACGAAATGGAGCAGTTCGGAAACGTTAGAATGCGGTGCTATGAACGGGGCCATTTTGGAAAATTACGTGGTTGCGGAAATTCGGAAAACCTACCTGAATTGTGGAAAAGAGCCGTATTTGTACTATTATCGTGATAAAGATGCCAGGGAGATTGATATTGTCCTGGAACATGATGGAATATTGAATCCGATTGAGATTAAGAAAACTGCAAATCCCGGAACAGAGCTGGTAAAGGTATTTGAATTACTCGACAAGGCATCAACGCCTCGTGCGAAGGGCGCAGTTATCTGCATGAAACCGGGACTTAGTGCGATAGACAGAGACAATTATATCGTACCAGTCTGGATAATCTAAAATACAGTCCCTGCCTGAATATCAGACAGGAACCTATAATTTCAAAAATGTTTTTGCGTATACGTCTTTATCCCTAAATTTCCCTTAAAAATTTCCACTTGTACAAGATGAATATTTGAAACAGCAAGAAATTCTTAGATCCCCGTTGTAGCATGAAATAAGCCGAAGATGTAAAAATTTCAAGAGTAACTTCCGCTTGAGAATTTGCCGAAGTAACTTCAGCTTTGGGGACAGATCGACCGGAATTATTCAGTATTGACAGGTAAAAATAATTCGCAATAATTTCACCTTTTTAAAGCAACTTTCTTTGCGATAAGGTACAATAAAAGAAAAACTTTGTCGCAAAGGAAGAAAAAATGAGCAGAGAGCAGGAACGAGTCAGAAGAAGATTAGAACAGAATCCCATTGTTGAATGCAATAGAATCCAACGAAAGTATTACCCTGAACTGTTTTCCAGATTTGCAAAGGTAAAAGATCCTCGAAATCAAAGTTATATTGACTATTCTACGAAGACTATGCTGGGAACCCTGTATTATAAATGCATTGGAGGGATCTCAAGCATGCAGGAAATGACCCGGAAATTTAATGATGACAAAATTGTGGAAAACCTCTATGCGTTTCTTGGAGATACAAAGAAGGACTATCTTCCACATGGCGTTACAGTAAATGAATTTCTGGAAAGAGTATCCCCTGAAGAACTGGAAGAAATACAAAAAGACCTGGCATACACCATGATCCGCAGGAAAACCTTTGATGATGCCAGAGTGCTGAAAAAGTGGCAGATCATCATTGATGGCACGGAACTGGATGAAGGATATCAGACAAAGAATGACTTCTATCTTAGCCGGTGCTATAACCGTGGAGAGAGCAATGAATTTACAAAGTACCACAGAAGTGTGCTGGAGGCAAAACTCTATCTTGGTCATGATCTGGTATGCAGCATAGCTTCAGAGACCATACAGAACTCTGAGGAATATATCAGCCAGAGTGATGACAGGGTGAAGCAGGACTGTGAGAGCAAGGCATTTGTACGCCTTGCAGAAAAGATCAAAAAGATTTCCCCGTCTTCCGGTCATCATAACGGCAGACGGACTGTACGTCACGCAGAGGGTATTGCAGATCTGCAAGGATTATGGCTGGGATTACATTATCCGGTATAAAGAAGGCTGTGCTGCATCCATAGAACAGGAATACCGGGCATTACCGGAGAAAGAAAATGCAGGAGATGGAATTGAATATCAGAACCAGATACCGTTTGGGGCTTTTGATGTAAATCTGATATATTATAAAGAGAAAAAAAGTGCTGGGAGACAAGGAAGAGAAGGTAACTGAATATGCGTGGATAACCAGCTTGAAGATCACGAAAGGAAATGCGAAGAAGATCGTGCGTGCTGGAAGGAACCGTTGGAAAATTGAAAACCAGGGATTTAACCGTCAGAAGCACTGGCAGGGAAACATAGAGCATGCATGCAGTTTTCAGGAACAGGCGCAAAAGAATCATTATCTGATGGAACGGATAGCAGATTTCATAAAGCAGCTTTATGAGTATTTTTATCTGAAAAAGAATGAAATAAAAAAGCTGCAAAAAAATATTTTTCCAAAATGGCAGGCACTAAAGTAAATTTACCTTTCGATGCTGATAAAATTATCGTTGATTTATCGGAAGCAGTATGTTAATGTAGATTCACAGAATATCAATTCTGCAGACAGATCAAATCTTATTTAGTTCAAAAATATTTTATTCAGGTGTATCACCGCTGATTTCATTGGATGAAAATTGGAATGCTGCAGCAAGGAAAGCATATGTATTTTTAGATGTGTGCCTTATAGCTATTTTGGGTGACAACCTGAAGAAAATAACAGGAGGTGCTGCAAGATAAATTATTAGTTTGTTCGGAACCGTGGAATATGATAATATACACTTAGAAAAGGGGTTAAAATGACAAAAGCAAAAAGCAGGGGGATTGTTCAGGACAGAGCAACGATTGAAAAGATAATCAAAGGACTGACTTTATTTGATGATGATCTGATGAGCAGAGCATTTGATCAAAATATTGAAGCAACAGAGTTGTTGCTTCGGCTTATTCTTAAAAGGAATATTAAGGTTCTCAGTGTAAACGGGCAGGATGAGATTAAAAATTCAGCAGTGGGTGGACGAAATGTCATATTAGATGTACACGCACTGGATGAAGATGGATCAGAAATGGATATAGAAGTACAGGGCAATTCAGAAGGAGCCCATGTGAAGCGAGCCCGGTTCCATAGTAGTATGGTAGATTCCAGAATGCTGAGAGCAGGCCAGAAATTCCGGGAACTCAAAGATTCTTATGTGATATTTATATATAAACACGATAAATTTCAACGTGGTTTACCGATATATCATGTAGACAGATATGTAAGTGAGACCAGGGAGCCGTTTGGTGATGGAGCTCATATTGTGTATGTAAATGGTAATTATAAGGGCGAAGATGCGATTGGCAGGCTTATGCAGGATTTTCATCAGGCAGATCCAGATAATATGTATTATAAAGAATTGGCAGAAGGAGTAAGACATTACAAAGAGTCAAGAGGAGGAAATGAAACTATGTGTGAAGCGGTAGAAAATTATGCAAAGGAGTATGCAAAAGAGTATGCAAAAGAATGTATGATTGAGAACACTGCAAATATTATAAAGAATATTATGGAGAGCACAGGGTGTACGTTACAAGAAGCGTTGGATAATGCTAAGATAGCCAGAGAAGACAGAGACCTCATAATAGAAGAAATTTCAGAAAATCAAATCTGACAGATAGATCAAATATATCTGTCGGGATTCTACAAGGATGACAGAATTCACCTGATCCAGCCGGCCACCTTCACGGACGAAAATCTGTAAAAGTTCCAGACCAGCCTGCGGGAAGTTATGAACTTTATCAAATACTCTAAGGACAAATCAAAAATCAAAATGCTGCTCAGGGATAACCCTAGATTTCGCACGCTTAGAAGAGAAGTTGCAGACCATGCGGAAGTTACTGAAAAATAATGATTAAAAACAAAAAAAGGAAGCAAGTACCCCACTCAAGAATACATAGTAAACAAGTGGTAAAAACTGCTTTCTTTTTTTTCAAATTATATTCCAATAAAACAATGAAGTCAACTGATTTATGCAAAAATCAAGTGAGGTTTTGCAAAAGGTGCAGATATGAACAAAAGGGAAATTAGAAAAGTAACTAAACATTTTCGTATCTTTGTCCGATAAACTATGTAATAGAATAAATTAGCAGGGAAGCTGAAGATCAGAATGGATTCTGGATAATTAGATTATAAAGGGAATCGGCTTCGAGCCGATTCCCTTTTTGCGGAAAAACAATATCAAAAAAAGGCATTTACAAAAAGATGAGGGATAAAGATGAAGGTAGTTATTTTAGCAGGAGGTCTGGGGACGCGTATCAGTGAAGAAAGCCATTTGAAACCAAAACCCATGATTGAAGTAGGAGATGCACCAATTTTGTGGCATATTATGAAGTATTATTCTTCTTATGGGTTTAATGAGTTTATTATATGCTGTGGTTATAAGGGATATGTAATCAAGGAATACTTTGCGGACTATTATCTCCATCGTAGTGATGTCACCTTTGATTTTGCAAACAATAATGAAATGATTATTCATAATAATGTAGCAGAGCCATGGAAAGTAACCGTAGTTGATACGGGATTACATACTATGACGGGAGGACGGTTAAAGCGAATTCAGAAGTATGTTGGGGACCAAACATTCATGATGACCTATGGAGACGGAGTTTCAGATATTGATCTGGATGCGCTTTTGGAGTTTCACAGAGTGCATAAAAAAGCAGCAACTCTTACGGCTATTCAACCGGGAGGTAGATTTGGTGTTTTGGATATTGATGACAATGAGACAGTACGTCAATTTTCGGAAAAGGCAAAGGAAGATGGCGGATGGATCAATGCAGGATTCATGGTGCTGGAGCCGGAAGTCTTTGACTATATAGAAGGAGATGATACCTTCTTTGAAAAGGAACCTTTGGAAAATTTGGCATTGGACGGGAAACTGGCTGCTTACCGACATGAAGGATTTTGGAAATGCATGGATACTATGCGAGATAAGGGGATGTTAGATGAATTGTGGAACAGCGGACAGGCTCCCTGGAAGCGCTGGGAATAAGGAGACAAACTTATGATTTCTGTGATAATGCTTACTTATAATCGCGAGAGTATGGTAGGAAGAGCCATAGAATCTATTCTGAATCAGACATACAGAGATTTTGAGTATATCATTGTAGACAATGGTTCCGATGACCGGAGCGGTGAAATCGCAGATGCATACGCTGCCAAGGATCCTAGAATAAAGGTCTTACATATTGAAAAAAGTAATATTGGAACTGGAAGAAATATCGGTCTGGATGCAGCTACAGGAGAGTATATCACATTTATAGATGATGATGATACAGCAGAACCGGATATGCTGGAATTCCTCTATGGGCTTGCAAAAGAACAGGATGCAGACATTTCTCTGTCTGGCTCTATGAAGGAAGTAAACGGAGAGTTCCTGCCGAACTGTATGTTTGATGAAAAACTGGTCATGACACCGGAAGAGGCAGTTATAACCTTGCTCAGACGGAAAAAATATAATGCTGCGATGCCTTCAAAGCTCATGCGAAGGGAGATATTCGATAAAATCCGTTTTCGCACAGAGGGAAAGTACGATGACATTACTGTAGTATATAAATACTTTGCAGAAGCGAAAAAGGTAGTTGCATATGGACTTCCGAAGTACTGTTTTTGGAGACACAGTGGAAATAATTCAGCATTTACCACAAATGATCTGCTTCTGACCCCGGAACAGTTAGATGAGTATTTTGAGGCATTTCGTGAAAGAACGGAGTACTTATCTGAAAAACTGCCGGATATAGCAGACTATGCACAATACAGTGAGTGGTCTTATATGATTTCTATGTGTAATAAGATAGAGAAGAACCATTTGGAACAATGTAGGAAGCAGTTAACATTTGTAAAAAAAGAGAACTAACGAAACATTATGAGGAGTTCTATAATTCTCCATATATTGAAGAATTCGAGAAAGAGTTTATGAGGAAATATGTTAAAACAGTATGATGAGACTAGAATAGAAGAGTATGGAAAAGTGATAATTGATGTAGCTGAAGATGCAGAGATATCAATTAGTGGGAAACTGCATTTGGGGTATAATATTAGAAAACAATCTGAAGCAGAGACATATTTGAAATTACATAATAAATCCAAATTGTATGTGTCGGGTGAATTCAAGGCCTTTTTTCACTCTAGCATAGAAATATTTGAAGGAGGAATTCTAGAATTAGGAAATAGCTATATTAATAGTGGATGTATTATCGCATGCAAAAATCATATTAGAATTGGCAATGGATGTGCAATTGCAAGAAATGTATCTATATACGATAGCGATTTTCATATAATAGAAAATTCAAATGGAGAAATAATGAATCAGTCAGATGGAATTGTTATTGAAGATTATGTGTGGATTGGAATAGGAGCAATTTTATTAAAGGGAATCAGAATAGGGAGCGGAGCTGTAATTGCCGCAGGATCTGTAGTAACAAAAAGATGTTCCCTCAAACTGTATGGTAGCAGGAAATCCGGCGCATATAATACGGAAAGATATACATTGGAGATAGATATGATAACAGAGATGGTTGGAACATCTGAGTGTACTGGCTGTGGTGGATGCTATCAAATATGTCCCAGAAATGCGATAGAAATGAAACCCGACAGGAAGGGATTTTTATATCCACAAGTACTCAAAGAAAAATGTAGTGAATGTGGGTTGTGCAAGAAGGTATGCCCAGTTATTAAAGATATTTGTATAAATGAATATGATACTGTTGCATATGCAGCGTGGTCAAAAAATGAAAAGATACGATATTGCAGTACATCAGGAGGCGTTTTTACAGAAATTGCTAACTACGTAATAGAAAATGGTGGGTGTGTTGTTGGCGCAAAATATGCTGATAATCATTTAGTGGAACATAGTATAATATTTGAAAAAGACGATATTGGTTTGTTGCGACAATCAAAATATGTGCAGAGCAATTTAGGAAATATATTTAAAGAAGTAAAAAGCCAATTGCAATTGGGAAAAAAATGTTTTGTTTGTGGGAACGCCATGTCAATGTGTAGCATTGTCTAAATTTCTTGGTGGAGACAATGAAAAATTGACACTATGTGATTTTATTTGTAGAGGTGTGAATGCACCAAACGCTTATATGGCATACTTACAAGAACTTGAAGAAAGATATCAATCTGAAATACAGAAGGTATGGTTTAAAAATAAGAAACATGGTTGGAATCATTTTGGAACTAAAATTATATTTGCGAATGGAGAGGAGTATTATGCACAGAGAAATGATGATCCGTTTATGTACGGGTACATTAAAAAAGAACTGAATTTGTATATGAGATCTTGTTGCAATCAATGTAAATCCAAAGGGATATCCAGAGCTACGGACTTAACTTTAGGAGATTTTTGGGGGTATAAGGTTGATGTGAATGAAAAAGACTATGGAGTTTCAGCAGTAATGGTTCATTCTTCAAAAGGAGAAAAGATTCTTGAAGCTGTGAATTCATTACATAAAGAATTACATACTATTGATGAGATTATAAAAGGCAATATCTGTTTGGAAAAATCAGCTCAAAAAAAGTGAATATTCGGACTACTTTTTGGAAATGTATGGATGAGAAAGTACCTTTCTCTAAAATAATAGAAAGAATAAAAGAGGGATAAATTAATTATGGAAAAAACAAATTTAACGATTTTATTAACATCGAGATGCACATTAAAATGCAAATTGTGTGCAACTTATGCTCCACAAAATAAAAAACCGTGCCATTATGATAGCAAAATAATAATGGCATCTGTTGATAAATATTTTGCAAGTATGGGGGATGTGTGTTTGTTTACTCTAAGTGGAGGCGAGCCTTTGTTACATCCAGATTTAGTAAGAATGGTTCAACACTTTAAGCAATATGCTTCAAGAATGGAAAAATTCGAAATTATAACAAATGGTACAATTGTGCCTAGTGAAGCATTGCTGTTAGAACTAAAAGAAATTCCCAATGTAGATGTGATGATTGATGATTATGGAAAAAATATTTCAAAAAAGTAGATGACGTTGTTATGGCATTTGAAAAATATGGGATTAGGTATCGTAGACGTAAATATTATGGAGAGGATGCCCATGCAGGGGATGGTTGGATATATCTGATTTTAGCGACAAAGGGCGTACAGAAGAAGAAAATACAGAATTATTCCATAAATGTATGTATACCACTACCTTTTCGAGACATTTTTTATTATTGATGGAAAAGCTTATATGTGCTATGTAAATCATAGATTGCTGGATGATATTAATGAACGTGAAGATGAGCATGTAGACTTTTGCGATGAGAATTTGCAACTGAGTGATATAAAAGAAAAGCTATATGCATTAAGGGACAGAAATCATCTGTCAGTGTGTGCACGATGTAATGGATTTTGTACAGATGGAAAGAGATATACACCGGCTGAACAGCTTCAATAATAGGATCGGAGGAGAGAATATGAATGAAATTATAAAATTAAGTAATACAACGTTGGTTGTCACTTTCAGATGCAATTTAAAATGTAAACTTTGCGCTGTGAGTGCACCTTATTATAAGGAGCCACCTCATTATTCGGTGGAATTATTAAAAAAAATCAATAGATAGATACTTTGAAGCAGTTGATCATGTTGATAAATTTACTGTGAATGGGGGAGAACCACTCGTGCATCCTCAGATTGCAGAGATTATGGATTATGCTTTAAAGTACATAGATCGTATGGACATGCTTGAAATAATTACGAATGGTTCAATAGCTCCTTCAAAAGAATTAGCGCAAGTACTGCAAAAATCAGAAAAAGTTGATATATTGATTGACGATTATGGAAAAGAACTTTCTAAAAATGTGGATAAGATGATTGGTATTTTTGAAGAATACCACATAAAATATCGTCGTCGAAAATACTATGGAAGTGATGCACATTTAGGTGGCTGGGTTGACCTTTCAAATATCTCTTTAAAAGATAGATCAGAAGAGGATACAGCACAAATATACAAAAATTGCGCATACCCTGGTCCGTTTCATTGCTTTGTATTGATGGGCGGAAAAGCATATATATGTGGTGTATATAAAAGATGTGTCAGTGAGGGTGTTATCCCCGATATTGAAGACGAGTATGTGGATTTTTTGAATGATTCATGGAATCTAGAAGTGACTAAGAAAAAAATTGCTAATTTTTATAATAGAAAATTTTTCTCGGCATGTAAATATTGCAGCGGATTTTGCCCTGATTCAGAGCGATTTGCACCGGCTGAACAGTTGAGGTAATAATTTATGAAATGTGAAAGAACTGAATTGACGATTACACATCGTTGTACTTTAAAATGTAAATTGTTTGGGGCATATTCTCCTTATTACAGTAATCCTAAGCCTCATTGGAGCTTGAGTCAGCTGAAACTTTATACCGATAAGTATTTTGAAATCGTAGATTATGTTGAAAAAATGACAATAAGTGGAGGCGAGCCTTTATTGCATCCTGATTTGGGCAAGTTAGTGGAATACTTATGCACATATGGAGATAGGATAGGATTGTTAGAATTTATTACTAACGGAACAATGATTCCGAAAACTGATGTGATTTATGCAATGCAAAAGTTCGGAAAAGTAAAAGTAATTATAGATAATTATGGACCTGAATTATCAACAGAGGTTCCCCAAATTGAAAAAATTCTGGATAATTATGGGATTTATTACGAAACAAGAAAATACTACGGAAATAATGCATATTACGACGGTTGGATAGACATGTCCAATGTGTCCAAGAGAACGAGGGATGATGCGGAAACCAATGAAATATACAATAACTGTATTTTTTTCTAAAAAATTTCAGCGATATTTACTTGTTGAGGAAAATTATACTTATGTGCTACTGCAAGAAGATGTGATTCGCTAAATTTGCTGACAGAGGATAATGATTATATAAATTTATTGGATGATGATTTATCCCTAGAACAAAAAGAAAAGAAAAATAGAATCGTTTTTTGACAGAAAGCATTTTGAAGCCTGTATGTATTGTGATGGATTTAATGATAAATATCAAAGACACACTCCGGCGGAACAGATTAAACAGCTTGATGATGGTGACAAACAATGAGGAAAAAAGTACTGATATATGTGCAGGCGTATAATGCTGAAAAAACATTAGAAAGATGTCTGAAAAGTATTGAAATGCAAACGTATAAAGAGTTTGAATGCGTTATCTATGATAATGGATCAAAAGATGATACTGAAAAAATAGCCAATAGATTTTCGGAAAAAGATGGAAGATTTATAGTTGTTCATAGAGATGAGAACGATACCACATTATTTTTTCGATATTTTGTTCCTCTTTTTGTGGAAAAGTATACAGGTATTATAGATTATTTTCGTAATTTGGATTCTGATGACGAGTATAAAGCAGATTTTCTAGAGAAAAGCATAACATTTTTAGAAAAAAATGAATTGGATCTAGTCGCAAGCGGGGGAGATTTTATAGATGCTAATACTGGAAAATGTGTGTCAAAACGTGAGGTTGAACAGGATTTAATTATTGAAGATGAAAATTTTGGAAGCTATTTCCCTATATATCATCAATTCATGAGGACGATTTGGGGAAAACTGTATCGCTTTTCATTACTGGGTAAGATTGACTGCGAGAGATGTATGTGCATGGCCTATGGTGGCGATACATTTTTTGTGTTTAATATTTTACATTTTTGTAAACGAATCGGCATAATGAATAAAAATCTGCACAAATATTATATGTCACTAAAGAGTAGTTCATATACTTTTTCTGAAAAGCGAATAGAGAGTGATACAAAGCTTTTGCAGGAGGCAATAACTTTTTTGGTTTACAAGGTTGGCTATGTAAGCCCTATGAACCAGAACTTTTTAATGCAAGTATACAAAAATGCAATTAGTGATACTATAGAAGTGCTTTTTGATTCAACAGAAAAAGTTGAAACAAAGCATTATTTATTATGTAAAATTTTGGATGATTTTTGCACAAAGCTTTTAATTCAAAAAATGTGGTTTGATAAGGAGTTTGCTGATTTATTTATAAAAATAGCCAGTTTGATGGTAGCTGATAGTCAGATTGTAGAGGAACATTATGCAGACATAGCAAGACTGTTGGCAAAGATGGGACTTTTTGTAGAAAGTATTAAAAATGTGGATAAGAGCACCATTTTTTTAATGCAAGTAATTATTCGTGAAAACTGGTATAATGGTGAATTTCCTTTACAAAATGAAACACACATGCTTGATGAAGCAAAAGAGATGCCATATTTTCAAAATATATCAAGGAGTTTCCTAAAGCAATATGGGACAATAATTGGGATGTCTATGTCAAAGAAACGGAAATGTATTGCGTTAAATCAAGTTATGGATATATTTATGGGTGATGAAAAAAATAGTTTCTAATTGTCTTGAAGAACTTTTGCAATTGGGAATTAATTTATCAGCGGAGTTAGAGCAGGCAGATAGATATGTATACTTGGAAAAAGAATACATTAGATATCTTATCACAAATAATCAGGTGGGTAAAGCTCAAAACGAATTACAGGATTGGAATGAAATATTACCGGAAGATCAAGATTTTAAGAGGATGCGTGAATTAATAGAAAATGAATAATATACTATTATATGGGCATGGTGGAGCATATAATCATGGGGCAGAAGCTATCCTTGTGACAACAATAGATTGTATACGCAATAGAGTGCCGAAAATCAGAATTGGGTTATCAACACATTTTAAAGAACAAGACATTGAATTTGGCATTGATACTGATGAATACTTTACAAGGGATGAAAAATATGTTGCATTGGAGAACATAACTTCTCACGTGGGATTATATGATGCTGAAATTTATAAGTCAACAATTAAGGCGGCCACATCAGATACCTTGGCTTTATCTGTAGGTGGAGATAACTACTGCTATCCAGCGTGGCATAGATGGAGATGCATACATGAAAATATTTTGAAAATGGGAGCAAGGGATATCTTGTGGAGTTGCTCCGTAAATCCAGATATGCTTAGTAAAGAGATGGTGGAGACATTATCTACGTATGAATTAATTACCGCAAGAGAGAGTCTTACTTATGAAACATTATGCAATAAAGGATTAAAAAATGTGAAAAAATATCCAGATATTGCCTTTGGTTTAGTGCCCAAGCCAATTTCACTGCCTATGCTTTTTGAGGAGCGAAGCGTAATAGCAATAAATATCAGTCCGTTAATTATAAGGAGAGAAAAAAGCAATGGAATTGTTAAACAAAATATTATTAATCTAATTAAGTATATTATGGAAAACACAACCTATGGTATTGCTTTTATTCCTCATGTCATTATGCCGATGGACAATGATTATGATATCCTTTTGGAGATTTACAATTATTGTTGTAGCGAATATTCTAAAGAGAGATTTTTTATGGCACCTTATAAATTATCGGCTGCAGAGTATAAGTATTTGATTGCACATTGTAGATTTGGTGTTTTTGCACGCACACATGCAGCAATTGCAGCATATTCAAGTGGAATTCCTTGTGTGACTATAGGATACTCGGTAAAAGCTCAAGGTATAGGCAATGATATGGGGATGGGGGATTATGTGATTCCCTTAAATGAATTGGAATCAGATAGTAAAATAACAAATAGTGTAATAGCTATGATTGAAAATGAAAATGATTTGCGAGGTAAACTGATAGAAAAAAATAGAGATATTCCTCATAACTTAAAAAAAAAATGCAACAGGAAATATTGTCATATGTTAAATAAGTACAGGATAAATGACGAAGTGAGTTCCTGCTTGTAAGAGTAAATATTTCCTGCCTGCGATGTGAGCAGAATTTAGTAACCAAACTTTTTGAGAGTAACCGAACAAATTAAGAATCAGCTGTGAGAGGCCGACCGTAAGCGCACAAACGGTTCTTTCAAATGGAAGTTGAGATTGAATCAAAGCTGTTCATGCATAAGTACTTTTGTCTTTGACAAATCAAATCGGAATAAAATTTGCCAAAGTAACTTCAGCTTTGGGGATAGATCGACCGGAATTTACTTTGGCAATTGAGGAAAATAAGAAAAGTCAACATTTTTTGCAAAAGGGGTTAAGTTTCCAAAAACCTCTCCGATATACTTAACAAGTAAAGCAAATAAAACATTTGCTTACCGAACATCTTCCGAATCGAAGGTTTCGCACGCCGGACAGTAGGAAGACAATGGCGATGAAAGTGACAGGATGTGCGAACTTGAAACTGACATTGCCAAAGCAAATAACGGAGCGCAGGGAAGCGCTCGTCAATTCAAGGAGGAATATATTATGGTAGTACAACACAATCTTACCGCTATGAACTCTAACAGAATGTTAGGTTTGACTCAGAGCTCTCAGGCAAAGTCAACTGAGAAGCTGTCTTCCGGTTACAAGATCAACCGTGCAGCAGATGATGCAGCAGGATTATCCATCAGTGAGAAAATGAGAAAGCAGATCAGAGGACTGACACAGGCTTCCGCTAACGCAGAAGACGGTATCTCCACTGTACAGACCGCTGAAGGTGCACTGAACGAAGTTCAGGACATGCTGCAGAGAATGAACGAGCTGGCTGTTAAGGCTTCCAACGGAACCAATTCCGAGAATGATAGAACTTACATCCAGAACGAAATCGATCAGCTGACCACTGAAATTGATCGTGTTGCTGAGACAACCAAGTTCAACGAGACCTACCTGTTAAAGGGTGATAAGGATGCTGCTAAGGGCTATAGCTACGCTTATGGCGCAGAAACTGCTGCAGCAGCAACATTTGTTGGCGGAAAAGATGTTACTGCAACAGGTTCTAATACGGGAGCTAAGATTAAGGTCACTGCAGCTACAGCTACTGCGGCAGCAGATGTCCAGAATGATTTGCTGAAGGCGTTACAGAAGAGCGGAGCAAGAATTACAATTGCTGCTGGTGTTGATGGAACCACTACCACTAATGTTGCAATTTCCGTTGATGGCTATGATGTATCATCTACTGGTAAAGTAACAAAAGATGGTGTAGATACAGGTATTACATTAACTGTTGAAGGTGGCAAGAATAATACGGGTACGGTTGCACTTTCCGACACTGTAACATTGGATTCCAAAGCAGTTTCTAAGGCAGCAAAATCTGATCGCGCAGTATATTATGACAAGGATGGCAACAAAGTTTCTCAAAATGCGTTAAGCAATTACTTTACTAGCACCACATCCGGTAATGATATCACTACTACACAGTTGAAGGATAAGACATTGTATGATGCATTTGGCAATGTGGCAACGGTTACCCCGGCAAAGAATATTCAGTCTACACAGGATCAGATGGGTAGCTTGAAGCTGTCTCTGCATGTAGGCGCTGACGCAACTTCTAACAACAAGATTGAACTGAATCTGGATGCAATGTCCGCTAAGGGTCTTGGCGTAAACGGTTTAAGAGTAGACGGTGCTACATCTACCAATGCTGATAACGCTATCGAGACCATTAAGGAAGCTATTCAGAAGGTATCTACTCAGAGATCTGCTCTCGGTGCTGTTCAGAACAGACTGGAGCACACCATCAGCAACCTGGATAACGTTGTAGAGAACACCACAAGTGCTGAATCTGCTATCCGTGATACAGATATGGCTACAGAGATGGTTAAGTACTCCAACAACAATATCCTGTCTCAGGCAGGTCAGGCAATGTTGGCTCAGGCTAACCAGTCTAACCAGGGTGTACTGTCTCTGTTACAGTAAGTGATCAGTTAGAGCATCTAACATAGCAATAAGAGAAGGGCTCGGCTTTACGGCCGGGTCCTTTTTCTCTTTGTAAAGCGGAAAAGGATTCCATACATGAACAAAAATCATATTTTATTATCAATTTCTATGCTGATTTCAGGAAGAGATGAGATGGAGAAATGTCTGAACTCACTTCTCTATTTTAAAAATGCATTTCCCACAGAAATCATATTGGTAGATACAGGATGTAATGCTGAGCAACGTGCACTGGCAGAAAAGTATGCAGATAAAATAATTGATTTTACATGGTGTAATGATTTCGCAGCCGCCCGCAATGCCGGTTTGAAAGAGGCATGTGGGGAATGGTTCATGTATCTGGATGATGATGAATGGTTTGAAAATCCGCAGGAGATCATTCGTTTTTTTACGACAGCAGAATATAAGAAGTACAATTCGGCATCGTACATTGTAAGAAATTATATGAATATGGAAGGAACCTTGTATACAGATTCCTATCCATCAAGGATGGTAAAAATGAATTCGAAAATTCATTTTACAGGTAGAATCCATGAGTATTTAACTCCTTTTAAAGAACCCAGAAAGGAATTTAATGATTTTGCACATCATTATGGATATGTGTATCAAACAGAGGAAGAGCATGTAAAACATGCATGGAGAAATATAAAATTATTATTAGAAGTCAGGAAGGAAAAACCGGGACAGCCAAGATGGATTTTCCAATTAGCACAGGAATATTTTTCTGTTCATGATTATGAAAAAGTAATAAAAACATGTACTGAAGGATTAGAGGAATGGAAAAATATAGAAATCAATTAACCTATATGCCTGTTCATATTGGAACTTTGTATGGATATACTTTACTTTCCTTAGAATGGTTGGGAAGATATACAGAGGAAGAAGAGTGGCTGAAGAAGGCATTTGCGGAACCATTAAATAAATTAGATGCAATGGAAGTTTGTCTTGTCTTTTATGACATGATGGGAGCCAGAACATATGGCTATCTTAATGAGGATGAACGATGTATCTCATATTTTCAGAGATATATCGGTAGTCAGAAAAAAGTAAAAATGATAGATCTGCTATGGAAACTAAGACGGCAGGAATCATCACTGAAGTGTTCAATGAGTTATTGCTGGCAGAAACATTTATGATTTGTATACCGGCATTAATCAGATGTGAAAAAATAGACATTATAAAGCAAACGATAGAAAAGATTGAATGGGATAAAAGAAGTATTTTTCTGGATGAGGATAAATTAAAAAAAATATTGGATGCATGTTGCAGGATGCAATATTGTTTATTTTATGTGGATCTGATACAGAAATTAGTAGGTGAGGATGAAAATATCCAACCGCTATGTAATGTTGTAAGCAGATTAGAAAAGGAGTTTGTAGAACAGGACGATACGGAAAAACTTCAGAATTTGCACCATATTATTGGAAGTTTGTCGAACCAGCACTTTTGCATAACGATAGCAAAGATCCTATGGAAAAGCGAAGAAAATGAGGAGACTTTAGACAAATATTATGATGAATTAATTTCGAAGTATCCGGATGCTATATTTGAGATAGACGATGGTGTCTGGAAAATTGCTGTGGAGAAGAAAATAGAAGTAGCTTCTGCAATGAACTATGTGGATTATCGTGTATGGCGTAGAGCGTTAAAACGCATGGAATGCTGGGCATCTGCGAAAACATGGAATACGTGGAAACAGAGGCTTTCTGAATGGATGGAAACAGACGATATCCGTTACAAACTTTTTGATATGCGGTATACAGAGTTCAGTCTGGCAGAAGGGATAAAGAACTTTATGGAGACGGCTGGAATAGAGGAGAAACTTTGGGCATATGCAGAAAGCGTAATTAGTTTTTACAAACCTTATTACAAAGAAGAGGTTTTGGAAGAAAATTCTGTTGGCTTGCCAGATGAATTGCAGTTGGCGCTAGAATTGAAAAAACAGCAAGAATATTACGAGTCTGGACAAGATCGAAAAGCATTGGAAAACATGAAGAATTGCCTGGGTATTTATCCCAAGCTGGAAAAAGTAATGCTGGCTTATGCGGAAATGGTGCGCAACAGAATGCAGCAGCAGCTAACAGAAGCAAAGGAAGCGCAAAAAGAATTACAACAAATGATCATCTCATTGAAAAATATTGTAAAGCAGAAACTGGAGAGTGGAGAAACCGTTGCTGCGAAAGCCATATTAAGTCAGGTACAACAGTATGCACCTGACGATGATGAAATCAAAACTTTGCTACATAATCTGGAAGAGGAAGTACAATAATCTATTGAGAAAAGGTCGGTGATTTATAATCCCGGCTTTTTCTTGTCTCAAACTTTGTCAGAAAAAATGAAAAGAAACGAGCAACATTTTCCAGCCCTAAGCCTTACTCAGTAACAAAATGTGATAAGAGCTATGGTAGATACAAGAAAATCAGTGAATGCAGCACCAAATAAAAAGTAATTGCAAAACATAAGAGTCATGTTAAATTTTATTCAGAAGAATTTTATTAAAATCAATTTGAACAAAAATGATTCTAACAAAGATGGAGATGGCTCTTATGTTTATAGGCAGAGAAAGAGAACTGGCATCGTTAAAGGAATTCTATGAAAAGATGGACAAGAAGACTATTTTTTATACAGCCACAAAAGTCGGAAAAATAGAAATCTGGAACTGTTTTCAAAGCAGGTAGTTGATCTGCTTATGCCGGGAGTGGAGAGTATCAGCTTTCACACTACGGAGGCTGTTTTTGATTTTATTGATAAAAATATCGGAGACAAGAAGCTTGTGCTTGTTATAGATGAGCTGCCATATTGGGCGGAGTCGTTGCCTTGTCTGATATAGACAAAAGGGCTGTGATAGGGGAAGTGTTATTACTGCTTACACTGGATTCAAAAAATATTGTTGACAGTAGTTCGGCTGACCGATATATTAATAAATAGGAGGGAAGCAGATGATAATTAATGCTTTACTTGAAAAAGAAAAAATGTCGAGGTATCGTTTAAGCAAGGAAAGCGGAGTTGCAATGACAACAATTACTGATATCTGTAGTGGAAAAGCAGACCTTGATAAATGCACGGCAGGAACTCTGCATAAAATCGCCAGGGTGCTTAATGTAACGGTAGACTCAATATTGGAAAATAATAGTGCAGATAATGTAGAGTATAGATGTTCGTTTGAAACTTTTAAGAGTAATACCTGTCATCATGTAAAGGATATGGGCGATATAGATTTTATTATCGAAACACTTGAGAAGGATGAAGTAAGAAAGCTTTATGAGCGCAGATGGTGCAGAGAAGCTATGTATCTGCTGGCTATGATTGATTATTTGTCCAGGATAAATGATGTACCTCTTTGCACAAATTATAATGATATCCGTTCCCAGAAGCTTGAAAAACTATATTTTTCTGCAGGCATTGAAGTGGCATATGCAGCGACGGGAGACGAACGTATAAAAGAAAGGGCACTTGCAAATGCGATACCGGAATTTATGCGATTCAATATTGTAGAAGGTGAGGTGCGAAATGTCTGCTGATAAGCCTTTTACAAAAGAAAATCTGGACGGCTATCTGAGGGAATTGGCAAAAAGAATTTCGTAAAAAGAATGGCAATAAAATGTCGGCGGAAATTATTTTGATAGGCGGCGCATCAATTCTTATAAACTATGGATTTAGAGAAATGACTTATGATATGGATGCAATTATTAAGTCATCTTGCGCAATGAAAGAGGCGATTAATACAGTAGGTGATAGACTTGAATTGCCGGTTGGATGGTTAAATACAGATTTTGCTCATACGAAGTCATATACACCTAGATTAGTGGAATACTCAAAGTACTATAAGACCTTTGCAAATATTCTTTAGGTTAGAACGGTATCAGCAGAATATCTTGTTGCGATGAAACAAGCAGCAAGAGCAAAGAAGCGCAAGAAATAATTTTCCCTTGCATCTCCTCTGCAAATAGTATAAAATAAACCCAGTGTTGCAAACAAAATATTACAATAAAACGCACAATGGGGTGCATGCCGGGAGGCATGCGCCCTTTTTTGCATTAAGAGGGAATTTTCGCGTGTTGCGTAAACCGTGCGCCTGACACTCTACGCCGCAGGATTGATATCCGCCGTCGGTACCTTTGTCGGCTCCGTTGCTTTCCCATCCGTTTCCGGTGAAGTGGCCGCTGAATTCTCCGGGGAAGCTGCCGGGGTGGAGGCTGCTTCCGGCGTGGCACTGGGCTTTGCTTTTTCCAGTGAAGCCTTAACAGCCTCCAGCAGCACCAGGGAAGTATATCTGGTCTCCGCAGAATACGTCACCTGACTCAGATCCTGTGTCTCGCAGATCTGCTCACTCAGGGAATCCATGGTGGGCTCCAGCAGTGGATACATGGTGGTCAGGGTCTCATCGGGATCTGCCAGGCTTAAAGATGTGATGGCGTGGTCGTTTACGATGACCTCTACATTCACGGTCTCGCTGCCGAGGATCAGCTCCGTGGTGTAGATCCCCGGGATATATGTATTATCAGTACCGACAGGCCCGGAAGCATTATCCAGAACAGCATCGGTATCGGCAACGGCCCCGGTGGAGACATCCTCCGTCTGTGCGGATTGCGGGATACGTCCGAGATCCGCCACATTGTCCGGCATAACGGTCTCGGCAGTACTGTCAGGGGAATCCGGTGCCCCGGAGGTATCCGCAGCTTTTCCGGGCAGCAATAACATTAACAGTAATATGACGAACAGCACTCCCAGCGCAGCGAAGATTCCGGTATACAGCAGCTCTTTTCTGCGAAGGACAACGATCTTTGTATTTGCACTCATTCTTAAGTCTCCTTGGAATGATGGGATGATCTTTATAAATAGTATGCGGAGGCCGGTACTCATAGTACAGCAAATAAGGAGAACTTCACATTGACAAGACAAAACAGGCATTGCTATAGTTAAGACAAGTATTTTTCACGGATGCGTCCGCCCCGTGGAAAAGGAGCAGACAGGCGGCGCAGAAACGAGGGTAACGATGAATAATTATACCAAGGAAGACATCATCCGTCTTGTGGAAGAAGAGGATGTGGAATTTATCCGTCTGCAGTTCACGGATCTGTTCGGCAATCTGAAAAATATTGCGGTGACAGCCAGCCAGCTGGACCGCGTATTGAGCAATAAATGTATGTTTGACGGTTCGGCTATTGACGGTTTTGCACGGATTGAAGAATCCGACATGTATCTGTATCCGGATCTGTCGACACTGGAGATTTTCCCCTGGAGACCCCAGCAGGGCAAAGTGGCCCGTATGATCTGCGATGTATATCGTCCCAACGGACAGCCTTTCGAGGGAGATCCCCGTTATGTGTTAAAGCGTGCGGTGCAGCAGGCAGAGGACATGGGCTATACCTTTGAGGTAGGCCCCGAGTGTGAATTTTTCTTATTTAATACGGACGAAAATACCATGCCTACCACCAACACCCATGAGCAGGCAGGGTATTTTGACATCGGTCCCCTGGATTTCGGCGAAAATGCCCGTCGTGACATTGTCATGAATCTGGAGGATATGGGATTTGTCATCGAGGCTTCCCATCACGAGATGGCTCCGGCCCAGCATGAGATTGATTTCAGATACGATGAGGCATTAAATACCGCAGACAACATCATGACCTTCAAGATGGCCGTACGCACCATTGCGAGACGTCATGGATTGCACGCTACTTTTATGCCGAAGCCCAAGTTCGGTGTCAACGGTTCCGGCATGCACATCAATATGTCCTTGCAGAAGGATGGAAAAAACATTTTCCAGGATGCTTCCGATCCCAATGGTCTGAGCGAAGAGGCTTACTATTTCATCGGCGGTATCATGAGACATATCAAAGGAATGGCAGCCATTACGAATCCGCTGGTGAATTCCTACAAGCGTCTGGTACCCGGTTTCGAGGCACCGGTCTACATTGCATGGAGCACGACGAACCGCAGCCCCTTAATCCGTATTCCGGCTGCTGCAGACGGAGAGGGCACCCGTATCGAGCTGCGTAGTCCCGATTCTGCTGCTAACCCTTATCTGACACTGGCAGTCTGCCTGAGTGCAGGATTAGAGGGCATCCGGGAGAAAATAGAGCCGCCTCAGAGCATCAATGCCAATATTTTTGCCCTGTCAGAAAAAGAGCGTGAGGAATTGCATATCGATCAGCTGCCCGGCACACTTCTGGAGGCAGTGGAGGAACTGGAGAAGGATACTTTCATTCAGAAAGTGCTTGGAGATCATATTGCCGGAAAATACATCGATGCCAAGCGGAAAGAGTGGCATGAGTACCGTTCTCAGGTATCCGAATGGGAGATTCAGGAGTATCTGTATAAGTATTAAAAGAGTCCTTTCTTTTGTAATAATGGAGTGACTATTCTTCGTAAAGTGACTCGAATGGAGTCACCGCCACGTACATGAGCAAAACTAGCTGCATAGAAGCGTGTGGTTTTGCGAATGCGAGGGGTGGAATAGTTACAAGATGAATCAACAAGACAGAAGAAAGGAGGTGGGCCGATGACGAACATTATTGTCGTACTGCCGAAGCTGGAGGAAGCCAAAGGCGTCAAGAATATTCTGGTGCGCAGTGGCTTTCAGGTCACGGGTATCTGTACCACAGGCACTCAGGCTATCAGTCAGGCGGACGGTCTGAACGACGGTATTGTGATCTGCAGCTACAAGCTGGCGGACATGATATACACGGAACTACATGAAGATCTGCCGGAAGGTTTCGAGATGCTGCTGATGGCATCCCAGAATCTGATCAGTGAATGCTATGGCAATGGCATCGTATGTCTTTCCATGCCGTTAAAGGTACAGGATCTGATCAATACCGTGAACCTGATGGTGGAAAGTGTGGAACGCCGCAGAAGAAAACGCCGTATGCAGCCGAAAGTGCGGAATGCAGCGGATGAAAAAGCAATCAAGGATGCCAAGGAATTACTGATGGTACGAAATCATATGACGGAAGAAGAAGCCCACCGCTACCTTCAGAAGACCAGTATGGACAGTGGTACCAATCTGGTGGAGACGGCACAGATGGTATTGTCCATGATGACGGAGTAAGCAGGACGGCCCGGAAATGATTACAGGGATCCGGGCGTTACAGACATGATATGTGAAAGAGAACAACAGGAGGAACAGCAATCCATGAAATTTACAAAAATGCAGGGCTGCGGCAACGATTATGTATATGTCAACGGCTTTACGGAGAAGCTTTCACCGGAAGAGAAGCCGGAGATCGTAAGAAGCTTAAGTGACAGACATTTCGGAATCGGCGGCGACGGTGTGATCTTTATCAATCCGGCGGAAGAAGCGGATTTTGAGATGGAAATGTACAATGCGGACGGCAGCCGTTCGGAGATGTGCGGCAACGGCATCCGCTGCGTGGCAAAATATGTCTACGACAAGGGACTGACGGACAAGAAGGACATTACCATCGTCAGCGCCGGAAAAATAAAATATCTGAAACTCACCGTGGAGGGAAAGACCGCCACGGACAGAGGACAGGTGACGCTGGTACAGGTGAACATGGGAAATCCCATCCTTGCTCCGGCAGAGGTGCCGGTAACAGTGGAAGCCACACAGGAGACGGCAGACGGACCGGCGGTAGTGAATGCTCCCATCATGGTAGACGACACGGAATACCACATGACATGTGTATCCATGGGCAATCCCCATGCCATCGTATTTATGGAAGGGGTAAAGGATCTTGACATTGAGAAGATCGGCCCGAAGTTTGAGCATCATACCTGTTTTCCTAACCGGACCAATACCGAATTCGTAGAGATTCTGGATCGGAAAAATGTGTTTATGCGCGTCTGGGAGAGAGGCACCGGGGAGACCCTTGCCTGTGGTACCGGATGTTGCGCCACGGCGGTGGCTTGTGTACTAAATGGTTTGACGGACGAGGAAATAACTGTTAAACTATTAGGCGGTGAACTGCACATCAAATGGGACCGCAAGGAGAATCTGGTCTACATGACCGGTCCTGCGAAGATCGTATTTGAAGGTGAAGTGGACCCGTACTCCATCTGATAGAATAAACTCCTCCATAGAAACACAGCGTGGCTGCTTGCAGACAAAGACGTGTTTCTATGAGAGGAGTAAACGAACATAAGTAAGTAGGGTGATCAGCCCGGATTACGAATGTTCGTTGCAATTTTGAGAGCACGTAGTGCGGAAAAATTGCTTATTTACGACAGCAAGGTGACAGCAATACTGCACCAGGGATAATAGAGAGGAGAACGTACTATGTTTAAAGTAAACGACAACTATTTAAAACTTCCCGGAAGCTATTTATTTTCCACCATCGGCAAAAAGGTAAGTGCGTATTCCGCAGCACACCCGGACAAGAAGATCATCCGTCTGGGCATCGGTGACGTGACACAGCCTTTGGCGCCCGCTATCATTGATGCGCTGCACGGTGCAGTGGATGAGATGGGAAAAGCGGAGACTTTTCATGGTTACGCTCCCGACCTTGGTTATGAATTCCTGCGCAATGCCATTGCAGAGAATGATTATAAGGCAAGAGGCTGTGACATTGCACCGGACGAGATCTTTGTATCGGACGGAGCAAAATGTGACTGTGGCAATATTCAGGAGATATTCAGTCTGGACAACAAGATTGCAGTATGTGACCCCGTTTACCCCGTATACGTAGATTCTAATGTTATGGCGGGCAGAACCGGCACTTACGATCCGAAGTCCGAGACCTGGAGTGATGTGATCTATATGCCCTGTCTGGCAGAGAACGGTTTTGCACCGGAGCTGCCGAAGGAGACCCCGGATCTGATCTATCTGTGCTTCCCCAATAATCCTACCGGTGCCACCATTACCAAGGCGCAGTTGCAGGAGTGGGTGGACTATGCCAATAAGGTAGGCGCTGTCATTCTCTATGATGCGGCATACGAAGCATATATTTCCGAACCGGATGTGCCTCACAGTATCTATGAATGTGAAGGAGCCAGAACCTGTGCCATCGAGTTCCGTTCCTTCTCCAAGAATGCCGGCTTTACCGGAGTGCGTCTGGGCTTTACCGTGATCCCCAAGGATTTAAAGAGAGGGGATGTGAGCCTCCATGCACTGTGGGCAAGAAGACACGGCACCAAATACAATGGAGCACCCTATATCGTACAGCGCGCCGGTGAGGCAGTATACTCTGCAGCAGGCAAGGCACAGCTGAAGGAGCAGGTTGCTTATTACATGAACAACGCACAGTATATCCTGAAGGGCTTGCAGGAAGCGGGCTTCACGGTATCCGGCGGTGTGAACGCTCCCTATATCTGGCTGAAAGCGCCTAACGGCATGACCAGCTGGGAGTTCTTCGATTACCTTCTGGAGAATGTCAACGTGGTGGGTACGCCCGGATCCGGTTTCGGACCCAGCGGAGAGCATTATTTCCGTCTGACGGCTTTCGGAAGCTATGAGAATACCGTGGAGGCAGTGGATCGTCTGAAGAAGATTCAGTTATAGGCAGCCGTTCTTTGCCATAAGAGGAATGGAGCAGATATATGCAGGAAAAGCAGAAAAAAGCAATCCGGTGGATCAGCCCGGTACTGATCGCATTGACCGCACTGATCGTGTGGCGTGTCAATTACGAGATCGAATTTATGATGGACGATGACTGGTATTCCACGTTGCTGTATGAGGATACACCGATCCGGAATCTCAGTGACATTATCCGTGCGCAGATCTGGCATTATTTCAACTGGGGCGGCAGAAGTATGGCTCATGCACTGCTGCAGCTGATCCTGCTGGCCGGAGAACACTGGGCGGATATCCTGAATACAGGCATGGCGCTTTTGCTGGGCTGGCTGGCTTGTGAGGTGTCCGGCAGACGCGGATTTTCATACTGGTTTGCAGCGATTGGGGATGATCCTGGGGCTGAATGCCAACTGGAAAATGAGTATGTTCTGGGAAGCCGGTGCAGCGAATTATCTGTACATGGCGGGGATTTCTTCTGGCATTTTTGTTCTGCTACCTGAAATATGAGGAGAAAAATCTGCCGGGGATCGTCATCTGGATCCTTCCACTGGGACTGATCGCAGGCTGGAGCAATGAGAATATGGGGCCTGCGGTATGGCTCCTGAGTCTTCTGGTGATCCTGTTAAGACACAGAGAGCACAAAAAGCTCCGGTGTGGATGTATCTGGGAAACATCAGCTGCCTGGCGGGAACTATTCTGATGATCACTGCACCGGGCAATTTTGTCCGCAGCGGGGAGACGGGGGAAGAAGCCTACAGCCTGCTGTGGAGAATGTATCTGCGCTGCTACGCAGAAGCGAAGGGAGTTATGGAGTATCTGTTCCCTGCCCTGCTGCTTACGGTATTTGCACTGATCGTCTGCAAAGGCATTCTGAAAGAAAACCTGGGCAGAAATACAGTGCTGCTATTGCTGGGGGCACTGTTGTCCTGGGGTGCCATGATCCTGTCCCCACACTATCCGGATCGGGCGGCTTTCGGAACGATGCATTACTGATTTGTGCGACTTTATCCATGGCGGGAAAAATCGTGGACAGGCAGAAGGAAAATGTCTGGATGTTCTATGGCTGTGCCGTGCTGATATGGCTGCGGGGCATGTATTTTCTGGTGGAATATCTGGGATTATGCTGGGGCTGGATCAAATAAGTGAATAAATGTCCATTATAAAAGACCTCACTGTCGGCGCATGCGCCGACTGTGAGGTCTTTTATGAGTGTACACATTATTTTCTGGCATACCGGCTCCGGTACTGGCGCGGTGTCATGCCGGTCTTTTTGCGGAAGATCTGTGAGAAATAAGACTGCGAAGAAAAGCCGACACTGGTGGCTACCTGCGCTACCGACAGATTGGAGGATACCAGAAGCCTCCTTACAGGCTTCCAGTCTCCGGTCTGTCAGGTAATTGATCGGAGACTGTCCGACACATTCGGTAAAGGAGTGTGCCAGATAGAATTTGTTGATATGCGTGATCTCCGCCAGGGAATCCAAAGTAATGTTCTGGGAATAATTGGAGTCGATATAGCGTTTCGCCAGAGCACATTCCTTGGATAATTGGAAGGAGGAGTCGGAGATGACGGACAGGTTCTGCTTCCGGGAAATATATACCAGGAGCACTGAAGCAGTCCGTGGCACACCTGTTCAAACCGGGAAGCTTGTCGCGGAATTCCTGCATCATCAGCTGGGCAAAGTTGATGAACTGTTTTTTGTCAGATCCGTAGCTGTAGAAGCTGTAGCCCTTCGGGTTGTCCTGCCCTGCACCGGAAAAGGAAAATGCGAGTCCTTCCACACCGAATACGATATATTCCATGGGATCGTTGGGAAGTGTTTTCTCCGTGTGCTCTACATAGGGATTGATGATGACCAGATCGTCCGTCTTCACAGGCACCTTTTCGTTCTCTATATAGAAGGCTCCCTCACCCCGCAGGACATAGAACAGTTCTGAAAAGTGATGGGTATGCGGAAGGGACTGCCAGTCACCTTCGTATTTGGAGATGGAGATGTAACGCAGCTGGAAATGTTCCGGGGAACTGTTTGCCGATCCGATATTGATAAATTCATTACTCATAACTAGATACCTTCTTTATCTTATTTTATTGTGCACTTTTTCAAAGTCTCGTATTTTTATATTGAATATATAAAAAGAACAACATTTCACAAAAACATTCGTAAAAAAGACGAAAAAATAAAAATATGTATGATCTGGATAAGCATATTATACACAATCATTTCAAAAAATCCACTATTTTAGTAATAAAATAGCAATAAACATAACAAAACAAGCAACAAAGAAATTGATATCAGGTCAGGAAGCCGATATACTTTAGTCATCAGCTGCAAGATAGTACAAAAGCGATGGGGAGGAAACCATGCGATGACAGGCAGACTGACATTGCCGACCGATGCAGACATCATTGACGAAACAATACGGTTAAAAAATCTTCTGGGCGCAGACGCGTTAAGAGACTGTGACGGAACCGAAATGCCGGAAGCACTTTTGTCAGAGCCGGTGAAGAAATATGCAACTTATTATACCACGAGAAAGGATAATGCGTGGGCAATGAAGCATCCGGAGGAGATCCAGCAGGAATACCTGATCAGCAACCGCATCACCGCTAGAGGGAAAACACTCCGCATCCGTCTGATGGAAGGCTTCCATACGGAGCAGCTTAAGGTCAACACGCTGGACAATCCGAAGCGTTGGTGGGAAGTGATCGACAGAACGACCGGTGAGGTAGTGCCGGCGGATGCATGGGAATTTGATGAGGCATCCGGTGAAGTGGAGATCCGTACGATCCCCTATCATGAGTATACGGTAAGCTTCCTGGCATTTCTGATCTGGGATCCGGTACACATGTACAATTTCATCACGAATGACTGGAAGGATACACCGCATCAGCTCACTTACGATGTGAGACAGCCCAAGACCAAACAGTATGTCAAAGACAAGCTGAGAAAATGGTGTGAAGACAATCCTCATATCGATGTGGTCCGCTTCACTACCTTTTTCCATCAGTTTACACTGACCTTCGATGACAAGAAGCGGGAAAAATTTGTAGAGTGGTTTGGATACAGCGCAAGTGTGAGCCCCTATATCCTGGAACAGTTTGAAAAATGGGCAGGTTACAAATTCCGCCCGGAGTACATTGTGGATCAGGGATATCACAACAGCATGTTCCGCGTTCCCAGCAAACAGTTCCTGGATTTCATAGAGTTCCAGCAGATCGAGGTATGTGCGCTGGCGAAGGAGCTGGTAGACATTGTACATTCTTATGGCAAGGAAGCTATGATGTTCCTCGGAGATCATTGATCGGAACAGAGCCCTACGGTAAATATTTCGCAGGCATCGGACTGGATGCAGTGGTAGGCTCTGTCGGAAGCGGTGTGACACTCCGCATGATCTCTGATATCAAGGGAGTGGATTATACCGAAGGACGGCTGTTACCTTACTTTTTCCCGGATGTGTTCTGCGAGGGCGGTGACCCGATCGGAGAGGCAAGGGATAACTGGAGAAAAGCAAGACGTGCATTACTCAGGTCTCCTCTGGACAGGATCGGATACGGAGGTTATCTGAAGCTGGCAAGTAATTGGCCCGGTTTCATTGAGGAAATCCAGAATGTAGTAACACAGTTTCGGGAGATCCATGAAAATATGCAGGGGACAGCTTCCTATGTGGCACCCTTCAAGGTGGCGATCCTGAACTGCTGGGGCAGTCAGAGAAGGTGGATGTCCAATCAGGTACATCATGCGATCTGGCACAGGGAAACTTATTCCGCAGAGGGAGTACTGGAATGCTTAAGCGGAATGCCTTTTGAGGTCGAGTTCATTTCCTTTGATGATGTCAGGAACGGCATCCCTGAGGAAATCAAGGTCATCATTAATGTCGGGGATGCGTACACAGCATTCAGCGGCGCGGAGAACTGGATCGACGAAAAGGTCCTGACCAATATCAGACGCTTTGTGGATCAGGGAGGTGGCTTCATCGGTGTGGGTGAGCCTACCGCTTATCAGTATCAGGGAAGATATTTCCAATTGTCCGATGTGCTCGGTGTAGACCGCGAGATGTGCTTTCTCTCAGTACAGACAAATATAATGAGAAAAATGACGATCACTTTATCTTAGAGGATATTGAAGGAGCCTTGGATTTCGGAGAGGGCACCAGCCGCGTCTATGCGCAGGGCGGACATTATCAGATCCTTGCGATGGATGGGGAATACAGCCAGCTGGTAGTCAATGAATATGGCAGAGGACACAGCGTATATTTTGCAGGTCTTCCGTATTCTCCCCAGAACTGCAGACTTCTGCTTCGGGCAATTTATTATGCAGCCGGCATGGAGCAGGAGATGAAGCGTTACTATGTAACGAATGTGGATACCGAAGTAACGGTATTCCAGAAGACCGGCAAGATCGCAGTGATCAACAACTCTGCACAGGCACAGCACACAGAGCTGTATATCAAAGGAAAATGTGCGTATGTGCTGGATCTGAAGCCCGGCGAAATGCGTTGGGTGGACGATATGGAAGACAGGTAACTTATGGAAAGCAAAAAGCGTTTCATATTTTATAAGGTAGTACTTTACAAGTATAAGGAGGTTATTTAAGATGAAAAAGAAAGTATTAAGCGTGCTTTTAGCAGCGGCAATGACCGTGTCCATGCTGACCGGCTGTGGCAGCAAGCCTGCCGGCAATGATGCGCAGAGCGCAGCACCCAGCGAGGCATCCAAGGAAACAGAGGCAGCAGCAGAAACGACTGCTTCCGCAGAAGACGAGACACTGACCGTATGGTGCTGGGATCCTAACTTCAATGTCTATGCAATGAAGCAGGCAGAGAAGGCATATCAGGTGGATCATCCTAACTTCAAGTTAGACATTCAGGAGAAGGTATATAGCGATATCGAGACTGCTCTGATCACAGCGGCTGAAGCCGGTGATTACAGCACATTACCTGATATCTTCCTGATGCAGGATTATTCCTTCCACAAAAATGCAACCAATTATCCCGGAATCTTCACAGCACTGGATGACTGCGGAATTGATTTCTCCCAGTTTTCCATGGGTAAGCTGGCTGACTCCACTGTAGATGGAACACATTATGGTATTCCTTTTTGATAATGGTGCTACCATCATGGCGATCCGTTCCGATATGGTAGAAGCAGCAGGCCTTAAGGTAGAAGATTTCAAGGATACCACATGGTCTGAGTTCATGGAGCTGTCTAAGAAGGTAATGGCTGCGAATGATGTTCCTATGCTGACCTGCTCCGGTGGTTCTGAGATCGTGATCGAAATGTTACAGTCTGCAGGTGCTTCCCCTATGGTAGATGGCGAAGTATCCCTGGTAGACAACAAAGCGCTGAAGAAAGCGATCGAGACCTACAAGCAGCTGATCGATGAAGGAATCATGGCAGATTATACCGACTGGGATCAGTATATCGCTTCCATGAACAAGGGTACCGCTGCAGGCGTTATCCAGGGCTGCTGGATCATGTCCTCCATTCAGGCAGCAGATGACCAGGCAGGCAAATGGGCAATCGTGAACATGCCTAAGTTAGATGATGTAGAAGGCGCAACCAACTACGCTAACTGCGGAGGCGCCAGCTGGGCAGTATCTTCTAACTGCAAAAATACCGATCTGGCATTTGATTTCCTGAACGCTACCTTTGGTGCTGATGTAGATTTATACGATGATCTGCTGGTAAATGCAGGAGCAATCGCAAGTTACCTGCCCGCAGCACAGTCTGAGACCTATAATGAGGGCAATGAGTTCTACGGCGGTCAGGCAGTGTACAAGGATATCGTAGAGTTCGCCGGACATGTTCCCGGAATTGACTACGGTGCATACTACTCTGATATCAGAAGTGCACTGACAGATGCGATCACCAACGTTGTACAGAAGAACGCTGATATCGATACAGAGATCAAGAACGCTCAGGATACCGTAGAGTTTAATATCGCCGAATAATCACCAGAGTATGGAAACTGGATAGTACCGGGGGTGCAGCAGTGCGTTCCCGGTACTGTTGTAGGAGAGAAACATGGAAAAGAAGAAAGCAAAATTAAGTTTGGAAAAAAAGCATAATTTGACCGGATGGGCATTCCTGCTTCCGGCATCGATTTTAATATTTGTATTTTGTTTCTATCCGATGTCACAGGCAATCCTTCTTTCTTTCCGGAAGACAGGAGGAGTCTTTAATGGTGCAGCGAATTATGCCAGGATCTTCAAGGATAAGACATTCCAGCAATGCTTGTTCAATACCTTCTTTTATTTTGTGATTCAGGTACCGATCATGCTTGTGCTCGCACTGATGCTGGCGCAGCTGCTGAATAATCCTAAGATAAAAGGGAAAGGTATTTTCCGCACTTTGATCTTTCTTCCGTGTGCAACGTCACTGGTATCTTATTCCATGATATTTAAGTCATTGTTTGCTCCGGATGGAGTGGTCAACAGAGTGCTGATGGCCATCGGACTGTCTTCCGTGGACTGGTTCCAGAGCACATGGCCGGCGCGATGGGTCATCGTGATCGCACTGATCTGGAGATGGACCGGATATAATATGGTATTCTATCTGGCAGGATTACAGAATATCGATTATTCTGTATATGAGGCAAGCTACATCGACGGAGCGACACCGTTCCAGCAGTTTATGAAGATCACGATACCGTTGTTAAAGCCGACCATTCTGATGACGGCGATCATGTCTACTTCGGGAACACTGCAGCTGTTCGATGAGTCTATGAACCTGACGGCAGGCGGTCCCGGAAAATCTACAATGACATTGGCGCATTACATTTACAATATCTCCTTTGTGGAGACACCGAAATTTAATTATGCGGCAGCGTTGTCTGTATGCATACTTGTGATGGTAGCGGTTCTGTCTGCAATTCAGATGAAGGTGGGTGACAAACGTGACTAAATTCAAACAAATCATTTCCTACACGATCTTAGTGATCGCAAGTTTTCTGTCGGCATTTCCGCTGTATTATATGCTGTGCGGTGCGACCAACCAGAGCATTGATGTGGTAAGAGGACGTCTGATCCCGGGTACCTATCTGATCGAGAATTTCAAAACCCTGGTTGACATGCAGAATCTGGGACTTGCAATGTTTAACTCCTTCCGTAATGCGATCGTGATCACGGTTGTGACACTGCTGATCTGTTCCATTGCCGGTTATGGATTTGAGATCTATCATGATAAGGGCAAGGATATTCTGATGAGTATTCTGTTGCTGGCAATGATGCTTCCGTTCGTAGCAATCATGATCCCCCTGTTCAAGATGTTTACCTCCTGGAAGTTGGTAAATACCTGGATCGCACTGGCACTGCCATCCATCTCAACTCCGTTTATGATCATGCTTTTCAGACAGGCGGCACGTTCTTTCCCTCATGATATTATCGAGGCTGCCAGACTGGAAGGTCTGAGCGAAATACAGATTTTCTTCCGGATGTTTATTCCGGTGATGAAATCTACCTATGGAGCGGCGATGACGGTTACATTTATGAATGCGTGGAACAATTATCTGTGGCCGACGATCATTTTACAGGACAGCAAGGCGATCACCATGCCGATGTTAGTAGCCAATCTGAAGAGTGGATACAGTGTGGATTATGGTATGCTGATGCTGGGAGTATTGATCTGTACACTTCCTACAGCGATCATCTTCCTGTGTTTACAGAAGAGCTTTGCAAATGGAATTACGGGAGCAGTGAAATAATGCAACAGAAAATGCCAAAACAGGAAACTATGACACAGGCGCATATCAGGAAGGCTCAGGGAGCCTTCCTTTTGGCGCATAGAATGGGTCTGATCGAGGATCCCACCATGGAGGGACTGAAGACCCGACGACAGAAGCACAACGAAGAGCTGCGGAGAATGGAACAGGAAGGACAGCGGTTCTACGGACCGCATTATTTTTCCGCACCGGCGTATCTGCAATATGAGCTGACCCGCCTGAAGCTGGATTTTGTGCAGCCGTGTGAGAAGGTCCGGGAAGGTGGCTTATTGCCCGGATTTCACGGAGCAGGAGAAACGGGATTTTTACGAACAGAACAGAGATCTGTTCGGACGCTATCATGGGGATTATTTTACCTATGAGGAGGTGTCACAGATCATTGAGAAACGGTTACGGGAGGATGCATATGACAAGCTTATCTGCGACATATTATGTGAGTCAGAGAACAGGCAGTGATGAAAATGACGGACGCACATGCAGTACGGCGTTTGCCAGTCTGTCTGCTGTCAATCGAAGACACCTGCAGCCGGGCGACCGTGTCCTGCTGGAGCGGGGCAGTGTATTTTACGGACAATATCTGCATGTGACAGACAGCGGTACGAAAGAGGCACCGATCGTGATCGGAGCGTACGGCACAGCAGATGCACCGCCGCGGATCGATGCCTGCGGACAGGGGATCTGGTATCAGGATTATGGGACCCCGCTGGATGCACCTACGCATGTGTATCACGGCTATGTATCTTCCGCAGTGCTTTTGTACGATGCGGAGCATATTGTGGTCGAGGATCTGGAGATCACGAATGAAGGCAGCATGATCCCGGGAGAGCGTTATAGTCTGGGTGAGAAAATGAACCGTACCGGTGTGGCTGTGGTGGCTAAGGACAAAGGGGTGCGGAGTGGCATCACACTTAGGAATCTGTGGATTCATGATGTCCATGGGAATGTCTACGATAAACACATGAACAACGGTGGGATCTATATGACAGCGCTCCGTCCGGAATGTGAGGAGCTGACGGGTGTGGCACGGTATCGGGATATCGTTATTGAAGGATGCTTCGTGCACCGGGTCAGCCGCTGGGGAATCGCAGCAGGCTATACCTATGCCCATGATAAGTTCCGGGGGCAGAGCTTACGGAAGCCGTTTTTCTGAACTATGGACATGAAAATATGCAGATACGGAATAATTATGTAAAAGAGGCCGGTGGGGATGGGATCACGCCGATGTATGCCCTGCGTCCTCTGGTGGAGCATAATATGGCAGACTCTGTGGCCTGCGAGATCAATGACCGGATCTATTGCGAGCCGGGTGACCGGATGGGAAAAGTGGCAGCCGGGATCTGGCCCTGGAAATGCAAGGATGCCCTGTTTCGTTATAATGAAGTCACGGACACCAGACTCAATCAGGACGGCATGGCATATGATGCGGATTCCGGGGACGGAACGGTGTATGAATCCAATTACAGCAGGCAGAATGAAGGCGGCTGTGTGATGTTCTGTCTGCAGGAGGCGATCCATAATACCTTCCGCAATAATATCAGCTATGATGATCTCGGTGGTACGATCAGCCCGTCAGAGAATCAGGATGCCCTGCTTCAGGATAATGTATACTATGTGCGCAGGGGTGTTCCCTTTGTACGTAAAAATATGGACGGAGGCAGCTTTACACAGGTGAATGACCGGGTTGTTGAGTTGTAAAATATGGTGCTGAGCCCAGGATGAAAACCTGTGGCTTGGCATTTTTTAATGCCTGATATTCTGGCGGCTCTGAAGCCGGCAGCCTGTTTTTAGCGTTTTTATTGCCTGGGGATAAAGGATTGACTGAGATAAAAAAATACGGTAGAATCTGTATCAAAAATGATATATGAAAATGAGGAAAGGAGCCGGTGCATGGGCGAAAGTATATTACAACTTCGGCAGATCCGGAAATCATTTGACAATACAGAAGTATTAAAAGGCATTGATCTGGAGGTGGCACAGGGAGAATTTATTACCCTGTTGGGAGCTTCTGGCTGCGGCAAGACCACGACGCTGCGTATTATTGCGGGGTTGGAACTGCCGGATGTCGGACAGGTGATCCTGGAAGGACAGGACATTACGAACCGTGAGCCGAACAAACGGGATGTCAATACGGTGTTCCAGAATTATGCCCTGTTTCCGCATATGAATGTGTCGGACAACGTAGGATATGGATTGAAGATCCGAAAAGTTCCCAAGGCAGAGATCGAGAGAAAAGTAGAACAGGCACTTCGTCTGGTACAGCTGGAAGGGTACGGAAAACGGATGCCGGATCAGCTGTCCGGTGGACAGAAGCAGCGTATTGCCATTGCCAGAGCGGTGATCAATGAGCCGAAGTATTGCTGTTAGATGAACCGCTGGGAGCACTGGATCTGAAGCTGCGCAGGCAGATGCAGCTGGAACTGAAACGTCTGCAGAAGCAGCTGGGGATCACGTTTATTTACATCACTCACGATCAGGAAGAAGCCATCAATATGTCGGACCGCATCGGTGTCATGCACGAAGGCATGCTGGAACAGTTGGGGACACCCAATGAGGTGTATTATCAGCCGAAGACCAGCTATGTGGCGGATTTCGTGGGAAATGCCAATATCCTCCGTCTGGGAGGAGAGACGTTTGCCATCCGCTCGGAAAACATTCTGATGAACGGAGAGACTGTTTGCACCCGGGAAGCTGTGGTGGTGGAAAAAAGCTTTGCCGGAGGGCAGCTACGCATTTTGTTCCGTCTGCCGGACGGACAGACTCTGACCGCCAGCCGCTACGGAATCGACAATGATCTGCAGCCGGGACAGCAGGTACGAATCGGCTGGGAGGAGCCCCACGCAGTAAAGGTAATAGATAATGACAAAGACGAAAACAACAAGTAACGGCAGAAAGGCTGGGGACATCGGCTTGCTGATCCCCATGTATGTGTTCACGATCCTGTTTGTGGCACTGCCGATCCTGTATCTGTTTCTGTTAAGCTTTTTACAGAGAGCACAGGTCTGGGGTGTGGACTTTACGTTCACGCTGGACAATTACAAAAGAATATTGGAACCGCTGTATCTGGATACTTTCTGGCAGTCTCTGAAGCTGGCATTTACCGCCACCTTTTTCGTGGCGCTGATCGGATATCCGTACGGCTATTTCATGGCAAAAATGAACGCTGTCTGGAAGCGCAGGATGCTGTTACTCATCATGATCCCGTTCTGGACCAGTGCGCTGATCCGCCTCTACGGCTGGATCATTGTCTTCCGCAGCAACGGTGTGCTGGATAAGATATTGATGGGACTGCATCTGACCGATCGGCCGTTAAAGCTACTTTACACCTATCCGGCAGTGGTAGTGGGAATGGTTTATTCGCTACTGCCTTTTATGATCCTGGCGGTGTATTCCAGTGCAGAGAAGCTGGATGCCTCTCTGGTGGAGGCCTCCAGAGATCTGGGAGCCTCGGCGTGGAAAGCCTTCTGGACCGTCAGCTTCCGGCTGACGCTGCCGGGACTTTTGTCCGGCGTGGTGCTGTCCTTTATTCCGTCCATGGGACTGTTTTTCATAGCGGATATCCTGGGCGGCAATAAGATCGTGCTGGTGGGCAGTGTGATTCAGGAACAGATCACCAAGGGGCGGAACCAGCCTTTTGCGGCGGCGCTGTCTGCGGTGTTGATGATACTGACTTCCGTGATGATCCGCCTGTACCGCAAGATCACCGGAACCTCACAGCTGGAAGGGATGATGTAGCGTATGAAAAAGAAAAAATGGCCCTTTGTATATGTAGCGGTGATCACAGTGCTGACCTATATCCCGATCCTGCTGACGGTGGTGTATTCCTTCAATGCCTCCAAGCTGACTTCCGTGTGGGAGGGCTTTTCCCTGAAATGGTACCGGGAGTTGTTCCGGGACAGAGATCTGGGGGAAGCACTGATTAACAGCCTGATCCTTGCGGTACTTAGCTGTGCCTTTGCGGTGTTGATCGGCACTTCGGGAGCACTGGGGATGAGCCGCAGAAAACGGAAACTGGACGATGCCGTGGCCTATGTGTCCACACTCCCCATCATGATCCCGGAGATCATTCTGGGCATGGTATTTTTGTCCGTATTTTCCCTGATGGGACTGCCCTTTGGTATGGTCACACTGGTGATCGCCCATACCACGTTCTGTGTGCCCTACGTGTTCACTATGGTACGGGCGAGACTGGTGGGAATGAACCGGTCTCTGGAAGAGGCGGCGCTGGATCTGGGAGCTACGAAGTGGCAGGTATTTAGGGATGTGATCCTGCCACAGATTCTTCCGGCAATCCTGTCGGGAGTGCTGCTTGCATTTGCCATGTCCTTCGACGATGTGGTGATCAGTATTTTTGTCACTGGACCGAAGGTCAATACCCTGCCGGTGAAGATCTACACGAAATTAAAGACCGGTGTGACACCGGAGATCAATGCACTTGCCACGGTCATGCTGTTTGTGATATTGTTGTGTCTGGCGGGGGCGTATGTGCTGGGACGTAAGTCGCAGACAGCTGTAGAGAAAGCTGCCGGGGAAAATGAGGAAAGAACGATTCCGCAAATACAATTGCGGATAAGTAACAACATAAAAATGTATAGCAGATGATGCAGGAGAACTGTATCAAAGGAGGAGATTATGAAGAAAAAGCTGGCAATGCTGTTGGCAGCGACCATGCTGGCACGTTGTTTACCGGCTGTGGAGCAGGCGGTAAAGAAGATAAGGGAGAACTGAATCTCTATACCTGGGACGGCATGTTCCCCCAGGAGATTTTAGATGGTTTTGAAAAAGAGACCGGTATCCGTATCAATTATTCTAATTTTGACTATGATGAGGATATGCTGGCGAAGCTGGAAGAAACCAGGGGCGGTGATTACGATCTGGTCATTGCGGATGACTATATCATTGAGCTGGCTATTCAGGAGAGCCTGGCTCAGAAGCTGGATACTTCCAGGATCAGTACTTATGATAACCTGAATCCTGTATTTATGTCTCAGTTCTATGACCCGAAGAACGAATATACCGTGCCCTACGGAGCGGGCATTCCTCTGATCGTATACGATCCGGGACTGACGGATGTGAAGATCACAGGCTATGAGGATCTGTGGAATCCGGCACTGGAAAATAACGTGGCACTGACGGCAAACTATCGTGTTATCGACGGCATCACCTTAAAGACCATGGGAGAATCCTTCAACACCGAGGATCTGGATGTGATCCGGGCAGCAGGAGAGAAGCTTCTGAGTCTGGCTCCCAATATCCGTGTGATCAATGACAATAATACGCAGGATTATCTGATCAGCGGTGAGGTGGCAGCAGCGTTCCTGTATACTTCCCAGGTATCTGCGGCACTGCAGGCGAGACCGGATCTGGAAGTGGTATATCCCAAGGAGGGACTGGGCTTCGGCATCATGGCCGGATTTATACCTTCCCAGGCACCCAATGCAGATGCGGCTTATGCATTTTTGGACTATATCAACGATCCTGAGAATGCGGCGAAATGCTATGAGTATATCGGCTACTACTGCACCAACAAAGCTGCGGAAGAGTATATTTCCGACGACATGAAGAAAATGATCGTATTGCCGGAAGATGCAGCGGAGGGCGAGATCGTGCAGAATATCTCCCAGGAGGCAGAGGATCTGCATGCGGAGATCTGGAATCAGTTCAAGAGTGCATGCAACTAGCCCCCCTTTGCTCATAAACCGGCGCTCATCTAATGAACATATTCGTTCGAAAAATCATGCAAGCATGATTTTTGCGCTCGGATATGTCCATGGCTGAACTGTTACAATAAAAAACGCTTGACAGATTTGATTTGTGCGAATATTATAAACCTAAGTTGAAAAACTATTTTGTAAATGCTATGAAAGAGACTCTTGCCAAGGGGAAACGACAGGAATACAGCGTCACCGACTGAGAGCGCTGTTTGCGGAAGCTGGCGAAGGGAACACTCCGGAGCAGGTGATCTGAACTGCAGAATATCACATGCAGCTAGGATGACACGTTGCACGCGTTAAGTGACAAGAGTGGATAGGCAAAGGCGCCTGTCAATTCGGGTGGTACCACGGATTAGATGATTCGTCCCGGGATATGTTTTAACATGTCCCGGGGCTTTTTGTATTCAAAAATAAGCTGTACAGGGAGCGCACATTCGGGACACTATATAACAGGAGGTGCGATATGTACAGAGATTTAACAATGAAAGAGATCAGTGAACAGCAGATCGGACAGACTTTGCAGGTGGCAGGCTGGGTGGAGAACATCCGTGACCACGGCGGCGTATCCTTTATCGATCTGCGGGATATGTACGGTGTGTTACAGGTGGTCATCCGTAAGCCGGAGCTTTTAAAGGGCATCACCAAGGAAATGTGCCTGTCCATTACCGGTCTCATGGAGCACAGAGACGAAGAGACCTACAACCCGAAGATTCCTTCCGGCACCATCGAACTGGAAGCACACAAGATCGATGTGTTGGGAAGAGTATATAAACAGCTTCCTTTCGAGATCCAGACGTCTAAAGAGATCCGGGAAGATGTGAGATTAAAATATCGTTATCTTGACCTTAGAAATGCAAAAGTAAAGGACAACATTGTATTTCGTTCCAAGGTGATCAGTTATCTGCGTCAGAAGATGACGGACATGGGATTTTTGGAGATCCAGACTCCGATCCTGTGTGCTTCTTCTCCCGAGGGCGCCAGAGACTATATTGTTCCCAGTAGAAAATTTAAAGGAAAATTCTATGCGCTGCCCCAGGCACCGCAGCAATATAAGCAGCTGCTCATGGCTTCCGGCTTTGATAAATATTTCCAGATTGCTCCCTGCTTCCGCGACGAGGATGCCAGAGCAGACAGATCTCCCGGAGAGTTCTATCAGCTGGACTTCGAGATGAGCTTCGTGACTCAGGAGGATGTCTTCAAGGTAGGCGAGGAAGTATTGCATGATACCTTTGTAAAGTTTGCTCCCGAAGGCAGCAGGATCACTGAGACACCGTTCCCTATCATCAGTTACAAACAGGCCATGCTGGAGTTCGGCTGTGACAAGCCGGATCTGCGCAATCCTTTGAGAATTATGGATGTGACGGAGTTCTTCCAGAGATGTACGTTTAAGCCGTTTATCGGCAGAACCGTCCGTGCCATCAAGGTACATGCGGAGATGTCCAAAGGCTTCCATGAGAAGCTGCTAAGCTTTGCAACTTCTCTTGGTATGGGTGGACTTGGTTATCTCGAAGTGGCAGAGGATATGAGCTACAAGGGACCCATCGATAAATTTATTCCCGAAGAGATGAAGGGAGAACTGGCAGAAATGGCAGGACTTTCTGCCGGAGATACCATCTTCTTTATTGCGGACAAAGAGGATAAGGCGAACTACTATGCCGGTCATATCCGTACTGAGCTGGGCGAGAAGCTGAATCTGATCGAGAAGAATGCTTACCGTTTCTGCTATGTGAACGATTTCCCGATGTTTGAGCTGGATCCCGAGACGAAGCAGATCGGATTCACCCACAATCCGTTCTCTATGCCCCAGGGCGGTCTGGAAGCACTGAACACCATGGATCCGCTGGAGATCCTGGCTTATCAGTACGACATCGTATGCAACGGTGTGGAACTCTCCTCCGGCGCAGTACGTAACCATGACATCGAGATCATGAAAAAAGCTTTCGCCATCGCAGGTTATGACGAAGAGACATTAAAGACCAAGTTTGGAGCACTGTATCAGGCGTTCCAGTTCGGAGCACCCCCTCATGCGGGAATGGCTCCCGGCGTGGATCGTATGATCATGCTGCTTCGGAACGAGGATAACATCCGTGAGGTGATCGCTTTCCCTATGAACGGCAATGCACAGGATCTGATGTGCGGGGCTCCCGGCGAAGTGACGGAACAGCAGCTGCGCGAGGTACACATTAAAGTGAGAGATTAGTGCGGAAAGAACAGGAAAGGAATGGAAATTAGTATGGCGAACGTGATCAGTGACGAGACCATAGAATATGTAGGCATTCTGGCGAAACTCGAGCTTTCTGATGAAGAGAAGGAAGCGGCGAAAAAAGGATATGGGCAGAATGCTGGATTATATCGACAAATTGAGTGAACTGGATACAACGGGAGTGGAACCTATGTCTCATGTATTCCCGGTTCAGAATGTCTTCCGTGAGGATGTGGTGACCAATGGGGATGAGAGTGAACAGACCCTGGCCAATGCACCCGGCGAGAAGGACAACATGTTTGTGGTACCAAGGACTTTTGACTAATGTCAAAAGCCTTGGACTTTCGATTAGAAATCGGGTAGAATACCGCTTTATCATCTGGTTACAGCATTTAGGCGGTAATGGTTTTCCGTCAGACATTAAAAAAAGGAGAATGGATATGGATATTTTATCCCTGACAGCAGTAGAGCTGGCTAAGGCGATCCGGGAAGGTAAGACTACGTCGGTGGAAGCCACGCAGGCCGTTCTGGATAAGATCGCAGCCAGCGAAGATACCTACCACTGCTATGTGACCGTGGAACGGGAAAAGGCTTTGCAACAGGCAGCGGAAGTTCAGAAAAAGATTGAAGCAGGCGAACTGACCGGGCCTCTGGCCGGGGTTCCCTTTGCTATCAAAGACAATATGTGCACCGAGGGAACCCTGACTACCTGCTCTTCTAAAATCTTAGAGAATTTTGTGCCGACCTTCAGTGCGGAAGCAGTGCTGAATCTGCAAAAGGCCGGCGCAGTGATTCTGGGCAAGACCAATATGGATGAGTTTGCTATGGGAAGCACCACGGAGACTTCTTATTACGGAGTGACAAAGAATCCCAGAAACCCGGAGCATGTGCCCGGCGGTTCCTCCGGCGGCTCTGCAGCGGCAGTGGCAGCGGAAGAATGCTTTGCAGCACTGGGTTCCGATACCGGCGGTTCCATTCGACAGCCCGCATCTTATTGCGGAGTCGTCGGCATGAAACCTACCTACGGAACGGTATCCCGTTACGGACTGATTGCTTATGGTTCTTCTCTGGACCAGATCGGACCGCTGACGAAGGACGTGACGGACTGTGCCACCGTACTGGAGGCCATCACCTCCCATGACCCTAAGGACTCCACTTCCATGAAGCGGGAGAACACAGATTTCACCTCTGCGCTGGTAGCGGATGTGAAAGGAATGAAGATCGGTATTCCCAGAGACTATTTCGGGGAAGGACTGGATCCCGAGGTCAGGGATGCGGTACTGGCAGCAGCGGAAGTATTGAAAGCACAGGGGGCAGAAGTGGAGGAGTTCGACTTAAGTCTGGTAGACTATGCGATTCCCACTTACTATACGATCGCGGCTGCAGAGGCCAGCTCCAATCTCGAGCGTTTCGATGGTGTAAAATACGGTTACCGTGCACAGGATGCGGAGGATCTGCACACCATGTACAAGAGAAGTCGTTCGCAGGGCTTTGGTCCCGAGGTGAAGCGTCGTATCATGCTGGGCTCCTTTGTATTAAGCTCCGGTTATTATGATGCTTATTACCTGAAGGCACTCCGTGTGAAAGCATTGATCAAGAAGGCTTTTGACGAAGCTTTTGCAAAATACGATGTGATCTTAGGACCGGTGGCACCCACTACCGCACCGAAGCTGGGCAGCAGTCTGGCGGATCCCATCAAGATGTATTTGGGAGACATCTACACCATCTCCATCAACCTGGCGGGACTGCCCGGTATCAGCGTTCCCTGCGGTACGGATTCCCAAGGCCTGCCTATCGGCATGCAGCTGATCGGTGACTGCTTCAAAGAGAAGACACTGATCCGTGCAGCATATACCTATGAACAGAGCGTGAAGTAGAACAACGGAAATATATACACATATGCATAGAAGCAATGCAGATACGGAAAGGTATTTAGCCCTTATCGCAGAATCAAATTTGAAATTTGATTTGCGATTCCTTCGATGAAAGGAAACGTCTGCGGAATGGAGATTACTATGGCAAAACAATATGAAACCGTCATTGGTCTGGAAGTTCATGTAGAGCTTGCCACGAAGACGAAAATATTCTGCGGCTGTTCCACAGCGTTCGGTGGCAGACCCAATACCCACACCTGTCCGGTATGTACCGGTATGCCGGGCTCTCTTCCTGTGCTGAACAAACAGGTGGTGGAATATGCGGTGGCAGTAGGACTTGCGACGAATTGTACCATTACACAGTATTGCAAATTTGATAGAAAAAATTATTTCTATCCCGATAACCCTCAAAACTATCAGATCTCCCAGTTGTATCTGCCCATCTGCAGGAATGGCTCGGTTGAAATCGAGGTAGCGGGAGAGAACGGCAACGCTTACACGAAGCCGGTGCGTATCCACGAGATCCACATGGAGGAGGATGCCGGTAAACTGGTGCATGACGACTGGGAAGATTGCACACTGGTGGACTACAACCGCTCCGGTGTGCCTCTGATCGAGATCGTATCCGAGCCGGATATGCGCAGCGCGGAGGAGGTCATTGCCTATTTGGAAAAATTACGTCTGCTGATCCAGTATCTGGGAGCGTCCGACTGTAAGCTTCAGGAAGGCTCCATGCGTGCCGATGTCAATCTGTCCGTGAGAGAAGTGGGCGCGGAAAAGTTCGGAACCCGTACCGAGATGAAGAATCTGAATTCCTTCAAGGCCATCGCAAGAGCCATTCAGGGGGAGCGGGAGCGACAGATCGATCTGCTGGAGGCTGGCAAAGAGGTCATTCAGGAGACCAGACGCTGGGATGATAATAAGGAATATTCCTATGCCATGCGTTCCAAGGAGGATGCACAGGACTATCGTTATTTTCCGGATCCCGACCTGGTACCGGTCTATATCAGCGATGAGTGGCTGGATAGCATCCGCAGCAGACAGCCGGAATTCCGCACCGAGAAGATGAAGCGTTACAAGGAAGAATACGATATTCCGGAATATGATATCGATATCATCACCGGCTCCAAGCATCTGGCAGATATATTTGAAGCTTCCGTGGCACTGGGAAGCCAGCCCAAGAAGGTGTCCAACTGGCTGATGGTGGAGACTATGCGCCTGTTAAAAGAAAAAGAGATGGAGCCAGAGGATATCCGTTTCTCACCGGAGCATCTGAGCAGGCTGATCACGCTGGTAGATGGCAAAGTCATCAACTCTTCTGTAGCAAAAGAAGTATTCCAGGTGATGTTTGAGGAAGATGTAGATCCCGAACAGTATGTGGAAGAGAAGGGACTAAAGACCGTCAATGACGAAGGCGCATTGCGTAAAGTCGTGGAGGAAGTCATTGCCGCTAATCCCCAGTCCGTAGAGGATTACCACAACGGCAAAGAGAAAGCCATCGGCTTCCTGGTAGGCCAGACCATGAAGGCCATGAAAGGCAAGGCAGACCCCGCCAGCGTCAACCAGATGCTGAAGGAACTGCTGTAACTGGAAAGTTAGTTAAATACATTGGCAAAATCCACGAACTCCCGGAGCATGCGATACACATGTCTCGATGTAAGGTCTCCGGATGTGAATTTTCTACGAAAAGTGATGAGTAGTTCTCGTCATGACGGGGGCCGCCTACAGTCGACATCCATGTCGACAATCGGCTGACGCGACATCGTGTCCGCTTTCCCCTGACTTTCAGCACTTTTCTAGAAAATATCAACATCCTCCGACAAACATCTTCGACATGGCACCGCATACGCCGGGAGTTCTGCGTTTTGGAAAGTTTAAAAAAAACAGTAGCCCCGGCTGGGTATAAGAATAAGCAGTGCCGTAAGCAGACGTCGGTACCATAGCGTCCCAAGGGACGCATTGCGGTCGTACTGTGACCGCTTATGTACCGCTACGCTCTGCGACAGGAGCGCATCGTACTAAAGTACGAGCGTGCCGCGTTTCTTATACCCTGCCAAGGGCTACGGGGATATTTCGCTAACTTTCTATTTATTCAACAGATACTCCGCCAGATCCACCGCGGTCTGCACATGTTCCGCATTGGCATAGATGCCCATGACGATGCCGTCACCACGGAAGTAATAAGTATCAGTCAGATCCTTGCAGTCTGTGAGGCAGATGCCTACCGGTACGGGATCCTGCATGTCCTCCGGGTGGAGGGGATCGGGATAGTCTGGGGTATAATCGGTATTCATATCATCGTTGGCTGCTTCGATGGCCAGTACCACTTCTCTGTCTACATAATAGAAATAAGGTTCCAGTGCCTGTATCTGCTCATCAGTGAGAATATCCCGCAGATCATGAAACATGCTGCTGTTGGCATATTTCTGGAAAGAAGTGAAATCTGTGATCATACAGTCCAATTCATTGGCTGCCACATACACCATCAGCTTCTGGGAAGAAGTGATAGAAGTTTCATCCATGCTGTCTTCCACGATACGGATGGAAGTATCAAAAGTGATACCGCTGGTGTTCAGATCAATGCCCTCTTTTTCTGCAAAATCCGTAACAAAATCCGGCTGTTCCGAGGTCATCTGATCTAAGAGGCTGGCATTCAGCATCACGGCATAAAAAGCGGGATCCTTCCGGTCTGTAAGCTGTTTTACAAAACTGACGATCATAATGATCACCACCAGGGCAATGATCACATGCCACTTGTAATAATACCAGAAATACGCCAGTTTCTGCCTTGGCGTACCGTTTTTCAATGCCTCTCGTTCTTCTTTGAATTCATCCATTACTGCCATGGGGAGATCCGCCTTTCTGCTGCCGAAATATGGCAGAACGCCACATTTCGGGTAAATTTCTTCACAATATACTAATGATAAAGGTTCGCTATCTGAAAGTCAATGAACGAAGTGTGAGGGGAATCTAAAAAACAATTAAATCGCCGGGAAAATCCGGGCATGCCTTGCAAGTTTTGTGAAGATGATATATCATAATAGAAAACGATTGTCAGGAGAAAACAGAATCCGGACAGTCGTAAACAGAGATTTCCCAAAGAAACGGAAGAACGGCGCGGGCAATTTCAGAACCGGCCCGGAAGAGAAGGCTTTCCTTAAGAGGGAATAGGCTCTGCATAAAATAAACGAAGAGAAAAGGAAACAAAAAATGAGTGATTCTTACGTAGAATGTCTGGTAAAAGCAAAACAGCCCACCTGGGCAAAAATTTTAAAGGTATTATTGATCGCACTGACAGTACTGAGCTGTCTGGTAATGTTCGTGTTTATCATTTTCCTGCCGGTGGCACTGGCAGCGGGGGTGGGAGCTTATTTCCTGAATATGTATACCGATCTGGAATATGAATACCTCTATCTGGACAAGGAACTGTCCGTGGACAAGATCATGGCTAAGAGCAAGAGAAAGCGTGTCGGTACTTACAGCCTTGACCGCATGGAGGTATTTGCACCGGTTTACTCCTATCATCTGGATAACTTCAAAACCGTCAGGTGAAGGAAAAGGATTATAGTATCGGCGAGGTATTGCAGCCGGACGGACGTTATGCTATGTACTATGAAGGTGGCGAGAAGATCCTCTTAAGCCCTAATGAGGAGCTGGTCAAGGTGCTCAAAAACATGGCACCCCGCAAAGTGTTCAGCGAATAATATTTCGCAACAGTCCGGTGCAGGGAACAGCATCAAAGCAGTTGAATGCCTGGCGAGTCAAAAATATAGGTCTGGTGTACATGATACGCCGGACCTTCTTTATTGCAGAAACAGAAATAAACGCGGTAATATGATTGCTAAATGATAAAAAATATAAGATATCCGGTTGACAGTCCTACGAAACTCTGCTAAACTCATGAAAATGCTATAAGTACAACGAATATGTAATATAATCACAACTTATAGCACAACAAGATATCATTCACAAATCTTATCAAATGAACACAGGAGGAAAGAAAATGGGACAGATTATTGGTGAAGGCATTACCTTTGATGACGTACTGCTCGTACCGTCTTACTCTCAGGTAGTCCCTAATCAGGTGGATTTGACCACATGGCTGACAAAGAAGATCAAGCTGAACATTCCTATGATGAGCGCAGGAATGGATACTGTTACCGAACATCGTATGGCGATTGCCATGGCTAGACAGGGCGGTATCGGTATCATTCACAAGAATATGTCTATCGAGGCACAGGCAGAAGAGGTAGATAAGGTAAAGCGTTCCGAGAATGGTGTCATCACCGATCCGTTTTCTCTGTCTCCTGAACATACTCTGGCAGATGCAGATGCTCTGATGGCTAAGTTTCGTATCTCCGGCGTGCCTATCACCGAGGGCAGAAAATTAGTCGGCATCATCACCAACCGTGATCTGAAGTTCGAGACCGACTTCACCAAGAAGATCAAAGAGTCCATGACCAGCGAAGGCCTGATCACCGCTCCCGAAGGTATCACTCTGGAAGAGGCAAAGAAGATCCTGGCCAAGGCAAGAAAAGAGAAGCTGCCTATCGTAGATAAGGACTTCAACTTAAAGGGTCTGATCACCATCAAAGATATTGAGAAGACCATCAAATATCCTCTGGCAGCCAAGGATTCCCAGGGCAGACTGCTCTGCGGCGCCGGTGTAGGTATCACCGCCAACGTACTGGATCGTGTGGCAGCTCTGGTAGCAGCCAAGGTTGATGTTATTGTACTGGATTCCGCACATGGTCATTCCCAGAACGTATTGAACTGCCTGAAGATGATCAAGGAAAAATATCCAGATCTGCAGGTAATCGCAGGTAACGTGGCTACCGGTGATGCTACCCGTGCCCTGATCGAGGCCGGCGCAGATGCGGTTAAGGTAGGTATCGGCCCCGGTTCCATCTGTACCACCCGTGTCGTTGCAGGTATCGGTGTTCCTCAGGTATCCGCTATCATGGATTGCTACAGCGTGGCAAAGGAATATGGTATTCCCATCATTGCTGATGGTGGTATTAAGTATTCCGGAGATATCACCAAGGCTATTGCAGCCGGTGGTAACGTATGTATGATGGGTTCCATGTTCGCAGGATGTGAGGAGAGCCCGGGAGAATACGAGCTGTTCCAGGGTAGAAAATACAAGGTATACCGCGGCATGGGTTCCATCGCAGCCATGGAGAACGGCAGTAAGGATCGTTACTTCCAGGAGAATGCGAAGAAACTGGTTCCCGAAGGTGTTGAAGGCCGTGTGGCTTACAAGGGCAGCGTGGAAGATACCGTATTCCAGCTGCTGGGCGGTCTCCGCTCCGGTATGGGTTATTGTGGTGCACAGGATATCGAAACTCTGAAGGAGACCGGCAGATTCGTGAAGATCTCTGCAGCATCCCTGAAGGAGAGCCATCCTCATGATATCCATATCACCAAGGAAGCTCCGAACTACAGCGTGGATGATAAATAAGTTGTGAAAATAAGGCTATAATGAAAGAGGCGATTGTAAGTCTGACTTGCAACCGCCTCTTTATGGAAAAAGAAATCATTTGAATCTCAAAATATTTGCAATAATTGACAAAAACTTTGCAATTTTTCAAGCAATTTAACGAATATGGCAAAAATGTAAAATAATATCTTGTATGAATTTCCCGTCACATGGTAAAATATATTTGTTCGGGTGCCGAGGAAGGGCGTATTCCCCGAATATTTAAAAGAGAAGCAGGGGAGCAAAAAAGTGGCTGAAATTTCATTTCGAGAATTGATCGATCCCAGACGTCTGCAGCATTTGCAGAATGAATTCTGCAAGGTGACAGGCGTGGCAGCTGTCTGCTTGGACAGTGAGAATCAGGTGGTGACGGAGCCGTATGTGGACAAGACATGGAAGAGACTGGATGGGGAAGACCCGATCAGTACGGAATATCGCAGGAAAGCAGCACAGGCACTGGACAGAGTGCAGGACGGTTCGCTGGAGGAACAGGTGGTGGAAGAACTGCCGGACGGCGGACATGTGGCAGCAGTGGCTGTCAGTGTGGAGAACAACACGATCCTGTACTGGCAGGTGTATGATCTGAAGAAGATCGACACCATTTCCTTTTATCAGATATTGATCTGCTGCGGGATACCAGCGTAGATATTTACAGAGATCGTATGTCCTGCTTCAGCGCGGAGGCAGAGAGCAGAAGGAGCCGTTCCGCTGAGGAAGAGATGAGTCGGAATCTCCATACTATTGAGGCGACCACGGAGATCGTCCAGCTCTTAGATAGTGATGAACAGATTGAACTTGCCATGAATAAGTGGCTGAAGATCCTGTCAGAGCATATCCGTGTAGATACTGCGGATATTTTTCAACTGCATTCCGACACAGATACCATGAACGTGGTCTGTGAATGGCGTGCCCCGGGACAGATTTCTTATTTTGACAAGATAAACGGAGTGGAAGTATATTCCTTCCTTCATGCTGAGAAACCACTGGTGGTATCCACGGACAGCCTGGGCAATGCCGGCTCGAAGGAAATCGAGGAGATCGGCATGAAGGCCGTGATGATCTTCCCGATCCTGAAGCAGGAGAGCGGAAATATGGTGCTGTCTCTGAATCATAGAACCCAGGGGCATGTGTGGAGCATGGCGGAGATCAAGTTCACAGCGGATGCAGTGAAGATCCTGCAGAGCATTCTCACCAGAAGGATCCAGAAGAATTCCCTGGCCGGTTCCTACGCAGCATTGGAGGAGATTCTGGACAACGTGGGCTGTGCCATTTATGTGACAGACCAGACCACAGGACGGATGCTGTTTGCCAATCAGATCCTGAAAAATACCTTTGCTAAGGAACTGCTGGATCACAATTTTGATGCTTTGTTACAGAGCAGTGTCCGCAAGGAAAAAACCAAGTCAGTCAGTGTAGTCTACCATGCGGAGAAGGAGACCTGGTACGATCTGCTGTGCAAGGAGATTGCCTGGGTGGACGGTAAAAAGGCCAATCTGTACTCTCTGTATGACATTACAGATAAAAAAACTGTACCAGCGCCGCATCGAGCAGCAGGCCTATACGGATTTCCTGACGGGACTGTATAATCGTATGTGCTGTGAGAGGGATCTGGCAAGACAGATCGATCAGGCGAAGAAGACCGGCGGCGAAGGTGCTCTGCTGTATCTGGATCTGGATGATTTCAAGCATATCAACGACGGACTGGGGCACCAGTACGGAGATGTGCTGTTAAAATCCATTTCCCATGCATTAAAACGGATCAACGGCATCGAGAATACCTGTTACCGCATGGGCGGCGATGAATTTGTCATCGTGATCCCGCCCGACAGCTATTCCCGGTTTGAAAATATTGTGGAAGATATTAAAAAGATCTTCAGCAAGCCCTGGTTTTTGAAGGACGCGGACTATTACTGTACCATGAGTATGGGTATCGTCACTTTCCCGGATGCCGGGGATTCCGTGGCTGATCTGATCAAAAAAGCGGATATTGCCATGTACGAAGCAAAAAAGACCGGTAAGAACCGGGTGGCAACCTACCGCGAGGGCATTGATTCCGTATCGGGACGCCGCCTGGATATGGAAAAGAACATGCGTGATGCCACGGTGGAGGGCTACCGGGAGTTCGAGGTCTATTATCAGCCCATCATTGATATTCAGGGCGGCAGGGATGTCTGCGCCGGAGCTGAGGCACTGATCCGCTGGAACAGTGCAAAGCTGGGATTTATCTCCCCGGCGGAATTCATCCCGTTGGCAGAGTATCTGGGACTAATCAATCCCATCGGCAATTATGTGCTGACCGAGGCCTGCACCCGCTGCAAACGCTGGAACGAATCCGGTTATCCGAATTATAAAGTGAACGTAAATCTTTCCGTAGTACAGCTCCTACAGCCGGACATCGTGGAGACGGTGGAAAAGGCGCTTGCGGACACCGGTCTGTCCCCGAAGAATCTGACCCTGGAAGTGACAGAGAGCCTCGCCATCAACGATATGGAGCGCATGAAGGAGATCCTGAACCGGATCAAATCTCTGGGTGTTTCGCTGGCGCTGGATGATTTCGGTACCGGCTACTCCTCCCTGAATCATATCCGGGAGATTCCCATTGATGTCATCAAGGTGGATCAGAGCTTTGTCAAAGATCTGGCGGAGGATGCCTACTCCCAGTCCTTTATCAAAATGGTGGCGGAGCTGGCGGAGACCATCGGCGTCAGCGTCTGCGTGGAAGGTATCGAGACCCCGGAGCAGTTCAGAGTATTGCAGGGTATGAAGGTCAAATACATTCAGGGCTATTATTTTGACCGTCCTTTGGAGAGGCATGCATTTGAGGCAAAATATGTGAAGTAACAGTTCAGCCATAGAATAGTAAAAGCGATGATCGGGTGCTTGCACACGGAGCATCGCTTTTGCTATTCTATGAGCGGAGCGCCCAAAACATGAATAAAAGATGAGCTGCAAAGCAGCGACGGCTGCGCAGCAGACGCTTTTATGAATGTTTTGGGGCAGAACTGTTACGGAAGCAACAAAATTATCAAAATCCCTCTTGTCAAGTATCGGGGAACCATGCTACTATTAAAACAGCTACACGACTGGCGGAGCGCAGCTTACTGCAGTGGAGATACCCACAGGGAGTGTAGAATAGTGAAAGCCGACCGCCTGGGCACCGTCTATTTCTGGTGCTTAGGCGGTTTTTTGTAACTATTCAGAGCCATAAAATATTGACAGGTGTTCGTCGAATGCTGGCATTCGTAAGAACATTCGGCAATATTTTTTGGCGAAGTAACCTCAATGAGTAAAAGAAAAGCATCGAAGGTGCGATTTTACGAATGAGGTTCTGAATAGTTACGCGATATATAGTAAACGGAGGAAAAACTATGTTACAACTGGAACAGGAATTGAAAAGCAATGCTTATCCCGGCAGAGGTATCGTGATCGGACGTTCTGCTAACGGTAAATATGCCGTGACCGCTTATTTCATCATGGGAAGAAGCGCCAACAGCCGCAATCGTGTGTTCGTGACAGAAGGAGAGGGAATCCGTACCCAGGCTTTCGATCCTTCCAAACTGGAAGATCCCAGTCTGATCATCTACGCACCCGTACGTGTCCTTGGTAACAAGACCTTCGTGACCAACGGTGACCAGACAGATACTATCTACGAGGGAATGGACAAACAGCTGACCTTTGAGCAGTCCCTGCGCAGCAGAGAATTCGAGCCGGACGGCCCCAACTATACACCGAGAATTTCCGGTATCATGCACATCGAGAACGGCAAGTACAATTACGCTATGTCCATTCTGAAGAGTGACAACGGCAATCCTGATTCCTGTCTGCGTTTCACTTATGCTTATGAGAATCCTCTTCCCGGAGAGGGACGTTTCATTCACACTTATATGCACGACGGCAATCCGCTGCCCAGCTTCCAGGGCGAGCCGAAACTGGTAGAGATCCCCGATGATATGGATGCTTTTACCGATATGCTGTGGAACAGCCTGAATGAGGATAACAAGGTCTCTCTGTTTGTACGTTTCATTGATATCGAGACCGGTAAATATGAGACAAAAGATCGTGAATAAGAATATGTAAAGTAGGTTGTGAAGACGCGTTTTGCGAATGCAGGTTCTGAATAGTTAATATCGTAGAATAGAATAGGAGAAAAATAAGATGAACGAGATTCAGTTAAAATACGGATGTAACCCGAACCAGAAGCCTTCCAGAATCTTCATGGAAGACGGCAGTGATCTGCCGGTGACCGTGCTGAACGGCAAGCCCGGATATATCAATTTCCTGGATGCTTTCAACGGCTGGCAGTTGGTAAAAGAGCTGAAGGAAGCTACAGGACTTCCCGCAGCCACTTCTTTCAAACATGTGTCTCCGGCCGGTGCTGCGGTAGGACTTCCTCTGAGTGATACTCTGGCGAAGATCTACTGGGTGGATGATCTGGGAGAGCTTTCTCCCCTGGCATGTGCTTATGCGAGAGCACGTGGTGCAGACAGAATGTCCTCCTTCGGTGACTTCATTGCATTGTCTGATATCTGCGATACCGATACCGCCCGCCTGATCAAGAGAGAGGTATCCGACGGTGTCATCGCTCCCGGCTACACCGACGAAGCACTGGAACTGCTGAAGCAGAAGAAAAAAGGCGCCTACAACATCATCCAGATCGATCCTTCCTATCAGCCTGCTCCTATCGAGCGCAAGCAGGTATACGGCATCACCTTCGAGCAGGGGCGTAACGAACTGGATATCAACGGCGATCTGCTGTCCAATATCGTGACTGTGAACAAGGAGATCCCGGAGAGTGCCCTGATCGATATGAAGATCGCTCTGATCACCTTAAAATATACCCAGTCCAATTCCGTATGTTATGTCAAGGATGGTCAGGCTATCGGTATCGGTGCAGGACAGCAGTCTCGTATCCACTGCACCAGACTGGCAGGCAGCAAGGCAGACAACTGGTTCTTACGCCAGTCTCCTCAGGTACTGGGCCTGCAGTTTGTAGACAGCCTGGGCAGAGCCAACCGTGACAATGCCATTGATGTCTACATGGGCGATGAGTACATGGACGTGCTGGCGGACGGTACCTGGGAAGGTATCTTCAAGGTAAAGCCCCCTGTATTTACCAGAGAAGAAAAGAGAGCATGGCTGGATCAGATGCAGGATGTGACTCTGGGAAGCGATGCATTCTTCCCCTTCTCCGATAACATCGAGAGAGCACATAAGAGCGGCGTAAAATACATCGCACAGCCAGGTGGATCCGTGCGTGACAGCGATGTTATTGCATGCTGCGACAAATATGATATGGTGATGGCATTTACGGGCATCCGTCTGTTCCACCACTAAGACAGATTTTGCGGGCAGGACTGTAACAGGACCTGCCTGTAACTATTCAGAGCCATATAAATCTGTAATAAGCTGACCATTTATGGTCAGACTTTTTAGAGATTTATATGGCGAGGTAACCACATGAGTAAAAGGTGAGCCTTGAAAAGGCGATTTTGCGAATGTGGTTCTGAATAGTTTTTGAGGAAGAAGAGGAAAGCGTAGTTATGGACAGACGAGGGGATGCAAAGAGCAGAGAAATGATGCTGGATGAATTATTGGGCTATGACCATGTGACGATCCAGTGCCACGACAATCCGGATGCGGATGCCATAGCCTCCGGCTATGGGCTGTACTGCTTTTTCCGGGACAAGGGAAAGGATACCAGGCTGCTGTATTCCGGACGGAATAAAGTCAGAAAGGCCAACCTGATGCTGATGGTGGAGAAACTGCACATTCCGCTGGAGTACCAGCCTCAGATGGAAGATACAGTAGACGGACTGCTGATCACTGTGGATTGTCAGTATGGTGCGGGTAATGTGACGGAGCTGCCGGCGGAGGAGATCGCTGTCATCGACCATCATCCACTAGAAGTCATCTGCACCGAGCGAATGCGTCTGCAGCCCAATATGGGAAGCTGTGCAACCCTGGTGTGGACAATGCTGCAGGAAATGCATTATCCCGTGGAAAAAAACAGAGATCTGGGAACTGCGCTGTATTACGGCCTGTATATGGATACCAACCAGTTCTCCGAACTGTCGAACCCGATGGACATGGATATGCGTGAGAGTCTGAATTTTGATAAGAACCAGATATCCCTGTTCCGTAATTCCAATATTTCCCTGAGAGAGCTGGAAATTGCCGGTGTGGCAATGCTGCGCTGCAATTATAACGACGATTACCAGTTCGCCGTGATCCATTCCCAGCCCTGTGATCCCAATGTACTTGGCCTGATCAGCGACTTCCTCCTGCAGGTGGCGGGCGTCAATACCTGCGTGGTCTATAATGAGGACAGCGGCGGATACAAATTTTCCGTCAGAAGCTGTATCCGGGAGGTCAATGCCAGCGAACTGTCGGATTATCTTTCGGAGGGCATCGGTTCCGGCGGCGGACATTACGAGAAGGCCGGCGGCTACATCAGTATGAAATTATATGAGGAAAAATATCAACACTGCATTCCGAAGCGTATTTCAATAACCGCATGACGCAGTATTTCGATACGTTCGGATCCTCTACGCCAAAGACCGGGCATTCCCGGTAAGTGAGGGCACAAGATATCAGAGAAAGAAAATCCCTCTGGCCTGTGTGAGGGCCTCTGATCTGGCGGAGCTTGGCAGGGTGGTGTCCGGCCGCACCCAGAACGGCACCATGGACATCGATACCAGACAGAATATCTGCTACACGCTGGAGAGAAACGGTGAACTTCACAGGGTGGCGGGAGAGCGGTTCCACAGGATCCTGGAACTGTCCGACGCTCCGGTGTCCGAGGACTACTGCAGGAATATGACATACGTTCCCAGGGTCAAGGACGGTACGGACGGCAGAAATCATCTGATCACGGAATATGTGCGCATGTGCATGCCGAAGGATGAGTTCGCATCTATGCCATCCGGGTGACACAGGGGGTAAAAAAGTGTTCCCGGTATGGGACGAGGAAGGCTATATGACCGGAAGGGCCGGAGATTATCTGGCGGCCAGTGAGGATGATCTGCACAATATCTTCATCGAGACGGAGCAGAATTTGCTGAATTATTTTGAAGAGAAGGGTTTATAAAAGTTTTCTTGTGTGGTAAGATAAAGGATACGAAAACAGTATTAAGTAAACGAAAGGCAAGGACATTACCATGAGCGAGATCGAAAAGGAAATCGTAGATTCCGCAGAAGTAAAGGAATCGAAGAATTTTATAGAGCAGATCATTGAGAAAGATCTGGCGGAGGGCGTATACGATACTGTACACACCCGTTTCCCTCCGGAACCCAACGGATATCTTCATATCGGACATGCCAAGAGTATTCTGCTGAACTACGGCCTGTCCCAGAAATACAACGGCAAATTCAATCTGCGTTTTGACGATACCAACCCCACCAAGGAGAAGGCAGAGTTCGTAGAGTCTATCAAGGCTGATGTAAAGTGGCTGGGAGCAGACTGGGAGGACAGACTCTTTTTCGCATCCAACTATTTTGACCAAATGTATGAAGCAGCCGTAAAGCTGATCAAAAAAGGCAAGGCATATGTCTCTGACTTAAGTGCGGAGCAGATCCGTGAATACAGAGGAAGCCTGACCGAGCCCGGCAAGGAAGATCCCGGCAGCACCAGAAGCGTAGAAGAGAATCTGACACTGTTCGAGGATATGAAGGCCGGCAAATACGAGGACGGCACTAAGGTACTGCGTGCCCGCATCGATATGGCCTCTCCCAACATCAACATGAGAGATCCCGTCATCTATCGTGTGGCACATATGTCTCACCAGAATACCGGTGACAAATGGTGCATTTACCCTATGTACGATTTCGCGCATCCCATCGAGGATGCTATTGAAGGCGTGACCCATTCCATCTGTACGCTGGAATTTGAGGATCACAGACCCTTATATGACTGGGTGGTAAGAGAACTGGAATATCCTCATCCTCCCAAGCAGATCGAATTCGCAAAGCTGTACCTGACCAATGTGGTGACCGGTAAGCGTTATATCAAGAAGCTGGTAGAACAGGGCATCGTGGACGGCTGGGATGATCCCAGACTGGTATCCATCGCAGCACTGCGCAGAAGAGGATTCACACCGGAATCCATCAAGAAGTTCGTAGAATTGTGCGGTATCTCCAAGGCACAGTCTTCCGCAGATTATGCAATGCTGGAGTATTGTATCCGTGAGGCTCTGAAGGCAAAGGCACCCCGCATGATGGCTATTCTGGATCCTGTGAAACTGGTAATTGATAACTATCCCGAAGGACAGACGGAGATGCTGCCTGTAGTCAACAATCCGGAAAACGAAGCTTTGGGCAGCCGCGAGGTTCCCTTCGGCAAAGAACTGTATATTGAGAGAGAGGACTTCATGGAAGAGCCTCCCAAGAAATATTTCCGTATGTTCCCCGGCAACGAAGTGCGCCTGATGAGTGCTTATTTCGTAAAATGCACCGGCTGTGTCAAGGACGAGAACGGAAAAGTCGTGGAAGTACATTGTACCTATGATCCGGAGAGCCGCGGAGGCAACAGCCCCGATGGACGTAAAGTAAAGGGAACGATCCACTGGGTAAATGCAGAGCAGTCTGTAAAAGCACAGGTGCGCCTGTATGAGAATATCATCGATGAAGAGAAGGGTGTATACAATGAAGACGGAAGTCTGAATCTGAACCCCAATTCTTTGACCACACTGACAGAGTGCCGTCTGGAGCCTGCATTTGCACAGGCACAGGCGTATGACCGCTTCCAGTTCGTAAGACAGGGCTTCTTCTGCGTGGACTACAAGGATACCAAGCCGGGAGAACTGGTATTTAACCGTATCGTATCTCTGAAGAGTTCTTATGTACTGCCTAAGTAAGCAGTAGGACAACCGATAAGGGGAATTGGGAAAGTTGTATTCGTATTGTCACCGGGAATGGACAGTACAAAAGAAAAGGAGAGACATATGTCGGACAAATTGTTTGGACTGGCCGGTCTGGGTCTGGATGACCTGGAGAACATGAACATTTACGGACAGGATAAAAAAAGAAGAGAAGGCAGCAGCCGAGGCCCAAAAAATAGAAGAAAAGGATCTGATCTTTGACAAGACATTTACCTGTCCTGTCTGCGGAGAAGATTTCCCGGCGAAGATCATGAAGACTGGAAAGGCAAGACTTTTAAGTACCGATCAGGATCTTCGTGCAAAATACGAAGGCATTGATGCGGTGAAATATGATGTTATTCTGTGTCCGCATTGCGGCTATGCAGCACTGAACCGGTATTTCAACAGCCTGAATAAGGTTTATATAAAGCTGATCAAGGAAAATATCAGCAGTAAAGTGCAGCTGCATACCTACGATGACGATATTTACAGCTATGAAGAAGCCATTGAGCGCTATAAGCTCTGCCTGGCCAACGCTGTGGTAAAACGGGCCCATGCCAGTGAAAAGGCTTATATCTGTCTGAAGAGCGGATGGCTGATGCGTGGTTATCAGGAGCATCTGGAAGAGTCCGGGGATACGGATATGGCCAGACTCCGGGAAGTGAAGACCATGGAGGAGACTTATCTGAAGAACGCTTACACTGGTTTTACGGAGGCCCTGCAGACCGAAGGATTCCCCATGTGCGGTATGGATGAGATCACGGTAGAATTTCTGATTGCGGTACTTGCTGCCAGATTCCAGAAATATGATGTGGCCAGCCGTATGGTAGCCACGATCCTGACGTCCCCTTCCGCCAATGCCCGGACTAAGGACAAGGCAAGAGAGTTAAAAGACCAGATTCTGGAAGAACTGAAGAACCAGAAAAAGTAGGATAACCGTATGTATGATATGACGATCCGGCTGCGTACAGACAGTGACAAATGTCTGTACCAGCAGATATATGAGCATATACGACAGGAAATCAGGGAAGGGAAGCTTCTGGCAGGAGAGAGGCTTCCCTCCACGCGTTCTCTGGCAGAATATCTGCAGGTGGCGAGAAGCACTGTGGACTATGCCTACGACCAGCTGTTAAGCGAGGGATATATCGAGGCACGACCTTATAAGGGCTATTTTGTCTGCCGTCTGGAAGGGATATTTGCCATGGAACCGCGGGAAGAGAACGAACCGGAGCCGGACACTTCAGGAGAAGAATCTGTTCCGGAAGAGGATGCATTGATTTTTCTCCTTATGGTATTGATATGAACGGTTTCCCTGTGGGCGTATGGAAGCGGATCACGAAGAATATTCTGAATGACAACAACAGTGACCTGTTTGCGCAGGGAGAACCTCAGGGAGATTATGATCTGCGGCTGACCATCAGCCGGTATCTGCATTCTTCCCGGGGGTGAACTGCCGCCCGGAACAGATCATTGTAGGAGCAGGAAACGATTATCTGCTGTTGCTATTGGAGAAAATACTGGGCAGACATGTGGGCATTGCCATGGAGAATCCCACGTACAAGCGGGCATACCGCATCTTTGAATCTTTTGCCTATCGCATTCACACGGTAGACATGGATGATAAGGGAATGCGGGCGGACAGACTTTCGGGACTGCCTGTCAGAGTGGCCTATGTGATGCCTTCCCACCAGTATCCCACCGGTGCGGTCATGACCATCGGCAGGAGAGCAGAACTGCTTCGCTGGGCGGAAAGGGAGCCGGATCGTTATCTGATCGAGGACGATTACGACAGTGAATTCCGGTATCGGGGCAAGCCTATTCCTTCCCTGCAATCTTCCGATGAAAAGGGAAAAGTGATCTACATCGGTACATTTTCCAAGGCTATTGCACCGGCAATCCGTGTCAGCTATATGGTATTGCCGGGGGATCTGCTGGATATCTACCGCAGGGATTGCTCTTTTTATTCCTGCACGGTGTCCAGAATCGACCAGAGGATCCTGAATGAATTTATCCGGGACGGGTATTTCGAGCGGCATCTGAATAAAATGCGGATGCGCTACCGGGCCAAACATGACCTGCTGTTGGCCGGGCTGGAACCGTTTAAGAAGCAGTTTGTGATCTCCGGGGAGGATGCGGGACTGCATCTTCTGTTGACAGCGAAAGGGAATGTCACGGAACAGGAACTGTTGGAGAGAGCAGCGGCGGAGAAAGTGAAAGCCTATGGGATGTCAGAGAATATGGTGGAAGCCACAATGCGGAAAGCTACCGTGCTGTTGGGCTTTGGAAGTATTGATGAGGCGGAAATGCAGGAAGGTCTCAGACGCTTGCAAAAAGCATGGCTCTGAGACCTTCGAAATAGAACGATTATTCTTCATTTACGGGAGGCTCTTCGTCCTCGGCATCTTCTTCATCGAAGAACTCTTCCACGTCTTCGACGGTCTCGCCCTCTTCGCCGGATAATCCGGTAGCCTGATCGGTGAGCGGTGTGAAATCAGATGCCTCTGCGGAAGCGGGTGCCGCCTCTTCGGAAGCCGGTGTGGACTCTGTGCCTGTCTCTTCCTTCGGGGCAGAGGTCTGCACGGGTGTATTCAGAGGAACATAATTGCGGGAGAACTCGGTACTCTTGTCCAGATCCTCGTGGAAATCATCATAATCATCATCTGCATCGGAAGATTCCTTCAGCTGAGAATCTTTCTGTTGCATATAGTAGTAAGCAGCTGCGGCTGCGGTACCTACTGCTGCGGTAAACAGCAGAAATTTGCCAAATTTTTAGCCATAGGGTTGCTCCTTCCATGTTGTAGTGTATGTAACTGGTCTGAATTTCATGCATATGCCCATACAGTTACATAATAAACCTTATTGATGAAAATGAAAAGGGATATGTTGCGATATGAATGAGAAATTTTTTGATTTAAAAAAAGAAAAACAGGACCGGATGATCAATGCAGCTCTGAAGGTATTTGCCCTGAACGGTTACCGTCATGCCAGTACGGATGATATCGTGCGGGAGACAGCCATCAGTAAGGGATTATTATTTCATTATTTTGAGAACAAGCTGGGAGTCTATGCTTTTGTCTATGACTACAGTGTACGGTATCTGTTGCTGGAATTGTCCACAGCGGTAGATGCGAAGGAGACGGATCTGTTCACTCTGATGCAGCAGGTGGAGACCGGGAAAATGCATGCCATGTGCGGCTATCCTTATCTGCAGCCGTTCCTGAACCGGGCACAGGCAGAGAATGTCAATGAGGCACTGGTGGCGGTAGAAGAGCGAAAACAGCAGATGGAAGAGGCTTATGAGAATATTTATGCCAGAGCGGATCTGGGAAAATATGCGGCTGCGGAAGACGTGGTGAAACTTCGTAAGATGATGGAACTGACCATTAAGGGATTGATGAACGAGAGAATCCTGGAAGATGCCTTTCAGCCGGAGATGCTGTATGAGGAAATTCTGGAGTATCTGCAATTAAGCAGAAGACTGGCGGAACGGTCCGGACAGCCCTCTGACGAAGAAATTACGGAAAAATAGCATCATAATTGCATCGTATTTTTGAATAAAATTTTGTGGCTATTTAGACATCTTATAGGCGGATCTGCGGGATATCCGCCTTTTAATTTCTGCATACCGCGCTGGATGGCATCCCTGGAGCTCTTCCAGTCGGCGTCTTTGTTGCGATAGTCGAATTTTTCCACCAGCCAGGAGACGTCTTCGGAAATGCGCTGCATGTTGGATTCCATGACCGGCAGCAACTGATCGTAAAAGTCCTGTTTTTCCTTATCGGAAAGCTTGCGGTCAGCGGCTTCGCAGAGATCGCCGAAGTGGGGCAGGCAGAAGCCTTTGCCGTTTATGACTTTATTGCGGAAGTTTTCATCATTTTTCCACAGGTAGAAAAAGGTGTCCAGATATCTGGCGTAGGTATCTTTATACTGGGAACAGATATAGCAGGAATCCTCTTTTGCACGGATCCACGTGCCGATGGTATTTTCATTGCTTTCGGCTTTTTTGAATTTACCCAGGAGAGAGCTTTTGCCGGGGCGGAAGGAGGCAAATTCCTGCTGCATCTCCCGGATCATGCGCTGGTAGTGGGTCTTTAAGATCCAGGCATTGCCCAGAGTATTGCCGTAGTCGAACATTTTCTGAAAATGATACCGGCAGAAGCCTGCTTTGTCGGTTTGTTCGCGGATGTCCGCTTCCATATAAGAGGAACCGGAGCCTAACACGAAATCCAGAAGGTCCTGTTCAATACTGCGGTGGATAAAGCAGAAAGGGCATTCGTCCTGTGCATTTACGGCATCGTTTAAAGGGATGGTATATAACTGTTCTTTCATGGAAAATATCCTTTCTCGGGCGCAGCCCTGTGGTGTTAAAACTATTGTAAACGATGCGGTGAAAAATTGCAAAAAGATTAAGCAGTTGTAAAATTCTGTCATTTAAAATTAAGAATTGTTTTGTTGTAATAGAAACGGTTTCAAGCTACTATGATAGTAAGACAGATAAACAGAAATAGAAAGATGTGATTTTTTTGATATTCAGCAGCATTGAATTTCTGCTGTGGTTCCTGCCGATCTTTCTGATCGTCTACGGGATCACACCTCGCAAATACAGGAACCTGACACTGCTCGTGGGAAGCATTGTTTTTTATGCCAGAGGAGACGTCAGGTATCTTCCCCTTTTAATGATATCTATATTGTGCAATTATTTTCTGGGTCTTCATCTGGCAAAACGCAGTCCTAAGACGTTGTGGCGGAAAAAGCTTCTGCTGATCCTGACACTTGGCGCGAATCTGGCGGTACTGCTCTGGTTCAAGGACTGGGGAGGCTCTGCGGGGCTGCCGCTGGGGATCAGCTTTACACCTTCCAGATATTGTCTTATCAGATCGATGTGTACCGGGGAGAGGTGAGCAGGGAGTATTCTTTTTTGAAGTTTGCTACTTATGTGATCATGTTCCCGAAACTGATCTCCGGACCGATCACAAGATATGGCGATATCTCGGACAGCCTGACGGAGCGCACTTTCACGGTGCGGGGGCTGGAAGACGGTATGAAGCTGTTTATTCTGGGACTGGCGGCCAAGGTGCTACTGGCAGACCGGGTGGGAATCTTGTGGCACGAGGTGCAGGTGACCGGATTTGAAAGCATCTCGACACCGTTAGCATGGCTGGCAGCCATCGCCTATTCCATGGAGATCTATTTTGATTTCTGGGGCTATTCCCTGATGGCCATGGGACTGGGCCGGATGATGGGGATCGAACTGCCGGCCAACTTCCGCAGACCCTATATGGCCAGAAGTGTCCGGGATTTTTACCGCAGATGGCATATGACGTTGGGACAGTGGTTCTGCGGATATGTGTATATTCCGTTAGGCGGCAGCAGACAGGGAGAGCTTGCACGATTTTTAACCTCCTGGTGGTATGGATGCTGACCGCTTTCTGGCATGGTGCCGGCTGGAACTTCTTCTGCTGGGGCGGACTGCTCTGGATCTGCATCGTACTGGAACGGCAGTTGGGCAGATTAAAATTTGTACATAAAATGAAGGTATTGCCGCACATTTATCTGTGGCTGGTCATCCCAATGAGCTGGATGTGCTTTGCTATCACGGACCTGTCACAGTTACAGGTCTATCTGGATAAGATGCTGTGGCTGGTACCGGGCTTCAGCGGCGGTTACGAGGATGCCTGGAAGGCACTCAGTACCTATGGAGGACTGCTTCTGGTCTCCGGACTGGCCTGCACACCGGTCATTGAGAAGCTGTACCATAAGTGGCAGGATAAGCTGCCGGTGAAGGTGCTTCTGTCGGGGCTCTTCTGGTATTGCATCTGGAGACTTTTATTAGAAGGAAATAATCCTTTTATGTATTTTAGCTTTTAGGAAAAGGTCATTATGCAATGAATCATGCAGAAAATAAAAATATTTGGTCGAAAATGAAGGAAAAATTGCATAAATACTCCTTTTTGGGATGTCTTTTGCTGGCGGGAATTGTATTCTTTACCTGGACGGATAACTGGCAGGTATATACGGAACCGCTGCAGGAGACCTATACGAAAGGAGTGCTTCTGGCGGAGCAGCTGGTGGAGGGAAAATGGCCGGGAATATCCGGGGAACAGAGTGATGCAACGGGATCCGTATCCGGCAATGTGCCGGGGAAAACGTACAGACCGGAGATACAGTGAGTGACGGGAACCAGACGGATCAGACGATGGGTACGGTGCAGAGTCCCGCTACGGGAGAAGAGGCCGCAATGCCGGAGACCACCGGAACAGAGACGCAGGATCCCGCCGCGACGGTTCCTGTGGAAGAGATACCGCAGGAAGTGGTCTATCACACGGTGGATGACAGTTATTTTGATGATGCGGTATTTATCGGGGATTCCCGGACGGTAGGCATGTATGAGTACGGCGGACTGGAGGAGACATCCACGTTTTATGCTTCCACCGGACTGACAGTCTACAAGATGTTCGACAGTGCCATTGTATCGGTGACTGGACAGAAGAAAAAGATCACGGTGGAGGAAGCCTTGTCGGAGAAGCAGTTTGCCAAGATCTATCTGATGATCGGTATCAACGAAATGGGTACCGGCACAGTGGAATCTTTTATGAAGGCTTACGGGGAAGCGGTACAGCATTTGCAGGAATTGCAGCCGGATGCGGTGATCTATCTGCAGGCCATCATGAAAGTAACGATGGAACGCTCTGAACAGGGGGACTATATTACTAATGAAGGAATCGGAGCCAGAAATGCAGAAATCGCAAAGCTGGCGGATGACCGGAAGATATTTTTCCTGGATGTAAATCCGCTGATCTGTGACGAGACCGGTGGGATGGTGGCTTCCTATACTTATGACGGGGTGCACCTGAAGGCACAGTATATTCCTATCTGGCTGGATTTCCTGAAAGAGCATGCGGTGGAATAATTTTTTTCTTGACTGTGGAATGATGAAAAGCTATCATGTAACTAATAGGGTCACATAGGTGTGGGCAGATAGAGGACTATCTGCCCGAATTTATGCGACGAAAAATAGTTACATGTTCACATGTCTATGACACAGGAGGAAAAAAATGAGCGAGAAGACTACACTCGGCGAAAACGGCATTTACGATGCCAGATCCTTGGGCGTGCCCAAGATGCTTCTGTTGGGACTTCAGCACATGTTCGCAATGTTTGGTGCCACTATTCTGGTACCCATGCTGACAGGTCTGGATGTTTCCACAACACTGTTATTTGCAGGTCTGGGAACTTTACTGTTCCATCTGCTGACCAAGAGAAAGGTACCCGCATTCCTGGGTTCTTCCTTTGCATTCTTAGGCGGTTATGCCGCGATTGCCCCTATGGCAGACGGAGCGGACAATTCCGCACTGCTTCCTTATGCCTGCTTCGGCGTGGCCTGCTCAGGTCTGCTGTATCTGGTATTATCCCTGTTAATCAAGATATTCGGTACCGGCAAGGTAATGCGTTTCTTCCCGCCCATCGTAACCGGCCCCATCATCATTGCCATCGGTCTGACCCTGTCCCAGTCCGCTATCAACAACTGTTCCGCAGACTGGCTGATCGCAGTGGTTGCTATCGCATTGGTAGTGATCTGCAATATCTGGGGTAAGGGAATGGTGAAGATCGTTCCTATTATCATCGGTGTTATCGGTTCTTATGTGGTGGCAGCCATCCTTGGCCGTGTGGATTTCACACCGGTAGCGGAAGCTGCATGGATCGGACTTCCCATTCACTGGAATGAGACCGCCTTCTGGGCACTGTCCGACGGCAACACTTCCCTGCTGATCACTTCCGTGATCACCATCATGCCTATCGCACTGGCTACCATGGTAGAGCATATCGGAGATATCTCCGCTATTTCTTCCACCGTCGGTGTGAACTATATCAAGGATCCCGGACTGCACCGCACTCTGTTAGGTGATGGTCTGGCTACCATTATCGCGTCCCTGTTCGGTGCTCCTGCGAATACCACTTACGGTGAGAACACCGGTGTACTGTCTCTGACCAAGGTATTTGATCCCAGAGTTATCCGTATTGCAGCAGGCTTTGCTGTACTGTTCTCCTTCTCCCCGAAGGTAGCAGCATTGATCGGTTGTATGCCTACCGCTACCTGCGGTGGTGTATCCCTGGTACTGTATGGTATGATCTCCGCAGTCGGTGTTCGTAATATCGTTGAGACTCAGGTAGATTTCATCAAGAGTCGTAACGTTATCATCGCCGCTCTGATTCTGGTACTGTCCATCGGTATCAACTATAGTGCAGCAGGTGCTATCGCATTCCACATCGGTGAGATCACCATCAGCCTGTCCGGACTGGCAGTCGGCGCGCTGACCGGCATTATCCTGAACGCTATCCTGCCCGGCAAGGACTACAAGTTTGATGAGGATAAGCCCGACGATACCGGCGTATGCTTCGCAGTCAAGGGTGAAGAGAACTAAGGTATTTTTTGCTGACAACAGCATAAATTGAACAAAGAAAGTAAGAGGGAGTATTCATGGCAGGAACATAGAGCTGTGGATGCTCTCTTTTTTTCATAGGGGATCAGGAGAAAACATGAAGATCATAGATATGCATTGCGACACCATATCCGAACTGGCGGACCGGGGCGGGGAACTTTGGAAAAACAGCGGCCATCTGGATCTTAAGCGGATGCAGGAGAGCGGATATCTGTTGCAGAATTTCGCCCTGTTTGTGGATATCGGAAAGTGCACACCGACACCCTGGGAGCGGTGTGTGCTCTGTATGAGGTCTACCGGACGGAGCTGGAGAAAAACAAGAACCGGATTGTCCCGGTACTGTGCTATGAAGACATTTTGAAAAATGAAGCCTGTGGGAAACTGTCGGCACTTTTGACGGTGGAAGAAGGGGCGGTCTGCGGCGGAAGTCTGGAGAGGCTACGGGAACTGTATGACATGGGGGTGCGGATGCTGACGTTAACCTGGAATTATCGGAATGAACTGGGGTGGCCAGCCACGCGTCGGTGTCTGGGGCAGAGCAGGGGCGACGTAGATGGGAGACTAACGGAGAAATCTGTTCAGGAGAAAATACCGGGAACCGGGAGGAGCAGCTGTGCGGGGGAAAATCCGACAACGGCGATAGAGACGGAGAAAGGTGAGACTGGGATACGTGGATCCGATGGCAGGGATGCGGCGTGTGGTCTGACGGAAACCGGCCGCGATTTTGTCACAGAGATGGAGCGTCTCGGAATGATCCCGGACGTCTCCCATCTGTCGGATGCCGGCTTTGACGATGTATGGGAATGTACGAAGAAGCCCTTCGTGGCAAGCCATTCCAACGCAAGGGCTGTATGTCCGTCCCTCCGGAATCTGACGGATGACCAGATCCGCAGACTGGCGGAGCGGGGCGGCTGTATGGGACTGAACTATTATGATAAATTTCTGGTGGATGGCGGAAGCAAAGATCCAGAGGTGCTGTGGGAAGCACTGATACGGCAGGCAAGACATATCACTGATGTCGGCGGTATGGAAATACTGGGTCTGGGCAGTGACTTCGACGGCATCCCCACAAATCCGGCTCTTCCCGGTGCGGAGGCAATGCCGGTATTGTGGGACAGACTAAAAACAGCCGGCTTTACGGAAAACCAGCTGGATGGGATTTTCTGGGGAAATGTGATGCGGGTATATCAAGGGATGCTTTGTACGGAATTCTATTCCTACATTTCGATTATCTTCGCAATCACCTGATCCAGTACTTCAAAATAGTTCTCGAAAGTTTTGCGGCAGCATCCGGGATCGTCGATCACGATACCTTCGGCCCGGAGCCCGGTCAGGGCAAAGCTCATGGCCATGCGGTGATCATCGTAGGTCGCTACGGTGCAGGGGTGCGGCATGCCGGGATAGATAGTGATGCTGTCCTGTGTCTCTTCGCAGTGGATGCCCATGCGGGTCAGTTCCGTGCAGATGGCATGGATACGGTCACTTTCCTGGAAACGGATGTGACCGATGCCTGTAATACAGGTGGGACTGTCAGCAAAAGGCGCAATAGCTGCCAGAGTGATGGCCTGATCGGAGCAGGAAGACATGTCCACGGTGATGCCATGGAAGGCAGGAACCTGCGTTCCGGTATCCGTCTGCCCTGCGGGAGGCAGCAGGAGTACCCCATTTTCCGTCTCCTGTGCGGAACAGCCCATTTTCTCTAAAATATGTAAGAATTCCACATCTCCCTGCAGACTTTCAAAGTGCACATGCTCCACACATACGGGAATACCCAGTAACGGTGTCATTGCATAAAAAATAGCAGGCGGCGGAGACGTCCGGTTCGATCTGATAATCCAGTGCACGATACTTTTGACCGGTGCAGATACGGAACTGATCTGCGGCGGATGTTCCACGCAGACACCGAACTGCTCCATCATTTTCCGTGTCATTTCGATATAAGCCATACCGTGGGTACCTTTCAATCGGATCGTGAAATCCTTCCGCGGATAAAGTGGAAGCGATCAGCAGCGCACTCAGAAACTGACTGCTGTGCCCGATATCGATGGAGATATGATCCTGTCCGAACCCATGAGCGGTCAGCGTAAAAGGAAAATGCCCATCTTCTCCTTCACAGCGGACCTCACACCCCAATTCTGCCAGAGAGGACAGAAGCGGATCCATGGGGCGCCTCTTCATCTGCTCCGAAGAATCCATGTGAAAAACACCTTCCGAGACACCTAACGTAGCTGTCAGAAAACGCGCTGCCGTTCCTGCACTTCCCACATTTAACGTAGCCTCTTCACAGGGAAGCTTTCCTCCCAGTCCTTCTACCGTGACGATATAGCTCTCCTCATCCACCGTCGTCTCAAATCCCAGATCCTGCACACACTTAAGAAAATGTCTCGAATCATCCGAGAACAACACTCCACGCAGCGTGGACTTCCCCTCCGCCAGCATCGCCAGAAGGAGACTGCGGTTCGTGATACTCTTAGAACCCGGTACCCGGACTGAGAGAGGTTCAGTCGTTTTTTTGATATCACTATATATAGTAGGAACGCGGTAAATGTTATTTGCCATGGATTGGTGTTTCCTTCCTGATTAATGAATAACCCAGTAGTCACGACAGCAAGTAAGAATAAGCAGGCCGTAAGCAGACGTCGGTACCATAGCGTCCTAAGGGACGCATTGCGGTCGTACTGTGACCGCTTATGTACCGCTACGCTCTGCGACATGAGCGCATCGTACTAAAGTACGAGCGTGCCGCGTTTCTTACTTGCTGTTGGGCTACGGATTAATTACCTAAATCATACCATTTTCCGTTCCACGGCACAACTCTCAAAAATTTTAAAAAATAATGGTTGACATTCCTAGCGGAATAGTATAGTATAAAATCATAACATCCCTATCAGATAAGTAGGAAATAGAAAACGAACACAATTTTCAAGCATAAGGAGGATTTCATTATGAGTAAGATTTACACATCCGCAACCCAGCTGATCGGACATACACCCCTTTTAAAAGTAAACAATTACTTGAAAGACCAGAACATTGAAGGTGTAGAACTTCTGGCAAAGCTGGAGTATTTCAATCCTGCAGGAAGCGTTAAGGACAGAATCGCACTGGCAATGATCGAGGATGCTGAGAAGAAGGGCATCTTAAAGGAAGGCTCCACCATCATCGAGCCCACCTCCGGCAACACCGGTATCGGTCTGGCAAGTGTAGCTGCTGCCAAGGGCTACCGGACCATTTTAACCCTTCCCGAGACCATGAGCGTGGAACGTCGTAACCTCCTGAAAGCTTATGGCGCAGAACTGGTACTGACCGAAGGTGCCAAAGGCATGAAGGGTGCCATTGCCAAGGCAGAAGAGCTGGAGAAATCCATCCCGGGAGCCGTGATCCTCGGACAGTTTGATAACCCCGCGAACCCCGCTGCACATGCAGCTACCACCGGTCCCGAGATCTGGGAAGACACCGATGGCAAGGTAGACATCTTCGTAGCAGGCGTAGGTACCGGCGGAACCGTGACCGGTATCGGCACATACTTAAAATCCAAGAATCCCAATGTGAAGGTCGTAGCAGTAGACCTGCGGATTCTCCCGTACTTTCCGGCGGACAGCCCGGACCCCACAAGCTGCAGGGTATCGGTGCCGGATTTGTTCCTTCCGTTCTGAATACCGGCATTTATGATGAGATCTTTACCGTTACTACCGATCAGGCATTTACCACCGGCCGCCTCATCGCTCATAAGGAAGGTATCCTCGTGGGAATCACCTCCGGCGCAGCTCTGTACGCAGCAGCACAGATCGCAAAACGCCCTGAAAATGCAGGCAAAACAGTCGTAGCACTGCTTCCCGATTCCGGTGACAGATACCTGTCCACCCCGATGTTTGCAGAAGCCTAAGATGGCATTTCCTAAGAACTTTACAGACTTGCATTCTTGTGTTAGAATGTATGGCATGGTACTAGGAATTCAAAGGAATTCGCGCTTTTCTCCCCTTAAAAGCACGAACCTGGAATGGAGGAACTTATGGAACCGATCATTCAGATCAAGAATGTAACAAAAACTTTTATAGGTAAGGATAATCAGGTAGAGGCTCTGAAGGGCATCAGCCTGGATATCAACAAGGGAGACATCTATGGCATCATCGGTATGAGTGGTGCCGGAAAGTCTACCCTGGTGCGTTGCCTGAACTACCTGGAGAAGCCCACCACCGGAACTGTTGTGGTAGAGGATCAGGATCTTTCGACCTTGACAGAGGCGGAACTCCGCAAGGTGCGGACGGGCATCGCTATGATCTTTCAGCATTTTAACCTGCTCATGCAGCGCAGTGTCCTCGACAATGTGTGCTTCCCCATGGAGATCGTGGGTGTGAAAAACAGGCAGCCAGAAAGCGTGCCATGGAGCTGCTTGAGATCGTAGGACTGAAGGAAAAGGCAGACGCTTATCCTTCCCAGCTCTCCGGTGGACAGAAGCAGCGTGTGGCTATCGCAAGAGCATTGGCCAACACTCCGAAGATCCTGCTGTGTGACGAGGCCACCAGTGCACTGGATCCACGACGACCAAGGAGATCCTGAAATTATTACAGGATATCAACAAACAGTACGGAATCACCATTGTGATCATTACCCATGAGATGGCTGTGGTACAGGAGATCTGTTCCCATGTAGCCATTATCGATGCCGGAGAACTGGCAGAGCATGGTACTGTGGAGGAGGTCTTCTCCAGACCCCAGTCCGCAGCCGCCAGAAAGCTGGTATTTATGGTGGATCCCAAGGCAAAGGAAATGTCCGGCAAACGCTGCATCCGCATTGTTTTCACCGAGAATTCTTCTTTCGAGCCTGTGATCGCCAATATGGTGCTGGAGTGCAAGGCTCCCGTTAATATCCTGTTAGCGGATACCAAGGACATCGGCGGTATCGCCCATGGACAGATGATCTTACAGCTGCCGGAGGATGAAATGGCGGCGAACAAGATGGTTCATTATTTACAGGAGAGAAAACTGGAAGTGGAGGAGTTGAGAGACTATGTGGGATAATGCAACGACTATGATGGTGGTGGAAGGCATCTTTGTTACTTTGTACATGACGTTGGCAACAACGTTTATGGGGTATGTGCTCGGACTGCCGATGGGAATTGCCCTGGTAATTACCGCACCGAAGGGACTTCGACCGAATAAGATTATTTATAAGGTATTAGATGTGGTCGTGAATGTTGTTCGAAGCTTTCCGTTTTTGATTTTGCTGATCGTGATTCAGCCGTTGACACGGATCATCGTAGGAAAAAGCTATGGACCGACCGCAACGATCGTTCCGTTGACACTGTCAGCGGCACCGTTTATAGCCAGAATGGTAGAGTCCTCTCTGTTGGAAGTGGATCACGGCGTTATTGAGGCGGCACAGAGCATGGGAGCGAACCTCTGGACCATCATCTGGAAAGTAATGATCGGAGAGGCAAAGACTTCCCTGATCGTCAATGTAACGATTGCCCTGGGTACGATTCTGGGATACCCGCTATGGCGGGTATCGTCGGCGGTGGCGGACTGGGTGATATCGCAATCCGTTACGGTTACTACCGTTACGATAGCAGCATCATGTGGGTGACTGTGGTATTGCTGATAGTGCTGGTACAGCTGATGCAATATATCGGAATGACGATTTCCAAGAAATTGGATAAGAGAACCCGTTAGGGAAAACGAAAAGATTGAGGCAGATGTAAGGCATCTGATTCAATAGACTAAAATTTTTTACCAAAAGATTTAGGAGGAGAAGTATTATGAAAAAGAAAGTAATCGCTTTGATTGCAGTTGCAGCATTGTCCGTGAGCGTACTGACCGGCTGCGGCAGCAACGAAACAGCTGCTCAGACCAGCGAGGCAGCTGCAACAACAGCTAACCAGGAAACCACTGCCCAGACTACCGAGGCAACAGAAAGCAAGGAAGTAGCTGACACCGATACCACTATCAAGGTAGCTGCAAGTGCAGTACCTCATGCAGAGATCCTGGAGGCAGCAAAGCCTCTGTTAGCGGAGCAGGGTTATACTCTGGAGATTCAGATTTTTGATGACTATGTACAGCCTAATTTAGTAGTAGAGTCCGGTGATTTCGATGCAAACTACTTCCAGCATATCCCTTATCTGGAGAGCTTCAACGAGGAGAAAGGTACTCAACTGGTAAATGCCGGCGGTATCCATTACGAGCCCTTCGGACTGTATCCCGGAACCGAGACCAGCCTGGACAACATTGACAATGCAACCATCGCAGTACCCAACGATACCACCAACGAGGCACGTGCCCTGCTACTGTTACAGGATAATGGTTACATCACTCTGAAGGATGGTGTAGGTCTGACCGCTACTACCAAGGATATCGTAGAGAATCCTCACAACATCACCTTCGTAGAGCTGGAGGCAGCACAGGTTCCCAGAACCCTTCCCGAGGTATCCTTCGGTGTCCTGAACGGCAACTATGCTATGGAAGCAGGCCTGACTGTTGCAGACGATGCTCTGCTGTATGAGAGCGATGATTCGAAGCAGCCGCTACTTATGTAAATGTAATCGCTGTTAAGGAAGGCAACGAGAATCTGCCTAAGATCAAGGCACTGGTAGATACCCTGAAGTCCGATGAGATCAAGCAGTTCATCAATGACAATTATAATGGTGGCGTTATCCCTTACAAGTAAGGTGAAGCGACAGTAAAGTAATGCGAAATCCGGAGAGCATTCCGAGGAATGGGAGGAGATTTTTTCCGAACAGCATTCAGTGGATGCTCTCCAGATTTTTCTGTTGTTTCCACAAATTCTATATGAACTATAGGAAAAAGAAAAATAAAGAAAAAATAAGGTAGAATCTGTGGAAACCATAGAAAGATCGGAGCAGTTTAGAATTGCTTTGGAATAAGCCGGCGGACATTAAAAGTGAAACAGAGCAGGAAGATGCTCGGAAATGAGGATAGGATGAAAATTTCAACCAAAGGAAGATATGCAGTACGTGTCATGCTGGATCTGGCATTGAACAACAACGGAGAGTGTATCAAGGTAAAAGAAATTGCTGCCAGACAGGGGATTTCCGAAAAGTATCTGGAGCAGATCATTGCTGTTTTGAACAAGGCAGGTTATGTAAAAAGCGTCCGTGGTGCCCAGGGCGGTTATCGTATTGCCAAGGATCCGGCAGATTTTACCGTAGGAATGATCTTACGACTGACGGAAGGCTCACTGGCCCCGGTGGCATGTCTGGAGGAAGGCGCTGACATCTGCGAACGATGTGATACCTGTGAGACTCTGGAGGTATGGCAGGAATTGTATGATGCAGTGAACAAGGTAGTGGACGGAGTCACCATTGCGGATCTGGTGGAACGACGGAACAAGCGCCTGGAGAATCTGGATTACTCCATATAAAGATAGGAATAATAGAAGACAATAACGCAGCCCGACAGGAGATCCTGCCGGGCTGTTTTTTGGGTTTGCAAAGAATGAAAGGGGGTCATTCCTGCAGAAAATGTTAACCGGGGGAATGAATGGTTAACAACTCAAGTATATCGAGAGAACTGCCCATTGTCAACGAATGTCGTATGTAGGTTGACATACTTTCATCGACAAATATCGCGTAATTCGGATTTTTCATACATATAGTTATAAAAACTACATAAAACAGCATAAAACACCACAAAATGAAATATAATAACAAAAACTCATTGCTTTTTACTCCACAACGTGGTAAGCTAAACTCTGCAAACAAGTAGAAAGGTGTATGCGAGAATGAGCGAAGCATTTCATATTATATCAGACGGTTCCTGTGATCTTCCCATGGAGATGACCAAAGAAAAAGACATTACGGTAGTTCCTTTTTATGTATCTTTTGAAGAGGGGAAATACCAGAAGGAAATGATAGAGATCGGTGTCCGTGAGTTCTATCAGGAAATGGTGGATCACCCGGATGTATATCCGAAGTCTTCCATGCCTTCCGTGCAGGATTATGTAGATGCATTTCTTCCTTTTGTCAAGGCGGGAATTCCCATCATCTGCATCTGTATCACAACCAAGTTCAGCGGCTCCATGCAGTCTGCTCTGAATGCAAAAGCGATCCTGGAAGAGGAATATCCCAATGCACAGATTTATGTCTGCGACTCTACTGTGAATACCGTATTGCAGGGCATCTATGTATTGGAAGCGGTACGCCTTAGAGATGCGGGGAAGAGTTACCAGGAGAGTATCGATCGCCTGAATGAGATCAAGAGCTCCGGCAGAATCTTTTTCACCGTAGGAAATATGGAATATTTAAAGCACGGCGGACGTATCGGCAAAGTAGCCAGCGTGGCCGGCAGCCTGCTTGGCATCAAGCCCATCATTACCTTAAAAGAGGGAGAAATCTTCCCCTCCGGTATCGGCAGAAGCCGTCGCAAGACGGTAGATAAAAATATCGATCTGCTGTTAGCATATTTTGCAGAGGAAAAGGCAGATATTGCCAATTACAACGTCTGCGTGGGATATGGCTACGATTATGAAGAAGCCGTAGAGTTCCGCGACAGACTGGCAGGCAGACTGAAAGAAAAGGGATACGACATCGACACCATTCCCATCTTCCAGATCGGTGCCACCATTGGCGTACACACCGGACCTTATCCGTTGGGAATCGGTGTCGTGAAGAGAGCTATTTAAAATTTATTTCACCCTGGCAGGCATTTAATAATTCCTGCACATTTTCAAAAGCATAGTCCGGCAGATATTGGGTATTCGGCTCCCCCTCGGGAGTCAGAATATCCTTTTTTTGTGCCTCGCCGGTGAAGAGAACACAGGTGTCCACACCACCGTTGATGCCGCAGGCAATATCGGTGTACAGACGATCGCCAACCACCAGAGTCTCCTCGGGAGTGAAGCCGGAGACTTCAAGGCAAAGCTTTACGACCTCTTTGCTGGGCTTGCCCAGATAGATGGGCTGTTTGTCTGTGGTGGCGGTGATCATGTCGCAGATGGCACCGCAATCGGGGATAAAGCCGAAGTCGATGGGGCAGCGCAAATCCGGGTTGGTGCCGTAGAAAGGAACATCCTGGGTGAATAAAACCTTGCAGACTTCGGTAAGCTTTGCATAATTTAATTCACTGTCATAGGCAACGACCACGCAGTCAATGCCGTCCTCGCAGACCTCGGTTACCCAGAGGCCATTCTTTCGCAGTTCCGCCACAAAAGAAGCGGTTCCCAGCACGAAGATTTTCTTGTCTGCATAATTCTCCTTCAAAAAACGCAGCGTCATATAGCCGGAGGTGATGAAATGATCCTCCGTGCTGTCCAGGTGAAATGCATCGTGGAATTTTTTCACATAGTCCAGTCCGCTTTTTGTGGAATTGTTGGTAATGTAATAAGCCCTGCCGCCGATGGCCTGAATGTAGCGGAGAAGATTCGCACTTCCCTCATACAAGGTATCGCCTACGGCAATGGTGCCGTCGATATCGAACAGGAAAAGCTTTTTATCTTTCAGACGAGCCAGCTTTGCGGCATCGCTGTAAATGTGCTTCGGGTCAAAAGTATCCATAATTATCCTCATTTCTAAGCATCAAACGCTCAGGTTCATGTTAGCAACGAATATCCCCACTGTCAAGGAAAAGACGGCTTCTGGAGGGAAACGTGAGTGGAATTGCGGAGGCATTTATGGTATGATGGGCATAGGCATGAGCTGTGTTGCCTGTGGCTCTTATGGAATTCGACAGATTGCATACAAGATTGCGCAAGGGACATGGGAAATAGGATGAAGTGATTTAACGACTACAATTAAAAAGGACAACATTACGATTATGGACGAAAAGAAAGATAAAGGTTTACAGGGAAATGAGAAAATAGAGGAGGCAATTCTGGCATTACAGCAGGAGCCGACAGAAGAACTTCTGGCTCATGCTCTGACGGTGGTGCGCAGACGTATGCGGGAGCAGGGACAGCTTATCGTGGCGGTGGAACCGCCCTCAGCAGATGTGCAGGAAGCGGTGACACAGGCCGCCGGAACTGCCATGCGCCTGCAGGCGGTGCAGACCTCCGATGGGAAAAAATGGTGGTCGGCCTTCACCGGATTTGAGGAAGAATTAAAGGGAAGCGGCAGCGTAATGTCCACTTTTCTCACGGATATGGAGCAGCTGTTCCGCATGACGTTGACTGCCGATGATATCGAGGGTGTGATCCTGAATCCCTGGAACCGGACGTTGATGCTGGACAAGCGGTTCCTGCATATTATTCTCGGAGAATAGCAAAAGAGGGAGAAGCGGAGCATGACAGAGAGCTATGAACTGCCCGTGCTTTTTACGGACGATGAATGCAAGGCTTATGCCGCATGGGGCATGAAAAAAGAAAAAGTACTGATGCCGTTTGCCCTGATCACTATACTGATCTATATGGTAGCAACCGTGCTGGTAGTGATGAAGGTCTGGGGTGTGCGGGAGAGTGACCATCTGCTGTTCCAGATGCTGTTGTGGGGTGACTGGATTCCGGAACTGACGGGAGCGCTGGCGGTTTTCATGACGATCCTGTTACTGGGACCGTTGAACTTTATACTGGATAAATTATGGAAAAAAACCGGCAGAGCCCATGTGGCTGTGTGTAGTACCGGAGGGTGGGACTGTGAAGGTCACTGCCGTGAGAGGTCTGGAAGGTAATCCTCGTACACCGGCAGAGACCTATCCACTGACGGAACTGGAAACCTTTTTAAACCCGGCGGACAACACGATCTGCTATCAGAAGAAATGGTATCGGATCGGGGAAAATACCATAGAAAATATTTATCCGCCGGAAAAACAGCATCCATGGATGGATCACCCGGAAAATAAAGCCAGCGGCATCATCGATGTACAGAGACTTATGGAGATCCTGAAAGGGTACGAAGCGTCTCTGAAGGCTGCCCGGAAGGAATGTGAATGGATGGAAAAGCACGGCGGATAGAACGAATAGATGACAGAAAAGCGGATAAAAATTATGACCGGGATAAGATGGCATAAGACAAATTAGGAAATAGGCAGACAAAATGATAACAATCAGAAAATTTGAAGCAAAAGATGTAGCAAGAATGGCAGAAATCTGGAATCAGGTGGTAGAGGATGGCGTGGCATTTCCTCAGGAGGAAGGACTGACAGGGGCAGAGGCCGCAGAATTTTTTGCCGCACAGACGGTAAGTGCTGTGGCAGAGGATGAACAGGGCAATGTGAAGGGACTATATATTCTGCACCCCAACAATATCGGCAGAGTAGGGCATATCGCCAATGCCAGCTATGCAGTGGACAGAGCCTGCCGGGGGAGAGCATATCGGCGAACTGCTGGTAAAAGACTGTCTGGAGCAGGCAAAAGCAAACGGTTACCGCGTATTGCAGTTCAATGCGGTGGTGGCTTCCAATATCCATGCGTTCCATCTATACCAGAGACTGGGATTCGTGGATCTGGGCATTATTCCGGGAGGCTTCCTCAATAAGGACGGTGTCTACGAGGATATCCATGTGATGTACCATAATCTGGTAGAAGATTAAAAAGATGTGACTTCCGGTGATAAATTATTTAGATTGCAGATGGTGTCCTGAAAATGGGACAAAAAATATAGATAATAACAGTAGGACTGACAGGAAAGGGAAAATATGAAACTGATTTCATGGAATGTGAACGGGCTGAGAGCCTGCATGCAGAAGGGATTCCTGGATTTCTTTCAGGAAACGGATGCAGATATTTTCTGCTTGCAGGAGACAAAATTGCAGGAGGGACAGATCGCACTGGATCTGCCCGGATATCATCAGTATTGGAATTACGCAGAGAAAAAGGGCTATTCCGGCACTGCAATTTTTACAAAGGAAGAGCCCATACAGGTGACTTACGGCATCGGCGTGGAGGAACACGACCATGAGGGCCGGGTGATCACTGCAGAGTATTCGGAGTTCTATTTTGTGACAGTCTATGTACCGAACGCCCAGAGAGAACTGACGAGACTGGAATACCGCATGCAGTGGGAAGCGGATTTCCTGGCGTATCTTAAGAAGCTGGAAGAGAAAAAACCGGTGATCTATGCGGGAGACCTGAACGTGGCGCATCAGGAAATCGACCTGAAAAATGCGAAGACCAACCGTGGCAATGCGGGCTTCACTGATGAAGAGAGAGCCTGCTTTTCGAAGGTACTGGAGAACGGATTTATCGATACGTTCCGCTATTTTTATCCGGACCTGACCGGGGTGTATTCCTGGTGGTCTTATATGTTCCAGGCGAGAGCAAAAAATGCCGGATGGAGAATTGATTATTTCGTGGTATCGGAGTGTCTGAAAGACCGTCTGGCGGATGCGAAGATCCACACGGAAATTTTGGGATCGGATCATTGTCCCATTGAACTGGATCTGAAATAAACGGACAGCATAACGGAGGAGACTTATGAGCTTACGTTTCTGTTTTGGCCCTTCCGGGTCGGGCAAAAGCCACAGAATCTATGAAGAGATCATGCAGCGGGCGGCAGAGGAACCGGGCAGGAATTTTCTGATCATTGTGCCGGATCAGTTCACCATGCAGACCCAGAAGGATCTGGTCATGCGCAGTGACCGGGATGGCATCCTGAATATCGATGTCCTGAGCTTCGGCCGACTCAGCCACCGCATTCTGGAGGAAGTGGGGACCAAAGAGATGCCGGTACTGGATGACACCGGCAAAAGCCTGGTGCTGCAAAAAGTGGCGGCGGATCTGAAGGAACAGCTTCCGGCCATGGGAAGTCTCCTGCACAAGCAGGGCTATATCCATGAGGTGAAAAGTGCGATCTCCGAGTTCATGCAATACGGTATCAGCACACAGGATATGGACAAGCTGATCACCAGTGCACAGAAGCGTGGCGCGCTGGCCATGAAACTGAAAGACTTAAAGACTCTGTACCGGGGCTTTCAGGATTATATCAGGGATCATTTTATCACCACCGAGGAGACACTGGATGTACTGCGCAGATCCCTGTCCAAATCAAAGATCTTAAAGGGCAGTGTAGTGGTGTTTGACGGCTTTACGGGATTTACTCCAATACAGAACCGGCTGATCCAGGAACTGATGCGCGTGTGCGCAGAGACCATCGTTACCGTGACCATTGGAGTGGGAGAGGATCCGTATAAAATGGATGGTGAACAGAAGCTGTTCCATCTGAGCAAGAAGACGGTGGCGGATCTGGAAAAGCTGGCAGCGGAGGCAGAGGTAGAGCGGGGAGAGGATCTCTTTGTCAAGGGGGGCCCAATCGCTTCGCCAAGGCACCGGCATTACACTATCTGGAACAGAATCTGTTCCGGTATCAGTATGAACCGTATGCGGGAGAACAGCAAGAGATCCATATGTTTGAAGCCCTTTCCCCCAGAGAGGAAGTCCACCAGACAGCGCTGTACATCCGGCACCTGATCAGAGAGCAGGGGATGACCTACCGGGACATTGCCGTGGTCATCGGAGATCTGGAAGGATACGCTTCCTATGTGGAAACAGAATTCGGACAGCTGGAGATCCCATGTTTCCTGGACCGTACCAGAGGGATCGTGCTGAATCCCATGATCGAATATATCAAGAGCGCATTGCAGCTGTATATTAAGGATTTTTCCTATGATACGGTGTTTCATTTTCTGCGCAGCGGCATGGCGGATATTTCCAGAGAAGAGATTGATGAGCTGGAAAACTATGTGATCCGCACCGGGGCGAGAGGCTATCGGACCTATAGCCGTCTGTTTACCCGCAGAACGGAAGAACTGCAGGGAAATGCGGAGGGGAGCGAACAGGCGGAAGAGAAGACCATGGAGCGTCTGAACCGTATCCGGCAACAGTTCATGGATGCGGTGGAGATTCTGCACATGGGAAGCCAGGAAAAGGCTGGAGACTATGTCAGCCATCTGTACGATTTCCTGGAACAGAATCAGGTGCAGCAAAAGCTTTTGAACTATCAGCAGCAGTTTGAAAAAGAAGGAGACTTATCCAGAGCCAGAGAGTATGCACAGATTTACCGGCTGGTCATGGATCTGCTGGATCAGGTCTATGAACTGTTGGGAGAGGAAGAAATCTCCAGACAGGAATTTGCGGATATTTTAGAGGCCGGTTTCGGCGAGATCACTGTCGGTACGATCCCTCAGAACGTGGATCGTATCGTGGTGGGCGATATGGAGCGAACCCGTCTGAAACAGGTGAAGGTATTGTTTTTCCTGGGAGTCAATGACGGAAATATTCCGAAAAATGCTTCCAAGGGCGGGATCATTTCGGATATGGATCGGGAATTCCTGATTGAATCCGGGACAGAGATGGCACCCAGCCCGAGACAGCAGATGTATATCCAGAGATTATATCTGTATCTGAATATGACCAAGCCCTCAGAACAGCTGTATCTGTCCTATGCCAAGGTAAACAGTGAAGGAAAGGGCATAAGACCGTCCTACCTGATCGATACGGTGCGGAAGCTGTTCCCGGCAATGAGCGTGGAGTATCCCCAGAACCGCAGCCGCCTGGAACAGATCGAGGGCAGACAGGAAGGTGCCAGATATCTGGCGGAGGAACTGCGGGAATATGTGGAAGGAACCCTGCCGGAAGAAGAGAGGCAGGACTTCTATCTCATGTACCGTGCCTACGAGGCGGATGCGGCGGGCAGAGACCTGCTGACCCGGGCGGCATTTCGCAGATACAGGGAGAGCGGTCTGTCCCGGATCGTGGCCAGAGCATTGTACGGACAGCAGCTGGAAAACAGTGTCAGCCGTCTGGAAACTTATGCTGCCTGTGCCTGCAGACACTTTTTGCAATATGGTCTTTCCCTGCAGGAACGGGAAGAATTCGGCTTCGAGGCTTCGGATATGGGTACGGTATATCATGCAGTATTGGAAAACTTTGCAGGAAAACTTGCAGAATCCAACCTGACATGGTGGGATTTTACGGAGGATTTTGCAGCCAAAGCCGTCAAAGAATCCGTGGAAGCCTATGCGGCAACCTACGGGGAGACGGTATTATACAGCTCTGCGCGGAATGAATATGCCATTACCCGCATGAGCAGGATCCTGACCCGCACAGTGCTGACCTTGCAGAAACATTTGAAACAGGGCAGTTTCCAGCCAGATGATTATGAACTTTCTTTCCGGTTTGCGGAGGATCTGGACAGCATTCATGTGGATCTGTCTGAGGACGAGAAGATGCATTTGCAGGGACGGATCGATCGTATCGATGTGTCGGAAGATGCAGAGCATGTCTACGTCAAGGTCATTGATTATAAGTCCGGCAACCGGAAATTTGATCTGGCGGCATTGTATTACGGTCTGCAGTTGCAGCTGGTGGTATATATGAATGCAGCCATGGAGATGGAGAGCCGAAAGCATCCGGACAAGGAGATCGTTCCGGCGGCACTTCTGTATTATCACATCGATGATCCCACCATAGAGACACCGGTGGAGCTCACGGATGAGCAGATCAATGAACAGATCCTTGCAAAGCTTCGTATGAACGGTGTAGTAAACAGTGATCCTGGGGTCGTGGAGCGGCTGGACCGCTATATGCAGGATAAGTCTGTGGTCATTCCGGTGGAGAAGAAAAAGGATGGAAGCTTCAGTGCCAGATCCGGTGTCTTAAGCCGGGAGGAGATGCAGCTGATATCTTCTTATGTAGATGCCAAGATCCGCAGCATCGGGCGGGAGATCCTGGACGGAAAAATAGCAGCCAATCCCTATGAGAAAGGCAATGAAGAGGCTTGTACTTATTGCGCCTATAAAAAGGTCTGCGGTTTCGATGGCAGTATTCCGGGCTATGAGAAGAGACAGCTGGAAGATCTGGATAAGCAGGCGCTGATGCAGCGGATGCAGAAGACCGTGGAAGCTTAGGGCAAAGGGTGCCCGGCGGGAGTGTGTGCCTGACAGGAAGCTCGAAGAGAAAGCGCCCGCTGCCCGGAGGAACAGGATGGCAACAGGAGAAAAAGAAACAGGAACAGAGGTAGCGTATGGGAATGAATTTTACCCCGGAACAGCAAAAGGTAATCGAACTGCATAACAGCAACATTCTGGTATCGGCGGCCGCAGGAAGCGGTAAGACGGCGGTACTGGTAGAGCGTATCATCCGTATGATCTGTGAGGGGGAGCATCCGGCGGACATTGACCGCCTGTTGATCGTGACTTTCACCAATGCGGCGGCTGCGGAGATGCGGGAGCGTATCGCAGCCGGGATCGCCGCCAGACTGGAAGCGGATCCGGGGAACGACCATATCCAGAAGCAGTCCGCCCTGTTACACAATGCCCAGATCACCACGATCGACAGCTTCAGCCTGTTCCTGATCCGGAATCATTTTAATGAGATCGGTCTGGATCCGGATTTCCGTGTGGCAGACGAGGGTGAGATCAAGCTGTTGCAGCAGGAGGTGCTGGGACAGCTGCTGGAGGATGCCTATGCGGGGAAATTTGTTCCGGATGATGTTCCGACGTCCCGGGAAAACCGTGACAGCGGAGCGATGATACCGGAGGAAGCGTCAGGGAATGATTTTGCGGAAGACGTCCCGGGAAAACGTGACAGCGAGGACCCATCCCGGGAGGCACGGGAACGTTTCCACACCTGTGTGGAATATTTCTGCCCCGGCGGCAGAGAGAGCGTGCTGGAACAGCATATCCTGAACCTGTCCCGCTATGCCGGAAGTTTTCCCTGGCCCGCAGAATGGCTGGAAGAGCGTAAAAACGATTATGAGGCGGGAGATCTGGATGCCCTGCTGCACAGTGATTACGGACAATATCTGGCAGAGCGTGTGAGCCGTGTCCTGCAAGGGTGTCTGGAAAAACTGGTGGAAGTGAAAAAGCTGTGTGAGCTGCCGGACGGTCCATATATGTATGGAGAACTGACAGAAGCGGAGAGCGAACAGCTGGAACGCCTGGCTGCCTGCAAGGATTTGAAGGAACAGGCAGCAAAGGTTCCAGCAGTGACTTTCGGCCGTCTTTCTTCCAAGAAGGATGAGAGCGTGGATCCAGCCAAACGGGAGCTGGCGAAATCCATCCGTAATAGCGTAAAAGACACGCTGGCGGATCTGACGGAACAATATTTCAAGACACCGTTAGAGTTGGTGGTGGAACAGGGAAAAGCCTGCAGAGAGCCGCTCCGGATGCTGCTTAACCTGGTGCTGGAATTCGACAGAAGGCTTCTTGCGGCCAAACAGGAGCGACATCTGATCGACTTTTCCGACATGGAGCACTATGCGTTACAGATTCTGCTAAAACGGGAAAAAGTGGAAGAGACCGGCGATGCAGGGACGGACAGCACCGGTGATACAGGAATGGATAGCACCGGTGTGAAATATGACATTGTGCCAAGTGACGTGGCATTGGAGTATCGCCAGTATTTTCAGGAGATCCTCATTGACGAATACCAGGACAGTAATCTGGTACAGGAATATCTGTTAAGTGCCATCTCCGGGGAAGTGGAGGGACATTATAACCGCTTCATGGTAGGTGATGTGAAGCAGAGTATTTATAAATTCCGTCTGGCCAGACCGGAACTTTTCCTGGAAAAAATACGACACCTATCAGGAGAGTGGGGATCTGTGCCGGATCGACCTGGCGAAGAACTTCCGAAGCCGTGTGCAGGTGGTGGATGCGGTAAACGATGTGTTTTCCCGCATCATGAGCCAGGAGATCGGCGGCATTGCCTATGATGATAAGGCAGCATTGTATCCCGGGGCCACATATCCCGCCACAGAGGATCCTGCATACGGCAGTGAACTATTACTGATCCGTAAGCCGGAGAAGGGGGATGGTGCGGAAGGCGGCAGCGGAGAACAGCGTCCCGACGGGGCAAGAGGTCCCGTGGACTATGACAACGTAAGACAGCTGGAAGCACTGGCTATTGCGGCACGTATCAAGCAGCTGAAGGGCAGTCTGAAAGTCATGGAGAAGGCTACGGGAGAATTGCGCCCGGTGCGGTACTCGGATATGGTGATTTTGCTTCGTACCACCAGTGGCTGGGATGAGGAATTCAAAAAGATACTGGAACAGCAGGGAATCCCTGTCTACATTACATACAAGACCGGATATTTCGGGGCCCTGGAAGTACAGGAACTGCTGCAGTTTTACGAGTGCTGGACAACCCGAGACAGGATATTCCGCTGTTCGGCGTGATGCAGTCGATCTTCGGAGGCTTTACCCAGGAAGAGATCGCCCGGATCCGCAGCGGAAGCAAAGGGCATTCCCGGAAGAGAATGACACTGTATGAGGCATTGAAAGAAGTGGCGCAGAGGGGACGGATGGCGGAAGCGGGAGAAGAGGCATCAGCGGGCGAAAGCGCCGGAGAAGAAACCGCCGGGGCCGGACAGTACTGGCAGCGCGCATTGGAAGCTGCAACAGTACCGGAGGACATGGAAGCGGAGACAGAACTTTCCCAAAAGGCAGATACTTTCTTACAACGTATTGATCATTACCGTGATCTGACTCCCTTCACCTCCATCCGCGACCTGCTGCAGCGGATCCTGGACGATTACGATTATCTGAACTATGTGACGGCACTTCCTGCTGGCAGCAAGCGCCGGGCCAACGTGGAGATGCTGCTGACGAAGGCTTCTGCTTTTGAGAAGACCAGTTATTTTGGACTGTTCCATTTCATCCGTTATATGGAACAGTTGGAAAAATACGATGTGGATTACGGTGAGGCGGATACCCTGGACGAAAATGCCGATGTGGTGCGGATCATGAGCATCCACAAGAGTAAAGGTCTGGAATTCCCCGTGGTATTTGTCTCCGGGCTGTCGAAGCGTTTCAACATGCAGGATGCGAACCAGTCCCTGATCGTGGATATGGATCTGGGAGTAGCGGTGGACTATGTGGATTCCGGCCGCCGCATTAAAAATAAGACCCTCCGCCGGGCCGTTCTGTCAGCGAAAATGAAGGAGGACAATCTGGCGGAGGAACTGCGTGTGCTTTACGTGGCACTGACCCGTGCCAGAGAAAAACTGATCCTGACAGCGGTGTTGGATAAGGCGGAGGAAAAATGGGAGCTGTCCCGGATGACAGGACAGGAGAAGCTGACCTATCTGGATTTCTGTGAGGCGGGGAGCTATATGGATTTTCTGCTGCCGATCCTGCCTAAGACAGGAATTGCAGTAACAACGCTGGGAACAGAAGACCTGGCGGCAGAGGAGATCAGGGAACAACTGCGCATGGGAGACCGCAGGGAACTGTTGCAGCGTGTGACGGACGGCGAGACTCCTTTGCCTGGGGACCCGGAGGAGAACGAACGAAAGCTTGCGAAACTGCGGGAGCGATTTGCCTATGCCTATCCGTATCCCGGCCTGCAGAAGCTCTATACCAAGACCACGGTATCGGAACTGAAGATTGCGGCCATGGCGGAGAAGGATGAAGCGGCATTTCATACCTTCGAAGAAAAAGAAGTGGTGCCTTATATCCCGGCTTTCCGCAGAGAACAGGAAAAGGTCAGCGGAGCCGTCCGCGGTAACGCGTTCCACCGGACCATGGAACTGTTGGACTTTTCTTATCTGTTTATGGAATCCGGACTATTTGCCGGATGCCCTGGGACTTATGAGGAATACCGTCAGGGCCTGGATACGGACCGGTTACAGGAACGTCTGAAGGAATTCCTGCAGCGGGAGACAGCTTCCCTACGACTGACAGAAGAGTATGCGCAGGCCGTAAGCCTTCCCAAAATCCGGCATTTTCTGGAACAGGAGCTGGCCTACCGCATGTGGAGAGCTTTTGAACAGGGCCTTTTGTACAGAGAGCAGCCCTTCGTGCTGGGCATTGATGCGAAGCGCCTGGATCAGGACCTTCCTGAAGGGAAAAGGTTCTCATTCAGGGTATCATCGATGTCTTCTTTATAGAAAACGGAGAGATCGTCCTGCTGGACTACAAGACCGATGTGATCGATTCCCTGCAAGCCCTCTGGAACCGCTACAGCGTCCAGATCCAATACTATGAGGAGGCACTGACGAAGCTGATGCAGCTGCCCGTGAAGGAGAGGATCCTGTATTCCTTCTATCTGGAAAAATACGAGTAAAAAAGCCGGAGTAAATGGAGGTTTCATATGAGTCAATATTTTGATTTATCAATAAGAAGGATTGAGATAAAGAAACCAAAAGAGACTTGAAACCTGTTATTAAATTACAGGATGAAGTTAATAAGACTTTGCTGCATGATGAATATTATTATCCTACAGATGAAAGAACTATACAGGAATGTTTGGATGGTGATTATATCTTATTGGGCGTATATAATGATGTCGGGGTCAAAAGCCCCCGACTTTGATGCCTACGGATTGTTCCGTGCTACGCACTCCCACAATCCTACCCTAATATTCGCATATCGTGGGATTATCATCCCACTTTTATGCTCATATCGGGGCGGGTCCTAAGGTCTTTCACCCACCTATGAGCAAGCTCATGTGGGCTTAGACCTTTTGACCCTGGCATCATATAATAAAGATAAGCTTATTGCAGCAAGCTTTGCATTTGAAGGTGGTTTGTTCTTCTCTAAGCCTATTACTGATTGGATGGAAATTCCTGGCAATAAAATTATGTGTCATGAATTCGTTGTGGTTGATATGGAATATAGAGGTAATGGTATACAGAAGAGATTCATGGATGCTACTATAAGAGAAGCTAGACAGATGGGTTATGATACTATTTGGTGTTGTGCTCATCCTAATAATACTCCGTCTGTATGTAGCATAGAGAGTACAGGCTATAAATTTGCCGATCAGTTTGTTGTAGATGGCTGGCCTAGGAATGTTTATTACAGAAGTACATCTATACAGAGATAGCAGTTATTTAGAGGGAGAGTATAAGTTAAGTATGGCATGGTATGCAGAACGAAAAAGAAAATGTTGGTATTGTATCTGTGGTGTAGAAATGAAGTAAGAAGTAAGTGTGGTGTATCTATGAACCTACAGCAGGCAAGGCGCACTCTGGGGATCACCCCGGAGGATGACAAGGCCGCGATCAAGAAAAAATACAGGCATCTTATGGGGCAGTTCCACCCGGATGCGCAGGTGGGGGAGAATGCCTTAGACAGTATCCGCCGGGCGCAGGAGATCAATGAGGCTTATGAATATCTGAAAAAGCATACCGGCATCTTCCAGAGTGGTGCAACCACAGGAAAAGGCAGCAGGCGTACCGCCTCCGGCACTGGAACGCAGAGTGCCTGGAAGGACAGACCGCCGAAGAATCCGGAATGGACCGGCAGGATCAATGAGAAAGCTTTCTGCAAGCGGAACGTCTACCAGCGTTACAGCATGGAAGTGGAAGGACCTGCGGATAAGCTATATTACCGTGTGGCCAGAGGAAGATACCTGTGGGATCCGGCGACAGAGGATTTTACTCTGTTTGTGACCAGTCTGCACCATGTGACAAAGGGCTGCTGGAGCAGACAGAGGAGAGAGCGGCACGCAAAAAGGCAGAATCTGTGGCAACTGTGACAACAGGCGCATGGAACACAGAGGCAGACCGTTTTCAGATCCAGTCAAGGCTGTTCTATCATCTGTCCGCCCAGTTTACCGACCCGGTGCAGATCCTTGATCAGATCGCAAAGCCGAAGCGGACGGATGAAGCCGGCAGGAAAATTTATCATTTTCATACCTCTTTGGGAGCGGATGCCACGCAGCCTGCCTACCGCAGGCTCACCGCGTTACAACCGGAAGATGCCATTTATCCGCTGGCATTTCAGGAGAATCGTATTCTGGTGTGCCGGGAGAAACAGTATCCTCTGGGACACCTTTTTTTGAGGATGACCGTCTGTATTTCTGCGTGATCCCCCTGTTGCAGGAAAAACTGGCACAGGTACAGATGAAAGTACGGAAAGTACAGGTGTTGCGGAAAAATCACCCCTACAAGGTGAAAGTGGATATCGATCTGTATTTCCGGGCGGAAAAAGAGATTATGACATACAAAGGACGGGATCGAAATTTCGAAATTGCGAAAATCTTAAACGATTACGAGGCAGATTTGACGGGCAAAATGAGAAAAAGTTGGGAATGATTGAAAAATTGCAGAAAATTATTTGTGTTTCTGAACAGTTGCGTTAATATATGACATAAGGAGTTCTGATCTGCCGCGGGCAGTCCACCTCAGAACACAGGAAAAAGAATATGTGGCATGTAGAGACCGACTATTTTGCACCGGCAGTTTTCGTGATCATGTTGATCAAGGAGCATTCTCAGCGAAAGGAACACAATGATGTACAGGATAATGCTTTTTATTTTGTATTGATTGTAAGCATTGTGAATGCCATCATCGGTCTGACCCATCTGGCGCAGGAAGAGGACAACATTCAGGTGATCCGGGAATATCTGCACAATATCGATAATTCCAGTGATTTCCTGTTGGGACTGATCAATGATATTCTGGATATGAGTAAAATTGAAAACGGCGAACTGACGCTGAAAGAGGATACCTACACCAAAGATGAATTCGTGAACTCCATTAACACGGTCATTAAACCGCTGATGGATAACAGGGATATTAATTTTGTATTCCAGATGAATACCCATATAGACTGTATCCGTGTGGATAGACTACGTTACAACCAGATCTTTTTCAATCTCCTGTCCAATGCGGCGAAGTTTACCCCCAGAGGCGGAATTGTCGAATTTCTGTTCGAATCCATCCCACCGAAGGATGACAAGGTGGGAATCCGGTTTCGTGTGAGGGATAACGGTATCGGAATGAGTCCGGAGTTCCTGCCGCACCTGTACGATCCGTTCTCCCAGGAGCCGAGATGGGAGACAAGGTCAAGGGAACCGGTCTGGGACTACCCATCGTGAAGATCCCTTTTACTTTTTGTGTTGATATAAGCCTATCCGCCAAACCTCAAGTCGTTTTGACGGAAAATGGGCATAGAAAAAGGACAGTCGATTTCTTGGCTTGGGAAATAGGGAGATTCCCAATTCCCTTTTGTGTTCCCGGAGCATAGATCAGGGTAGGCTAATGTGGATTTATTCATTAGGGGACATAAAAGAGGCTCCCATCCATAACGAAGGGAGCCTCTTTTTGCTAGTAGTGTTTATTGTGTTTTTTGTAGAGACTTATTCAATCGTCTGAATAGCCTTTAGAACAGCCGTTAATTCTGCCACTTCAGGGAAAGCGTATACATAGCAACTTCCGGCCTTTATATACGCCCTGCGATTTTTTTCTAATTCCGACTGTTTTACTTCGTTTGGCAAGCAAGCCTCTGCCTGCGAATCTGGCTTATAATTCATTACTCTGATAATGAAACTCTCTCCCTCAAAAAGGGCAGGATCGGGCACTGCTTCGCCGCCATCCTCTAAGACTTGACTTTCTGGTATGTAACCGGTGATATACTGCACGCTGAGCATATTGTACTGTGCTCCGTCTTTCATCACAGTCGTATACAAGCTCCCTCGTCCGAAATGAAATCCTTCTGGCAAAGCCTGTGGCAGATGTACGGATAGGGAGTTGTTCTTGACCTCTGTTTCCGACAATGTTATTACTTCCGCAATTTCAACGGAATCTTCGCTTTTAGTATCTGGAAATACTGCAATGCTATAACAACCGGCCATTTCTGAGCCTCCGCTGATTCCTCCGCCTGCATCTTTGATTGGATCACCTGTCATTGTGTCATACTTTGGCTGGTGTAACATCGCAACTGTTCCTGCCACAATAAGACACAGGCAAGCAGCCATAACTCCCCATTTTGCCCAGATGGACTTTTTTGCTTTGTGATATGCCCTTGCTTCGTAGACATGCTTCTCATTGATGTCGCCGAGGACCTCATACAGTTTTTCGTTAGTCATAGTTCAAAGCCCCTTTCTAAAAGGTAGTTGTGTAGTTTGAGGCGGAGGCGGTTAAGGGTCATTGATATTGCCCCATCATTCATGCCGTGCCGGACAGCAATTTCTGAAATGCTATCGGTGTACCAGTATCGGCTGATAAAAATACTTCTTTTCTCTGGAGAAAGACTATCCAGAAATGTATCAATGGCTTTCGTGAGTTCCTTTTGGTCAAATGCCTGCCCAACATCATCCTTGCCAGATACCAGGTCTGAAAGTTCCTCCAAAACCACAGGCAACTCTCCACCACCTCGTTTGTCGGCAGTGTTATGCTTGTATCGGTTAAACGATAAGTTGCGGACTATTTTCCCAAGGAATGTAGATAGAATGCTCGGTCTATGCGGTGGCATGGAGTTCCACGCGTTCAAGTATGTATCGTTCACACATTCCTCGGCATCTTCATTATTACCCAATATGTTATTGGCAATCGAAGTGCAGTATCTTCCATACTTGTCTGCTGTTGCGGGGATTGCCTGCTCATTCCTATCCCAGTATAACTGGACTATCTTTGCGTCATCCATCAGTGTTCACCTCACTTTCAGATTTACCCTTTCACCTATATACACAACTTTTGAACTCAAATCTCACATATTTTTTCAAATATTTTTCTATCCCATAATACCACAATGTTCTACAATTTGGGCATGAAAAGATGGCGAAGTTGCCTTCGGCTCTTTTCGGTATCCAGTACCGGTTAAGTGCGTGATTTAGTGAAATCACCGGAGTTCTACCCTATCCACACAAAGGTAAAAGGGAGTCGTGAAGAGTCTTGTTGACATTATGGGTGGTACGATCTCTGTGAAGAGTGAACTGGGGAAGGGTACAGAATTTATTGTAGACCTGTATGTGCCGCTGGCAGAAGCCGAGGTGGAGGAGCATTCCGAGGAAAACATCACGGAGAATCTGATGGATGCCAGAATTTTACTGGTGGAAGATAGCGAGATCAACATTTATGTGGCCCAGCTGATCCTGGAAAAAGCCGGATGTGTGGTGGAGATTGCAAACGGTGCTTATCATTGCCATGACAGCGGATGCCTTTGAAGAGGAGAAGAAAAAGATACTGGAGGCCGGAATGAACTATCACCTGTCCAAGCCCATCAACCCGAAGACATTGTATAATATCCTGTCGAACCATCTGACCGGAAAGGAAGCATAGAGATCAGAGATATATAACCCAGAGATATTAGAATCATGACATGTAAAAAGGAGGTATCCGTGGCGGATATCTCCTTTTGTGTTGCCTTAACTGCTTACGATATAAAATTAAGCGGTGATCACGGTGCCGGCCTTGCCCCTGATGGCATCCTTGACGTGATCCATGGAAGTGATCAGGACCTTTCCTGCTGGAACCTTCTCCAGATAAGCAATGGCTGCCTCGATCTTGGGAAGCATGGTGCCTTCCTCGAACTGACCTTCTGCCATCAGTGTCTTGGCTTCCGCAACGGTGAGAGTCTCCAATGCAGTCTGATCCTCTTTGCTGTAATTTTTATAAACGCAGGGAACACTGGTCAGGATGATCAGCTCATCACAGCTTAAATCGGAAGCAAGCTTACCTGCAATGGCATCCTTCTCAATCACAGCGGAGGCACCCTTCAGAGCATGCTTCTGCTCGATCACGGGGATTCCGCCGCCGCCACAGGCGATGACTACCTGATCTGCGGCTGCCAGCGCACGGATGGCTTCGATCTCTACGATATCGATAGGCTTGGGGGCAGCAACGACACGGCGGAAGCCCTTTCCGGGATCTTCTTTGACATAGTTGCCCTTCTTTATTTCAATCTCAGCGTCTTCCTTGGACATGTAACGACCGATGACCTTGGTGGGCTCATAGAAAGCCTCATCATAAGGATCTACTGTCACCTGGGTGAGGATAGTGCTGACCGGCTTGGAAATGCCGCGATCCAAAAGCTCTGCACGAAGAGAGTTCTGGATATCATAGCCTACATAACCCTGGCTCATAGCAGAGCAGACACACATAGGTGCGGGGGTATAGTCGATGTACACACGGCGTAACTCGGTCATGGCCTTATGGATCATGCTGACCTGCGGACCGTTACTGTGGGTGATCGTCAGCTGATAATCAGCCTCCACGAGATCGGCAAGTGCTTTCGCGGTTACTTTTACTGCATCCCATTGTTCTGTGGTGGTATAACCCAGGGCATCGTGTCCCAGAGATACGACAACTCTTTTTTTTGCTCATAAGATTACCTCTCTATATGTATTTTCCTAAGAATTTCTTCGTCAAAAGATGTTATCAGTATAACATATTTTCTCCAGGGTGTATAGCCATTTCTATACAATGAAACCTTCCAGAATCGTAGTCAGTTCTTCTGAGCGGGCTGCCAGTGCGGAGGTGGCTTTGTCCAGATCCTGAATAGCCTGCAGCTGTTTTTCGGCAGCAGTCTGTACATTGGAGGACCCGGCAGCAGTTTCTGCGGATACTGCGGAGATACCGGAGATGGCGGACAGGGTAGTGGTGCGCTGGTGTTCCATTTCCGACACGCCTGCATTGATCTGCTGCAGGAATTTCAGAAGCTCTGTTACCTTGGAATCTATCTCACGGAAGGAGTCTGTGGTACTGCCAACGGACTGGTTCTGATCCGCTACAATGCCCTCGGCCTGTCTGGCAACCTGCGTAGCTTCGTCAGTGGTAATCTCAATCTCTTCGATGATCCGGGAGATCTCACCGGAGGAGTGCAGGGACTGATCCGCCAGCTTCTGGATCTCCTGAGCGACCACTGCGAACCCTCTTCCGGATTCGCCGGCTCTGGCAGCTTCAATGGAAGCGTTAAGGGATAGGAGGTTGGTCTGCTCTGCAATCTCATTAATGGCTTCGGTGATGGAGCCGATGGCTTTGGATTTCTCGTTCAGCCTGCCGATGGTATCTACGATGTTGGAGGTGATCTGCATGGTGGAAGAGGTATTCTCCTTCAGATGTTCCACGGATTCGATACCGGTATGGATCGCAGCGGTGGTGCCGGTGGCAAGCGCACTGATCTGGTCAGAATGTGAGGATACGCTGCCGATGGTGTCGGACAGAGAGTCCATCTGCTGCAGGCAGTCCTCAGAGCTTTCATCCAGTTTTTCAATACCCTGGCGCATTTCACCTACCTGATTCTGGATATCCTGGGAGGTCGCCAGGAAATGTGAGGAAGCCGCAGACATATCGGTGGCAGCCCGGGATAATTCTTCATTGACATCCTTCAGCCCGGATACTAGCTTCTTCATGTGTGCGATCATATCACAGATGCCATCAGCTAATAGCTGGAATTCGTCATTGCGCTTGGAGTGGACTTCGATCGTCAGATCTCCGTCAGAGACTTTTTTCAGCCGGCGGATAAAATAGTAGATGGAGCCGCCATACTGTCCGGCCAGCAGAGACCCTAGTAGGATCGCCACGGCACTTGCTGCAACGACAAGGATCAGAGATACATTTTTAATCTCCGCTGTCTGACCGATGATATTTGCCTGAGGGATCAGGGCACAGATCATGGCATTACGGGCACCGATCTTGGAATAGAGAAAAAGATATTCTTCGCCTGCCTCTTCCACATAGGAGGAGCCGTTGTCTTCCTCAGAGGCAAATGCTTCATCTACATAGGATTTGCCGACAAACGTATTTTCTGCCGCTGTATCGGACCGGGAGGAGAGGTATTCGTTGCCATCGCAGGTGACAAAGCCTACGAGACTGCCCTCACCGCCATCCAGGGAGGATAAGGAGGTATCCAGGACACTCGGTTTGAAATCAATGATCAGGATCGCCGGAGCGTTGGAGAAATATCTGGCGAGGCGGACACTGTATTTGGAGGAATCCGTGCCAAGCTTTGCATCGACCTCGGACTGGTTGCCGAAAAGGTAATATTTTGCCCTGTCCGCAGATAAAATCTGCCCCTGGGAGCTTTCCAGGTACGCACTTAAGAGACCGGTCTCCTTCGTTTTCGTGGTAGAGATCGTCCGCTCTTTGTCGGAGAGCACGTAAATATTGGAGAGCAGGGCATCCGTGGTCACGGCTTTGATAAAGGTGTCTTCATAGGTGTTTGGAGTATTGTACAAGGTAGTGGCATCGTTATCATACAGACCGTTCAGATACTGCTTCAGGGTATCCTCATTCATATATCCCTTGTAGTTGGACTGGACCGTGTCAAAAGAAAGCGTCAGGTACTGATTCATCATGCTGACGGTCTGGTCTACGGAGTCACGGTAGGTTGCAATGATCTGAGTGGTAGCCTTCTGATAGGATACGAAGCCTAAGACAATGATGAAGACCACAGGGATCAGAAAAGCGAAGATCAGCTTAAAGCGTATCCGCTTCCAGAGAGGAATAGGGTTTTTCTTGGTATTTTTTGTCAAAACAGACACCTCCGCTGCAGATTAGTATTGATAGATGCATTTTACCAAAGTTTTACACAAATATCTACATCAATATGAAAACGATTTCCTAAATTAACATCTTTATCAGGCAGAATCTGGGCGGAATCGCTTTTGCTTTACATAATATGTTACAAAGTAATATAATGATACCAGGGTCAAAAGGTCTAAGCCCACATGAGCTTGCTCATAAGTGGGTGAAAGACCTTGGGTAGAATTGTGGTAGTGCGTAGCACGAAGCAATGGCAGGAAGGAAACGGGAATCGATATGCAGAAAAAAGAACGTATGGCAAATCTGGAAGTACTGCGCTGTGTGGCAATGATGATGGTCGTGGTGCTGCACTATCTGGGCAAGGGAGGACTGTTGCCGGATCTGACGGCGCCTTTATCGGTGCAGGATATGGTAGCCTGGCTGTTGGAAGCATTCTGCATTGTAGCTGTGAATGTGTATATGATGATCAGCGGATACTTTTTATGCGAAAGCTCTTTTAAACTGAGCAGGCTGCTTACACTGTGGCTGCAGCTGTGGCTGTATTCTGTGGGCATCGGTGTGCTGGCGGTGGTGACTGGGATCGTTCCCGCGGCGGAAGTCAGCACTCACTATTATCTGACCCTGTTGTTCCCGGTGACTATGGGACATTACTGGTTCCTGACAGCGTATCTTTTCTTATATATATTGCTCCCCTTTGTGGGAATGGGACTGCGGCGGATGACGAAGCAGCAGTTTCAGGTGGCATTAGTATTGCTGTTTGTCACCTTCTGCCTGTTAAAATCTGTGCTGCCCTTCCGGCTGGAAGAAGACGGTAAAGGCTATGATTGTCTCTGGTATCTGTGTGTATTCTGCGCAGCGGCTTACCTGCGCCGATTTGGAATCCCGTTTTTACAGAAAAAATCCCGGGCATTATTGTTGTATCTGATCGGTATCTTCGGAACCTTTGGAGAAGCCATGCTTTTGCACCTGTTTTATTTGAAAACAGGCAGTCTGGAGCTGATCCTGAAGATTCCGTATGAGTATAACCATATTTTCCCGTTTCTGGCTTCACTGGGGCTGTTCTGCCTGTTTTTGGACAGCAGCATACAGGGAAAGATCGGCAGTGTGGCGGTGAGGATCGCGCCCTATACGCTGGGAGTGTATCTGCTGCATGAAAATCTGGGTGTGCGCTATGCCTGGCAGAAGTGGCTTGGTGTGGAGCAAATCGACGGTGTACTGCCGTTGCTGTTGTGGACGGTACTTGTTGTTGTGGTAGTATTTGTACTGGGAATTCTGGTGGATTTTGTGCGGAAAGCTATCTGCGACGGACTGCATAAGATATTCCTGCATATCCGTCCCTATCGCAGTCTGACAGAGAAAATACGGGACGTAGATACTATGTTCAAAAGAGAGGTAATGGAGTGACAGAGATAATAAAAAATAAAAAAGCGGGTATTGACAGTCAGAGACGTCTCTGGGAATTTGTATTCGTGGCAATCCTGGTGCTGTATCCTCTGCGGCATATTGCCTGGGGACTGGATCTGTGGGATACCGGTTACGGCTATGCGAACTTTGAATATATGGGGACGCAGCATATGGATCCCATGTGGCTGTTTTCCACCTATCTGACCACAGCCATCGGACATTTTTTCAGTTTGCTGCCCGGGGCCGGGACTTTGATCGGCATGAACTTTTATACCGGACTGAGTATCAGTCTGCTGGCGGTGCTTGGGTATTATTTCTGCACGAAAGTACTGAAGATCCCTGCACTTCTGGTATTCCTGGGAGAATTTACGGCGGTGAGCTTCTGCTGGTGCCCCACGGGCTCTTTTTACAATTATGTGACCTACGTGTTCTATCTGGTATCGGTGGTCTGTCTGTATCTTGGCCTTGCCCGGGGAAAAAGGGGTGGCTGTTTGCCGCCGGAGTAGCGCTGGGCTGTAATGTGCTGTCCCGATTCTCCAATCTGCCGGAGGCGGCCATGATCGTGGGCGTGTGGGCTTACGGAATCATCTGCTGGCTGGAAGCGCGCAAAGAGATTGGAAAGAGTCTCGGTCAGGCTGGGGAGACGACAGAAACTGCGGAAAAAATAAAAGCGCGGAAAAAGGCAGCGGGGGTGAAACTCCGTAAGAAATTATTACAGGATACCGGCATGTGTCTGGCGGGGTATCTGACGGCACTGCTGGTATTATTCGGTTATATCCAGATCTGCTACGGCATGGATGAATATGTGAAGGGCATTCTGCGACTGTTTTCCATGACGGAGGTGGCAACGGACTATACGGCTGCATCCATGATCATGGGCATGTTCGACTGGTATTTTCAGAATCTGTACTGGGAGATCCGGATGTGCGTGTTCTTTGTAGTGGGGATTGTCACTGTGGGAGTATTGGAACTCATCGGCTCCTACGTGAGAAAAGATACAGTAACAAAGGTTCTGCGGATCCTGGAATGGGCGGGAAGTATCGCACTGGCGGCTGTGATGGTGTTCTGGCTGTACCGCCAGGGCTTCTGTGCCAGAGAATATACGAATTACGGTGCCATTATCTGGCCCGGAGTGACGTTTTTGACATTGACTCTGCTGGTGACCCTGTGGCGGATATTTACGCCCTCCGCGCCGAAGGAAGAAAAGCTGATCAGCGGACTGATCTTCCTGATCGTATGGATCACTTCCCTGGGCAGTAACAACAAGCTATACCCCAGCATGAACAATCTGTTTCTGGCATTGCCCTATATGTACTGGCAGTTCTACAGGTTCTGCAAATATGTTGGCAGCTTTCGGTGGAAGCGGATCACCATATCTGCTATGCCGGTAAAATGTCTCTTGGGCGCTTTCTTTCTGTTGTTCTTTGTCCAGGTAGGACTGTTCGGCAGAAACTTTGCATTTGCCGAAGGTACCGGCATACAGGACATCGATGCGCAGGTGACGAATAATGAGACATTAAAAGGTGTGTGGATGAGCGAGGAACGGGCCGGATGGATGCAGGGGATCTCAGAGTATGTGAATGAACGGGGACTTGCCGGAAGAGATGTACTGATCTACGGACAGATCCCGGCGCTGTCTTATTATTTACAGATGCCTGCAGCGTTCAATCCCTGGCCGGATCTGGATTCCTATCAGATCGCACAGCTGGAAGAGGATATGCATAAGATGCAGGAGCGGATGGACGCGGATGCGACTTACCGTCCGGTGATACTGTTAGAGAAAAAATATGCTGTGTATCTGGAAGCGGGAGAGGATGCCCTGGAAGCATTACAGCCCACGGAAAGAGAACGGAGTCTCATCGTGGATAATGCCAAGCTTTTGTTGATCGGTGAGTTCATGGATGCATATGGATACGAGAAAACCTTTGAAAATGAGAAATTTGTGATTTTTGAATAAAAACAGAAAACAGATCCCCGGGAGATTTTCATCTTCCGGGGATTTTGAAGTCTGAATGGAAATGTCTTATAACAACTGTAAGCCGTTCTCTTTTGCAGTCTCCATCACTTCATCGGACCACAGGGAACACTGTACTTCGCCGATATGAGCTTTTCTTAAGAAGAACATACAGATACGGGACTGACCGATACCACCGCCGATGGTAAGAGGAAGCTCACCGTTAATGACTGCCTTGTGGTAAGGAAGTTCGGCACGCTCGGGGCAGCCAGCCTTCTGTAGCTGGTCTAACAGAGCCTTCTTGTCTACACGGATACCCATGCTGGACAGCTCCAGAGCAATGTCCAGAACCGGATAATATACCACGATATCGGCATTCAGCGACCAGTCATCGTAGTCCGGTGCACGGCCATCGTGAGGCTTGCCATTCTCTAAGGTCTCACCGATCTGCATGATGCAGACAGCGCCTTTTGCCTTGGCAATGTAGTATTCCCGCTCCTTCGGGGAGTAGTCGGGGAACATCTCTGCCAGCTCACTGGTAGTTACAAAGAAGATGTCATGAGGAAGGATTTCTTCGATGTAGTCGTAATGGATGGACATATACTTCTCGGTCTTGCGAAGAACCTTGTATACGGTGCGGACGGTCTCTTTCAGAGTCTCCAGATTCCGCTCTTCCTTCGTGATGATCTTTTCCCAGTCCCACTGATCCACATAGATGGAATGGATGTTGTCGGTCTCCTCATCCTGACGGATGGCACTCATATCGGTGTAGAGACCTTCGCCGGGCTGAAAACCGTATTTCTGCAAGGCATAACGCTTCCATTTGGCCAGAGACTGTACGATCTCTGCTTCACGGTCTCCCTGTGCTGCAATATGGAAATTCACGGGACGCTCCACACCGTTCAGATTATCGTTCAGTCCGGATGTAGGATCCACAAATAAGGGAGCAGATACACGCAGCAGGTGCAGACGCTCTGCTAACAATCCCTGGAAAAAGTCCTTCACTGTCTTAATGGCAACCTGTGTCTCGTACAGGTTCAGCTGAGACTTATAATTTTTAGGTATGACAATATCTGACATACTGACCTCTCATTCTGCCGCCGGGCGGCGTGTGTTACAAAATATTCCTATATTATTTAACTGCGAAATGCACGATTTTGCAAGCCTTTTTTCGGAAAAAATAACCACTTGCAAAAATCGAACATATGTGCTAACTTGAATATACACAAGAACAAACGTTCTGATTCTGGAAATTTTCGGTAAAAGGCGGTGATAATGTGGAATATCTTATACAAAACGGGGAATTGTCCATCATGCAGAAGCTGGAGATCCTGACCGATGCAGCCAAATATGATGTGGCCTGTACTTCCAGTGGGGTGGAACGTAAGGGCGACGGGAAGTACATGGGGAACTGCACGAAGGCCGGGATCTGTCACAGCTTTTCTTCGGATGGCAGATGCATTTCTTTGTTGAAGATTCTGATGACCAATGAATGTATCTTCGACTGTAAATATTGTCTGAATCGAAAGTCCAATGATGTTCCCAGAGCCACCTTTACCCCGGAGGAGATCTGTACACTGACTATGGAGTTTTACCGGCGTAATTATATCGAGGGACTGTTTTTAAGCTCCGGTATCATACAGGATCCTACTTTTACCATGGAATTGTTGTATCGGACCATATGGCTGCTACGGAATCAATACCATTTTAACGGCTATGTCCATGTAAAAGCGATTCCGGGAGCGGATCCCGAACTGGTGGAGCGGATGGGGTATCTGGCAGATCGTATGAGCGTGAACCTGGAGCTGCCCACGGCGGAGGGGCTGCGGACACTGGCACCGAACAAGCACCGGAAAAATATTCTGACGCCCATGCGGCAGATCCAGAATGGAATTCATGCGAATAAGGAGGAACTGATCCTGTACCGCAAGAGCCCTGTTTTCGTGAGTGGCGGGCAGTCTACCCAGATGATCATAGGGGCAACCCCGGAGACGGATTATCAGATTTTAAATGTAGCAGATAATCTGTATCAGAAGTTTGAGTTAAAGCGTGTGTTCTATTCCGCTTTTGTAAAGGTCAATGAGGACAAGAGCCTGCCGGCGCTTCCCGGGGGGCCGCCGCTTCTGCGGGAGCACCGTCTGTATCAGGCAGACTGGCTGCTGCGGTTTTATGGGTTTAAGGCGGAGGAACTGTTGGACGAGAAAAGACCGTTTTTTAATGTGATGCTGGATCCCAAGGAGGACTGGGCGGTGCGGCATCTGGAATGTTTCCCGGTGGAGATCAACCGGGCACCTTATGCAGATCTGCTTCGGGTGCCGGGGATCGGCGTGAAAAGCGCCAGACGGATCCTTAGTGCCAGGAGGAGCACAAAGCTTACGTTTCAGGATCTGAAGAAGCTGGGCGTGGTGATGAAACGGGCTGTTTATTTTATTACCTGTGGTGGCAGGATGATGTATCCCACGAAGCTGGAGGAGGACTATATCGTGCGGAATCTGACGGATCCGAAGGAACGGATCCGGTTCGGCAGCGATGGCATGAGTTACCGGCAGATGACCTTGTTTGATGATGGGATGTTCCCGAACGGGGTACGGCAGGAGGAAGTGCTGCCTGCAGCAGTGGGAGAACTGTAGCGCACAGCGTACAGGGAAACATTTCCTGACTGCCTGCATTGGCAGGTAAACGTAAGGTCCTGTACCGGTAGATGACGGCCGTTTGCAGAAGCAAGGCAATGCAAAATGATAGGTTGACAGCGGCAGAAGGGGAAGAGAACAGAAACAGCGGGAGGTGAAACTTATTATATGAAGATTTATCACTGTGAGGATTCGCTGGAGGGAATCTTCACCGCTATTTATAATACTTATGAAGATCACTGTATCATCCGGGATACTATGGTCACGACCATCGAGGAGAATCTGTTGTTCTCTGAGTCTGTGGAGGTGGTGCCGGATCCGGAGAAGACGGTGAAGGTGATCCGGACATTGAAACGCAGATTTGGGGAGGAAGATTATGAGAGCCTGTGTCTGGCTCTTTCATCCCCGAAGCCGGAAAAGGCCCAGGCGGTATACCGTACCATTGCAAAGGGGCTTTCCGAGAAGTGTCCGCCGGGACATCTGCTGGATGCCATGGCAGACACGTATGTAAACCAGACCTTCAGCCTGGCCAGAGGCGCCGGAAATGAGTATCACCATCTGAAAGGATTTACGCGGTTTGAAGAATTGGAGAATACAATCCTCTATTCGAAGATCGCGCCGAAGAATAATATTCTGACCTTTCTGATGGTGCATTTTGCAGACCGCTTTCCCATGGAAGACTTTCTGGTGTTCGATGCAGGCCGGTATCTGTTCGGAATACATCCGGCGGGAAAGCCCTGGTATACGCTGCAGGGGAAGGATGCCTGGGAGAAAGTAAGATCTGAGACGGAGAAACTGTCCGCTGCGGAACAGCACTACCGGGAACTTTTCCGTTCCTTCTGTCATACAATAGCCATAAAAGAACGTGAAAACAGTGATCTGCAACGAAATATGCTGCCCCTCAGGTTCCAAGAATATATGGTGGAATTTCAGTAGATTTCGCCAAATTGGGATTTATATTTTACCGCGGTAACGCAACAAATATACAAAACGCCGAAAAGGTTTTCCATACGGCGAACATATATTGTGAAAATGATAGCAGAGTGGTAAAAATGCCCAAAATGTGCGTTTTCTGGAAGAAAAAAACCGCTTTACATTTGGGGATGGTTGGCTATAATAGTAATGATTTCAGATGTGAGGGGAAAGTACCCGGTGTATTATTTTACTTACGATCGAACTTACTATTGAAAGGAAGGAACAAGAAATGTTAAAGACGATCCGTTTGACACCTGAAGACGTGAAACATTTTGTTGATGTAGCTTCAAAGTGTGATTTTGATATTGATATATGCTATAACAGATACGTAATCGATGCCAAATCATTCCTTGGAGTGTACGGATTGGATTTCACGAAGCCGTTGACCGTGTCCTATGACGGCTACAATGATAAATTCGAAGAGATGCTGAAGCAGTGTGCGATTGCATGTTAATGCACTGACAGGTCAGTATTTCTCAACAACAGAATGTCATTTGACTACCCAGGTAAGATAGAGTACTATTTACCTGGGTAGTTTTATTATATGATGCCAGGGGACAAAGGTCTTTCATCCACTTGAGCTTGCTCATAAGTGGATGAAAGACCTTTAGCCCCCACTATTCGCATAAAAGTGGGATGTTAATCCCACGATATGCGAATAGTGGGGAGGCTTGTGAGAGTGCGCAGCACGGAACAAGCCGTAGGCATCTGGGTATCGTAGGGACTTGTTTGAGGGAGGTTAAGTCACATGGCGGGAGAAGTCAGAATATCGGTACGTAATCTTGTAGAGTTCATCCTGCGCAGTGGCGACATCGACGACAGGAGGCAGGGATCCTGGAGAATGCCATGCAGGAGGGCAGCCGGATCCACCGTATGATCCAGCGCCGTATGGGTGCGGAGTATCAGGCAGAAGTGGCATTAAAATACACCCATCCCACGGAGGACTATGTCATCATCGTGGAAGGCCGGGCCGACGGCATCATCGAGCAGAATGGAGAGACCACCATCGATGAGATCAAGGGAACCTATAGAGATCTGTCGAAGCTGAAGGCACCCTTGCCTTTACATATTGCCCAGGCGAAATGCTACGCCTATATGTACAGCCTGCAAAAGGAGCTGCCCTATATCCGGGTGCGGCTGACCTATTGCAATATAGAGACGGAAGATATCCGCTATTTTTATGAAGATTATGAATTCGTCAGACTGGAAGCCTGGTTCCAGCAGCTGATCAGTGATTACCGCAAATGGGCGGACTATACCTGGCAGTGGAGAGAATTGCGGCAGCAGTCCATTGCTGAGCTGCAGTTTCCCTTCGACTATCGGGATGGACAGAAAGAGCTGGTCAGCTATGTGTACCAGACCATTTATCATAAGAGAAAATTATTTATTGAAGCTCCTACGGGAGTCGGTAAGACCATATCCACGATCTTTCCCACGGTAAAGGCCATGGGAAAGGATATGGGAGACAAGCTGTTCTATCTTACCGCCAAGACCATCACCCGGACGGTGGCGGAGGACACCTTTTCTTTGCTCAGGCAGAAGGGACTGCGCTTTAAGAGCATTATCCTGACAGCCAAGGAGAAGATCTGTTTTCAGGGTCATACGGAGTGCAATCCGGAGCAGTGCCCTTATGCAAAGGGGCATTTTGACCGTGTCAATGAGGCTATCTATGATCTTCTGACCCACGAAGAGAGCTTTACCAGAAGCAAAATAGAAGAATATGCCCTGAAATATCGGGTATGCCCTTTTGAATTCGGACTGGATTTAAGTCTGTTTGCAGATGGAATTATCGGAGATTATAATTACCTCTTTGATTCCCATGTGTATCTGAAGAGATTTTTCGGGGACGGCAGTCAGGGGAATTATGTATTTCTGATCGATGAGGCACATAACCTCTTAGAGCGGGGCCGGGAGATGTACAGTGCACCGCTACGGAAGGAAGATCTGTTGGAACTCAAGCGGGAGATCAAACAGACAATCACGTCGGAAATGGAAGAAGCAGCCCAGAAAAAGCGTGATAAAGACGGGATTTCCGGGCAGATGACATTAGAAATGACAGGCATGTCAAAACAACTGCCACAGGAGATTACCCTGGAGGAAACAGACGGTACCGATTCCCTCTATGTAAGGGGACACAAAGGGAAAAAGTCTGACGGAAAGAGTACCTTTGTGCGGGAAGGCTATGCGGAACGGATCAGCCAGCTGCTGGAGAAGTGTAACGCACAGCTGCTGTCCATGAAGCGGGACTGTGACGGGTACCGGCTGGTGGATGATATTGACATGCTGGTGCAGCCCTTGACCAGACTGCACGCTGTGATCAGTGATTATCTGGAGGAGCAGGAGAAGGTCAGCCTGGAAGTACGGGAGAATCTGCTGGACTTCTATTTCAAGCTCAGTCATTTTCTGGATATTTACGAGAGACAAGATGAAAACTATGTGAAATATACCAGATTGTGTGAGGATGGCAGCTTTGAACTGAAGCTGTTCTGCGTGAATCCCAGAGAAAACCTGAAGGAATGCATGCTCAGAGGACGCAGTACGATCCTTTTTTCCGCTACCTTCCTGCCCATCCAGTATTACAAGAACCTGCTGGGCGGTGAGAAGGAGGATTACGAGGTGTATGCCCACTCGGTGTTTGATCCCGAGAAGCGTACCATACTGATCGCCGGGGATGTGACTAGCAAGTTCAGCAGAAGATCCCAGGAAGAATACTACAATATTGCCCGTTACATTCACGAAGTGGTGAAGAACCGGCACGGCAATTACATGATATTTTTCCCGTCCTATTCCTTTATGAATCATATTTACGAGATCTATGAACAGTATTTTATGACAGAGGAAGAAGAATGTCTCGTCCAACAGGAATCCATGAATGAGGAAGAGCGTGAATACTTCCTGAATCGCTTCCGGGGCAATGAGGAATGTGACCTGCAAAGTCTCATCGGTATGGAGATCGAGGAGGAAGAGGAGCAGACGCTGATCGGCTTCTGCGTGCTGGGGGGAATCTTCGGAGAGGGCATCGATCTGAAGAAGGACAGTCTGATCGGAGTCATTGTAGTAGGAACCGGACTGCCCCAGGTAGGCTGTGAGCGGGAGATCCTCAAGGGCTATTTTGATGAGGACGGAGAGAACGGCTTCGATTATTCCTACCGCTATCCGGGAATGAATAAAGTATTGCAGGCGGCAGGCCGCGTGATCCGGACGGCGGAGGATGTGGGTATCATTGTTCTGCTGGATGATCGGTTTCAGCAGTATTCCTACCGGAGATTATTCCCCAGAGAGTGGGAACAGGTGCAGCCTGTGACCGTGGATACGGTAGCCAAAAAGGTGGAGCGCTTCTGGGATGCCTGGTTGTGGCAAAAGGGATGATTTTCAATGTGATACACGAGTTGATATCCGATATGACAATCCACATAACCACATATGACACATGTGTATATGTGGATAAGTCGGTGGATTTTGTGGATTATTTGTGGTTTTACACAGAAAAACGACAGACGGTTCAAAAATGGTGTATAATAGCAAAAGAATTGATGTGGACAAATAAATAAAAGCAGTACTGAACCAGTCAATGGAAAAGCATTACGAGTACAAGGTATGAAATTAAGGCAGAAAGGAATGGTAACTAATATGTGGGCGTATGAAAGTGTTTTTTATCAGATCTATCCCATGGGATTCTGCGGAGTTCCTTTTGAAAATGACGGAGTACAGAGACATGAGATCAAACATGTGGAGGACTGGATCCCCCATATGCAGAAGCTGGGAGTGAACGCGGTATATTTCTCCCCGGTATTCGAATCGGATACTCATGGTTACAATACCAGAGATTATCGTAAGATCGATGTGAGACTGGGAACCAACGAAGATTTTAAGGAGGTCTGCGACGCATTGCACAGGGCCGGGATCCGGGTCGTGCTGGACGGTGTGTTCAATCATGTGGGCAGAGGCTTTGCCCAGTTCCAGGATGTGATCCGCAACCGGGAGAATTCACCGTATGTGAACTGGTTCTACCGGATCGACTTCGGTGGCAATTCCAATTACAACGACGGACTCTGGTATGAGGGCTGGGAAGGCTGCTTTGATCTGGTGAAGCTGAACCTGCAGAATCCCGATGTGGTGAACTATCTGCTGGACAGTGTCAAGGGCTGGATCGATGAATTCGGTATTGACGGTCTGCGACTGGATGTGGCTTACAGTCTGGATGAAAATTTCGTCAGAAGACTGCGGGAAGTAACCAGCGCTTACAAACAGGATTTCTTCTTATTGGGAGAGATGCTTCACGGAGACTACAACCGTCTGATGAACGATCAGATGCTGCATTCCGCAACGAACTACGAGTGCTACAAGGGACTTTACAGCAGTTTCAACAGTATGAATATGTTCGAGATCGTACATTCCCTGTTACGTCAGTTCGGACCGGAGAACTGGACCCTGTATAAGGGCAAGCATCTGCTGTCCTTTGTGGACAACCACGATGTGACCCGTGTGGCAAGTATTTTGAACAACGAGAATCATCTGCCGCTGATCTATGCCATGGCATTCGGTATGCCGGGCATTCCCTGTGTCTATTACGGAAGTGAATGGGGCTTCAAGGCCCGCAAGGAAGACGGCGATCCTGCACTGCGTCCCTACTTTGATAAGCCGGAGTGGAATGGTCTGTGTGACTGGATCAGCAAGCTGACAGAGGCAAAGAAGCATTCGGAAGCATTGAATTACGGTGCTTTCCGTTCAGTACTGCTGACCAATAAGCAATGCATTTTCGAAAGAAAGTCGGAGCATGAGAGAGTCATGGTGGCTATCAATGCGGATGGAGCGGATTTCATGGCGCATTTTGATGCCGGCTGCGGCACGGCGGTGGATCTGATCACCGGAGAGAAACATGACTTTGGCGGCGGTAGTCTTCTGCCGGCGTACAGTGCATATTTCTGGCTGATGGAAAACTAACAGAGCATCCCCGGTCATGATGGCAAAGCCATTGTGGAATCTTTGGAAAGTCTTTAGAATTTCTTACGGTTTCTCTATATTGACGCATGATATTATATGCCGTATAGTATAGCCACAGAGCAATACTATACGGCATATAATATTGTAAGGAAAGGCGGATAGCCGCAAATTTCAGAGAGGAGCGATAGGATGCTTTTTAATACAGGAGCAGCTCTGCTGGATGCTATCGTGCTGGCGGTGGTCGCCCGGGAACCGGAAGGAACCTATGGGTACAAGATCACCCAGGAGGTCCGGCAGGTGATCGAATTGTCGGAATCCACCCTGTATCCCGTGCTTCGGCGATTACAGAAGGACGAATGTCTGGAAGTCTATGACCGGGAATGCAGTGGCAGAACGAGGCGTTATTACAAAGTCACCAGCAGAGGCTGGGCGCAGCTTCATTTATATGAAAGTGAGTGGCGCAGCTACAGCGATAAGATCACGGGATTGTTTGAAGGAAAACTAAGTGACAGGTCAGAGGCGTAAACAGGCGCAGATGGGAGAACATAGTAGAATGAATAGAACGGAGTTTATGAGGCAGCTGGAAAGTCTGTTGCAGAATATTTCCGCTACAGAGCGGGAGGAAGCATTACAATACTATAATGAATATTTTAATGATGCGGGTCCGGAAAATGAACAGAACGTTATTGAGGCTTTGGGAAATCCTGCCAAGGTGGCGGAAAACATCAAAAAGGACATTTTCGGGAACGGTTATGGAGAGAATATTTACCAGAAGATCAATGCGGACAACCGTGCGGTGATCACTTATCCGGCGGATTCCGGCGCGAAGAGCGGTGCCGGAGAGGCAGGCTTTGGGCAGGAAAATGAAGCACAGGCAGCTGGAGCAGTGTCCTCTCGGAAAAAAGAAGGAATGTCCACCGGTATGATCGTGCTGATCGTAATTTTATGTATTTTGGCATCTCCGGTGATCCTGGGAGTAGCTTCCGCAGGCATCGGTGTGGCAGCGGGGCTGATCGTTGCATGGCTCGGTCTGATCGTTGGTTTCGGGGCAACGGCAGCAGCACTGATACTGATTCTGATCGCACTGGTGGTTGCAGGGATCATCAGTCTGTTTACGCATCCCTTCGTGGGAATGGGGCTGATCGGTGCCGGACTGATCTGCGGAGGTGTCGGACTTCTGTTTCTGATGTTGACCGTGGCCATGGCGGGAATCGCCACACCGGCGATCTGTTGTTGGATCGGAGGATTATTCCAGAAAAGAGGTAAAGCAGAAGCATGAGAAAATTTATGAAGGGCTGTGCCATCACAGCGTTGATATTCATATTATTGGGACTGATCCTGGGAGTGAGCGGAAGCCTGGGGAATGGCTCCACGCATTTTTCGCCGGGGGAGATCCTGTCAGCGGTTACTCTGGGAAGAATCTCCGGAGAAAAGGTAGATGACTGGAGTGACGGTGTGACGGAGCAGATTCGGGAAAATATGGACGATGTGCACTATGATCTGGAGGACAACGTGGATTATGACTCAGATTATGAAGTAAAGTCGGGAAAGATAGAGCTGTATGTTCTGGGGGATGACAGTCAGGGCATCACGGATCTACGTGTGCAGGCCGGTGGCTGTGTCATGAAGATTCAGGTGTCAGAGGACGACTGCTTCCGGGTAGAAGCCGACGGAATGCGAAAGTTCCAGGGATATGTGGAAGGCGGTACGATGGAGATCCGCGGCACTTCGAAAGCAAACAGCAACAGTGATGGCAACCTGGGCGGTTCCATCTGCCTGTATGTGCCGGAGGGATATTATTTTGAAAATACCTCTTTGGATATGGGAGCCGGAAGCCTCAGTGTAGAGGAATTGCAGACGGGGGCACTGGAAGCCAATGTGGGTGCCGGCAAGATGACGTTTGAGAAACTGGATGCTGACCAGGCAGAGTTAGACTGTGGTGCCGGTCAGATGACAGTAGAAGCACTGAGCAGCCGCGTGGCAGAGGTTTCCGTAGGAATGGGATCCGTTCGTCTGAACGGAGATGTGACCGAACGATTGGACGGAGAGTGCTCCATGGGAGAACTGAAACTGACACTGGCAGGAATGCAGACAGATTTCGACTACGACTTAAGCTGCGGCATGGGTGAACTGAAAGTCGGTGATGACAGTTACAACGGCCTGGCACAGGAGAAACAAATCAACAACAACGCTTCTAAAAATATGGAGCTGGAATGTGCTATGGGCAGCGTTGTGGTGGAGTTTAAGTAAAATACTGCCAGACAGAACGGTTTTCACATGGCGGCGGTAAAAAAGCTGCTAAATTCGGAAAATAAGATACGCGATATCGCCTGAGTGGAGTTGTGATTCCCTCAGGCGGTAATGTTAGAATTCTTTTGTTATTCTTTTTCCGGTTTGTGCCATTCATCCAAAACAGCTTCTACCTGTGCGATGAGTTGTTCCTTATTTGGAATATAAGAAACATAACGTGAAGCAAAGATATTGTTGGACAGACCTCCGAGCATATTCAGCAGCTACACTGTCTTTGTCTGTACAAAGGATAATACCGATGGGGGATTATCATGTTCATCATTTACTTCTGCGGCGTAGTAGTTCAGATACATATTAAGTTGCCCGGCGGCTTCCGGTGTGAGCTTGGTTGTCTTTAATTCAATCAGCACATACGCTCGGAGAATTTTATTATAGAAAACCATATCCACATAGTAGTGAGTATTGTTCAACGTAATGCGTTGCTGCGTCCCGACGAACATGAAACCGCGACCTAATTCCAACAGGAATTTTTCAATCTGCGCGACCAGTGCTTTTTCAAGATTACTTTCCAGCAGGGGCTTGTTTTCCGGCACACCCAAAAATTCAAACACATAGGGGTCTTTGATAATGTCGCTTGGCGTAGTCATTTCAATACCTTTTTCCGCGAGGGCAAGTACCGTTTCCTTGTTTGTCTTTCCTTCTGACAGTAATAATCGTTCATAGAGAGAAGTGGAAATCTGCCGCTTTAATTCTCGGATCGACCACCCGGAGTTGATGGTTTCCTTTTCATAAAAACTGCGTTTGTCTGGATCCGAAATCGTCAACAGCTCACAATAATGCGACCACGACAATTTTCCAGACACTGTCTGGAATTTTTGATGGTGCATATAGAACAGGCGCATATTGTATAGATTGGAAACAGAAAATCCCTTTCCAAATTCTTTTGTCAATCCTTTAGAAAGTTCCTTTAAGGTCTGCTTTCCGTAATCTGCCCGATCTTTGCTTTCCTGCTCATACTCAACAATGATCTTTCCTACATTCCAGTAGGTAGACAGCAATTCCGTATTTACCTGTACCGCCACGCGCTGACGTGCATTTAATAACAATTCTCTGATTTCATTCATCATAGAATCAGTATGTGTCAAATTACTCAATTTTAATGCCCCCTTTCCAGATGGAGGATAGCCAGTATAATATAAAAAAAGAATCGCAGCACACCGTTTAAGCATTTGCTATACGGGATCTCATTCTTGAGAACAACCACAATTCCTTTTCTATATAAAATATAAAAGAGATGAAATGAAAAGTCAACTAAATCATTGAGCTTTAATATTCTTACAACAGCGCCGCCAGATACTTTTCAAATACTACGCCCTCCTGCACGGGCGTTCCGGCCTTTTCGCTTCCGGCGATGCACAGTCCTACGAAGTTCGCAGCCTTCTGCACGGAGGTTAGTAGTGTCTCCCCCGCGGACGGCATCGGCAGCGAGAATGGAGGCGAAGATGTCTCCGGTGCCGGGGCGGGAGGCTCCGGCGATGGGGGTGGCAACGGTGGTATAGACACCGTCATCCCACAGGAAATTTACCAGAGAATCGCCCTGACGGATCCCGGTGATGACGATGGATGCACCGGCGGAGCCATTGGAGACAGCGCCAACGGAACTCCCGTCAGAACCACTGGCAGTAGTGCCCGTGGAGGCTTCGTCGGATGTAATGGAAGCTGTTTGACAAATGTCAGCTAGCCGTTCACATAATCCGGACAGCTCCTGCAGCGTCCATTCCCCCATCCTTCCAGGGAGTCCCGGTCAGCAGGCAGGACTCCGTGATATTCGGCGTGATAATATCCGCCAGAGGCAGCAGCTCCTTCATCTTCTGAACATGGGTCTCTGTAATGGAGGAGTAGGTTCTGCCGTGGTCTCCCATGACCGGATCCAGCAAAAACAGGGGCGGCTGGAACATTTCCACGAATTCCCGTACAATGTCGATCTGCTCTTCATTTCCTAAGAATCCACAGTATAACCCATCGAAGGTAAGGCCCAGTTCGCCCCACACTTTTATATAATCTCGCATATGAGAGGTATAGTCATCAAAATGGCAGAGAGGAAATCCCAAATGGTTCGATAAAACAGAAGTAGGCACAGGGCATACCTGTACCTTCATTACGCTGATCACGGGCAGGGACACGGTGGTGGAGCAGCGTCCGAAACCGGCAATATCGTTGATCATAGCAAGGCGGGGAACGAAATCCCCGCCTTTTTGTGCATTTCTATCAAAAGTATCGAAATTAGATGTCATGGAATAATCCTGCTTTCTTCAGTGCCGGACGAAGTGCCAGATAGAATACGGAAGCACAGATCACAGCAACGATGGCGTTGACACCGGTAGTTACGGTGCTGATCTTGGCAAGAGCCTTGGAAATATCCTGAGGCACACCCAGCAGGTACATTTTATAGAAGTAACCAACCAGTGGATCCGCTACCACGTTAAATGCCATACCGCAGGCAGAAGCAAGAATCGTTACGCCGGTCACATATTTTACGGAATGCTCTTTGCTCAGATGGAAGATCTTGTGAGCAACCAGTCCTACGATCAGACCGATGCACAATTTTAATAAGAAGGTCTTGGGGGCACTGGTTACATAAGCGGTGGTCAGATCGGCGATGGTCATGCCGATGGCACCGGCAAGTCCGCCCCAGTAACCGCCCAGCAGCAGAGCTGCCAGTACGCAGAATACATTGCCCAGATGGAATGCGGTCTTCTCGGGACCCACGGGAATGTCGATCTTGAAGAAAGCAAATCCGATATAGCACAGAGCTGCTAACAGACCTGCCTGCGCCAGCTTCTTCACATCCGCCTTCTGTGCGGGAATTACGCCTGCGATGGCATTGTACAATCCCTTGGCAGTTAACAGGATAGCGAAGAATACCAGAACCAGGCTGTAGGAGTAAGGACGCTCTGCGGACAGCTTCTGGTCGGACAGAGTGGACTTCTGAGCGGACAATTCATCCTTCTGCGCATTCAGGGCATCCAGATCACCGTCTGTTGTGCCGCCGGTGACTGCCTCGATGGAAGCTTCTACTTCTTCTAGCTGTGCCTTGACATCGCTTAACTGGCTGCCATAAGCAACGGATTCCTGATAACTGTTATTGTGGGTAATGACTGCCAGGACGATTCCCAGGATCAGGAGAATGGCTCCCGCAATCAATACACCGTATGATTTTTTCTTTTCCATAATGATGATCTCCTCTTTTAATTTCTTTTTCATAATTCCCATTTGTTCGGTGGGATATGTTAGGATTCAGTGTATAGAAAAAGTGGCTTGCTTAAAAGAGCCAGAATATGTTTTTTTACCATGCCAGTTTATACATGAAAACCATACATTCTGAAGGAAAATTATGCAGGAAAACAAGATTTCCTTGACAAAGTCGGAATTTCTGTACTATATTTTTTATTAGTAATTAACCAAATCCAAAAGGCAATGACGAAGAGGAGTACACATTTCCCCTTACCAGAGAGAGCGGCTGCATGTATGCGCTGGAAGGCTGCTTCAAGACAGGAATGTGGAAGGTAGCTTCCAAGCCGGAGAGCCGAGACCGGATATTCCGGGCGTAAGTTCTCACGAGTTATCCCCGTTACCGGATAGGACTTTGTAAGAAGTCGCGAGGCAGCGCAAGCTGTGAACAAAGGTGGTACCGCGTTACTGACGCCCTTTGCTGACGAGAGTCGGCAGAGGGCTTCTTTAGTTTCAGGAGAATTTAAGGAGGAAGCAATGAGCAAAGAATTAGCCAAAACCTATGACCCAAACGGCATAGAAGACAGACTGTATCAGAAGTGGCTTGACAAAAAGTATTTCCATGCGGAGGTAGATCACAGTAAGACTCCCTTCACTATCGTGATCCCGCCCCCAAATATCACAGGACAGCTCCACATGGGACATGCATTGGACAACACCATGCAGGATATCCTGATCCGTTATAAGAGAATGCAGGGCTACAATGCACTGTGGCAGCCCGGCACCGACCATGCAAGTATCGCTACCGAGGTCAAGATCATCCAGAAGCTGAAGGAAGAAGGCATCGACAAGCACGATCTGGGACGTGAAAAGTTCTTAGAGAGAGCCTGGGAGTGGAAGAAGGAATACGGCGGACGTATTATTAGTCAGCTGAAAAAGCTGGGCTCTTCCTGCGACTGGGACAGAGAGCGTTTCACCATGGATGAGGGATGCAACAAGGCTGTGACCGAAGTGTTCGTGAAGATGCACGAAAAAGGCTATATCTACAAGGGTGCTCGTATCGTTAACTGGTGTCCCGTATGTAATACCTCCATCTCCGATGCAGAGGTAGAATATCAGGAGCAGGCAGGACATTTCTGGCACATCAAGTATCCGCTGATGAACGAGGACGGAACGCCCAGCACCACAGAGTTTCTGACCTTTGCCACTACCCGTCCCGAGACCATGTTAGGTGATACCGCAGTAGCCATCCATCCCGATGATGAGCGTTATACCCATCTGCATGGCAGAAAGGTACTGCTTCCTATCGTAAACCGTGTGATTCCCATCGTTGAGGATGCTTATGTAGACAGAGAGTTCGGTACCGGTGTCGTTAAGATCACCCCCGCTCATGACCCCAATGACTTTGAGGTGGGCAAGCGTCACAATCTGCCTGTGATCAATATCCTCAACGATGATGCCACTATCAATAAAAACGGCGGCAAGTTCGAGGGCATGGACCGTTACGAAGCAAGGAAAGCCATCGTGGAAGAACTGGATCAGATGGGCCTGTTAGTAAAGATCGAAGATCATGTACACAACGTAGGTACCCATGACCGTTGTAAGACCACCATCGAGCCTATGGTAAAAGACCAGTGGTTCGTTAAGATGGATGAACTGATCAAACCTGCAAGAGAAGCTGTGAAAAATGGCGAGATCAAGCTGATCCCCGAACGTATGGAGAAGAACTATTTCAACTGGACGGATAACATCCGCGACTGGTGTATCAGCCGTCAGCTGTGGTGGGGACACAGGATTCCCGCATATTACTGCGATGACTGCGGTGAAGTAGTCGTAGCCAAGGAGATGCCGAAGGTATGTCCCAAGTGCGGCTGCACCCACTTTACACAGGATCCCGATACGCTGGATACCTGGTTCTCCTCCGCACTGTGGCCTTTTGAGACCCTGGGCTGGCCGGAGCAGACCGAGGATCTGGAAGTATTTCTATCCTACCGATGTCCTGGTAACCGGTTATGATATCATCTTCTTCTGGGTTATCCGTATGATCTTCTCCGGATACGAGCAGATGGGAGAGAAACCTTTCAAGACCGTATTGTTCCACGGACTGGTACGTGACAGTCAGGGACGGAAAATGTCCAAGTCTCTGGGCAACGGAATCGACCCCCTAGAGATCATCAGCCAGTACGGTGCCGATGCACTGCGTCTGACCCTGATCACCGGCAACGCACCGGGCAACGATATGCGTTTCTACTATGAGAGAGTAGAGAACAGCCGTAACTTCGCCAACAAGGTATGGAATGCTTCCCGTTTCATCATGATGAACATGGAGCAGGCACTGGAGAAGACCGGAAAAGATATCACCACCCCTGCGGCAGCAGATTTACAGCCCGTAGATAAGTGGATCCTGTCCAAGTTAAATACTCTGGTAAAAGATGTGACCGACAACATGGATCACTTCGAGCTGGGTATCGCCGTACAGAAGGTATATGACTTTATCTGGGATGAGTTCTGTGACTGGTACATCGAGATGGTAAAACCCCGTCTGTACAGCACCGACGATGCAGTCAGCCAGAATGCGGCACTGTGGACGCTGAAGACTGTCCTGATCGACGCCCTGAAGCTGTTACATCCTTACATGCCGTTCATCACTGAGGAGATCTTCTGCACCATTCAGAATGAAGAAGAGTCCATCATGATCAGCAAGTGGCCGGAGTACAGCGAGGATCGTGCATTCCCCGCAGAGGAGAAGGCCATCGAAACCATCAAGGAAGCCGTTCGCGGTATCCGCAACATCCGTACTGAGATGAACGTAGCACCCAGCCGTAAGGCAAGTGTGTATGTAGTCAGCGAAAATGACGAGATCCGCAGGATTTTTGAGGAGGGTAAGCTGTTCTTCGCAAGCCTTGCTTATGCGAATGAGATCATGATCCAGGCTGACAAGACCGGAATCGCAGAGGATGCGGTATCCGTAGTGACCCCCGGTGCAACCCTGTACATTCCGTTTGCAGAGCTGGTAGACATCGCACAGGAGATCGAGCGACTGAAGAAGGAGCAGAAGAGACTGGAAGGCGAGCTGTCACGTTCCAGGGGAATGCTGTCCAATGAGAGATTCCTGTCCAAGGCTCCCGAAGCGAAGATCGCAGAGGAGAAGGAAAAGCTGGCAAAATACGAGCAGATGATGGAACAGGTGACAAAGCGCTTAGAACAGCTGGCATGATCTGCAACGAAACGTACAGAATAAAAAGAACGTAAAGCATAAGGAATACGATGAGATTCGGTAATGACATGATAACGTTTGAAGAAGCGGTGGCATATCTGAAGGATATGCCCCGCTTTACTGTTAAAAAAAATCCTGCGGACAGCAGGGACCTTAAATGGTTTTTAAAAAAACTCGGAAATCCGGAGAAGGATCTGCGGATCATTCATGTGGCGGGCACCAATGGAAAAGGCTCCGTCTGTGCCTACATGAGTTCGATCCTGCGGGAAGCAGGCTATCGCACGGCTGTATTCACTTCACCTCATCTGGTGGATATGCGGGAGCGTTTTGCCGTGAATGGTGAAATGATCTCAGAGGAAGCTTTTTTACAGGAGTTTCTTGCGGTATGGGACGCTTTGCAGGAGACCAATTCTGCTAATACTGGGGACGGGCAGCGAGGGGAAGAAGCGCCACAGGAATTCGTTCTCAACTTTTATGAATACCTATTCTGCATGGCATTACTCTGTTTTGCAGAAGAAAAACCGGATTATTGCATCATTGAGACCGGCCTGGGCGGAAGACTGGATGCCACGAATTATGTGGACAATAAGCTCCTGACCGTCATTACGCGGATCAGTCTGGATCATGTACAGTATCTGGGAGACACCACAGCGAAGATCGCTGCGGAAAAGGCAGGGATCCTGCGCCCCGGTGTTCCGGTGGTGTATCTGGACGGGGATGCGGATGCCAGTGCGGTAATTTGCCGCAAAGCGTCAGAACTTGGTGCGATACAGATACCGGTGTCGAAAAAGGACTATACTTTCCTTGGATTTCGGAAGAAATACATTGATTTTTCCTTGCGCTCTGAGTATTATAATTATATTAGTTTACTTTGCATACCATTGCACGCTACCAGATGGAAAATGCGGCATTGGCAGTGCGGGCCGTGGAAGTGCTGTTTCGCAGTACGGACATGCCTGACGGCAGAATGTGTGCCGCATCCGGGTGTCCCACTGTGGAAGAGATCCGACAGGGAATCCTTGGCTGCTTCTGGCAGGGACGCATGGAAGAAGTACTTCCGGAGGTGTACGTGGATGGTGCGCATAATGACGACGGCATCCGGGCTTTTCTGGATACCGTGGAACAGGACGGCTGCACGGAGGGCAGGAGACTGTTATTTGGTGTGGCGGCGGATAAGGATTGCAGGCATATGATACAGAGGGTGATCACGTCGGGATTATTCGACCGGATCGCTTTTACGCATATGCGGACGGCGAGGTCGCTTTCGCTGGAAGAACTGAAAGGTTTACTGGCAGCTTATCCGGAAGACCGGTTTACTATGTATACGGAAGCGGATACGGCACTGCGGACGGAAGTCTCGGGCAGACAGCCAGGAGAACGGCTCTATATCGCGGGAAGCCTGTATCTTGTCGGGGAAATAAAGGAGTCTTTGGACCATGATCAATTTTGAAGAAGAACTGAAGAAATTTCATCCCAGTCTGGAAGTGGAAGACGCTGAGGAAGCTATCTACAATCAGGATCTGACCGATGCGGCGGATCTGTTGGTGAAAATGATAAAAGAATCCGAAGAAAAAGAAGAGAAATAAGGAGGGAGAGCATGTTTTGTTATAACTGCGGCTGCCATCTGTCAGAGCACGATTTCTGTACGTCCTGCGGAGCAGATGTATCCCTCTACAAGAAGATCATGTGTATGTCCAACCGTTTCTACAATGACGGTCTGGAGAAAGCAGGAGTACGGGATCTCACAGGTGCGATCAACAGCTTACGGCAGAGCCTGAAATTTAATAAGAACAATATCGAAGCCAGAAATCTGCTGGGACTGGTGTATTTTGAGACCGGAGAGGTCGTTGCGGCACTGAGCGAATGGGTCATCAGCAAAAATATGCGGCCTGAGAAAATATCGCGGACGATTACATCAATATGCTGCAGTCCAATGCGGCCCGCCTGGATGCCATTAACCAGACCATCAAGAAATACAATCAGGCACTGGTCTATTGTAATCAGGACAGCATGGATCTGGCTATCATCCAGCTGAAAAAGGTACTGTCCCTGAACCCGAAGTTCATCCGGGCACACCAGCTGTTAGCCCTGCTTTATATGGACAGTGAACAGTGGGACAGAGCGGAGAGAGAACTGCGTAAGTGCATGGACATCGACCGCAACAATACGCTGACCCTGCGGTATCTGAAGGAAGTTGAGATGCAGCTGACTCCGGACGAGAATAGCAAGCAGACCGGCCGGCGGAAGAAGGATGATGCGGTTCGCTACCAGAGTGACAATGAGATCATCATTCAGCCTTTGAATGTGAAGGAGCAGAAGAGTGCAGGTCTCTCTTCCCTGATCAATATTGCCATCGGTCTGATCATTGGTCTGGCCGTGATGTATTTTCTGGTGGTTCCGGCAGCGGTATCCAATGCCAACAATGAGGCCCAGAAGACCATCACCGACATCGGCAATCAGTTAGACACCAAGACCTCCCGGATCCAGGAACTGGAGACCCAGATGCAGGCACTGCAGACAGAGAATGATACGCTGAATCAGGAACTGCAGGGGTATGTGGGAACCGACGGTACGCTACAGACCATCGACAGCCTGTTAGCGGCAGCCACCACATATCTGGAGACGCAGGATATTACCCAGACGGCGGCTAACCTGGAAAGCATTTCGGCATCCGTGGATGTGGACAGTACTTCCGAAGCATTCCAGAAGCTGTACAAGACGTTGCTTGGCCTGATCGGGCCGCAGCTGTCCGCACAGTATTATGAGACAGGCTACAATGCTTACCGCAGCGAGGATTACGCGACGGCTATCGAGAACCTGTCCAAGGCAGTCATTTACGATGAGACCAACAAGGATGCCTGGCTGAGCCTGGGCAACTCTTACCGTAAGAGTGACGATGCCCAGAATGCCATCACCACCTATGACAAGATCATAGAGCTGTTCCCGGATACGGAGACGGCCAGAAGTGCCCAGAGATATCGTTCCCAGCTGGCAGAGAATACGGCACAGTAGGGAAGAACAACATACCATCAGACAATGACACACAACACACGAAAGAGAACTTGCGTAAAGTAAAGCGCGGGTTCTCTTTTCTTTTGAGTAAAAATGCTGGAAAACAGCGGAATGTGAGGAAATATGGAAGACTTTCAGATCATTGATAACTGCCTGATGGTGCGCATGCCGGAGGAAGTGGACCACCACAGAGCCTCCTATATCTGCGAAGGGGCGGACAGGCTCCTGGTCAGGGAAAACGTGGAAAATGTAGTGTTTGATTTTGAGGATACCCGGTTCATGGATTCTTCCGGGATCGGGATCATCATGGGGCGATACCGCAAGATTTCCTGCTTCGGCGGACATGTCTATGCGATCCATGCAGACCGGCAGATCCAGCGGATCTTCCGTATGTCCGGGCTTCACAGGATCGTCGAGATCCTGCCGGGTTAAACGTTGGAAGGAAGATTCTGTCGAAAATGAAAGAAATTATTCAAAAAATTATGAAAAACAGTGCAATAATAGGCGCAGAAATGAGGAGAACATGGTAGCAGAGAGGGAAAACATTCAGGTGACGGAAGAAAAAGAACTTTTGCAGCAGAGAACGCAGGGCAGCCGGAATGAGATGGAAATCGTATTTGATGCGGTCTCCTGTAATGAAAGCTTTGCCAGAGTGGCGGTGGCGGCTTTCATTACCCATCTGAATCCCACACTGGAAGAACTGGCGGATATCAAGACCGCAGTATCGGAGGCAGTAACCAATGCCATTATCCATGGATACGAGAATCTGTCCGGTTATACGAAGCATGGGGAGATGCGCCCGGCGTACAGCATTATCCATCCGGGAAAGGTAAGACTGCACTGCATTCTTGAGAACGATACGCTTTCCATCGAGGTATCGGATCAGGGAAAAGGCATCGAGGATGTGGCCAGAGCCATGGAACCGTTATTTACCACGAAGCCGGAACTGGAACGGTCCGGCATGGGATTTGCCTTTATGGAAGCCTTCATGGATGAGCTGGAAGTGGAGAGCATCCCGGGCAAGGGCACAAGAGTACATATGTGGAAGAAAATGCGCTGCGGAGACTGGATCGGAAAAGAGGACTGAGGCATGGAAGAAGTATCAGTACTCATCGGAAAGTCACAAAGCGGAGATAAAGAAGCGAGAGAAGTACTGATCGAGAAAAATCTGGGACTGGTGCATCACATTGTGAAAAGATTTCTGGGCAGAGGATATGACCCGGAGGATCTGTTCCAGATCGGCGTGATCGGCCTGATGAAAGCCATCGATAAATTTGACCTGAAGCTGGAGGTACGGTTTTCCACCTATGCCGTCCCCATGATCACTGGGGAGATCAAACGGTTTCTGCGGGATGACGGTCTGTTAAAGGTATCCCGTACCATCAAGGAGGATGGGCTGAAGGTCAGACTGGCAAGACAGCGTTTACAGAGCAGACTGCACAGGGAGCCCACCTTACAAGAATTGTCCGAGGAGGCACAGCTGGACAGAGAAGATGTGATTCTGGCCATGGAGGCCGGAGCGGAGGTGGAATCCCTCTATAGCAGCAGCGGGCAGGAGGACGGCAGCGAGCTGTGTCTGGCGGACCGGGTGGTGGCCGCGGCCCACGGCTGTGTGGGAGCCAGCATGGGAAGCAGCGGTGCGGTGGAAAATGATGTGGAGAAGGACAGGCTGCTGGATCAGATGCTGCTGGCACAGCTGCTTGGGGAACTGCCGGAGAGAGACCGGGAGCTGATCCGCATGCGCTATTTTCAGAACAAGACCCAGACGGAGATCGCCGGGATCCTGGGGATCAGTCAGGTGCAGGTCAGCCGTCTGGAGAAAAAGATCCTGCGGGAAATGCGGGAGATGGCCGGATAAGGGCCAATTCATTAATAATTCATAAAACAAATTTTTTCCTCTTCCTTTCCGTCGGAAATTCGATTATATTATATAAAGGAACTATTCAGCCCGCATTCGCAAAACCGCTCTTTCAGAGCTTGCTTTTTACTCATGTGGTTATTTCGCCGTATAAATTATGTCAAATATTCTTACGAATGCAAGCATTCGACGTATATATTGCCATAATTTGCACGGCTCTGAATAGTTATATATAATCTTATAGACCGCAATGCTGCATAGTTATAGAGAGACAGCATGAAAAAGGAGAGCAGGGGTACTTATGAAAAAAGAAAACGAAAACGGACGGATCCCCGAGGACCGTCTGAGCAGAGCAAATAAGCGTAAGAAAAACAACACCATAGCATCCATTCTGGTCATGACCGGATGCCTGCTGGTGTTAGTACTGGTAACGTATGTTGCGGGAATCCTGTATTCCTGGATCGACAGCAAGTTCCAGGATAATGCCAACGATCTGGCGGCAGCAGCGGAAGCCGGAAGCCAGACGGAAGAGAGCACACAGGAAGTGGTGAAGACCTATACGCAGGAGGAAGTGGATGCCCTGATCGCTGAAGCAAAGCAGCAGGCTGAGGACGAGGAAGAGAACAAGATCCTCTCCGGGATCCGTGATGGTCTGACCTCCGGCACTACCATGGTAGAGACCCTGCGTCCTTACTATCCCAATGAACTGGTCGTTGTGAGCAACGGAACCTTTAATTTCGTACCCATTCGTGATGATTTGCAGAAAAATGATTATGTATTGGAGAACCTGAACATTCTCGAGGACGGAGAAGTGCAGTATATGCAGGACGGTCAGGTAGTATCCCACAAGGGAATCGACGTCTCCAAGCATCAGGGCAATATCGACTGGACCAAGGTAGCCGCAGACGGTGTGGAATTCGCATTCATCCGTGTAGGCCTCAGAGGCTACGGCACTGAGGGTAAGCTGGTGGAGGACGAATACTTTGAGCAGAATGTCAAGGGAGCATTACAGGCAGGAATCAAAGTAGGTGTCTACTTCTACTCTCAGGCCATCACAGACGAGGAACTGTTGGAAGAAGCCAATCTGGTACTGGAAAAGGTAAAACCTTATAACATCGAACTGCCCATCGTCTTCGACGTGGAAAAAGTCAGCGGCGGCAAGGGCCGTGCCAACGAACTGAGCGTGGAAGAGAGAACCCGCCTGACCGCCCTGTTCTGCCAGACCATCCAGTATGCCGGCTACAAGCCCATGATCTATCACAACATGGAGATGGGAACACTGATGCTGGATCTGGGACAGCTGGAACAGTACGATAAGTGGTTCGCTTATTATAATGATGATCTGTATTATCCGTATGCCTATAAGGTATGGCAGTACAGCGAAAAAGGTGCTGTGGACGGTATTAATGAGGAAGTGGATCTGAATATCTGGTTCGGGGACTTCTAAAGGGTGATTACGATGAAAGAGAAGATCTAGATGAAAGACTGTAGAAGGACATTACTGGACGAATTTGTGAAGCTGTCGAAGGATTGGGACAACAATAATATGTTATATAATTCTCTTATGTTTTCTAAATTATATCCTGGAGATGTTGAAAATAGCGTAGCAGATGCTTCACTGATGCCGAAGCAGAGTGATGAAAAGATGAGAAATGATATCATGACAAGCTGGTGGACTCCGACTAAAATCTTTTTATTGGGAAATAAGAAGGAGTTAATGCAAAAATCAAGGAAAGAATTGGAGGAAGTCTTATTGGAACGGATTCCTATGGGGAAGGATGAAGAGCAACTCCGAGAAAGCTTATCAAAAATTCGGCATGAAAAAACAGGGGAAAAAATAGAAAAAGACGTTATAGATGCATTTATGGGGTTCCTTGGATCAGTTTATGCCGTGGGCAATATGACAAGTGCAGCGGTGACATCCAGGGGTGGTGCCTTGGATAATTGGGATGCAAAACTGAAAAACATACATGAGAAGTATATAAAAGAAGAAAAAGCGTGGGTTGATTATGTAAAGACCAATAAATTTGAGTGTTATTTTGTGGATAAGGATCCGCGTAAGGAAATAATCCCATTTTGGAGTTATGGTCCCAGTAAATTAGCAAACGCAACGGATAAGGATTGGAAGGAATATTTCGAAAACGCAAAAAGAATGATTGAAGAAAGAGACAAATTGAAAGCCTGAATAGATATTCATTCACTTGCGAATATAGCTCCTATAATACAAATAATGATACTTTTTAAAAGTAAGACTTTAAATGAGACGGTTGCGGCCGTCTCGTTTTATGTAGCCAGAAATTTTTTATAACCTTATCCATATCCCCATATCCAAAAATCATTTTATTTTCTAAATATACTACCACTTATTTACAAAAATATTGCCATAGATGTTGTGGAGAAAGAGAGGAAGAGACGGGGAGGAAAGCATTATCAGGCATCTATGATGCATATGATATTCGGAGGAAATCCGGGAAGTAGCAAAAGGAGGCGTATTATTCATTGATGAAGCATATTCTCTGCAAGGCGAGATCGCTATTACGACATTGCTTCGGGAAATGGAAAACCACAGAGAGGATGTCATTGTGATATTTGCCGGGTACCCGGAACCTATGCAGGGGTTCCTTGACAGAAATCTCGGTATGCGGTCCAGAATTGTATTTCAGGTGAAATTTGAGGACTATTACAGCCAGAACTTCCCGGCAGGGAGGAATGCATAGGAATAAGCAGTGGGAACAGCATGCATAAAGCCGGTGGAGAATGTCTGACATGGGATTCTTGCGAGATTCCTGCGGAGGAAGAGGAGCGGGTGGATTCCCAGAGAAAGGATCGCTTTGAATATCAGTTTTTCCGAATCCCCTGTATCTGGAGGCAGATTTTCCGGAGATGGAAGAGGTGCAGGATGAGAAGCAGAGAGCACACTGGGTTTGCGGGTGAGGCAGAAACTATATGGGACAAAGTATATTAAGGAGTCTGAATGAGCAGAAGCTATAAGCATACGCCGGTATATGAGGCGAAGGGGAACAGAAGCAAGGAGCGATCCCGCTTCCAGAAAGCTCGACAGATATCAGAAGTGCTACCGAAGGAAATGAGAAAAGGAGGAAGGATATGCATTATGTTATTGGCGACATACATAACAACCTGAAGAAACTGAAACAGATCCTAAAGCAGATCAATATCACCAGGGATGATGAACTGATCGTCCTTGGTGATGTGTTTGACCGGGGTGGAGAAACTGCGGACCCCTTCGGAGTATATTGTGCCCTTGCCGGCTTGCAGGGAAAGTGCTCCTGGATACGAGGCAACCACGATGACTGGCTGGCAAATTATACTTATGAGTACTTTAATACTCCGGAGAAAAAACGGCACAAATTAGCTCCCTATGGTTACAACAGTTTTGAACTGCTGCGACAGCGTATTACCGAAGTAGACATGCGGAACATTGCTGATCTGATCAAGGGACTGCCGCTACAGAAGGAACTGGAGCTGGAGGGAAAGAAATATCTGTTTGCCCATGCCATGACTTCCCATCCGGATGTCCGGGAAGAGGACCGATATTACATGCGGGGGACGATGGATATTGACAGCTTTTTCTTTGAAGGTATCGATGGATATATCTCCATGTGCGGTCATACGCCCACGGACAGCATTGTGTGGAAGAAGGACAGAAGATATCTGGACGAGCCGGGCAATTCCATCTGGTGCAACGACAGACATAACGTATATCTCTTAGATTGCGGATGTGGCTTTGCCGGTGGAAGACTTGCCTGTCTCTGTCTGGAGACAAAAGAGCGATTTTACGTCTGAAAACGGGAGGAGGATATTTATGTACAGGAATTATTTCTACAGGGAGGATCTTAAGGTAGAACTGACACAGTTGGAAGAAGAGGATGAAAAAGAGCGGTTCCTTGAGGGAAGTAAACATAAGAGGCTGATTCCCGGTTATGTTGCGTTGGAAGTCAAAGAAAATACCTGTAAGATATCTCCGGTGCTGTATCCGGAGTTTCGTGGGAAGGGATACTGGAAAGATGCCAGAGAACTTTTGCTGGAAAGAATCTTTAAAGAAAGATTTTTCACAGAAGAAAACGGAAGACGTGTTCCTTACCGGATCGACCGGGTGGAGATCGTATTGTATCAGAAACCCCGAGATATTGCCCGGAGTACGGAAGGAAAGCTTTTGTTTCGGGATTTGAAACCTTATTTACAGATATTCGGATATTTTTCTGTAGTGGACAGAGACAACTGGTCCGGTGAAATGTATAAGTACAGAGATGACATACCGGAGAAATACGATGACAGGCCCGTATATGGAATCGGTATGGAGGATAATCCCGATGCGGATACATTGCCGCCAAAGCGGTTGGTGATCGTGCTTTCAGAGAATGAAAAGGAAGAATCATGAAAAAGTTTATCTCTTTTCAGATACACGAGGATTACGGAAAAATCTTCTGGATCAGAGATGACCTGTATCGGGAAAATTACCATAATGTGATCGAACCGCTGATCCATTATCCGGGAGATCGGAGATTTCTGAGTTCTCCGATCTGCGGATGCGACGAGAATCGGATTTAGAATCCTTCCTTCTTACGAACTAATCGTAACTCTCTTCTCTTAATGGCATTATCCCATTCCATGCGTTCCCCGTCGTTCTCTAAAATGAGGCCGGGAACCGGAGTGGGCTTTCCATCGTCGCCCATGGCTACCATGACAAAATAAGCCCGGTTGATAGGGTGTCTGGTACCATCCTGTTCTTCGCGGTAGGTGTCCACGCGGACTTCCATGGAAGTGTGTCCCACATGGGTGACCTTGCCGATCAGCACAATAATATCATTCAGATAAGCGCCGGATTTAAAATACAGGTTATCGATGGCTACGGTGGTAGCGTCTCTGCCGCAGTGACGTCTGGCGGTGGCACCGGCTACTTCGTCGATCCACTCTAACAGTCTTCCGCCGAACAGGCGCCCGAAACCGTTGATATCCGGATGAATGACCACATGCAGCTGATGTGTCTCGGAATCGGAGACTTTTTTCGCGGGAAGTGCACTCGTCTTTTTTTCTGTATTTTCAGTCGTATCTGCTGTATTCATAGTTGTAAAACCTCACATATATTTTGAAATCTAAAATTCTTCACTCAAAACGGCGCAAACAGTAAGTGGGGCAGCGTCTGCACATATATAAAGATAGTATAGCACATTTTGGAAAAAAGTGCCATCCGTATATGATTTTCGGTTTTGGGATATTCTATTGTGTGCAGAAAAAGATCATTTGCAGATCCTTTGATAACTGCCGGGAGCAGAACTTTGCGAAAGGGGAACGGAGATGCTGATCAGACAATTATTGCTCATAGTAACCGGGGCCAGTTACGGCCTGCTGTCGGCAGCCGGAGTGTTTACAGTGCTGGTGGCGGTGGGGCTGATCCCCCGGTTCGCAGGCAAGACCCATACCGCACGTTATGTACTTCTCTATGAGGAAATGGTCATTTTCGGGACGCTGGCGGGATGTTTTGTTACGATTTTCCCAGAGTACAGTCAGTGGGGAAATTATCTGCGGAACACTTCCCGGAACAGATGAGGCTGTGGACGGCAGCGGGCATTGGAGCACAGGCGGTTTTCGGGCTGTTTGCCGGAATGTTCATCGGTTGTCTGGCGCTGGCCATTGCTGAGATGCTGGACAGTATTCCTATTTTTGCCAGAAGAATCTCTTTCCGCCACGGGCTGGGCGGGGCCATTCTGGGGATGGCAGCGGGAAAGATCTGCGGGTCACTGTTTTATTTTGCCACAGAACTGCATCGGACCGTGCAATAAGCAGGGGAATTCTTCCGGAGGAGCAAGTACACAAATGATATGGACAATCTGGGAAAATATGTCTATGCAGAGCAGAAACGGCAGGAAGGGACAGGGTATATGAAGCAGCAGACGGTTTATCTGAAATGTGACAGAAGTGCGGAGGTGCAGGCACAGGATGTTTTCCTGAAAGATGTGGCAGAGATTCGCTGTCAGGATCCGGTATTGCAGGCAAAACTAAAAGCCATCAAAATTTACCATTTTCCAAAGGACGGCGAAAAACGATGTGTGATCAGTTGTCTGAAACTGGTAAGTCTTATGGAAGAAATCTGTCCGGAGATCGATGTGCAGGTGGTTGGAGAGACAGATGTGCTGGTGGAATGGATCTGTGTGAACAGACACAAAGGCTGGCAGCAGTGGATCAAGGCTGCTTTTGTGTGCCTGATTAGCTTTTTCGGTACAGCCTATACGATCATGGCTTACCATAATGATGTGGGGATCAATGAGGTTTTCACGGAAGTGTACCGGATGGCCATGGGTGCTGAACCCGGAGGCTTGAATACGTTGGAAGTATTCTATTCTCTTGGGCTGGCAGCTGGCATTATCGTTTTCTTCAATCATGTCGGTGGCAGGCGCCTGACCAAGGATCCTACCCCCGTCGAAGTCTCCATCAAAAACTACGAGACCGACGTGGATAAGACCCTGATCGAACAAGCAGGAAGAGAAGGAAAAGAGCTGGAAAGCTGACCTTCCCTTATTTTAGCGGAATCATTTCGGAATAAGAGGTATTCCCCTGGGAATCCTTCATGAAGAAGATGCATACGTAATTTTCCGGGTGATCCAGCGGCTGTACCACGGTATGATAATCGCCGGTCAGATCCACATCGAAGCCCATCATCCAGCCGGATTTTTCCCAGTCGAAGAAGTTCAACAGATTACCGTTATCATCCCGGGTCACGTAGCTGCATCTTGCCACTAAGGACATAGTCTCATAGTCATCCAGATGGATCAACTGCTTGCTGGCACTCTGCAATTCCGCATCGTCATGATCCAGAGGAATCGCACTACGGATGATACCATCGGGATATTCGTCGCTGACGACGATCTGTACTTTCGCCGTCTGGGATTCCCAGTTGTCAGTATAATTCATCAGCACCGCATGTGCCAGATAACGATTCTCTGTGTCGCTGATATCGGTCTCTGTCAGGATCATGGGAATATCGGAGAGACCGTCCTGATCCTGCATGTAGACAGCATTATTTTTGTAAGCAGCATGTAAGAAACCATTTTCATCCAGAGTCACACGGGTACTTCCCTGAATGAAGAGATACATATCATCGGCACGTTCGTCTTCCTCCGCGGTAATATAGCCTTCGTCCCTGGCTTTGCAGAGGATGTAGTAGCCGCCGGAGGCAAAGTTCGCCTGCTGTTCGGGGGTCAGCTGCACGGTAATGTCGGATTCATCGTAAGCACCGTCGTTCTGGGTGGTGACGGAAGTCTCCGCATTGGAGATCTCTCGATCTGCCAGCAGGGTGTCACCGTTTTCAATGGCGTAAAAGTCTTCCAGAAAACGGGTGTAATTGGGAGCAAAGTCCAGATAATATAACATTTCAATGCAGGCATCCCGGTAATCCGTATCCGTCTGGTAAGGATAGCAGATAGAGATTCCTCCGGCATTGTCCATGTTGGTGCCAGAATAGACGATACAGTTTTCTACGGCCTCTGTGGCAGCCTGTGCGGCTTCAGAATCATTCCCCACCAGTTCTAACAGATGCAGGACATCCACCATGCCGTAATTCATATCGGAGGAGTAAGTGCCGAAGTCTCTCACCCGGGCACGGTTACGCACCAGTCTGGGGTAATTCTGCACATCCAGAGAAGTGTCCAGTTCCGCAAAATAATCGTTCAGAGCTTCTTCGGCTTCAGCATAGGCGCTCAGATCGACGCAGGAGAGCGTCAGGTCGGAATACAGATTCGGATAGATGTCGAAGACGTATTCCCCGTAATCCATGTAGGAATCCACGATATATTCCCCCATGACATCGCCCGGGATCACCTCATCGGACAGATCTGACAGGAAATCGTAATTCCAGCCCCAACCGGGTTCGGTCTCCTGGGAGGCAATCATATAGTTGGCGTAGGGAGCCAGCACGGAAGCCACTTCCAGGGAACTCATCAGGCAGGCATCAAAGCCGATCCATTCCAGTTTTGTCATGTGTGCACCCACGGAATCTTCCAGCGCCTCGGACAGTTCATCCAGCGTCAGAAGGTCACGGAAATTCTCATCTACACCGTAGCCCAGCACTGGTCCGCCGCCGTGATCCCAGAGGATCAGGCTGTAGGAATCTGCCGGGAAGAAATCAAAACCGTAATTTAAAAAGCTGCTCAAAGTCAGGGGATCCCCCATGTTTTCCGCCGGATAGGTATCCACGGGGACGAAACCGGTGTCGGTCAACAGCAGGACGGTGCATTCGTCACTGGACAGGCCGCGGTCCTGCCATTCGGATGCACCACCGGCATAGACCAGAATATTATTGTGCGCTGTGTCCACTCCGGCCGTTTCCATCTCGTCCAGATCCAGACTGGCATTACCGTAATCGGATTCCAGATCTGAGCCTACCAGATAGACCATGATGGTCTGGACCTCACCGATAGCATCCAGCGAGTCGTAATCCATCTGGGGAATAGGGGTGGAAGACGGCTGTGATTCGGTATGGTAAGTACCATGACCGTGAGACGAGGATGCCTGCGAATTGTTTTGTCCGGCATACTCCAGGATCTGTGCAAATACGCCCATAGGCGTGGTACGGATGCGGCACCCGGTCAGAACCACGGGGACCAGCAGCAGACCCCAAAGGGCCCGTAACTTTTTCCTTGTTCTTTTTTTCATAATAATCTCCCTCATGAAATAAAATTTATACTCATCGCCCATTATCGCATGAAAAAAAAGAGAGCGTCAAACAGTGTAATTGCTTACAATCTGAAAAAATACCAAAGAAAAAACAAAATTCTGGTTCTTTTTTTTCGGAAAAAGATGGGGAGCCGGAATCCGGTGGACAGTCAGAACCACAGGAAAGAAGAAAAGACTTTTTTACAGGAAAACGGTGTGAACCTCATGATCCGGGTACATGACACCGGAATCGGTATGGCCATCACGGATCAGCTGGTACAGCTCATGGGCGGAGAAACCGTCGTAGAGAGTCTGAAAGATAAGGGCTCGGATTTCACCGTGTTTTTTGCAGCTGCCTCTGGCAGAGGAAGGCAGTATCGAAGAGAAAACGACAACAGAGAATCGGGAACAGAATGCGGATAACGCGTTCCGCGGCCGCAGGATCCTGCTGGGCGGAGGTCTATTTCGACGGTATTGGATGGCTTCCGGTGGATGTGACACCGGGGTATTATTATGACGCGGTGAAATTGCAGCAGATGGTGGCGACACCGGATATGGTGCACAAGACATTGGCAGAAGATCATAATCTTATGGATGCGGAACAGATCACGGATACCGGAAATGATATGGATACCGCCGTGGCAGAGATCGCGGAGCTGCTGAGAAGTCTGTTTTTATGGAAGAAAACTGTGTTAAAAGAAAATTTGTAAATAGAAGCATACATAAAAAGAGTGAAAAAGGACATTCTGTTATCAGAGAGAGCAGTCACAGAGTCTGCCTGCCGTGCAAGCGGCCGGGCGGCGGAAAGGCATGGTACATCTATGAAACAGGAAGAAACAAAACAGGGCAATCAGCAGAAGATGCAGAAAGAGACCCCGCATATGTCCGGGAATCCGGCACAACCGGATGTACAGCAGAAGCAGGAATACGAACAGTATGTCAAATCGGTGACTCCCACCCACAATCTGTGGGCACAGATGGGAAAAGCGTTTCTGACCGGTGGGATCATCTGCTGTATCGGGCAGGGAATCCTGAACTATACCGGCAATGTGCTGGGAATGGATCCCCAGACGGCAGGCAGCTGGTGTTCCCTGATCCTGGTGTTTGCATCGGTGGTACTCACGGCACTGCATATTTATCCCAAGATCGTCAAATGGGGAGGTGCAGGAGCCTTAGTGCCCATCACCGGCTTTGCCAATTCCGTGACAGCCCCGGCGGTGGAATACCAGAAAGAAGGCCAGGTATTCGGTATCGGCTGCAAGATATTCACCATTGCAGGACCTGTGATCCTGTACGGAATTTTCGCCAGCTGGGCATTGGGACTGATCTGCTGGGTGCTGCAGATGTTCGGGATCCAATTGTAAGTTGAACTGAAATAGAAAACAGTGTAAAATGACTTTGTCCGGACGCGGTTTCGGGCAAAGTTTTTTTATGAAATGTTAAAGGAGAGATTACCATGCAGATAGGAAAAGAGATGGCGATCCCGTCCATCCTGAAGATCGGAAACGGGGCATTAGGTAAGATCGGTGGTTATTTAAAAACGGAAGGTCTGGATCAGGTAGTGTTATTTTTCGGTAACGGACTGATCGATATGTTCGGAGAGCTGGTCATGAATTCACTGAAGGAAGCGGACGTGAATGTTCTGGAATACAATGAATTGGATACGGTGGATATTGACGATATCATTACGCTGGCTTTCGCAATTCCCAACAAGGCAAAGGCGGTGATCTCTATCGGTGGAGGCAAGGTCATCGATGCCGGAAAATATGCGGCATTTCTGCGGAACCTTCCTTTTATCAGTGTGCCGACTTCCAGTTCAAGCGACGGCTTTTCCAGTGCCAGCGCATCCCTTCTGGTGCAGGGAAAGCGTACTTCGGTCCCTGCCAGACTGGCTTATGGCATTATCGTGGATACCCAGGTGATCCGTACCGCTCCGGAGAAGTTCATTTACTCCGGCATCGGAGATATGATTTCCAAAATCACGGCACTCTATGACTGGATTTTCGAAGAAAAGGCCGGCTGCGGTGAGGTGAATGATTTTGCTGTGATGATCGCAAAGAAAGCGGTGAACAGCTTCGTTCGTACCCCTTATGAGAGCATCAAGGACGAGCTGTTCCTAAAAGAACTGCTGGATTCTCTGGCCATGAGCGGTATTGCCAACGAGATTGCCGGCAGCAGTGCCCCTACCAGCGGAAGTGAGCACCTGATTTCCCATGCATTGGATAAGATCCTGGAAGTGCCGCAGCTTCATGGCATCCAGGTAGGTATTGCCACCTATATCATGGCAAAGGTACAGGATCACCGTTACATCCGTGTCAGCACGGTACTTAAAGATACCGGATTCTGGGATTACGTGGCAACCTTACATATGAAGAAGGCCGATTTCCTCAAAGCCATCGACATGGCTCCCACCATCAAACCCCACCGCCATACCTATCTCCACGAGGAAGAATACCGCAAAGCAGCAAAGAAACTGGTGCTGGAAGATGAAGTCCTGAACCGGGTACTGGAGGATTGACGGAGTTTATAAAGAGTTTATACTTTTTTTCTTGCAAACATAAAAGGTTGCGTTATAATGTTAGATGGCTAACAAAAATGGTTAGCTATCTAACATTTTTATTTACGCGAGCAACGAGCCAAAGTCCGTGCTTGCACGAGACCTTGGCGACTGCCGCGATAACTTGAGAAACTCGCGAAGCGTGTTTCTCATAGTTTGCGCGAGTAGAGAGGAAAATCCCATGCTGGCATGAGGATTTGACGAACACCGCATTAGAGGCATAGGAGATAAGGAGGCAGGATGAACGAGGAGACAAGTGTACTGACGAACCGTCAGCTTGGATTTGAGATCAAGGCCGCCAACAACATGATCCGCCGGAAGATCGATGCGATCTTTGCTCAGATGGAAGGAAATGAAATCAACGGAATGCAGGGGCCGCTGTTGGGATATCTGTATCACAAGAGCCGGAACGGCGATGTATATCAGAAGGATGTGGAGAAGGAATTCCGAATCCGCAGATCCACGGCAACGGTAATGCTCCAAAATCTGGAACAGAAGGGCTATATCGTCCGGGTGGCATCCACGGAGGATGCCCGACTGAAAAGGATCCTGTTGACGGAGAAAGCGATCGAGCATCACAATCTGATCGAAGAGCAGATCCGGGATTTCAACCGAGAGCTGGAGAACGGTATTACCGAAGAAGAGAAGCAGACATTCTTAACTATTTTAGATAAGATGATGCAGAATCTGGGACAGGACAGCAGGCGGACCGGACGTTGTAACGGGCCATGCCGGAACGAGTGATGCTGGCAGTCATGCATAACAGAGAGGTTACAAAACATTTATTATAGGATAGAAAAATACAAGAAAGGAAACCAGCTATGATCAAAACATTAGCAAAACAGATCAAGGAATATAAGAGTGCATCTCTTGTAACTCCTATTTTCATGATCCTGGAAGTAGCCATGGAAATGGTGATTCCGCTCCTGATGGCATCCATCATTGATGACGGCGTGCAGGCGGGAGATATGAAACATATTTTTGCCATCGGTTGTTACATGATCCTGGCAGCTATTGTCGGATTGTTCGCCGGTGTCATGGGTGGTAAATACGGTGCGAAAGCATCCACCGGTTTTGCCAGAAATTTAAGAGAGGCCATGTATGAGAACATTCAGACCTTCTCTTTCTCCAACATTGATAAGTTCTCCACGGCAGGACTGGTCACCCGTATGACCACGGATGTTACCAATATCCAGAACGCTTACCAGATGCTCTTACGTATGTGCTTCCGCGCACCGGTCAGCCTGATCTGTGCTATGCTGATGGCGTTCCTGATCAATGCAAGAGTGGCAAGTATTTATCTGGTGGCGGTAGTGTTCCTTGGAATCGTTATCATTTTTATTATGAGAGCAGTGTCCAAGTATTTCAGTGAAGTATTCAAGAAATACGATGATTTAAATGCCAGCGTACAGGAGAACGTAGCCGCACAGCGTGTGGTAAAGGCTTATGTGCGTGAGGACTATGAGATCGACAAGTTCCATAAGGCCAGCTACAACATCTACAAGATGTTCAAAAAAGCAGAATGTACCATGACTTATGTATGGCCGGTAATGCAGTTTACCGTATACGGCTGTATCCTTGGAATCAGCTGGCTTGGCGCTCACATGATCGTTGCCAGCCAGTTGACTACCGGTGAACTGATGAGCCTGCTGACCTATTGTATGACGATTCTGATGAACCTGATGATGTTAGCCATGATCTTCGTTATGATGACCATGAGCGCTGCCAGCGGAAAGCGTATCGCGGAAGTATTAAATGAAAAGGCGGACATCACCAACCCCGAACAACCTGACTACGATGTGACAGACGGTAGTATCCGTTTTGATCATGTGACCTTCCGCTATAACAAACAGAGTGAGAAGCCGGTACTGGATGATTTGAACTTTGAGATCAAAGCCGGAGAGACCATCGGTATTCTGGGTGGTACCGGTAGTTCCAAGACCAGTCTGGTGAACCTCATCAGCCGTCTGTATGATGTAAATGAGGGTACGGTCTATGTCGGCGGTAAGGATGTCAGAAGCTATGATCTGGAGACTCTGCGTAACGAAGTATCTGTAGTATTACAGAAGAACGTGCTGTTCTCCGGTACCATCTTAGAGAATCTCCGTTGGGGCGACGAGAATGCTACTGAAGAGGAATGCATCCGTGCCTGTCGTCTGGCCTGCGCCGATGAATTTATTGAGAAGATGCCGGAAAAATATAATACCTATATTGAACAGGGCGGAAGTAACGTATCCGGCGGACAGAAGCAGAGACTGTGTATTGCCAGAGCACTGCTGAAAAAGCCGAAGGTACTGATTCTGGATGACTCTACCAGTCCCGTGGATACCGCTACCGATGCGAAGATCCGTAAGGCATTTGCTACGGAGATCCCCGGTACGACGAAAATCATCATTGCACAGCGTATCTCCAGTATTCAGGATGCAGATCGTATCATCGTTATGGATAACGGTAAGATCGATGCATTTGCACCTCACGAAGAACTGCTTCGTACTAATGAGATCTATAAGGAAGTATATGAAGCCCAGACCCAGACGGGTGGCGGCGACTTTGATGAGAATGGAGGTGAGTCATAATGCCAGGACCTATGGGCGGCGGAATGCGTGGACCCGGCAGAAGAATGCAGGGCCGTACACGTATTGAGAATCCGGGAAAAGTATTTAAACGACTGATGGCGTATATCTTTAAAAATTACGGCATTCACTTTATCTTTGTGTTGGTCTGTATTGTACTGAGCGTTGTGGCAAGCATTCAGGGTACTCTGTTCATGCAGAGACTGATCGATGACTATATCATGCCCATGATCGGACAGAAGACTCCTGACTTTGGCAATCTGTTCCGGGAAATTGTCCGTGTGGCTGGTTTTTATCTGGTCGGTGTGGCGGCCACTTATGCTTACAACCGTATCATGGTAACCATAACTCAGGGAACACTGAAGAATCTCCGTGATGATCTGTTCGAACACATGGAAAAGCTGCCGATCAAGTATTTTGATACCCATTCCCACGGCGATATCATGTCCATTTACACCAATGATATTGATACTTTACGTCAGATGATCAGCCAGAGTATCCCGCAGGTATTTTCCAGCTTCATCACCGTAGTCGGTACCCTGGGAAGTATGCTGGTATTAAGTGTGCCTCTGACAGCAGTCAGTCTGATCATGGTGGCACTGATGATGTTCGTCACTGGTAAGGTAGCGGGCTTAAGCGGAAAATATTTCGTAAAGCAGCAGAAGAATATCGGTAAAGTCAACGGTTACATTGAGGAAATGATGGAAGGCCAGAAGGTCGTCAAGGTATTCTGCCATGAAGATAAGAGTCTGGAGGAGTTCAAGGCTCTGAATGATGAACTGTGCGACAGCGCATACAATGCGAATAAGTTCGCAAACCTGATGGGACCCATCAATGCCCAGCTGGGTAACTTAAGCTATGTGGTATGTGCTATCGTCGGTGGTGCCATGGCGCTGGGTGGTTTCGCAGGACTGACGCTGGGTAAGCTTGCCAGCTTCTTAACTTTTAACAAGAGCTTCAACATGCCTATCAGCCAGGTCAGCCAGCAGCTGAACAGTATCGTTATGGCACAGGCTGGTGCCAAGAGAGTCTTTGATCTGCTGGATGAAAAAGTAGAGACTGACGAAGGCTATGTAACTCTGGTACGTGCGAAAAAGGCAGACGGCAAGATCGTAGAGTGTCCCGATAGAACCGGAATGTGGGCATGGAAGCATGTACATCAGGCGGATGGATCTGTAGATTATATTGAATTACAGGGTGAAGTGGTATTCGACGATGTGGACTTCGGTTACAATGATGACAAGATCGTGCTGCATAACATCGAGATGTATGCAAAGCCCGGTCAGAAGATCGCATTCGTAGGCTCCACCGGTGCCGGCAAGACCACGATCACGAACCTGATCAACCGTTTTTATGATATTCAGGATGGTAAGATCCGTTACGACGGCATCAATATCAACAAGATCAAAAAAGCGGATCTGCGGAAGTCTCTGGGTATCGTATTGCAGGATACCCATTTGTTCACCGCTACCGTTATGGACAATATTCGTTTCGGTAAGCTGGATGCTACAGACGAGGAAGTCATTGCCGCAGCAAAACTGGCTAACGCGGATACCTTTATCCGTCAGCTTCCGGATGGTTACAACACAGTCCTCACCGGTGACGGTGCGAACTTAAGCCAGGGTCAGAGACAGCTGCTTTCTATTGCCAGAGCAGCCGTAGCGGATCCTCCGGTACTGATCCTGGATGAGGCTACCAGCTCTATCGATACCCGTACCGAGAAAATTGTACAGGACGGCATGGATAAGTTGATGAAAGGAAGAACCACTTTCGTCATCGCCCACAGACTTTCTACTGTCAAGAACAGTGACTGCATCATGGTTCTGGAACAGGGCCGCATCATCGAGCGCGGCAACCACGATGAACTCATCGCCCAGAAGGGCAGATATTATCAGTTGTATACCGGTAATGCGATCGCTGAGGGGGGTAAGTGAATAGATATGCTATACCAAAAAACAGTGCCTGGATTGGCACTGTTTTTTATATGAAGTATTTTATAAAGAGGACTTAACCTGAGATCAATACCCAGGTATCCCGCCAACGCAAGTATTTTATTACAAAATCCACATCCACCGGCTGCCCGGACAATACCGGATAGAACAGCAGGAACAGGGCAAACGCCACCGCAGCATAAGCGCAGCAGACGATGATGAAGGTGCGGTCAGACATATGCTTCTTCCACTGCATCAGGCTGTACACGATCATCAGCACTACAAAAGGAACACTGGGGAAATAGTGGTAGATGAAGGTAATTCTGGTGACGAAGAACCAGGGCAGGTACTGCGCCAGGTAGCCGACTGCGAGGAAAGCAGCTGCTGCATATTCTCTGTGGGACAGGGTGGTCGCAGTATCTGTGGAGCACTCTGTTTGTGTGTGTCCTGTCAGAGAACAGAGAAACGCATTGTTGCGAATTAACAGGTACAGGATGTAAATAAATGCCAGAATACCGATCCACCATACAACAGGATTGCCGAAAGCACTGATTCCCTCTTTGACTGCATCGGTCAGATATCCGGAATAGTACCAGATCGGGCGGACCATAGTGGGCCACTGATACCAGGAAGAGGAATAAGGATGCGTTGCCTCCAGGCCGCTGTGATAGTTGAACATGGAAGTCTGGTTGGTCAGCATACGGTCAAAAAGTCCCGGATGGGAATTGTCTACAAATGGCAGGTAGGACAACAGATAGATCACTGCCGGAACCAGCACGAAAAAGGTCAGGCAGAAGTCGATCGTCTTTACCGTATAATCCGGGAATTTCTTTACAATCTGCTGATGCTCCATGCCGTTGGTGCTTTTTCCGGGATGGGCTTTGGCATAGAGGTATTCCCGGTAGCGTCGCAGCAGATGCGCAAAAAACAGCAGTGCCAGTCCACAGCCCGCATAGATACCGGTCCATTTGCTGGCAATTCCCAGTCCCATGCAGATGCCGCATAAGCCCAGAGGCACAAAGGTCTTATACAACGGTGTATCGTAAAAACTCATAGAACAATAGTAGTACATAAAATAGTACATTGCAATCACAAAGAATGTGATATAAACATCGATGGTGGCAATCCTTGTCTGCGTAAAATGCATAAAATCAAAGGCAAACAGGAAGCAGGCCAGAGCTGCCGCAGGAGTATTCCTTGTCATTTTTTTCCCCAGCAGGTAGATAAACGGCAGCATGGCAATGCCGAACAGAGTACCCATGATACGCCAGCCGAAAGGATTCATTCCAAAGATGGCAACACCCAGGGCGATGAAGATCTTGCCCAGAGGCGGGTGGGTATTTTCGTAGGTCGGCAGGCCGTGAAGGAACTCGTAAGCCGTGCGTGCGTGATAGATTTCATCGAAATACATGCTGTTGCGGAAGGAATAGCGTTCCGGGTACAGATCGCTTTCGTCAAACAGTGTAGGGTAGGCATCTGCGTTCAACGGGCGTGTGATGTTGCCATTCGCGTCCAGGAAGACCAGTTCAATCAGAGAGGCATCATTATCCGTCAATGACAGACGCAGATATCTGGTTGTGGCAGACATATCAAGTACTGTTTTCTGTGGCCTGTGTCAGCAGATCCTGCAGGGAGACATCCTGCCAGGTGAAGACATTGTTTAAAATGATCTCACCGAGATAAGTCCAGGAGTCTTCGGCATTACTTTTGACATCCATCCCAAAATGTCGCTGGTGCCAGGGAGCCAGATAACTGGCCATAGTCACAGGCAGCGCATCTTCGGGGAATTCAGCTCGATGGCCTGTAATTCTCCCGACATATCGTAAGTTGTTGTCGGAGCTTTGCGGTCTCCCAGATCATAGAGGGCAAAGCAACTGTACAGAATACCGATTGCCAGCAACAGGCACAGATCCGGTTTCGTGAAATGGATTCTCTCTTCGGAAGGAATGGGCTCCAGGGGAGAGAGAAAATATTCTCGAAGTCTTTGTCCGAGTCCTGCGGCAGATCTTGTGGAAGCAGTATGCCCGGAAGCTCTACGGCCTATCGTGGGCTGCGGCTTTGCATCGGTGGCAGCTCCTGCTTCACCGTGAACATAATATTTCCAGATGATCTTATAGAAATAATACAGGCAGCACAACATTCCGGCAGATACCAGCAGAATGATGGGAGCCTTGCGGTCATAATTCTGCGGATCGTAATGGTACAGCACATTGGCGGTGTTGTAAAAATGCAGCACTGCAAATCCACTGAAGCATTTCCAGAGAGGTGTAGAGGGCCGGTACAGGCAGCAGAAAAGCAACAGGGCCAGAGCGGGATACATATAACGCTCATGCATACGGACGGAGAACAGGAACATCGTCAGGATGATAAAGGCACCGAGACAGAAATATCTTGAAGGCTCTTTCCGGCAGCGGGCTGCAATAAGGAAGGTAAAGAGCACGATCAGCAGGATCACGATAGTGCCCCAGGTCTTACAGGGCAGGAAGAGGAAAATCGTGTTCTGGTCGATCCAGTTCATTCCTAATAGTCCCCAGAAATTGTAGGCATTGATGGCTGCATATTCATAGGATCCCAACGTTGAAGTATATTGTGAGATCGCAGCGGTTAATCCGAAAGGAGCGCACAGAAGGAACATTCCGCAGATGACAGACAGACCACCACATAAGTTATAGAAAAATTTCCTCCAGGAAAAATCATGTAAGAATACATGATCCCAGATCCCTGCCAGGAGTACCGGCGTGAAGATCAGCATCTGTGGTTTCAACAGGATACCCAGACCGTAGACCGCATAGGCAGGAAGCATGTTTCCCTCCATGAGGAACAGACACATGAGGATGACCATCAGTGTGTATACGGAATCCACCTGCCCCCAGCAGGAAGAATTCAGAATGATTGCCGGCTGGAACAGATATGCGGAGGAAACAAAGATTCCCTGCAGCTCGGAAAAATGCAGCCGTTTTACCGCCTCTCTGTAGAGTAGGAAACCGCAGGCAATATCACACAGAATCGCCGGCATTTTTAACAGTAAAATATGCAGATCGGAATAATAAGGAATCTGCAGCAGAGAGCGTAACGCTCCGACCAGATACAATACATACATGAAACCGGGCGGATAGTCCGTAAACGTCTCGGCGGAGTAGAATTGTCCGGGACCTAAAGTGAAGATCCGGTCAGCCCAGGCTGCAAAACAGGCGATATCATTACTGAAGCCGTGGGTGGTGTATGCAAGGAGCAGGCGCAGAAGCAGGGCACCTCCAAATACAAGCAACAGAAGAGAACGCCGGCTGCCGGTATTGCGGAAATGAGAACTGTTCTGAAAGCCTGTATAGCAGACACCGCACAAAAGCAGTGAAAGCAGTGCAAAAGATGTATCATAAGATTTTATTCCCCCAATAGTTTCTTATTTAAAGTTATACCTTAAAAATATCAAAAATAACTCTTTCGTAAAGACGAATGCGGAAAAATAAGGTATAATCATTAACAAATTATAACGATTCTTGCAGGAAGGGGAAACTGGCATGAAAAATAAAAAGCGGAAAATGCGATCACAGCAGTGCTGGCGGCAGCGGTACTGGTGACCGGAGGAATGAGTCTGCATTCTTATCTGTCAGAACAGAGAGCAAAAAATGAATACGATGCCATCCGCCAGGAGGTGGTGGCAGAGCCTGCGGCGGGGGAAACACAGGAAGAGATTGCGGAGAAAAATTATCCGGAGCTGCAGATCGACTTTGCCGAACTTATCAGGACCAACCCGGATTTTCGTGGATGGCTCTATTTTCCGGCATTGGACATCAGTTATCCGGTGGTACAGGGGGAGGACAATGACTATTATCTGAAGCATTCCTTCGAGGGGGAGAGTGTGAATGCTGGATGCATTTTCATGGACTGTGGGGCTTCAGCAGACTGGTCAGACAGGAATACCTTTGTATTCGGACATAATATGCGGGATGAGAGCATGTTTGGGGCTTTTAAAAATTTGCTGAAGGGGACGGCAAGCTGCGAGGAGAATCCTTACTTCTATATATACACGGAAGATAAAGTCTACATTTATGAGATTTTTTCCTATTATGAAACAAAGAGTACCAGTGACCGTTTTGCCACGTTTACCTCAGATGCCTCCTATGATGATTATGTGCAGTGGGCCACGGAACATTCCCTGTATGCTTCAGATGCAGACTTAAGTGACAGGGGAAATATCGTATCCCTATCTACCTGCTACGGCTCATCCGGTACAAAAAGGCGGGCTCTGATCCATGGAGTCCTGACAGAAACGGCTGCATACTAAGGCTTGTGTTACAAAAATAAAAAATGATACTGAAAAGACTAAAAAAATAATAAAAATCTGAACCTTTTTTGAAATGGCGTCAGTCTTAATAATTGTAAAGAGGAACGAAAACGTTTAAAGACGTTGAAACACGCAGTTTCATTGAGGGAGAAATCAGATGAGCAGATTTGGTAGGTATGTAAGGGAAAAAGTGGTAAAGGTTCTGGTGACAGCACTGGTTGTAGGTTCTGTTGCAGGGAACGAGGGGATTACTGTGCAGGCAGCAGGCGCGAAGTTGAATGATCCGTTTTCTTTCGTATTATACACGAATGAATTTGTATCCTCAAATCTGGACCATATTGAGGGAAATGCCGCAATTAAAGAATTAAAGGTTTCCATGGTAAGCTATGGGGGAAAATCTTATCTGGGAGATCTTTCTGCTCCGAATCAGATTCTTAAATATACAGCGTCAGGCAGAACAGACGAAAAGGAACTGATAATTCCCCTTACTAATTCTGACGGAACCCAGAACTCTGTTGAGCGGGAAGTGACTGGACAGGGTTATAATATTATAGCTGGTGAAAATAAATTATATACTGGAAATCTTCTGAAGAACTGTGAGGTATGGGATACAGATATTGCATCTGAGATCAGCAATGTCCTGGCAGGTAATATGGTACAGAAAAGCAAAGATTTATATGCTATGGCGAATGAAGACAGCGATACACAACTGGTATTGAATGTAACAAGTGCTGAGTTAAATACCAGGATGGAAGACTATGACAAAGAGATCACCGGCGCAGCTTTTTATGGAAAAACAGTTGTGGTAAATGTAAGTGATTCCGGTACAGTGAATATTACCGGCTGGATGAATGCGCATGGTGCAAAAAAGCAAGCATTGGAACATCAGCTGTGGGCAGACAGAATTATTTGGAACTTTGGCAATGCAACAGAAGTTAATGTAAATTCTATTTTCGGATATATTCTGGCTCCGAATGCAACTGTCTATAATGGTGGAACTGTTGTCGGAGGCATCATAGCGGATAAGTATAAGCAGGGTGGAGAGATTCACTGTCCGTGCGAACCGGATGAGCCGGAACCTACGCCGACACCGACGGTACCGGTGGTAACCGAAGAGCCTACGCCGACACCGACGGTACCGGTGGTAACCGAGGAACCTACGCCTACGCCGACGGTACCGGTGGTAACCGAGGAGCCTACGCCGACACCGACGGTACCGGTGGTAACCGAGGAGCCTACGCCGACACCAACGGTACTGGTGGTAACCGAAGAGCCTACGCCGACACCGACGGTACCGGTGGTAACCGAGGAGCCTACGCCGACACCGACGGTACCGGTGGTAACCGAGGAACCTACGCCTACGCCGACGGTACCGGTGGTAACCGAGGAGCCTACGCCGACACCGACGGTACCGGTGGTAACCGAGGAACCTACGCCTACGCCGACACCAACGGTACCGGTGGTAACCGAGGAGCCTACGCCTACGCCGGTAGTAACCGAGGAGCCTACGCCTACGCCGGTAGTAACCGAGGAACCTACGCCTACGCCGGTAGTAACCGAGGAACCTACGCCTACGCCGGTAGTAACCGAGGAGCCTACGCCTACGCCGGTAGTAACCGAGGAGCCTACGCCTACGCCGGTAGTAACCGAGGAGCCTACGCCTACGCCGGTAGTAACCGAGGAACCTACGCCTACGCCGGTAGTAACCGAGGAACCTACGCCTACGCCGGTAGTAACCGAGGAGCCTACGCCTACGCCGGTAGTAACCGAGGAGCCTACGCCTACGCCGGTAGTAACCGAGGAGCCTACGCCTACGCCGGTAGTAACCGAGGAACCTACGCCAACCGCAACACCAACCGCAACACCTGACACCCCGGATGAACCCGATACTCCGGATGATACACCAGATGATCCCGGCACCCCGAATGATCCCGGTACCCCGGCAGATCCCGGCACACCGGCCGGTGGAATCCCGGATACCCCGCAGGTACTTGGTGCAAGACGCCGCAGAATGGTGACCATCGAGGATGAGACAGTTCCCTTGGCGGACAGAGCAGTCCTCGGAGCATCCAGACGACCGCAGACCAGCGATGACTCCGATGCCTGGAATCTGGGCTTTGCCTTTTCCCTGACGAGTCTGGGAGCATGGCTTGTTCTTAAGCGAAAAGAACATTAAACAGGAACGGAACGACAGCCGATCTTAGCTGTAAAAGTATAAAAGGCTCAGAATCTTGAAAAATTTTTCAAATTCTGGTCCTTTTTTCCATTTGGCGTAGTCTTACTTATTAGGAGAGTAAAAAGAAGTAATAAAAACAGAAATACTGGTTTTGAGGGGAAACAGAAATGAAGTTAAAAAACGTAATACAGACCAAACTGGCAAAAACTCTGGTAGCGGCACTGATGATCGGCAGCATCTCCAACACCGGATTTACGGTACAGGCGGAAGAAGCAACGCAGAATGAGCAGAACGATGTTGTTGAAATGGCAAGTGCAAGCGGAAACGACAGCGTTGTTGCTGTAAAAGAGAAAACCTATCCCACCATCAAAACGGTGATTCTTGCTGGAGGCACCATGGCAAAATATGTGGGAGGACAGGTAGCCAGCCCCAACGTATGGCCCAATAATTACAAGCCGGCAAACGGAGATTTTTCATTGTTTGCAGGTCATAAGATGACTTTGGATGATGCTGAAACCTTTAAATATCTTTCTGTGGATAATACAGGGGTAGATGCCGAAGGAAAGTTAACCGGAAGTAACGGGGCAAGCTGGCAGTGCGTTGGATTCGTAGCATTAGATGTAAACAAATATTCTGACTGCAAGCCCGCAGATTTGTTACACTATGTTTATTACGGTGGAGACAGCGAAGGCACTTCCTATTATAAAGAAAACTGCGGAAAAACCCTTGAGGATGTAAAACAGTATGTGAATGACAACAACGGCGTCTTGTATGGTGAAAATGTAACGGAAAGTTTTATGGATCAGTTGCTCACCACCGGTCGATCCTTCAGTGGAGTCACCATTGCCACGGTATGGTATGTGACCACACCCACAGAGACCTGGATCAATTATGACGGATACGATTACAGGATTCCCGGGGTATCCGCAGTAGATTATTATGAATATCCCACGGGAACGGTAACTTTTGAACAGAATGAGAACGGCGCAGTGTTCCATTATATTTCCGAAGGTATTACCATTACTACAACTCCGGAACTGGAACAGCATTGGGAAAGCGGCACCGGCAGGGTGACCTATGATGCAACGATCACCATTACGATCCACAGCAATGCCCCGGACAAGGTAAGAATCAATCTGTCCGATGCCATCGGTTATCTGAACGGTACCGTGGCAGGAGGAAATGCGGCAGAGCCCGGAGATACCCTGTACTACAACATAAAGCTGGTAAATGAGAGTAATAAGGAGTATCAGTATGATCCTGCAAAGGCCACGATCGGTACGATCCCGGCAGCGCCTAAGGCAGGAGAGAAAGTAACGGTTCTGTCCAGTGGTTTTGAAGGTTATGAGATCGGTGAAGTGGGAGCGTTCTGTACATTGCCCCGCCGTATTTTAAATGCTCCGTTACGGGATCTCGGAATCACCGCAGGTAAGGTTACGGATGCGATTGTCGGAGAGGCTCTTTTGAAAAAAGGATATGGCAGCGAAGAAATGAAGCCGGAAGAGGTTACGCAGAGCTGCCTGGCACAGTATTACTTAGACTGGTTCAACAATACTTCCAGAGAAGAAGGAAATAAGGTCTACGGCTTTTCAGAACTTACGGCAGAGGAACTGGCAATCCTGACCAACGGAACCGCCGATACCACAGTAGCGGAGAGCTGTTCTGCAGTAGCAGATGCTTTATATTACACGACATATCATAATGTATATACTTTTGACGGTGAAGGTCTGTATGACCGGATGCTGAAAAACGGACAGGAAGGTTCCTATGCAGATACTCGGGTATCCGACCTGTTAAAGGACGGAGAAGTGAAGATCACCACTAACCTTAACGGTGTGTTGGCCAACAACGGCTATCAGATGACCAGATACGGCTTCGGAATGCAGTTTGAATTGTCCAGAGAGCCGGAGGTTACTCCGCCCGTGACTACCAGCCCGGAACCGACTCCCAGTGCTGCTCCGGAGCCTACGCCGACAGGCACACCGGATACCACACCCACGACGCCGACCACTACTCCGACCGCACCCCCGGATACTCCGGACGATTCGGATGATTCCGATACCCCGGATACTCCCGGTACACCGTCTGAGCCGGCAACCCCGGTAACACCTCAGGTGCTTGGTGTAAGACGTCAGCGGGTTGTAAGCATTACCGATGATCCTACACCATTGGCGGACAGAGCAGTCCTGGGAGCTTCCAGAAGACCCAGGACCGGCGATGATTCCAATACATGGAATCGGGGCTTTGCCCTTTCCTTGACAGGGCTGGGAGCATGGCTTATTATTAAGAAGAAGCAATCATAACGAATAAACATATATTTACTATAAACAATCAAGGAAAGAAGAGGTAGAACAAATGAAAAAAAGATGGATGAGTCTTGTTCTGACAGTCATCATGGTGCTGAGCCTTGCAGGCTGCGGCAAGAGTACAGAATTATCCTCTGTAAGCCGTGATCCTGCCACGGATGACGGAACTGTCTGGTTCGATGAAGAGGCAGTGGCACTGGCGGGTTCTGTGAGAAAAGCCGGTATGAGTGAAGCTGAGCTGGCCCGTGCAGATGAACTTCGTGCCATGGCTATCGATGCGTTGGATATTGTAAACGCGAAGAGAGCAGAGAACGGCCTGGCAGCACTGAACTGGAGCAACGGTCTGGAGTCCTGCGCTATGGTAAGAGCAACCGAAGCAGCTTCCAAGTTCTCCCATACCAGACCCAACGGTAAGGACTGGTACACAGTGAACAGTGAACTGATGTGGGGCGAGAATCTGGCGAAGGGCTATGATTCCGCACAGAGTGTAGTAGATGCCTGGATGGCTTCTCCTACACACGCAGCGAATATCCTGGCAGGCGATTTTACCACCTGCAGCATTGCGGTCTATGAGACCAATGGCAAGTTGTATTTTGCCCAGGAGTTCGGCTATTAACAGGGTATTTCTTATCATGAGGGGATAGAGATAAATGACAGGAGAGAGTTGATATTCTTAACGGAATATTAACTCTTTTTGGGCTTCAAAAGATAGAAAATTTTCCTGAATCATGGTAAAATAAAATCGACATATAAAATTGAGTATCTCTGCAGAAGATCACTGTTCCAAATGAGGGAGATGAATGGAATATCCGGGTGCTGCCGGACAAGTGGTCACTTCACAGAGTACAGGAAAATAAAGCATATAATAAAAATGCAGCGCAGAAATGAGGACATATGAGTACAAAAGCATCACAGAAGGGCACAAAGGGGCAGACACCCGGCATGACGACGATCCGGGAACGTCTGCAGAAGGCAATCAGCAGGTTGGTAGTGTTCTCGATTATTCCGTTGGTCATCCTTACCGTGATCCTGAATCTGTCCAGTACCATGAGAACACTGGAAGGCGATATGCTGGTGGTGGCAGAGATCTCTGCAGACCGTATCAAAGAGGAACTACGGGTGACAACAACGATCGTATCCGAACTCGGATGCAGCTATCAGCTGTCTTCTCCGGTATTTACCCAGGAGCAGAAGCAGCAGTATATCAACCAGCGTGTGGAAGCTTATGGAATGGTCAGAGGCAAGCTGATCGGCTCCAACGGTATCTGTGCTTATGACGGAACCGATTATAGTGACCGTGATTATTTTAAGAGATCCATGCAGGGAGAGGTCGTGGTATCGGATCCCGTGATTGCAAAGACAGACGGTAAGCTCAGCGTTATCATTTCCGCACCTGTATATGCAGACGGAGATAAGAATGGTGATATTGTCGGCGTGGTATTCGTTGTGCCGGATCCGGAGTTCTTAAATGATATTGCTGCGGCAGTCTCTGTCAGTAAGAATTCCGAGTGCTATCTGTTGGGAGAAACGGGTATCACCATTGCTCACTGTGATTCTGCGATTGCCCAGGAGCAGAAGAGCAACATTGAACTGTCTCAGACGGACAGATCTTTGCGGGGAATTGCAAAGGTAGAGCAGAAGATGATGACCGGAGCAACCGGATATGGCACTTATATGAAAGGCGGAACCCTCACAATACAGGCTTATGCACCAATAGAAGGAACCAATGGATGGAGCGTGGCAGTAAATGCACCACTGACAGATTTCCTTGGTTCTACCGTTGTATGTATTGTCATTGGTGTAGCAATAGGTGCTGCAGCTTTATGTTTCAGTGTGCGCAGGGCAAAAAAGATCGGTCAGGCGATCGGTGAACCGGTGGCAAAGTGTACCGAGAGATTACGTCTGTTGGCTGAGGGCGATCTGCATACTCCGGCACCAGTGATCCGGACACAGGATGAGACACAGATCCTGGCAGAGGCTACCGCCGCATTATCCGGTAACCTGCAGAAAGTGATTGGCGATGCGGATTATCTGTTGGGAGAGATGTCACAGGGCAATTTTGCACTGACTACAGGTTGCGCAGAAGCCTATGTGGGAGACTTTCAGGGACTGTTGGAATCTATCCGTAAGCTGAACCATAAGCTCAGTGAGACACTTAATGAGATCAAGACGGCAGTGGGACAGGTATCTCTGGGGGCAAACCAGATGGCAGATGCTGCCCAGGGACTTGCGGAGGGTGCTACCGACCAGGCCGGTTCCGTAGAGGAACTGCAGGCTACCATCACGAATGTAACCGAGATCGTGGAGAAGAATGCCAAGGCACTGGGAGGTTCTTACCAGAAGGCTATGGATTACCAGCAGCAGGCGAAGGACAGCGGAGAGGAAATGAAGGGTCTGACGGATGCCATGCAGCGGATCAACGATACTTCCAGGCAGATCAGCGATATTATCGGTGAGATTGAGGACATCGCATCCCAGACGAATCTGTTGTCCCTGAATGCAGCCATTGAGGCAGCCAGAGCAGGAGAGGCCGGAAGAGGCTTTGCAGTGGTTGCGGATCAGATCCGTAAGCTGGCAGATGACAGTGCACAGTCTGCGGTACATACCAGAGAATTGATTGAGACTTCCCTGCAGGAGATTGAGCATGGCAACCAGATCACGGACAAGACAGCCGAAGCATTGCAGAAGGTCGTGGAAGGCATTGAGGATCTGGCCAACGAGTCCAAGAAAGCCATGGAAGAATCCAAGGCACAGGCAGATGCCATGATGCAGATTGAACAGGGCATTGAACAGATATCCACAGTGGTGCAGAACAACTCTGCGACCGCAGAAGAAACTTCTGCCACCAGTGAGGAATTGTCTGCGCAGGCCACCAACATGAACGAGCTGACCGCAGCATTCCAGTTAAGAGATTAAAATGTACGATGATTCGGTGTAATGAATTCTGAAGATATGACATACAATGCTTAATAGAAACAAGCATTGGAGGCAGCCGTGTTCGAAAAACAGAATATACAGGAAACCGTAAATGAACTGAAAAGTGACGCAGTGAAGGGCCTTACCGATGGTGAGGCCTTTCGTCGTTTACAGCAAAATGGCAGAAATGAAATGAAAGCTGCCAGAAAAAAGACGAAAATACAGCTTTTTCTGGAGCAGTTAAAGGACCCGCTGATCTACATATTATTGATCGCAGCTGTGGTATCCGTCTTTCTGGGGGAGCTCAGTGATGCCGTGATCATCGGCACTGTGGTAGTGGTCAATGCCCTGGTGGGCATGCTGCAGGAGGGAAAAGCCCGAAAGGCACTGGAAGCGTTGAAAAAGCTGACCAGTCCACAGACCATTGTGATCAGGGAAGGTATCCGTCAGGAGATTCCGGCGGCGGAACTGGTGACGGGCGATCTGGTAGACCTGGAGGCAGGGGCACAGGTACCTGCGGATATACGGCTGACCAGAAGCTCCAATCTGCAGGTAGAGGAATCCGCCCTGACCGGAGAATCGGTACCTGTGGAAAAAGATGCGCTGTTTCTGGCAGACTGCAGACACGAGATTCCATTGGCTGAACGGGTCAATATGGTATATATGTCTACTGTGGTGACCCATGGCCACGGAGAAGGAATCGTGACAGCTACGGGCATGGCCACGGAGATCGGCAGGATCGCCTCCATGATCACAGATGCGGAAGAGGAAATGACACCGTTACAGAAACGTCTGGGGGATATGGGAAAGCTTCTGAGTATTTTATCGCTGGGAGTATGTGCGGCATTGTTTCTGCTGGCGGTATTTCAACACAGAAATATTCCGGAAATGCTGCTGGTGGCGATTTCCCTGGCGGTGGCTGCGGTGCCGGAAGGTCTGCCGGCAGTGGTGACGATCTGTCTGGCATTGTCAGTGACCAGAATGGTCAAAGTACATACGATCATCCGCAGACTGCCTTCCGTTGAGACTCTGGGAGCGGTCAGCGTGGTCTGCTCGGATAAGACCGGCACACTGACCCAGAACCGGCTCACGGTGGAAAAATGCTGGTGGTATGATGTGCTGGAGGATGCTGCCGGCAGCAATGGCAGGGGAGAATCCCGATGCGTACAGGAGATGCTCCGGGGAATGCTGTTGTGCAACGATGCTTCCCTGCAGGGAGAGCAACGGATCGGAGATCCAACGGAACTGGCGCTCTTAGACTTCGGAGAGAAGATGGGGATGCATAGAGAACGTCTGGAGAAGCAGTACCCCCGCTATGATGAAAAGCCTTTCGATTCGGACCGGAAGATGATGACGACCTATCACAGAATCCCGAAAAACGGAGGGCATAAGGGAAGCATTGCCTATACGAAGGGGGCACCGGATGTGATCGTACAGCACTGCACTCATATTTTACAGGACGGAAGAAGTGTGCCAATGACAGCCGGACAGAGAAAAAGGATCAGTGAGGTTGTAGAACTCATGAATTCCCTGGCGCTTCGGACACTGGCGGCAGCACAGAGCGGAAACACTCCCGGGTGTGGGGAAGAAGGTATGACATTCCTGGGAATCGTGGGGATGCGTGATCCTGCCAGACCGGAGGCGGAGGAAGCGGTGGAGATTTTCCGCCGTGCAGGTGTATCTACAGTAATGATCACCGGGGATCATGTGGATACCGCCTATGCCATTGCCAGACAGCTGGGGATTGCAGGGCATCGCAGTCAGTGTATTACAGGGGAAGAACTGAATCATCTGGATGATGCTTCTTTTGCCAGGAGGATCAGGAATATCAAGGTTTATGCCAGAGTGACTCCGGCCCAGAAGGTACGGATCGTGAAGGGGCTGCAGCAGAATGGGGAGATTGTGGCCATGACAGGGGATGGTGTGAACGATGCTCCTTCTCTGAAAGCAGCAGATATCGGTGTAGCCATGGGAACCGGCGTGGATGTGGCTAAACAGGCGGCGGACATGATATTGACGGATGATAATTTTGCAACGATTGAAAAGGCAATCGAGGAAGGCAGAGGCGTCTATGAAAACATCCGCAAGTCGGTGATATTTTTACTGTCTTCCAATCTCGGGGAACTGATGACCATGTTCGCAGCAGTGGCTCTGGGGCTGGCTTCCCCTCTAAAATCCAGTCATATACTGTGGATCAATCTGATCACGGATTCCCTTCCGGCGTTGGCACTGGGAGTGGATAAAAATGACGGAAAAAGCCTGATGCGCTGTCCTCCAAGAAAAGTAGCGGAGAGTCTGTTCGCCCGGGGCGGAATGGCCTGTACCTTACTCTATGGAGCGCTGATCACCGGTATCGGTCTGGCGGCATTTCTGGTATTGCCCTGTGGGATCCTGGCAGGCAGGGGAGAACTGTCCTGGAATCTGTCTGACTGGGTAGAGGGACTTCGTGAATTACTGTCCCGGGAAAAAATACTTGCCCGATCCCAGACTTATGCTTTTACAGTACTGGGAATGTGCCAGCTGTATCATGCAGTGGGAATGCGGGATATGCAGAAGTCCGTATTTGCCATGAGACCCTGGGATAATCCGCTGATGGTGTTGGCCTGTGTTATTGGATTTGCGCTGCAGTTTGCGGTAACGGAAGTACCGTTTCTCATCGGAGCGTTCGGAACCTCCCATCTGTCCGGACAGGAATGGCTGCTATTGAATGTACTGGCAGCATTTCCACTGCTGGCTCATGAGCTGGTAGTGATGTTACGGAAGTGAGTACGCTTATCCGGGCTTACCGACGATTCAGAACGATAATTCGCCCTATAACTTCAGGCAGATATTCTTGCGTATGCAAGCATCTGCCGAATACCCTGCCTGAAGCTACATGGCTCTGAATAGTCGTAATATTCAGAACCCCATTCGCAAAATCGCATCTCCGATGCTTTCCTTTTGCTCATGTGGTCACTTCGCCACATAAATATAGCCAGAGGATCTTACGAATGCAAGCATTCGACGTTCCTCCGGTTATATTTACGTGGCTCTGAATATTTACAAAAAGTTAACATTTTCCTTGTATGGAGTTTATAGTCAATAGTTACAATAAAATTGACAAATAACTTTCATGGGAGGGCAATGTGATGAAAATTATCAGAAAAACAGCGATTGTTATGCTTCTCTGCCTCTATTTTCTGACATATGGTGTATTGCCGCAGGTACAGGCCGCAGGTAAAGACGCTCCTGTGATCGTGGTAGCGCATCGGGCGGGGGCAAAAGTAGCTCCGGAGAACACGGTGGCGGCCCTGGAACAGGCCATCCGGGATGGAGCGCCTATTGCAGAGATTGATGTGCAGCAGTTGTCGGACGGAACCCTGATCGTTATGCATGACAGTAATTTTAAACGGACCACAGGAGAGGATATCTGCGTATGGGATGCGGAGGCAGATGCTCTCAAAACCCTGGAAGTGGGCAGCGGTTTTTCGGCAGCATACCGGGGAGAACAGATCCCGACACTGGAAGAAATGCTTGCCTGTGCCAGAGGCAGGATCACTCTGATGATCGAACTGAAATATACCGGACAGGAGGATGCACTGGAGGAAAGCGTGCTGACTCTGCTGCAGGACTATGATATGGTGGATGAGTGTATTATAGGCTCCATGAACAAGGGAATCCTGCAGAAAATGAAGGAGCTGGAACCGGGGATTTCAACAGTTTTTATTGCCCATGATCTGGAAGAAGAGGATTATGAGCTGGACTATGCCGACAGCTATAGCATCGAGGGGAGAAATCTTACAGTGGATATGGTAGATGCCATTCATTACTGCGGAAAGTCGGTATACGGGTGGACAGCCAATACTTCCGGTGCCATGCTTCGGATCGTAAACTGTGGGGCGGACGGTGTGATCACGGATGATGTGAGATTATTACAGACATTTTTGAGAGAACAGGCTTGCCGTAAAGCGTTTGCAAGTGTATACTGATTAGTTATAAAGAGGGGAAGAATACGGAAGCAGGTTGGTGTATATGAGTAAAATATGGGAATTTTTCGAGAATCTGGGTGAATATGTATATGTGGCAGATGCAGAGACTCATGAATTGATATATATGAACAAGAAGACTCTGAAGAGCTATGGATTTCAAAGTCTTGAAGAGATCATCGGGTTAAAGTGTTATGAGATATTGCAGGGAAATTCTCTGCCCTGTGGCATGTGTAATAATGAACAGTTAAAGCCGGGTTTTTTTAAGGAATGGGAATATTACAATCCGCTGCTGCGAAGAGAACTTCATATCAAGGACACACTGGTAGAAGAAGACGGGAGAAAATACCGTATGGAAATCGCCATAGATTGTGGCAATCTGAATGGGAGAGGGCACAAATCCGAAGATTACCGTAATATGGAGGTTGCGTTGAATGAAGCCATCCGTGTGGCACAGCGGCAGGAGAGCATGGATCAGACATTGCAGGTGCTGCTGGAATTCGTCGGAAAGAATCTGGAAGCGGACGGGCCTATATTTTTGAAAAGGATGACCACGATCATGACCACAATACATACGAATGGGTAGCCAAGGGAGTCGCACCGGAAAAGGATACCCTTCAGGACCTACCGCCGGAGATCTGTGCGGAATGGTATCGGAAGTTTGATGAGAATCAGAGTTTTGTCACAGAGAATCTGGAAGAAATGAAAGATGTGGATCCGCAGATGTATGAAGTTCTGGTAAGACAGAATATTCATTCCCTGGTGGTGGTTCCGCTTTATGATGATGGGAAAGTAATCGGCTTCTACGGAGTAGACAATCCTTCGACCAGATATTTTGAATTTGTGTCGGAGATGCTGCAGATCATGGGACACTTTATCGTATCGTCCCTGAAGCAGAGAAATCTGGTACGGGAGCTGGAAGTGATGAGCTATTCGGATCCGCTGACGACATTGGGGAACCGTTATGCTATGGAGAGGTACATTGAGCAGGTGGACCATACCGAGCCCATCGGCGTGGTATACTGTGATATTACAGGATTAAAACGGATCAATGACAGTGAAGGACATTCCGCCGGAGACCGCCTGATCCGCAGGTGCTGTGACTGCCTGAAACGTGTATTTGAGGGAAATGGAATGTTCCGTATCGGCGGAGATGAACTGGTGGTTCTGTGCACTGGAATTTCTGAAAAGGAATTCTATCAAAAGGTGGAGGAATTAAAAACAGAGCTGGCAGCTCATGATGTCTCCATGGCAGTAGGAGCAGCGGTGAACACTCTGGAAGCCGTGGGAAAGGATCATTTACTGACGGAGTCCGAGAGACGGATGTATCAGGACAAGGCAGAATACTATCGCAGTACAGGGCTGGACCGCAGAAAGATCTGAGAATGGAAATCCCCAAAGCTATTTTGAAAGTTTATATGTTGAGAATTTCTATCAGGCAGTTCCCTTGACGGGAACTGCTTTTTTCTATATTATTTATATAGGTTAGCTACAACTAACTAAGTGACTTTTGGATGGCAGGAGGTGAAGCGCTGATTGAGTCAGGAAACGTGGGAGATCCTGTGTGAAATGGAAGCAGACGATGTGGAACTACAGTTGGCTTTGCAGTGTGCACCGCTGATCACGGGACTTAAGATTTCCAATCTGCTGACGATTTCCCCGGAAGGCTTTACACAGGTGGGAAGGATCGTTGAAGGCAGTGTGCTTTCCCTGTATCCCTTGTTGGAGACAGAGGAGAAAATGGTAATACTGTTGTATCGGGAAGACCGGCTGGAAAAGTATCTGAAAATGCCGCAGGTAAAGAAACTGCTGCAGGGGAGGCAGGGTACGAATCCGATCGACTGGAGGATATTTTGCCGGTATTTTGCGATCGTTATGAAACCTATACAGAGAGGAAGCCGTTCCCCCACGAACTGGGATTGCTGTTAGGATATCCCCCGGAGGATGTGGAAGGATTTATCAGACATCAGGGGAAGAACAGCCTCTGCACCGGTTATTGGAAAGTATATGCGGATAAAGAAGGAAAACAGAGACTTTTTGAAAAAAATATGAATATGCCAGGAAAATTTGATCCAGCTGTTGCATTATGGATTAAAGATGACAGAAATCATAGATATCTGCGGATGTACCGCAGCATAGAAACAGGCACGGAAAGGTGCGGAAGGGAAGGAAAAATAAATGGATAAGATTTATGTAGTATTCTGGACACAGGGTGGTAACACCCAGGCTATGGCAGAGGCCATCGGAGAGGGTATCCGGGAAGCCGGGAAGGAAGCGGAGGTAGTATTTGTGACCGGCGCCAACCTTGACGAACTAAAGGCTGCTCCCAAGTTTGCACTGGGCTGTCCCGCGATGGGAGCGGAAGTCCTGGAGGAATCCGAGATGGAGCCTTTTGTATGTGATGTGGAAGGCTTTGCTTCCGGCAAAAAGATCGCACTGTTCGGTTCCTATGGCTGGGGAGACGGTGAGTGGATGAGAGACTGGACCACCCGTATGGAAGCAGCAGGAGCTACTGTGTTGAACGGTGAGGGCCTGATCTGCCATGAGACACCGGACGAGGATGGCCTGTCAGAGTGTAGAGAACTTGGCAAACAGCTGGCAAACGCATAAGGTATCTGAAAGCAAATAAGACAACATAACAAAAAGATTCATTCCCCGGGTGGAGAGTGAATCTTTTTGCTATATGTAGGTGCTATGCTTTTTTGCTGCCACTTAAATAATAGCGTTCCTGTGCCACGGTCTCGGGAACCGGAATATTACCGTTTTGCAGCTTTCGGGTCAGAACATCCAGATGATGTAAGCCTTGGGCTACCTTGATCTTACGGCGATCCAGAAGATCGGCATATAACGGGTTCTGAGCCAGCGTATTGCAAATATCCTCCGGGAACGGGCAGTAGGTGAACATGATCTGACGGGCTACTTTGTTCAGTCTCGGGGATCCGGCACCTTCGAAGAGCACCCAGATCATATAATCCCTTACGAACATTTCCTTGAAACTGTTCTTGGCACGCTGCAGGCTGGATTTTACCTTTTCCTTGGCTTCTGTACTCAGATCATGGTTCTTACGGTAGAACTGGATATAATCGAAATATTCACTGGTCAGGGAACTGATGGAGACATCGTTCCAGCGGTTACCCTGGACTCTCTTGCACAGCTCCCAACGGAATTCACCGGTCAGGTGGGTGAAGGTCGTCTTCAGATCCTCCAGATGGAAAAAATGGAGAAGACCATACGACCGGGGCTGTTACGGCGCTTGCCCTCAATTTCCTGCCACATGACACCGCGGATACCGACGTTGGGCAGCAGGATGATGTCCGGCAGATATTCCAGATGAATTGTCTCCTTACCCATGACATCTATGTGCTCCATATCCAGACTTTCTCTATAGAATGCCGTGTAATCTACCCGGCGGATCTCCTCGAGAATCTGGGAGACACGGGAAACGGTGACATAGGAGCTTTCCAGATCCTTCAGCACATCATCTGCGCAGAACAGCGGACAGAAAGTAGTGATCCGTCCGAAGGTGATCTTGTTGACCTGAGGGAACATATTCCGGAGCTCGTAATTGACCTTGGCCATGGAATTGTTCTCCAATGCCTTGAGCTCTGCATCCGTAATATTGCCACCGACCTTTTGTTTGTGAATATAATCGGAATAATCCTGGTCAAATTCGTTCCGGCTGGGAGATTTCTTCCCGCGGAAGATGGCCATCAGCCAGTCATAAAAGGTATAGACACCGATATCGCTGTGATCCGACATGGCTTCTGCCATGCGGTACAGGGTGACTGCATTTTTCAGACCGGCCAGCTCCTCATCCACATAACCGAAATACAGAAACATTTTGACCGGCATGGGAATGTTCGGCTGTTCCAGCGTCTGGGTGAACAGGAGGGAGTAGAGCAGATAAAATTCTTCGGTCAGCTGTCTGCGTAAAAGAGCGACATCCTGATCCTGGGAAGCCCGGTCGGACAGCAGCTTGTAAGCGTGGACATGCTGACGGAAGCTGGTCACGGTATCCAGATCCGAACCGGCGTAATCCAGAATAGTGTTCAGCGATCCGGCAAGCTTGCCAAGGATCTCGGAATCTCCGGAAGAACCTGCCTCAGCGGAATCATTGGATTCCATGAGATTCAGGCTGCTCTGGAAGGTCTGGGATCTGGAGGCAAACAGTTCCTGATCGATGAAGGACAGATCGCCGGCCTTAGAAAGCATACGGTGAATGCGGTCGTAGACCGCCTTGCTGTCTTCATTATCCTGTCCCAGTTTATAGAACAAAGAAGTATAAAAATCAAAAAGATCGTTGCCGGATTCCCGGAAATAGAAGGAACCGACCTGCTGCAGATAGTGGAACTGTTCCTCCAGGCTCTGGTAAGTACGGCGGAAGTCCAGACTTCCCTTACGCAGCATACCAATGGACAGATCCGACTCCTGTACCAGGATCCGGTAATTGTCCGAAGCCAGGATCCTGCTTAAGCCCATGTAATAGCCGTTCAGCCAGATGTCCGGTGAATCATCCCCAAGAAAAGCATTCAGCTCATCGAAATGTTCCAAGGATCTCGCCTGCAGACGGTAACGGCTACACAGTGTATTGTAGGTGGCAATATCATCTGTCAGAGTACGATACAGCTCACTGCAGTTCAATTCCGAAATGGAACTGCGGTTCAGCAGAATATTGATCTGACGGAAACAGGACAGACAGAACAGACGTGCTACGTCCGGGTGCTTCTGTAGAATATCATTCAGGGAATCCAGACTGGTCAGGGGATACGTCAGGATCGTTGTATCCTCCAACGTGGTATAGCCCAGCAGATGGATCTCGGAGCAGATCTCACAGATACTGATCACGTCTCCCTTTCCCAGAGTATAAGAGCCGCCGGGATATGATACATCTACTTTACCGTTGGTAATCAGATGCAATGCAGTCATGGGCTGCCCATAGCTATATATAGTTTTCCCCTTCTCCAATACGATTCCAGCCATTCCAATACCTCGTCTTATCATACAAATATTTAATACACATTATACACCATAATACCAACAATTTTCTACTGTACTTTTGATAGAAATGTGATAAAATAAAACTACATATGTGTCACTTTTACATTGACAGACGAAAAAAGCGATGTTTTCGGTAGAAAACGGTACATGGAAAGGTATATTGGGGTTATGGAACAGAGCAGTGAATACAGAGAGCAGTTGCTGGAATCATATAAGCAGGCAGTGAGGCCGTTACTTCCCTACCTGCCCTGGCTGGAGCAGAGCGCCGGCAAGAGAGCCAGCTCTATCTACAGCGGACAGGATATCGGAGTGAATTCCGTGTCTTTTCCGGTATATGACGGGACTCTCCTGAATTTCGTCAGGGAAGCGACGAAAAGTCCCCTGATGGATCGCAACTATGCCTATGTATACACAAGACACCGGATCCGCACTCATCAGGAGGAGCGGGATATTATTCAGAAAGCAGGATGGAAGGAATGGGATATCCTCAGAGGAATCCTGTCAAAATATGTCTTAGGCGGCAGAACAAAGGGAAATCTGTGGAGCGAGGCGGTATCGGAGCAGATCTTTTATCTGGTACTGAAACAGATGCAGGAGATCATTGAATTCTGGGATAAGACACCGGCGAACGGAAAGCTTTTGAGTGGGGAAAGGCAGGATAGATCCATGGGAGAAAAATCAGTACAGAAAAAAGCGATATATCGTAGAGAAAGCAAGAGAAGTATTTGTGGAGAAGGGCTTCAAAAAAGTAACGATGAAGGATATTGTAGAGGCCTGCGACATCAGCCGTGGCGGACTCTATTTATATTTTGAGAATACCAGTCAGATCTTCATGGAAGTGCTGCGCATGGAGAGTGAGGAGGCGGATGACGTATTTTCCGACAGTATTACGGAGGATGCTACCGCAGCGGATATCCTGCTTCTGTTTTTAAAGGAGCAGAAGAAAGAGCTTCTGCGCAAGAAGAATACACTGACGCAGGCTACCTATGAATTCTATTTTGAAAACGAACTGCCCAAGAGAGACAATATTTTAAAAAAGCAGTTTGATTCCGCAGTGAAGATCATTGAAAAACTGATCGAGGCAGGTGTGGATAACGGAGAGTTTATCTGCGAGGACTGTGAGGGAACTGCGAGAAATATTATGTTTGTGCTGGAAGGACTGAAGATTTCGGCCCAGACCATCGGCGTGACGGCGGAAGCGGTGGATCGTGAGATCCTGTATCTGTTGCGCGGATTGGGTGTAGAAGATTAATAAGACAACGGGTGATGATGCTTCAGGAAAGTTTCCTGAAGCATTTTCTGTGTAGAAAAGCTGCAAAGAGATAAAGAGAGGGAAAAGGTAAGTATGACAGAAACGATCATCAGCATGGAACTTCCGGCGGGAGGACATCTGGCAATCCGCAGGAACCGGATCCGTCCGGAGGGAGAAGAACGGAATTTATCCAGAATCAGTCTGGTGTCCGGCATCCACGGGGATGAACTGGAGGGACAGTACATCTGTTATGAGACGGCGCGAAGAGTAAAAGAGCATCCGGAGTATTTGAAAGGAATCGTAGATATCTATCCGGCATTGAATCCGCTGGGAATCGACATGGCCAGCCGGACGGTGCCGAGACTGGATATGGATATGAACCGTATGTTTCCGGGAGACGCATCGGGGGATATGATGGAGCGGATCACGGCAACTGTGGTGGATTCCCTGATCGGATCCGATATTTGTATCGATCTGCACGCCAGTGATATTTTTGTGCGTGAGATCCCACAGGTACGACTCAGTGAAGATTTTGCGGAGGCACTGCTTCCCTATGCGAAAATGACCAATGCCGACATGATCTGGATGAATGCCACTGCCACGGTGCATGAATCGACGCTGGCCCATTCCATGAATCTGCTGGGAGTTCCCACACTGGTGCTGGAGATGGGACAGGGGCATGACATCCACAGATCCTTCGGTAATCAGATCGTGGACGGTATTTTCCACATCATGAGTGAAATGGGGATCTGGACAGGCCCTGAGCCAAAGGTGCAGGAGCCTGCGATATCCAGTGACGGTGAGGTGGAGTTTATCCGCAGCAAGTCAGACGGTGTGTTCCTGCCGCTGATCGAGCACAACCACTATGTGAAAAAAGGAGATCTGATCGGGGAAGTGGTGGATCCATTTGAAGGGACGGTGAAGCAGCAGATCCGTACCGCAAAAGGAGGGCTGTTGTTTACCCTGAGAGCTTATCCGGTGGTCTATGAAGGAGATCTGCTGGCGCGGATCCTGACGGAGTGAAAAGATTATGTTTGAGAGAGATATTTATACCATACATTCGACCTACAGAGAAGATATGCGCATCAAGGGCTTTCAGTTCGGCAAGGGCGAGAAGTCTGCCTGCATCGTTGGCGCAGCCAGAGGCAATGAGATCCAGCAGATGTATATCTGTTCCCAACTGGTGAAGACACTGCGGGAACTGGAAAACAACGGCTGTATCAGTGCCGGCAAACAGATTCTGGTGATTCCTACCATCAATGCCTATTCCGTGAATATCAGCCGCCGCTTTTTCGGTGTCAAGGAAGCGGATATCAATCGGAGTTTTCCGGGAAATGATTACGGGGAGCCGGCGGACCGTCTGACCAATGCGTTGCTTACGGAGATCCGGGACTACGTTTATGGGATCCAGTTTACGTCCTTTTACAGACCGGGAGAATTCGTGCCCCATGTGCGTATGATGGAGACAGGCTATCAGAATACGTCGTTGGCGAATCTGTTCGGACTTCCTTATGTGGTGGTGCGCAAGCCGGTACCCATTGATACCAAGACACTGAATTATAACTGGCAGGATGAGATGACGGCCGCCTTTTCGGTATACACGAATCAGAATACCCAGATCGATGAGGTGAGTGCAAGACAGGCGGTGGCAGCGGTCTTACGTTTCCTGAAACGTATGGGGCTGATCCGGTACGAGAGTCATTCCGGCTATATCAGTCATGTTATATATGAAAAGGATCTGAGTGATGTACCTGCGAACCGGGCGGGAATTTTCCGGGGAAAAGTACATGCGGGAGACGATGTGCGCTATGGAAATGAGATGGCAGAAATTATAGACCCTTACGATGGAACGGTGAGGGAGAAGATTCTGGCCCCCACGGACGGCATCGTATTTTTCGCCCACACGGAGGCCCTGATCTGCGAGAAGGACATCGCTTACCGGCTGATCCACAGACTGCATGAATGACGAACCGTTCAAAAAGGCAGGTAAAATCTATCTAAATTTGTTGTTTTCTGCTATTGTGGGAAAATATAGTATGTTGTATGATACTATTCAGAACCATGTAAATATAATCATATGTACGTCAAAGGCTCGCATTGTAAGGGCATCTGATGATATTTATATGGTGAGATAACCACATGAGCAAAAAGTAAGCATCGCAAGATGTGGTTTTGCGAATGGGGTTCTGAATAGTGTCGCATAGTATAAAATTTCGGAGGAGAGACATGAGCAACGTAAGACGTATCTATGTAGAGAAAAAGGAACCTTATGCCGTCAAGGCAAAAGAGCTGCACGACGAACTGAAAAATTATCTGGGTATCGATGTGGCAAAGGTTCGTGAGTTTATCCGCTATGATGTGGAGAATATTTCGGATGAGGTGTTTGCAAGAGCCTGCAAGACTGTATTTTCCGAGCCTCCCGTAGATGATCTGTATGAAGAGACCATCGAGATTCCTGCGGATGCAAAAGTATTTTCCGTAGAGTTCCTTCCCGGACAGTTCGATCAGAGAGCGGATTCCGCAGTGCAGTGTGTGAAGTTCTTAAAAGAGGACGAAGAACCTGTGATCCGTACCGCTGTGACTTATATGATCGAAGGACAGGTGTCCGACGAAGAATTTTCCAAGATCAAATCTTACTGTATCAACCCTGTAGATTCCAGAGAGACCGGCATGGAGAAGCCGGATACTCTGATCACGGTGTATGATGATCCCGCTGATGTTGCTGTTTTTGACGGCTTCAGAGATATGGACGAGAGCAGTTTAAAAGCTCTGTATGAATCTCTGGGACTTGCCATGACCTTCAAAGATTTCCTGCATATCCAGAAATATTTCCATGATGATGAGAAGAGAGATCCTTCTATGACGGAGATCCGTGTACTGGATACCTATTGGTCCGATCACTGCCGTCACACCACTTTTTCCACCGAGCTGACCGATGTGGAATTCGGTGAGGGTTATTATCGTTCTCCCTTAGAGACCACTTACCAGAGCTATCTGGATACCAGAGAAGAGATCTTCAAAGGCAGAGAGGACAAGTTCGTCTGCCTGATGGATCTGGCACTGATGGCCATGAGAAAGCTGAAAAAAGACGGCAAACTGGATGACATGGAAGAATCCGATGAGATCAATGCCTGCTCCGTAGTGGTTCCCGTGGAGATGGATTACGGCGACCATAGAGAGAGCGAGGAGTGGCTGGTATTTTTCAAAAACGAGACCCACAACCATCCTACAGAGATCGAGCCTTTCGGTGGTGCTGCCACCTGTCTGGGCGGTGCCATCCGTGATCCCCTGTCCGGCCGTGGCTATGTATATCAGGCAATGCGTGTCACCGGTGCTGCGGATCCTACCGTTCCTGTATCCGAGACTTTGCACGGCAAGCTCTCCCAGAAGAAGCTGGTAAGAGGCGCAGCCAGTGGCTATTCCTCTTATGGTAACCAGATCGGTCTGGCTACCGGCTTTGTAAAAGAGATCTATCATCCTTCTTATGTGGCAAAGCGTATGGAGATCGGTGCCGTTATGGGCGCAGCTCCCCGCAGGAATGTTATCCGTGAGACCTCTGATCCCGGCGATATCATCATCCTGTTAGGCGGACGTACTGGACGTGACGGCTGCGGCGGTGCGACCGGATCCTCCAAGGTACATACCGATACTTCCATCGAGACCTGTGGTGCTGAGGTACAGAAGGGTAATGCACCGACCGAGCGTAAGATCCAGAGACTGTTCCGTCGTGAGGAAGTCAGCCGTCTGATCAAAAAATGTAACGACTTTGGTGCCGGCGGTGTCTCCGTTGCCATCGGTGAGCTGGCAGACGGTCTGACCGTAGATCTGGACAAGGTACCCAAGAAATATGCCGGACTGGATGGCACGGAACTGGCAATCTCCGAGTCTCAGGAGCGTATGGCAGTGGTAGTAGATCCTAAGGATGTAGATACTTTTCTGGGCTATGCAAAGGAAGAGAACCTGGAGGCTGTTCCCGTAGCAGTTGTTACTGAGGAACCCAGACTGGTACTGAACTGGAGGGCAAGCCCATCGTGGATCTGAAGAGAGCTTTCCTGGATACCAACGGTGCCCATCAGGAGACCAAAGTAAAAGTAGATATTCCTTCCGAAGAAGAGAATTATTTTGATAAATGGGCTGTTCCCGCTGTAGGTGAGAAACTGGAAGAGGGCGATGTGAAGGGTGCCTGGGTGGCACTGTTAAATGACCTCAATGTATGTTCCCAGAAGGGTCTGGTAGAGATGTTCGACTCCTCCATTGGTGCCGGCAGTGTATTGATGCCCTACGGTGGAAAATATCAGCTGACTGAGACCCAGACCATGGTAGCCAAACTGCCTGTACTGGAAGGTAAGACCGATACCGTGACCATGATGAGTTACGGCTTCGATCCGTATCTGTCCTCCTGGAGTCCTTACCACGGAGCTGTCTATGCAGTGACAGAGTCCATGGCGAAAATCGTGGCTTCCGGCGGTGATTTCAGCAAGATCCGCTTTACCTTCCAGGAGTACTTCCGCAGAATGACCAGCGATCCTGAGCGTTGGAGCCAGCCTTTCGCAGCACTGTTAGGCGCCTACGATGCACAGATCGGGTTCGGGCTGCCCTCCATCGGTGGTAAAGACAGTATGTCCGGTACTTTCAATGATATTGATGTACCTCCCACACTGGTATCTTTTGCAGTGGACGTGGCAAAATACGGCGATATTATTACTCCGGAACTGAAGACCCCCGGCAATAAGCTGGTACGTTTTTCTATTAATAAAGACGATTTCGACATTCCGATGTATGAGAATGTGGCAGAATTATATGGCAGGATCCACGAACTGACCGAAAATGGTACGATCGTATCCGCTTATGCTCTGGATTCCAAGGGTGTGGCAGCAGCTGTAGCAAAGATGGCCTTCGGTAACAAGCTGGGTGTGAAGATCGACGATGAGGTAACCACAGACGACCTGTTTGACAACGGACTGGGCGATATTCTGGCAGAGATCCCCGCAGACAAGATGGCTGCACTGGAAGAGAAGGAACTGGATTACACCGTGATCGGTACCGTGACCGAGGAGCCTGTATTCGTATATGGTGATGTGAAGATCACCATGGAAGAGGCACTTGTTTCCTGGACTTCCAAGCTGGAGAAGGTATTCCCCACCAAGGCAGTGAAGGGTACCGAGGCAGTGGCAAGCAATGTTTACAAGGCAGACAGTATTTATGTATGTAAGCACAAGATCGCAAAGCCTACCGTATTCATTCCGGTATTCCCCGGAACCAACTGTGAATACGACAGCACCAAGGCATTTGAACGTGCCGGAGCCCATGTGGAGACAAGAGTGTTCCGTAACATGACCGCAGAGGATATCCGCAAATCCGTAGAGGAATTCGAGAAGTCCATTGCACAGGCACAGATCATCATGTTCCCCGGCGGCTTTTCCGCAGGTGATGAGCCTGACGGCAGCGCGAAGTTTTTTGCAACAGCATTCCAGAATGAGAAGCTGAAGGAAGCGGTCATGAAGCTGTTAAATGAAAGAGACGGTCTGGCACTTGGTATCTGTAACGGATTCCAGGCACTGATCAAACTGGGACTGGTTCCTTACGGCGAAATCACCGGTCAGAAGGAGGATTCACCTACCCTGACCTTCAATACCATCAACCGTCATATCTCCAAGATGGTATACACCAAAGTCGTATCCAACAAGTCTCCCTGGTTACAGGGCGCTACACTGGGTGCTACCTACTGCAATCCCGCATCCCATGGAGAAGGTCGTTTCGTAGCACCGAAGGAGTGGATCGACAAGCTCTTTGCAAACGGACAGGTTGCTACCCAGTACGCTGACCAGAACGGCAACGTATCCATGGATGAGGAGTACAATGTCAACGGTTCCTACTGTGCGATCGAGGGTATCACATCCCCCGATGGCAGATGCCTCGGTAAGATGGCACACTCCGAGAGAAGAGATACCGCTGTGGCCATGAACATCTATGGCGAGCAGGATATGAAGATCTTTGAATCCGGTGTACAGTACTTTAAGTAAATTGAGAGTTAGTTAAATACATTGGCAAAATCCACGAACTCCCGGAGCATGCGATACACATGTCTCGATGTAAGGTCTCCGGATGTGAATTTTCTACGAAAAGTGATGAGTAGTTCTCGTCATGACGGGGCCGCCTACAGTCGACATCCATGTCGACAATCGGCTGACGCGGACATCATGTCCGCTTTCCCCCTGCCTTTCAGCACTTTTCTAGAAAATATCAACATCCTCCGACAAACATCTTTGACATGGCACCGCATACGCCGGGAGTTCTGCGTTTTGGAAAGCTTTCAAAAAAACCAGTAGCCCCGGCTGGGTATAAGAATAAGCAGTGCCGTAAGCAGACGTCGGTACCATAGCGTCCCAAGGGACGCATTGCGGTCGTATTGTGACCGCTTATGTACCGCTACGCTCTGCGACAGGAGCGCATCGTACTAAAGTACGAGCGTGCCGCGTTTCTTATACCCTGCCAAGGGCTACGGGGATTTGATAGCATTTCTTTACTAACTCTCTATTTACATCTCTGTGCTGATAGTACCACTTGTAAAGTCTTGTCGGAATCGGTATAATATAGATAGATTGGGAGGTAAAAATATGCTGCTTACATTAGTACCGCTTTTTGATGAAAATATGGCCGTTTGTGCCTACTCCTTTTTTACCCAGAGGGAGAATTTCCTGTTGAATCCTCTGTTGCTTGGAACCGCACAGTTCGACGGGGCATCCCAGATCACGGGTCTGGAACTGATCCAGAAAATGGGTATTGATACCTTGTCTCAGGGAAAAGAAATCTTCGTACCGATCAGCAATATCTCGATTTTTGCGGATATTCCGGAGCAGTGCGATGCACCTCATGAAAAAATCGTACTTTTGATCGATAATACCATTCCGCCGATTGAAATGTATGTCAATCGTCTGAAGGAATTGAAACAGCAAGGCTATAAACTTGCCATTCGTAAGCTTGCGGTCAGTGATTTTGAAAATTACAGAGAAGTCCTGAAGCTGATGGATTATGTCCTTCTGAATAACCGTAAAATAGCCATTGATAAAGCCAAGATTTATTTCGGAAAATTATTTCCGAATATCAATTTGTGTGCCGGTAATATTGATACCATGGAGGACTTCGAGAGACTGAAGGAGACCGGCGGATATCGTTTCTATGAGGGTAAGTTCTATCGTGTTCCCATTACGAAGGGACAGACAGATGTGGCACCCTTGAAGGGCAATTATATTGACCTGCTGAATATTGTGAACAGCCCGGATTTTGAACTCACGACAGCGGCGGATATCATCAGCCGTGATACCGCACTCACGATCGATCTGCTGAAAATGGTTCAGCCACTGGCTGTAAATTCGGAGATTACGTCTATCCGTCATGCGGCTGCCATGCTGGGACAGCGGGAATTGAAAAAGTGGATCAACACGGCAGTAGCCAATGCTTTGTATGCGGATAAGCCGAATGAGGTTACCAGACTTTCTCTGCTTCGTGCCAAATTTGCCGAGAATCTGGCGGAAGCGTTTGGCCTGAAGGCGCAGAAGGATGAATTGTTCCTGATGGGATTGTTCTCCGTGTTGGATGTGATCCTCGAGAAACCCATGGCAGAGGCTTTGAAGGTGGTCCATGTGGCTGGCGAGATCAGTAATGCACTGATCTACCGCATCGGCGTACTGGCACCGGTGTACGATTTTATGCTGCAGTATGAGACAGCCAACTGGGCGGAGGTATCCCGCCTGATGCTATTAAAGAATATTGATATGAATACAGTATATGAAGCCTATACATCGGCGTTGAAGTGGTATCGCACCGTACGTTGATTGTATTAAAAAATGTACTTGTGTTTTGTATACATTTATGTTATTTTCTTGAATGACTTGTAATTATATCCTCCGGCAGTTCAAAGGACGCCAGATGGAGGAATAGTAGCAAAGGCGCAAAAAGCGCGGAAAGGAAATTTCATATGAAAAAAACAAGACACTTGAGATGGTACAATTGGCCGTACTCATCGCGATCATGCTGATTCTGGCGTTTACCCCGCTTGGGTATCTGCGCATCGGACCGTTAGCAATCTCCCTGATGACCATTCCCGTAGTAATCGGTGCAATGATCTTAGGACCCGCAGGCGGAGCCGTACTGGGACTGGTATTTGGACTTACTAGCTTTTACCAGTGTTTTGCAGGAGACCCTTTTGGAGCAGCTTTGGTAGCAATGAATCCGTTTTTCACTTTCCTGGTATGCATCCCTACCAGAACTCTGATGGGATGGCTGTCCGGCGTGATCTTCAAGGCACTGTGGAAGATTGACAAGACGAAGACCGTAACTTACTTTCGTGACCGGTCTGCTGGGAGCATTTATGAACACCCTGTTCTTCATGTCTACTCTGATGATCTGCTTCGGTCATACCGAGTATCTGCAGAGCATGAATGCAACCGGAGCGAATCTGTTTATGTTCGCCGTAGCATTCTGTGGTATCAACGGAGCACTGGAGATGCCTATGAGCTGTGTAGTAGGTGGTGGCGTTGCGAAGGCAGTCAGCGTAGCACTGAAGAAGAATGCAGCAACAGAAGAGAAATAATCAGATTTTCCGAAACGAAAAATATATAAAATATACAACAGACCCCCGGAGTATGACAGATGGTCATGCCGGGGGTTTTCCATGTGGAAATTTTGAATACGGAATTCATGTGCCGAAATGCATATATAGGCAGAAAGGATGGTCATTACAGCGACACCCACATTGTCTGCAGGGTATCTGCCGTGACAGCAACATTCCCCTGGATCATGGGAGCGGATCCGCCACCTTTTGCAGAAAGTTCCTGCCGCATACGGGTCGCCAGTTCCTGACAGTTACAGGAGGAACTGCCCACGATAAAGCGGTAGCCGTTTGCATCGTCTCCGGCAAAGATGCCGCAGTAGCCGGAATATTTTTCGGTCAGGGAATTGACGGCATTACGCAGGGCAATGGCATCCAGTTCGCCGACGAAGAGAAGCACGTGACAGGTCTCTTCCGGGGAGAGCAGTGCATTCATCTGTACCTTCAGAAGTTCCGCCTGCAAAGCATTGGCGCGTTCTTTTTGCTGGCGTGCATCCTCTTTGACCCGGACAACGGCATCGGCCACTTCCGGCTGCTTTGCGGACAGCAGAGAGGAGATGGCCCAGACGGAATCCTGTTTTTCGGTATAGTCGGCCAGAGCACGGCCGCCACAGAGAATATTGATACGGACACCGCCTCTGTGGCTCTGGACATTCACGATCTTGATGAGACCGATCTGACCGGTAGTATCCACATGGGGAGCACAGCAGGCGCACAGATCCACGCCGGGGATCTCCACGATGCGGACATTTTCCGTGAGAGCCAGCTTACTGCGATAATTTAAGTTCACCAGTTCTTCGGAGGAGGGCCAGCTGATGTTGACCGGAAGATTTTTCCAGACGTAAGCGTTGGCTTCCTGTTCGATAAGGCGCAGTTGTTCCAGAGAGACTTCCCCGTTCATATCCAGTGTCACTTCTCTGTCACTTAAATGAAAGCCCACATTTTCCAGACCGAAATGGGAATGCAGCAAGCCAGAGATCATATGCTCCCCGGAGTGCTGCTGCATGAAATCAAACCGGCGGTTCCAGTCCACATGACCGGTGACTTCAGTGCCTGCGGGAAGCTCACAGGTCATTTTATGATACAGGATGCCCTGCTTAATGCTGACATCCAGTACTTCCTGACCGTTTAAGGTGCCTTTATCGGCGGACTGGCCGCCCTCTTCCGGGAAAAATGCGGAAGCATCCAGAACGATCAGATAATATCCTTCTTCTTTGGCAGGAACACATTCGGTCACCACGGCGGTAAAATCCGTCTGATGTACATCTTCATAATATATTTTACGTTTGCCAAGGGAATTCATTTGTGCATTGCTGATACGATCCATAGATGTCTGTCCAATCTGCTGTATGAAAACAACGTTTTGTGATAATTGAAAAATAGAAAATATATATCTATTCTATATCAGACCCGGTGGAAAAAGCAATGGAAAATGTAAGCTTTTACACAGCTTTGTCAGATTCTCCAAGGAGTATTGGGATTGCGTAATTGTTTTTTGTAGGTTTTTACGCAGACAGGGTCTATTGCGACGCATTTTTTTTTATGATATAATGAATCGATTAAGCAGTAGAGAAACACACTGGAAATACAAACGTCGCAAAAAGCGGCAGAATGTGAGGAAAGAATGAAGGCATTTTTGATTTTGGAAGATGGAACGGTGTTCGAAGGAACGCACATCGGTGCAGACAAAGAGATCATCAGTGAAATCGTATTTAACACATCCATGGCCGGATATCTGGAGGTCCTGACGGATCCGTCCTATGCAGGACAGGCTGTATGCATGACTTACCCCCTGATCGGTAACTATGGCATATGCAGGGATGACTGCGAGTCGGAGAGACCCTGGCCGGATGGATTCATCGTCAGAGAGCTTTCACGTATTCCCAGCAACTTCCGCTGTGACTGCACAATACAGGAATACTTAGAGGAGAACGGTGTGCCCGGTATCGCCGGTATCGATACCCGTGCGCTGACCAAGATCCTGCGTGAGAAGGGTACCATGAACGGTATGATCACCACCACCGAAGCCTATGACCTGAACGAAGTGCTTCCGAAGCTGAAAGCATATACCACAGGCAAGGTCGTGGAAAAGGTGACCTGCAAGGAGAAGTATGTAGTGAATCCCACCACGGATCTGGCACAGAACGGCCCTCTGTCCGGTGCAGCGCGTTTTGATAAAAAGCTTATGAAAAGGGTGTCAGAGAGCCCAAGCCCGCACTGGTAACGGAGCTGTCCGGACAGGGACTAAAGGTAGCTCTGTTAGACCTGGGAGCCAAGAGAAATATCGCCAGATCCCTGGCAGAGAGAGGCTGTGAGGTGACCGTATACCCCGCTGGAACTCCCGCACAGGAGATCATTGATGATAATCCCGACGGTATCATGTTAAGTAACGGACCGGGAGACCCCAAGGAGTGTACCGGTGTGATCGCCGAGATCAAAAAGTTATACGATACCGAGATCCCTATTTTCGCAATCTGTCTGGGACATCAGCTGATGGCTCTGGCTACCGGCGCAGATACCCACAAAATGAAATATGGACACAGAGGAGGCAACCATCCGGTAAAGGATCTGATGACCGGAAGAGTATATATTTCTTCTCAGAACCATGGATATGTGGTAGATACCGATAAGCTGGATCCTTCCGTAGCGGTTCCCGCATTTATCAATGTCAACGACGGTACCAACGAGGGTCTGTCCTACACCGGCAAGAACATTTTCACCGTACAGTTCCACCCGGAAGCATGTCCGGGACCCCAGGACTCCGGTTACCTGTTTGACCGGTTCATTCATATGATGAGAGGAGAGAACTAAGATGCCCAAGAATCCTAATGTAAAACGAGTAATGGTAATCGGCTCCGGTCCTATTGTCATCGGACAGGCAGCGGAATTCGACTATGCAGGTACCCAGGCCTGCCGTTCCCTGAAGGAAGAGGGAGTAGAGGTAATCCTGGTGAACTCCAACCCTGCGACCATCATGACTGATAAAGATATCGCAGATAAGGTATATATCGAGCCCCTGAACGTAAAGGTTCTGGAGCAGATCATTGAAAAGGAAAAGCCCGACAGCATCCTTCCCACCCTGGGAGGACAGGCTGGTCTGAACCTTGGTATGGAGCTTGAGGAGTCCGGTTTCCTGGCTGCTCATAATGTAAAGCTGTTAGGTACTACCGCAGCTACCATTCGTAACGCCGAAGGACGTCAGGAGTTCAAAGACCTGATGGAGCGCATCGGTGAACCCTGTGCAGCATCCAAGGTCGTTGAGAACGTGGAAGACGGTGTGGAATTCACCAACACCATCGGCTATCCTGTTGTACTGCGTCCTGCTTATACCCTGGGCGGTTCCGGCGGCGGTATCGCACACAATCAGGTAGAGCTGGAAGAGATCCTGGAGAACGGTTTACGTCTGTCCCGTGTAGGACAGGTACTGGTAGAGCGTTGTATCGCGGGCTGGAAAGAGATCGAGTACGAAGTAATGCGTGACAGCGCAGGCAACTGCATCACCGTATGTAACATGGAGAACATCGATCCCGTCGGCGTGCATACCGGAGACAGTATCGTAGTAGCGCCTTCCCAGACTCTGAGCGACAAGGAGTACCAGATGTTACGTACTTCCGCTCTGAAGATCATCAACGAACTGCAGATCACCGGTGGATGTAACGTACAGTTTGCACTGCATCCCACCAGCTTTGAATATTGTGTTATCGAGGTTAACCCCCGTGTCAGCCGTTCTTCCGCACTGGCAAGTAAGGCGACCGGTTACCCCATTGCGAAGGTAGCAGCGAAGATCGCACTGGGCTTTACTCTGGATGAGATCAAAAATGCCATTACCCACAAGACCTATGCCAGCTTCGAGCCGACACTGGATTACTGTGTCGTGAAGATTCCCAGACTGCCTTTTGATAAATTTATCACTGCAAAACGTACTCTGACCACCCAGATGAAAGCAACCGGTGAGGTTATGAGTATCTGCAATAACTTCGAGGGAGCACTGATGAAGGCTATCCGTTCCCTGGAGCAGCATGTGGACTGCCTGCGCAGCTATGATTTCAGCGCTTTGTCTGTGGAGGAACTGTTAGAGCGTCTGAAGATCGTGGATGACCAGCGTATTTATGTCATTGCGGAAGCTATCCGTAAGGGCATCAGCTACGAGCAGATCCACGACATTACCAAGATCGACCTGTGGTTCATCGACAAGATTGCCATTCTGACCGAGATGGAGCATGCGCTGGAGACACAGCCGCTGACGGTTGATCTGTTGAAGGAAGCCAAGAGAATCGAGTTCCCGGATAACGTGATCGCAAGACTGACCGGAAAGACCGAGGAAGAGATCAAGAAGATGCGTTATGACAACGGCATTAAGGCTGTCTACAAGATGGTAGATACCTGTGCTGCAGAGTTCGCAGCTTCCACTCCTTATTACTATTCCGTATTCGGCGGCGAGTGCGAAGCCAAGGAGACCACCGGACGCAAGAAAGTCCTGGTACTGGGTTCCGGTCCTATCCGTATCGGACAGGGTATCGAGTTCGACTATTGTTCCGTACATGCTACCTGGGCATTCTCCAAGGCAGGCTATGAGACCATTATCATCAATAATAACCCGGAGACCGTAAGTACCGACTTCGATATTGCGGACAAGCTGTATTTCGAGCCTTTGACTCCGGAAGATGTGGAATCTATCGTAAATATTGAGCATCCCGATGGTGCTGTGGTACAGTTCGGCGGACAGACCGCTATCAAGCTGACTGAGAGCCTGATGAAGATGGGCGTGCCTATCTTAGGTACCAAGGCGGAGGATGTAGATGCCGCTGAGGACAGAGAACTGTTTGACAAGATTCTGGAAGAGACCGGGATCCCCCGTGCAGCCGGCGGTACCGTATACACCGCAGAGGAAGCTAAGGCGGTTGCTAACAGACTGGGCTATCCCGTACTGGTGCGTCCTTCCTATGTATTGGGCGGACAGGGCATGCAGATCGCTATCTCCGATGAAGAGATCGAAGAGTTCATGGAGATCATCAACCGTATCGCACAGGATCACCCGATCCTGGTAGATAAGTATTTACAGGGTAAGGAGATCGAGGTCGATGCCGTATGCGACGGTACCGATATCCTGATCCCCGGTATCATGGAGCATATCGAGAGAACCGGTATCCACTCCGGAGACAGTATCTCCGTATACCCGGCTCCGACCATTGATAAAGTAGTAAAAGAGAAGATCGCAGAGTACACCAGAAGACTGGCAAAGGCACTGCATGTCAAGGGACTGATCAATATCCAGTTCATTGCCATCGGTGACGAGGTATATGTCATTGAGGTTAACCCCCGCTCTTCCCGTACCGTACCTTATATCAGTAAGGTAACCGGTATTCCTATCGTGGATCTGGCGACCGAAGTGATCATCGGCAAGACTATCCGTGAGCTTGGCTACGAGCCCGGCTTACAGCCTGAGGCAGAGTATTTTGCCATCAAGATGCCTGTGTTCTCCTTCGAGAAGATCCGTGGTGCCGAGATCAGCTTAGGACCGGAGATGAAGTCTACCGGTGAGTGTCTGGGTATCGCCAAGACCTTCAATGAGGCTCTGTACAAGGCATTCCTGGGAGCAGGCGTAGAACTGCCCAAGTACAAGAACATGATCATCACCGTGAAGGATGCGGATAAGGGTGAAGCCATTGAAGTCGGAAGACGCTTCGAAAAGCTGGGATACACCATTTATGCTACCAGAAGTACCGCAGCTGCTCTGAATGAAGCAGGTGTGAAAGCAAGAAAGGTCAACAAGATCTCTCAGGAATCCCCGACCGTTATGGACCTGATCCTGGGACACAAGATCGACCTTGTCACCGATACCCCGACCCAGGGCCGCGACAAGACCAGAGACGGTTTCCTGATCCGCCGTACCGCTATCGAGACCGGTATCTACTGCATCACTGCAATGGACACCGCCAATGCTCTCGTGACCAGCATGGAGCATATGAACGATTGTAAGGAACTGACGCTGGTGGATATTGCACAACTGTAAGATATGAGAGAAACAATAAGGGAGCCGTCAGGCTCCCTTATTGTTTAACCATTCGTTGACAGTTTCCACGGATGCGTTGGTAACCAGAGCAATCTGCTCTACAGACATACCGATAGCATACATGCCACAGGCATGCTCTCTGCAAGTGTCCAGCACGCCCCGATCATGTCCGCGTTTCTCCCGGGCATCCAGCTTTTCATTAATAATAGCTTCTAATGTTTCACTCATGGTAGATCCCTCCTTTCGAAATAATAATTGATTTGCCCGTACCACAATCTCTACAATAGAACTGTATAAGGGATTGTCTTTATGTTGCTCATATTCCTGTAACATGCGATCAATGATCTCCGGATCGTCCAGCTTGTTGCTTAAGACCCGCAGCCACAGATTCTCTTCCAGAGGAAGCTGTGATAATACAACGATCTGCATAGGAATAATATCGCCGCAGATATAATAAATGCCGGGGGATACATTGCGGATTTTATAGCACTGTACCCATTCCAGATGCTTTATAAGCTTTTGCGGATACTTGGTAGTAGCGAAGGTCAGGGTGATATCCCGTATTTTCCGTTCGTCTACCGTGACGGTATCAATTTTATAAAGGTATGCATAAGCATAGCCATTATAAAAATCATCAATGCTCAGATAGTCGGAAGGACTTTTATATTCGATGATGTTGTATTTACGAAAGATTCTTCCGATATTTTTTCGAATCTGATAGTTGTCATTCTTTTTCAATACAATGACATCGATCTGCTTCGGTTTCGTCCCCAGCTGATGCTCGTTGACATACAACAGTTCACTGTTTTCGGCATCCAGATCCACCTGTATCCCGGCAAAAAGGCAGGATGCCACTGGAGTAAATTTGTCCTGTTCTTCATAGAACCTCCTTTTGCGTAAAAATTAGGATCGTCAAAAATCCACCGTGAAATATTTAGAAATAATAAAAGGGAATAAAAGCATGAATTTCTGAATGGAAAACGGGAAATCCCGAAAACAGATGCTGAGACCAGCTTTTTGAATTTTCTTCATAGAATAAATGCTTTGATTACATGATAGCAAGAGAAATAAAGGAAGTCAAGAAAAATTAACTTCGAAATTTTAGGATACTCTCAATTATAAGACAAAGTTGTTTTTGATCTTTTAAGGGCTGGCGGACAATTAAGTCATAGCAAGCTTTTGCGTCCTGGTTTTTTGCATCAGAAGTATGGATGTTGTAAAAAAGTTCATCCATGGGTAAATTGAGTGCGCAACATATTTTTTCTAAACTTTCAATTGTAACATTTTTTTCTCCACGTTCTACCTGCCCGATATAGGTGGGATGAACATCAGCTAATTCAGCAAGATGTTCTTGGGTATACCCGAGATCAATTCTTCTTCGGCGTAAGCGATCGCCGACACATATAGTAATATTACTCATAAAATACCTCCAAATAAATACTATAAGTATAATGAATAAGCATAAACAGACTATTGATATTTAAAACATAAAGATATATACTATAAATATTCAAAAACAACTTATTTATACTAAAAATATTTTAGATAATAGGGAGGAAATTATGGCATTAATTACGGAAGAACGAGCATTGTCAAAAATAGAAGAAAATTTGAAAACTGAGTATGAAAAAATAGGGAAAAAGTATTATGAAGAAAAAATAAAAGTGATTTAAGGGACATATCGTATCAACAGTATTTTGAAGAAATAAAGAAAATTAATGAGGAAAGAAATAAACTTGAACTTCAAAAAGCTTGCAATGCAGGGGAAAAAGAGATGTTTAAATTGTCAGGCAATCGTATCTATAGAAAGTAAATTTTGTAATATGTGCGGGCAGAAAATGGAAGAAATAGCTATACCGGAAGAAAAGCAAGAAACTATTTCGGTGAAAAGATGTTCGGAATGTGGAACTGAATTAGAAGCAGATGCAATGTTTTGCCCAAACTGTGGAAGAAAGTATTAGTAAATAGTAAATGAAACAAAAATATTTAATTTTTATATTAAATTCGGGAGGACAAAATGTTTTGTAGCCAGTGCGGAAAGCAAATAGAAGACAATGCAAAATTTTGTAAATATTGTGGGAATTTATTAAATTCACAAAATAAATCAACTGTAAATACACCAACTCACTATAAGGGGCAGGCAGATCCTGTAATGATGGTTCATCTGACACCTAAGATAATATATGCGCTTTTAATGATTGCCTGTACGATTTTTTCTGCGTTAGGTGGATTGATACCGAGTATATCGGTTTCACTTTGGAGTTATTCAAAGGAGTGTAGTGTAAGAGATATTTGGAAACTTTTATCTTCTCTTGAAGATTGGGGACTTGATATCGAAGGATTTCGAATGGTTTTATTGGTAATAACCGGTGGATATTTAGTGAGTGCAATTGCTGGAGTAGTTATGTTGTTAGCACTACTGCAAAGAAAGAAAAAGTATAGTTTGGCAAATCCCGCATTAGTTAGTGCATGGACTTGTATAGCAGCAGATGCGGTCATGATTTTAACACGTATAGCTATGAATGCTAAGATAGCCGAGGAATTGTATGAAATGGAGATATTTTCAACTCCTGCAATGGGATGGCTTCTTTTGATTATTCCGATGATCAATGCCTTTTTCTTTGTTAGAGGCTATTTAGAGAAGATATACCAGGGACGGTTTCACAGAGTTTTCAAAAGGAAAATGAGAGAATCGTGGAAGAGAAGGTTTGTATGGTGTGTAAAACAAGATATACATTAGGCAGTAAATGTCCAAAATGCGGTTCAACTGCAGTTGAAAAATAAAATCAGACGAAGGAAAAACAAATGAACAAAACGAAACTAGGATTTACAAATTCTTTTTTAGCATCAATTATTTTCATAAGTGGAATCACAACGCCGTTACTGATGTTTGGACTTATAGTTTATGTATTGATATTTGAAGAGGACAATTATGTAAAGATATCTGCGAAAAGAGCAGCAACGATATATGCGGTGTTTGCAATAATAAGCGGCGTATGGAGTGTGGTAGATGACTTAATAAGACTTCTTATGAGTGAACTTGGAAATTATCCGGCAATATACAATAAAATAAATATAGTAATTACACTACTAGAGACAGGCAGTTTTATTATTATGGTTTTTCGGGCTTATACTAATCAGAGTGTCGCAATGGATGGTAATCAAATTGACAAAGTATTAGATGGTGTGGCTACGTCTAAGGTGATTGTAACACAGGCGGCTGATAGTTTGTTGAAACAGGAAGAATATACATATTGTTCAAATTGTGGAAGCAAAATGCTTAAGACAGATGTTTTCTGTAATAATTGCGGAACACGAAGAGAATAGGAATATGATATAGCGAGATGGAAAATGTTTTGTCGTAATGATAATTCAAGATATTGCAATCTATCTGTTTTATCTTATACCGTTGATTTTAATGATTCTTCTTTTAATTACCAACAAAATATATTCTGAAGAAAATAAAGTATAAGGGGTAAATTATGTTTTGTCAATATTGCGGAAATGAAGTAAAAGCAGGAACAAAATTCTGCACTAAATGTGGACAGAAAATTTTGAAGGATGAGGATGAAGAAACATTAAGTATAAATAAAGAACGTAGATTAAGGCAAATCAAAATCGTTGCAATTATTGTAATTACAGTAATTGCAATGTTGCTTTTTTGGAAGACGCTGCATAATTACACAATTAGTGAAGATGAACTAAGAGATTTAATAGAAAAAGAAGAAATAGCTAAATTGGATGTGAATGGAACAGAAATGCTGCTTACACCAGAAAAAGTATCAGTTGTTTCGGAAAATAAAGATGAGATAACAAATACTTATGAAGTTATATGTAAAAAGTACAGTTACAAATGAAATAGTTGAAGCAGATATTCAATGCCGGCTTACTTTGGAACAGCAAGATACAAATTGGGTGATTAAAAATAGTGAGTCTTTGGAGGTTTTAGATATTCGACCAGTGCAAGGTGTGTCAGGAGAATATAAAGAGCGGTTAATAGAAGTATTGAAAGAGAAATATCCGCAGATAGTATTTGAGGATGAAAATGTAACCTATAATATCACAAACCACATTACAAGATTAGAAGATAAAGAGGATGCCTTATTTTATGATTATACGATCGATGACTATACAGCGTATATATCCGGAGAAGTAGTCATATATTATTCTTTTTCTAAGGACGGAGTGTGGATATTAAGTAGTTCAAACAATAAAACGAATTCCTTTGAGTGGAAGACTGAGGAAAAAGAAAATAATACTGGTGAAATAAATGAGATAGAAAGTACTTCACAAACAGACAATGTTATAGCGCAGGGAGGAACAGCCACAGGAATTATAGAAGAAAGATTTATGTCTGCGGATGCAAATGTAGGTGGAATGGATACAAGCTATTATGTATTAGTGTTTGATACACCTGTTAGCATAGAAGTGTATGATGCAGATGAAGGCGGCGTATATGCCGATGACAATTATGGAGACGGATACAGGGAGATTCCTATATCTCTTCAAGACAATGTAGATTTGAGTATGTATGTAGGAAGGCGGATAAGTGGTAATCTGACTGCGTCTCAAAGCTATACACGAATGGGAGTAACGGCGGTAATTACAAATATAAGTGTAACAAAATAATTTTCTAGTCCGTAAATAACAACAAATCGAGGAAGCACATATGTATTGTAGAAAATGTGGAAATGAGATTAAAGAAGGAATGAAATTTTGCATAAAATGCGGAAATTCAATACTTTCAGAACAAAATGACGTGAATAATATGAAAAATTCTTCTAGACATAATAAGAGGGTTTTAACGATGATGTTGGTGTTCGCGTTAATTCTTTTGGTAGGTGGAGTAATATTATTTACAAACAGAAAAACTCTTGATGATAAAACAATTCAAACGTTATTAGGCGAAGATAAGGATTGGAATATCAATATAAATGGGATGAATACTTCATTGACGTTGCAGAGAGCAGACATACTCTCAAAAGACAAAAAAGAACAAGACGATGGCTATGATGTTGTTGTAAAGGCTTTAGTTTCTAATGGACAAATAGAGGCTGATGTACAGTATAGTCTTTTAATAAGTAAAGAAGATAAAGAATGGACAATAGAGGATAAAAAACTTTTCAAGTTATGGATATACGTCCTTTGCAGGGAGTGGTTGAGCCATATGCAGAAGATATAAAACAAGCCATTAAAGAGTTATATCCACAAATTGATTGGACATTTAGCAAATCGTCGCTTGTTCTTAAAAACTTTGATTATAATTTTCCTGTCAGCTGGGAGTTACAGGAACAAGGAACTGATTTGGAAGGCAAAACGGATTATCTATTATATTCATATAGGATAGAGACGTTCAGCGGAGACATTAGCGGCCAGATTAAAATAGATTATATTTTTGTTGATGGGCAATGGATTCAAAGTAATATAATCCAGGTTAGTTCAGAGTTTGACTGGAATCTTATTGGATTATGGGAATTTGATATCTTCACTTATTATGTAAGTGTTGATTTTGAGGATGTTGATTTTGAAACACATGTAGCGACACTGTTATGTAAGGGAGGATATATCCACGGGGATGAACAGTCTGGTCATTATGAAGAATTTAAAATAAATTTTGAAGAAAAAGAAGATGGATTATATTTTGATTCGTTTAATGTGTCGGATACTTATGGAAAAGGAGTTACAGAAATTAGTTTAGTTGCTACAATGGAGGACCTTAGGTATTGGCGACCATCAATGTTTACTAATATGGATGATGTGTTGGATGGAGCAGGTGGAAAAATAAATAATAGTGAAGCTGGTGCGGATGATTCATCAGTCAGGGCACAAGTAACTATTAAACAAGGAGATTTGGTAGAGGGAACTATTGAAAGAGTACCTTTTACCAACAGTGATTTTTTACTTGTATTTGATCAAAAAGTAAATTTTGAAGTATGGGATGCTTTGGAAGAAAAAACAAAGGTAACACAGGATGTTGATGCTGTAATGGTCTATTCATCATTGGTTGCGAATCTGGGGAGAAAGATCTTACACCATATGTGTCAAAAAGGGTTACATGTTATTTATATGCATCAGAATATGAAGGACAGATAGGTGCAGAAATGATAGATTTAAATTGGGCTGATGGAGAAGAAAAGTGGCAGTTATCGGAAACAGAAATTGAAGAAGAGGTATTAAGAATAAGAGAGGTGTGGACAGCTGACCAAAATGATGCTAGCACTGGGCATTTTGATGTGTATACGGATGATAAGGGAATTAAGTACTATAAACAGAATGGAGACACAAAACTTGTTGAGGTACCACAGGGAGTATTTGGAGACTACAACATTACTTTTCAGATTGAAAAGGGTGATGTTACGTTTGCGTATTATATGAATGAGAATGAACAAAACCGACTTTATTTGAAATATCAAATGCTTTTCCAGTGGAATGAAACGAAATCAGGAAAGGATACAGTAATTCATAATAATGATTTTGAAAATCAGCAATTTAAGAATTGGGAGAACGAAGTATTGGCTGATTATATTTTATTGGATATTTATTAGGAGAAAACAAATATGTATTGCGGAAAATGCGGAAAACTAATTTCAGATAATTCAAAATTTTGTAAATATTGCGGAGCTATAGTAAATGTGACGGAAGATGTAAATGCGGAGAAGACACTTGTAAAGGAGAACATTAGATTTGGAAAAGATAATTTGTTAAAAGATAGAAAACTGATAAGTATTATTTCTATAGTAACTGCCGTTATTTTAATTGCCTGTATTGGATTACTTCTATGCTTACATAAAAAATCGGAGAACCAGGAAATTTAGTTGGAAACAATAGAATTGTTAATATTGAACAAATAGATGGAAGAGCATGTATTTTGGGAAATCCCGAGAGATGTCATGGCACATACATAGTAAGGGATTATGATGCTGATGGAAATGAATATTCTGTAGTAGAGAGAAATTATAATTTTTTGTGTACAAAGCAGAAATGAATATATATGGACAAAGTGATTCCACGGAAAATGGAAATATTATTTACAGATATGATTATGATGAAGACGATATTTTGGAATGGTGTACTATAGAAGCAAGTGGAATGGTAATAAAAATAGGATATTATTGTTACGATGGGGGAATGGATGCAACCTGGTATGATGATGGAGGAAATATTGTATTAACGGAAAAATATAAGTATACCTATGATGAAAAAGGAAATATTGTATCATATTTGTGTGATATAGAATCTGATATGATTTCGAATCAGAAAAACACAACTACGGCAGAACTGACATATGATAATGACAATCATTTAATAGCAGAAAAAAAATATATACAGATAATAATGGTATTGGACAAATAATACTTAGATATGATGAGGATGGCAATCCGACATATTTTGAAAATAAGCAATATATCAATGGAAAATTGTCAGAGGTGATAACATTGGACATAGTTCTTGATAATTTATAAAAGGAGACCAAGAGATGTTTTGCAAAAAATTGCGGAAGAGAAATTAATCATTCGAAATTTTGTATGTACTGTGGAACCAGACAAGAAAATGATATTGCGCTGACACTAGAAACGAAAGAGCAATCCGATATATTAGAAAAGGCTGTAGAGAAAAAGCAGAAAACAAAAATAAAAGTAAAAAAATATAAAAGGTATACTATTTGTGTGTGTGCTTTTTAGGAATTTTGATATTTATAGGAATGGGATTATTTTGGTGGATGGGACGTAGTAAAAGTAATACCTTCCTAAAAAATGTTAAAAGAAGGAAGAGCTGAGGCAGCAAAAGAATATTATGATGATAAGCTGGTATGGGATGCTCCGGAGGTTAGTAAAGCATATGAGGCAAGTAAAAAAAGAAATAGATAATATTGTAAGTGAATATTATGATAATACTATTTTATATGATGATGCAGTTGAAAAATTAAATATATATAGTGAATTCTACATAGAAAATGTGAAAGAAGCTGAAGAAAAAATAGATACTTTGAAAGCATCGCGAGACGCATTTCAGAATGCAGAGACTGCATATAACGAACAGAATTATCAAAAGGCATATGAAGAATACCAAAAGGTAATTATAGAGGATGAGAATTACGAAGAAGCAAGAAGCAGAATGGCAGAAAGTTACAACGTGGTGTATCAGCAGATAAAAGATACGGCGGCTCAAAAAGCATCTGAGGGAAAATTATTAGATGCAGTGGAGTATTTGAGTGAGCAACTTATGAGTTTGAATGCTGAAGATCGCGAGACAGTAACGGAAGAAATTCAAAAGTATAAAGAGCAGTATGCGGAACAGCAATGGGAAAGCATTAAAGAAGTTGAAGATTATGAACAAAAGTATACAGCTATATTTCAACTAGAGGAAGAAATAGGAAATATCGAAGTTTTGCGAAAAATGAAAGAGGAACTTGATGCGGATTATGAGGATTATATAATAGCACAAGTGAATTCTATGTTAGAAACAAGAAATCTGGAGAATGCAATGCAATTGATTTATGCCGCCGAAAAACATATTGCAGGAAGCACAGAGATTCAAAAATTGAAAGACTCCATTAAAGATTATAACCCAGTATCTATATTGGATTTGGAACCGTACGCAATTGGAAGATGTGATCTGGATGAGGATACTGAAGCAAAAGATAATATGGGAAATATCTATGAATCTGCATTAGAGGGGTATTACGAAAACGAAGCATATAATATTTATGACATTGGCGGAAAATACAATATCCTGACGGGAACGGTTTGCATTACTAAGGGATCTATAGGAACTAGGAGTACAGGCTACATTAAAATATACGGTGATGATATTTTGCTTTGGGAAGATAATAATATTACAGCTAATACGAAGCCATACGATATATCAGTTAATGTTTCTGGAGTGACTGACTTGAAAATTGAGATGTGTGGAAGAGGAAAGCTGGTAGTGATGTTATGCAACCCAGTGATACAAAAGTAAAATATTCTGTGCTCATGAGAAAAACATTTTGTTGACAAATGTCCGCGAAAGGAATAAAATACAAACAGTTAAAGACATAAAGGCTGTGAAGAGAAGAGTAGGAGAAGAGATACGTCGCAGAGAGTCCCGGCAGGTGGGAAGGGATATGGAAGGCTTCTTTGAACATGGTCTCGGAGCTTTGCACCGACTTCGTATTCGGACAGGATATCCGGCAGATGCGGACAGGCTGCAACGGGAGTACCCGTTATCGTACCTGACTATCGATGAGCGTTTGTTTGTCCGTAGTTGCAGAGGCCTGATCCCGTGAGAGATGGGCGAATTAAGGTGGTACCGCGGAAGAATGTTCCGCCCTTAAATTTTAATTTAAGGGCGGTTTCTTATTATGTCAAAAAGAGAAGAACTGATCAGAGAATATTGCAGGCAGGTAAATGAAAGCCTGCATTTTATACAAAAATACATGGAAGGGATCGTTCCCGCTGGCCGATGCAGCGAAGAACTGTATTGGGAGACCAAGAAGATCAGTGAGGAACTGCAGAAGAGCAATCATGAACAGACCGCATTGATCCGGGCCTATCTGCGGGAGGCGGCACAACTGTACGTAGAGGGGGAGCCCTGGAAGACCCGCATTACGGACCGAAGACTTTGCCGAAATACGATCCTGAATCATTTACAGATGCTGGCGAATGTCAGCTTCTGGCTGAGAGAACAGGGAGAGCCACTGGCAGAGGAAGTCTGTGGATGGCTGTTAGCCCAGGAGACAGCGGATGTGCAGAAAGTTAGATCCGGACAAAGTCTGGAAGTTGCCAGAGAGATCTATCCGGCCGTGCAGAGAAAGAGAGCATAGGAGCGGTCGGCTGTAAAAGCACAAATTTGAAAATAAAATCCGTGGGGACAGCATATACTAGGCGTATGGTAAATATTGTATGATCGTAAGCCTGTATCCCGCAGGCGGATTGGAGTTTCATGTTAGAAGAACATTATCCTTTTGTTGCGCAGCCTCTTCCCTACGAATATGATGCCCTGCTTCCGGTATTAGATGAGGAAACACTTCATTTTCATCACGACAAGCATTATCAGACCTATGTGGATAAGCTGAATGCCACCCTTGCCGATTATCCGCAGTTACAGCAGATGTCCTTGACGGAACTGCTCACTTCGGAGGATAATATACTTGCGTCCCTGCCGGAGGAAGCCCGGAAAAGCATTCACAATAACGGTGGCGGTGTATATAATCATCAGCTGTATTTTGACAGTATGCGAAGCCCGGCAGGACAGGAACCCTGCGGAACTCTGGAGGAGGCGCTGGTCCGGGATTTCGGATCGGTGAGACAATGGAAAGAACAGATGTCACAGGCAGCCACGGGGGTATTTGGCTCTGGATGGGCATGGCTTGTGAGTGACCAGGACGGTACTCTGATGGTCCTTACTACAGCGAATCAGGATATCCCGGATCTGAAATTGTATACCTCCATATTTCCCATAGATGTGTGGGAGCATGCCTATTATTTACAGTATCAGAACCGCAGGCCGGATTACGTGGAAGGATGGCATAAGCTGATCCACTGGAAAAAAGCGGGACGACGTTACGAACAGGTACTTTGCAGACTGGAAAGAGCGGCCGGGGAAGCGGAAAAAAGGCAGAACAACGATAGCCCGGCAGAAGGAAATGGTAGATAAAAATGACAGATAGAAACGGCCGATAGCGCACAAGACCGTGGAACAGAAAGAGGAAAATGACTATGGAGAACAGACCGATCATAAAAAAGGAACAGGTAGAGACCGTCTACGACAGCAGATTTATCAAGGTATTTGATCTGCAATATGAGCCGGGAAAACATTATTTTGATGCTACCAGAAGAGCCAAAGATAATCTGGCAGCGGTAAAGAGCGACGAAGAATTCAGACAGATGCTGCCGGATGCAGTCAGCTGCGTTGTGATCCTGAAGATCAGAGGACAAGAACCGAGACTTTGCTTAAGCCGTGAGTATCGTTACCCGGCAGGACATTTTCTGCTGAGCGTTCCGGCAGGACTTTTAGACCCGGAGGATGCAACGGAAGAAAATCCCGTATTCCATGCGGCAGCCCGGGAGCTTCGGGAAGAGACCGGCATCACACTGGAAGAGAGCGACAGCATCCGTCTGGTGAATCCGCTGGTATTCAGTACCCCCGGTATGACGGATGAGAGCAATGCACTGGTGCAGATCATATTGAACCGTGAAGAGATGCCGAAGGTAAGTCAGGAAGGAGCCGTTGGAACGGAATGTTTTGATGGTTTTCTGCTGCTGACCAAAGAAGAAGCACAGAAAATCTTAAAAGACGGCGTGGATGACCAGGGATTTTTTTACCCGTTATATACCTGGGCGGCATTGATGTGCTTTGCGACGGGAATGTGGAAATAATTTTTGAATAAATAAGACGATGAACGAAAAGCGTGTGGAGAGATCTGCACGCTTTTTTTGAAATTTGTAACAAATAGCGAAAAATTCTTCGTTATGATTAACAAAGAGGAAGGTTGTGATGAATTGCTGAATCCGGAAAAGACATTGGAGAGATTAGCGAATCCAGAACCGCAGAAAGGAGAGACAGAGGAAACGGACGGAGAGCCCCCGAAGAAAAAGAACAGCCTTATAGTAAAAACTGCTGTCCTGGTGGGAATACTGGTGATCGTCGGAGGACTGCTGTTGGGATATATGATAAAGCATAGAGAACCTACTTATCAGCAGATAGGCACAAGATACATCGATGATCCTGACTGGGGGAATGTATCTGAAATTTCGTATGTGGTAAAAGGGGAAGTAACGGCAGAGAGACTTAATGAGCATTTGCGTGAAGTGAGAGAAACGGAGGACCGGGAAGAACTGGGTACCAATGTTGTCAAGACTGTATATTACAGGAACAAGGAAGACGCCCTGGCGTGGAAGAATACGGATATGGGAGGATATACTTTCCTGAATGTAGAATGAAAGGAGCAGCTATGAAGAAAATTTTTTCAAATTACTACAAAATTATTTTGTCGGTTGTTATTCTGATTGTCCTGGTGGCACTGGGAGAGGATTATTACACCTTTGATGAAATGAGCGGAATCTGGCAGGTGGTACGCGTACTTCTCTACATAACATGGGGATTTCTGCTGGCAACAAGGACCAGACGGGACAAAGTAAAAGCTGTGGAATATGTTGCTTTTGCTGTTGTCTGTGTGGCTGCGCTCAATCTGCTAATTCCCATCTGGAAATTCCAGATAGCGTTTTATGCTTTTGTCGCAGGTGTTCCGGGACTGTATTTTATGGTATTTATCCTGACCGGAATGTTAGGCGGTTATATATGGGGACCGGTTGATAAAACGGACCGTAAATAGTGCCAGATATATCAGGAGCATTGATCCGATGGCGGAAGATATTGCCCAGGGTGTAGAGATAGCAACAGCAGAGTAGAATGGCGGAGGTGCCTATGGGTAAAAAAATGATTAAGTGTCTGATGATTTTAACAATAGTATGGGCAATGACCGGTTGTGGAAAGCAGGAGATGATCCGCTGTGAGTACACAAATGAGGCAGCAGGGTTTACCTTAAGCATAGACAGACCGGTAGAATGGACAGCGAAGCTTCAGAAAGGGTGGCCTGCGACCGAGACAGAGGAAGCCAGCCCGGACGAGGGAATCCGGCTTTATACGGATAACAAATACAAAATCGTAGATGAAGTCGAGATGGATTACTGATTGCTTTGAAAAATAAATATTGACATATATAGATAGCCGATATATATTATAGACAACAATATATATTGGCTATCTATATAAGGAGGACAAAAAATGGCTGTGGACAAATCACTGATGTCGGGAAGTATGACGATGCTCCTGCTCAGATTACTGGCGGAGAAGGATATGTATGGATACGAGATGATCGATACACTGCGGAAAAAATCCTGTAACGTGTTCGAGTTAAAAGCAGGTACGCTGTATCCGCTGTTGCATGGGTTGGAAGCGAAGGGTCTGCTTACGGTATATGAGCAGGAATATGCAGGCAAGACGAGGAAGTATTACAGTATTACGAAGGAAGGCAGAAAATTACTGGAAACAAAAAAAGCGGAGTGGATGGAATATCAGTCTGCAGTGACCAGTGTTCTGGCAATGGGGGTATAAGGATGGAGACATATTTGGAAAAACTGTTGTCACAGATCCGCTGTAAAAAAGCCAGACCCTATATCGCTGAGGAGATAAGAGACCATATAGAATGCCAGATCGCAGACAATCTTTCCGAGGGAATGAGCTATGAGGAAGCAGAGAAAAATGCGGTTACGGACATGGGAGATCCGGTAGAAGTGGGGGATCTCGCTGGACAGGATCCACAAGCCTAAGATTGCATGGAGGTTACTTGTGATCGTAGGAATTTTAAGCCTGCTGGGCATTCTGATACAGCAATCCATTCTCAGACAACCCGGTTATCAGGAGCTGGAAACATGGAGACAGGAAGTTTACCGCTATACTACGGAGGGGTTTGTCTCATGTATTGTGATAGGATTCCTTCTCATGTGTGTGATCTACTTTCTGGATTATACGTTAATTGCAAAGTACTCCAGGTTCATTGGAGTCTTTATACTTATTTTGGGAGGATTGCGGCTGACCAGCTTTTTCGGTGTGGATATTAACGGAGTCGGCAACTGGGTTGGATTTGGAATGTTCCGGGTGTCGATTACTTCCCTGATGATGTTCTATGTGCCCATCTATGGAGCTATCTTATACAAATACAGGGATGGTGGGTTTATGGCACTGTGCAAAGTACTCCTGTGGCTGATCCTTCCGGTATTTATTACATTCCGGATTCCAAGCCTTGGTGTGGCTGTCATCATGATGATCAGTATGCTGATGGAACTTACGGTGGCTATTTGGAAGGGGTGGTTTAAACTGCCCGTCAAAAAAGACGATTATTGGCTTGGGGTTGTTTCTTGCGGGATTACCGGTCCTGTTACTGGCTGCAATGTACGCATTTCATATGCTGGCAGTATATCAGGAAGCAAGGATCCGCTCCTATTTAACCTCTTCCGGAGATGCCTATTATATGACGTCCATGCTTCATAAATTTAATGAGAACATTTCGTTTTGGGGAAATAGTGGAAATGATGTGCTCGAAGGTCTGCCGGAATTTAATAAAGCTTACGTTTTTTCCTATATTCTGAATAGTTATGGAAAGTCAGCGGGAATTGTTGTGGTCGTTCTCCTGGCGGCATTGGTAGTGTTTATGTTCGGAACTTCTGTCAGACAGAAAAACGAACTTGGCACAGTGATGGGATTCGGTTGCGGAATGATCATTTTATTAAATGTTCTCCTGAATCTTGCCGGAATTTTTGGATGGATCCCTGCTGACGACAACATTCCTGCCGTTCTTATCTGTTGGCAGAGATAATATTTTACTTTCTTATGCATTGGTGGGAATTATTCTGAGTATTTACAGGTACAAAGATGTATATCCAAAAAAGTTCAAGGCGTCACAGGTATCATTACAGAAGACCATTACTTTGAATCTGAATATATAACATGGTAATAAAAGTAATGCAAATAAAAAGTCCATGAGCAGGAAGACTGTCCATGGACTTTTCTATATCGTGAGCAGAACTCACTCAATGCATTTCGCAAGCTTACGAGGGCAATACCGACAAAATCAGTATCTCTACACTCATCATATCATTCATACGTCCGGATTTCACGGCTTCCTCAGTCTCCACGCACTGCTTTACCGCATTTTTCAGCACGGAAGTCTTGAAATGGGATGCCTGTGCCACATATTTTCCGGCGGCAAAGGGCGGTACACCAATCTTGGAGGCAATGGTCTTATTGTCGTGGCCTCTGTTTTTTAATTCTTTGGTCTGGAGCAGCAGGTTACACTGCCTGGCGATCAGGAACAGCACCCGCATGGGTGGCTCCTTCAGTGCCAGCAGATCGTAATAGAGCTGCAAGGCTTTCTGCGGCTGCTTTTCCGCAATGGCATTGACCATATCGAAGATGTGGTTGGTGATGCGAGTGGTGCAGACCGCTTCCACATCCTCTGCGGTGACTACATCCCGGTCCAGACAGTAGCAGATCAGCTTTTCCAGTTCCATCTGGATATTTTCCATGTCCGTGCCGGTTTTGGAGAGCAGCAACTGTGCGGTGTTCTCGGAGATTTTTTTCCCTTCCCGGCCCAGGATACCGGCAATCCAGCGTTTCAGGGAATTCTCATCCTGTACCGTGAATTCTGCCACATAACCCTTGGATTGCACGGTCTTATACAGTTTACCCGTTTATCCACTTCGCTTTCCGTGAACACAAAAAAAGTGGTGTCATTAGGGTTTGCCAGGTATTCCGCCAGTTTTTCGCCGCCGGATTTAAAAAGCCCTGTATCCTTGAAGAACATGACCCGGCGCTCTGCCAGAAAAGGCAATGTCTCTGCCAGATCGATGACTTGTCCCAAGGAGAAATCCTTCCCCTGATAGAAATGGGTATTCATCTCGTCGCCGTCCTGACACAACGCTTTACGCAGACGGGTCGTGTACTGGTTTTTCAGATAACGCCCTCTCCGTAGAGCAGGTAGATCTGTTTGAAATTGCCGGTTTTGATGTCTTCGTTGATCCGCTGCATGAATTGATCCTTTCTGGGAAAATGCGGTTACTTCTACATTAGATTCCTAAAAGAGTATACCCCATTTCCTATTGAGGTTTCAAGGGGGGTATGCTATTATGGAACAAAACAGTTCGACCATGGACATATACGAGAGACAAAATTATGCTTGCATGATTTTGCGAACGAATATGTCCATGAGTTAAGCGCCGATTCATGAGCAAAGGTAGTCACGAAGTGACGGAAAGTGCGGCAGCGCGACTTTGCGAATGGCGTGGTTCGAACGTGGGACAGCGCGGTTCGACCTTCATACCATAAGAGGAAGGAAGAGAAAAATGAGCAAGAAAAGCGGATTCATTCAGGAATTTAAAAAGTTTATTTTGAGGGGAAATGTAATGGATATGGCAGTCGGCGTGATCGTCGGCGGAGCATTCACCGCTATCGTTACTTCTCTGAATCAAGATATCCTGACACCGATTCTGGCCATCTTCGGAGGCACGGATTTTTCGAATTTATATGTAAAGCTGGGAAGCGGCGATACGGCACCGGTATTGATGTACGGTAATTTTATCACGGCAGTTATCAACTTCCTGATCACAGCATTTGTGATCTTCTGTCTGGTAAAATTCATCAATAAGCTGGGAGACACCCTGCATCACAAAGAGGAAGCACCGGCAGCGCCCACGACGAAAAAAATGCCCGTTCTGTAAGAGCGAGATCGCTATCGATGCCACAAGATGCCCTCATTGTACTTCTCAGTTAGACAAATAGGAACCGGTAATACAGATACGGCCGTGGAGGAAAGCATGGGAAAAATACACAGGAAAATAGTGGCAGCAGGAGTCTGCTGTCTGATGACAGGCATGCTGACAGGCTGCGGAAGTGATACCACGAAGATCACCGAAGGAATGCAGTTGGTGGAAACTCTGGATTATCAGGGGGCATTGAATGCCTTTGACGAAGCGGAAGCACAGAAAGAGGACAGCCGTCTGATCGCAAGAGGCCGGGGAATCGCCAGCATGGGGCTGACAGAGTATGATCAGGCCGTAGAATATTTTACACAGGCCCTGGAACTCAGTGACGGCTGGGTTCAGAACGTGGACTATGATATGAATTACTATCTGGCGGCGGCATACACCAAGAACGGACAGCCTGCGGAAGCCAAAAAGGTATACGATGCCATTCTGGGCCTGAAGCCGGAGGAAAAGGACGCTTATTTTCTCAGAGGTTCTGCAGAACTGGAGCTGGGAGATTATGAGAGTGCCAAAGCGGATTTTGATCAGGCAATCTCCATGGATCCGAAAAATTATGACCGGTTAATAGAAATCTATGAAGCCCTGGCAGCGCACGGCTACCGTGAGGTCGGTCAGGAATATCTGCAAAATGTACTGGACACAGCCAAACAACTGGATGCTTATGACAGCGGACGGATCTATTATTATCTGGGAGAATACCAGAAAGCTTATCTGGCGCTGGATGAAGCCCGGGATAAGGGAGGCGCGGACAGCTATCTCTATCTGGGAAGAGCCTATGCGGCTACCGGAGATTATAACTATGCGTCCAGTGTGTACAACAATTATCTCTCCAAGCAGGGGCCGAATGCAGAAATCTACAATGAACTTGGTCTGTGCGAAATGGCAAAAAGGAGTATCAGAATGCTCTGGCGGCATTTCAGGCGGGGAAAACAGATCGAAGGAAACAGCCTGATGCAGACCTTGTGCTTTAATGAAATTGTAGCATATGAGTATCTGGAAGATTATCAGCAGGCAGAAGTACTGATGAATGCTTATTTACAAAATTACCCGGACGACCAGACAGCCATCCGGGAGCAACAGTTCCTGTCCACCAGATAAAAAGACAATAGAATTTATGGATCAATCATTGGCAGAGTCTTCCCGGGAGGAAGATTCTGCTTTTTCTCTTAATTGCAGCAGATCCACAAAATCCAGCAGAGAAGCCATGTTTTCGGATTAAAATGCTGTATCACCTCTACCACATCGGATACGGTGGTGCCGGGGACACATTCCTGTCTCAGAACTTCAGGATTGTAACGATAAGGAGTCCGACCCAACAGATAATCGATGGTTACATCGAAATATTCCGCTAATTGTATTAAAGCTTCCTGATCCGGGAAGTGAATATTGTTCTCGTAATTCGAAATGGTGCCAACGGATACTTTCAGTATGGCAGCCAGTTCTTTCTGATAAATGCCCCGTTCTTCCCGCAGGGATGCCAGAATTTCACCGAAACTCCTCATAATGCCTCGCATTCTGCCGCAGATGCAGCCTATTTAAATGTTTTCTTTTAAGATTTGATAAATTCTATTTTACTATATTTTAGTTTTAAAGGAATATGAATTTAGAAATCGAGGAAAATAATGAAAAAATGCTCCTGGAATTAATTTTAACTAAAAAGTACAAATTATGCAGGAAAATATCCATTGAGAAATCCTCTCATTAACACCTATTGCTATTTTGAAGAAAGCCGGATATAATAATCCAAGAGTTAGGTGCAACTAACTAATGAGTGAATCATGTGAAACTCCTCAGAGAAAACGGAGCTGCTGAATCCGCGGACTGCCGGGAGGCCATCTTCCGGGAGGAGTTTTTCAGCCCTTATACACAGGGATGGGGGATTCACGAAAGAGAAGGTTTGGGAATAAAAAGTTTAGAATAGAGGATAAAGGAGAAGAACAAGATGAACTATTTAGAGATTGAAAAAGTCATTGGACGAGAGATTCTGGATTCCAGAGGAAATCCTACCGTAGAAGCAGAGGTAACTCTGGTAGACGGTACCATCGGACGCGGCATGGCTCCCAGCGGAGCATCTACCGGTGAGTTCGAGGCACTGGAACTGAGAGACGGCGATAAGAGCAGATATCTGGGCAAGGGTGTTCAGAAGGCTGTAGAAAATATCAATACTGTAATCAATGAGACTCTGCAGGGAATGGATGCATCCGATATTTATGCCATTGATAAGGCAATGATCGATGCAGACGGAACCAAGGATAAGTCCAGACTGGGAGCCAATGCGATCCTGGCAGTATCCATTGCCAGCGCGAGAGCAGCAGCAATCTCCCTGGATATTCCCCTGTATCGTTTCCTGGGCGGTATCTCCGGCAACAGACTTCCGGTTCCTATGATGAACATTATCAACGGCGGCTGTCATGCACTGTCCTCCGGCCTGGATGTACAGGAGTTCATGATCATGCCTGTAGGTGCGCCTTCCTTTAAGGAATGCTTAAGATGGTGTTCTGAAGTATTCCATGCACTGGCTTCTATTCTGAAGGACAGAGGCCTGGCTACTTCCGTAGGTGATGAGGGTGGTTTTGCTCCGGCACTGAAGTCTGATGAGGAAGCTATCGAGACCATCTTAGAGGCTGTAAAGAAAGCCGGTTATGAGCCCGGCAAGGATTTCAAGATCGCTATGGATGCTGCTTCCAGCGAGTGGAAGACCGGCAAGGTGGGCGAGTACAAGCTGCCTAAGGCAGGCACCGTATTTACCTCCGAAGAACTGATCGCACATTGGAAGAAACTGGTGGAGAAATACCCCATCATTTCTATAGAAGATGCACTGGATGAGGAAGACTGGGAAGGCTGGAAGAAGCTGACCGCAGAACTGGGCGACAAGGTACAGTTAGTCGGCGACGACCTCTTCGTAACCAACACCGAGAGGCTGGCAAAGGGAATCTCCCTTGGCTGTGGTAACTCCATTCTGATCAAACTGAACCAGATCGGATCCGTATCCGAGACTCTGGAGGCCATCAAGATGGCACACAAGGCCGGTTATACCGCTATTTCCTCCCACCGTTCCGGTGAGACCGAGGATACCACCATTGCCGACCTGGCAGTGGCACTGAACACCTGTCAGATCAAGACCGGTGCTCCCAGCAGAACCGAGCGTGTGGCAAAATACAACCAGTTGCTCCGTATCGAAGAAGAATTGGGTGCAGCAGCCGTATATCCCGGCATGGGCGCATTCAACGTTCAGAATTAATTTGCTTTTACCCAAAACTATTTTGGTTTCTCTTTTTCTCTTCAGGGACTGTTCGAAAGGACAGTCCCGTTTGCGTTCTATTTATATGACGAAGTAACTGCATGAGCAAAAGGAAAGCGTCGATGACGCGGTTTTGTGAATGCAGTTTCTCTGAATGGTTTAGGAAAATTTTAAAAATCTTGCAACATTTCCCGCTTCCCATCTGTATCTAAGATAGAGCGGCAGGGAAAACGGCGTAAGATCCCGGGAACAGCCGAAGGAAGCCGCAGAAGAAAAAATACATTATTTCATATTGACTTTTCCGAAACCTATGTGATAAAATCTCACCGTTGCGAAAATAGCATAGAGACTTTAGGTAAGAATTGGAAACGACACATGTGCGCACTGCTCACTGATTAACGAACAACACACATGTGTCTTTTTGCGCCCTATTCAGAGTCAGATAAACATCACAATCGGACGTCAAATGCTTGCATTTGTAAGAACGAGTGTGATTGTTTATATGACGAAGTAACTACATGAGCAAAAGGAAAGCATCGAAGATGCGATTTTGCGAATGGAGTTGCTGAATAGGAGTAAAAACCTCATACATAGAAAAGGAGGGCATCCAATTATGCCGAAAACAAGATTACAGAACATTATTTTCACCCTGATCATGGCATTCGTTATGGTATACGCCATGGTCTGCTACAACATCGCACTGGACAAAGGAGGAATGACCAACGAGATCTTCCTGTTAGCGTTCCACGAAATTCCCATCATGTGGCCCATTGCCTGCATTCTGGAGTATTTCGCAGTGGAAAAGCTGTCCCGGAAGCTGGCATTCCGCATGGTATCCCCGGAGGATAAGCCCGTTTTCATTACTTTAGCAATCTCTTCCATGATCGTATGCCTGATGTGCCCGGTGATGAGCTTTATCGCCACCTGCCTCTTCATGCACCCCGGCAACCAGATCATCGCCCTGTGGCTGCAGAAGACCGTCCAGAACTTCCCCATGGCGCTGTGCTGGCAGATCTTTTTCGCAGGCCCCGGAGTGCGGAATGTCTTTGGATTTGTTGTGGGAAAAATTTATATTGGATAGAAAAAGTATAATTGACTATCATCTGTGAGTGTGCTAACATGAGCAAATAAAGAGACAACGAAGTCCGTGGAAACGGAAAGCGTTGTCTCTTTTATTTTGTAGAAAAAGTCAGGAAATTACGAGGTGAAACCTATGAGTGAGCAGGAAAAGAAGCAAAATACAGTTGCAGAGGTGTTAGTAAAATGTCTGGAAAACGAGGGCGTGAAATATGTCTTCGGGATTCCGGGGGAGGAAAATCTGGATATGATGAATGCACTGGAAAAAATCGGACATCCGGGTGATCGTGTTGCGGCATGAACAGGGAGCGGCATTCATGGCTGATATGTACGGAAGACTGACGGGAAAAGCAGGTGTGTGTTTCTCAACGTTGGGCCCCGGTGCCACGAACCTGATCACAGGCACGGCAGATGCTAATTCCGACGGTGCACCGCTGATTGCCATTACCGGACAGGTGGGAACGGAGCGGATGCATTTGACTTCTCATCAGTATCTGGATCTGGTAGAGCTGTTTGCACCAATCACCAAGCGGAGCAAACAGATCGTGAACCCCAATTCCGTCAATGAAATCGTCAGGATCGCTTTTAAATATGCGGAGAGTGAGAAGCCGGGAGCCTGTCATGTGGATCTTCCCACGAACGTGGCGAAGCTTCCGGTCAGCTCCGGTATTGCCGCACAGCCTTTGAAAAAGCCGGAGAGGGATAAGGAGTACGCATCCTTTTCCAGTATCGATCAGGCGGCGGCCATGATCTTCAAGGCAAAGCACCCGGTGATCCTGGTGGGACACAGTGCGGTGCGCAATCACGCCGGGGAGGCTCTTACCAGCTTCGCAGATGTCCTGAAGATCCCGGTGGTCAATACCATGATGGCCAAAGGCATCATTCCTTATAACAACAAATATTCCCTCTGGACCATAGGCATCCCCCAGAAGGATTACCAGAACAAGGTGCTGGATATGGCAGATCTGGTGATCGCCGTCGGTTATGATATTGTGGAATTTGCTCCCGGCAAATGGAACGGAGAGGGGAAACATAAGATTATTCATATCGACCAGAGGCCGGCGCATATCAACATGCTGTACCAGCCGGAGGTGGAAGTTGTCGGAGACATTTCCTATTCTTTACAGCAGATCCTGTACCGCAGTGACGCAAAAGAGGAGCCGGAAGAATTTCTCAAACTGCGGGAAGAAATGGTGGCGGAATATGAAAGCTATGCAGATGCCACCTCTTTTCCCATGAAGCCACAGAAAATACTGTACGATGTCCGTAAATTTATGGGTGCGGATGACATCGTGATCTCGGATGTGGGCGCTCATAAAATGTGGATTGCCAGAGAGTACAACTGTTACGAACCCAATACCTGCATCATCTCCAACGGTTTTGCCACCATGGGCATCGCAGTGCCGGGGGCTGTGGCAGCCAAGTTGATCTACCCGGAGAAAAAGGTACTGGCGATCTCCGGAGACGGCGGATTCATGATGAATAGCCAGGAGTATGAGACAGCCCTCAGAGAGGGGACACCCATTGTGACTCTGATCTTCTCCGATGCCAGCTATGGTCTGATCAAATGGAAGCAGATGGATCACTTCGGACACAACTGCTTTGTGGATTTCCAGAATCCCGATTTTGTGAAATATGCGGAAAGTATGCATGCCAAAGGCTACCGCGTGGAGAAGGCGGAAGACCTGCTGCCGATCCTGGAGGATGCCTTTCAGCAGAAGGTCCCCTGCATCATCGACTGTCCTGTGGACTACGGCGAAAATACCAAGCTCTCGGAGTACCTGCATGATAAGTTTGAGAAGTAGAGTTTTAACTAGAAATTTAGCGAAATATCCCCGTAGCCCTTGGCAGGGTATAAGAAACGCGGCACGCTCGCGCTCTGTCGCAGAGCGTAGCGGTACATAAGCGGTCATAGTACGACCGCTAAGTACCGACGTCTGCTTACGGCACTGCTTATTCTTATACCCAGCCGGGGCTACTGGTTTTTGAAAGCTTTCCAAAACGTAGAACTCCCGGCGTATGCGGTGCCATGTCGAAGATGTTTGTCGGAGGATGTTGATATTTTCTAGAAAAGTGCTGAAAGGCAGGGGGAAAGCGGACACGATGTCCGCGTCAGCCGATTGTCGACATGGATGTCGACTGTAGGCGGCCCCGTCATGACGAGAACTACTCATCACTTTTCGTAGAAAATTCACATCCGGAGACCTTACATCGAGACATGTGTATCGCATGCTCCGGGAGTTCGTGGATTTTGCCAATGTATTTAACTAACTTTCCATTTACAGTGTAATATTATCCACCTTTTTCCATTCGAAAAAAATCCCCCTTTTTGAAAATTTGCTGTCTGTTGCCTGATGGAAACTAATGGTAGAATTCAATTATCAAATAAAACAGACGGCCGTCAGTGATAATGATAAATACAAAAAACAATATTTACCTATTGGGAGGACGAGTGTATGAAGCGTAAATTATTATCTACCGTACTTGCGGTAACCATGGCAGTATCCAGGATGACCGGATGTGGACAGAGCGGAACAAATGAAGCAACAGGAACAGGCGCTGCAACGACAGATGCCAAAACAGAGACCTATCGTGTCCGGATTCCTATAGACAGCTGCGATTTTTCCCTGCACATTACGAAGCAGACGGGGAAGAGGCGGATGAGAATTTTGAACACTTTTCTTTTGAAAGAGTGGAAAAATACATTATGCCACTGCTGGATGCGGCGGAGAAAGCTTACGGCGGAAAGCTGGATATCCTCCTGTCCCCCCTGGAGTCCGCCGGTCTACATGAAGACCAATGGAGAGCGGAACAACGGCGGCAAATTAAAGCCGGAATACCGGAAGCGCTGGGCAGAGTATATCTGCCGTTACATTGAGGAATACCGCAGCCGCGGGCACCTGTGGCATTTTACACATTTCCTAAAGGCGGGAGCACAGCGGATCGGTGTTACCAGATACACAGATAAGATCGAGGTGACGGCGCTTGAAAAGGACGGGCGGATCACGGTGGTGCTTTTAAACCGGACGGAGGAAGAGATTCCGGTGTATCTGCGGCTGGGAGAGTACTGTGCGGAACTGACATCAAAGGCAAAGTCCATTATGACGGCGGAGATCGAAAAATAAGAAAATCGATATAGGCAATTATGAAAAAGACAGCGGGAACCGGGAGCGGAACCCACTGTTTTTGCGTATACGTCCGGGGAGCAGGTTGACAGAACGGTGGAAACCGTAGTATTTTGAAACAGACCACTGTGGATAACAGGGTAAGTGAAAAATGTAGGCAGAAGAAAAGTAAGTTACGACAGAAGAATGAGGATACAGATATATGAAAATCTATTTGGTAAGACACGGGGAGACAGACTGGAACCAGGCGGGGCGGCTGCAGGGACAGACGGATATTGACCTGGATGCTCAAGGTTTTGCGCAGGCGGCGGAAGCGGCAGAGAGATTAAAGGAAGTTCCTTTTGAAATCGCGTTTTGTTCCCCGCTGATCCGTGCAAGACATACGGCAGAGACCATTGTGGGCGAGAGGAAAATTACGCTGACCACAGACGAAAGACTCCGGGAACTCAATTTCGGACCATGGGAAGGGACCGATGTCCGTAAAATCCGGGAGGGGGCCAACAGTCCGTTTACGGATCCGGGGAGCTATCTCCCGCCCGAAGGAGCGGAAAGTTTTGCCCAGTTGTATGCCAGAAGCGGCGAGTTCGTGAAGCAGGTGTTGCTGCCGTTGGAGGGAACTTATGAAACAGTGCTGGTGGTAGCTCATGGAGCATTGAATCGCAGTATCCTGAATGCGGTGTTGGATATTCCGGTCAGCGACTTCTGGCATTTCCATATGGGCAACTGTGCTACTGCGATTCTGGAATGCCGGGAAGGAAAGCTGTCTCTGTTGGAATATCAGGACAGTGAAAGTGTAAATACGAAGAGCAAACTGCTGTAAGTTCCGGATACAGAGCTTGCAGACTGCTGAAAGGTGAGAGGTTAAGAATGCACATAGACAGAGAAGATATGCTGGAACTGACCAGAAGAATGACCGTGTCCCGCAACTGTTTTTCCAGAATTGCAGGAGCCTATATGGACGAAGAAGGGTTTATTGACGGTACTTTTAATACTCATTTTCTGAAGTTGTCCGGAAGCGAAAAAGAGAAAAATCTGAATATTGCCAAGACGGTACCTTATTCCAATACCAATGTGAATCTGAAAAATTACCGACTGGATCAGGGAGCCCGGAAACCGGGCAGCATTATGCAGTTATTGGAGGCATTACGGCAGTGCGAACTGAAAAATGATGCATTATTGTACTCCCTCTATGAATATATTGGGGAGAGATACCAGCCGGGATATCCTTATGCCGTTTATCTTTTCTTCGGCAGCTACGATGTACCCACCAAGGGAAAAGACAAAGAGAACCAGTGGGAGTCCGAGGAAGTCTATCAGTTTCTCATCGGCACGATCAGTCCGGTGACCGGAGACTACGAGGCCGGAAAACCGGAGGCGGGATTTTTGTACCCTGCCTTTGCCAACCACAGCACAGACATTGACGGTATCAATATCTATCAGGCGGAGGAAGGGGCACAGTTATTTGCAAAAATACTGGGCGTACAGGCTTGACAGAAAGGCATTTCTTCCCTATAATACGCTCTGGAACAAAATGAATAACCGGTCATAAAACCCGTAAGGGAGTGGATTTTTCAAGATATCGATCTTATTTTCGCCACACAGCAGGAATGTTGTGTGGCGTTTGTTGTTTAAGGAGAGGAAAAATGAACCAGACTTATATGAAAGAAAAGAAGATATTCCCGTTGGTCATGTCCATGGCACTTCCCATGATGCTGTCCATGGCATTTAATTCCCTCTATAACATTGTAGACAGTTATTTCGTGGCGAAGCTCAGTGAAGATGCCATGACGGCATTGTCTTTAGTCTATCCGGCACAGAACTTGTTGACGGCGGTGGCAGTGGGCTTCGGTGTGGGTGTGAATGCCATGATCTCCTTCTATCTGGGAGCACAGAATCAGGAAAAAGCGGATAAGACGGCAACCCAGGGCATGGTGCTGGGAGTATTGCACGGCGTACTGCTTATGATCTTATTCCTCTGCGGCATGAACTGGTTCTTAGGGATGTTTACGAAGAGCGATACCGTGCGGGCACTGGGTATGGAATATTCCAATGTGGTATTCCTGTTTTCCACCATTGTCACCGGAGGTATCACGTTAGAGAAAATCTTTCAGGCGGTGGGCCGGATGCGTGCCACCATGGTCAGTATGATCGCCGGATTTGTGACGAATATTGTGTTGGATCCGTTGTTGATCTTCGGTATCGGACCGTTTCCCCGGATGGAGATCGCCGGAGCGGCTTTGGCTACCGGAATCGGTCAGGTGATCACGTTATTAGTATATATCATCTATTATGTGTTGGATCCGTTGCCGGTAAAATTGCGCAGAACTTATCTGCGACCGGAAGGAGAGATCTGTGGCAAGACCTACGGCATCGGCATTCCGGCTACGCTGAATATGGCACTGCCGTCTCTGTTGATTTCCGCACTGAACGGTATTCTGGCGGCTTATTCGGGTGCGTATGTGCTGGTACTGGGCGTTTATTACAAGCTGCAGACCTTTATCTATCTGCCCTCCAATGGCATCATTCAGGGCATCCGGCCGCTGATTGGTTACAATTACGGTGCCGGAGAGCGGAAGCGTGTGGAGCAGATCTACCGGTTGACGCTGGAACTGACTGCCGGGATCATGGCTATCGGCACGGCATTGTGCTGGCTGATCCCCGGAGGACTGATCGGACTGTTCACCGAGAATCCGGAGACTGTTACCATCGGTATTACAGCACTGCACATCATCAGTCTGGGCTTTATTCTGTCCGCTGTGTCGGTGACCAGCTCCGGCGCACTGGAGGCGCTGGGACAGGGCATGGCTTCCCTGGTGATCTCCGTGATGCGGTATGTGGCGGTGATCATCCCTGCGGCATTTGTGCTGAGCCGCCTGATCGGCGTCACCGGTGTGTGGTGGGCATTTGTCTGCACGGAGAGCGTGACTGCGGTGGTGGCGTATGTGTTGTACCACAGGGTGTGGAAGAGAGCGTAAGAGGCGAGTACCGTTCACATTCGCGGCCGTTCACCCCGCGCCATTCGTACCCGTGGTCGTTCACCCCGCGCCATTCGCAAAATCGCCTCTTCGAGGCTTTCCGCTGCTACGCAGCTGCCTTTTGCTCATGAGATGGCGCTCCCCTCGTCGATTTGCACAGAGCCGGCTCCTTACGCAAGCGTAAAGCCGTCTCCGCACAAATCGACGGGTGAACTGATGTATACACAATATCTAGTATCCTTTGATTGACTTACCCTACAAAGTATTGTAGAATAGACCGTGATAGGTTTTACGGGCGAAAGCCCATGGGGACACGAAGGTAAGGGGGTACATAAGATGTTTCAGGTAATCAAACGAGATGGTTCCAAAGCGGACTTTACACTGACGAAGATCAATGATGCCATTATGAAGGCTTTTACTGCGACGCAGATGAGCTACAATAATGACATTATTGATCTTCTTGCGTTACGGGTAACTGCGGATTTCCAGAAAAAGGTGGAGAATGACGAGATCCACGTGGAAGACATTCAGGACAGTGTGGAGCGTGTACTGGGACAGGCCGGCTATGAAGAGGTGGCGAAAGCGTATATTCTGTACCGCAAGCAGCGGGAGAAAATGCGTGCCATGAAGTCTACCATTCTGGACTACAAGGATGTGGTCAACAGTTATGTCAAGGTGGAAGACTGGCGTGTGAAAGAGAACTCCACGGTGACCTATTCCGTAGGTGGTCTGATCTTAAGCAACTCGGGTGCGGTGACGGCGAACTACTGGCTGTCTGAAATCTATGATGAAGAGATTGCAGAGGCACATCGGAATGCGGATATCCATATCCATGATCTGTCCATGCTGACCGGCTACTGTGCCGGATGGTCCTTAAAGCAGCTGATCAAGGAAGGACTGGGCGGCATCACCGGCAAGATTACTTCTGCTCCGGCGAGACACTTATCCGTGCTATGCAACCAGATGGTAAATTTCCTGGGGATCATGCAGAACGAATGGGCGGGAGCACAGGCATTTTCTTCCTTTGATACCTATCTTGCCCCATTTGTAAAGGTAGATAATTTAAGCTATCCCGAAGTGAAAAAATGCATCGAAGCATTTATTTACGGTGTCAACACCCCCAGCCGCTGGGGCACACAGGCTCCTTTTTTTCCAATATCACGCTAGACTGGACGGTGCCCGATGATCTGGCAGAGCTGCCGGCGCTGGTAGGCGGTGTGGAGATGGATTTCAAATATAAGGATTGTAAAAAGGAAATGGACATGGTCAACAAGGCGTTTATCGAGACCATGATCGAGGGCGATTCCAACGGCCGTGGTTTCCAGTATCCGATCCCGACTTATTCCATCACAAAGGATTTTGACTGGTCCGACACCGAGAACAACAGACTGTTATTCGAGATGACCGCAAAATACGGTACACCGTATTTTTCCAATTATATCAATTCTGACATGCAGCCCAGTGATGTCCGCAGTATGTGCTGCCGACTGCGTCTGGATCTGCGGGAACTGCGCAAGAAGACCGGAGGATTTTTCGGTTCCGGCGAGAGCACCGGAAGCGTGGGCGTTGTCACCATCAATATGCCCAGAATCGCATATCTGTCTGCCAACAAGGACGAGTTTTACGCAAGACTGAACCACATGATGGACATTGCAGCCAGATCCCTGAAGATCAAGCGCGGTGTCATTACGAAGCTGCTGAACGAGGGACTGTATCCCTATACCAAGCGGTATCTGGGAACCTTTGAGAATCATTTTTCCACCATCGGTCTGATCGGTATGAATGAAGTGGGCTTAAATGCCAACTGGCTGAGAGCGGATATGAGCGATCCCAGGACCCAGGAGTTCACCAAGGAAGTACTGAACCATATGAGAGAGCGTCTGTCGGATTATCAGGAGCAGTACGGAGACCTCTACAATCTGGAGGCAACCCCTGCGGAGAGTACCACGTACCGTCTGGCAAAGCACGACAGAAAGCGCTGGCCCGGCATCAAGACGGCCGGAAAGCCCGGAGATACCCCTTATTATACGAATTCCTCCCATCTGCCGGTGGACTATACCGTGGATATTTTCGATGCACTGGATATTCAGGATGAATTGCAGACCCTGTATACTTCCGGCACAGTGTTCCATGCATTCCTGGGAGAAAAGCTTCCCCGACTGGAAGGCAGCGGCTTCTCTGGTACGCACCATAGCTTCCAATTACAAGCTGCCCTATTACACCCTGTCTCCGACTTATTCCATCTGTAAGGAGCATGGTTATCTGGCGGGCGAAGTGAAGGTATGTCCTCACTGTGGGGCGAAGACCGAGGTCTACAGCCGTATCACCGGTTACTATCGTCCGGTACAGAACTGGAATGATGGTAAGCTACAGGAATACGCCAACAGAACAGAGTATGATATTGCACATTCTTCCCTGAAGCGTCCCACCAGAAGCGTGGTGACCTTGTCCAATTTTGCAGAAGAGGTGGATGTAAAAGTGGAGCAGCCGCAGAACATCAAGTATCTGTTCACCACCAAGACCTGTCCTAACTGTAAGCTGGTGAAGGAATATCTGAAAAATGTACCCTACGTGACCATCGATGCGGAGGAGAATATGGAGCTGGCAAGACGTTACGGTGTAATGCAGGCACCGACTCTGGTGGTGGTAAACGGTGACAGCCATAAAAAGTATGTAAATGCTTCAAATATCAAGAAGTACGTTGACCAACTGACATTAGTTGGGGTAGAATAGAAACAGGTCAGGAGGCATCGCCCGAAGGCGGTGCCTTTGCTGTGTAATAATATAAATTCAAAGGCAGATCTATTGCAGAACGGAGGAAATATGATCAACAAACTGATCACTCGAATCAAAGAAACCAACGCACCGATCGTGGTAGGACTGGATCCTATGATGAAATTCGTGCCGGAATATATTAAGAAAGCAGCATTCACTGAATACGGTGAGACACTGGAAGGTGCTGCAGAGGCCATCTGGCAGTACAATAAGGGGATTGTGGATGCTATTTATGATTTAGTACCCGCTGTGAAGCCTCAGGTGGCAATGTATGAGCAGTTCGGTATTCCCGGCATGGTGGCATTTAAGAAGACTGTGGATTATTGTAAGGAAAAAGGCCTGATCGTCATCGGCGATATCAAGCGCGGCGATATCGGATCCACTTCCGAAGCATACGCGGTAGGACATCTGGGCAAAGTACAGGTAGGCAGCAAGAGCTATTACGGTTTTGATGAAGATTTTGTAACCGTGAACCCTTATCTGGGATCCGACGGTGTAAATCCTTTTGTGAAGATCTGTAAGGAAGAGAAAAAAGGTATTTTCGTACTGGTGAAGACTTCCAATCCCAGCAGCGGCGAGTTCCAGGATCAGCTGGTGAACGGCAGACCTCTGTATGAGCTGGTAGGAGAAAAGGTAGCAGCCTGGGGAGCTGACTGTATGGGTGATTCCTACAGCTATGTAGGAGCTGTCGTAGGAGCAACCTATCCTGAGCAGGGAAAGGTACTGCGTAAGGTAATGCCCAAGGCATTTATTCTGGTGCCCGGTTACGGTGCACAGGGCGGTAAAGGCGCAGATCTGGTACATTTTTTCAATGAGGACGGACTGGGTGCCATTATCAACTCTTCCCGTGGCATCATTGCTGCATACCAGCAGGAGAAATACGCACAGTTTGGCGAGCAGAATTATGCAGATGCTTCCCGCGCGGCAGTACTGGATATGCGTGAAGATATCGCACAGGCGCTGGCAGCACGCTAGGCAGAAGACAGCTACTATTCAGAGGCTCATTCGCAAAATCGTCTCTTTGAGACTTTGCTTTTGGCTCTGAATAGTGATAAATATGGGGTGTCCACAAGCGGACAGATGGGAGAACAGAGGATGAAAGAAGAGTTATATATTACCTTCCACTCGGAGGATGATATCAGACATTTTGTAGATACCTGCAACGAATTCGACGATGCAATCGACATCCGTATTCAGAAGATGGCAATGGATGCAAAGTCACTTTTGGGAATGCTCCTGATGAAGACTGAGGAACCGCTGGAGATCGAATATGCCTGCTATGATGATGAAGACAATTACGAAGAATTCAAGCAGGCCATCCTGGAAAAATACGACGTAAAAGTCGTACAGGCTACGGAAAAGCAGGCAGCAGATAAAATTGTTTGAAAAAATTGAAAAATTCTATTGACATTTTCGCCCGCAGCAGCTACAATACATACTGTTGCAGGCGAAAACCTGTAAATGAAATGTACGTGTAGCTCAGCTGGATAGAGCGTCTGGCTACGGACCAGAAGGTCGTGGGTTCGAATCCTGTCACGTACATCGTAAGCCCCGGAGATGATGTCTCCGGGGTTTTTATTTTGCATTTTAGAAAAGTTTTAGAAATACTTCCCGATCCGTATATTTACGTGGTACTTATGTCATGCTAAAATGATGATGTAAATGGAGGACGTCGTGAAAGTATGAACAAACAGGAATTTGTGGACCGACTGCGGATGGCGCTGAATGGGCGTGTTTCTCCCGGTCTGGTCATGGATAATGTAAATTATTACCAGGATTATATAAATACAGAGATCCGCAAGGGCAGGACAGAAGAGGAAGTCTTAGAGAGCCTGGGAGATCCCAGACTGATCGCCCGCACAATCATTCAGACCAACGGTGGAGACAACCGTTCCGGATACCGGAACACGGTCTACGGCAACGGAGAGTATCGGGAGGCTGCCGGACAGAATGTCCATCGTAGTTATACAGAGGAAGACGATGGCTACGGAACACACCAGAGTAAGGTGGGAAATGTTCTGGCGAAGCTTCCGGGCTGGGTGTGGCTGATCCTTGGGATTCTGGTGGTAGTATTGATCTTCGGTGCGGTATTTTCCGTATTGTCTTTTCTGGCACCGGTACTGATTCCGATTGTGGTAGTATTGTTCCTGGTGAAATTATTTCGGGACTGGCTTAACTAGCAACTATATAAATCAGCTATTCATAGTCCCTCAATTCGCAAAACGCCTCTGCGAGGCTTACTTTTTGCTCATTGAGGTTACTTCGTCAAATAAATATCATCGGAGTACCTTACAGATGCGAGCATCTGACGGTTGCCCCGATTATATTTATTGACTCTGAATAGTTCCAACGTAAAGAGCCACCAGGGGGAAGCTGGTGGCTCTCATGAGGGGAGTATAAATAAATAATACATAAGGGTGCAAATAGAATCATGAAGGGGTTTCTATTTACAATTATGATTATAGTACTAATGATATAAAATGCAAGAAGAAATTTAGGCCTAAAGTACCATATTTTGGGCATATTTTTGTGCGAAATAGACATACTACTCCTGTAACTAAAAAGATATTTCCTATCAGGAGGTCACAAATATGTCTAACAATTATGAACAGAACAATCAGAACAAGTATAACAACTCTTATGACGAGAGCGAGAACAGTAAGAACTCCCAGAATAAGCAGAACAGCCAGAATCAGAATAAGAATCAGAGCAACAACAAGGAGCAGAACAAAAACTTCTAGGCTGGTGCATAAGTTTTTCAGGGGCTGCCGCAAGGCAGCCCTATTTACATATTTTCAGAATCCATATATAATAACTTTATATGTGCAATAATTGATGACTAAGATCCGGAGGAACGAATGAGACGTTTTGAATTGATTGCTCCCTGCCATTTCGGTATGGAATCAGTATTAAAAAGAGAGATCACAGATCTGGGATATGATATTACAGAAGTGGCGGATGGTCGTGTCACCTTTTTCGGAGATGAGGAGGCTTTGTGCAGAGCAAATATTTTTCTGCGGACGGCAGAAAGAATCCTTATCAAAATCGGAAGTTTTCATGCGGAGACTTTTGAAGAACTGTTTCAGGGCACGAAAAATCTTCCCTGGGAAGAATACATTCCGAAGGACGGCAAATTCTGGGTGGCCAAGGCAGCTAGTGTAAAGTCCAAATTGTTCAGCCCCTCGGATATTCAGTCCATTATGAAAAAAGCAATGGTGGAGCGGCTGAAGGCCCAGTATGAGATCAGCTGGTTCCCTGAAGATGGAGAAAATTTCCCTGTCCGGGTATTCCTGATGAAGGATGAAGTGACCGTGGGACTGGACAGCACCGGAGAGTCCTTACATAAGAGAGGATATCGTAAGCTGACGGCAAAAGCCCCCATTGCGGAGAATCTGGCTGCTGCACTGATTGAACTGACTCCCTGGAATGCGGGCAGGATCCTGGTGGATCCCTTCTGCGGAAGCGGCACCTTCCCTATTGAGGCAGCCATGATGGCGGCCAATATGGCACCCGGCAGGAACCGCAGTTTTACGGCGGAAGAATGGCCCCATATCATAGGAAAAAAAGGTATGGTATGATACAATGGATGAGGCGGAAGAGATGATCAATCTGTCAGTGGAGACAGATATTCAGGGCTATGATATTGACGAGGATATGGTGAAGATCGCCAGAGAAAATGCACGGATGGCGGGTGTGGACAAGCTGATCCATTTCCAGCGTCGTGGTGTGGAAGAGCTTCATCACCCGAAGAAATACGGCTTTATTATCACCAATCCTCCCTATGGAGAGCGTTTGCAGGATAAGAGCCAGATGCCGCAGTTGTACCGTACCATCGGAGAACGATTCCGGGAACTGGATTCCTGGAGTATGTATCTGATCACTGCCTATGAGCAGGCAGAGAAGGATATCGGCAGGAAAGCGGACAAGAACCGCAAGATCTACAACGGAATGATGAAGACTTATTATTATCAGTTTCTGGGACCGAAGCCTCCGAAGAGAAGAGACGTTTAGAAGAAATGAAAAATTTACTGCAGATCAGGGATCAACAACAGAATAGACGCATTACATTGATCCTCTGGCTCCTGCTGGGAAGTATGTCTATGGGCATCATGCTCTGGACGGCAGCGCATAAGACGGTGGTGATCTCTGCGTTAAGTCAGGAACAGGGCGGTCTGGTCACAGAGAATCAGGCGGAACGGTCCCATGAAATGCAGCTGGCCATGGCGGAAGACAGGAAGGCAGAACGGAGATCTGTATACCATTGGAAACCGGTACGAAAGCGGAAAATGTAGTGGTGGAAAATCATTACATGGAAAGGGAACTCTGGATCTATGTGCAGAACGGCAGAAAATCTTTTTACCGGGAACATCAGCTTACCGGAGATTTCAGCCTGGTGGGAAACGGCATCTGTGAAGCACAGAACGAGGGCGTATTGCTCAGATTGTCCATGAAGGAGATCCTGGAGTATCACAGTACTCTGGAAGAGGGAACTCTGAAGATCGATTTTGTCAATCCCAGAGAATCTTACGACCGGATCGTAGTGCTGGATCCCGTGGGAGGCGGAAGGGACAGAGGCGTTGCCGATTCCGGATGTGAGGAGAAGAACATCGCTCTGGAGGTGGCAAGACAGACGGCACAGCTGTTGGAAGGAAGCATGGTAAAAATATATCTTACCCGTACAGAAGATACAGAGGTCGCACAGGAAGTAAGGCGTAGCTTCGCTGACTGGGTGGATGCAGATCTGTACCTGGAGATCGGACTGTCAGCAGATGATGCACAGGAGAGTACCTACGGCATCCGGGCAGAATACAATGATGAGTATTATCTGCCGGATTTCGGAAATGTACAATGGGCCGACTGCGTGACCAGACAAGTGACGGTGGCTTCCAGCAACCGGGCCATTGGATTGTTCCCGGCGGAGGAAGATGACATTCTGTGGCAGCTGAAGATCCCGGCAGCCAGAATTTCTCTCGGATATGTGACCAACAGCAGCGAGAGACAGCTGCTGGAACAGGAAAGCTATCAAAAAAAGCTGGCGGAAGGTATTGCAGAAGCTATTTCCGAGGTTTATACTAATACGCAATGATGACTATATAAGAACACAAATGCGGCAAGGAGTTAATATGCAGGGAAGAATCGTATTCGCGACCGGCAATGCCGGAAAAATCAAAGAAATCCGCATGATCATGGAGGATACCGGTCTGGAAGTCGTATCCATGAAAGATGCGGGCATTAAAGCAGATATTGAAGAAAACGGTAAGACCTACGAAGAGAATGCACTGATCAAGGCCCGTGCGGTGACTGCTTTTACGAAAGATATCGTGATGGCGGATGACTCCGGACTGGAGATCGATGCCCTGAATAAGGAACCTGGAATCTATTCTGCCAGATATCTGGGAGAGGATACGCCGTATTCCATAAAAATGCAAATCTGATCCAGAGACTGGAAGGAGTGCCGGAGGAAAAGCGTACTGCCAGATTCGTCTGTGCCATTGCAGCAGTGCTCCCGGACGGCAGAGAACTTACCACAAGAGCTACCATCGAAGGGCGGATCGGATATGAAGAGAAGGGACCAACGGATTCGGTTACGATCCTATTTTTACGTACCGGAATTCGGCAAGAGTACGGCGGAGTTGACAGAAGAAGAGAAGAACCAGGTCAGTCACAGAGGTAAGGCATTGGAGCTGATGAAAGAGGAACTGAAGAAATATGAAGATACTGATCGTAAGTGATACCCATAAAAAGAATGAGAATTACTTCAAAGTACTGGAGATGCACCACCCGGACATGGTGATCCACTGCGGAGATGCGGAGGGCAGTGAGTATGCACTTTCTTCTGCGGCAGAATGCCCGGTTTATATCGTCCTGGGCAACAATGACTTTTTCTCGGATCTCCCCAGAGAGATCACACTGGATATCGGATCCTACAAAGTATGGGTGACCCACGGACACAATTATTATGTATCCATGGGAAATGAGACCATCAAAAAGAGGCCATTGACCGGGGCGTTGATATCGTGCTGTACGGACATACCCATCGGCCGGTGATCGATATTGATGATGACATCATTGCCGTGAACCCGGGAAGTCTGTCCTATCCGAGACAGGAGGGACGCCAGCCTTCCTATGCGATCATGGAGATTGACAGAGAGGGAAAGGTGCATTTTACGATTGCTTATCTTCGCCAGTGATGCTTCAAACTTCTCTCTTGACAGATAGAAAATCTCTGGGTTATAATAACATCTGCGTTGCGGAAATCCGCGATAACGCAGCTTCGGGGTGTGGCTCAGCTTGGCTAGAGCACCTGGTTTGGGACCAGGGGGTCGCAGGTTCGAATCCTGTCACCCCGACGTGTAACTTGGATTTTGTATTTATTTTTCAAAAAATTAGTACAAAACTGTTGACAAATGATGTCGGATAAGTTACAATATGCTTCGTCGGTTCGCTGATGTAGCTAACAGACAGATATGTGTTCGTAGCTCAGCTGGATAGAGCAACGGCCTTCTAAGCCGTGGGTCGGGGGTTCGAATCCCTTCGAGCACATTTGAGATAAGGAAGACTTTTGGTCATCACTGTCTCGCATGGTGGGTATAGCGCAGTTGGTTAGCGCGCCAGATTGTGGCTCTGGAGGCCAAGGGTTCGAATCCCTTTATCCACCTTTGTTATGAGTGAAGTGTCGTAATGGCACGCTTGGTGTCATATTTATAGGGCTATCGCCAAGCGGTAAGGCACAGCACTTTGACTGCTGCATTCGCTGGTTCGAATCCAGCTAGCCCTGTTTTATTATGGGGTATTAGCTCAGTCGGTAGAGCACTTGACTTTTAATCAAGTTGTCGGGGGTTCGAATCCCCCATGCCTCACTAGGTGTTGTGATATCCTGATTTGGGGATTCGAACCCCCTGGTCGAGATCTCTCATGCCTCACTAGGTTCTTTTATACAGCATCCTCACATTTTGAAAACCCCTTTCGGGGCTTTTTTTATTCCATTTTTATAGAAGAAAGGAAATACTATGCAGACTAAAAGAAAACAAGATGGGCGTCATGCCCATAGACAAATTACTGATCTCCATGTCACTGCCCATGATGATCTCCATGCTGGTACAGGCACTGTACAATATTGTGGACAGTATTTTCGTGTCCAGGATCAACGAATATGCCCTGCGTGCTGTATCTCTGGCATTCCCCATTCAGAGTCTGATGATCGCTGTGGCGGTGGGAACTGCGGTAGGTATCAATGCCTTTTTGTCCAGAACCCTGGGAGAAAAGGATTTTGAGAAAGCCAATATCATTGCCAGAAACGGTATTTTTATTGCAATTGCCAGCTATATTGGATTTGCGGTGGTCGGTGCACTGATCAGCAGACCGTTTTTTGCCAGCCAGACGGAAGTGCTGGAGGTGCGGGAATACGGTGTGACCTATCTGACTATCTGTTGCGTGGCGGGAATGGGTATTTTTCTGCAGACGACTTTTGAGAGGCTGTTACAGGCTACCGGTAAGACCATGTATACAATGATCACACAGTCAACCGGTGCAATCATCAACATTATTCTGGATCCGATCCTGATTTTCGGGTATTTTGGCATGCCCCGCATGGGAATTGCCGGTGCGGCAGTGGCTACCGTGATCGGACAGATCGTTGCCGCATTCATGGCATTATGGTTTAACCTGAAATTCAATAAGGAACTGGATATTTCCATGAAAGGATTCCGACCCAACGGACATCTGATCGGACAGATCTATAAGGTAGGAGCCCCTTCCATCGTGGTACAGGCTATCGGTTCCCTGATGACCTACGGAATGAATCTGATCCTGGCATCTTTCGGTTCCGCCCAGACGGTGTTCGGCATTTACTTTAAGCTGCAGAGCTTTGTGTTTATGCCTGTTTTTGGACTAAATAACGGCATGGTGCCTATCATTGCTTACAATTATGGCGCAGGACATAAGGACCGCGTTATTAAGACCATTAAACACAGTGTGGCTTACGGTGTGGGTATCATGTGTGTGGGACTCATTGTAATGCACATCTTTCCGGCACAGCTCATGCGTATGTTTGATGAGGAGGAAAGCCTGATCGCCATCGGTATTCCGGCGCTGGAGACCATTTCCCTAAGCTTTGTGTTTGCTGGCTTCTGTATCGTGGTGGGAAGCGTATTCCAGGCACTGGGTAACGGCGTCTACAGTATGATCGTGTCCGTGGCCAGACAGATGTGCGTGCTGCTTCCGGTGGCAAAGCTTTTGTCCTTAAGCGGTGAAGTGACATTGATCTGGTGGGCCTTTCCCATCGCGGAACTGGCCAGCCTGCTCTTAAGTACCCATTTCCTCGTAAGGATCTATAAAAAGATCATCTGCCACATTGGAGAACCGGTAACGACAAGAGAGATTACAGAATAAAATAGAAACAGATGCGGCGGGGATGCTTGACAAGCAAAAGGAAGGAAGAGTATAATTATTCAAGGTCCTTTGGCAGAGAGCATTCCCGTTTGTCAAGGTTTTAAGCTAATCGTCGGATATGGCAGTTAGTAAGCGGATATGGCGGAAGTGGCAGACGCGATAGATTTAGGTTCTATTGTCAACAGACGTGCAGGTTCAAGTCCTGTTATCCGCATTGCGTAATTATGGAAGCATAGCTCAGCCGGGATGAGCGTTCGCCTCACACGCGAAAGGTCAGGGGTTCGAGCCCCCTTGCTTCCACTCGAAATAACTATTCAGAGCTCATGACAAGGACTGAATAGTTATTTTTTTAATCAGAGAGCATCGGATAAGTAATGTACGAAAGCACAGAAATATAAAGGAATACAAAAGCAATGAAGAAAAATGTAAGAAAACAGGGAATTCTGCTGCCGATATCCAGTATTCCCTCGGCATATGGTATCGGAACCTTCGGTAAGGAAAGTTACCGTTTTGTGGACTTCCTGGAAAAATCAGGCAACCATCTCTGGCAGATCCTGCCGTTAGGTCCTACCGGCTACGGCGATTCTCCGTACCAGTCCTTTTCCACCTTTGCGGGGAATCCCTACTATATTGACATGGAGCTTCTGATCGAAGACGGCTATCTGACAAAAGAGATCTGTGACAGCTATGATTTCGGAGACAATGAGCATTATGTGGACTATGAGAAGATTTATCTGTCCCGTTTTAAAGTTCTGAAAATTGCGTTTGACAATGCCAGGGAACAGGGCCTTACAGAGACCGGAGACTATCAGAAATTCCTTACGGAAAATGCGTACTGGCTGGATGACTACGCTCTGTATATGGCGGTGAAAAATGCTTTTGGCGGTGTCTGCTTTATGGAATGGGACGAGGACATCCGTCTCAGTAAAAGCTGGCGGAAGCGGCAGTACCTGTTTGCAAAACGAACAAATGCCGTAAGGGGAATCTATGTGGCATTTGACAGTGGCGGAAGAAATCGCATTTTATTGCTTTGACAGTTATTCCCAACAGTACCTGTTTGCAAAACAGTCGGGGATTTGGAATAAAGAACGGAGAACGGCCATTGGGAAAGCCTATGCCAATAAGAAAAGGCATTGAGATCGTAGGGGATATTCCCATCTATGTGGCATTTGACAGAAGTTGATTACAAACAGAATAAATTACAGCAGTGAAAGTGACGATACAAATGCAGGAAGAGCAGAAATGTTCTTCCTGTTTTTAACAGAACTTCAGCAGCTGGCGGGGAAAGGAGACAGTATGGCAAAGTTCTTAAATTATGAGGACCGGCTGGAGATAGAAAGCGGACTAAAGGAGCACATGACTTTCACAGAGCTTGGAGAGAAACTGGGAAGGGACAGGACTACCATCACAAAGGAGATCAGGAACTATTCCATCGAACAGGATACCGGTTATGGAAGTTACCCGCATAATACCTGCAAGTACAGAAAAGCATGTAAGAGGAAAAAAGTATGTGGGACAAATGACTGCAGGCATCCACTGGTAGCTGTCTGTAAACAGTGTGAACTCATATGCAACCGTTACTGCGAGCATTATGAAGAAGAAATATGTACCCATCGCTTTAAACCGCCATATGTATGCAACGGATGCAGTGAAGTAAAGAAGTGTACGCTGACAAAAACTGTTTACGATGCTCTGGGAGCCCAGAGGCGGGCAACGGATAAGATATCGGAATCCCGAAGCGGGATCCTTGCTACGGAAGGGGAAATCGCCAGACTCAATGAAATCCTGGTGCCGTTGGTAAAACAGGGGCAGTCTATCCATCAGATCTACCTGACACATAAGGATGAACTGATGTGCAGTGAAAAGACCCTCTACAACTACGTGGATGGATGCCTGTTTGATATCAGGAACATAGACCTGCCAAGAAAGGTAAAGTACCGTCCGAGATATAAAAAACCGGAGCTGAAAGTAGACCGTGGATGCCGTGTGGGAAGGAATTATCATGATTACGAAGTATATATGGAACAGCATCCGGACACAGCAGTGGTGCAGATGGATTCCGTGATCGGCAGCAAGGGAGGGAAAGTCCTGCTGACGATATATTTTGTAAATGTGTCACTGATGCTGGGGTTCCTGCGGGAAGCGAACACCTCAAAGTCAGTGATAGATATTTATGATGAACTGTACCACCGGCTGGGAGGGCAGGATTTTAGGAAGCTGTTTCCGGTCATCCTGACGGATAACGGAAGTGAGTTTTCCAATCCCAGGTGTATAGAGAACGGACCGGATGGAAAAGGATTTCAAAGGACGAGGATCTATTACTGCAATCCAAGTGCGCCGTACCAGAAAGCAGAGATCGAGGTGGGACATGAATTTATACGCAGGATCCTGCCGAAAGGAAGAAGCTTTGATGAACTGACGCAGGCAGACGTAGAGCTGATGATGAACCATATCAATTCCTACCGGAGAAAGAAACTGAACGGAAAAAGTCCGTATGAAGCGTTCAGCTTTTATTATGGAGAAGACCTGGCGGAGAGGCTTAGATGCCACGAGGTTGCAGCCAAAGACATCAACCTCACCGCAAGACTTCTCAAAAAGTAACCAGAAGACAGAATAAAGCACAGACCGCCGGCTGAAATAGGAACAGCAGAAGACGTGAATTATGGCTTGCAAAATTTGTGGAAAGCCAAAACTGACGTCCGGTTTTTGTGCAGAAAAAATACTCTGCCATAAGGTGATTATATCATAAAAGCAAGGGAAAAAACGGGAAAGTCATTACAAAAGTGGAAAGTCGGGTACAAAAAATTTGCAGTCCGGTCGCTTTCAAAATGTGAAACTCGGGTACTGGTGAATGCCCATGCACTGAACTCGGCACAAAATATTGTCTGCTCCGGGATTCAGGACGCACTGGAACAGGAGAAAATCCGGGGACCGGAGATAGAACTTTCCTTAATTACAGTGGACGATACGAATACTTTTTCCGTGGAGGAATCTATCCGGGATATTTTTATGAATGAAAAACTGCCGGATATCATTATCTGCCTGAACGAACTGAGTACTACCTGTGTCTACCAGGCGGTAGTAGATTACAACTGCGTGGGCGAGGTCGCAATTTTAGGGTATTATGATACTGATACGATACTCAAAGCAATCGAGCGAAATGTAGTCAATGCAACGATCTCGATAGACACGGAGCAGATGGGAGCTTTCTGCGTGGATGCTTTGCAGGAGTACTATCGTTTTGGCTATACCAGCCAGTATTTTACGGCGGATGTCACAATTATTGATCAGAATAACGTGGGTGAATATTTACAAGCGCAGGAAGCGACAGAGTGAGGTACGCATGAGGAAAAAATTTCGACAGCTGTCTCTTCAGGCGAAGATGAGCAGCATTTTTGTATTGGCGAATCTGGTAGTATTTGCAGTGACGGTGATATTGCTTCTGGGAATCAACAGCATGTCTTCGGAGATCGATAAGGTCTATCAGGGGAATCTGCGGCTGAACGAAGTATCTGATGCATTGATGGCGGTGCAGGACAGTATGACGGATTATCTGAATTCCAAGACCAGTGATTCCCTGGAGGAATTTTACCGGAATGAACAGACATATTCCCAACTGGTGCAGGATATGAGCGATGAGGTGACGGGAGCCACCTTTCAGAGAATGGAACGCAGTATCCGGCATATGTCGGAAGAATACCTGGACCTCGTAAGTCAGACGATTGAGGCAAAGCGTGGGAGAAATGTAGAGAAATACCGCGTCCGGTACGAGAACGCGACACAGATGTATGAATATATCAATACCTATATTTACAGTCTGAACAACGAACAGTTCCGCAGCAACTCCGAGAACTACAGCCGTCTGTCGGCTGCTTTCCGTAATTTCGAAATGGTCAGTGTGATTGCATTATCCATCGTCATTGTGGTCAGCGTATCTATAGTAGTAAAGCTTACCGGGGAGATCATCAGTCCGTTAAAGGATCTGGCGGTAACCGCTGACGAAGTAGCAGGCGGAAACTTTGATACCGAACTGTTACAAGTACAGTCGGAGGATGAGATCGGCGTGGTAACGGGAGCATTTAACCAGATGCTGATCAGTATCAGACAGTATCTGGAAAGCCTGCGCGAGAGCATGGAAATCCGGCGTTCCTTAATGGAAAAAGAGCTTTTGATGGAAGCACACTTAAAGGATGCACAGCTAAAGTATCTGCAGGCGCAGATCAATCCCCACTTCTTATTCAATACGTTAAATGCGGGAGCACAGCTGGCCATGATGGAAGGCGCCGACCGGACCTATGAATATGTACAGAATGTGGCGGAATTTTTCCGCTATAATGTAAAAAAGAGTAATGATATCGTGACGGTCAGAGAAGAGCTGGAACTGGTGGATCATTACATTTATATTCTGAATGTCCGCTTTTCTGGGGATATCCATTATGGGAAAGAAATTGAAGAGGATCTGCTGGACAGCTGCATGCCAAGCATGATCTTACAGCCGATCGTGGAAAATTCCGTAAATCACGGCATCAGAGAGATGAACGGAGAGGGAAAGATCCGGCTGAAGGTATACCATGTGGATGGAGATACGCTGGGGATCAGTATCCGGGATAACGGCATCGGAATGGACCGGGATACGATAGAAAAAGTACTTGGCGGCAATTATCACGAAGAGCAGTCAGGCGGCGGTTCCAATGGTATTGCAATGGGGAACATTATCGCAAGATTAAAACTTTTCACGCAAAACGAAGATGTAATGACGATTTTAAGTGACGGGAAAAATCAAGGAACGGAAGTAATCCTGTATCTTCCGATAAAAGAGAGGGAAAAGACGGATGTATAAGATCATGCTGGCGGATGACGAAGGAATCGTGATCGATTCCCTGAAATTCATCATCGAAAAAGAATTCAAGGATACCTGTGAGGTGCAGTATGCCAAGACCGGCAGAAGTGTGATTGAACTGGCAGAGAGCTTCCGCCCGGACGTTGCGGTCATGGATATCCAGATGCCGGGAATCAACGGCATCGATGCTATGAAAGAGATCCGGAGAAGCAATAATCATACAGTGTTTATCGTAATGTCAGCTTATGACAAATTTGATTATGCGAAAGAAGCTATCAAACTTGGAGTCATGGAGTACATTACCAAGCCGATGGAGAAGACCCGGATCATTGCAGCATTGCAGAAGGCAATGGAGCGAATCGATGCAGAGCGCCTGAAACGCAAAAATGAGTTGTTGATCAAGGAAAAACTGGAGACAGTCGTACCGATTATTGAAAGCGGTCTGATCCACAATATCTTATTACAGGAGCATTTCCGCGAGGATATTGAGAATTACCGGTCAATTTTAGGAATCACGCTGCAATATGCCTACATGATTGCTGTGATATGCGGAGATGAACAGCAGGGAAACCACAGGACAAATGCGGTGGGAAGCAGTGTCAGAATGCAGAAGCATTATCAGGAGGTCAGGGACTGTCTGAAAGAAAATTTTGACTGTATTGTGGGTACCGTCATGGCAAACAAACTGGCAGTGCTGGTGCCTTATGAGAAAGATGTGATGGACTATAATGAGCGTATCGAACTCATTGAAAAAGCCAGAGAACTCACCAGATATCTGCGCAAGAGAACGGATATCAGCTTCCGCATCGGCATCGGAGAACCGAAAGATTTTCTGATGGCTTCGGAATCTTATACGGAGGCGCTGAATGCACTGGTGGCGACCACCGGCAGTGTGGCACATGTGGATGACCTGCCGATCAAATGCGAATACGGTGGAAATTATCCGGTGAAGCTGGAGAAAAAACTTTTTGCGGAAGTCGAGGACGGTGACATTGACAATGCTTCCGCATCGGCATCGGCATTTTTTGACTGGATGGTGGAGAGCGGTTCCGATCTGATGAATATGAGGCTTAAGGTGCTGGAATTTGTCCTGTGGTCAGAGCACATTGCCTATGAAAAAGGCGGTATGATCTATCAGCTCAATTCCCGTGCGGAGTATCTGCCGCAGGTGATGCAAATGGCGGAACCAGCGGCCATGAAAACATGGTTCCTGGAAAAAGTGAAGGAAGCCTGCCGGAACGTTCTGAATAAAAGGGAAGAAAAGACGGGCAGTATTATCGAAACAGCAAAGAATTATATTAAGAATAACTATCACAAAGATATTTCCCTGGATGATGTATCCAGAGAGGTAAATATCAGCCCGTATTATTTCAGTAAACTATTCAAAGAAACTACCGGGGAAAACTTTATCGAGTACCTGACCAATTTAAGGATGGACAAGGCAAAGGAACTGCTGCAGACGACGGAGTGCTCCATGAAGGAGATCTGTGTCAAAACCGGATATTCGGATCCCAACTATTTCAGCCGCAGTTTTAAGAAAAATGTGGGTGTGACGCCGACAGAGTATAAGGAAAACCGGGGAAAGGGACAGGAACAAGGCAGTGTATAAGAAAAAGAGACGGATATGTGTTGCGTGGCTTCTGGGGATGATGTTATTGCTTTGTGCCTGCGGAAATCTGGAAACCGGAAAAGATCAGGGAGAAGTCGCGGAAAATGATAAAATTCAGATCGGCATGAGCTTTGATTCTTTTGTCATTGAAAGATGGCAGAGGGATCGTGACATTTTCGTCTCAACGGCAAAGGAGTTGGGAGCGGAAGTGAATGTCCAGAATGCGAACGGTGATCTGGAGCAGCAGAAAAAAAGCAGATCAATTACTTCATCGATAAAGGAATGGACGTGATCGTTGTGATATGCATTGACTCCAAAGGATTAACAGAGGAAGTGCAGAGGGCGAAAGATGCCGGCATTAAGATCATTGCTTATGACAGACTGCTGCAGAATACAGATATTGACCTGTATATCTCATTTGACAACGAAAGAGTAGGTACCATGATGGGAGAGGCACTGGTGGAAAACGGTCTGGCCGGCGGAAATGTGCTGATGCTGGGAGGCTCTGCCGTGGACAGCAACGTTGCTATGGTGGAAAAGGGCTTTCGCAAGGTCATGGAGGACAATCAGGTGACGATCTTAGATTCTATGCATGCGGATGGCTGGAAAGCAGAACTGGCGGGGACGTATATCTATGATCATATGGATATTGTCTCGGAAGCGGATGCCATTATGTGCGGCAATGATGATCTTGCAAGCAAAGTGGTACATGCCCTGAAAGAAAAGAGACTGGCAGGAGATATTATGGTAGTGGGGCAGGATGCCGACCTGGAAGCGTGCCAGCGCATTGTCGAGGGGACACAGGTCATGACGGTCTACAAACCGGTGGAAAAAATGTCGCAGAAGGCAGCGGAGTGTGCGGTGCTTCTGGCAAAGGGAGAGCCGTTGCCGGAAGGAGATACGGTAACCATAGAGAATGGAAAATATGAAGTTCCGTACATTGGTCTGGAACCGATCAGTGTGGATAAAAACAATATGAATGATGTGATCATCGGAAGCGGATTTCACTTAAAAGAGGATGTTTATCTGAACATTCCCTCGGAAATGCCCAAATAATATTGGATTTACTTTGAAAATGGGGAAAAGAGATAGATTCTAAAAACACAATAGGAAAAATTTGGTGACAAGGCTGTGCTGGCAGACAAGATATTGCTAGCACAGCCTTGATTTTGTCAGGAGAGAGGATGGAAAAGTGCAGAAGGTCATAAAATCATGCTATAGGATTTGTGATATTCTCTATTTAGCAACAAAAACAAACCAAACAAGGGAGGTTACTTTTTATGAGGAAGAAATTATTAAGCACACTTCTGGCAACAGCCATGGCTGTTACAATGCTTGCAGGATGTGGATCAATGGGGGACAGCAGGCAACCACACCGGCAACGGACAATAAGACGGAGACTTCCGCAGAAGCAAAGACGGAGACTTCCGCAGAAGCAAAGACAGAGACTTCTGGTGCAACAGGCGGCGGTAAGGTCGGTGTAGCAATGCCCACCAAGGATCTGCAGAGATGGAATCAGGATGGTAGCAACATGCAGGCTCAGCTGGAGGCAGCAGGCTATGATGTAGATCTGCAGTACGCATCTAACGATATTCCCACACAGGTATCCCAGATCGAGAATATGATCAATTCCGGCTGCGAACTTCTGGTCATCGCATCCATCGACGGTGACTCTCTTGGAACCGTTCTGGAGCAGGCAAAGGAAAAAGACATTCCGGTTATCGCATATGACCGTTTGATCATGAACTCCGATGCAGTTACTTATTACGCAACCTTCGATAACTACATGGTAGGTACGAAACAGGGTGAATACATCAGAGATCAGTTGGATCTGGACAATGCAGCAGGACCTTTCAATATCGAGCTGGTAACCGGTGATCCCGGTGACAACAACGCAAGATTCTTCTTCGGCGGTGCCATGGATGTGCTGCAGCCCTACATTGACGCAGGTAAGCTGGTAGTAAAATCCGGACAGACCGATTTCGAAACCGTTGCAACCGCTAACTGGTCTACTGAGACCGCACAGTCCAGAATGGACGCTATCATTTCCGCTAACTATGCAGACGGAACCAAGCTGGATGCCGTTCTGTGCTCCAACGACTCCACTGCACTGGGTGTAACTAACTCTCTGGAAGCTAACTACACCGGCGAGTGGCCTATCATTACCGGTCAGGACTGCGATAAGCCCAACGTTAAGAATATGATCTCCGGCAAACAGTCCATGTCCATCTTCAAGGATACCCGTACTCTGGCATCCAAGGTAGTAGAGATGGTAGACGCAGTCATGAAGGGCGGCGAAGCACCTGTCAACGATACCACAACCTATGACAATGGTACCGGTGTCATTCCTTCTTACCTGTGCGAGCCCGTATTCGCTGATGCAAGCAACTACAAAGAGCTGCTCATCGATTCCGGTTACTACACAGAAGCAGATTTACAGTAATTTTATAAAATAATATGGATCCTGCGGGATCCTTACGGCAGGCGGGCGTTTCCCGCCTGCTGTATTCATGGGAAAGCAAAATAGAACGGTTTGATTAGATAATGTGGAAATAAGACTTGGGAGGAATACCATTGGCAAAAATCTTATTGGAAATGAAAAATATAACCAAAACATTCCCCGGTGTAAAAGCACTTGACAATGTAAACCTGCAGGTGGAAGAGGGAGAGATCCACGCACTTGTAGGCGAAAACGGCGCAGGAAAGTCCACATTGATGAATGTATTGAGCGGTATTTATCCGTATGGGTCTTACGAAGGGGACATCATCTATGACGGTGAGGTCTGCAAATTTGATAAGATCAAGGACAGTGAGGAAAAGGGTATCGTAATCATTCATCAGGAGCTTGCACTGATTCCCTATATGACGATCGGGGAAAATATGTTTCTGGGCAATGAACGGGGACATAAGTACAAAATCAACTGGAATGAAACCAATGCCAGGGCGGCAGAACTTTTGAAGACCGTAGGCCTGAAGGAAGGCCCCCAGACATTGATAAAGGATATTGGCGTAGGAAAACAGCAGCTGGTAGAGATTGCGAAGGCACTGGCCAAGAACGCAAAACTTCTGATCCTGGATGAGCCTACTGCCTCTCTGAATGAGACGGATTCCAAGGCACTGTTGGATCTGATGCTGGAACTCAAGAAAAAGGGAATGACATCCATCATCATCTCTCATAAGCTGAATGAGATTTCTTATGTGGCAGATAAGATCACCGTCATTCGTGACGGATCTACCATCGAAACACTTGTGAAGGGAAAAGATGATATTACCGAGAGCCGGATCATCAAAGGAATGGTAGGAAAGAGATCGCCGACCGATTCCCGAAGAGAGAGCCGAAGATCGGAGAGGTCCTGATGGAGGTCAAAAACTGGACCGTGCATCATCCACTGTATTCTGACCGTAAGGTGGTGGATAATGTCAATCTTAATGTGAAAAAAGGTGAAGTAGTGGGAATTTCCGGCCTGATGGGTGCGGGACGAACGGAACTGGCCATGAGCCTGTTCGGCAAAAGTTATGGTTCCAACATCAGCGGCGAACTGTATATCAACGGTAAAAAAGTACAGCTGAATACTGTACAGGAAGCCATCAAAAATCATCTGGCATATGTGACGGAGGATCGAAAGGGCAACGGACTGATTCTGAGCAACCCGATCAAGATTAATACAACTCTGGCAAATCTGGATGCCATCAGCAGACACACTGTTATTGATAAAGACAAAGAGTACAATGTGGCGGTAGACTATAAGAACAAACTGAATACGAAATGTCCAACTGTGGAGCAGAATGTAGGAAACTTAAGCGGCGGTAATCAACAGAAGGTACTTTTGGCAAAATGGATGTTCACAGATCCGGATATCCTGATCCTGGATGAGCCGACGAGAGGTATTGATGTTGGTGCAAAATACGAAATCTACTGCATCATTAACCAACTGGTGGCAGAAGGAAAATCGGTTATCATGATCTCCTCGGAGCTGCCTGAGATTCTTGGCATGTGCGACCGGATCTATGTAATGAACGAAGGAAAAATAGTAGGAGAACTGGCGGGCAGTGAGGCAACACAGGAGCTTATCATGTCCAAGATATTATCAGCCGGTAAGAAAGGAGCATTGGCATGAATAAAACAAAGGGCCTCGATTTTATAAAAAGATATACCATGATCCTCGTACTGATCGTGGTTACGGCATTTTTTGCATGGAGAACCGGAGGAGCAATCCTGCTTCCCATGAATGTCAGCAGTCTGATCTCCCAGAACGCATATGTGTTTATTCTGGCAACCGGTATGTTATTGTGTATCCTGACCGGCGGTAACATCGATCTGTCAGTTGGATCTGTTGTATGTTTCGTCGGTGCCATCGGAGCGGTACTCATGGTCAACATGAAAATGAACATGTGGCTGGCTATTCTGATCATGTTTGTTATCGGTACACTGATCGGTGCTTTCCAGGGTTTCTGGATCGCTTATGTGAGAATCCCGCCTTTCATCGTGACATTGGCCGGCATGCTGGCTTTTCGAGGATTAAGCAACGTAGTCCTGCAGGGTATGACCGTATCCATTAAGGACTGCACTACATTCGTAAATCTGTTCGGTGGCGGTGCTGACTGTTATATTCCCGATTTCTTCGGTAATGGTCCCATCAATCTGACCTGTGTATTTGCCGGTGTGATCGCTGCAGTGATCTTTGCAGTGTTACAGCTGAAGAATAGAGCCGACAAGGTGAAAAAAGGATACGAAGCTCCTAGCATGGGTTCCACGATCGGCAAAATCGTAGTGATCGCTGTAGTGATCCTGGCATTCAGCTATCGTCTGGCACAGCACAAAGGTATTCCCAGCGTATTGATCTGGGTACTGATTGTTATCATGGTATACGGTTACATCACTTCCAACACGACTGTAGGACGTTATTTCTACGCAGTGGGCGGTAATGAGAAGGCCACCAAATTATCCGGTATCAATACCAACAAGGTTTATTTCCTGGCTTATATGAACATGGGGTTCCTGGCAGCGTTAGCTGGTATGGTAACCATTGCACGTATGACTTCCGCACAGCCGACATACGGACAGAACTATGAAATGGATGCCATCGGTTCCTGCTTCATCGGCGGTGCTTCCGCATACGGCGGAACCGGAACTGTACCCGGAGTTATCGTAGGTGCTGTACTGATGGGTGTTATTAACCTGGGTATGTCTCTGATGGGTGTCGATCAGAATATGCAGAAGGTAGTCAAGGGTCTGGTACTTCTGGCAGCAGTTATCTTCGATGTTGTATCCAAACGTGGTGGAAAATTAATTGCCAAGAATTAATTTCTACATATCTAATCAAAAGGGCCCGGTGCATATGCGCTGCAGGCCCTTTTGATGGTATTGGGAGGAGAAGAGCATGAATAAGGGAAAAGAACGGAAGAAGCGGGAAGGAAAGCAGAAAAAAGGAGTCGGGATCGGAGTCAAGATCGTGGCGCTTTTACTGCTGCTGGCAGTTGCTGCACTCAGCTGTATGGGAGTGCTGGTGCAGACGTTGCAATCGGTCATTGTAACCAACGATGAAATCGTGGCCGGTCAGGTGGCTGAACAGGAGAAAATCTCGGAGCTTTCCAGACAGTTTACTTACATTAACGGGCAGGTGTTGACCCATGTCATGACCACCAACAGTGTGACAATGGAAAATTTGTCGGATAAGATCCTGCAGGAGATCACTGATATGGAACAACAGATGACGGAGTTCGAAGGACTGCTGTCTGAGGGGGATGCCCGGAGAGAGGCATTTGACAGTGCTTCTGCGGAACTGGCAAAAATACAAAAAGACCGTGGAGAGTCTGCTGGTCACCAGTGCAGAGAATAAGACGCAGGCCTATGTGTCTGCCACATCGAATCTGCCGATGTTCAATGAACATATTGAAAGCTATATGAATCAGATGCTGGAGATCACCGGAGAGCAGATGGCACAGGCACAGGGACAGATGGAGCAGAGTGCGGCCAGAGTGCCCATGATCGTGGCGGTGGCAAGTCTGGTACTGCTTGCAGTAGTCGTGGTGATCATGCTGGGATTGCGGATCTGGGTCATCGGTCCGGTGAAATATGCTACGAGGCAGGTGGATGAACTGGTGGAGGGCATTCGCAATAACAGAGGTGACATCACCAGACGGATCCGGGTGAAATCGGGGGATGAAGTCGGCAGATTATCCATGGCCATCAATGATCTGGTGGCGCAGATGCAGACCATCATAAGGGCGATTACCGAGAGCTGCGGACATATGGAGGAAAAACAGACCGGTATTATCTCCAATGTGGAAAAGGTAAATGCCACCGCGGAGGACACCACCCAGAAGCTGGGAGTGATGGCTGGTGGCATGCAGTCTGTCACGGAGGCTATCGGAGGGTGCAACAGGATACCGGGGTGCTGGATACCACGGTGGAGAACATGCTGGAGGTGGCACAGGATGGACGCAATTATGCGGCGGATATCAAGGATAGGGCCGGAAAAATGAAGGCAACGGCGGTGGCGAGTAAGCAGGAGGCAACCCGGGTGATGAAGGAGATCGACACGGCAATGACGGAGTCCATCGCCAACAGCAGGCAGATCCACAAGATCACGGAACTGACGGAAGAAATCCTGGGAATTGCTGGAACAACGAATCTGCTGGCACTGAATGCGTCTATCGAGGCTGCCAGAGCAGGAGAAGCAGGCCGGGGATTCACAGTCGTGGCGGAGGAAATCCGCAAGCTCGCAGACAGCTCCAGAGAGTCAGCCAATAATATCCAGGAGATAAGTAACCGGGTAGTGGAAAGCGTGGAAGAACTTTCCGAAAATGCTACAAAACTTTTGGATTTTGTGAATACCAGAGTCATGAGAGATTACGATGCTCTGGAGGATACGGGCACAAATTATCATGAGGCTGCGGATCATGTGGATGAGATGATGAATGAATTCCGACAGAAGATCGATGAACTGTTGTCGGTACTGCAGAATGTCAATAGTGCTAACTCACAGATGGAAGCAAACCGTGGAGGACAGTACGGAAAAGCTGGCGGTTGTAAAGAACAACAACCGGGGATTACAGCAGGAGATGAAGGATATTTCCTATGCGGTGGATGATCTGACCGGTGCAGTGGGACAGTTGAAAGAAAGTATTCGCTGTTTTACAGTGGTATAGACAGAAAAAATAAAATGCACGGGATTCCCGATGGGGAATTACCGTGCATTTTGAATGACTGCAGTTACATTTTAGGAATTTTCCGGAGCGTGATGCAGCTCCAGAGCCAGATAGGAATTGTGGTATTCCTTGCAGTAGGTGACATCTTTGTCAAACCATGCGGGAGGGACGAAAGCCTCTGCTGCTTCTTTGCTTCCAAACTCCACTTCTGCCATGATCAGAGGGGCGAAGGGGGCATCAAAAACATCCAGCTCGATGGTCAGGGAATAATCTGCCGGAGGAGTGGGAAAGCCTTCTTTGAATCCGGGATGCTCCAGAGGGATCAGATAGCGTCTTTTGGAGATTACGCTGCCATCGGCTTTTTCCCGTAAATGATAATAAGATGCCTCGTTCAGCGGAAGATTGCTCTCATCTCTGGCCATCATGCCGCTGCCTTTGTAAGTGAGATAATATTCATCATCCTGTTTTCTGGCTCTGACCACAGGATTATAATTCAGATATACCTGCTCGATATGATGAGAAGGATAGCTTTCCAGATTGTCGGGTAAGGATTTCAGGGTAAACTTTCGCTCGATTTCCATAGTATTAATGCCTCGCTTCTGTAATTAAGACTTAAAAACACTTCTTTAGTATAACATGATTTTCCTTGAAAATACAGTGAAATCTGCAAATATCTGCCCATGGGAATTGAATTACGCTTCCAAATTGTGTATACTAATCATAACTGTGCAAAGTCAGAGTATATGACTTGCAAATGAGACAGAAAACAAAACGGAAAGCGAGGGAAAACCATGAGTAAGATAGCGATTTTTCTGGCAAATGGGTTTGAGGAAATAGAAGGTCTGACGGTAGTGGATATCTGCCGCAGATGTGGACTGACCATTGATATGGTGTCCATTACGGAAGAAAAACAGGTGATGGGATCACATAAGATTCCGGTGACTGCGGATATGACATTGTCCCAGGTGAATTTTGAGGAATATGATTGTCTGGTATTGCCCGGTGGCGGACAGGGAACGAAGAATCTGGAGGCCTGTGAGCCCCTGATGCAGCAGATCGATGCTTTTTATGCATCGGGAAAATACATTGCGGCAATCTGTGCGGCTCCCAGTATCTTCGGACACAGAGGAATCCTGAAGGGAAAGAGAGCATGCGCCTATCCCTGCTTCGAGGATCATCTGGAAGGTGCGGCTGTGACTGCAGGCCCCGTGGAAGTGGACGGTAACGTGATCACTTCCCGCGGAATGGGGACTTCCATCCCCTTCGGACTGGCGATCGCCGGTGTATTCTGTGGACAGGATAAGGCAGATGCCTGCGCCCACGCTATTGTATTTCAGCCGTAAGCAGCTGAAGAGAAAGACGAGGACAGAAAATGAAAAAAGCGTTAATTACAGGAATTACCGGACAGGACGGCTCTTATCTGGCAGAGTTCCTGCTGGAAAAAGGATATGAAGTGCATGGACTGATCCGCACATCTTCCATCAGCAATACCGGTCGTATCGACCATCTGATCCGGGAGGACAAGATCGTTCTCCATGGCGGAGACATGACGGATTCCACCAGCCTGGTGCGCATCATCGGAGAAGTCAGACCGGATGAAATCTACAATCTGGGCGCCCAGAGCCATGTACAGGTAAGCTTTGAGGCACCGGAATATGCCGGAGATGTAGATGCACTGGGTGTGCTGCGGATTCTGGAGGCTGTGCGTATGGTGGGACTGGCCGAGACCTGCCGTATTTATCAGGCATCCACATCCGAACTCTATGGCCGAGTGGAAGAAGTGCCTCAGAATGAGAACACCCCGTTCCATCCCTACAGCCCCTATGCGGTGGCAAAACAGTACGGCTTCTGGATCGTGAAGGAATACAGAGAAGCGTATAATATGTTCGCAGTCAACGGCATTCTGTTCAACCATGAATCCGAGCGCCGGGGAGAGACTTTCGTTACCCGTAAGATCACACTGGCAGCCGGCAGAATCGCCTGCGGTATCCAGGATAAACTCTATCTGGGCAATCTGGATTCCAAGAGAGACTGGGGCTATGCGAAGGACTATGTGGAATGCATGTGGCTGATGCTGCAGCATGACAAGCCGGAGGACTTCGTTATTGCCACCGGTGTACAGCATACCGTAAGAGAATTTACCACACTGGCATTCCATTATGTGGGAATCGAACTGGAATGGCAGGGCAGCGGTATCCATGAAAAAGGAATCAACAAGGCCAACGGCAAGGTGGTGGTGGAGGTCAGCGAGGCCTTTTACCGTCCCACGGATGTGGTCAATCTGTGGGGAGATCCGACGAAGGCCCGCACGGTGCTGGGATGGAATCCCCAGAGAACCAGCTACGAGGAACTGTGCCGTCTGATGGCAGAGCACGATCTGAAGCTGGCAAAGGCTGAAGCGGTAGTGTTGAAGGAAACCGCGGAATAACAGGAGAAATAAAGAGAGGAAGTACTGTAATATCATGGAAAAAGACGCAAAAATATATGTAGCCGGCCACAAGGGTATGGTAGGAAGTGCTATTTGTAGAGCACTCCAGAGAAACGGATATACCAATATCATCACCCGCAGCCATAAGGAACTGGATCTGTGCAGACAGGATGCCGTGGAGGAGTTCTTTTCCAGGGAGAAGCCGGACTATGTGTTCCTGGCCGCAGCCAAGGTGGGCGGCATCATGGCCAACAGTGAGGCACTGGCGGATTTCATGTATGAAAATATGATCCTGGAGATGAATGTGATCCATGCGGCATGGCAGAACAACTGCAAGAAGCTGATGTTTTTGGGCAGCAGCTGTATCTATCCCCGTATGGCACCGCAGCCTATGAAGGAGAGCTGCCTGTTGACTTCTGAGCTGGAGAAAACCAATGAGGCGTATGCACTGGCGAAGATCTCCGGACTGAAATACTGCGAGTTCCTGAACAGACAGTACGGAACCGACTATATCAGTGTTATGCCCACGAATCTGTACGGGCCCAACGACAATTATCATCCCACCCACAGCCATGTGCTTCCGGCGCTGATCCGCCGCTTCCATGAGGCAAAAGTATCCGGCGCGAAGGAAGTAGTCTGCTGGGGAACAGGAACCCCACTGCGGGAATTTCTCTATGTGGATGATCTGGCAGATGCCTGCGTGTATCTGATGAATACCTACAGCGGCGATGAGACAGTGAATCTGGGAACCGGCAAGGAACTGACCATCCGGGAATTGACGGAACTGGTAGCGAAGGTAGTAGGTTATACTGGGGAGATCAAATGGGATCCCAGCAAGCCGGATGGAACTCCCAGAAAGCTTCTGGATGTCAGCAAACTGGAAAGCCTGGGCTACCATTATACGACGGAGCTGGAAGATGGTATCCGTCTGACTTATGAGGATTTCCTCAATAATCCCATGCGTGCGGAACGCTAATGGTTCGGGCACGAACAGCGCAGGCAGACAGACGGCCCGGGAAAGGATGAAGTGAACAGAATGAATGATTTTCGGAAGACAGCACAGGAGATGCTGGAATTTATAAGAATAAGTCCTACCTGTTTTCATGCAGTGGCCAATATCGGAAGGATGCTGGAGGCAGCAGGCTTTCAGCAGTTACAGGAAAAGGAAGAATGGAAACTGGAAAAGGGCGGACGGTATTATACGGAGCGCAATGATTCTTCCGTTATTGCGTTTGTGATTCCGGAAAAGGAGGTCGGCATCAGGGGCTTTCATATGGCAGCAGCCCACAGTGATTCCCCTGCTTTAAGATCAAAGAGAAGCCGGAATTGACCGTGGAGGAGCATTATCTGCGTCTGAACACCGAAAAATATGGCGGCATGATCTTGTCCACCTGGTTGGACAGACCACTCTCCGTCGCTGGCAGACTGGCTGTGAAGAACGGGAACGGTATAGAGGGCAGACTGGTGAATATCGACAGAGATCTCTGCGTGATCCAATGTGGCCATCCATATGAACCGGGAAATGAACAAGGGTGTGGAGTACAATCCCCAGGTGGATCTGCTGCCTTTGCTTGCGGACGTATCATTTGACGAATATGATGCACATACTACATACGATGCACAGACCGCATCGGAGAATGCGGAGGAACAGCCGGAAGCAGTAGAGAAGCCCACACTGGTAGCGCTGGCAGCAGAAACGGCAGGCGTGGACGCTGAGACGATTCTCGGAGAAGACCTGTTCCTGTACACCAGACAGGAAGGAAAAATGATAGGAGCAAAGGGAGAATTCGTGTTGTCTCCCAGACTGGATGATCTGCAGAGCGCTTTTGCCCTGACAAAAGCTTTTACGGAGAGTACTCCGGCAGAGTATATCAATGTCTGTGCGGTGTTCGATAATGAAGAGGTGGGAAGCGGTACCAGACAGGGTGCAGATTCCACTTTTCTGGAAGATATTTTACAGCGGATCGCGGAAGGATTGCAGGCGGATCACAGCAGCTATCTGCGCTGGGTGGCGGACAGCTTCCTGATCTCTGCGGATAATGCCCATGCGGTACATCCCAACCATCCCGAAAAAGCAGATCCTACCAACCGTCCGTACTTAAACGGCGGAATCGTCATCAAATATCATGGCAGCCAGAAATACACCACCGATGGTATTTCCGCGGCAAGGATGAAGGATTACTGCGAACGGGCGAAGGTACCTTACCAGACCTATGCCAACCGTTCCGACATTGCGGGAGGTTCCACTCTCGGCAATATTTCCACCGCACATGTATCAGTGTCCAGCGTGGATATCGGACTGCCTCAGCTGGCCATGCATTCCGCTGTGGAGACAGCAGGCATGAAGGATACGGAATATGCGGTCCGGGCGCTGAAGGAATTCTGGGGCGAATGATTTTGGCAGCGGGAATTCTTAAAAAAGTATAAAAAGCGTGGAAGCACTTGAAAGTTCTGCACGAAAAGTGCATATTTAGGATACAGGAAAAGATACAAAAAGATACGAAAGAAGGCTGAAGTTATGTTTGAAATGAAACCGGAATACTATATTGGAATTGACATGATCGATCAGGAGCATAAACAGTTGTTTGACTATGCCAGTGAAGCATACGAACTGCTGCAGGAAGAGTTTACACCGGACAAGTATGACAAGATTGATGCAATTCTGGAAAAACTGCGTGATTATACCGTAAAACATTTTTCAGATGAAGAAGCGTATATGGAATCCATCCAGTACAAAAAGATTTTTACCCAGAAGATTCAGCATCAGGAATTTATCAACAAACTGGATGAATTTATTGATCAGCATGAGAAAGATGAAGAAAATCAGGATGAGCAGATCATGGATATTCTGAATTACCTGACAGACTGGCTGATCAACCATATCCTTCATGTGGATGGACAGATTCCGAAGGAGGCGTAAGACCTGACTTTTCCGGAATGATTTCCCACATGGGACATAAGATGTAAGAAGCGGAAGTAATGGGGAGTGCCCATGGACCAGAAACTGGAAAACATCCTGAATCTTGCATTGGAGACCCCGGAGGAAGAACGGGAACAGACGGAAAGTCTGAATGTCGGTTACAGTGCGGAGAGCCGCAGCTGGGAGCTGATCGTAAAATATCATGGCAGTCTGGACGGACTGCGGGAACAGAATATTGTGGTGGAAGAGCTGATTGCCGGATATGCGATCCTTACGGTACCGGAGACACTGGTAGATACCGTATCGGAGACTCCGGAGATCGAGTATGTGGAGAAGCCTAAGCGGTTTTACTATCAGCAGACAGATCCGGACGGCGCATCCTGCTTTCCACCGGTGACAAGAAGAACGCCTTTTCTGAATGGAAGGGGCGTTCTTTTGGCTGTATTGGATTCCGGAATCACCTGGGATCTGGAGGTGTTCCGCAAGGCAGATGGCAGTACGAGGATACGGTATCTATGGGATCAGACGATACCATGGGATCAGACGATTCCGGGAAAGCAGGCCGCATCACGGGAGCAGGAGACGCTGCGGAATCCGACATTGCCACAGAATCAGATAATGCCGGAGGAAACGGGCGATACGGGATATGGGAGGACACCGGATGGATTTCCCATCGGGACTGAATATACGGAGGAGGAAATCAACCGGGCACTGAACAGCAGTGTACTGGAACGGTACGGCCTGATCCCCAGCAGGGATCTGACCGGCCACGGAACGGCAGTGGCAGGGATTGCCGCCGGGAGAAGTGCGGACGGTCTCTATACCGGGGCAGCGGAGGCGGAACTGATCATCGTGAAACTGGGACTTCCCAGGGAGGAAGGTTTTCCCGGACCACGGAGATTATGAGAGGCGTTACTTATGCGCTGCGGAAAGCCAGACAGTTAAATATGCCTCTTGTCATCAATTTGAGCTTCGGTAACAGCTACGGTTCCCACGATGGAAGTTCTCTGCTGGAGAGGTTCCTGGACAATGCTTCGGAGATCGGCAGGACGGTGATATGCGTGGGCAGCGGCAACGAAGGAGCCGCCAGAGGACATTTTGCCGGCAATATAACAAGGGACGGCCGCGTGGAACTGGCTGTGGGCAATTATGAGAGAAACCTGAACATACAGCTATGGAAAAATTACAGCGATGTGTTCCGGATAAGACTGCAGGCCCCGGGAGGTGAGGAAGCAGAATTGTCCACAAATATCCAGGGAGGAAAATACACGCTGGAATTGGAACAGACTAGAATACTGGTTTATCTGGGAGAGCCTCTGCCCTATGCGGTGGCACAGGAAATCTATCTGGACATGATCCCGGCAGAGGGAAGCTACATCAATGCAGGGATCTGGACAATCCGGCTGGAACCGGTAGTGACCGTGACAGGACAATATTATCTGTATCTCCCAGCGGGAAGCGGAATCGGGGAGAGTACCGGATTCTACCGTGCCACACCCCAGGTGACACTGACCATTCCGTCTACCGCAGCCAAGGTGATCACCGTGGGAGCCTATGACCAGGTCTATGATACCTATGCAGATTTTTCCGGCAGAGGCTATGCAGACAGTACCCGTACCATCGGCGTGGCAGCTGCGGGACTGACCAAGCCGGATCTTGTGGCCCCGGGTGTGAATATCCAGGCTCCGGATGTGTACGGAAGCTTTACTCCCGTGACCGGGACCTCTTTTGCGACACCCATTGTCAGCGGGGCAGCAGCCCTTTTGATGGAATGGGGCATTGTACGGGGGAATGATCCCTTCCTCTACGGCGAAAAAGTAAAAGCATATTTCAGGAAAGGAGCCAGACCACTGAGGGGGGAGACTGAATATCCCAATGACCGGGTGGGGTATGGGAAACTGTGCGTGGCGGAGAGTCTCCTGGAAAATTAGTATCATAAAGAATGAGATTGGAAACAGTTCCGGAACAAAATGCGGCAAAACAGGTTAAATAACTTCAAGAAACTTGATTGTTTTGTAACTATTGTATAGAAATGAGGAGGCAATTTGTGTAAAAAGATGCATTGAAAGCTACATCACAAGATGATACTATAAACAAGAACAATCGTTTGCGCATATTGTGACAATAAAGAGGTATGAAAATAACGGATTGCGCAAGGATGGGGAGGAAAGTGTGCCTGCAATCTGTAGGTTGCAGGTCACGGAAAGGCGTGATGAAGGTATGAACAATAATTCTGGGAATGATAAGACAATGACGATCCATGATGTGGCGAGGGAACTGGGGGTGTCTGCCAGCACAGTTTCCAGGGCGATCTCCGGAAAAGGCCGTATTGGAGCCGCTACCAGAGACCGGATTCTCGACTACATAGAAGAACATGGCTTTTATCCCAATGCGGCAGCACAGAGCCTGGCACAATCCAAGACCAATAATATCGCCATTATCCTGCCGGAGGTCAATACCCTTGTGGATATGCCTTTTTTCCATACCTGTATGTATGGCGTGGAAGAAGTGGCACAGGCCAATGATTATGATATTATCGTGGTCACGACGAACGGAAACGATACCAAACCATTGGAGCGGCTGATCCAGAACCGGAAAGTGGACGGAATGATTCTTACCAGAACTTATGAGAACGACAAATACGTTAAATTCCTGAAACAGAAGCAGATTCCCTTTGTGGCTGTGGGGAAATTCCCGGATGATGATGTTGTACAGGTAGACCATGATAATGTGGGAGCCTGTAAGGAACTGGTGACGGTTCTGTTCGCCAAAGGGATCCAGAATATTGCCTACCTGGGAAGCAATATGGATCAGATGGTAAACCGCTGCAGGTATCAGGGATATGAGGAAGCCTACCGCAAGGGAAAGCGCAAGCTGAACCAGGATCTGGTGTACACGGATTTAAGCAATAAAGCCATGGTGGAAAAGGCAGTGGAAGAGCTGAAAAAGAGCGGTGTGGAGTGCATTCTGTGTCAGGATGACTACATCTGCGATGAGGTAGTCAGAAAGCTTGCCCGCATGGGTGTACGCATCCCGGACCAGATGAAGGTGGCATCCTGTCATTACAGCCGCATTCTGGAAAATTATCCGGTTACCATAACCTCGCTGAAGTTCAATATCACAGAGCTGGGACGGAGATCCTGTCAGGTGCTGTTGGATATGATCCATGGCAAAACAGTACCTGACAAAACACTTTTGGACTATGAGATCATCCTGAAGGAGTCTACAAAAGGCTGACAAGAGTGTGAAAATCATGATCAGGAAAAACGTTTTCCTTAATTTTGCTCAAAAAAATTATAAAAAAAGCATTTTTTTTCAAAAAAAGGATGTGCTGAAAACCAAGTAAAATCAAGACTTTCAAAGCATGATTGTGCAAAATGCACAATTTTAAATCTCAATATCAGTCATTATTATAAATTGACAACATAAGGAAATGTTGCTAAACTATTATCGTAGACAAGCGGTTGCGCAATACGCACAAACTTGCAAAACAAAACAGGAGGATAACAAAATGAAAAAGTTAGTCGCTTTAGCAATGTCACTGACTATGGCATTCTCTCTGGTAGCTTGTGGAAACTCTGATGCTTCTGCAAATGCCGGAACAGATACCACAGCAACTTCTGCAGCAGCAACCACCACCGAGGCTGCACAGCAGACCGCTCCCGCTGAGAAGCAGGACGTTACCTTGAGAATGTGGGGTGCTGAGGAAGATCAGCCCATGTTACAGGGCATGATCGATTCCTTCAAGGAGCATTACGCAGATTATGCAAACTTCGATATCCAGCTTGGTACCGAATCCGAGTCCACAGCTAAGGATACTGTTTTAACCGATATTGAGGCTGCTGCTGATGTGTATTCTTTCGCATCTGATCAGCTGATCGATCTGGTAAATGCAGGTGCTCTGCAGTCTGTTGATGATATGGACGCAGCTCTGGAAGCTTACGCTGGCAAGAGCGTAGCTGATGTCAAGAGTGCAAACGCTCCCGGTTCTGTAGACGCAGCAACCAAGGACGGCACACTGTATGCATTCCCTATGAGTGCTGATAACGGTTACTTCTTATATTACAATTCCGAGTTAGTAACTCCCGAAGATGCACAGAGCTGGGATACCTTACTTGCAGCAGCTGAGAAGGCTGGCAAGAAGGTTGGTATGACTTTGCTTCCGGTTGGTACAATGCTTCCTTCTTCTATGGCGCAGGATTTACTACTGCACTGAACGATGACGGCAGTACTGCTATGGATTGGAACGGCACCAGCGCTGATGGTGTTACCGGTGTACAGGTTGTACAGGCTATGCTGGGTATCGCCGGCAACAGCGCATTCCTTCCGATCGCTGATGGTGATGTTTCTAACCAGATCGCTTCCGGCGAACTGTGTGCAGTAGTTTCCGGTACCTGGGATGCAGCTGCAGCTCAGACCGCTTTCGGTGAAGGCTACGCAGCTACCAAGCTTCCTACCTATACCTGTGGTGACAAGCAGATCCAGCAGGGTTCCGTAGCAGGCTTCAAGTTGGTAGGTGTTAACAAGTATTCTGCAAATGCAGGCTGGGCAACTCTGCTGGCTGACTGGATTACCAACGAAGACAACCAGGCAATCCGTTTCGCAGAGAGAGAGATCGGACCTTCCAATATCAATGTAGCTGGTTCCGAGGAGGTTTCTTCCAATACCGCTATTGCAGCTCTGTCTGAGCAGTCCGCTTATGGTGTAGTTCAGATCGTTGGCGGCAAGTACTGGGATCCTTCCAAGACTTTTGGTGAGAAGGTAGCTCAGGGTCAGCTGAAGGCTGATGATGAAGCAGGTATCCAGGCAGCCCTGGATGAGCTGGTAGAAGGTGTTTCCGTACCCGCTGAATAAGTTTGGGAAGATGATCTGTTCCGGTTCTGTGACAAATGAATGATGAAAACGTTCTGGTGCAGAACGAATACAGAGAATAGAAAGGCGTCCTGAAGCTATGAACAATAATACGTAGTGGAGGGATGCCTTTTTTACAGGAAACGTTTCCGGTAAGCGGGTTCGACTCCTGCCTGCCGGGTTATGTAACTGGTCAGATGAACGTGGGAAGATGTTCGGAACAGTTACTAAAAATTTATATTAATATGAAGAAAGGAGAGGGCAGAGAATGAAGAAGAAAAAGAGCGGAATCGGCGGATTCTTCAAGGAGTTCGGTGAAGCAGTCGTAAAAGGAGATCTGTTCGTAAAATTATCCCTGGTCTGGATGGGAGCAGGATATATCCGCAGAAAACAAATTATCAAAGGTATTTTAATGACTCTGCTCGAAGTGGCAGTCATTGTATTCACCTTTGGCTTTGCCACAGAGTATGTACGTGATTTTGGAACTTTGGGAACGGTTCAGCAGGAGACGGTTTTCAATATTGTAACCATGCAGAATGAGTTCAATGATTATGACAACTCATTTATGATCCTATTGTTCTCCGTAATCTCATTTGTGGTCTGGTTCACATTCCTGGTGATTTGGCTTAAGAATGAAGTGACCGTTTACCGGCTTCAGAAAAAAGCACAGGCAGGAGAACATATCAATACGTTTGTAGAAGACTTGCAGCAGTTCAAGAATGACAAATTCTATATCACACTGCTGGCACTTCCTGTCATGGGTGTTGTTATTTTCACGATCGTTCCTCTGCTGATCCTGATCGCTGTTGCGTTTACGAACTATGATCAGGGACATATGCCTCCCTCCGCATTGTTTACATGGGTGGGATTTACCAACTTCAAGAATCTGTTCTCCAGCGGTGGAATGACCATTACCTTCGGTTATGCCTTCCGTAGGATCTTGATCTGGACGCTGGTATGGGCATTGTTTGCAACCGCTACCACTTACATCGGCGGTATTCTGTTGTCCCTGCTGATCAATAATAAGAGAACCAAATTGCCCAAGCTGTGGAGAACGCTGTTCATTGTAACGATCGCAGTTCCCCAGTTCGTCTCCTTACTTCTGGTACGTAACTTTTTCGCGAACAACGGCATCATGAACACAATCTGTGCCAATGCGGGAATTACCCAGTGGCTGAGAGATATCGGCGCGATCAGTACCAGTTATATTCCGTTTTTGTCCGCTCCCGGATGGGCACATGTCATGATCATCCTGATCAATATCTGGATCGGTGTTCCTTACCAGATGCTGATCGCTACCGGTGTGCTGATGAATATTCCTTCTGACCAGCTGGAGAGTGCGAAGATCGACGGCGCTACTCCGATGCAGAGCTTTATTCATATCACTATGCCGTATATGCTGTTCGTCACCGGCCCTTCTCTGGTAACGGATTTTGTGAAGAATATTAATAACTTTAACGTAATCTATCTGTTGACCCAGGGTGTATATACCACCACAAATCAGGCAATGGCGAACTCCCAGGCGAAGGAAGTGGATCTGCTGATCACCTGGCTGTTCAATCTGACACAGAGCTATTACAACTACAAGATGGCATCCACCATCGGTATTATTGTGTTTATCCTATGTGCGGTATTTACCCTCATTGCCTTCAGCAGATTCCTGAAGGGTGACACAGAGAGGAGGCGTTCCGTTAATGAAGAGATTTATTAAGACTTTATTACATAACCTGTTACTGGCGTTTTTGGCATTTGTCTGGCTGGTGCCTATCGTATGGCTGGTGGTCACCTCCTTCAGCGCATACACCGGCATGAATACTAGCACCTTTTTCCCGAAGGAATGGAGTCTGGCGCAGTATAAGAATCTGCTTTTCTCTGCGGACAGTGTGGCACAGTTCCCGAACTGGTTCAAGAACACCTTCATCATTGCATGTGTGGTATGTGTGATCTCCACCGCTTTTGTACTGATGGTGGCCTATGCGACCTCCTGCATGCGTTTCCCGGCACGTAAGCCGCTGATGAACGCCGCAGTTATCGTGAATCTGTTTCCCGGTGTATTGTCCATGATCGCAGTATATTTTATCCTGAAGACATTGAACCTGACCAACACTCACCTCGGACTGATCCTGGTATATTCTGCCGGCGCCGGACTGGGTTACCTGATCGCAAAGGGCTTCTTCGATACGATTCCGAATTCCCTGCGCGAGGCTGCTTATCTGGATGGAGCCAGTGAGGCTACGATCTTCTGGAAGGTTGTTATCCCCATGAGCCGTCCCATCATTGTATATACCGTTATCAGCTCCTTCCTGTCCCCCTGGATGGATTTCGTATATGCAAAGCTGATGTTAAATGCCGGCATATCTTCCCAGTGGACTGTTGCTATCGGTCTGTACAATATGCTGGATAAGAGCCTGATCAACACTTACTTTGGTCAGTTCTGTGCAGGCGGTGTACTGGTATCTATTCCTATCTCTGTATTATTTGTGATCATGCAGAAGTTCTATGTGGAAGGTATCACCGGTGGCGCAGTGAAAGGTTAAACTGCTTAGGCAGTTTAACCTAGGAGAATCCATGGAATGGATTCTCCGGATAAATGTATGACATGGAGATAAAGAGTTAATTTATGGATAAATTTATCAAAGGTATGGATGTATCGACTTTGCCGGAAGAGACAGCTCTCGGTGCAAAGTATTATGACGAAGGCAAAGAGGGGGACGCACTGGAGATCTTGAAAAAATACGGTGCCAACTCTCTGCGCATCCGTCTCTGGAACGATCCTTACAGTGAGGACGGCAAGCCTTACGGAGCCGGTACCAGTGACTTTACAAAACTGGTGGCACTGGCTTCCGCAGGCAAAAAGCTGGGTTACAGCTATCTGCTGGATCTGCATTACAGTGATTTCTGGGCAGATCCCGGCAAACAGTTCCCTCCCAAGGAGTGGGCATATGCAGATGCCAATGCACTGGAGAAGTATGTGTATGATTACACGAAGGATGTGCTGCTGAAATTAAAGCGTCTGGATCTGCTTCCGGAGATGGTACAGGTAGGTAATGAGATCACCAATGGCCTGATGTGGCCTCATGGAAAATGGGACAATGTTGACAATATCGCCCGGTTTATCAGTGCGGGCATCCGTGCGGTGAGAGAAGTATCCCCGGATAGCCGCGTGATGCTTCATCTGGACTGTGGCGGCAACAATGCCCGCTGCAGAGAATGGTTTGATGCCTATGTACAGAGAGGAGAGGACTTCGATGTCATCGGATTGTCCTATTATCCTTTCTGGCATGGAACCATTGATGATCTGACAAATAATATGAACGATCTCTCTCAGAGATATCAGAAGGATGTCATTGTGGCAGAGGTATCCATGGGCTTCACCATGGAGGACTATGCAGACAGGGAAAAGCTGTCACCGGAACAGCGCAAGGGCATGGCGACCAAGCCCCACCTTGCAGAGGCGGTGGAGTATCCTATGACACCGGAAGGACAGTCTGCATTTATGCAGAAGGTCATGGAGAGGATCACACAGGTTCCGGAGGGCAGAGGAAAGGGCTTCTACTATTGGGAGCCGGCATGGATCCCAATGCCCGGTTGTGGCTGGGCCAACGAGGAATCCCTGAACTATATTCAGGATCCCGGTCCGGGCGGAAACGAGTGGGCCAATCAGGCACTGTTCGATTATGATGGAAATGCACTGCCCGCGTTGAAAGTGATCAGAGACTTTCAGAAGTAATGTGATATTCGTTCCCGCAATGCGGGGAGGATGATATAATGAGTGCAAGTGAGCCAATATGCTTGCATAATTGGCGAACGGCGAATTTGATCATGATCGTTGCGAAGCAACGGTAAGCACCGTAGGTGCGAATCATGATATACTGAAGCAAAATCACTTGCTTGCAAGTGTGATTTTGCGAAATGTATTGAGTGAGCTATGCTCACGATATAAGATGCCAAATGGCGAGATGGAGGAAAAGATGGATAAGTTTATCGTGAATATCATTCACCGTCCGGAGATGGTTCCCGAGTATGCGGAAAAAGTAACCGGGCACGGCAAAGAAGAGGATCTGGGCAGAAAAGCACTGCTGACAGAATCTCTGGATATTTTCAAGTTTCAGCAGGAAACTGCGCATAAGAATGGTTTGAAGACCACCATTCAGATGACCTATGCTTCCCTGTTCAATGACGAAGCGGTAGCACTGGCTAAGGCAGATCACGAGAAGTACGGTGATGAGATCGCACTGTCTCTGTTAGGACTGCCCTGCACAGAGTTCCGTGAGAAGTACAAGACCAAGGATTTCTGTATCTGGATGTTCTCCATGGAAGACAAAAAGTCTATCGTGGATGATGTATTCGGCAAGTTCCATGAAAAGTTCGGATTCTATCCCGAATCCACCGGATCTTACTACATGGATGCAGATCTGACCAATTATATCAAAGCAACCTATCCTACCGTAAAATGTGCGGTAGCAACCTGTTGGGAGGAAGGCCCCAAGGCATATCATACCTGCAACAACTCCTGGTATACCTTCATGGATGGCGGCCCCTGGGCACCTTGGATCCCTTCCAAGCAGAATACCCATGCACCTGCAGCCAACGAAGCTGAGGACAGCGGTGTAGTAGCAATCCCTCACCTGTCCAGAGACCTGCTGGCATGCTATGACGGCAATGGCTCCAACTTCGGAACCCATCCTCAGAACGTATTGCGTGGTATGATCTATGACACCAAGACCTGGGAGTATCCTTATCTGTACAACCTGATCGATCAGTATCGTTCCCTGGAGAAGTACAACAACGGATACGCATACAACATGATGTTCGTAGGACCCGGCTGGCTGAACAAAATGGGCCGTTGGGAGCAGCCTTACGAACTGTTGAAGAAGAGTTATGAAGACGGTATGAAGTATTACGGCGACCTGAAGAAGGAAGGCAAGCTTACCGATATGACCATGGCGGAGTTCGCTGATTACTATCGTCAGAAGAAGACCTACACCGAGCCTGAGTGTGCTCTGTGGAGAGATATTTTGTACGGTTCCGACAAGCAGTTGTTCTGGTACTGTGATCCCTTCATGCGTGCCTGCGTAAATATGGATCAGGGCGGTGCTATCGTAGACCTGCGCCCTTACGCTGCAAAGCTGGAGTGGCCGGTAGGTATCGGCACCAAGCATGTGACCGATGCTTCCTATCCTTTCCTGATCCAGGAGAAGTACCGTGCAGGTTACTTCACACATTATGCAGGAGAAGGTACCGTTAGAAGTGCCAAGTTAAAACACAAAGGTGAAGAAGTGGATCTGTGCCTGTGCCGTACCAAGGCTCATTTCTCTCAGGAAGGCAGCACCAGAATCCTGACATTGGATCCCGTAGATATCGAGTTCTATGATCTGACCGTAAAATTACAGACCATCGTTTCCTTCGAGGAAGGCAGCTCAGCAATCAAGATCGAGCGTAAGATCCTGGAGATGAGCGATCCGAACGCAGAAGTAGAACTGAACGAGTACATCGTAGCATGCTATGGTACCACTGAGTACTCTGAGGACATGCTGGGTATCACCCTGAGCACCAAAAAGGGTGACGAGGTAGAGACTCTGGATTACGAGTACAAGTGCCGTGAGATGGAGAAGGCAGAGGCTGACGAAGTAAGAGCTGTCATTCCTCAGATCGAGACCGCAGTATCCATGAGCACCAATGCAGAAGGCGCTGTCGGATATGTGAAGGAAGGATATGCATTCTCCCCGATGTTTACACTGGGTTACAATTCCAAAATCAAGGATAAGGAGGTCGTTGCAACATGGCTCAAGCTGGAAAAGGCAAATTAAACTACAGATGTCCCTCTTGCTTCATGAGAGATATCGATATGGATATGTTCTACGATAAGGATAAGAAGGAATACTACTGCCTGCGTTGTCAGTACAGGGGATCCGAGGAAGATGTCCTCAAGAAAAATGAAATGGCAAGATTCCGTTATGGCGCTATGTATGAGCGTTACACCAAATTCGATTTTGATTGAGAAAACGGATAAAGCGATTGCATAAGAGCATTGAAAAAAGGGGCTGTATTACAGCTCCTTTTTCATATATTCATATATGAAAAGAAATGAAAAATACCTTTTGTAAAATCAATCTGTACAATGGGAGAATGTGTTACATGCCTTATGATAAAGCAGAGCAAGAACAGAATTCCAATCGCAAAAGCCCCATGATCGATCCATTTGTCCGATAAGTGAAGAAGCCGGAATTTCCAAAGAGGAAAAATAATAAAAATTCCCAATACTACAGGCCAGAGAGGATGATAATAAAAGGCTGTTGTAAGATCACCGCTTAATAGGCATAAAAATGCTCTGGTCATTCCACAGAAAGGGCATGGAATGCCAAAAAAGAATAGTAAAGGGCATTGATAGCCTGAGAACCACAGGAAAAGCAGGAGTAGTGCAATAATAGAAATAAGAAATATAGTTTGTTTTATGTTTTTATTCATGATCAGCAACCTATAAAAAGAAAAAAGCTTTTGTCGTCTCCGGCAAAAGCTTTTTTTATCCTGTGATTATGCTGTATATTTACCGTCTACGAATACAACTTCTTCGGAACCGGCATAAGCAGCACCGTATGCCTTGGTAAGAGCAATGATCCAGTCGACCAGGCTCCATACTCCGCAGCCACCGGCAGTGAGAAGCTTCAAAATTCCGAGACCAACCTGACCTCTGACGAATCTATCAACACCCAACTCACCAAGTAAAAAGCAGAAAACCCAGGCAAATACATGCTTGTTAACACGATTTTCCATTAGAAAGCCCCTCCTTTGTATTAAATGATATCATCATTATGATCCGTTAGTGAGAAAAAATCAATCAATAAACGAAAAAAACATAAAATTATGTGCTTTAAGGGTCTATAAATAGTTATTAGAGGAACGTTTTAAAATAAAGCGCACATTGTATCCGGATTCGTCACAGATCCCGCGGACAATCTCTTCCGCAGCATCCTTGACATTGTCGTTGATGCAGATGATGCAGGCATCTTTTTTGCGGCTGAAGAAGGAAGCCTTCGGCCAGCGGATATAATAAGAAATCCGGTTTTTCAGCAATGCTCTCTCGATGAGCTGCTTGCAATCGGGATCGGATACTTCGCACAATTCAATCTCATTATTAACTTTCAGAGTGGTATATAGCGGCTGCATGATGTCACCTCCAATAGTATTACAAGGCGATTATAGCACAGATTCTTTGAAATGCGCAAGTAGCGCTTATACTTGACGCGGTATCCGGAAGAAGGTACAATAATACACACGGAATATGGAAACCGAAACAGCCCGGACGGGAAGGACAGACAGATCCAAAGTGCGGGCGGTAGGAAGAGAAAGGAGATCATACGATGGATATTATAGAGAAGATCGGTGATACCATCACCGAAAAGGGAAAAGTAGCGGCAGACAAAGCAAAAGAACTGGCAGCCATTGCTAATCTGAAGAGCCAGATCTCTACCTGCGAGGAAGTCATGAAGAAGAACTATCTGGAGATCGGCAAGATCTATTTTGAACAGTACAGCGATATGCCGGAGCCTCCTTTTGAGAAGCAGTGCGAGACCATTAAGAACAGCCAGAGAGCCATTGCAGATTTACAGGAAAAGATCGAACAGCTGAAAACAAAATAAAACGAAATGACGAAAATAAAAACAGGGTTGACAGCAATCCTGTTTTTATTTATAATGCAGACATAACAACGTTATGTGAACGAGTGAACATATGATAGAATAAACTCTTCCATAGAAAACATACCTGACTGCTTGCAGGCAGGGGATGCTTTCTATGAGAGGAGTATTATTCCCGAAGGAGATCGCAATGCCCTTAAAACAGGAAACGCAAAATGAGAATAAAGAAACCAGGCAGCACCTTCTGGAATGTGCCAAAAGGGAGTTTCTGGAAAAAGGATATATGAAAGCTTCCCTGCGGAATATCTGTAAAGAGGCCGGAGTGACCACAGGGGCGCTGTATTTTTTCTTCAAGGATAAGGAAGATCTGTTGGCAGCACTGGTGGAAGAGCCGTTGCGGCAGCTGTATGCAATAATGGAAGAACATTATGCCACAGAGATGCACAACGAGGATCAGGTGGCACAGCTGGATATTGCGGATGACGGGGATCTGGAAGCATCCAGACAGATCATCCGGCAGATGTATGCGAACCGGGAGGCCTTTCTGCTGCTCCTGACGAAATCTCAGGGGTCCCGATTTGAAAATTGTCTGGATGAGGTCGTGGATATCTCGGAGCAGCAGTACCGCAGATTATGCGATATGGTGACGAATGCCACCGGAAGACCGCGGGTCGATGATTACATGACACACTGGATGGCCCACATTATGGTAGATACTTTTGTACACCTGTTTCTGCATGAGACAGAAGAGAGAGTGGCATTGAAGCATGTGGATGCCTTGACGATGTATCTGGTGCGCGGATGGATGGGCATAATGACAGAAAGCTAAAATACAATGCACCCCAAGGAAGTTTGGACTTTGCAGGGGTGCTGTTTCAGAGCATTAACATAACAGTGTTATGTTAATGAAAATCATTATCATTAGTGATGAGGAGGCAGGATATGTATCTGGAAGTGAAGGATCTGAAGAAGAGCTATGGAGAAGGCGGCGGTTATGTACAGGTATTAAAGGGAATCACCGCAGGAGTGGAACAAGGTGAAATGTGTGTCATCCAGGGCACCAGCGGTTCCGGCAAATCCACGCTGCTCAACTGCATCGGAGGACTGGATACCGTGGATTCCGGTTCCATCGTAGTGGATGGACAGGAGGTGGCGGGGCTTAACAGTAAAGCACTTTCCAATTACCGTCGGGAGAAGCTGGGTTTTATTTTCCAGTTTTATAATCTGGTGCCTAATCTGACGGTGAAGGAAAATATCCAGGTCTGCCAGTATCTGACGAAGAATCCTTTGAATATGGAGGAACTGCTGCAGGTACTGGGACTGACGGAACATCAGAACAAGTTCCCTGCACAACTTTCCGGCGGACAACAGCAACGCTGTGCCATCGCCAGAGCCTTGATCAAGAATCCGAGCCTTCTGTTATGCGATGAGCCTACGGGTGCGCTGGATTCCAGGACTTCCCGGGACATCCTGATACTGCTGGAGGATATCAACAGACAGTATGGCACTACGATGCTTATTGTTACGCATAATAATTCCATTAAAAACATGGTACATCAGGTCATTATGATCAAGGACGGACAGATCAGCAAGAACTACCGGAACGAGAAACGTGTTCCTGCGGCAGAACTGGAGGATTTGTAGGATGCAGAGGATATTAAGCAAACGAGTACTTCGGGGATATCCGGGAAAACCTGTTTCGGTATCTGGCACTGTTTTTCCTGGTGGCACTGGTCATGTATATGGTGGTGGCTATTGTGGGAGCTGCCGAGACTATTATGCAGGGGACGAAGGAGAGCGGACGTGTCCATCACAGAGAGGACGGACAGTTTGGCGTTTTTGTTCCGCTGACCGAAAAAGAGACCGCACAGATCACGGAAAAAGGTGTGACACTGCAGATGGATTTTTCCCTGGATTTTCATCTGGGACAGTCCACGTTTCGTGTCTATCAGGCAAGAGAATCGGTAGATCTGTTCGTTCCAGCAGAAGGGGAGGAAATTCCGGCACAGGGAGAGATCCTGTTGGAACAGCATTATGCGGAAAAACATGAGCTGCAATTGGGAGATATCTTTATCGTTGGGGGAAAAGAGTTCACCGTTGCCGGAATCGGCAGCACGCCGGATTACGATGCTGCTTTTGAGAAAACGTCAGATACCACTGTAGACAGCAATCTGTTTGGCTTCGGATTTGTCACGGCAGAGGATTATGAAGCTCTGAAAGCAGGCGGACAGAATTTCCGGACGGAGGATTATACTTACACCTATCTGCTGAATGATACCATGACGGATCAGAAACTGAAGGAACTGTTACAATCCTTCGAACTGGACCGCAGTAAGGTGACGGATACTTATTTTCTGGAAATGCTGGCAGATGCGGAAGAGACGAAGAACGATATTCAGGATGGTATCCAGGAACTTCTGGATGGCGTGGATGAGCTGGTGGACGGTGTGGATGAACTGGCGGATCATAATACAGAACTGACGGATGCGGCGGATGAGTTGTTTGATGCCATGCTGGAACAGGTGAATGACAGCCTGAAGGATGCCGGAGTGGAAGTGACACTGACTTCAGGAAATTATGAACAACAGCTGAATGCCATGATCGCTAATCCTCATGCCTACACCGCATCCCTGTGGCAGAATCTGCAGGACGCGAAAAAGTCTCTGGAAGATCTGCAGGAGTTCCGGGATGGTGTGAAATCTTACACGGACGGAGTTAATGCAGCTTCTGCCGGCGGCGGAGCACTGGTGGGCGGTATGAGTCAGATCACGGAAAACAGTGCTGCGTTGAATCAGGGAGCAGATGCAATTTTTAATGCCATTTTGGGCATGGTGAATGAACAGCTCCTGGCAGAGTTGGAACCTTATGCGGCATACGGGATCAGCTTTCCGGGACTGACGGCTGGCGGTTACGGAGAGCAGCTGGATCAGCTGGCAACTGTCTTTACACAGATGGGGGCATCCCAGGCAGCGGGGCAGCTGTCTGCAGTGAAAAGTCAGCTGGACACCGTGGCACAGTTTCGGGATGGGGTGAAAGCCTATACCGCCGGTGTCGGAGAAGCAGCCGGAGGATCCCAGGAGCTGTTCCAGGGTCTGAGCGTGCTTTATACCGCCAGTGAGCCTCTGGTAGACGGCACAGATGCCGTGGTGGATGCACTGATGGATATGGTGGAGGCACAGCTGGAAGAAAGTGATATTCAGGTAGAACTGACTGCCGACAATTATAAGGAAGAGCTGGACCAGCTGATGGCAGAGGGCAGCAGTGTGGATGCCAGGCTGCGGGATTCCTTGAAGGACGCGAAGGATACTTTGGCGGATCTGGAGGATTTCCGGGAAGGAATCATCGATTATACGGATGCCGTGGATGAGATTGCGGATGGCAGCAGGGAACTGCGGGACGGTGTGCAGGAACTGCAGGATGAAGCCAATGATATGATCGATGAGTATTTTACTTTCGATATCGACAATCTGACACAGTTTCTGGTGGCAGGGGATAATCCCAGAATCGATGCCGCCAGCGGGGATGTGATCATCAATAAATATGCCGGTATGGTATCCGGTATTATCCTGATGGTCATGTTCACTTACGTGATCTCCGTATTTGTGGTACATAATATTGAAAAAGAGAGCAGCGTCATCGGTGCGCTGTACGCTTTGGGTGTGACGCGAGGGCAGCTTTTGTTCCATTATCTGCTCAATCCCATGATGATCTCCTTCTTAGGAGGTGCGGTCGGCTGTGTCCTGGGCTTTTCGAAGTATGGTACCGGCTGGCAGATGCAGGACAGTATCGTGTATTTTTCCCTGCCACCCATGGAAATCGTGACTCCGGCCTATCTGCTGGTCTACAGTCTGGTCATGCCGCCGGTGACGGCCGCATTGGTAAACTGTCTGGTGATCAGCAAGAAGTTGAAGCGCACGGCACTGTCTCTGCTTCGAAATGAACAGACCGCAGGCAGGGCCGGGAAGATACAAGATGTAAATCTGGGAAATATGAAGTTCCTTCACAGATTCCAGGTCCGTCAGCTCCTTCGGGAGATGCGTTCTGCCGTGGCGGTGGTGATCGGTATGTTTATCTGCCTGCTGGTACTTTTGATCTCTGCAGACTGCTATGTTCTGTGTAAGAACTTTGGAGACGCCTGCCTGGATGAGACGACCTATGCTTATATGTATACTTACAAATATCCCACGGAGGATGTGCCGGAGGATGGTACTCCGGCTTATGTGGAGAGTCTGAAAAAGGAGGCTTACGGTTATAATCTGGATGTGACGGTACTGGGAATCGATAAGGATAATCCATATTTTCCGGTGGAGACCAGCAATAAGAAAAATGAGATCGTGATCTCCAGCGCCGCAGCACAGAAATTTGGCGTGAAGGTCGGTGACAAACTGGTGCTTTCCGATGAAGTGAACGAGAGAGATTATGCGTTTACTGTCAAAGATATCGTTCATTTTGCCTCCGGTGTTTATGTATTTTTAGACCGGGATGCCATGCAGGAACTGTTCGATCAGGAAGACGACTATTATAATGTAGTATTCGCCGATCATGCACTGGACATCGACAACGGCAGACTGTATTCTACGGTATCCAGAGAAAACGTGGAGGAAAGCTCTCAGATATTTACGGATATGATGGGACCTATGGTCAGCATGCTGGCGGCCATCTCCGCACTGATCTTCATGATCGTCATGTATCTGATGATGAAGGTCATGATCGACCGTTCTGCATTCTCCATTTCCCTGATGAAAGTACTCGGCTACCGAAAGGGAGAGATCCGCAGACTGTATCTGGACGGGAACTTCTATATTATAATGTTGGGAGCATTGTTGGGAGTACCGTTGGCAAAATGGTCCATGGATCTGATCTTCCCGTATTTTATTTCCAATGTGGCCATCGGAATGGATTTACAGTTCCCGCCGCAGTTGTACGGCATGATCTACGGAGGCATCCTGATCTGCTATCTGGTGATAAACTTCCTGCTGGTGGGCAGACTGAACAAGCTGGTGCCTGCGGAAGTATTGAAGAATAGAGAGTAAATAAGTAAGTAAATATAGGTAACAGTTCAGCCATGAACATATCTGGGCACAGAAATCATGCTTGCATGATTTTGCGGGCAAATATGTTCATGGCTGAACTGTTACCTAACTTTTTTATATAAATACATACTAACCCTATTGACAAACTAGGAAATATAAGGTAATATCATCTAAAACATAGAAAACATATAGATTTACTAGGATATAAAAGACGAGGAGGATGACACCGTGGAAGCAACCTTTGATACGACAGAACAGAGAATCCTTAAGATCATAGATGACAACCGGGAGACCATCGTAGAGTTCGCAAGAGATATTTACGATCATGCAGAGCTGGGCTACAAGGAATTCCGCACTTCGAAAAAGTTCGTGGATTTTATGAAGAGCTTACAGCTGCCGGTACAGACGGATCTGGCCATCACCGGAGCAAAAGCCTATTTAAATAAAGAAAAGGCCGGAAATGCATCCCTGGCATTGATCGGAGAACTGGATGCCCTGAGGATTCCGCAGCATGCACATGCAAATCAGGAGACACAGGCAGCTCACTGCTGTGGACATCACGCACAGCTGGCAGGAGTCATCGGAGCGGCGCTGGCACTTACGGATGCAGAGGTGGCACAGAAGCTGGATGGACAGGTGATCTTCTTCGCCACACCGGCGGAAGAGTACGGTGAGATCGAATTCAAGAATCAGCTGATCACTGATGGCAAGATCGCTTACGGTGGTGGAAAATGTGAACTGATCCGCATCGGTGCTTTCGATGATGTGGATGTGGCACTGGCGCATCATATTTCCTTAGAGGGAATCCGGCTTGGAAGCAACAGCGGCAATGGTTTTGTATCCAAGGTGATCCGTATCAAAGGAAAAGCAGCCCATGCGGCGGGATGTCCGGAAAAAGGTGTCAACGCCTTATCGGCAGCAAGCCTGGGGTTACAGGCACTGGCACTGAACCGTGAGACCTTCCGGGATGAGGATTGCGTGAGGGTTCATCCGATCCTGACCAAGGGCGGAGATCTGGTCAATGTAGTTCCCAACGAAGCGGTGCTGGAGACACTGGTAAGAGGCAAGACCCTGGAAGCTTTCGCAGATGCATCCGTCAAGACAGATCGTTCCTTCAAGGCAGGAGCACTTGCCATGGGAGCAGGGTATCGTATCGAGACTATGCCGGGCTATCTTCCTTCTCTCTGGCAGCCGGCACCGGAAGAGATGGCCGATGCGGTGAAAGCACTGGCAGGAGAAAAAACGGTATACGAGGTCAGACCGGAGGAACACAGCGGAGGATCCACAGATGTGGGAGATGTACAGCATCTGCTTCCTGTGATCACTTTCAATACCGGTGGTGCCGTCGGTGGTCTGCACCAGGTGGATTTCGACATCGTGGATGAGGAAGAAGCCTATGTGCTGACAGCCAAGATATTTGCCCTGAGTGCTTACCGAATGTTGAAGGACGGCGCGGAAGTGACGAAGCGGACCAAACAGGAATATCATCCGAGATTCGCTGATAAACAGGAATACATAGCTTTTATGGACAGCTTTAATAAGGTGGAGGAAGCGGACATTGAGTAAAGCAGATTATAAAATAGAAGGAACGGTTCCCAGAGAACTGTTGGTAAGTGAAGTGAGAAAGGCCGCAAGACAGTTCGCCATGCAGTTCTTCCATTTCAGCAAAGTATTATATGACCAGTTCGGACTGGAGAAGACCAAAGATATCGTGAGACAGACCGTATTCGAACTGGCAGTGGACCGGTCGGATCAGCTGCGGGAAAAGGCACTGGCGCAAGGCCTGAAGGCAGATTCCGTAAAAGACTTTATGAGTGTTATCGACCTTCCCTTCACCGGATGGATCCCGGAATGGGGAGAAGATCACTGTCCCTATGCGGAAGTGTGGAGAACTTATTTTGACAAATATCCCTGGTTCCGAGAGATCGCACCGTTTTACTGTGACGTGATCGACACTACTACCATTGAGAACTTTTCCAAATGTCTCTCCCACAGGATCACACAGAATGTCATCCTGGAAGGTACCTGTTGTAAGAGAGAGTACTTTGAAAGCGATAAGGTGAAGCGAGGAGAATACACTTATGGAAAAAAAGAAGAAAACTAAGAATAAGAAACGTTTTACCTGGGTGAATCTGGCACAGCTGCTCACCGTGGCGGCACTGCTTCTGTGGATGCAATGGGCAGTAGATTCCGGCAGGGTGCTTACGATCTTCGTGGCGTCCCCGACTTCCATCGTGGAAGAGGGCATTAAGATCATTACAGACGGAACCTTATGGCCCCACTTATTGCTGACGATCCAGGAGGCACTGGCAGGTTACCTGTCCGCAGTGGTAGTCGGTATTGCGGTAGGTCTGTTGTGGACACTGTTTCCGGTATCGGAGAAGTACATGAATGTGTTCTGTTCTGCGATCATGGCAGTTCCCAAGGTAGCGATTCTGCCACTGTTGATCCTGTGGTTCGGCATCGGCTTCCAGTCCAAGGCATTTCTGGTATTTCTGTTCTCGGTATTTACGATCCTGTACAATACCGTGACCGGAGCCAAGGAGTGTAAAAAGGAATACCTGAAGGTGGCAAGGGTCTTTCGGGCCAACCGTTTCCAAACCGTATTTCTGGTCATCATTCCGGCGGCACTCCCTTCCATCTTTAATGGATTGAAGCTGGCAGCGGCAACGGCACTGACCGGTGTATTGTTCTCGGAAATGCAGTCGGCAAGAGCAGGACTTGGCTATCTGCTGACAGAGTCCCAGAACCTGTTGAACACCCCCGAGGATGTTCTTCCTGATCATCCTGATCACCTTATTATCCGTAGGTGCGGTAAAACTGATCGATGCCATCGAATATGCTATCAGCTATCGATGGAGACATGTATAAGCAAATAAATTTTTCAATAGACGAGGAGGAAAAAATGTTATGAAAAGAAAGTATTCAGCGTATTACTGACTGTGGCACTGGCAACCGGAGTACTGGCAGGCTGCGGCAGCAGTGCAGCAACCGGCAACAATGCAGCAACCGGAGCCGCACAGAATGAGGGAAGCCAGACAGCAAGTGCAACTACCGCAGGAGAGGAATCCGGAGACACCATCGTGATCCGTTCCTGCTTCGCTACCGGAATGACCGGTGCGGTGAACCGTTTTGCCATTGAAAAGGGTCTGTATAAAGAGCTTGGTATTGAGTTCGAAAACGTAGAGGCCAGCGCCGATACCAACTCCACAGTAATGTCCCTGATCACCAGAGGAGAGATCGATGTGGCAGACGGAGATCCCAGTTCTTATATCCCCGGTATCTACAACGGTGTGCCTGCCAAGCTGGTAGGAAATATGTGGAGATACTCCGGATGCTACTGGCTGGTGGCAAACAATGATATACAGGACTTCTCCGATCTGGAAGGCAAAAAAGTCGGTACCGCAGGAGCTTCCGGTGGAATGAGACTTTCCGTATTGAAGATGTTGGAGAAGAACGGTGTCAGCACGGATAACGTGGATCTGATCGCCAACGGCGTATACCAGACCGCTTATGCATCCCTGACTTCCGGCGAAGTGGACGCTACGATCATTCACAACCCGTATGCGGCACTGGCTGAGGCAGACGGCACCGGACATATCCTGGGAAGAGCCTGGGACTACATCCCCGACTACTATACCGGAACGATCATCGCAAGCAACAGCTTTATTGAAAATGAGCCGGAGAAGCTGCAGCGCTTCCTGACCGCTTATTATCAGGTACATGAAGAAGTTAAGAATGACTATTTCGACGAATTTGTTGCATGGGCAGCAAAAGAGATGAATACTTCCGAAGAGGTTATGAGAAAGGCCATCGAGTCGGAAATCGATGTATGGCTGGATTATCCGGTAATCCCCGAAGATCGTCTGGCTACCACCTTTGAATATCTGAAGGAGTACGGCTGGGGAGATGAAAATGTCAGCTACGAAGGAACCTACACCAACGAATTTGCGCAGGTAGCTGCAGATACCCTGGGAATGACCGACCCGGAAGCAAAATAATTGAAAATGCTCTGAAAATAAGAGACACAGGAAACGGAGGTAATGGAAATGCCCGCAATATCCATTAAAAATATCAACAAAACCTATATCGATCAGGATGGAAACGAAGTACAGGCACTGCATGACATCAATCTTGATGTGGCAGAAGGTGAATTCGTCTGCATCGTAGGTCCCAGCGGATGCGGTAAGAGTACCCTGTTAGAGATCGTGGCGGGCCTGCTGGATGCTACAAGCGGCGAAGTATTGCTGGATGGACAGCCGGTACACGGTACCAGCAGAGATATTGGCGTGGTATTCCAGGATGCCTCCCTGTTTCCCTGGAGAACCGTACGGAAAAATGTGGCATTCGGACTGGAGATCGCCGGAGTACCCAGGGAAGAGAGAGAAGAACGGTTAAAGCGTTATATCTCCATGGTCAGCCTGAACGGTTTTGAGAACAAATATCCGGCACAGCTGTCCGGCGGTATGCGGCAGAGAGCCGGCATCGCCAGAACCCTTGCCATGAATCCCAAGGTCATCCTCATGGATGAGCCCTTCAGTGCCGTGGATCATCTGACCAAATGCACACTGCAGGAGGAACTGATCAATATCCGTCAGGCAGAGAACAAGACGGTATTGTTCGTCACCCATGATATCAACGAAGCGGTATTTCTGGCAGACAGAGTCGTGCTGTTAAGCCCAAGACCCAGTACGATCCAGAAGATCTACGAGATTCCGCTGGAGCAGAAGAGAGGACGCAGTGATCCTCTGCTGTTAAAGATCGCAGCGGAAATTGCCAAAGATATTAACAGTGGCGGACAGGATATTCCCAACAACTATTGGGGCAACTTATAGGCGGAGAATACAGAGAATAAGGAGGCAGCAGTATGTTTCGTGACACCAGTATGGATTACCTTTCCAGAGATGAAGTACTTGAGATCTGGAATAACAATATGCGTCTGACAGACGAGCAGCTTTTAGCCATGGATGAGACAGAATTCCGGGCAAGAGTGAGAGAACGTTCCCATCATACCCTGGAGATCCAGGTATATGCCACCGCATATCGCCACCAGAAATTAAAACCCAACCAGGCAGATTATACGAAGCATCTGCTGGAACTGTGGGAGAAAAGAGGATTGGGAAAAAATCTGCCGGAATATCGGTATGCCTCTTTCCTGATCGATGCGGCGGAGAAACTGGTAAAGGGGGAAGACGTGGATCTGACACCTTACAAACCTACGCCGGTGACGGAACAGATGGAGAAAGACTTTTTCACGATTGTAAAGGAACGCAGAAGCGTCCGGGAATTCAAGGACAAGGAAGTACCGGATGAACTGATCGATAAGATCCTGGAAGCGGGGCTTTGGGCTGCTCACGGCTGTAATATACAGTCCATCCGCTATGTGGTGGTACGGGAGAAAAACGAGCCGGGACTGTTCCGCGGCAGTGACGTGCCGGGAGGTCCGGTGCATCTGGTGATCTTACAGGATATGAGATGCTACAGAGCCAACTCCTTTACCCCGGTGAGAAATCAGCTGCTGGATGCCGGAGCCGCCGGACAGAATATCGTTCTGGCTGCTCATGCGGTAGGATTAGAGGGGGTATGGCTGACGTTCCCCGGAGAGGAATTCTGCGACAGACTGCGGAAGAAATTCAATCTGCCGGATTATATCCGGCTGGTGACCTATGTGGATGTAGGATATGGTGATCAGACTCCTTATCCGCCGCAGAGATGGGATGTCAAGGATACGATTCTCGGAAGATACTAGGAAGAAGGAGAGCGGCGCATGAATATTGTGATCATCGGTGGCAGCCGCGGCATCGGCAAGGCGGCCGCCAGAGAATTGTTACAGGATGGAAATAACGTGCTGATCGTCGGCAGAAATCCGAAGACACTGGAAGAGACAGGGAAAGAACTGGCCGGAGCGGCAACGTATTCCTGTGATGCCGGGAAGGCAGAGGAAACCACTGGACTGGTGGATGCAGTGAAGAACGGTAAAATAGCGGGATTCGGAGATAACGTGGATGGACTGATCCTGTGTGCGGCGGTATTTCCCAATCCGGCCACGAAGACATCCGTAGTACAGCCGGAGCCGGAGGAACTGCAGGCAATGCTTGACAGCAACGTGACAGCATATTACCGTCTGGTGAAAGAGTTCCTTCCACTGCTGGCACCGGGCAGCCGCATCGTACTCATCGGTTCCACTTCGGGAATCCGCAGAGACAGGGGCGGCATCTACGGCATTTCCAAATGGGCGCTCCGGTCCTATGCCTATGCCCTCCGGGAGGAATGCAAGCCTATGGGGATCGGTGTATCCCTCATCAATCCCGGCGGCACCTTTACCGAGACCAGAAAGAAATCCTCCGAAGAGGACAGGTCACTTTTAGAGACCTCCGACCTCGGAAAAGTCATCACCCTGACCTTCCGTCTGTCCCCACAGGCAGTACTGGAGGAAGTGAATATCCGACCTTTACAGGGAGATACCTATTAGGCAGTCGATGGACTGCCTTTTTTCTTCCCAAGGAAACTCATTGAATGTTAAAAAAAAGTATGGTATGATAAAGGGCAGAACTGACAAAGATACGAGAATCACGGAGGTTTTTAGATACAATGGAACAGTACAAGCAGGAATTTATTGAATTCATGGTGGATTGTCAGGCGTTGAAGTTTGGCGAGTTTACCTTAAAGAGTGGCAGAAAGTCTCCTTTCTTCATGAACGCAGGTGCGTATGTCACCGGTTCTCAGCTGATGAAGCTGGGCGAGAGCTATGCGAAAGCAATTCACGATACCTACGGTGACGATTTTGATGTATTGTTCGGACCTGCCTATAAGGGCATTCCCATCAGTGTTGTAACCGCAGTGGCTTACAGCAAATTATACGGCAAAGAGATTCGTTACTGTTCCGACCGCAAGGAAGAGAAGGATCATGGCGCAGATAAGGGAAGCTTCCTGGGAAGCTCCTTAAAAGATGGCGACAGAGTCATCATGATCGAGGATGTTACCACTTCCGGCAAATCTATGGAAGAGACCGTTCCCAAGGTAAGAGGAGCAGCCAATGTAGAAATCGTTGGTCTGATGGTATCCCTGAACCGTATGGAAAAGGGTCTGGGCGGCAAAGTCAGTGCACTGGAAGAGATCAAGGAAAAGTACGGATTTGATGCACATGCCATCGTAACCATGCAGGATGTCATCGATCATCTGTACAACAAGACTTACAAGGGACAGGTATACATTGATGATACTCTGAAGAAGGCAATCGACGAATATTATGCTGTATACGGTGCTTAAGCAGACGGCTTCGAAAGTTTTGGATAGAAGACAGGAGGATTCCATGGAAGAGAAAATCTATAAGATCATGCGTGGAGCAGGTGCTCTGAATATTGTACTGGGAGTCATTTCCCTGGTAGTCGGAATCGCGGCAGGTGTGTTGCTGATCATCAGTGGCGGCAAGCTGGTCTCCGGCAAATCACGTATTCTGTTCTGATCACAAATAAGAAGGAAAACGTCGTCAGGGCGTGAAAATTGGGCATTTCCATACCGGAAGTGCCCTTTTCGGGTTCCATGGGGATTGCAGGTTACTGAAAGGCTTGAAAATAGTATGCGGAAAAAGAACTACATTTTTACGAATAAAAAACATTCCAACAGGGCGATCATGTCGACCATCCTGGGGGGCATCAGTCTGGTGTCCCTGGGGATCGTGACGTATCTGTCCTACAGTCAGGGCGGCGTGATGCACGGTGGATACGGTGTTACCGGTGTGTTGGCCACCATCTATTCCCTGATCGGACTGATCCTGGGAATACTGACCCTTCGGGAAAAAGATATCTATCGTATCTTTCCCGTGCTGGGAACAATATTAAATGTTGTTGCCCTTGGAGGTGTCAGCTTTTTGCTGTATCTGGGAAGCCGTCTGTAACGGATATTCTGGAACAGAAGCATTGGATCACACAGCAGTTATTTAGATAGAAGGAGCAATCAGATCTATGGAAGAAAGAGAATTATTACTGGAACGTCTGGAACTGGCCTTAGACCGGATCCGGGAGATCCCCGGGGAGGACTGGCAGGAAGAAAGCCTGCAGCACTGGAAAGAATATTTTACAGCGGTAGCAAAATTTTTACTGCTGATCGAGGATACCAGACAGTTCCTGGAGCAGGGAAAACAGAACACTGCCACTTTGGAAGAGCTGAAACAGCGTAACCATGCCCTGTATGAAGATATTTTACCGGAAAATTATGAGAACAGCTTTTGCTAATCCTGCGGTGGCTGTAAAGTGTCTGGGAGAAGAATTCGGCGCACTGGCCGCCTTCCTTTATACGGAAATGCGGAGCCTGATCGGTTTTACCTATGAGGGAAGACTGGACGAACTGGTGATCCGTATGGAACTGTTTTCTGAGGTATATGCGGCATTTGTATATGAGGAGCAGGAGAATCACAGACTTCCGTCTTATGCGTCCATCCGTGAGATTCTTTACTGGTTCGTCAGCGATTACGCGGATGTGGCGGCGGAAGCACGGGTACGGGAACTGGTATGCCCGGGGAATAATTTTGCGGCAGACATTATCCGAAGGGCGGAACTGACCGATCTGCGTTATCTCTATGCCTATGGAGAATACGTGGGGGAAAATGAACTGGCAATGGCGAAATTCCTGAATTCCCTGCCGGAAGAAACCATAAATACCATGGCAGACACTTATACCGAGGGGTACCGCATCGGTTTTGAAGTGACCGGCAAGGATCTGTCGAAAAAAGCTGCGGTGGATGTCCGTTATCAGTTGGGCTTCGAACGCATGATGCGGAGAGCTCTGGAGAATTTTGACAAAATGGGATTGCAGCCTGTGATCTACCGTGCAGCTGCCAGTATTTTATATAATCCCTCCATTTATAAAAACGGCTTCTACAGTGTCAGCCCCAACAGACAGTATGAGTTCGATCACAAGGATGACAAGGCACTGTTCTTGGATAAAATGTATTGCAGCCGGAAACTGGAAGTCATGCATACCGCTTTTGAAAAATATAAGACAGAGGCCAGAGGCTATGCGGGCCCGGCCGTGGTGGAGACCTTCGGTGAGAAAGATTTCGCACCGGTGAACAAGCCGGAAGCGGTGAAAATGACGGATGAGCAGAGCACTCTTATGGTGGAGCACCGCGCCCAGATGGGACAGTTGCAGAGACAGTATATTATTGAGGAAGAGCGTAGCTTTACGATTATTGCGTTCCCCATCCCGGAGGTAGGGGACTGCTTTGAAGAACTTTTCCGGGAGACTATTCGGATCAACACCCTGGATTATAAAAAATATCAGAGGATCCAGCAGACCATCATCGATGCGCTGGATCAGGCAGACCACTGTGAGGTGAAGGGCTGTAACGGTAATCACACGGATATCACAGTGAATCTGTGGAAGCTCAAAGATCCTGCCAAAGAAACTATTTTTGAAAACTGCGTGGCAGACGTGAATATTCCCGTGGGAGAAGTATTTACCTCTCCGGTGCTGGAAGGCACAAACGGTGTGCTGCATGTGACAAAAGTGTTCCTGAACGGCTTGGAATATAAGAATCTGGAGATCACCTTCGAAAACGGCAGGATTAAAAACTACAACTGTGCTAATTTTGCCACGGAGGAAGAGAACAAGGCATTCATTAAGGAAAATATCCTGTTCCGCCATAAGACACTGCCGCTGGGAGAATTTGCCATCGGCACAAACACTACGGCTTATGTGGCGGCAAAGCGTCTGGGCGTGGAAGCCAGGATGCCGATCCTGATCGCGGAGAAGATGGGACCGCATTTTGCAGTGGGCGATACCTGCTATTCCCATGCGGAAGAGGTGAAGGTATACAATCCCGACGGTAAAGAGATCGTGGCCAGAGACAATGAGGTGGCCGCCCTTCGCAGTGTGAACCCTTCCAAGGCTTATTTTAACTGCCATACGGACATTACCATTCCTTACGATGAACTGGCAGAGCTGACCGCAGTGAAAAAGGACGGCGGGCGGATCCCCATTATTGCGAACGGCAGATTTGTCCTTCACGGAACGGAAGAACTGAATGAGCCGCTGCGGGAGTTGAATTAAAACTATTCAGCAAGCATTTGCAGAAAGCAATTTTCATGGCTCTGAATAGTTATCATAAGATTTCATAAAACCATTGCATCATTGAAAAGATTTTAGTAAGATAAAATATATATGGATAAAATCGGTGCAACCGATACATGAGGAGGACATTATGGCAAATACAGAGAATTTCCCTAAGGTTGGCATTGTAATGGGTAGTGATTCCGATATGCCTGTGATGGCAAAAGCCGCAGACATTCTGGAAGAACTGGGCATCCCTTATGAGATGACCGTGATCAGTGCTCACAGAGAGCCGGATGTGTTTTTGAGTATGCAAAAAGTGCGGAGGAAAAAGGCTTCAAGGTGACCATTGCCGGAGCCGGTATGGCAGCGCATCTGCCCGGCATGTGTGCCGCTATTTTCCCTATGCCCGTCATCGGAATCCCGATGCACACCACTTCCCTGGGAGGCAGAGATTCTCTGTATTCCATCGTTCAGATGCCCTCTGGCATCCCGGTTGCCACAGTAGCCATTAACGGCGGCGCCAATGCAGGACTTCTGGCAGCCAAGATCCTGGCTACTTCCGACGCAGAGCTTCTCGGAAAGTTAAAAGCATACAGCACCAAATTAAAAGAACAGGTAGAAGCCAAGGATGCAAAATTGCAGGAGATCGGCTATAAAGCATATCTGGAAGGCATGAAAAAATAAGAAGATAAGACAGAGAATCCGGGACCTCTTAAGAGGCTGTCCCACTAAATAAAACGAAAGAGCCCCTGCGGCGGAAATGAGGAGAAAATGGATTACAAGAAAGCTGGAGTAGACATCGAAGCAGGCTACAAGTCTGTAGAACTGATGAAGAAGTACGTGAAGGAGACCATGCGTCCCGAAGTAATGGGCGGCATCGGTGGTTTCTCCGGAGCATTTTCCTTAAGTGCCATTAAAGATATGGAGGATCCCGTGCTCCTGTCCGGAACCGATGGTGTAGGCACCAAGCTGAAGCTGGCATTTTTAATGGACAAGCATGATACCATCGGAATCGACTGTGTAGCCATGTGTGTGAACGATGTGGCATGTGCAGGCGGTGAACCTTTATTTTTCCTGGATTATATCGCATGCGGACGCAATATTCCCGAGAAGATCGCTACCATCGTAAAGGGCGTGGCAGAGGGCTGTAAGCAGTCTGACGCAGCACTGGTAGGCGGTGAGACCGCAGAGCATCCCGGACTGATGCCTGAGGATGAGTACGATCTGGCCGGATTTGCAGTAGGTGTGGTAGAGCGTAAGGATCTGATCACCGGCGAGAACATCAAGCCCGGTGATGTACTGGTGGGAATCACTTCCTCCGGTGTACATTCCAATGGTTTCTCCCTGGTGAGAAAGGTATTCGATATGACCAAAGAGAGCCTGGATACCTATTATGACGAACTGGGCAAGACTCTGGGTGAAGCACTGCTTGCTCCCACCAGAATCTATGTGAAGGCTATGAAGTCTGTGAAGAACGCAGGCGTTAAGGTAAAAGGCTGCAGCCATATTACCGGCGGCGGTTTCTATGAGAATATTCCCAGAATGCTTCCTGAAGGCATCCGCGCAGTTGTGAAGAAGGACAGCTACGAAGTACCCGCTATTTTCCGTCTGATGCAGAAAAAGGGCAACATTGCTGACGAGATGATGTACAACACCTACAACATGGGTCTTGGCATGGTGCTGGCACTGGATCCCGCAGATGTGGACAAGACTCTGGAAGCACTGAAGGCAGCAGGGGAGACCGCTTACGTGGTAGGTACCTGCGAAGCCGGTGAAAAGGGTGTGACCCTATGTTAAGAGTAGTCGTACTGGTATCCGGTGGAGGAACGAATCTGCAGGCGATCATTGATGCTATCGCAGCGGGCAAGGTCACCAATGCGCAGATCGTCGGTGTCATCAGCAACAACAAGACGGTGAAGAGCCTGGAGAGAGCACGTAATGCAGGAATTCCTGCGGTATGTGTGTCTCCGAAGGATTATGAGAGCAGAGAAGTATTTAACGATGCGTTGCTTGCAAAGGTGAAGGAATTTACCCCGGATCTGATCGTGCTGGCAGGCTTCCTGGTGAAGATCCCGGAGACTATGGTGCATGAATACAGTAATCGTATCATCAATATTCATCCGTCTCTGATCCCCTCTTTCTGTGGTGTGGGATACTATGGACTTCATGTGCATGAAAAGGCACTGGAGCGCGGTGTGAAGGTCACCGGAGCCACCGTGCATTTTGTGAATGAAGGCATGGATGAAGGCCCTATCATTGCACAGAAAGCAGTGGCAGTGGAAGATGATGATACCCCGGAAATCTTACAGAGACGTGTCATGGAACAGGCTGAGTGGCTGCTTCTGCCTCAGGCGGTGGATGACATTGCCAATGGACGGATCTGCGTCGTAGACGGCAAAGTAAAGCATAACAAATGAGTAACTATTCAGAGCCAATGGGCGAAGTAATCACCATGAGCAAATAGCATACAAACATGTTATTCAGGAAAGCCTCGCAGAGGCGGTTTTGCGAATGGGGGGTGAATAGCTACGGAATAAGGAGAAACATAATATGGGTATGAAAGTATTGATCGTAGGTGGCGGTGGCAGAGAGCATGCCATTGCAACCTGTGTTGCAAAGAGTCCTAAGGTAGATAAGATCTATTGTGCTCCGGGCAATGCCGGAATCGGTCAGATCGCAGAATGTGTTCCCATCGGAGCCATGGAATTTGACAAGATCGTTGCTTTTGCGAAGGAACAGGCCATTGACCTGACCATCGTAGGTATGGACGATCCTCTGGTAGGCGGACTGGTAGATGCACTGGAGGCAGAAGGCCTGCGTGCTTTCGGACCCCGTAAAAATGCAGCAATCCTGGAGGGCAGCAAGGCTTTTTCCAAGGATCTTATGAAAAAATATAATATTCCTACCGCAGCCTATGAGAATTTCGATAATGCGGAGGATGCCATCAAATATCTGAAGGAGCAGGCAAGTTTCCCTATCGTACTGAAGGCAGATGGTCTGGCACTGGGAAAAGGCGTACTGATCTGCAATACGTTGGAGGAAGCTCTGGCAGGCGTGGATGAGATCATGCTGGACAAGAAATTCGGTGCGGCTGGTAATCGTATGGTCATCGAAGAGTTTATGACCGGAAGAGAAGTCAGTGTACTTTCCTTTGTAGATGGCAAGACCATCCGGATCATGACTTCTGCACAGGATCACAAGAGAGCGAAGGACGGCGATCAGGGACTGAATACCGGCGGTATGGGAACCTTTTCTCCCAGCCCGTTCTATACCGAAGAAGTGGATGCATTCTGCAAGAAATATATTTACCAGGCTACGGTGGATGCCATGGCAGCGGAAGGCAGACCTTTCAAAGGCGTTATTTTCTTCGGACTGATGCTGACACCGAACGGTCCCAAAGTACTGGAGTACAATGCAAGATTCGGTGACCCGGAGGCACAGGTGGTACTGCCCCGCATGAAGAACGATATTATCGAGGTCATGGAGGCTTGTGTGGACGGTACTCTGGATCAGATCGATCTGCAGTTTGAAGACAATGCTGCAGTCTGTGTGGTTCTGGCCAGTGATGGCTATCCGGTATCCTATGAGAAGGGTTATGTGATAAACGGACTGGAGAAGTTCAACGGAAAAGACGGCTATTATTGTTTCCATGCGGGAACGAAGCTCACAGACAAGGGAATCGTGACAAACGGCGGACGTGTTCTGGGAGTGACAGCCAAGGGAGCTACCCTGAAGGAGGCCCGTGCCAATGCCTATGCGGCAACGGAATGGATCACCTTCGAGAACAAATACATGCGTCATGACATTGGCAAAGCAATCGATGAAGCGTAAGACATGTCAGGATACAGAAGGAGTTGCAGATGAAAAAGACAGTACAGAGAACAAGTAAATTCAAGGCTTTCTGGGGAATGCTTGCATTGGTGCTTGTGCTGGGAGCAGGACTTTTTGCCAAGAATCTGGCGTTTGTCAGCCATGCGGAAAGCGCAGCCAAGGTAACAGCATCCAGTGCAAAGATCCGTAAGAGCGCGGATTCTTCCAGTGAAGTCATCGGCAGTGCGGCAAAGGATAAGACCATTTCCATCAAGAGCCAGACCAAGGGAGCGGATGGCTATACCTGGTATGAGGTATATGTGGATGCGAATACGCTGGGATATATTCGTTCCGATCTGGTAAGCATTACCGACGGATCTACCCCGCCGTCTTCTTCAACTACGACCACCACGACAACTACAACGACGACTACCGCAGCAACACCGGCTCCGGCAGTGAATGAAACACCGGTGGATGTCACAGCGGTGGAGCCTGTAAGTGCTACCGTGACGGGCGGACAGTCGGTGCGTGTGCGCAGCAATGCATCTACCACGAGCCAGATCGTAACCACAGCAGAGAACGGAATGGCTCTGACCGTCACCGGACAGGCTACCGGTACGGACGGCAATACCTGGTATCAGGTGAATTTCATCGCCAACAATACCGAAGTGACCGGATTTATCCGTTCCGATTATGTGGCGTTATCCGGAGAACTGCAGGCACCTTCCACAGAGCAGCCTGCGGAAGAACAGCCTTCGGAAGAACAGCCCGCCGAAGATACACAGACCACTTCCAAGGACTGGGATACCCAGTTGCAGGGAGATGCATGGTATCTGTTAGATATGGTAGGACAGAAACAATACAAGATCGATGATCTGTTCAGCTCTATTGACCAGATTACTGAGATCAATGCGCAGTTTGAGACCAATCAGAAGAAGATCACCAGTCAGAAGGTCGTGATCATTATTCTTGTCATTCTTCTGGTGGCAGCGGCGGCAGCAGTCACTCTGCTGATCTTCAAGATTAAGGATATGACGGATGCGGCTGATTTCTCTGATGCGGAGGAAGCAGCACTTCGCAGAAGAAGAGTGGACAGACCCCAGACCGGCAGAGGTCAGGGTGGAAGACCGGCACCTCAGGGCGGCAGAACCCAGGGTGGCCAGAAAGTGATGCATGAAGTGGGAGCAGAGAGACGTCCCGCAGGAAAGCCCGCCGGACAGGGCGGCAGACCGGTGCAGGGACAGAGACCGGCAGGCCAGCAGGCAAGACCCGCGACACAGGGAGCCAGACCTACGGCACCCCAGGCCGGAAGACCGGCACCGCAGGGAACCAGACCTGCAGCACCCCAGACCGGAAGACCCGCACCGCAGGGAACCAGACCTGCAGCACCCCAGACCGGAAGATCCGCACCGCAAGTAGACAGACCGGTAAAACCGGCACAGAATAACGGTAATCCGCAGGATCCCGGCTGGAAGTCCAAGAACTTCATGTCCGATGATGACGAGTTCGAATTCGAATTCCTGAACTGGGACGGCGACGAAGAACAATAGGAATAAAAAGACCGGAAACGGCATCTTACGAGAGTGGGATGCCGCTTTCTTTTTAAAATTTTGATAAACTTTCCCGGTCTGCAGTTGACAGCACCGCCCTCACTGTTATAATAGACGTATAACAATCGGTGACAGTGGGAAGGGAGTGATTTTGATGATAATAGAGATAGATTTCAACAGTAATGAAGCGCTCTATATGCAACTGCGCAATCAGATCATCATGGGAATTGCCACGTCACAGTTTCATGAGGGAGATTCCCTGCCGAGTGTACGGCAGCTGGCGGATACCATCGGGATCAATATGCATACTGTAAATAAGGCCTATACGGTTCTGAAGCAGGAGGGCTATGTCAAGGTCGACAGGCGAAAGGGAGCCGTGATCGCTCTGGATGTGGACCGTATGCGTGCGGTGGATGAATTGCGGAAGGAACTGCAGGTAATACTTGCTAAGAGCAGCTGCAAAAATATTTCCAGGCAGGAAGTACATGAATTGATTGATGAAATTTATGAAGAATATGGAGGACTGAATTGATGCAGTCACAGTTTACGGATAAAGCGCAGAATGCGCTTGCCCAGGCCGGCAGATGTGCCAGAGGCCTGAAACAGGGCTATATCGGGACCGAACACATTCTGGTGGGACTCCTGAAGGAAGATACCGGTGTAGCCGCAAAAGTGTTGGCGGATAACGGAGTAGAAGTGGATCAGGTCATGGAAATGATCCGGGATCTGATCGCCTTTGAAAACGGTGTGGCCGTGAAGGACAAAGAGGGATATTCTCCCAGAGCTGCCCGGATTCTGGAAGAGGCACACCGCCAGGCTGCCCGTTTCGGACAGAAGCAGACCGGCACGGAGCATCTGCTTCTTGCACTGATCAAAGAGGGCGAGAATGTTGCCGTGCGTCTGCTGAACACGTTGGGAGCCAATGTGCAGAAGATCTATGTAGATACCCTGATCGCCATCGGACAGGACGGCAATCTGTACAAGGAAGATCTGGGGAAAAAGGGAGACCGCAAGGCGAAGCAGTCTACACTGGAACAATACAGCAGAGACCTGACGGCTCTGGCCAGAGAAGGAAAATTGGATCCTGTGGTAGGCAGAGAAGAAGAGATCCGCAGAGTAGTGCAGATCTTAAGTCGCCGCACGAAGAACAATCCCTGTCTCGTCGGAGAACCCGGTGTAGGTAAGACCGCCGTGGTAGAAGGTCTGGCAGCCCGCATTGTGGCAGGAGACGTACCTTTTACCGTGCAGAATAAGAGAGTACTGACATTAGATTTGTCGGGAATGGTGGCAGGAAGTAAGTACCGTGGTGAGTTCGAGGAACGTATCAAGAAGGTATTGAAGGAAGTGACGGAGGACGGGAATATTATTTTATTCCTGGATGAACTTCATACGATCATTGGTGCCGGAGGTGCGGAAGGCGCCATTGACGCGTCCAATATCATGAAGCCTTCCCTGGCCCGTGGAGAGATCCAGCTGATTGGTGCCACCACCATTGCGGAATACCGCAAGTATATTGAGAAGGATGCGGCTCTGGAGCGCAGATTCCAGCCGGTGACTGTGGAAGAACCTACAGAGGAAGAGGCGGTCCGCATTCTGGAGGGCATCAAAGGAAAATATGAGGATCATCACCATGTGCAGATCACCCCGGAGGCCATTGAGGCTGCTGTCAGATTGTCCAGCCGTTATATCAATGACAGAAATCTGCCGGATAAGGCCATCGATCTGATCGATGAAGCTTCGGCAAGCGCAAGACTGAGTGCATTGGATGCCCCGGATAAAGCGAAGGAGATCGCTGATCGTATCCACGAGATGGATCAGGAGATGGAGAGAGCTATCCGCATGGAAGCATTTGACCAGATGGCAGAGATCAAGAAGCAGCAGGATGCGCTGGTGAAAAAATATGACCGCCTGATGAAAAAGCGGGAGAAACAGGAAGCGGGCAATGTTATCAGTATCGGTGAGAATGAAATCGCCGAGGTCGTTGCCCAGTGGACCAAGATCCCCGTACAGAAGCTGGCGGAAAAAGAGAGCGAACGACTGTTAAAACTGGAGAAGACGCTGCATAAGCGTGTCATCGGCCAGGAGGAAGCAGTGACCGCAGTGGCCAGGGCCATGCGCAGAGGCCGTGTGGGTCTGAAAGATCCCAACCGTCCCATCGGCTCCTTCCTGTTCTTAGGTCCTACCGGTGTTGGTAAGACGGAACTGTCCAAGGCATTGGCAGAAGCCATGTTCGGCTCTGAAGATGCCATGATCCGTGTTGATATGTCCGAATACATGGAAGGCCATTCGGTCTCCAAGATGATCGGATCACCGCCCGGATATGTAGGCTTTGAAGAAGGCGGACAGCTGAGCGAGAAGGTTCGCCGTAATCCCTACTCTGTTGTTCTGTTTGACGAGATCGAGAAAGCGCATCCGGATGTATTTAATGTACTTTTGCAGGTACTGGATGACGGTCATATCACGGACTCCAAGGGACGCAAGGTCAGCTTCAAGAACACTGTGCTGATCATGACTTCCAATGCGGGTGCACAGCGTATCGTGGATCCCAAGAATCTGGGCTTTGCCACAGAGAAGAGCGAGACAAAGGATTACGAGAAGATGAAATCCAATGTCATGGAAGAAGTAAAGCGCAGCTTCAAGCCGGAATTTATCAACCGTATTGATGATATTATCGTGTTCCACCAGCTGAACAATGAGAACATGAAGGAGATCGTGAATCTTCTGGCATCCAATCTGTACAAGAGATGTGAGGATCAGCTGGGGATCCATCTGACCATCACAGCAGCGCTGAAGGAGCATCTGGTATCCAAATATGCGGATAACAAGATGGGAGCAAGACCCTTGAAGCGTGCAATCCAGTCCGTGGTAGAGGATGCTCTGGCAGAGGAGATCCTGCAGAAAAAGGTGGTACCGGGAGATAAGGTATCCGCCGGATTCAAGGATGGAAAAGTTGTATTTACCGTGAAAAATTAAGTATTTGTAACTATTCAGTCACTCAATTTGCAAAATCGCTCTTGCAGAGCGTTCCTTTTGCTCATTGAGGTTACTTCGTCCTATAAATTACGTCAAAGGTTCTTACGAATGCAAGCATTCGACGTACCTATGACTCAATTTACATGACTCTGAATAGTTACAAAATAAATAAAAACTTTTTGTAGAAAAACAGGGTGAGATATATTATACTGTAACTATTCAAACCCCATTCGCAAAGAACGAAAGAGAAAGATGTATTGCGGATGCAGTTACTTTCAGGAGGACAGACAGATGGCAGTAGTGGAAGAAATACTTCGCAGTGAAGCAGACGGATCTATCAGCTTTGGTAATCACAAGCTGGCCAAGAAGGCAAAAGTGGAAGATTATGAGCATGCAGGAGATCTGCTGAAGGTTAAGACCTACAATGAGATGACAAAGCTGGAAAAGAACGGCATGTTTTTATATGAATCTGTTCCCGGAACCAGTGTACTGGAGTTCAAGGAAGCTGACAACAGTGTGGAGTTCATCGTAGAAGGTGACGAGGATTCCCAGATCACTGTAGGACTGAAGGACGATACCGAGTACGAAGTATTTATCGACGGTAAGAACGTAGGAACCATGAAAACCGGACTTGGCGGCAAACTGAGCCTGAGCGTAGAACTGGAAGCAGCAGGTGAAGTACCTGTTAAGATCGTAGAGGCGTAAGGACGCACTGCAAAGGAGTCCAGGCACGGAGGATATTGTAGTACTTCGTGACTGGGCTTTTTTTAAATATTCAGAGTTTCCGGGGGCGGTTTTGCGGGGGCTGAATAGGTATTACAATGATTGAGGAGAGAGCATGGCAAAAGGAAAGACGGTCACTGTATTTTTCTGTCAGAACTGTGGCTATGAATCCACGAAATGGCTGGGACAATGTCCCGGCTGCAGAGAGTGGAATACTTTCGTGGAAGAGACGATAGATAAAACGGAATTGAAAAATACCGGAAACGGTGCAAAGAGAGACAGGAGAGAGACTTCGGAGCCCTGTGTGCTGTCGGAGATCGCTATCCGGGAGGAAAATAAGACTCTCACCGGAATTAAGGAACTGGACCGGGTGCTGGGAGGCGGCATTGTGCAGGGATCTCTGACGCTGGTAGGCGGAGACCCCGGTATCGGTAAATCCACACTGTTATTGCAGGTCTGCCATAACTTATCCACGGCGGGACATAAAGTATTGTATATTTCCGGTGAGGAATCCAAGGTACAGATCAAGATGCGGGCGGACCGTCTGGGGGCTTTTTCGGAGCATATGCTGCTACTGTGTGAGACGAATCTGGATATCATCAGTGAAGTGATCCGCAAGAGCAAGCCGGAGGTCGTGATCATCGACTCCATACAGACCATGTACAACGAGAACGTGTCGGCGGCGCCGGGAAGCGTGTCTCAGGTGCGGGAATCCACCGGTATTTTGCTGCAGCTGGCAAAGGGACTGGGAATCTCAATCTTCATTGTAGGCCATGTGACCAAGGAAGGTACGGTGGCAGGTCCCAGAGTGCTGGAACATATGGTGGATACTGTTCTTTATTTTGAAGGGGACAGACATGCGTCCTACCGTATTCTGCGGGGGTGAAGAACCGTTTTGGATCTACGAACGAGATCGGTGTTTTCGAGATGCGGGAAACGGGACTGGCAGAGGTCAAGAATCCTTCGGAATATATGCTGAACGGACGGCCGGAGAATGCCAGCGGCTCTGTGGTGGCGTGTACCATGGAGGGCACCAGACCGCTTCTGATCGAATTGCAGGCACTGGTGTGCCACAGTAATTTCGGCATCCCCAGAAGACAGACCACCGGTACGGATTTCAACCGTGTGAACCTGCTGATGGCGGTATTGGAGAAGAGATCGGGAGTGCAGCTGTCCTCCTGCGATGCCTACGTGAATATTACGGGAGGTATCAAGATCCAGGAGCCGGCCATTGATCTGGGAATCGTGCTGGCGATTCTGTCCAGCTTCCGGAATAAGGCATTGAATCCGAAAATGGTAGCTTTCGGAGAAGTGGGATTAAGTGGCGAAGTCCGCGCGGTCAGCATGGCAAAACAGCGTGTGGCGGAGGCGGAGAAACTGGGCTTCGAGGAATGCGTGGTGCCCTACGTGTCACTGGAAGAGTGCAAAAAAGGAAGCAAAATCCGTGTCATCGGCGTCAGCTCCGTGCAGGATGCCATGGACCGATTGTTCTAAAGAAGCTTTTTAGCATTTCATTATGAGGAGGACAAAGATATGGCCGTAAGAATAGGAATTGATATCGGCAGCAGTACCACCAAGATCGTAGCTTTTGAAGGAGAACATATGCTTCCGCCCATGGCAGTCAAGGCAGACAGCCAGGTGGCATCCCTCTACGGTGCTTTCGGAAGATATCTGTATGAGAATAATCTGCAGCTTTTAGATGTGGAAGGTGTCTATATCACCGGCGTGGGAAGCAAATATGTGGAGAAAGCGGTATACGATCGTCCGACCTATAAGGTAGATGAATTCGTTGCCACAGGAACCGGAGGCTATTATCTGACGGATAAAAAGGAAGTTATCGTTATCAGTATGGGAACCGGAAGCTTTTTCGTCAAGGTGACGGAGAATGAGATGAAGCATTTAGGTGGTGTCGGCCTCGGTGGCGGAACCATCTGCGGACTGTCCTCGATCATACTGAATACCGGGGACATCCATGAGATCGTCCCTCTGTCCCGGAAAGGTGATGTGGCAAAGATCGACCTGCGGATCGGCGATCTGGCCAAGGAAAAGCTCCCCGGCCTGAACCTGGACGTGACTGCGTCCAACTTCGGCAAAGCGGATGCCCAGTCCAAGCCCGAGGACATCGCGGCTGGTATCGTCCATATGGTCATCGAGAACATCTGCCAGGCCGGAATCCTGGCCTCCCGGAACACCGGCATCAAGGATTATATCCTCATCGGTGGCCTGACCAAATTCTTCGAGTGCCGCCAGATCATCGAAGACTTCAAGAGCCTGTGGGATGTAAAGATTACTATTCCGGAGTACTCCGATTATGCTACCGCTATTGGGGCGGTGATTGCGCCGGATGCGGAGAAAGAGGAGATTTGAGAAATAAAAAAGTAAGAGGGATTGATTTCTCAATCCCTCTTGGTGTATAATCTATTTAGAAAGTAAGTCGGAGGTGAAAATTCCGATTTGCCCTCAGTAAAATACTAGAAAAGAAATAGCATCTACTTTGGCGAGGGGATGCTATTTCTTTTTGTTATTATCGTCACCATGTCTGTCAATGTATGATAAAGCTGCAAAGACAACTAACAACAGAGTAAGTACTTCCATCGTATTCATGGGCATCACCCTCCTTTGTAAGACTAGAGGGCATCTAACAATCGGAAAATCGCATCCGCTTTCTGTTCGATTACACAAATACAGTATAACATAAATCGAACATATGTTCAATATCATGATGAAAAACATTCCTGTTAATTCACATTAAAATAACACCCCATCATGGCGTGATTCTTCAGATCGCGCCATGGTGAGGTAAAAAGTGTTACCAAAACAGAAAATAAAAAAAGCCGATAAAATCGACTTTTTAAAGCAGGGGAAGAGGGGATCGAACCCCCGTTAACGGTTTTGGAGACCGCCGCACTACCGCTGTACTATTCCCCTATGAAATTGTATCAGCTGAATCACTGACGAAAGCTATTATAGCATAGATGTTTATCATTTAGCAAGTGAAAATTTTAAATTTTTGCAAAAACTTTTGCAATTCCGAGGAAAATCACAAAAAATACCTTATAACACAATTAAAGCAGCCGCAGGCGGGAAACCTGCAGCCACTTTAATTGTGTAAAAGGGGAATTCTTCCGGAAATCTACTTATATAAGCGGTTCGGCTCTCGCCGAACATCTTAAGTATATTACACATTTCGGCTTTTGTCTACTATTTTTTTGCATAAATTTTACAAATAAATTTTACAAAAAAAGATTGTGTTATGACAAAAACGGTGAGAGGAAATGTATATAATCAGATACATAGGGGGAAAAGCTTGATTCCCGCCGCAGATTTCGTGTAATATAGGTAGTAAATGAGTATGAGAAAGTACGGCAGATAAGGGCTGTACGGAAATGAGGGAAAATATGGAACAGCATTTTAATACCCCGGCAGAAGTCATTGATAATAACATGAAGGCCGGAGAGGGCAAGGCACATCTTCCTCTGGGCAAGATGATCCTGTTAGGCATTATGGCAGGTGCTTTCATTGCACTGGGCGGAGCTACCAGCAGTACTGCGGCGCATGCTATTGACAACGTAGGTCTGGCCCGATTCGTAGCCGGTATCATCTTCCTGTGGGACTGATGATCATTGTATTTTGTAGGTGGAGAACTTTTCACCGGCAACTGCCTGATCGTCATGGACGTGGTAGGCAAAAAGGTGACCTGGTTCGAATGTATCCGCAATCTGATCGTGGTATATTTCAGCAACCTGATCGGCGCGCTGATCATTGATACCCTGATCTACTTTTCCGGAAATCTGGACTACACCGGCGGATTGCTGGGGGCTTATGCCATTAAAGTGGCAGTCGGCAAGGTAGGCATTTCTCCGCTGAAAGGAATTACCTCCGGTATCCTGTGTAACATTCTGGTATGTATTGCGATCCTGATGGCAGCGGCAGCTACGGATATCGTCGGTAAGATCTGGGCGATCTTCTTCCCGATCATGGCCTTCGTAGTCGGCGGTTTCGAGCACTGTGTTGCAAATATGTTCTACATTCCCGTAGGCATGATGGCTGCACAGAATCCCGCGTATGTTGCAAAGGCACAGGAAGCATACGGCCTGACCGCAGAGCAGATCCAGGGACTGACAGTACTGCACAGCCTGAACAACTTTATTCCCGTTACCATCGGCAATATCTTAGGCGGAATGGTATTCGTAGGAATCCCCTGCTACTTTATTTATAAGAAGAAGTGGCAGAAATGGCATGAGGAATCCAAGAACGCATAGGACGGGAAAGTAAATACAGAGCGGAACAGAAGCAGCTTGGGATAATGATAAGATCCCCGGCTGCTTTTTGCTTATACGATGTAACCGGTATAGCTTTATGCCTGCACAGGAGTTTGCAAGGGATGAACCGGATATGGATTTTCAGAATTATAAACGAAATATTAAATCGCATTTTTACACATGTAATATAAAAACATTAGAAAAACGGAGATAAAACGAGAAAATAAAAGAAATAGTTATTTAAACAACTGTGAATGCGTTTGAAAAACTCGGCATATAAAACTAATATAAACTATAGAAATTAGCACTCGATAAAAATGAGTGCTAACAAATGAAAAAGAGTAATATGATATTTAAATAGTTATAAGGAGGCAGTTGTCATGAGTTTGAAACCTTTAGGTGACAGAGTAGTATTAAAACAGTTAGTTGCAGAGGAGACTACCAAGTCCGGTATCGTGCTCCCCGGTCAGAATAAGGAAAAGCCCCAGCAGGCAGAAGTTGTTGCTGTCGGCCCCGGCGGTGTCGTAGACGGTAAGGAAGTAAAGATGGAAGTTAAGGTTGGCGATCAGGTCATCTATTCCAAATACTCAGGAACCGAAGTAAAGCTGGATGATGAAGAGTACATCATCGTAAAGCAGAGCGACATCCTTGCAATCATTCAGTAATTGCAAACCTAAAAAGAAATTAAGACTAAGAACAAATAAATTGGAGGCTGATTATTATGGCAAAAGAGATTAAATACGGCGCAGAAGCCCGTGCAGCATTAGAGGCTGGTGTAAACCAGCTGGCAGATACCGTAAGAGTAACCTTAGGACCCAAAGGAAGAAACGTAGTACTGGATAAGTCCTTCGGCGCACCCCTGATCACCAACGATGGTGTTACCATTGCAAAAGAGATCGAGCTGGCAGATGCATTCGAGAACATGGGTGCACAGCTGGTAAAGGAAGTAGCTACCAAGACCAACGATGTAGCCGGTGATGGTACTACCACCGCAACCGTTCTGGCACAGGCTATGGTAAATGCAGGGATGAAGAACCTGGCAGCAGGTGCTAACCCGATCATCCTGAGAAAAGGTATGAAGAAAGCAACCGCATGTGCAGTAGAAGCCATCGGTAAGATGAGCCAGAAAGTAAACGGCAAGGAGCACATCGCAAGAGTAGCTGCAATCTCCGCAGGGGATGAGGCTGTAGGACAGCTGGTTGCAGATGCTATGGAGAAGGTAAGCAACAACGGTGTTATTACCATCGAAGAGTCCAAGACCATGCAGACCGAACTGGATCTGGTAGAAGGTATGCAGTTCGACAGAGGTTACATTTCCGCATATATGGCAACCGATATGGATAAGATGGAAGCTGTTCTGGATAACCCTTATATCCTGATCACTGACAAGAAGATCTCCAACATTCAGGAGATCCTGCCTCTGTTAGAGCAGATCGTTCAGTCCGGCGCTAAGCTGCTGATCATCGCTGAGGATGTAGAGGGCGAGGCACTGACCACCCTGATCGTTAACAAGCTGCGTGGTACTTTCAACGTAGTAGCCGTTAAGGCTCCCGGCTATGGTGACAGAAGAAAAGCTATGCTGGAGGATATCGCAATCCTGACCGGTGGTACCGTGATCAGCTCCGAGCTTGGTTATGAACTGAAAGATACCACAATGGATATGCTGGGTCGTGCAAAATCCGTTAAGGTACAGAAAGAGAACACCGTGATCGTAGACGGTGAAGGCGATAAGGAAGCATTACAGTCCAGAATCGCACAGATCAAGAAGCAGATCGAAGAGACCACTTCTGATTTCGACAGAGAGAAATTACAGGAGAGACTGGCTAAGCTGTCCGGTGGTGTTGCAGTTATCCGTGTAGGTGCTGCTACCGAGACCGAGATGAAGGAAGCTAAGCTTCGTCTGGAAGATGCTCTGGCAGCTACCAGAGCAGCCGTAGAGGAAGGTATCATCTGTGGTGGCGGTTCCGCATACATTCATGCATCCAAGGAAGTTGCCAAACTGGCAGCAAGTCTGGAAGGTGATGAGAAGACCGGTGCAGGCATTGTCCTGAAAGCACTGGAAGCACCTCTGTATCACATCGCAGCAAACGCAGGACTGGAAGGCAGCGTTATCATCAACAAGGTACGTGAGTCTGAGGTCGGTGTCGGTTTCGATGCTCTGAAAGAGGAATATGTAGATATGGTAAGCGCAGGCATCCTGGATCCCGCTAAGGTTACCAGAAGCGCTCTGCAGAACGCTACCAGCGTAGCAAGCACACTACTTACTACCGAAAGCGTTGTAGCTAATATCAAAGAAGACACCCCCGCAATGCCCGCCGGCGGCGCAGGCATGGGCGGAATGATGTAAACACCCATAGAAAAAACAAGCGCCACACCTTCGGGTGTGGCATTTGTTTTTTATGGGTGTTTATCGAGAAAATCATAAGTGCGAAGCACATGCTCTGCGAAGCAGAGCGATTTTCGAAGATATAAACGTGGATGTGCAAAGTACCCGATCTCCAAGCTTGCTTGAGAGGTCGGGTATTTTTTATGTCACGGATATGGCGAAGTCCAGCGGATATCGCATGAATTGCGAAGCAATTTATGCGATAAGCCGCTGCTGCGTCAGATCCCCTTGACTCTCCCCCAAAAACCTCTTAAACTTATCTCAAACACATCAAAGAAAGAGGTATACCCTTATGAATCGTTTTGAATACATCGTAGAAAGCATTGACGGCGATTATGCCCATCTTCGCAGAACAGACATCGAATCCGATGAATTAAAGCTGGTGGCCCGCGCGCTGCTTCCGCCCGAGATCATGGAGGGCACGAAGCTGTTATACGAGTGGATGCAGTATTCCATTATGGAATAATTATGCCAAATTTTGAAATGTCCGGAGAAAACGCAATATTTGTCATAAAATAAAAGGGAAACTGGCACGACAGGAGAGTTGGTAAAGAATACACTTATAGTATGAGCGTGGTACACGCAGCTTTGCGCAAATAGAAAGACTAATACATGTAAAAAGGAGACTCCCTATGAGTGAACCTAGAACTTATCATAACCCTGTACAACGCGGTTTTTTCCCGGATCCTTCGGTGATCCGTGTCGGTAACGATTATTACATGGTGAATTCCAGTTTCCAGTATTTTCCGGCGATCCCCATTTCCCATTCCAGGGATATGGTACACTGGCACATTATCGGTCATGCCATCACGAATCCGGAATGGCTGGATCTCAGCGACATCCGGGATTCCCACGGAATCTGGGCACCGGATATTGAATATGTGGACGGAAAATACTATATCTATGTTACCTTACGCCTGAATGCGGACGGCAAGCGTGATAACAACGTAATGCGCAGACAACTGGTGATGGTGTCCGACAGGCCGGAGGGTCCTTATAGTAAGCCGGTATGTCTGGAAGTGGACGATATCGATCCGTCTCTGTTCGTGGATGATGACGGCAGCAGATATATGATCATTGCCAAGGCAGCACAGGCGGTTCCCCTGACGGCGGACGGACTGGCAGTGGCGGGTCCGGCGAAGACCGCATGGGAAGGCACGGGCGAGCGTTGCTCTGAAGGTCCCCATATCATGAAAAAAAGGACGGTTATTATTACGCTATCGTGGCTGAGGGTGGCACCGGTTACGGCCATGGCATCAATGTGGGAAGAAGTAAGAATTTCTACGGTCCTTATGAGTGTTCTCCCTATAATCCGGTCATGCGTCAGAAGGACCCTGCGGCACCCATTCAGAGAGCCGGACACGGCAAGCTGGTACAGGATCAGAACGGTCAGTGGTGGTGTTATTATCTCTGCGGAAGACCTAACGAGGGCAACTATACTACCGTAGGCAGAGAGTCTGCTCTGGATCCCGTACAGTGGACGGAGGACGGCTGGTTTACCGTCAACGAAGGAAAAGGCCCCAGCCTGACACAGATTGCACCGGATCTTCCCGAGTGTATCTACGAGAGAAACTTATTTGATGATTTTAACGATACCAGGCTGAATCTGGAATGGGAGTTCGTGCGCAACCCGGATAACGGATCCTGGTCACTGACGGAACGTCCCGGGTATTACAGGATCTGGACCAGAGACGGACAGTTGAATGAGATCCGTGCGAAAAATACGTTGTTACGCAGAGAACAGGAGTTGTCCTACGTGGCAGAGACGAAGCTGGAATTCTACCCGGATAAGGACGGAGAACAGGCGGGACTGACCTGCTACTACAGTACAGCCACCTATGCCAGATGCTCTCTGTGCTATGAGGGCGGACGGAAGATCCAACTGGTCATCAACCGCAACCACGGCGAGGAGCTGGTGGCGGAAGTGGACCATGTGAAGGAAGGCGCTCTGTATCTGAAAGTAGTGGTGGAGAAGCTGACCAGAACTTTCTATTACAGCTATGACGGAGAGAACTGGGAGCAGGTCGGAGTTCTGGAGAACTGCATTTACCTCTGTGACGAGGGTGTTCCCGATGATCCTAAACGCCATACCGGTACGCTGGTAGGCATCTATGCCAACAACGGAGGCTGTGGAACTCGATTATGAATTCTCTTATGGTGATCAGATAGTAATTACACCACGTAATTATGCGTTTAATTTTCGCCATGTTGGCGATATGAAAAATCATTATGCAATTATTGGAATGGCTCATGTTGCAGAGGATTATCCTTTGTATTATGATGCTATGAATGAAAAAGGAGTGGCAATGGCAGGACTGAATTTTGTCGGAAATGCTGTTTATGCCGCGATTAAGCCAGATGTGGAAAATATTGCACAGTTTGAATTTATTCCGTGGATTTTAAGTCAGTGTTCTTCTTTAGTTGAAGTTCGCGAGCTTCTTGAACGAATTAATATTGTTAATACTCCTTTCAGCGAGCAATTCCCATTAGCACAATTACACTGGATCATTTCTGATGAGAATGAGTCAATTACGGTAGAATCTATGTCAGATGGTTTACATATTTATGACAATCCAGTAGGAGTGCTTACGAATAATCCGCCATTTCCACAGCAGATGTTTCAACTAAATAATTATATGTATTTATCTCCTAAACAGCCCAGAAATACTTTCTGCGAGAATTTGGCTCTTGATGCATATAGTAGAGGTATGGGAGGATTAGGTCTTCCGGGAGATCTCTCATCTTCCTCACGCTTTGTACGTGTAGCTTTTACAAAGGTAAATGCAATTTCAGGTGAATCAGGGGAAGAAAGCGTTAGCCAATTCTTCCACATTCTCGGATCTGTGGATCAGCAACGAGGATGTTGCGAAGTAGCGGATGGAAAATATGAAATCACATTGTATACGTCGTGTTGTAATGTTACAAAAGGTATTTATTATTACAATACTTATGAAAACCATCAGATCAGTGCAGTAGATATGCATGTAGAAAATCTGGATAGTGATAAAATGATTTGTTATCCAGTAATTCAAGGAGAACGAATCAACTATCAAAATAAATAATGTTTTGAAATCAGGGATGAGGTAGAAAGGAAAGTTCCATGACAAAAGATGAAGTAAAAAAACTCAGGATGAACAGTCCGGAATCACTACAGTTTTTAAATAATGCTACAAAATTTTATAATTTAATGATGATGTATCGTTGTGCTATTCGGGAGATACAAACTAAACTTGAGGTTTTGGATGATGAATTTTCAGCTGAGAACAATCGAAATCCTATTTCTTTTATAAAAACAAGAATTAAGCAGCCCAATAGTATTTACGATAAACTGCAGAAGATGGGATATGAATTTACAACAGAAATTGTGCGTTTATTGATGATATTTATATGATATCTGATTTGATCACACAACAAGATGATATCAAAGTTATTGAAGTAAAAGATTATATAAAAAATCCAAAATCGAATGGTTATCGAAGCTATCATATGATTGTTGAAATACCAGTATTTTTTGCTAAGGGTAAAACACCTATGCGTGTAGAATTACAGATCCGAACCAATGGTATGGATTTCTGGGCAACATTGGAACATCAACTTCGCTATAAAAAAGGAATTGAAGAAATGCCTGGCTATGATGAGATAAGTGAAGAATTACTTCATTCTGCAAGAGCTATCATTGAAGCAGATAATGAAATGCAGAGAATAAAAGACAAAATTGGTATGTTCTACGAAATTTAGGGAGAAAACTGAGCAAGTAGGAAGGTGGAATATATATGAAACAAGATACTTTAGAGGGCAAAGCAAAAACAAAAAATGGGGTAAAACGGCTGTGTTTTTCCATAATCTGCATTCTTCTGGAAGTGATTTTTATTATTACTATCGTAACACGCTTGAATGAATATGCAGAAATCATAAATTTATTTACAAGGATTTTGAGTGGAATCTTGGTTTTGGGATTGTACGCATCAAATAAGACATCCTCTATGAAAATGCCCTGGGTCATCTTAATTCTGATTTTCCCAATTATGGGTGTAGGCCTGTATTTGTTGATTGGTTTGAATGGTGGCACACATAAAATGCGTGAGCGATATGCAGAAATTGATAGCAAATTGTTACCAATGCTTCCAGACAGTCAGGAGTGTTTGAGCAAAATAAAAGAAACAATTCCGAAAGCAGGAAATATAGCAAGTTACATACAAAGAAATTCGCAGTATCCAATCTATCAGAATACGGATATTGTGTATTTTGATGAAGCAGTGAAAGGATTAGAGGCACAGCTTAAGGATTTGGAGAAAGCACAGAAGTTTATCTTTATGGAATATCATGCGATAGAAGACGCTGAAGCATGGCATAAGATTCAAGATGTTCTGGAAGAGCGAGTAAAAGCAGGTGTGGAAGTTAGAGTATTCTACGATGATATGGGTTCTATAGGCTTTATTAACACAGATTTTGTGAAAAAGATGGAGGCAATAGGAATTCATTGCCGTGTATTCAATCCGTTTATGCCAGGTTTAAATCTGTTTTTGAACAATCGTGATCATAGAAAAATAACAGTTATTGATGGAAAAGTCGGATTTACAGGTGGATATAATCTAGCAAACGAATATTTTAATTACACACACCCGTATGGACAGTGGAAAGATACAGGTATTCGTTTAGAAGGAGATGCTGTTCAGTCGCTTACGGTGACATTTTTGGAAATGTGGAATGCAGTAAGTAATAAGGATGCTAATGATTCTGATTTTAGTAAATACCTTTTACACTATGATTATGCGGCACAGCAAACTGGGTTTGTTCAACCTTATGCAGACAGCCCTATGGATAATGAGCAAGTAGGAGAAGAAGTTTATATCAGTATGATAAATAAAGCTGAAAAATATTGTTGGTTTATGACTCCATATCTAATCATAACAGATGAAATGACGCATGCGTTATGTCTGGCTGCTAAGCGAGGGGTAGACGTAAGAATTATCACACCTGGTATCCCTGATAAAAAATTCATTTATAATATAACTCGTTCTTTTTATCATGGATTAGTTAAACATGGTGTACGTGTTTATGAGTGGACTCCTGGTTTCTGTCATGCAAAAATGAGTGTGGCAGATGACTGTATGGCAACTTGTGGAACAATTAATCTGGATTATCGAAGTTTATATCACCATTTTGAAAACGGCTGTTTTATGGCAGATTGTCAGGCCGTTGTGGATATAAAAAATGATCTGATAAGAACGATGGGAGAATGTTGTGATGTGACAGACCAATATCAAACCGGACGAAGTGCATATTTGCGACTGGGACAATTATTTATGAGATTATTTGATCAGGTGATGTACAATGAAAAAGCATAAAATATGTAAAATCCTTTTGTTATACTGGCAATTTTTTTTATGTGTGGCTTTTTATGAATTGCTCGGAATCTGCGTTGCATATAAAAAGCAGCCGGAAGTGTCCAATACAACCAAAAAAGAAACAAAAATGGGTCATGGAACGAATGCAGTGAAAATACAGAACGGGCAGTAATCATAGAAAAAATCCAGAAGCGCTTTTACAAAGAGTGCGTTTGATCAAGAATGCAAAAAAGGAAATTATTCTTTCTACTTTTGCATTTCAATCCGATGAAAGTGGAAAATTGATTTTAGGAGCACTGCATGATGCGGCAGACAGAGGTGTACATATTCGTCTGTTAGTAGATGGAATGGAGAGCTGGATTGATATGGAAGGAAATCCGTATTTCTATGGATTATCTTCCCATGAGAATGTTGAAATTAAACTATATAATAAAGGCCAATCCGTTGAAACCATGGAAGATGATGGGTAGAATGCATGATAAATATTTGATTGCAGATGGAAAGAGATATATTCTTGGGGGAAGAAATACATACAATTATTTTGGGTGATTTTCCGGGACATAAGAATTATGACAGAGACGTGTTAGTGGTTTGCGATGAACCTGAGAAAGAAAATTCAGTTAACCAGTTGAGAGTATTTTGAAACAATATGGGAACAGGAAGACAGTGGTTTTTTAACATAAAAAAAAAACTGGCAAATAGAAAATCTGTAAAGAACGCAGTTTTAGAGCTGCAGAACGGCTATCAGAAATATTTTGAAGAGAATAAGGAAAAAATCTGCGATACCGATTATACGGATGAAACTTTTGAGACAGAAAAGATTACATTGTTGTCAAACCCTATTCACACAGGTTCCAAAGAACCAGTAGTATGGTATCAGTTGGGAGAATTAATGAAAAATGCAAAGGAACGCGTAAAAATTCATACACCATATATTATTTGCAATGATATGATGTATAATACATGGGAGGAAGATTGCACAGAAGGTTCCGGACTTTTCTATTATGACAAATTCTGTTGCAAATAACGGAAATCCATTTGGAGCTGCTGATTATGCCAAAAACAGAAACAGAATTTTAGAAACAGGAATTGATATCTGGGAATATGAAGGCGGTTATTCGTATCATGGAAAAAGTATTCTGATTGACGATGATCTGTCAGTAATAGGTTCATTCAATATGGACATGAGAAGTACTTATTTGGATACAGAGCTGATGCTTGTAATACGCAGTAAAGAGATTAATAAACAGCTGGAGGATGGCATGATGGAGTATGAGAGCGTGTCCAGACAGGTATTAGACGACGGAACATATTATGATCCGTATCATGTAAAGCCGATTGAATTAACAAAAAACATAAAAGAAAGGTGTTTCTGGTACAGCATCTGCTTGGATGGGCAAGGGATTTGTTTTGATTAAAGGAGAACATAAATCGTGTTTTAAGATATTAATTGTAGAAGATGATAAGGAATTAAGTCTGTTATTCCAAAAGGTGCTTGAAAAGAGCGGATATCAGGTCAAAAGTGCGTCGGATGGAGCACAGGCACTGGAGGTATTGGACAGAGAGTATATTGATTTAATCATTTCCGATATAATGATGCCGGTTATGGATGGATATGAACTTGTGTCGGAGCTTCGTTCGGCGGGATATCAGATACCGGTGCTTATGATTACTGCAAAAAGTTCAGCTTCGATGATATGCGTCAGGGCTTTCTTTCGGGAAGTGACGACTATATGGTAAAACCAGTAAATGTCAATGAAATGGTTTTGAGGGTAGGAGCACTGCTTCGTCGTGCACAGATACTGAACGAACACAAAATTGTGATTGGCTCAACCGAGTTTGATTATGATGCAATGACAGTTGTGACCGGTGATGAAACGCTTGTCCTGCCAAAAAAAGAATTCCTGCTTTTTATACAAGCTGGCAGCTTCACCGGGCAGGACATTTACGAAGCAGCAGCTAATGGATGAGGTATGGGGATATGAGACGGAGGCAGACCCACATACGATAGAGGTACATATAGGAAGAATCAGGGAGCGTTTTAAAGAAAATCCGGATTTCGAAATTGTAACAATGCGTGGTCTGGGATACAAGGTGGTGAAAAAATAATGGAGTATAAAAAGAAAAAGAATTGCGTATCCGCTCGTGTCTGACCGGTGCAATCTGGCTGGCACTTGCATTTTCTATGCTGATATCAGCCTTGTTGTTTGCGTTTTTGAATCATTTTTGGATTTGCCCGGGAAAATACCGGGCCTTGGCTGGCTTTTGATTTTTAATACATTGATAGCAGGACTTATTACATCATTTATCAATGCAAAGGCTCCTTGAGCCGATTACCAGGCTCAGTAAAGCAATGAAGGCATTTCCCAGGGAGATTTTGAACAGCATCTGGAAACAAACAGCCGCATAGCCGAGATTGGAGAATCCTATCAGAGCTTTAATGTCATGACAAAAGAGCTTCGTGCAACAGAGATGTTGCAAATGGATTTTGTATCCAATGTTTCCCATGAATTCAAGACACCAATCAATGCAATTGAAGGCTATACGATGCTGCTCCAGGGAGATGAGCTGTCACAGGAGCAGGAGGGGTATGTAGAAAAAATCCTGTTTAATACTCAAAGGCTTTCAGGCCTTGTTGGAAATATTTTATTGTTATCAAGGCTGGAAAATCAAAATATTCCAATGAAAAAAAACCAAATATCGTCTGGATGAACAAATCCGTCAGGCATTTCTTTCATTGGAAGACAAATGGACTGAAAAAAAAGGAATCGGCTTTCAGGTGGAGATGGAGGAGGTCAGATATCTTGGAAATGAAGGGCTTTTTATGCATATCTGGATGAATCTTTTGGATAATGCAATCAAGTTTAGTCCTGAAAATGGGACAATCACCATGTTTCTAAGGCATGAAAATGATTCTGTGCAGTTTATTCTGGAAGACGAGGGACCGGGAATCGCCGATGATGTCGAAAGCCAGAATATTTGACAAGTTTTATCAGGTGGATGGTTCCCATAAAGCCGAGGGAAACGGCCTTGGTCTGGCACTTGTGAAAAGAATTGTAGACATACCGGTGGAACAATCAAAGCTGAAAACCGGGAATATGGTGGATGCAGATTTGTAGTAGAACTGCCAATAAAGAATTATAATGAGTAGCTATTTAGAACATGATAGTTACAATAATAAAATAATAAGATAAAAGATAGGAGAATTTACATGACATTTTATCAGGAACTGCAGTTAAATCAGGCAGGCTCCAAAAGCCTGCTGAAAAACAGTAAAACAATGAAAGAAAAAACTATACCATGCGTTTGTATATATGGTGAAGATAGCTGTCACAATGGTTTTTTGCTTTGCCTTTGTCACTGCCTCAAGCATCATATTTAGGAAAGTATAACAGTATTGTGGGAGTAGTGGTTTTATTATGCGTTATGGTATTTCGAAACGCTGATCTGGGAATCCATACCCGACATTCTACATGGCTTTTGGCATTGTTCTTTGTAATTATGACAGTATGTCCGCATCTGGCAAATCAGCTTTCACCGCTTCCGGCGCTGCTTATAAACATTGCAGCTCTTGCAGTGCTGATTCTGTTCGGATGCCATAATCCATTTATGTTTAATCAATCCACATTGGTTCTTGGCTATTTATTGTTATATGGATATGATGTGTCAGGAAAAAGCTATATGCTTCGAATAGCAGGGATGGCCGCAGGAGCTGCCATCACATGCCTGGTATTTTACAGAAATCATAAAAACAGAGACTATAAAAGAAATATGAAAGCTGTAATTGAGGAGTTTGACCTTTCTTCATCACGTACAAAATGGCAGCTTTGCCAGATACTATGCGTACCGTTAGTTCTATGTATTGCACAGTTTTGCAATATGCCGCGTGCAATGTGGGCAGGTATTGCAGCCATGTCTGCCATCCTGCCGTTTATGGAGGATATGCAGTACAGAGTCAAAAAAGGATTGTCGGTAATATCGCCGGTGTTATATGCAGAATGTTTTTACGGTATTATGGCATTTCCTGCTTCCGCCATCAATCTATGCGTACATAGGAATCATAGGCGGAATCGGCGTGGGATTATCGGCACAATACGGCTGGCAGGCTGTACTGGCATGGAAAAATAGTAACCTTTTTATTATATGGAACTGTGGCTGTGCATATTATATGGTTCCACATTACACCAATGGTGTCAGATCTGTTAATTGGTTTTGTGTGCTATAATGATGGTTGTATCAGTTGTTTTGTACATTATCAAGAATACCAGAACACTTAGGGGCGAGACTGCATAAGCAATTTGATTATATTGAGATGACTAGATAATATTTAGGAGAACACAGATATGAAAAGTAAGTCAAACGCACAAGCTATGGAAACAGAAAAAATACCACGTCTTTTGGCTCAGCTTGCAATACCTGCTGTTGTGGCTCAAATCATCAACCTTTTATATAATATTGTTGACCGTATTTATATCGGACATATTCCAGGTGTCGGGGCCGCAGCATTAACAGGTGTTGGATTGTTTACGCCAATTCTCATGCTGATCAATGCCTTCGCCATGCTGGCAGGATCCGGAGGTGCACCGCGTGCAGCGATTTCTATGGGAAAGAAAGATAATAAGACAGCTGAAAAGATTCTTGGAAACTGTTTTGCAATTCTCATGCTTATGGCCGCAGCTTTGACGGTGATATTCTTTACTTTTGCGCCACAGTTACTGACGATGTTTGGTGCTAGCGATAAGACACTTCCTTATGGCGTGGATTATGCAAGGATTTATATTCTTGGAAGTATTTTTGTTTTGATCGTGATGGGAATGAATCCATTTATTACGACACAGGGATTTGCGAAAATCAGCATGATGACAACAGTGATTGGTGCTGTAATCAATATCATTCTTGATCCGATTTTTATCTTCGTATTTCATCTTGGAGTAAAGGGAGCTGCACTCGCAACTGTTTTGAGTCAGGCTGTAGGGGCAATATGGATCCTTCGTTTCTTGTCAGGAAAGAAGACGATTCTGCATCTTAAAAAAGAAAAACTTTAAACTGCAAAAAGAAATCATCTTACCATGCCTTGCTCTTGGTATATCTACATTTGTCATGTTATCTACGGAAAGTATTTTGTCTATCAGTTTTACTTCCAGTTTGTCAAGATATGGCGGAGATCTCGCAGTAGGGGCTATGACAATTATTACCAGTGTTAGCCAGCTTGCAACATTACCATTACAGGGAATTTGTCAGGGTGGACAGCCAATCATGAGCTATAATTATGGTGCAGGAAATAGAAATCGAGTAAAAAAGCATTTTTTACTCAATTTACAGTTTGTACAATTTTTACGGGATGCTTCTGGTTGATTATGCTTCTATTTCCGAAGATGTTTGCAGGTATTTTTTCAAATAATACAGAATTAATCACGTATACGGCATGGGCGTTAAGAATTTACATGGCAGGTATTTTTTCTCTTGATTCCAAGTTGCTTGTCAGCAGAGTTTCATGGCATTGGGCCAGGCAAAAGTTAGTTTATTACTTGCCTGCTTAAGAAAATTGATTCTGTTGATTCCGTTGATTTTTATCCTGCCGCATTTTATCCAGAATAAAGTATTTGCGGTATTGGCTGAGCCAATCAGTGATATTTTGGCAGCGATAATAACAACTTCAACGTTCTTTAGTCGGTTTAATAAAATTTTAGATAGAAAATAAAGCATTATAAAAAGATCCTGTTCAAACTATGCTATAAAGAACAGGATCTTTGTGTATTTATTTTGCCAGGAAATTACTCTGTATCTCCATTGGCATATGATAAGCCTGGCCTCGTTTTGTTAGGCTGTATAGTTTAAAGCTCATGAGTTCCGGAGTTGCATTCAGAGAACTGCAGAGTCCGAAATAATCCAGGTCTTCGTTCTGAACAATATCTTTGATCTCCTCATCATCAATCAGAAGATCGGCAGCGAATAGATTGGCCTGGTATTCAGTGTTATCTGTCATGTTATAGAGTGTATCATCTTGCATAGGCAATATCAAAACATCCTATATTTACATCAGTGTACCACTTGATAAATGAAGATATGCTAAAGCAATGTCATAAGGAATTAGATGGGAGCAAAGCAGTCGGAATCGACAAGGTAACCAAAGATGAGTATGGGAAGAACCTTGACAGAAATATCAAGGATTTAGTACAAAGGCTGAAAAACAAATCCTTTAAGCCACTTCCATCGCTGAGGGTATACATTCCTAAAGCAAATGGAAAGAAAAGACCATTAGGGATAGCTTCTTATGAAGATAAGATTGTACAAATGGCAGTGAAGAAAATATTGGGTGCTATTTATGAGCCAAGATTCCTAAACTGTATGTATGGATTCAGACTGAACAGAGGTTGTCACGAAGCGATAAAAGAGGTATATCAACGGATAAGTTATGGGAAAATCAGCTATATCGTAGATGCTGACATCAAAGGGTTCTTTGACCATATCGACCATGAGTGGATGATGAAGTTTCTCGAATGGAACATACAGGATAAGAACTTACTGTGGCTGATACGTAAATATCTTAAAGCAGGAATAATGGAACAAGGTAAATTTGAACCAACAGAGGAAGGTTCGGCACAAGGCTCAGTAATGAGTCCGATGCTTGCGAATATATACATGCATCATGTGCTGACGCTGTGGTTCAAACTTGTAGTGAAGAAGGAAATGCAGGGAGAGTGTTTTCTTGTCAACTTTGCGGATGATTTTGTTGCAGGATTTCAATATAAGTCAGAAGCTGAAAGATACTATAAAGAGTTAAAAGAACGAATGGAAAAGTTTGGTCTGGAACTTGAGAGTAGTAAAAGCAGACTGATTGAATTTGGAAGATTTGCAGAGCAGAATCGCAGGGCAAGAGGAGAACATAAACCGGAAACATTTGACTTTTTGGGATTTACTTTCTACTGTACTCTCATATTCTGGATGATGACCGAAGGAAAAATGCAGAGCTTTTTGAAGAAGCATTTTATGAGAAAAAAATCTGGATCCACAGATGCATGTACAGCAGGAAAATAATAATGCACCTGTTTCTGATGAAGTCGATCCGGAACTTTTGGCAAAAGTGTTGGCTAATCCAGAGATGCGGGCATTGCTCAATTCACTGGCGAAGACGATGAAGTAATGAAAAATAGTGAAAAAATAGTGTAATTTTAGTGGAAAAACAATTCATAAAACGATATAATATATGGATGAAATGGAGGTGGATCATGTGATTAAGGTTACGCTAACAAATGAAATTTTAAAAAAATATCGGAAATAGACGAAAAGCGTTTTTCTCTTAGTACGATAGAAATGCCACCTATTATAAAAAAAACAGACTTAGAAAAAACTCTAAGAAAAAAAAGTTCCTATGCTTCTAATAAGATTGAAGGAAATCCATTAACTGAAAAACAGGCAAATGAGGCTATTGATAGTGATCCTCACAAACATTTTTTAAAGCCAGAACAGGAAGTTCGTAATTACTTTTTGGCTTTAAATTTTTAGAAGAAAAACTGAAAAAGAAAGAAGCTTTTTCAAAAGAAATGATTTTAGAAGTGCAGGCAATGGTTGAAAAAGGTGCGTCAAAAGAAAAGATAGGCTTAAGAGGCCCTATGCCACCTGGAATGTTATTCGCAGTATATGATTCCGAAACAGGCACAGCGGAATATATTCCACCAGAGTATATTGATATTCCAGACTTGTTGGATGAACTTGTTGAATATGTAAATACTACAGATGATCATCCGCTGATTATTGCTGCTGTAGTTCATTATCAATTGGTTACCATTCATCCTTTTGAAGATGGAAATGGCAGAACCGCCAGATTAATGTCAGGCTATATCCTTGATTATTATGGATGTGGTTTTAATGGAATAGGTTCTCTGGAAGAATATTTTGCCTATGATCCAGATGAGTATTATGCATCACTGCAAATGGGGTTACCGGCGTTATATTATTCAGGAAGAGAAAATCCTCCTCATCCAGAAATTTGGATTAATTATTTTTTAAGAATGATGGTATTGTATTCTAAAAAAGTATACGAATTGTCAAAAGAATCCGAGAACGATGAGTTAGATGGAAGCCTGTCCTACTTAAATGCAAAAGAAAAAGAATTCTTAGCATTTCTATTAAAAAGCGGTTATATGAGTTTACACCAATTGAAGTAAGCAAAATGATCGGTGTAACAAACAAAACAGTCATTAATAGATGTGCAAAGCTAGTAAATAATGGTTTGTTAATTCCAATCATTGTAAAGACAAGAGTCCGATCTTATCGGTTAAGTGATTTTTCAAAGACAAATGCGAAAAAGATTTTGAAAAAAATATCGTAATAAAATATAAAATTTGCCAGTCAAAAACGCATGGACAAACCGTCTCGTATGCGGTATATTAATTGTAGACAAGAAAATATCTTGTACTTACGATAGGAAGTTTAATTGAATACTGTTTACCATGATCGAACGTACGAAGCATGGTGGTCATATAACAGATGTCGATGGTAATATCAAGGCATTCCCCGATTATTAGCTGGAGCAAACAATCAGCTAACTTTCAGAGCTTTACAGAGGGGTATTCAGAATAACTCAAATTGAATCGGAAACAGTTTTATATAGTGTCCCATATGGGTTTACCTTACCTCAGATTGACAGAGAGAGTGACAATAGGTTGGAGCTCTCCTAAGACTCTATTGTAGGTTCGATTCCTATAGGAGACGCTCATTTTTAGCGGTAATGAAGATAGTTTCATTGCCGCTTTTTTTGTGCAGAATTGCAATTTCAGTGACAAATTTGTCAGCGAAACAAGGTTGAAAATACTGACTTTGTCAGCGGGGATGGATGCTTGTCACCGATTCATATTTTCCGGTCTGTCACCTAGAGGGATTAACTACAATGTAGGATGAGTTTTGGGGTGTAAAATTAGGAAAAGCAGTGAGATAAAACACTATATTCTTGCCTGTGATATCAGGCCTGTCGGAAGAGTCCGTTCAGATTAGATAAAAACAATCTATTCTGGACGGGCTTTTTGCGTTCAGGGAAAGGAAGTTGCCTATGGAAGAAAAGAAGGAATTGCTGGATCAGGATGAAAGAGTTGTAGAGATTGAGCTGGAAAGACTTCGGGGATTTGTAAACCATCCATTCAAGGTTCGGGCGGACAGTCAGATGATTGAATTACAGGAGAGCATTAAGAAGTATGGAATATTAAATCCTCTGATAGTCAGACCTAGGCAGGATGGAACTTATGAGATCATTTCAGGCCACAGAAGAAAATTTGCAGCTGAAAAGATTGGTTATCGTAAGGTACCTGTGATCATTCGCGTATTAAAAGATGATGAAGCGGTTGTATCTATGGTTGATTCAAATTTACAACGGGAAATGATCAGTCCAAGTGAAAAAGCATTTGCTTACAAAATGAAGTATGAAGCAATCAAAAGGAAGGCAGGAAGAAGAAAATGTGGTCAGGTAGACCATAATTTGGGAAAGAAAAGCATTGAGCTGATTGGAGAGGAATGTGGGGACAGCCCCAAACAGGTTCAGAGGTATATCAAAATCACAGAACTTATTCCTGAAATGCTTGAAAAAGTGGATGACGGAAGCATGGGATTTACTCCGGCAGTTCAGTTGTCATTTCTGAAAAAGAAGGAGCAAAAGGAAATGCTGGATGCAATGGAATTTGCACAGTGTACCCCGTCACTATCCCAGGCACTCCGCATAAAGAAATTGAGCGCAGATGGGAAACTTACAGTAAGGGATATGGAAGATATTCTAAGTGAGATCAAACAAAAAAAGAGATAGACCGTGTAGTATTCAAAACAGAGCAGCTTCACAGATTTTTGCCTGTCAGTTACACGGCAGAGCAGATGAGGCGTGAAATTTTGGAAATGTTGAAATTAAATATGAACAAATATTGGGATGAATAGTTTCATCCGGTTCCGTTCGCTTGGAGAGGATTTTACAGAAGAAAATCTGAAAAAGTGATTGCCGGAGAGAAAGAGTCTCCTGAAAGAAATGAAAAAGTACCGGACCGGAAAGAAGCAAAACCCGAAAAGCGTAAGTTTGATCTGGTAGTTGATATTCAGGAAAAAAATGGCACAGGGAAAGAACGGTGGATATGTCCAGTGGGCGAAAAAATATAATGTGAAACAGTTTGCGGAATCTATTCTGTTTTTACAGCAGCATGATATTCACGATAAGGAAACGTTGGATGCATTGGTGGACGGGAGTTCTGTAAAATACCATGAGCTTATGAAAACCATCAAAGATGCAGAGGAGAAGATGGCAGCAAATAAAGTGATCAAGTCTCACATTATCAATTATGCCAAGACCAGAGAAACTTACATTGCCTATCGAAAATCAGGGTACAGTAAGAAATTTTACGAGGCACACCGGGATGAAATCACTCTTCACAAGGCGGCAAAGGAAGCATTTTCAAAACTGCCGGATGGAAAAATTCCGAAGGTAAAGGATCTGAATGAGGAATTTGCAAGACTGCTTTCAGAGAAAAAAGGCAGCTTACAGTGAATACAAGAAAATAAAAAAAGAGATGCGGGATTATCAGATAGCGAAGCAAAATGTGGAATCCTTCTATGCTGCTCAGCAGAGTTGGGACATAGAGGAAGACATGAAAAAAGAAACGGCAGTAGGAAAGATAAGCATGCGGGCAATCATCAAAAATATAAATTGAGGTTGCCCTCTTTTTTTATATTCCGGCAGAGCAGGAATGTATCAGCACTCACGAAGTGAGGGCGCGGCTTGGCATCGAAGATGACATTCTAAGGGGATTGGGGATGTGCCTCCAACAAGCAAAAACGCGCTCGTGTACGTACGAGGGCACTGCTTGCTAACTTGCGAAGCAACAACGATTGCAGCCTTAATGAGCCGCTATTTTAAGAAAAGGAGAACAGGATGGAAGATAAAGTGATAGCAGATTTTCGTAAAAAGACAGATATGAATTTTCATTTATTGGATGGTATGACAGCCGGAGAAATTGAACAGATCGTATTATTTTATGTTCAGGCAAAGATTATTGATTATGATATAGATGCAAAGATAGAAAATGTTGTATTGTCTGGGAGCCGGTGCAGAGGAATAGAGGAAAAAGGATCAAATCTGGATGTGGTAGTATCATATGATGGCAGCATAAGAGAAGATGACTTATTCAATACTCTTCATGAGGAGAAGTTTGAGATTGCCGGAGTTGAGGTAGACATCAATCCTATCACAGAAGAGAAAACAGGATCATTGGCAGAGTATTTGGAATCAGCGGATCAGTACTTGAAAGAGAAGGAGCAGGAGAAAAACTGGAGAAGGCTTCTGTAAAAGAAAAGATAAAACAGGCGAAGCAGGTACAGGATGCAATAGCTTCAAAGAAATACAAGACGAAGGAACTGGTATGTGCGAGGTGAATAGAGAATTGCAATAATCGTAAAATTGTATAATGGGAAAGTACAGAATCCTGTCTGCGTGTAACTGCGTAGGCAGGGTTTTTCTGCATTTATGGGTTGGTCAGATGATGTTTGACTAATTTGAGAAGCACAGCAGACAAGAATAAACTTTCAATATGCAAGTCCGGATTATTTGGCAATGGCAATGGTACAGGGTGATATCTTTGACTTTGCGAAAAAATATTTGAAAAAATAATTGAAATGATATGAAAATGTCAAAAAATGCGGGAAATCGAAAGTTTTTGATTGCTTGATTATGACTATTACTCTATAATTGAAAATAGGGTATTAAATTGCAAATCGAAGATATGGAGGCTTATATGTTTTTAAACTATAACAATCTTTGGAAAACTCTTATTGATAAAGGTATGAAAAAAGGTGAACTATGCAAACAGACCGGAATTAGTAGCAGCACACTTTCAAAAATGAACAGGAATGAGCCAGTATCTCTATCCATAATTTTAAAAATATGTGAAACACTTGATTGCTCAATAGAAGACGTTGTCGCAGTAAGCAGGAAAGCAGAGTGAGGTGCAAGATGGGAAACTGTAAATTTGCAAATGAATTAAATAGATTGTGTAAGTCATCGAGTGATTCAATTGACAATACAGAAAAGTTTGATGACTTTAAAAAATATATGCATGTAACAAGAACTGCAGAGGAAGATTTAAAAGCGATTCTTAGAAATGTAAATGCCGGAAATAAAAAGACGTTAGTGCTTTTGTGTGGAAGTGCAGGAGATGGAAAGTCTCATTTGTTGTCATACCTGAAAAATTCTGACGAGGAACATTTGATAGAGAACTACACGATTTTCAATGATGCAACTGAGAGTAGTGCACCCTCAAAGACTGCAATAGAAACTCTTAATGAATTGTTAGAACCATTTAAGGATAATCAACTAGAGATTCCAGGAAGAAATGTAATTCTTGCAATTAACTTGGGGGTATTAAGTAATTTTGTCGAGTCAGAATATGGAAATGAATTCTCGAAGTTAAGGAGTTATGTCGAAGATAGTAATATTCTTACTACGCAGGTAAACAATAACGATTTTGATGAAAACGGCCATTTTCAACACGTAAGTTTTTCAGATTATCATATGTACAGCTTGACAAAGGATGGAATTCATGCTGGATATATTGAAGATATTATGAAAAAAGTTTTTTCTGCGGTGGATGAAAATAGATTCTATCAGTCTTATATAAAGGATTGCGAATCTTGTCCGTTATCAAAAAAATGTCCGGTTAAGATGAATTATGAATTTCTCATGGAAGAAAAAAGGCAGGTTTATGTTTCTCAACTTTTAGTAGAGACGATTATTAAAGATAAAGTTATTCTTACAACAAGAGAAATACTAAACTTTATATATAACATTGTGGTCTCTCAAGAATTTAGCTTTGCTGATATTCAAAAATCTTTGGTGGATGATTCTACATACTTGAAGAAGTTTTTGAAGCAGATAACTCCGGCTTTATTATTTGACTCTACTGACGTAACGGTACTAATGAATATGCTGAATAAATATGATCCGCTTAGAATGAGATCAGAAAGGACTGATGAAATTGCTATTTCATATTATGTCAGTTCAGACATTAGTAAAGAGATTAAAAAGCATTTAAAGACATTCCATACGGCAAGGTTATTTGCAACGAGTCAATGGTAGCCAAGCTGAATGATGATAAGGCATTAAAGTCCATTTTATATAATTTGATTGTTAGAATAGATGCCTTTGATAATAATATTTCAGAAGATGAGGTCTATAAGAATTATCTAGCTGATTTGTTTATTTACAACGCCGGAATAGGAAAGAAGCTTGATAGACTTTATGGAATTGTTGAAAAAGCTTTAACACAATGGTGTGGAGCTGATGAAGATGGAAATTTATGTCTTGATGATAAGCATGATGGTTTTTCACTTTATGAAGCGGTTGAGTTTAATGAAAATTTAGATCAGCTACCCAAAGCTTCAGGAGAGGATGAACTTCAGAGATTTATTCCTTCCATAGTAGCTTCATTCTATGGTAATGATGATGAAGTGATAAATCTTGATTTGGATTATTCGCTTTATGAATTATTATCAAGATTAAATTCAGGATATATCCAGACTGCGAATGATAGAAATAATCATGCAGATTTTATAAGCTTTGTTGATAAAATTCTGCAGACAGGACAACTTACTAAGGTAGTTTCAGTAACATCTGCAGACGGTAAAAAGGCAACAATAACAGCTGGAAAGTTTGGGTATAGGTTTAAGGTGGTGAAGTAATGGAATATAAATTTGACAAAGAAAAAATTTAAAGAAAGCTTCAATGCAAAGGACAACGAAACTAAATCTGCGGATTCGTTTCGTTTAACACACAAGCCAGACATTCAATTCAAGCTATATCCATATAAGGCATCTGGAAAAACTCAGGCGCCAATTGTTTACAACTTGGAAGATGTCGTAACTGGTTTTTTAGAGAAGCTTCTAACAAAGTGACAGAGCCAATATTATTCGAAGAGTTGTGTAAAAACCTGATGGATGATGTTGATGTTGCTGATGAGGACATGGATTATTTCAAGGATATGATTCAGAGCTTGTTCTTTAGAGGATCAGATTTTATTGCTGACAATCTGGGATTATATCCTTATCAAACAACAACAAATAACAAGAGCGCAGATAATCTTGCACATTTTCTTTACTCTGTAATGGGTATTAGTGAGGAGGATTGCAAAAAAATTGAAGTGGCAAAATCTCAATATCAGTTTAATGTTCTTGAGGACATGGTGATAAAAAATATTGAGAGCAGGAATGTATGCGAAGCAGAAAAAAAAAACAAGCATATTTCATTGTTAAAGATGATATACAAGAACTATTTAAAGCAGATTTCTCCTATATGTTGGAGTCAGGAATGACTTCTCTTGAGGATTTATCAAATCTGTTTGCCGTATATTATTTTTACTATATTTCACAGACAAGCGTTATTTTAGATCAGTTCTGTACAGGAAAAAGAGATTCTAAAGTTACGTTATATTATGCATTGGACTGGGAAAAAGTTAGTAAAACCGTCAGTGTTGTATAGAAGGATGGGAAAAGATTCAAGAAAATTTAAATCACATGTTCAGCCATGCAATTACATTAGAAATATTGAATCAGACACAATCAGATGAAATGGTTGATTACATATCATTAGCGAAACTAGCAAACGAACCAGGAATGGATTCTGTGATAGCTGCCGAAGTTAAAAGGCCGAGGAAACATATTGCTCTTACGTGGGAGACTATAAGGGATTCAGTGATATCCAATATCCGTTGGCTGGTACAGAAACAGACAAAGCTGTAAATCATCTGTTTAAATGTGTCTATCAACAGTTTTTGAATACAGATAGAAAAAAAGAGCAAATCAGTTTTACAATGAAAAATTTACAGAGTTTTGTAAGAGCAGATGGGTGAAGAACAGAAAGAAATCTGGACTTGTACTTAATCTTACAGAAAGAGATGTAATTTTTCTTACTAAGATATGTTTAAGGGCTGAAGAAAAATCAGGCTAAATGATTTGTTTAAAGAGTATGAAAAGAGAGGAATATATCTTGACGGTACTTCAAAAGAGTACTTGCAAGAATTCTTTACAAAGTTAAATCTGATTGATAAGAAGAGTGATAGTGGAGATGCACAGTATGTTAAACGAATTTTATGATTTTATTGCAAAAAAAAAATAAATAGTTTCTTTCAGACTGCCGCAGCAGACGGAACTCTTCTTAAAGGAGAGAGCTTCTGTCTGAAGTTGGATAACGAAGAAATGGTAACAGAAGTTGCTAATGCTTTAGAAGAGCTGGCAACAAGTAACCAGTCAAAGGGAGAGTATGTTTTTCCATGTGGAGATGGGACTCTTTATAAGACATATACACTTAAGCTTATTGATGATGAAGTCATTATTGCAGCACAGATAAATGGAATGACAAATGATTTTTTTGTGTGCCACTTTAAGAAATGCTGCGAATGAGCAGCAGAAGCCTTTGCTTATGATTTCGGCAAATCCAATCGATAGTGCCAAGAGTGGATCACGAGATATGTCAGCGAGTGGAATGCCATTCTATGCTGAGAATCTTATGACTGAGATTAGGCAAATGGTTAATGATAGCACTCAGCTTACAAACACAGAAAAAAGAATTCTGAGCTTCGAGTTAACCAGAAGAGATGCAGATGTTTTCAGTGATAAAGCATCTATTTATGAGTACAAAGATCTTTTAGCGATTATGAGCAGTGGAAAAATTGAAGTAGATAACTTTCCGGGATTTCGTCTGTTCACTGTCGATGGAAAGGTAGAATATCAGACTTATAGTAATAATCAAATCGATAAGGAAATAAAGAATAATAATGAACTGTTTGAGATGATTGACAGGAGCATTCGTTATGGAAATATTGAGGTTGATTTATCGAGAGTTTTTGAGAATAGGTTTATTGAACGAATTGAGATTGCTCATAAAAATGAAGGGAAAACTGGAGCCGATTATTTACATATGCTGAGCTTATAGCTGCAAAGGAAAAATTTTGGATAAGATTGGTAATCCTTTAAAGATTGATAATGAGAACATTTTATTTTATGGTGACATGCCATTAAATGTTCTCAATGCTGATGAAAATCTATTGATTCGTAATGAGGGATCACAAACTGCTAAAAGAGAAATAAAAACTTCATAGTATTTAATTCTGAACATTATTCTAAGATTCATATGCAGGTAACTTGTAATGCGAAAATTTTAAATAGTGGAATTGCAGCTGATGATACAACTTACACGAAAGAGGGAAAAGATATTATTTTTGAATTCGACCGTGACGGCGTATCCTTTCATAGGCTTGAAATAAAAGATATTACAAATGATATAACATATCTTTTTAAAATCTGCATTATAGACATTTCTGCGGAATATATGTATGGTACGGTAAAACATAATTTTACTATCGATTATAAAAAGAAGAATAAGAAAAACAGTCGTATAAAACTTGCAGGAATAAGTGCAAATCTTATTTTTAATAAGAATGCGGAAAAACTCAGCTCATGTCAACTGGAAGACAACGAAATCTATAGTTGTATGTATGGAGAAAGACTGCTCATTTACTCTTCTGATGAGGAACTTTCAAATTTCGGAAGTGGAATTAGTATTGATATAAATTTTGTGGGAATAGTTGTACCTTTTATACTGTTTCCTGATGAAGCAAAGAGTTCAGAAATCATTGGAAGAAATATATTACGAGATAAACTTTCGTCTAAAAAGAGTTTTGAATTTGATAATGATGCAATATTGTCAGATTCACAGGAGTTCTTTGCAAAAAGCAAATCTCTTAAGAGAATTACGAATTGAACAACAGTTTGTAGACGAAAATATTAAGGCCGGAGTTGTTCGCAATTTCTACACAACAGAAGCAGTTAAAGTAGAAAAAACTGATTTGGATTTATCTGAAGAACTTGAGACTGCATATACAGAGATGCTTGCTACATTTAAGAATGCTAAGACGATTCCAACCTTGGCATATCTTGGTGGAGAATTGCTTGATTCGGTAAAAAAATATTTGAAAGCATTTGAAACCATATTTACAGGATTGTCAGACGGGGAAAATTTGACTACTCAGCAGGAGAATGCTTTATTACTTGGAACAATTGAAGTAGGAAGAAATACTGATGAAATCTTATTTACTCCATTTCATCCATTGAATCTTAAATATCAGCTGGCATTATTGGAAGAGAATGGTATTGAATATGCTACAGACATTGTATTAGATCGTCTGAATTCTATTAATTTGTTGCCTTATATTCAGAGAACTAAAAGAATCTTCAAGGCTTCAGATCAACTGTATTCAGAGGAGTGGAAATATTATGCTCCGGTTGAAAATAAAAAATATCGTGGAAGTAGAAGATATGTACCGAAGCTGGTTGAGGAAAAAATATCCGAGTTTGTTTCTCATTTTAGATACATATTTGAAGATATTAATAATAAAACAGTCAAAATTAATTTAATAAACATGGGCGACTGCAGCGAAGTGTTTATCGGATTGGCTCAGTTTTTCATCCATGCAATCAATAAAAATGCAGATGTTGATAAGCTTGTGCGTTTTGAACTTCATATATATACAGATGATATAAGGGAAAATACTTTTTTCAAATCTTCGTGAATATAGTACTTTGAAGGAGTTTTTATCTGAGCAGAAGTTGGCTGTGCGAGCAGGAACATCAATGAATAGCTTGGAGGGTATACTTTCAACGAATGTAGCATGCTACTTCCATAAGGATAATGGCAAGAATTATGAGTATGCCCATATTTCATTCTATGAGATGGAATCAGAAATAACCTCTGAACAAGCTACTATGAACCAGATTGAGACAGGAATTTCGTTAGATGGTATTTTATCTGGTATTCCTTCTAGCAAATATGGACATAAATACAGAACCGGTTATGGAACAAAATATGCTGGAAAGACTGAACTTGTAGGTATGGCATCACTTTATAATGCGTTAATGCAAGTTGAGTCATCAGGAAATCCATATCAATCAGGAACAAGTATTTCAACTCAGATTGATGAAAAAGCTGAAGACAAGATGGAGTACATATACGGAAACTCTAATTGGGTTGTGTTCGTAGATCCAAAGGTTGACTTGGATTTCTTTAGCGAAAAAAGAGGCCAAGAGCGATTTACTTATTATTCATTATAGTGATCAATATACGTCTAGTAGTGGATATGATGCAATTACAGTTACCCATAAATCTCAGCAGTATTCGATGGTCATCCAGGAATATTTGAAGATTAAAGGAGTAGAGGCAGATGTAGATGATGTTCATAGAATAATAAATCTGTTTAATGCCGTAAATGGAGATTGGCTGCTTAGGCTAGTATCATCAAAAAAAGGAAGCAAGGATTCTACATTTAGCAGAGAAAAAATTAGTATCGTAGCTGCAATAAAGTTTATGCTAGCATTCCTTAAACATAAGGACATTGTTTGGGTTCCGGTGTCTCTTGAAGAAATGTTAAGAGTTTCTGGGGGAGCAGGGGCTATCAAAGGATGAAGGCGTATTGTCTGCAAAGAATCTTGGATTTGAAAAAGGACCAACAAGTGACGATTTACTTTTTATAGGGTTGGATAAGAGTGGTGATACACCAAAATCTATTTATATCCTACAGAAGTAAAGACCGGAAATAACGAGGTTGCAGTTATAAAAAAAGCATTTGAACAAGCATCTGCAACTGCTGAAGGATTACATAAAGCATTTAATCCGGGCGGAGAAATTATGGACACAATTTTGTATAAGGTTAATCGCAATTTCCTTATGCAAATGCTAGTTACAAAGCTGTAAAAGATGCAGGTATATCATGTAGATGATTCTCAGAATTGGGATGAAGTATTAGATACTTATCGAGAAGCAATTTTAAATGAAAGATATTTTATGTCTGAGAATATCCAGGAATTACTTGGAAAAGGTGCAGTTTTGTCTTTCCGAAAAGGGTTAATGTCTCGAAGAACATCTTTTAAGGAAGATGCTATTAATTTTATCGAGATGCCTGAACGGGATGAGTTCGGATTGATTCTAAAACAAGTGGCTGAAATTTATGAAGATATTCATTCTAAACGAGATAGTGATTTTTTGTTGTTTGATGAATGTATAGTGGATAATTTGACAGGTGATTTGAGCAAATTATCAGTTTCAGCACTAGATGAAAAAACGACATTAAATGACACAGAGCAAGATGTTGATAATACAGATATATCTTCAGGAACGAGCAATGATGGAAAGGAAATGCCTGGGACAACACCGGATCCTGAACTAAATTCAAATCCAGAGCCGGATCCGAAGTCAGAACCTGAAGATGAAGAAGATGGTATGAACATATTATTTGGATTGAATGAACAAAATGGTCAGTCCGTAATCTGGAGACCAAATGATACAACTCAATTGTTCCATACTAATACCGGAATAATTGGAACGATGGGAACTGGAAAAACTCAGTTTACAAAGTCACTTATCACACAGCTGTATCGTGAACAGATTCATAATGTTGATGGCGAAGGCCTCGGAATATTGATTTTTGACTATAAGGGTGATTATAACGAAAGCAAAACAGATTTTGTTAATGCGACAAATGCAACAATATTAAAACCTTATCACTTGCCGTTTAATCCCCTGGCATTGGTAAAATCATCGGTATTTAAGCCACTACTACCGACACATACAGCAAATGCTTTTAAGGATACCTTATCAAAGGTTTATAATCTTGGACCAAAACAGCAAGCAACATTACTGCAATGTATTATGGATGCATATACTGTGAGTGGAATAAATCCGGGAAATCCTGCTACGTGGGATGAAGAAGCACCTACATTTGATCAAGTATATCAGAGATATGCAAATGATGAAGAGATAAAGAAGGGTGATTCACTAGCAGCAGCCTTAGACAAGCTTCATATGTTCCAGGTTTTTGAAGCAAATCCGTCCAATACAAAATCGTTGTTTGAGATTCTAAGTGGTGTGGTTGTCATAGATTTATCCGGATATGATGCAGATATACAAAGCTTGATAGTTGCAATAACACTTGATTTGTTTTATTCACAAATGCAAGCTGCTGGTTCAAGTAAAATGGATGGAAACTATAGACAACTTACTAAGATGATTTTGGTTGATGAAGCAGATAACTTTATGCGTGAGGGATTCCCGTCACTTAAAAAAGATTTTAAAAGAAGGTCGAGAGTTTGGTGTAGGAACGATACTTTCAACACAGTTTCTGAAACATTTTGGAAGTGGAGAGGATGATTATTCAAAATACATTCTTACATGGGTAGTTCATAATGTTTCCGACCTAAAGAATTCTGATGTTGATTTTGTGTTTAAAACAGAAGCTAAGAGTCAGGAAAATCAAGTGCTCTTTAACGCAATTAAATCACTAGAAAAACATCATAGTATTGTGAAGATGGGAAATGGAAAGCCGGTTTATGTAAAAGATAAAGCTTTCTGGGAATTGTACAAAGAATTTAATTGACTGATATAAAAACGAATGCTATACTTAAGTAGTCTACTTAAGTATAGCATTTTATATTGGAGGAAACATGGATTACGCATACAAATTTCCGGTTGTAAGGGGCAGTCAGGCAGGTAGAGAGTACTTTATAGCAATGGTACCTTTGAAGATGATTTCAAAGCTGTTTCCGAATGAAGAAGAGTATGTATTACCAGAATATAGAGCTCAGCGAAAATTGAACGAGTCAAGAATTCCTGTAATAAGCAAATATATTACAGAGAATCGTGATTCATATGTTTTTTCTGCATTAGCAGCATCGATAGATGGAGAGTTTGAATTTCATGAAAGTAGTGATGGCATGGGCACAGGAATTTTAGAAGTATCAATGGATGCTAGATTTCTGATAAATGATGGACAACACCGTAAAGCAGCTATCTTAGATGCGTTGAATGAGGATTCTTCGTTAGGCAACGAGACAATATCGGTAGTATTTTATGAAGATCAGGGATTGGCGAGAAGTCAGCAGATATTTACTGATTTGAATAAGCATGCTGTTAAAACATCAAATTCTATTGCGGAATTATATGATTCGAGAGATGAGTTGGCAGTAGTAAATAGAAACGTAATAGCCAATGTCCCTTTTCTTGAATGAGTATACAGATAAGGAGAAGGATATCCTTGGTAAGTTTTCTTCAAATCTTTTTTTACGCTGAATACGTTTTATACCGCTAATAAAAAGAATTGTTGGTGGATCAGATATATTCGAAGATGCAGAGTCTTTTTTGATTAAGTATTGGAAGACTGTAGCAGAGAATGTAGTTCAGTGGGTTGAATTGTCAAAAAGAGAAATTTCTAAGGTTGACCTAAGGGAAAACTATATTGTTACTCAGGGGTAGTCATTCAGGCATTCGGCGTTATAGGATTGTACTTCTATAAAAATCCAGAAATTGATATGACGAAATTCTTATGCAATCTTCAAAAAAAATTGATTGGAAAAGAAGCTCTTCTCAGTGGAAGCTGAGAGTTATAAGGGTTGACGGAAAAATTATAACTAGTAACAAGGCAATAAATCTTACGTCAAATCAAATCAAGAAGGAAATCGGATTACCTTTATCCGAGGAAGAAGAGCAAAGAGAACAGCAATTCTTGAGCTCAATAAACGTGTAGGAGAATAATAATCATGGCAGAAAAATGTGTGAGCTGTGAAGCAAATAAGCAGGGCGTAACCATTACAAAAGAGATTATAGATGGCTTAATGGATACAATAAGAAAACTGTATTTATGTGATGACATACCTTGGGTTATAGGATATTCAGGAGGAAAGGACAGTACTGCAACATTACAGTTGGTGTGGCTTGCTCTTTCTGAACTTCCTAAGGATCAACTAAAGAAACAAGTACATATCATTAATACGGATACAATGGTGGAGTCTCCGGTTATTTCAAAATGGGTTCAAACATCGTTAAAAACAATGGATGATGCGGCAGAAGAGCAGGGATTGCCTTTTGTTACTCACAGATTAACTCCAACAATAGATAACACTTTCTGGGTAAATTTTATTGGACGAGGCTATCCATTTCAAGGAAAAAAGCTTCGTTGGTGTACTGACAGATTGAAGATTCAGCCGGTTAATAATTTTGTTAAGGAAAAAATTGCTGAACATGGCGAAATTATTATGGTTATTGGTACCCGTAAGGCAGAGAGCGCTCGAAGAGCGAAAACTATGGCATATTACGAGAAGAAAAGAGTTCGTGAATTATTAAGTCCTAATCAATCTATGGTGAATGAACTTGTATTTTCTCCATTAGAGGATTGGAATGACAATGATGTCTGGGTATTCTTGATGCAGTATAAGAATCCATGGGGATATTCGAATAAGGACTTACTAACGCTTTATCGTGGAGCTACTGCTGATAATGAATGCCCAATGATGGTTGAGAAGGGATTACCTAGTTGTGGTAAGAGTAGATTTGGCTGCTGGGTTTGTACAATGGTAGAAAAAGACAAATCTATGGAAGCAATGATTCAAAACGATGATGAAAAGGCTTGGATGTCTACATTGCTTGAATTTAGAAATAAGTTTGGCGATGAAGAACATGATAGAGAGAGAAGATCATTTAGAAAAATGGCTGGATATCTTCAGGGAAGTTATAAGCGGCTTCATCATGGCCCGTATAAGAAAGAAATCAGAGAAGAATGGCTTAGAGATTTATTAGAAATCCAAAAGAATATAAATGAAAATGGTCCAGAAGAATTTCAGAATTTAGAACTAATTACAATTCCTGAATTGCGCAATATCAGAAGAATTTGGGTTAATGATAAACATGAGTTTGATGATACGCTGCCTGGCATTTATGAGGATGTATTTGGAAAGCCATTCGATGACCCAGAATGGATTGCGCCAGAGGCATTTAAGAAAGAAGAATGGGACATTTTAAAGGATGTGGTTGAGGAATTATATCCTGATGAAGAACTTGCTTTTGAAATGGCATATAGTTTGATTGATATTGAGAATCGATCTAATAGTTTAAATCAGCGTAAAGGTGTGATAGACTCATTGGAAAATTGTATTCAGAGAACTTTTTATAAAAATGAAGATGATGCCACTGAGTACTATTTGAATCAGGTTTCGAGAAAAAAGGATCTCGGTGGAAAGTACAACGAAAAAGCTCTTGATAGTAGTTATGATGAACCATCAGAGGACGATGAAGATGAAATAGACGAGGAAAATGAATAATGATAATCAAGCGATTAACAATGCATAATTTTGGTGTGTATGCATCTACGAACACCCTTGAATTCAATGGTAAAAAGCCAGTTGTCTTAATTGGCGGAATGAATGGGCGAGGAAAGACTACTATCCTTGAGGCCGTACTTTTGAGTCTTTATGGATCAAATTCTTTTGCTTACACAGAAAGCAAGTATACAACTTATGGACAGTATTTGAAGTCATATATAAATAAAACGGATGGGTCTTTGGATACTTTTGTCGAAATTGAGTTTGCGATGGATAAGAGTAATGACGAGATTTATACCGTCAGAAGAGACTGGGATGGAAAAGGCCAGAGGGTAAAAGAAAGAATCACTGTACTGAAGAATGGTGAGGAGAATAAATTCTTAACTGAAAACTGGTCTATGTTTGTTGAAAATATTTTGCCTAGTGCTTTATCTAATTTTTTCTTTTTCGATGGAGAAAAAATTGCTAAGCTTTGCGGTTGAAGAAACTAGCGAGCAGATGAAGGAATCTATTAAAGCAATGTTAGGTATTACTGTATTAGATGTACTTCAAGGCGATATAGGTAAGATCATAAACAAAATTAGTAAGAACATCGCTGGAAACCAGGATTTAAAGAAACTTGAAGAGCTTCGTTCTGTTAAAAGAAACAGCTGAACAGGTATTAGAAGAAGCGGACGTTGAGATTGAAGGTGCAAAACTGAAGTTGGAAGAGTTGCAGTTAGAACTGGAACAGCTTAACACTGAATATTCAGTAAAAGGTGGAGGCATTTTGGAACAGAAGAATGCTTTAATGAAGCAAAGAAGTGAAAGTATAGCTGCCGTTAATAGTAGCCAGGAACAATTGCTGGAAATTGCAGGAGGAGAGCTTCCACTTCTATTAGTTTCTGATCTTTTAAAGGATATTGGGACACAAGGAAAGGCTGAACAGGAGAAAAAATTAAATAAAGTCGCATTAGAAAAAAGTGAATGTTTTATACGAAAGATTTGCTGGAAAATCTGAAGATGTTGCTAAGTTCATTAGCTTTATGATGACGGAAATTAATTCTGATAAATCAGAAGAATTGTATAACCTCTCAGATTATAACCTGTACCAGATAGAACTGCTTAATGCAGATAAACTAAAGCGATGTGCATTACATACACAGGAATTAGTAGCTAAAAGAGATAAGAATCAGAGGAAGGTTGATGAGGTAGATAATTCGTTGTCAGTCGATATAGATGAGTCGGTATTAACTGAACTCTTTGAGCAGATTAAAGCTAAAGAGCATGATGTGATTGCTAAACAGGTTGAAATAGAGGCATTATGCAAGGACAGAACAACTTTACACGGAAACTTAATTGCAGCCGAATCTGAGTTCAGTAAATATGCAGAGAAGACACTTTCTATATTGGAATCAATGGATGCGGATGAACGTACTGTTAAATATGCCCATATGGCAGTACAGATTATTAAGCTATATAGAATTCGCTTGCAGGAAAGAAAAACCGACATTTTGGCTCAAACAATGACCGAATGCTATAAGAAGCTTGCTAACAAAAAGAATCTTGTTGATTGCATAAAGATGGATCCTGAAACCTTAGATTTACAGTATTTGAATGCTGATGGCGAAGAAATTGCAAAGAAGCGACTTTCGGCAGGAGAAAAACAGTTGATGGTAATTTCATTGCTTTGGGCCTTAGCTATTTGTTCAAAGAAAAAAATTGCCGGTAATCATTGATACTCCATTATCTAGACTTGATTCATCTCATCGTCAGGCCTTGATAAAGACATATTTTCCTAAGGCTAGTGATCAAACAATTATCTTGTCTACAGATTCTGAAATTGATGAAAACTATTACACAATGATAAGGAAAAACATTGGCGATGAGTTTACTCTTAAATATAATGACAAGACTAAAAATACAACAATCAAGCCAGGCTATTTTGGATGGGAGGCAAAACTAAATGATAATTAAACAGATTAAGTTAACAAATGTCTCCAAGGATCGTTTGGGTAGACTAAAAGGCAAAACTGGAATCAAAACTGGAATGTTCTTTGTAGATGGGCGCTTTGCTATTCTCTTTCTGAAAATACAATGCCTACAGACATTCAGATTGTAGCAGATAGTAATGTTGAAATGTCTTGGTATACCTTCGGTGGCGAGTATAGTGATATATATGATGCGATTATGATTGCATGGTGTAAAAATATGGGACTACCAACGGACGAAGAGACTTTGGCCAAATACTTTAAGCTTCATATTGAGCGTGGTATTGCACATTTGTCAGGTACGAATTTTATTAAGAACTTAGATGATTTACTAGACCTTGCAATTGAGGAGAAATAAATGGGTATTTACTTAGATTATAATGCATCAGCTCAATAGATTTTCGAGTGCTGGATGTGATGGTAGATGTATATAAGAATGCAATAGGGAACGCAGATAGCAGAACACATGATTATGGTGACAATGCAAGGAAAGTAGTTGAGAATGCAAGAGGTCAGGTCGCTAGTTTGCTTGGAGTTGAGAATAGTGAAGTATTTTTTACAAGTGGGTCTACAGAAAGTAATAACATTGCAATTCGAGGCTTAATGGATTATGCAGAAGAAAGCGGTAAGAAGCATGTTATAACAACTAGCATTGAACATAAAGCTGTATTAGAAACAGCTAAGAGTTTGAAGAAATATGGGTTTGATGTAGATATAGTGGATCCAGAAACTGACGGAAGAATTAATGTTGAAAAAAGTCAGTTCACTTCTTAAAGAGGATACACTTCTAGTTAGCGTTATGCATGCGAATAATGAGACTGGCGTAATTCAGCCAGTAAAAGAGCTTGGTGAATTATTAGCAGATAAAGGGAATTCTATTCCATATTGACGCTACACAAAGCTGCGGAAAACTTGTGCCTGAATTACGAGAGATAAAATATAATATGCTTTCTTTAAGCGCACATAAGCTAAGTGGTCCACAAGGTGTTGGAGCACTTGTATTAAGAAAGAAAGATATAAGCTTCCACCGGTTAAGGCAGTTACTTATGGAGGTCAGCAGGAGCATGGAATTAGACCGGGAACAATACCAGTAGCTTTAGTCGCTGGATTGGGAGAAGCTTGCAGGCTTGCAGAGACAGAATATGAACAGAATATAGCTGCTTACAAAGAAAAGAAGGATGCAGTATTAGAGCTTATAGAAAAATCTGGAATTAAGTATGAGATAAATGGCAATCAGGATTACTGCATGCCTAATACAATCAACTTAAGTATCACTGGAGTTGAGTCTGAAGCCTTGATGCTGTCGTCGAAGCAATTCTGTGGTATATCAAATGGCTCTGCATGTACCTCACATGAATATAGTCCGAGTTATGTTTTGACGGCAATGGGGCTGGATGCAGATAGAATTTCATCCGCCATAAGAATTAGCTGGGGAGCGCATACTGATAAGGATGAGCTTATAAACGAACTTTCAGAATTAATTGCGGTAGCAAAGAGTTTAGTTTTTTAGGGAGTAACACATGGCTGGCTGGAATCTTAAAAGTGGATCGATAACTGAATATGATGTTAGCGAAGATAGAATCTGGTCCCTGTTTAACTATGTGTTCTCGAATTCGAGTAGAAAACGCAATACTTATAAATTTGGACTTGTAAAGTCGTTATTAGATAATGTTTTTAATGGTCAGCAGAAGTCAGACGGTATCTATTTTACATATGAGGAGCTGTTTGGACGTTTTGCTGAAAACTATTGGAATTTGGTTATCAAATATGACTTGCGGCAGATGAGACCAGATGGAAAATCCATGTATTCGAAGGTTGAATCTATTTTGAAGCAAGCTGCGGCAGAAAATCAGATACTTGTTAATCTTGAATTTGAGGCAATAGAAGAAAAGAAAAAGCAACAGATTATCAAGAAGGTAGCTACAGAATGCAAAAAGTGCGTTGTCGGAGCCTTATATGATGATTTTGACGGAGTAATTTATTCGTTTGATTTGAAAGAGTCTGGTCTGATATTAAATTATTGTATCTATGATTTTATGCTCCGGCATAAGTCTGAGCTAGAGAAACTCAATTATTATTCATGGGCTAGATTTCTTGAGCAAGTGAATGATGATAATGCACTGATAAGGGTCATTAATAAGCTTGAGCTTGCTACGCCAAAGAGAGAAGATCTTTCTGTTTATAGAGAGATTCTCAGGAGAGAGTTTGAAGAAGACACATGCTTTTATTGTGGCAAAAACTTCAAAAAGTGATCCATGTAGATCACTTTATTCCATGGTCATTTGTCAAAGATGACAAAATCTGGAATTTTGTTCTTTCATGTCCAACTTGTAATGAAAAGAAAAATAATAGAGTACCGGGCAAGGACTACTTGATTCGCATTGAAGATAGAAATAAGAAAATTCAGTTGTTGAATAATACAGTAATACAAACAGATTTTGCCGGGTATAGTGATGACTTAATTGGCAGAATGTGGAGCTACGCTAAACTGAGCGGCATTAAGGAATACCGAGGATGAAAATGTAGTATTAAGTATAAAAAATCGAAAGCAGTTGAGATTGATTTGAGGTAAAAGATAACGATTTATTTGAGAAAATGATACGGAAAGCGATTGAGAATAAATAGGAAAGTAGCAGGTATGATAATTATGAATAAGAACAATATGCATCAGATATTTGCACATTATATAGACAATTTTGAAATGCTTAACAATGCGGAGCATTCAGAATATTACAAGTGGCAAGTATGCCATGAGTTCAGACCACTTATGGATGAGGCACTTGAAGCAGATGTTGATGATTTTGCAGATGCATTATATAAGGTCAAGGAATGCAGTAAGAATATCATAGACAGCTATACACAGCCGTTTTATGGTTTGGTTAAGTTTGCACAGGAAGAGCCGGAGACCGTTCAGCAGATGTTTATGGATTTGTATTCAGATGATGGTGGAAACGTTAAGATTTCAGACTTCTGCTCATCTTTATACAATCTTAATTTCAAAACAAACTTACTTACGCCCATTTAATACAAATAAAGATAGAATAAAGGAAATATAAAAAAGAAATTAAGATTATGGGGATATAGTTATGCAACAGACAAACAGATCAAGACATCGACATATAACATCATTTCAAGTGATTAGTTTAGGGTTTTTATCCGTGATTCTCTTAGGCAGTCTGCTTTTGATGCTGCCGATTGCTACAAAAAGCGGTCAGTGTACCTCCTTTTTTGGATGCTTTGTTTACCGCAACTTCTGCGGTTTGTGTGACGGGACTGGTTATTAAGGATACGGCAACCTACTGGTCTTTATTTGGCCAAGGAGTTATTTTACTGCTGATTCAAATCGGAGGTATGGGAATTATTACGATTGCTATTGCGATTGCTGTTGTTTCCGGACGCAAAATCGGGTTGATGCAGCGAAGTACCATGCAAGAGGCAATTTCGGCTCCAACGGTGGGTGGTATTGTGCGGAGAACGCAATTTATTATTCGGACTACTATTCTTATCGAAATCATTGGTGCGGTTCTTTTAGCCCCTGTTTTTTGCAGGGACTTTGGGTTTTGGAAAGGAATATGGTATTCACTGTTCCATTCTATTTCTGCTTTTTGCAATGCAGGATTTGATCTGATCGGTATAAGAACCCCTTTTTCCTCGTTGACCTCTTACTCTGTACAGCCGATTGTAAATCTTGTAATTATGATGCTGATTATTGCAGGAGGTATTGGATTCCTTACCTGGGAGGATATAAAGAATCATAAATGGCATTTAAAAAAATACCGGATGCAAAGCAAGGTAATTTTTATGGTAACAGGACTATTGATATTCTTACCGGCTCTTTACTTTTTTTTTGCTTTGAGTTTTCAAATTTGCCTCTTACAGAAAGAGTATGGGTTTCTTTGTTTCAATCCGTTACGCCGAGAACAGCAGGATTCAATACGGCAGATTTGACTTTACTCAGTGAAGTTGGGCAAATGCTTATCATTATGCTGATGCTCATCGGTGGCTCGCCCGGTTCCACTGCAGGTGGTATGAAAACGACAACTCTTGCAGTTCTCGTTTCATCGGCATTATCTGTATTTAGAAAAAAGGAACACACCAATTTTTTCGGCAGACAAATTCCGGATGACACTATCAGAAATGCAGCTACAATTTTTTTGATGTATATCGTTTTATTCCTTGTCGGAGGAATGGTAATTAGCAGAACAGAAGATATTCCACTTATGACCGCTTTGTTTGAGACGGCGTCGGCAATCGGGACGGTGGGGTTATCGTTGGGAATAACTCCTGACCTGGGGCTTGTTTCCCATATAATCTTGATTTGCCTGATGTTTTTGGCAGAGTGGGAGGATTGACCTTGATTTTTGCCACCATTTCTGAAAAAAAGCCTAACGGTTCAAAATATCCTCAGGAAAATATCACAGTAGGTTAAAGGAGAATGAAAAATGAAATCAATATTACTTATCGGTCTGGGAAGATTCGGACGGCATATTGCTATAAAATTAGATGAATTGCACCATCAGGTGATGGCGGTAGATAAAGAAGATACTCGAGTTAATGCTGTACTTCCTTTTGTAACTAACGCTCAGATTGGGGATGCGACTAATGAGGATTTTTTAAGTTCGCTTGGTGTTGGAAATTTTGATGTTTGTATTGTGGCTATCGGAGATAACTTTCAGAATTCATTGGAAGTAACGTCCCTTTGAAGGAACTCGGTGCAAGAATGGTGGTGTCTCGTGCCGCTCGTGATGTTCATGCAAAATTTCTTTTTACGAAACGGCGCAGATGAAATTGTTTATCCCGAAAGGCAGCTTGCCGATTGGGTTGCGATCCGTTATAGTGCTGATCATATTTTCGATTACATAGAACTAGATGAAGAACATGCAATCTTTGAAATATCTATACCGGAAGAATGGATAGGAAAAACAATCGGTCAGTTGGATATACGAAAAAATATGACATCAATATTATGGCGCTGAAAACAAATGATATTATGAATTTGAAAATAAGTTCCGATACGCAGTTGTTAAAGGACAGTACCATGCTTGTTCTTGGGGAGACGAAACATATTCAAAAATGTTTTCATATTTAATTTTTGAAAGAAGTTGGTGATATGAAAGACTTTGTTTTACTTATAGTGGTATTGCTAGCATTTATTTATGGTTATTTTCTTATGGAAAAGCTGGATAAATTTCTCAAGGAAAATCAATCCCAAAAACTTATTTCAGATTCTAAGCTCAGGATTGGATTTGAAACACCTGCAATCATAGATTCTATTGCAGATCTATTAGAACAATTTTCAAGCGAATACCCAGACTATGAGCTGAACCTGTTCTATGGTTCTGTAAGTGAAATAATAAATGGGCTGGAAAATAATAAACTTGATTTTGGCTTTATCATAGAAAATTCCAACGATATTTTGAAAGATGAGTATTGTTCCTTATCCCTTCAAATAAAGCAAAACGTCATTACGCCAGGATCTATAGACATTGCGGTACATCCAATCAACACGATTGAGAAACCAGTGAGAGTGATATGGAAAAATGACATTAATTGTATGAAGGGTGTATTTGTAGAAAAATTGCATGATTTTTCGAAGCGTTTTCTGTTTTCGGCTACATGCCCGAATGGAAAAAAAAAGAAGAAAAGGTGGTATAATTTTTTATATATTGTTTTTGTACAGGAAGGTGACCGTATGGGCGAAAGCAGACAAAATCCGGAACAGTTGCTAAAGTCAATCCAAACCGATGAAGAAAACCGGAATAAAGGGCATTTGAAAATCTTTTTCGGATATGCGGCTGGTGTGGGTAAAACCTACGCCATGTTAGAAGCAGCTCATATGGCAAAACAGCAGGGAATTGACGTGGTCGCCGGTTATGTAGAACCCCACGCATGTCCCAAAACAGCAGCTCTTTTGAATGGCTTAGAAGTTCTTCCTACAAGAGAAGTTTTTTATAATGGTATGATACTGGACGAATTCGACATTGGCATGGCGTTGAAAAGAAAACCACAGCTTATCCTTGTAGATGAACTTGCGCATACGAATGCCGAAGGATGCCGTCATGCAAAACGGTATCAGGACATTAAGGAACTTTTGAATGCAGGGATTGATGTCTATACGACTGTCAATGTTCAGCATATTGAAAGCCTTTGTGATACAGTTGCATCCATTACGGAAATTGTTGTACGGGAACGCATCCCGGATTCTATTTTTGATAATGCAGATCAGGTTGAATTAATAGATATTGAACCACAGGATTTGATCAACCGTTTGAATACAGGAAATGTATACAGACAGACACAGACAAAACAGGCAGTAGAAAATTTTTTTACAATAGAAAATTTGACAGCTCTCCGGGAGATTTCACTGCGGCGATGTGCGGACCGGGTGAATATCCTCACAGAAAATACCCGCATAAAAAATCATGGAGATTATCACACAGGCGAACATATTCTTGTATGTCTATCTTCTTCTCCATCCAATGCGAAAATTATCCGTACCGCCGCAAGGATGGCGACTGCCCTTAAAGGGAATTTCACGGCACTTTTTGTGGAAACCCCTGATTTTTCGGTAATGAGTGAGGAAAATGTAAAACGCCTGCGTTCAAATATTCGTCTTGCTGAGCAGCTTGGGGCAAAAATAGAAACAGTTTACGGAGAAGATGTTCCGTTTCAGATTGCGGAATTTACTCGTTTGTCCGGTGTGTCAAAGATTGTGATCGGACGTAGTTCTGCTACAAAACGGCATTTGTTCAGCAAACCGACTTTGACAGAAAAATTGATTGATTATGCCCCTAACCTGGATGTGCATATTATTCCGGATACGGTTTCTAATGCGGCAGTGTATCAGTCAAGAGGGGGCAGGAAAAAGAACCATATCGTATTCTCTGTCACTGATACATTAAAATCTACTGCGATTCTGATTTTATCCAGTTTAGTCGGAATGATTTTCCAGAAATTTGGATTTGACGAAGCAAATATCATTACTGCTTTTGTTTTAGGTGTTCTTGTCACCGCTGTCATCACGAAACATCAGATATACAGCCTAATTTTCTCGATTGTAAGTGTTTTGGTCTTTAATTTCCTGTTTACGGAACCTCAATTTACCTTGCAGGCGTATGATCAGGGTTATCCTGTTACCTTTATTATCATGTTGTTGTTGGCATTTTTAACCGGTTCTCTTGCTATACGGATTAAAAACCAAGCAAAACAGGCGGCACAATCTGCTTACCGTACCAAAGTGTTATTTGATACAAACCAGCTATTGCAACAGGCAAAAGATAAAAATGAAATTGTATCTGCAACTTCAAATCAGCTCATTAAACTCTTGAGAAAAGATATCGTTTTTTATTTAGCTGATGGAGAAGTGTTGGATACGCCGCATATTTTTTCTGTAACTGAAGAAAATTTGGAATCGTGTATTTCCGAAAATGAAAAGGCCGTTGCCGGCTGGGTATTGAAAAACAATAAACGTGCCGGAGCTACAACAGGAACGCTTTCCAATGCAAAATGCCTGTACCTTGCTGTTCGCAGCAGCAGTATGGTATATGGAGTTATTGGAATCGTGATGGGGGAAATACCTCTTGATCCATTTGAAAACAGTATTCTACTATCCATTCTCGGAGAATGTGCCCTGGCTTTGGAAAATGAGAAAAATGCCCGTGAGAAACAGGAGGCGGCCATTCTTGCAAAAAATGAACAGTTGCGAGCGAACCTGCTGCGTGCTATTTCACATGATTTGAGGACACCGCTGACATCCATTTCCGGTAATGCCAGCAATCTTTTTGTCCAACGGCGATTTCTTTGATAATGATACAAAAAGCAGCTGTACATGGATATTTATGATGATTCCATGTGGCTGATTAACCTTGTAGAAAACCTGCTGGCTGTAACCCGGATTGAAGAAGGACGGTTGAATCTCCATATAACGGAAGATTTGATGGAGGACGTGATCACAGAAGCATTACATCATATTAACCGAAAGAGTGAAGAACATCATATTTCCGTTGAAAGCAAAGAAGAATTTCTTCTTGCAAAAATGGATGCAAAGCTTATTGTTCAGGTAATCATCAATATTGTTGATAATGCTATCAAATATACACCTAAAAACTCTCATATTGTTATTCGGACAGAAAAGCGGGGAAAACAAGCAATCGTATCTATATCGGATGACGGAAACGGAATTGCTGACGAAATAAAGCCACGGATATTCGACATGTTCTACAGCGGTGCAAATCACATTGCAGACAGCCGCCGAAGTTTAGGACTTGGATTATCTTTGTGCAAGTCCATTATTAACGCCCACGGCGGAGAACTTACTGTTTCAGATAATCTGCCGCACGGAACAGTATTTACATTTACATTACCGGCAGGGGAGGTCAAAGTATATGAATAAGTCACTAATATTAGTTGTAGAAGATGACACATCTGTCAGAAATTTAATTACAACAACCTTAAAAACGCACGAATACCGATATCTGACGGCACCCGATGGTCAATCGGCAATTTTAGAAACATCTTCACACAATCCAGACATTGTTTTACTTGATTTAGGACTTCCTGATATAGATGGTGTTGAGATTATTAAAAAAATCCGTACTTGGTCAAACATGCCAATCATCGTAATCAGTGCTCGCAGTGAAGATACCGATAAAATTGATGCGTTGGATGCTGGCGCAGATGATTATTTAACAAAGCCATTTTCTGTTGAGGAACTGCTTGCCAGACTACGAGTCACGCAAAGAAGGTTATCGATGATGCAAAAAGTATCCCCTGCCGAAGCGGTTGTTTTTGTAAACGGAAAACTTCGTGTAGATTATGCTGCAGGTTGTGCTTATTTGAATGAAGAAGAGTTGCATTTAACACCTATTGAATATAAGTTGCTTTGCCTGTTGACAAGAAATATAGGAAAAGTTCTGACCCATACTTTCCTTACGCAAAGCATTTGGGGAAGTAGTTGGGATAATGATATTGCTTCCCTTCGTGTGTTTATGGCAACACTTCGTAAAAAAATCGAGAAAGAACCGAACTCTCCACAATATATCCAAACACACATTGGCGTTGGGTATCGGATGCTGAAAGTTGATTGAACTTCACAACACCATAGTTAATGCAACTGAAAAAATGTGTTCATCAGACGGTAACGTGGTTGGGGAAATGCTTTTAAGGATGGAGAGAAGTTAAAGTAAAATAGGGAGAAATTGTTGCAGAAAACCATCGACATCCGATGTCATAAACGTTATAATATATTTAATAATGACGTTCTAAAAATGCTTTTGTCACCCAAAAGCGTTTTACTTAGATGACACGGAGGTATTTCACATGAGCAAAAGGAATTCAGGGGAACAGAAAAGAGAAAACAGCCAACTGAAAATCACATTTTCCGTATTAATTATGGTACTGTCATTTTTAGCAGAATTGTATACCATGATTATTTTAAAGGGAAATCCGATTTACTTAGCAGGATTTGGTCTAGTATTTTTAATTTTTTCTTATGTGCTGATGAACAGCGTAATGCAGCTACAGTATCAGAAGTTAAGAGAAGAAAAAGAAGAGCATGAAGGTCTTTTGAAGTCAGAAAAAGCAAGTTATCTGATCATCAAGAAATCATTTGATGAAGTCTTTCAGAGAATGGATTATATTGAAAAAATCTCCAGCTTCCAACAGAAGAATTATTAACAGCACAGAAAGCATTTGCAAAGATCAATATTAACAGAAGTAAAGAAAATGCAGATGCACTTATGAATTCTAATGATAAATTGTTAGAAAAGATCGTGAGTTTTGAAAGAACACTGCAGAACAATAATGAAAAATTATTAGACGGTCAGAATCAGAATATGGAACAGCGTCTGCAGGAAGTGATTTTAAGACAGCAGGAATTGAGTTCCTCTATCAAAGAATTAGAATTAAATATGAAGAATGAGATTCTTCAGGCAGTAAATTCTATTACGTCTTCCCAGCCTCAGGTAATTATGCAGCAGCCGGTACAGCCGCCTGTTATGGAAAATGTGCAGCCAGAAGAACCGATGGAAGAAGAACCGGTCATGGAAGAACCAATCGTAGAAGAGCCATTGATTGAGGAACCGGTCGTAGAAGAACCAATTATAGAAGAACCACTGATGGAAGAACCAATTATAGAGGAGCCATTGATTGAGGAGCCGGTCATAGAAGAGCCAATCATGGAAGAACCACTGATGGAAGAACCAACCATAGAAGAACCACTGGTTGAAGAACCAACCATAGAAGAACCACTGGTTGAGGAACCATTAATAGAGGAGCCGGTAGCAGAAGAACCGGTTATTCAGGTAGAAGAACCGGCAGAGGAAGCTGAAGAAGAGGAAGAAGAAGTGCTGATCCCGGATATGTCAGATCCGAATAAAATGATGACTCCGGATGAAATTGCAGCATTAATCGCAAATTTATAAAAAATCTGTTAAAAATGTATGGTTTTTTAGCTCAGCTGGAAGAACACTGACTTTTAATTATATATGATATTATGACACCTTGAAAGAGGTGTCATTTTTGTTAGAATTTGTAATTTTTATTCCCTTATGCTAAACTATTGGAAAAAAGGAGTTATGAAAATGACAAATGAACAAGAGCTCTTTGTTCTAATTATTATATTCGCTGTTACTTTCAGATACTTATACAAAAATCGAATCATATATCAAAAAAGAACTTATTAAACAAGAAGAACGAGAGAGAAAACAGAGAAAACGAAGATATAAAAATATCAAAGAAAAATGGCAAAAGCCGAAAAAAAGAACAAAAAAGATGATTAAAGCTGAAAAGAAAATAAGAAAGAAAATGATTAAGACCAGAGGACAGGATAAAACCAATATTCATATTGAAAAAGCATGGAAAAAATTAAAGTAGAAGTTTCTCCTCTGCTTTTTTAAACTCTATAGAGGTTTTTGAAAAAACTTATCTAATCTATATATCTGCATCCATTCATAAAAACTGGTTAGCAATGTGTAAATGTGAAAATTCTTAAGAATGTGCTCTAAAATCCGAGATTTTTTCAAAAAATGTATTGCATTTACGCAAAAGTACAGTATAAAAACACTTGCGTTGAAAAATGCATGGGTTTTTAGCTCAGCTGGCAGAGCACCTGACTCTTAATCAGGGTGTCCAGGGTTCGAACCCCTGAAGACCCATTTCGAAAGTACTGTTTTCGATGTTAGAAGAACATTGGGGATGGTGCTTTTTTTTATGCAATAAGGGTTTGATATTGAAATTATATTTTTGTAAATGTTTCCGCAGGGCTGCACAAATGAAATATTCCACGTTTCCTTGTGCAGACCATTTCAATGAACCTCTGAAAGCAGAAATCGTGTGCGTCAATGGGCTTCACGATTTCCTGAGTTTCATTTCCATTGCACAAAAAGAAACGTTCCATACTTCATTTGTGCAGCCTGCTAATTTACGAAAAAAGTATAGATTTCATATTGATGAGAGATATAATAATAGAATAAACGGAGAAGATATTCAATTGCCACCTATATTCTAACAGCTTAAGTAGCAAGATGGATCATTCCTTATTGACGATTAATAATATTAATCATAAACATATTTTAACAGAAGGGAGCAAAAGCAAAACATGGCAGTAGAAAAACGATTTTTAAAATATGTATCTTATTGGACAACCTCTGAAGATGATCAGGAGAGTATCCCAAGTACGAAGCGGCAGTTTGAGCTTGCAAAAAAAGTATTAGAACAGGAATTGAAAGAACTCAACTTAGAAAAAGTAAAATTAGATGAACATTGTTATGTCTATGGTCTGCTTCCGGCAACTGCGGGAATGGAAGGTAAGAAAGCAGTGGGATTTATTGCGCATATGGACACCGCACCGGATTTTTCAGGAGAAAATGTAAAGCCGCAGATCATCGAAAATTATAATGGTGAGGATGTTTTATTGCCGGGAAGTGGAACTTATATAAAAGTAGAGGATTTTCCACATCTGGCTTCTTTAAAAGGAAGAACATTGATCACAACCGATGGAACAACGCTGCTGGGTTCTGATGATAAGGCAGGAGTAGCAGCGATTATGCAGGCGGTAGAGGAAATCCAGAAAGAAGGAATCCCTCACGGAGATATCTGGGTAGGATTTACGCCGGATGAAGAAGTCGGACGTGGGGCGGAACTGTTTGATCTGGATTATTTCAAAGCAGATTTTGCATATACGGTAGATGGCGGATATGAGGGCGAAATAGCTTATGAAAATTTCAACGCGGCAAGTGCTGAATTTGTGATCCATGGAGTGAACGTACATCCGGGAGAAGCAAAAGACATTATGGTCAATGCAGCAGCCATTGCCTGTGAAATAGAGTCTAAGATCCCGAAGAACGAGACACCGGAGCATACAGAGGGCAGAGAGGGATTTTATCATCTGACCGATATTTCCGGAAATGTGGAAAAAGCAGAACTTTCCTATATTGTGCGTGACCACGATATGCAGAAATTTTTGAATCGAATCGATTATTTGAAAAAATAGAAAAAGAGATGCAGGATCTATATGGAAAAGAAACAGTTACCTTGAAAATACAGGAAAGCTATCGCAATATGAATGAGATTATCCGTGAGCATATGGAGATTATAGAGATTGCAAAGGAAGCGATCCGTGAAAACGGAATAGAGCCGACACCTGACCCGATCCGTGGCGGAACCGATGGGGCAACACTCAGCCACAAAGGACTGCCTTGCCCAAATCTTGGAACCGGTGGATATGCTTATCACGGACCAATGGAGCATGTAACGGTAGAAGGAATGGAAACGGTTGTCCGTATTATCAAGAAGATCAGTGAAAAAAGTAACTGCATTGTAATCATTCCATATTTTGTGCAGCCCGCTAGTTTAAGAAACAAAATATTTTTTCAGAAAAATTATAGGATTACACAGACGAAATGATAGAGTTTTGTCTGTGTAATTTTTTAATTACATTTTACCCCCATTTTACATAAGAGTGATTTTATATTTTACATAGGGGTTTTTAGAATAAAATCATACCTTCCAAAGAGAAGGAAATATAAAATTTCATAATATGAAAAAGATAATATGGAGGAAAAAAGATGAAAAAAACAGTGTGTTTATTACTTGCCGGCTTAATGACGATCGGTGCATTAACAGGATGCGGCAGCAGTGCAGACAACAAAAAAGATGATTCTGCAAAGACAGAGACAACAAGTGAAAAGAAGTCAGACGGATTTGATACAAGCTCAGATATTACCGTAGTATCCCGTGAGGATGGTTCCGGAACAAGAGGAGCATTCATCGAACTGTTTGGAGTACAGCAGGAAGAGAACGGTGAAAAAGTGGACATGACCACAGAGGAAGCTGTTATCGCAAACAGCACAGCAGTTATGATGACCACAGTAGCCGGAGATGATTACGCGATCGGTTATGCATCCTTAGGTTCTTTAGATGACACAACCAAAGCATTAAAGGTAGACGGAGTAGAGCCAAGCGTAGATACCATTAAAGATGGTTCTTACAAAATCTCCAGACCATTCAACATTGCAACAAAAAGACAACGTAAGTGATGTTGCACAGGATTTCATCAACTACATCATGAGTGATGACGGACAGAAAGTAATCGAAGACAACGGATACATTTCCGTATCAGATGGAAAATTCGAGAGCAACGGAGCAAAAGGTAAGATCGTAGTTGCAGGTTCTTCTTCTGTAACACCGGTTATGGAAAAATTAAAAGAAGCATACTTAGCAGTAAACAAAGAAGCAGAGATCGAAGTTCAGGAAAGTGATTCCACAACAGGTATGACAGCAGCAATGGAAGGAACCTGTGATATCGGAATGGCATCCCGTGAATTAAAAGACAGCGAGAGCGAGTTAAAAGCAACAGCAATCGCAATGGACGGAATCGCAGTCATCGTAAACAAAAACAACACATTAGATGACATCACATCCGACCAGGTAAAAGATATCTACTTAGGAGATGTAACAAGCTGGGATGAGCTGTAAAAGGTTAAGGAGCTATGGCTCCTTCCCTCATTTAAAACAAGGTAATTCAAATAAAGGAAACAATACCCGCTGACAAGCGGGTATCCGTAGTATCTGAAAATAAATAGAGAGAGAAATGATATGAGCAAATATAAAGGAAAAGAAAAACTGATGGAGATCATATTCCTCATTGCAGCATGTATATCCATCATATCGGTTGTTTTAATCTGTATTTTTCTATTCATGAATGGAATACCGGCAATGAAAAAGATCGGATTTGGCGATTTTATCTTCGGACAGAGATGGAGACCGGGAAATAATATTTTCGGGATCTGGCCAATGATCCTTGGAAGTATCTATGTAACGGCAGGAGCGATCATTATTGGAGTACCAATTGGTGTATTGTCTGCAATCTATCTTGCAAAGTTCTGTCCAAAGGGAATTTACAAAATTATCAAACCGGGTGTTGAGCTGTTAGCGGGAATCCCGTCGGTTGTATATGGATTTTTCGGTCTGGTCGTATTGGTGCCGTTTATCCGCAATACCTTTGAAGGAAACGGAAACAGTATCTTAACCGCTTCGATCCTGCTTGGAATCATGATACTTCCAACGATCATCGGAGTATCGGAATCGGCGATCCGTGCCGTACCGAATAAATATTACGAAGGTGCACTGGCACTGGGTGCAACACATGAAAGAAGTGTATATTGTACCGTTGTACCGGCAGCAAAATCGGGAATCATGGCAGGAATTGTCCTTGGAATTGGAAGAGCGATCGGAGAGACCATGGCTGTTATCATGGTTGCAGGAAACCAGGCAAGAATGCCAAAAGGCATATTTAAAGGGATCAGAACCCCTGACCGGAAATATCGTGATCGAGATGGGATATGCTACAGACCTTCACAGAGAAGCATTGATCGCAACAGGTGTGGTACTGTTCGTATTTATTCTGATGATCAACCTGTTATTTTCCGTATTAAAAAAGAAGGAGGGCTGATTAATGGATGTTGAAATGAAAATACAAGAACCGATCAACAGGGTTACAAGAAAACAAAAATTAAAAATTACAGTAAGCATCCGGGTTCTTTCCTTCTTGCATTACTTACAAAACTGGCAATATTATTGACGGTCTTAGCACTGGGCTTTATCCTGATCTACATTTTAGTAAAAGGAATCCCAAACCTAAGCACAGACCTTTTTGCACTCAAGTATACGACCGAAAATGTGTCCATGCTTCCTGCAATTATAAACACACTGATCATTACCTTACTTTCCTTATGTATAGCAGGACCGATCGGAATTTTTTCAGCGATATATTTAGTAGAGTATGCAAAAAAGGAAACAAACTCGTGGAAGTCGTTCGTGTTACGGCTGAAACACTGACAGGAATCCCGTCTATCGTCTATGGATTGTTCGGAATGTTATTCTTTGTTACAACCTTAAAATGCGGTTACTCCCTTTTAGCAGGAGCGCTGACCTTATCCATTATGGTGCTTCCGGTCATTATGAGGACAACGGAGGAAGCATTGTTAGCAGTTCGAATTCATTCCGCGAAGGAAGTTTTGGACTTGGAGCAGGAAAACTGCGTACCATATTTAAAATCGTTCTTCCGTCAGCAGTACCGGGAATTTTAGCAGGAGTCATCCTTGCGATCGGACGTATGGTAGGTGAAACGGCAGCACTGATCTATACGGCAGGTACGGTTGCAGAGATTCCTTCGAGCATCATGAGTTCGGGAAGAACACTTGCAATCCATATGTACAGTCTTTCAAAAGAGGGACTTTACACAGATCAGGCATATGCAACAGCTGTTGTATTACTGATCGTTGTAGTTCTGATTAATATGCTTTCTAATTTTGTGGCAAAAAAAATTTACGAAAAAATAGGAGGAGCAGATGGGAAACAAATTTGAAATCAAAGATCTCAATCTGTATTACGGAGATTACCACGCGTTAAAAAAAATATCAATATGAATCTGGCTGAGAACGAGATCACAGCCTTTATCGGACCTTCCGGATGTGGAAAATCCACATTTCTAAAATGTCTGAACCGTATGAATGACTTAGTAGAAGGATGTAAGATTACAGGTTCCGTAACCTTAGACGGAGAAGATATTTACGGAAACATGGATGTCAATAAATTGAGAAAAAGAGTAGGTATGGTATTCCAGAATCCGAATCCGTTTCCAATGAGTGTCTATGACAACATTGCATACGGACCGCGGACACACGGGATCCGTAATAAAAAAGTGTTAGATGAGATCGTGGAGCGGTCTTTAAGAAATGCAGCAATCTGGGATGAATTAAAAGATCGTCTGAAAAAGAGTGCACTTGGTCTTTCGGGAGGACAGCAGCAGCGACTCTGTATCGCAAGAGCACTTGCAGTAGAACCGGAGGTCATTCTGATGGATGAACCGACTTCTGCATTAGACCCGATCTCCACATCAAAGATCGAAGATTTAGTAATTGATCTGAAAAATAAGTATACAATTATTATGGTAACTCATAACATGCAGCAGGCAACCCGAATTTCTGATAAGACAGCATTTTTCTTATTAGGAGACATGATCGAATATGGAGATACCGAAGAATTATTCTCCATGCCGAAAGATAAAAGAACAGAAGATTACATCACAGGGAGGTTTGGATAATGCGAAACCGATTCGACAGACAGTTAGAGCAGCTTAACAATGAATTGATCAATATGGGAAGCCTGATCGAAGAAGCGATTGAGATGGCAATTACCGCATTGATGAAACAGGATGCCAAAAAGGCAAAAGAGATTGTGGATTTCGATGAAGAGATCGATGAAAAAAGAAAGAGAGATCGAAAGTCTTTGTCTGAAACTTCTCCTACAGCAGCAGCCGGTAGCAAGGGATCTGCGTCAGATATCCGCAGCCTTAAAAAATGATCACAGATATGGAGAGGATCGGAGATCATGCGGCAGATATTTCGGAAATGACGATCTTAATGGCAGGAACTCCTTATATCAGAAACATTGAACATCTGCAGACCATGGCAAAAGAAGCAATGGTCATGTTAGTAAAGAGCATCGAAGCCTATGTAGAAAAAGATCTGGAAAAAGCAGAAAAGTCATCGAAAGTGATGATGTGATCGATGATCTGTTTGATCAGATCAAAGCAGAACTGATCGATGCGATCCATCAGAATCCGGACAACGGAGAACAGGCGGCAGATCTTCTCATGGTATCAAAGTATCTCGAAAGAATCGGAGATCATGCGACAAATATTGCAGAATGGGTGATCTTCTCTATCACAGGAAACCATCCGGGCTAGGAAAATAGCCAAGGAAAATACTTCTAACCTCTAAAATTTACATAGATTTTACATAAATACCCCTTATTTTTTACAAACCCCACCTACAATGGCTTTGATAGTGTAAAAAATGAGTAAAGTATGTAAATTTAAGAGGAGAAGAGATGGATTTTTTGATTTTTTAACAATGGTAGGCGGACTGGCCCTATTTTTTGTATGGAATGCATGTGATGGGAGATGGGCTTGCCAAGACTTCCGGTGGTAAACTGGAACAGATCTTAGAAAAACTGACATCTACACCAATTAAAGCAGTACTGCTTGGTGCAGGAGTAACGGCAGTCATTCAGTCATCCTCGGCAACAACAGTTATGGTTGTCGGTTTTGTTAACTCCGGGATTATGAAATTATCCCAGGCAGTAGGAATTATCATGGGTGCAAACGTTGGTACAACGGTTACTTCCTGGATCTTGAGTTTGACGGGAATTGAAAGTGAGAGTTTCTTTATACAGCTTTTTAAAACCGTCTTCTTTTTGCTCCGATCTTAGCATTGATCGGAATCTTTATGATGATGCTGACAAAGGACAGCAAAAAAAAAAGACATTGCATCCATTATGCTTGGATTCGCAGTCCTGATGTTTGGTATGGAGACCATGAGTGAAGCAGTAAAACCTCTTGCAGATGTGCCGGAGTTTACAAATATCCTGATGGTATTTACAAACCCGATCTTAGGTATGTTAGCAGGTCTTGTCTTAACGGCGATTATCCAGAGTTCTTCTGCATCCGTAGGTATTTTGCAGGCACTCTGTGCAACCGGTTCAATGAGTTTTGGAATTGCATTACCGATCATCATGGAACAGAACATCGGAACCTGTGTTACGGCAATGATTTCTTCCATTGGAGCGAAGAAAAATGCAAAACGTGCAGCATTGATACATCTTTATTTTAATATTATCGGAACGGTACTGTTCATGGTGGCATTCTATGCGATCAACTCGTTTATACATTTTGATTTCTTAAACGATGCGGCAACCCCAATGGGTATTGCGGTGATCCACAGTACATTCAATATTACAGCAACACTGGTACTGCTTCCGTTCGGAAAGGTATTGGTAAAACTGGCAACACTTACCATTCCGGAGACCGAAGACGAAAAAGTGGAGGAAATCCCGGATGCAACAAAACTTCTCGATACACGTTTCTTAGAGAAGCCGGCATTTGCTGTTGCCCAGTGTAAGAATGTTGGAATCGAAATGGCAAAATTAGCACAGCGTTCCTTAGAGTATGCGATTGATTCGATCACCGATTATGACCAGAAAAAAGTCAAAGATGTGTTCCGTTTAGAGGATATGATCGATCACTATGAAGATGAGCTTGGAACATATCTGATGAAGTTAAGTGGAAAACCTCTGTCTGATGAGGATAATCATACCGTATCAAATCTTTTCCACTGTATGGGAGATTTTGAGCGGATCAGTGACCACGCTTTGAACTTAGCCGAAACTGCAATGGAAATGCAGGCAAAAGAGGAGACTTTCTCAGAAAAAGCAAAAGGCGAGTTAGTGACCTACGGCGAAGCAGTAAAAGAGATCATGGATCTATCCGTAGAGGCATATAAGTCAGGAAGCATGGCACTTGCTGAAAGAGTAGAGCCGTTAGAAGAAGTCATTGATGATCTGAATGTAAAGATCAAGAATCATCATGTAAAACGTCTTCGTAAAGGAAAATGTACGATTGAACTCGGACTTTCCCTGTCAGACATTCTGACAAACTATGAGCGTGTGGCAGATCACTGCTCAAACATCGCAGTCTGCCTGATCCAGGTAGAAGAAGATGGATTTGAAACACACGAATATCTGAATGAAGTAAAACAGAAGGATAATAAAGACTTCCAGAACTTATATCAGATGTATTATAATAAATATCAGATAGGTAAAGCTGACAAATAAAAAAGCAGGTGATGAAATGGCTTTGATTTACATTGTAGAAGATGATGTGAATATTCGAGAAATTGAGACATTTTCTTTAAAAAACAGTGGTTATACGGTAATGGATTTTGAGTGTGCAAAAGATTTTTACCATAAACTTTCGGATAAGGTACCGGACTTGATCCTTTTAGATATCATGCTTCCGGACGAGGACGGACTTGAGATTTTAAGAAAACTCAGAAAAAACCCGGAGACCAGAAAAGTTCCGATCATTATGGTAACAGCGAAAACCACGGAAATTGATAAGGTAAAGGGGCTGGATTCAGGAGCAGACGATTATCTGACAAAGCCATTTGGAGTCAGGAGCTGATTTCCAGAGTAAAAGCGCTTCTTCGCAGAAGCATGAATATGGACGAATCTAAAGTTTTGTCCTTAGGTGAGATTACGATTGATAATGAGAAACATAAAGTAAGCGTGCAGGGGCAGCCCTGCGAGCTTACTTATAAGGAATTTGAACTTTTGAAATTAATGCTCCAAAATGTTGGCATTGTTCTTTCCCGCGACGTGATCATGGAACGCGTCTGGGGTGTGGACTTTGAAGGAGAATCGAGAACCCTTGACATGCACATTAAGACACTCCGCCAGAAGTTAGGCGAAAGTGGAAAACGGATCAAAACCGTGCGTAACGTAGGCTATCGATTGGAGTAGTGATATAAGATGAAAAAAAGATAAATCTTCAATTTATGTTTATTTCGGCGGTAGGTATTCTGTTAACATTCTGTTTATCTACCGTTATTTTTTATGAATTATTTAAGAGTGAGGTTGTAGACGAGTTAAAGACCTATGCAGATGTCATCAAAGAGACACAGTCATACGATCAGATCCTGCAGGGAGAATACGATCCCGATGTGGATGACCTCAGGATCACAATGATAAAAAAGACGGAAAAGTCTTTTACGACAGTTTTGCGGATGCAAAAAATGGAGAACCATGCAAACCGGCAGGAGGTCCGCCAGGCATTAAAGCATGGAAATGGAAAAGCAATCCGTACGTCGGATACTTTAGATAAGAATACGTTTTATTATGCAGTCCGTTTAGACGATGGAAATGTTCTTCGTGTTGCAAAGGAATCAAGAAGTATCTGGAGTGTCTTTATCAAGGTAATGCCGGCAATCCTGATCTTAATTCTTGTGATCCTTGCGATCAGTAAGATGCTGTCAGATGTTCTGACGAAAAGCCTGTTGTTGCCGATCGAGCAGATGTCAGAGAATCTGGATCATTTAGAGGATATCACAACCTATAAGGAACTGATGCCGTTTATCAATACGATACAGGAGCAGCATAAAAATATTTTAATGAATGCAAAGATGCGGCAGGAGTTTACGGCAAATGTATCACATGAATTAAAGACACCGTTAACAGCCATCTCCGGCTATTCGGAACTGATACAGAACGGCATGACAAATGAAGAGGAGACGATCCGTTTTGCGGGAGAGATCCATAAGAGTGCAAAACGTCTGCTGACCCTGATCAATGATACGATCCGTCTGTCGCAGTTAGACACCTCCGAACAGAAGGTGATCTATGAAGCGATCGACTTATATAAAATAGCTGAGGATTGTGTGAATATGCTGAAATTTTCAGCCGAGAATCATGGTATTACCATTTCGATACATGGAACAAATGCTTACTTAGAAGGCAACAAAGAAATGCTTGAAGAGGTCGTCTATAATCTTTGTGACAATGCGATCCGTTATAATAACGAAGGTGGAAAAGTAGATGTTACGGTAAAACCGGTAAAGGGAAAAATCTATCTTTGTGTCGAGGACAATGGTATCGGAATTTCCAAAGAGCATCAGGAGAGGATTTTTGAAAGATTTTACCGGGTAGATAAGAGCCGCTCGAAATCCACCGGAGGAACCGGACTTGGACTTGCCATTGTAAAACATATCATCCAGCAGCATGGCGCTCATATGGAGCTGACCAGTGAAAAAGGTAAGGGAACGAAGATAGAGATCGAATTTTCAAAGAGCAGATAAGAGTATTTTGCATAAGATAAAATAAAAAATGGATATCTTTAACAAAATACTCTTTTATACTTATCACAAATCTTTTTATCCAGAAACGAATGAGAAATATGAGAGCATCTCTTCGTGAAATAGAGGAAATATTAAATAAGGAATCTTAAGATTTCCTCCGGGGTGTCCACGATGTGGGATGCCCCTTCTTTTTCTAAAAAGGCACGTCCCTTAAAGCCCCATGCAACACTGATGCAGTCCATACCGGAATTTGCGGCAGTCTGCAGATCCACTTCGGAATCCCCGACATAAACAGCAGAGTCGGCAGATTCACCCAATTCCTCTAAAGCAGTAAAGACCGTATCCGGTGCAGGTTTCTTTCTTACGCCGGTTCTTTCACCGATCGCCACAGAAATGATCCCTTCAAAAAATCTGCTGCAAGACGTTTGACTGCTGCATCATTTTTATTAGAAACGATCGCCATAGGGATCTCATGTTTCTGTAAAGTCTTTAAAAGCTCCATGATGCCCGGATACGGAGCAGTTGCTTCTTTACAGTGGTCAGTATAGTAGGTTTTAAAAGCGGCAAATACTTCTTCAAACTGTGGGTTATCCTCGCCCTGTGGGATTGCACGGATCAAAAGAAGCCGCAGTCCGTTGCCGACAAAGCTCTGGACTTCAGGAAGCGTTCTGGTCGGCATATCAAATTCCTGCAACGTATGATTCAGGGCATTGGTTAAATCCTCGATCGTATTTAAAAGTGTTCCATCTAAGTCAAAGATGACGGTAGAATATTTTTTCAAGAAAAAGACCTCCTTGCAATTAATTTATGGATCGGGTGTCCGAGAGAAGAAAATTTTTCTTCGTATTCAGTCATTACATTTCCTTCGTTTAAGACCGGGTCGTGGTGCAGATCAAAGGTATGCGCATCAAGCGTCCATCCGGCTTCTGCTACTTCCTCCATAGAGAAAGCAAACAGATCATCATTGTCCGTCTTAAATTCCACAACACCGTTTCTAGCTAAAATCTTATCATAGCGTTCAAAGAACTGCCGGCTGGTCAGGCGGCGCTTGGCGTGGCGATCCTTCGGCCATGGATCAGAAAAGTTCAGATAGATCTTAGCGACCGCTTCTTTATCAAAGACTTCCGTAATGATAGAAGCGTCCATGCACAAAAAGCGGATATTTGGCAGAGGCTCTATCTCCATTTTCTGTAAAGCACGGAGCAGTACGGAAGAATAACGCTCAATTCCGATGTAATTGATATCCGGGTGTTCTTTTGCAAGCTTCATGATGAACTGCCCCTTGCCCATGCCGATCTCAATGTGGATCGGATTCTCATTTCAAATATCAGATGCCAGCGCCCTTTTTCTGCCATCGGTTCCTGTATACAATGCGGGCTGTCAGCGATTGCTTCATCTGCACCCGGAATATTCCTAAGTCTCATAATGTCACTCCTATAAAATCATTTTGCAATACATATTTTACATGAAAAGGACAGGAAAAAAAGAGTTTATAAAAATAAGTTGCACCAAGAGGACAGGGAGATTATACTATTAAATAGTGAGCAATTTTAAAAATAGAAGATAGAAATATCAGGGAATGATAATATGGAGAAGAAAAAAAATGAAGAAAAACAGATGGAAAAAAGGGCATAGCACTCTTTTTAAGCATAACGGCAATATTTACAGGCAGCATGATCCCGGTACAGGCATCTGAATACTGGCCGCAGGCACCGGAAACGGCATCTCCGTGTGTGATGGTGATGGAGATGAACACGGGAGCTGTATTATATGAAAAGAATGTAGATGAGGTTCATTACCCGGCAAGTATCACGAAGATCATGACAACGCTGATCGCCATTGAAAAAGGAAAGATGGACGATATCGTTACTTTTTCAGCGGATGCGGTATACAAAAACGAGGGAGACACCTCCCATATTTCAAGAGATTTAGAAGAGAAGATGACTTTAGAGCAGTGTCTTTACGGCGTCATGCTCGAATCTGCAAATGAATGTGCCTATGCAGTTGCAGAGCATATCGGCGGTGGTGATGTCAGCAAGTTTGTCGATATGATGAATGAAAAGGCAAAAGAATTAGGATGTACGAATACGCATTTTAATAACACGAACGGTCTTCCGGACGAGCAGCACTATACCTCAACGAGAGACATGCTCTTGATCGCTCGTGCCGCATATGAGAATGAGGAATTTCGTAAGATTACAGGTACGAAGGTCTATGTCATTCCTCCGACCAATAAGCATGAAGACGAAACCACACTACATAATCACCACAATATGCTCTATCCGTTCCGTACGGCAAAATATATCTATGATGGATGTACCGGAGGAAAGACCGGATATACCGTAGCGGCAAACAGTACACTGGTCACTTATGCAGAGCGTGACGGAATGTCCCTAGTCTGTGTCGTTATGAATGCACAGGCACCGGCACATTTTGAAGACACGGTAAATCTGTTCAATTACTGTTTTGACAATTTCCAGATATTCAGTGTCAAAGATAATGAAAAAGCATATACCAAGGACAAGATACAGGATACGGGAATCCTGAATACGGATCAGTCCTTTGCAGGCTTGGATAAAAACGGAGGATCATCCTTCCAAAGACCGCTTCTTTTGAAGATGCGAAAGTAGAAGTGAAAGAAAAAGGTGAATCAAAGAACAGTGCCGGCCGTCTGGAATACACCTATGCAGGACATGCTGTGGGTGGAGCCGATATCATGGTCACAAAAGCAGAGCCGGAGAAGTTCCCATTTGACAATACAAAAGAAGCAGGCAAAAAGGGAGAAAAAGACAGCATACGTCAAAGGAAATACCATTGTGATGTGTGATCATCGTATTAGTCTGTGCAGCATTAGCACTGATCGGACGATATGTTTCCGATAACTCCTTTGTGATAAAGACGAAAGTGGACAGAAAGCGAAATAAACCGGACCCACGTTATACCATCATCCGAAATTCGAAAAAGAAATGGCGCAGGAAATAAAATAAGACTTAAATCAAAGACAAGTAACATAGAAAAGGACAATTTCAAATTGAAGAAATTGTCCTTTTTGTTATTTATAGACATATCGAAATAATAAATAAAATGTCAGATAATGTATAAATAATTCGCATTAAGATATCTAACTTAAAGTTCTATCAGACTATTTAAAAAGAGTTACCAAAACAGGTTTATTTAAAGTATAGAACAGGATCCCATTAGAAGTCTTTACCATCGTAATGTATTTATCCTGAAAGGTAATGGAATCTTCGATCGTATCCATCAGATAGGAAGATAACTTAGCATCCGCTCTTAAAAATACAGTCTCATATTCTTCTAACGGCTCGACAGAAGCGGAAGCCTTTTGAAACAGATAACGCAGATCCTCTTCCTGTTCTAACTGTTCTCTGGACTTATTGATGATAAAATAGCCGTTAGAGTCCTTTGGCATATTCATGGATTTGACAGCCCGCTGCACCTGTTTGGCAAGACTGTCGGAAGCAGGATAAAGAGATTCAAAGTAAGACATGAAATCAGAAGCCTGCTTAAAGTGTCGGTTTGTTCCTTTTTCTAAAACCTCCGTCATCAGAATCCGCTTGATAATGGTTTCGCAGGTCTGTCGTGACGGATTCTTGCGAAGTGTAGAATGCATGGTTTGATGGTCCATGGTAAATCCCCTTTCCTGTTATTAAGAATATTATAGAAAAAAATCAACCGGAACAACAACCCTGTTTTACAAGGATTTTTCACTTTTATAGGTTTGACAGGGATTTTCCAAGAGCATATAATAAGTATATAAAAATACCAAAAGTACATCTATGGAGCGGAAAAAAATGGCAGAAGAGAAGAAAGAACGATTATCCAGACAAGAGAAGAAAGAGCAGCAGCTAGAAGCAATCCGTAAGCTGATCGAAGAAAAGGGCGGGGTAGCGAAAACGTCAGAGCTGTATACCTTAGGTCTGGACTATCGGGTACTCCAGAGATTTGTAGAGGAAGGAACGTTAGAAAGGATCAAGAGCGGGTACTATTCCTTAGGTTATCATAAGAAATCCGAAGAAGAGATTATACCGGTGCTGTTCCCGGATGGAGTGCTGTGTATGGAGAGCGGTCTTTATTATCAGGGATATCTCAAAGAACGTCCTTACATATGGAGTATTGCGGTGGATAAGAACACTTCAAAATCCAGATTTAAGATGGATTATCCGATCGTACATCCATACTATACGGAAACGAAAGTCTTAGAGATGGGTGTCGAAACCTTCGATATGAACGGACAGAAGATAAAGATATACGAAAAAAGAGCGTCTGATCTGCGATTGTCTGAAATATGAGGACAAGTTAGATGCAGACAGTCTGAAAAAGGGACTGCTTGCATTCATCAAAGACGAAGAAAAAGACATCGCAAAACTCATGATGTATGCAAGAGAGCGTCGAGTAGTAGAAAAAGTACGCAATAGGATCGGGGTGTGGCTGTAATGTCCAAAAGAGCCTGTCAGCCGTAAAGGCAAAGAGTGAAGAACTGAAAATCCCATATGAGAACCTGTTATCGGCATTTGTCATAGAAGAAGCCGTAACGGCGGTCTGTGAATCTGACGAGGCAGAGAACTTCCGGTTAAAAAACAACAGCATATTATCGTTAGAGTATTACAGGCGGAAAGCACCGACACGTTTAGAGTATATGATCTTAAGCGAAGAAGAGCTGACCGTGCGGAATGTGATACACCGCATGAGTAAGATCTTTCAGAATGAGAAAAAAGCAGAGCTTTGGTGGAAATACCGGGTAGAAAAAAAAGAGGACGAAGGCATCTGCGTATATTTAAGTGCTAAAATCGAAGAACTTCAGATCCCGGTGCAGCTGGTCTTAGAGCAGGAAAAAGAGGAGCCGTCAGAGCCTTCCCATGAAGAGCTTCATCCGTTTTTAGAAGAGGAGCGGAGTGTGGAATATCTGCATTATCCGATGGAAGGGATATTAGCGGAGCATTTTATCCGTATCATGCGGGATATGGAGCTTATCAATGACATGGGAAGTTATTATATTCTCTATGAGCTGCTCAGCAAAGAAATGAACAGCAGCAGAAAAGTCACGGAGCAGATAGAAAGTCTTGCAAAAGAGCAAAAGATTCCACTGAAAAAAGAGCGTTTTGACATGTTTGAAGGATATCAGAGCAGTTCTTACATGAAAAGAAATGGAAATCCTATTTAAAGAAAGAAAAAAGAAGACCCCTTCCTTTGAAGAGGTCATGAAAGTCATGATCGCTTATTATCGTCCGATCTGGGATTCCCTTGCCGAGGGAAATTACTATTTAGGAGACTGGATGCCGGAATTAATGCGTTATCTGGATTAACCGATTAATTGGAAAGTTCGGAAGTTTCCCGAAATATGGCATCTCCTTCTAAGTCATGCAGATATTGTAAAGCCTGATAGTAGGAAGCTCTTGTATCGAGTTCAAAAAACTGTACATCAAGAGGCGGCAGGAAGTCTAAGTCCTCTTGCGGAACATACAACGTCTTACATTTGTCCTGAACATTTTTAATGGAATACTGGCGTAAAAGAAGGCATTTTCCTAATTTAGTAATGCAGGACTTAGAGTAAACCGTAGAAAGGATCTGCTCGGTCTCGTCTTCCTTTCGCTGTATCGTACAAATGTCGTAGGATGCACTCATTTCTAAGAGATGTGCAGCCAACTTCGGATCGAAAAAAGGCGTATCTATGGAAATATAGAAAGCCCGTTCTTCATCGATCATGGACAAAGTGCTGAACACACCGGCTAAAGGACCGGCATTCAGGTAAATATCGGAAATCTCCTGTACGTTTAAATGCAGATGGGAATAAATGCCCTTCTGCTTTACGGATAAATATATTTTTGAGAAATATGGCTCAAATTTATGAACAAGGTATTCAACCATGCAGCAGTTGCCAAATGGAAGCAGGGCCTTGTCAGAACCCATGCGTGAACTGTCACCGCCACAGAGAATTACTAATGCATTCTCCATAGGAATCCTCCTTTGTAAAAGACTAGAATCGACAATACTATATCACAAAATGCAAATGATTGCGAGGAAAAAATGAAGCAGGAATACTTAGATGCAAAATTAGAAAGATATCGTCAAAAAGAAATATACCCGTTTCATATGCCGGGACATAAGCGAAAAGAGCATGCATTAATGGACCCTTATTCCATGGATATCACGGAGATCGAAGGGTTTGACAATCTGCATGAACCGGAAGGGATCCTGTTAGAAGGCAAGGAACGGTTAGCAGAGTTATATGGAGCAAAAGAGAGTTTTTTCTTAGTAAACGGAAGTACCTGCGGACTGTTAGCAGCGATCAGTGCCGCCACAAGGCGGGGAGATACCGTCCTGATGGCAAGAAACTGTCATAAAGCCGTCTATCATGCCGTGGAATTATCAGAGTTAAAGACCGAATATCTCTATCCGTCCATAACAAAAGAAGGGATACAGGGCAGCATCCATCCGAAAGATGTGGAGGAGGCATTGAAAAGACATCCCGAGATCAAAGCCGTTATCCTTACCTCGCCAACTTATGATGGAGTGCTTTCGGATATCAGAACGATCGCAGGAATGGTTCATGAGAAGAACATTCCGCTCATCGTAGACGAGGCACACGGAGCACATCTTGGATTTTCAAAGAGTTTTCCGGCTTCTGCAGTATCAGAAGGAGCGGATGTGGTGATCCAGAGTTTTCATAAAACACTGCCGTCCCTGACACAGACAGCGGTGCTCCATCGCATGAGTGAACGGATCGCACCCGAAAGAATACGAAAATATCTGAGCGTGTATCAGACATCTTCTCCATCCTATCTGTTAATGGCATCGATAGACCGGTGTGTGAGGATCTTACAGAGCCGAAGTGAGCGGTATTTTGCAGACTTAGAAGAAAATCTGACCACCTTTTATCGGAAAGTGAGGGACTTAAAACATTTAAAAGTCCTGACAGAAGAAGATTTTTCAAAAGAAGAGGCATATGCATTTGATCCTACAAAAATCCTGATTTATACGGGAGATACGGATATGACCGGAAAAGAACTGATGGACATATTAAGAAAAGACTGGGATATGGAGTTAGAGATGGCATCCGGGTATTATGCACTGGCACTGACCGGTATCATGGACACGGAGGACGGATTTTCAGTCTTTCCGAAGCACTTCATACGATCGATGAACAGATGAAAAGACAGGGAAAGATGTTGCGGTAGAAGAATCTATCAAAATAGAAGATGAAAACGAACATGTTTCGTATCTCTTTATGCAGGAATTGTATGGAAAAAAGAAGTGGTCTACCCGGTCTGGGAAGCAGAGGACATGAGAAAAATGGAGATCTCTTTAGAAAGTGCATTAGGAAAGATCAGTGCGGTAACGGTCAGCCTGTATCCGCCGGGAATCCCGCTCCTGCTTCCGGGAGAACGGATCGAGAATGGATTTTTAGAAGGAATCGCAAAATGCCGGGAAAGCGGACTGCATATCAGCGGATTGTCCGGGACATCAAATGAACGGATAGAGGTTGTGATTCCGTAAAAATTATATTATACTATTTATGATTGGCTTTTTGCCAAAAACGCATCAAAGGGAGAGATCATGGGCAGAATATTTTGTCTGATGGGGAAAAGTTCATCAGGAAAAGATACGTTATATGCAAGATTATCAGAGAAGCTGCATTTTTCTACCATCGTTCCCTATACCACACGCCCAATCCGGGAAGGTGAAGAAGAGGGAAGAGAATATCACTTTATTACGGAAAAAAGAGGTAGAAGAGTTCGAAAAGCAGGGGCGCATTATTGAGCTGCGTGCATATAATACGGTACACGGGGTCTGGAAATATCTCACAGTGGATGATAAACAGACCGATGTAGAGCATCGCGATTATCTGATGATCGGAACGGTGGAATCCTACCGGAAATTAAAAGAATACTATGGAGAAGCGTATCTGGTGCCGATATATATAGAAGTAGATGATGGTGTCCGTTTGCAAAGAGCTTTAGAGCGGGAGAGAAGTCAGGCAGAGCCGAAATATGCGGAGATGTGCCGCAGATTTTTGGCGGATGAGGCAGATTTTTCACCGGAAAAGCTGCAGGAGGCAGGCATCACAAAGACATTTGTAAACAATGATTTAGAGCATACCGAGCAGGAGATCATTTCTTATGTGAAATCCTGTATGACAGAATCCACAATGAGGTGACCGTATGGATATGAAGATTAATGAGACAACTCCGGTTTCTCAGGTAGAAGCGACAGCTCCAAAGGAAAAGGTGGACGGAGATTTTAAGTTTACCTTAACCAGTAAGATCGAAGAGTCGGAATTGCAGGAAAAGCTTAACGGACTGATGAAAGAGATCGACAAACAGGGCAAGAAGCTTTCCGAGCATATGGATGTAAGGGATATGAAAAAATACCGCTCGCTCGTCAAGGAATTTATGAATGAGGTAGTCAACCGTTCCCATAAATTTTCCAGAGAGAATTTTTTTAGACCGGCGCGGCAGACACAGGGTATATGGTATTGTCCGTCTGGTGGATAAGAATTTGGATGAATTAGCGGAAGAGTTAGTCAAAGATGAGAAAGATCATATCAATATTTTAAATAAAGTGGATGAGATCAGGGGACTTCTGATCGACATTTCTACATAAAGGAGATTTCAATGGCAGGATTTGCGGAGATTATCGGACATGAGCAGATTATAGAGCATTTACAGAATGCGATCTTATCGCAGAAGGTTTCACATGCTTATATATTAAACGGACCGGATGATTCCGGGAAAAAATGATAGCGGAAGCATTTGCAATGGCACTTCAATGCGAAAAGCATGGGACAGAGGGCTGTATGGAATGTCATTCCTGCAAACAGGCGATCAGCAAAAACCAGCCGGATATTATTTATGTGACACATGAGAAGCCAAACACGATTTCCGTGGATGATATCCGTAGACAGGTAAAGGACGATGTGGATATCAAGCCGTATGCAAGTCCGTACAAGATCTATATCATCGATGAAGCGGAAAAAATGAACCTGCAGGCGCAGAACGCACTGTTAAAGACGATCGAGGAGCCGCCGGCATATGTGGTCATTCTCTTATTGACAACCAATGCAGATTCGTTTCTGCCAACGATAAATTCCCGCTGCATCACACTGGATTTAAAAGCAGTGCCAAATGAAAAGATCAAAAGTTATCTGATGGAGCATTGCCAGATCCCTGATTATCAGGCAGAAGTGTGTACGGCGTTTGCACAGGGAAATGTAGGAAAAGCGATCAAATTAGCATCCTCAGAATCCTTTAACGAGATTAAAAACTCGGCATTACAACTGATCCGCAGATTAAAAGAGATCGACCTCTACGAAATGATGGAGGCAGTAAAGCAGATCAGTGAATACAAACTGGAAATAAACGACTATTTTGATATCATGATGATCTGGTATCGGGATGTCTTATTATATAAAGCAACAGCAGATGTCAACCATCTGGTATTCCGGGATGAGATCTATGACATCAAAAAGAGTGCGAGCAAAAGTTCCTATGAGGGAATTGAGCAGATCTTAGAGGCATTAGAGAAAGCAAAAGTCCGTCTGAATGCCAACGTCAATTTTGATCTGGTCATTGAACTGCTGCTGTTGACGATAAAGGAGAATTAACATGATAAAAATTGTAGGAGTCCGATTCCGTAAAGCCGGAAAAATCTATTATTTTGATCCGGCAGGAATGGAAATAGAGACGGGAACACACGTCATCGTGGAGACAGCCCGTGGAATAGAGTTTGGAACCGTCATGATCCCACCAAGAGAGATGGAAGAGGACGGTGTCGTACAACCGTTAAAGCCGGTGATCCGCATTGCAACAGAAGCAGATGAGATCACGGAGCAGAAGAATAAGGAAAAAGAAAAAGAAGCCTTTCAGATCTGCTTAGAAAAAATCGCAAAACACAAACTGGAAATGAAGTTAGTGGAAGCAGAGTACACCTTTGACAATAACAAATTGTTCTTTTTTATTTTACGGCAGACGGAAGAATTGATTTCCGTGAGCTGGTAAAGGATTTAGCTTCGGTATTCCGTACCCGTATCGAATTACGGCAGATCGGTGTGCGTGATGAGACAAAAATTCTTGGAGGAATCGGTATCTGTGGCAGACCGTTGTGTTGCAGTACCTACTTATCAGAATTTATACCGGTATCCATCAAAATGGCAAAAGAGCAGAACCTGTCTTTAAATCCAACAAAGATATCAGGAGTCTGTGGACGATTGATGTGCTGCTTGAAAAACGAAGAAGAAACATATGAATATCTGAATTCCAGACTGCCGAATGTCGGTGATTATGTCACAACCATTGAAGGTTTAAAGGGTGAAGTACAGAGCGTATCAGTTCTGCGTCAGCTTGTAAAAGTGATCGTAGAAGTCAATGATGAAAAAGAAATCCGTGAATACAAGGTGGACGAGCTGAAATTCCGTCCGAAACGCCGCCGCGACAACACGAAGATTTCCGCGGAAGAAATGAAGAAGTTAAAGGCGTTAGAGGACAACGGAGGAAAGTCTAAGATTGATGATACAAAATAATCTGTTAGAGAATGAACGGATAGACGATCTACAGAGAAACGGTTACCGAATCATACAGAATCCGGAAAAATTCTGCTTTGGCATGGATGCAGTGCTGCTCAGCGGTTTTGCAAACGTAAAACAGCAGGAAAAGGCTCTTGACTTAGGAACAGGAACCGGGATCATTCCGATTCTTCTAAAGGCAAAGACAAAGGGAGCACATTTTACCGGACTTGAGATCCAAAAAAAAAGAGAGTGCAGACATGGCAAGAAGAAGTGTCGTACTCAATGGATTAGAAAAGGACATCGAAATCGTAACAGGAGATATCAAAGATGCTTCAGAATTGTTTGGAGCATCTTCTTTTGATATCATTACCACAAATCCGCCTTATATGATAGGGCAGCATGGACTGCAGAATGGAAACGAAGCAAAGACCATTGCCAGACATGAGATACTCTGTGATCTGGAGGACATTTTAAGGGAGGGCAGCAGACTGCTCAGAGAGCATGGAAGATTCTATATGGTGCATCGTCCGTTCCGGTTGGCGGAAATCCTGAGTAAAAAAATGTGTGCATACAGGATAGAGCCAAAACGGATGCGGCTTGTTTATCCCTACGCAGATAAAGAACCGAACATGGTACTGATCGAGGGATTAAAAGGCGGAAAGCCGCGGATGACGGTAGAAAAACCACTGATCGTCTATCAGGAGCCGGGGGTATACACCGACGAGATCTATGAAATCTATGGGTATTGATATCAGACAGAAAGGAATACCGGAATGCAAGGAAAATTATATTTATGTGCAACTCCCATCGGAAACTTAGAAGATATTACCCTGCGTGTCCTTCGGACATTGCAGGAGGTGGATCTGATCGCGGCAGAGGATACACGCAATTCCATAAAGCTGTTAAACCACTTCGACATCAAAACTCCGATGACAAGTTATCACGAATTTAATAAGATCGAAAAAAGCACATCAGCTTGTGGAAAAGATGCAGTCGGGAACGAACATAGCGTTGATAACGGATGCCGGAACACCGGGAATTTCAGATCCGGGAGAAGAGTTAGTAAAGATTGCCTATGAAGCGGGAATTGAAGTAACCTCCCTTCCGGGAGCCGCTGCCTGTATTACGGCACTGACACTTTCCGGGCTTTCCACCAGAAGATTTGCATTTGAAGCATTTTTGCCAAAGGATAAAAAAAGAGCGGAAAAGGGTGTTAGAGGAACTAAAGGATGAGACACGCACGATCATCATATACGAAGCACCTCATCATCTGATAAAGACCTTAGAGGAGTTAGAAAAAACTTGACAACCGTAAGATCACACTTTGCCGGGAGCTGACCAAAAAATATGAAGAGGCTCATAGAACGACAATACATGAGGTCTTGGACTACTATAAAGACAAAGAACCCCGCGGAGAATATGTCTTAGTACTCGAGGGAAAGACAAAAGAACAGGTAGAGGAAGAACGGAAAAAGAGTGGGAAAACCTTACGTTAGAGGAACATATGCAGGTTTATGAAGAAAAAGGTGTTTCTCATAAAGAAGCTATGAAGCTGGTTGCAAAGGACAGAGGAATTTCAAAACAGGATGTCTATCAGGCATTGATTTAAAAAAGAAAAAAGAATATAGAGAGTTGGAGTGAAGAGAATGTTATATATTGAACGCAGAGAGAAAATATTAGAGATGCTGAGAAAATCAGGAAATGTGAAAGTTTCAGATTTGGTGGATATATTTCATGTAGATGCGACAACCATAAGAAGAGATTTAAAAGCACTGGCAGATAATGAAAAAGTTAAGATGGTATATGGTGGTGCGTATTACATTAATGAAATGTCACAATGGCCCATAGAGGATAATCCCGATGTAAAGAGAACGATAAATATTGAGAAAAAACAGATTGTTGCACAGAAGGCTGCAAAGGAAATCAAAGACGGCGATACGATTATATTAAATAATGGGGTGACAGCCGAATTGATTTTGGATTACTTACCGGAGATGAAATCCCTGAATCTGATTACACAATCTTTAATTATTGCACAGAAAGCGGTAGAGAAGCAGTTTATAGATGTATATCTTCCAGGTGGAAAATACAGAAAGAAGTCAGGAATGTTTTATGGTGATTTTGCAATTGATGCAATTAAAAATTTCGTGCCAGCAAAATATTTCTTGGTATTCTGGGCGTATCCATTCACGATGGAGTCACGCACCCGGCAATTGAGGAAGTTCCTGTTATGCAGGCGTTATTAGAAATCAGTCATAAAAAGTATCTGATTGCTGATACAACAAAGTATGGAAAAGCATTTTTGGGAAAAATAGCCGGCTTATCGGAGTTTGATACTTTAATAGTAGATGAAGAGCTGCCAGAAATCTATTATAAATATGCAGAAGAACACGGAATACGAATAATATAAGCTGTAAAAGTGCAAAAAAGGGCATAAAAATGCATAATAATGTTTTTATGCCCTTTTTATATTGACAAAAATGCAAAAACATAATAAAATAAAGCATGTAAATGATATAAATGTGCACAAATATCATAAGCAACAGAGAAGAAAAAATAAAAACGGGTAACAAGATGCATATGAAAAGCATCAGAAAGGACATGCTATGGGAAAAGATTATATTTTAGTAATTGATGAGGGTACTACAGGAACAAGAGCTATCTTATTTGATAAAAATTTCAGATTGCAGAGCAGTCATATGAAGAATTCTGTCAGCATACTCCGGCAGAGAATATGGTAGAGCATGATGCAGAAGAAATTTATGATTTAAGTGTTAAAATGTGTAAAAATGTAATTGAGAAAAAGGGAATCTCAGCAGAAAATATTATTGGTATCGGTATTACAAATCAGAGAAATACGGCAGTAATCTGGGATAAACATACAGGAAAGCCGTTACACCATGCACTTGTATGGCAGGATTCACGAATGGGAAAAATGTGTGAGGATATTAAAGCGACACCATTTTTTGAAGAGATTTTAAATACAACCGGAAAAGTAATTGGTCCACACACCAATGTGCTTTTCCTGAAATGGTATCTTGACAATATTCCTGGAATTAAAGAGAAAATCGAAAAAAGGAGATGTCCTTTTCGGAACAATCGATACCTGGCTAGTATGGAAGCTGACCGGTGGAAAAGTACATGCAACCAGCTTTTCTAATGCTTCTAGTACAGGATGTATGGATGTTGAAAAGCAGGAGTGGTATCAGAAATTGTTTGACTATGTAGGAGTGCCGGTATCTGTATTCCCGAGCATCCAGTCCGAATCCTCCGATTATGGAGAAACTACTATTTTTGGAGGTTCTATTCCAATCCGTGGAGTGATTGCAGACCAGCAGTCCGCATTATTTGCAGAGGCATGTATTGATGCAGGAACCGTAAAATGTACCAATGGTACCGGCAGCGTCTTAAATATTAACGTTGGTTCAAAATTCCAGACATCACCGGGTGGAGTAGATACTATAATTGCATGGAACTTAGACGGAAAGTGTACATATGCAGTTGAGGGACTTGTCCCGGTTACCGGTTCTGCAATACAGTGGCTTCGTGATGGATTAAAAATTATAGAGAGTGCAAAAGATATAGAAAAATTGGCATCCAGTGTTCCGGATACAAACGGTGTATACTTCATTCCGGCATTAAGCGGATTGATGGCACCTCATCAGGACCCGTTCGCAAGAGGAATGATGATTGGAATCACCAGAGGTACGACAGACGCACATATTGCAAGAGCAACCTTAGAAGCAATTGCATTTTCCATCAAAGATATTTTGAATATTGTAGAAGAGAATGGCGTTAAAATTAAAGAGATTAAGATTGATGGTGGTGCTTCAAAGAATAATCTGCTGGCACAGACACTTGCAGATTACTGTGATGCTGAAATTATGCGTCCGGAATCCTTAGAAGCAACAGCCTTAGGGGCAGCCTATATGGTGGCATTATATGCAAACCTGATTTCCTCAGAAGACGTGAAAGGATTGGTAAAAATAGAATCGAATTTAAACCGGAAATCAAAAAAAGAGAAGATGAAAGAACATTACGAGTATTGGAAAGATGCTGTAGAACGTTCTAAAAAATGGATAAAAAGCCTAATCAGGTCAGGAAAAAATAGTAGGAGGAGAAAAGGATATGAGAGAGCGTTTTTTTAAGCTTCGCGATAAACTTTTGAACACAACTCCCAAAATCTGTATCGAGAGAGCAAAGATTGTAACGGAAGCCTATAAGAAATATGATGCCTATCCAAATATTGAAAAAAGAGCAATGGCATTAGCGGATGTTTTAAGAAATATGACCATCTATATTGAAGAAGAGCAGCTTTTAGCCGGAAATCAGGCAAGTTCAAACCGGGCAGCACCGCTCTTCCCGGAATATGCATTTGCATATATTTTGGATGAATTAGATGATTTAGAAAAAAAGAAGCAGTGACAAATTCACTATTACGGAGGAAAATAAAAAAGTACAAAGAGAAATTCTTCCGTGGTGGGAAGGAAAAACATTAAAAGACAGAGCTATTGCCATGCAGCCGCAGGAAGTGTTGGATGACCGTGTGACCGGTGTACTTGGATGGCAGGGAAATGTTTCGACAGGAGAAGGTCATATTGTTCCGGATTATGACATGGTAGTTCGTCTGGGCTTTGCCGGATTGAGAGATAAGATTCAAAAGCATATAGATGAATTGGATTTAAGTAAACCGCAGGATTTAGAAAAGCTGACCTTTTACCGTGCCTGCAAGGCGATTATAGACGGATGTCTGGATTACATAAAGCGTTACTGTATTTTAGCAGAAGAGCAGGCAGAGCAGTGTAAAGATGCAGCAAGAAAGGAAGAACTGTTAGGAATCAGCGAAAGATGTCAGGCACTCTTAGAAAGAGCACCGGAAACGTTTTTTGAGGCATTGCAATGTGTGTGGTTTGTACAGGTTATTCTGCATATTGAAACCAATGGACACTCCCTTTCTTTTGGACGGTTTGACCAGTACATGAATCCATTCCTGCAAAAAGACTTAAAGGAAGGCAGGATTACGATGGAAGAGGCAGAAGAAATGCTTGGCTGCTTCTACCTGAAGATATACAGCAACAACAAATTGCGTTCGTGGTCGAATACCCTGACACAGATGGGTTCCCCTACCTATCAGAACATCTGCTTGGGTGGACAAAAGGCAGATAAAACAGATGCCGTAAATGAGATGTCCTGGCTGTGTCTGGAAATGTTAGATGAGATACGTCTGCCGGAGCCGACGATGTATATCAGAGTTCATGAAAATATATCAGAAGCATTTTTGAAACGGGCAGTCAAAATCGTAAAACAGGGTGTAGGAATGCCAGCCTTTGTAAATGATCAGACCATCATCCCGGCATTAGAGCGAAGAGGTGTAACAAAAGAGGACTCATGGAATTACTCCACCATGGGCTGTACAGAAGTTCAGGTACCGGGCAAATGGGGATATCGTGCAAACGGAAAGAGCAAGATCAATCTCTTAAAGATACTTGAAATCGTTTTAAATGGAGGAAAAGACCCAAGATCCGGAAAACAGGTATTTACCGATATGAAGCCATTAGAAGAATATACCTCCATTGAAGAACTGAAACAGGCTTATAAGAGAGCGATAGAGTATTATATGAGACTGCATGTAATTGCAGATAACGTAAACGAGCTGGCAATGACCCAGATGACACCGGATGCGTTTTGCTCCTTGCTGATGCAGGATTGTTTAGGCAGAGGAAAAGCCATCAAAGAAGGTGGAACCATCTATGACATCGTCAGTGGTACACTGGTTGGTATCCCAAATGTGGGAAATGCTGTTTATGCCATTAAGAAAAATGTCTTTGATGAAAAACGGATGACGGCGGCAGAGCTGAAAGAAGCCTTAGATAACAACTTCGCAGGTGAAAAAGGCGAGGTCATCAGAAAATATCTGTTAGAACGGACCGAAAAATATGGAAATGATGAAGAGGAAGTCGACGAACTGACCAATGAACTGGCAAACTATTATGTAGACCAGATATATCATTACAAGACTCTCCGCGAGGGCAAAGGTCCGATCGGATGCTGCTATACCAGCTCAACCGTAACCATAACAGCCAATATTCCTTCCGGTGCGATCGTTGGAGCTTCCGCTGACGGAAGAAAAGAGGGAATGCCGACAGCAGACGGAATCTCTCCATCCACGGGAACCATGAAGAAGGGCTTAACGGCAATGTTCCAATCTGTAGGAACATTGAATACAGAGCTTTTCACAGGAGGACAGCTGTTGAATGTAAGGATCAATCCGAGTACACTGAAAACAGAAGAGGACGAGGATAAATTCATACAGATTTTAAAGGCAGCAGGAGATCTTCACTGTTGGCACTCCCAGTATAATGTAGTTTCTAATGAGACACTGCGGGATGCACAGAAGCACCCGGAGAATTATCAGGATCTGATGGTAAGGGTAGCAGGCTACAATGCACTGTTTACATCCCTGAACCAGGAACTGCAGGAAGACATTATTGCGCGTACACAAATGGATCTGTAAAAATCCTAAAGGGAAAAGAAGATGGATAAAACAATGAAAGCAAATGTATTTAATATTCAGAGAAATTCCATACATGACGGACCGGGTATCAGAACAAACGTATTTTTTAAAGGGTGTCCTTTGCGTTGCAGATGGTGCTGCAATCCTGAATCGTGGAGAACAGAATCTTTTGTATATAGCGAAAACATAAAGTGCATCCATTGTGGAAAATGTGTTGCAGCATGCAAAATGCAGGCAATTACGACGGAAAATGAAAAACAGGTAATAAATTACGAAAAATGTAAGGAATGTACAGACAAACATTGCGTGCAGATATGTCCTTCCGGTGCGCTTTCCATCATGGGAAAAGAAATGAGCGTAGAAGACATCTGGGAAGAAGTAAAAAGAGATCAGATCTTTTACGGAAAAAACGGTGGTATCACGGCGAGCGGCGGAGAACCGCTGCTCCATGCAAAATTTATAAGGGAGCTGTTTGAATACTGCCACACACATGGGATCACAACGGCAATAGAGACCTGCTTATGTGTAGAAAAAGAAAAAGTCCATGAAGTATTAGAAGTGACCGACTATGTTCTATGCGATTATAAGCACTGGGACAAAGAGAAGTTCTATCAGTGGACAGGCGGCAATTTAGACATCATAGAAGAAAATCTGGCAGACATCTTAAGCAGTAAAAAAAGATGTAGTGGTCCGAACCCCTCTGATCCCCGGTTTTAACGCAGACAGAGAAACAATTCAAAAGATGTGTAGAAAATTAAAAGATTTAGGGGCAGAAAAGATAGAATTACTCCCCATACCATCGTTTGGGAAAAATCAAATATGAAAACATGAATATGCCATATGGAATGAAAGATGACAAGTTATTGCCGGAAGAGCTGATCCGGGAATTAAAGAGTATTCCTGAAAGCATGTAGAGGTACATTCCGAAAGCATTGCGGGGTGTTACAGCCCTGTAGGATAAGTGGGAAGTGACGGTTGATCACTTCCCACTTTCCGGTATATAGTCTAATAAATATTTTTTATAATATCAAATGGTGCAGGTCCGATCCGAAGGACCGCTTCGTGGAATGCCCGGTCGGTGTATTTTTCTCCAAGGGCTTTTTTTTTGCGTACTTCTGTAAATCTAAAAACTTCAGATATCCGATATAGTATTTTAAATAATTTGCCGGTTCACCTAAAATATATTCATAGGTGTCATTTGCGGCGGAGGCATTGCTGATGCCATAGTCAGAAAAGGAAGTTCTTGACATCGGAAGCATCCCAGCCCTGGTAGTGGATGCCCATGTCCATGCTTGCATACAGACTTAAAAGGATCGACTGGTTTAATTGTAAAACCTTGGCGAGATCCTTATCCAGTCCCGCATACTGATAAGAGATCATTTCCACATAGGTTGCCCAGCCTTCCGTGTAGCCGGAGTAATTCAAAAGCTGACGCACGGACGGCAGACCGGAAGTATTTGCAAAGACGTTCTGGTACAGATGTCCCGGAAAGCCTTCATGTGCTAAGGTTGTAAAGAGCTTCATTTTTTCATAATGAGAACCTTCATTAATATAAATAGAATTTTCTTTATAGTCATCAATCGGAGAGGTCAGATAAAAAGCAGGGGACAGATATTCTTCTAATGCTTCATCCACATACTTTACCGTAAAATTCGCATCCGGTGCCTCCGGAAAATCCTTCTTGATCGTCTCCTTTAACTGTGCAAGGATCTGTGACGGATCACTGGTATCAAGCTGGTAGGATTCGCTCTCCTTTGCCAAAATGGGATTTTTGGTCAGCAGTTCGGAAAGCTGCAACAAATCTTCTTTTCGTTTTTGTTCGACCTGTTTTTGTAAGTCCTTGATACTGTCGGACGAGCCGGTGGAGTATCTGACCAGATATTCATAGTAGTCTTTTCCGTCCTCGTAATTGCAAAGACCGCCTTTGTTACTGCCGGAATCTTTAAGTTCTTCTATGGCGGCGGCAAGATTTTCATAAGCCGGGATAATCTTTTTTAAGACATAGGTTTCGTTTTGGGAACGATATTCCTCCTTGGCACTTGTGCTTAAAGTGGACAGAGATTCGATCCGGTTATCAAAAGTCTCGATCAAAAAGCAGGATTTCGGGTTTTCTATAAAATCCTGACACTGGCTGATAACGGTGTCAGCGTTTTGCTTAGACATAAAAAGTCCGGCATTTGCCTTTGATTTTTCAAACTGAATGATCTCATCAAAATAAGAAGGAAGCAGTGACAGCAGTTCTAAGTAATCGGTGACATCTTTCTCGCAGCGGAAAGTATATTCTGCTAGAAGAACCGGAAGCTGGGTATGGGTACCGGTACTTGGCTGGAGAACCTCGCTATAGAGATAGAGCTTTGCATTATCGAGTTCTAACTTAGAGTAATCGTCTAAAATATCATAGGTAAGCTGCTGGTCATCCCGTAAAGCAGGATAAGAAAAATCGTCTAATGAAGAACGCATATTTTCTAACATGGTGACACTTTCGGACAGGGATTCATCCGTGACGGAACCTAAGGAGATCTCATAATCATTGATCCCATAGGCAGCCGGATCAGCTAACGTATAATGCAGGGCAATCGTGTTCAGAGTGACCTCCTCTTCAAACAGTTCATCGGTATAGGTATCGAACTCTGATTGGATCTCGGATTCTTTTTCTTCGGATTTCAGGGAAGGAAGAGATTTTTTGACATTACAGCCGGTAAAAAAGAAGCCGTAAGTACAAGACTCATTCCCAAAGCAGCAAAACGTTTTCTATATGTCATGATTTTGTCCATCCGTTCTTATATTTAAGTTACCTCATTCTAACATATCTTATCGTAGAATTATATATTTTATTCTTCTTTTCAGAATCTTCATCGAATGCAAAAGTATGCATAGAATAGAAAAAAGCAAGAGGAAAAATCCATGTTAAATTACCTATGGGGCTTTATGATCATCATAGGAACGATTTTTGCAGCTTTTACCGGAAATCTGCCAAGTGTCACGGAAGCGACGCTGGATTCGGCAAAAGAAGCGGTAATGCTTTGCATTACGATGATCGGAGTCATGTCCTTCTGGGTGGGGCTGATGAAGATTGCGGAGCGGGCAGGACTGATAGAGGGGGCTTCTAAAAAATTAGAGCCGCTTTTAACCTTTTGTTTCCTTCTATCCCAAAAGATCATAAAGCAAGAGAATATATTTCCACAAACATGATCGCAAACTTTTTTGGACTTGGCTGGGCGGCAACACCTGCCGGGATCAAGGCGATGGAGGAGCTTGAAAAATTAGAGGATGAAAGAAGAAAAAGTCCGGTGCTTGGCAAAAGAGGAGTGCCAAAAGGCATCGCTAATACAGAAATGTGTACATTTTTAATTGTCAATATTTCCTCGCTTCAACTGATCCCGATCAACATTATTGCCTATCGGACGCAGTATGGTTCCACAAACCCCACAAGAATTGTGGGAGCGGCAATTTTAGCAACCACGGTGTCGACTGCAGTTGGAGTTATTTTTGCATGGGTGATGGAAAGGGTGAAGAAGGTATGAAAATCTTACTGTTTTTATCGGATGCCATTATCCCGCTTTTAATATTTTCCATTGTAGGTTACGGACTGATGGCAAAGCAGAATGTCTATGACGATTTTATTGACGGAGCAAAAGACGGTTTCACACGGTCATTCAGATCATGCCGACTTTGATAGGTCTGATGATCGGAGTGGGAATTCTTCGTGCGTCAGGATTTTTGGATTTTATTTCAAAACTGATCGCACCGTTGACGGAGCTGGTAGGATTTCCTTCGGAACTGGTTCCGGTCACGGTCGTAAAGATGTTTTCCTCCTCCGCGGCAACCGGACTGGTACTGGATATTTTTAAAGAATATGGGACAGATTCACTGATCGGCACAATGACATCTTTAATGATGAGCAGTACGGAAACGATCTTCTATACGATGTCTGTCTATTTTATGGCGGTCAAGGTCAGTAAAAGCCGCTGGACACTGGCAGGTGCGTTGCTGGCAACTTTAGGCGGTACGGTGGCAAGTGTGGTACTGGCGTATATGATGGTGTAAAATGTAATGGAATATAAAACCGTTCATTTTCAAGGGATTGGAGATGGACGGTTTTCAGTTTTTGATTGGCAACTTGCACAAAGCCGAGTCTATTTTGTTCCGTTGTACGAAAATAAGAAAATCTAAGTCTGTCTGAGTCAGGCTACGATGGAGTGACGTGTACGTCTTAAACACCCCGTCCATGGGGTGCTAAGACTTTTTTGCTGCCGTCCATGGCAGCAAAACACTATACATGAACAGCCAGACTAAGATTTACTAATTTTCTCCCAAAGTCACAAAAGCAGTCCCGGTTTTGTACAACTTGCCAGCCACTAAGTTGTGAACCATTTTTTGACACTTTAATCAAAACAGGTATAAAAACTAAAATTTTTGCATAGAATTTGACAGTTAGAAGAAATAGGTCTATAATAATTACATTGACGCGGGATGGAGCAGTCTGGAAGCTCGTCGGGCTCATAACCCGAAGGTCGCAAGTTCAAATCTTGCTCCCGCAACTCGAAGGGCATTATTGCAGAGATCAGAGAATCCTGTGGTAGTGTCTTTTTGTTTAAAAACATAGTGGTTGTACAAAGAAAAGATACATATTATAATGCAGATAGAGAGAAGGAACTGGGCAGCATTTTGATGAAAGAAGCAATCCTGACAGCAAAAATAAAACATAAAAAAGTGTAACATAAAAAAAATAACGCGAGGAGGCCTGTAACATGAACGAGATAGAGCGCTTTAAAGAACTGGTGGAAAATTCGGATAATATTGTGTTTTTTGGCGGTGCGGGAGTATCGACCGAGAGCGGCATCCCGGATTTTAGAAGCGTAGACGGTCTGTATAACCAGAAATATGATTATCCGCCGGAAACGATCTTAAGCCATTCCTTCTATCTGTATCACACGGAGGAATTTTACCGTTTTTACCGCGATAAAATGCTGGCCCTGGATGCCGAGCCGAATATGACACATAAAAAAATTAGCAGAGTTAGAGCAGAAAGGTAAACTGAAAGCCGTCATCACACAGAACATTGACGGGCTGCACCAGAAAGCCGGAAGCAAAGAAGTCTTAGAGCTGCATGGAAGTGTACATAGAAATTATTGTCAGAAATGTCATAAGCTCTATGATGCAAGATATATCCTCGAATCAGAAGGCATACCAACTTGCGAGTGCGGCGGTAAGATCAAGCCGGATGTGGTGCTTTATGAAGAGGGATTAGACAGCAGGACTTTACAAAAATCCATTGAATACATCAGCAATGCCGATATATTGATCATCGGCGGTACATCCTTGGCCGTTTATCCGGCGGCAGGACTGATTGATTATTACAGGGGCAACAAGCTGGTTTTGATCAATAAAAGTGCAACGCCGATGGACAGCCGGGCGGATCTCATCATCCATGAGAGTATAGGAAAAGTATTTGGCACACTGTAGTCCGACCAGAAAAAATCAGGAGAAACTATGAATCAGTATCAATATGAAGTGGGAGATATCGTAAAACTGAAAAAACAGCATCCGTGTGGAAGCCATGAATGGGAAATCCTAAGAGTAGGCGCAGATTTTCGGCTCAAATGCACAGGCTGCGGACATCAGATCATGATAGCAAGAAAACAGGTAGAAAAAACACAAAGGGACTTACGAAAAAGTCCTAAAAAGCACGAAAAAATGGGAAAATGCCAAAAAATGCTTGAAAGTTGGAAAAACCCATGCTAAAATATATCTTCGTGATATATTATCAAATTCCTTGCTCCTTGTGAGACGGGGGGCCAGAGACCAAAAGGAGGGAAAAGCAACATGAACAAATATGAATTAGCACTTGTTGTGAATGCAAAATCGAAGATGACGAGAGAGCAGCAACCGTAGAGAAAGCAAAAGACTATATTACACGTCTTGGCGGCACGATCACAAACGTTGATGAGGGGGGAAAGAAAAGAGTAGCTTACGAAATCCAGAAGATGCGCGAAGGATATTACTACTTCATTCAGTTCGATGCAAACGCAGATGTTCCTGCTCAGTTAGAGGAAAACGTTCGTATCATGGACAACGTTCTTCGTTTCTTATGCGTTAGAGCAGACGAGGCATAAATAGAAAAGAGGAAATCGCATGAATAAGGTAATACTTATGGGCCGACTGACCAGAGATCCGGAGATCCGTTATTCTCAGGGAGAACAGTCAACAGCCGTAGCAAGATATACAATTGCAGTAGATCGAAGATTCAGACGTGACGGAGACCAGCAGACAGCAGATTTTATCAACTGTGTTGCATTTGGACGTCAGGGAGAATTTGCAGAAAAATATTTCCGTAAAGGGATTAAGATAGCAATAACCGGACGTATTCAGACTGGAAGCTACACAAACAAAGACGGACAGAGAGTATATACAACCGATGTCGTAGTCGAAGAACAGGAATTTGCAGAGAGCAAGTCTGCAAGCGAGAGCAATGCAGGATTTGCACCGGCTGAGAGACCTGCACCAAGCAGTGCGGCAGGAGACGGCTTTATGAATATTCCGGATGGAATTGACGAAGAATTACCATTTAACTAGAATTATAGGAGGTAAATATCATGGCTTACAATAAAGCAGAGAGAAGCGGCGACGCTCCGGCAAGAAGAAGAGCACCGCATAGAAGAAAAAAAGTCTGTGTTTTCTGTGGAAAAGACAATGTAATTGATTACAAAGATGTAAATAAATTAAAAAGATATATCTCTGAAAGAGGTAAAATCTTACCAAGAAGAATCACAGGAAACTGTGCAAAACATCAGAGAGCTCTTACAGTAGCAATCAAGAGAGCCCGTCACGTTGCATTAATGCCATATGTAACAGACTAATTGTAAAAATAAAAACAACATTTAGTATTCTAAAACCCTCGCACCCAATCCGTTGTGGTGCGGGGGTTTTGCTTGTCCCAAGATGTAAAAAAAAAATGCTTTAAATATAGGGGTTTTAATGCTATACTTATATAGATTGTACCCACCTATAAGGAGTGGTATGACATCACAAAGGAGACATTATGAAACGTAATATTAAATTAAAAGGCCGTCTGCGGAACTATATATACTGGCCGATGATATTGACGATATTATTAGCTGTATTCAACGTACCGGTGTATATGATCAATACAAAATCCGGCTGCGTGGTTACAGTATTTACCGTGATATATTTCATCGTTGTGTGCCTGTCTTATAATTATAACAAGCCGGTGCTTGTCAATGAGCTGATCAGTTTTGCGACACAGTACGGCAGCGCGCAGAAAAAGCTGTTAGAGGAATTTGAGATTCCTTACGCACTTTTAGACCATGACGGCAAGATCCTGTGGCTCAATCAGAACTTCAGCGAGGTAACAGGAAAAGACAAGACCTATCACAAGACCATCAACGGAATCTTTCCGGCACTGACAAAAGAACTGATCCAGAAAGAGGATGACGTGCAGGATGTCTATGTGACCATGGATGAGAAGAATTTCCGCATCCATTTAAAAAGATTTATTTTGACAGCATGGCACCGGAGAGTGCGATCGTCTCATTAGAGCAGAGCGAGGATTTTTTGACAGCACTCTATATTTTTGATGAGACAAAGCTGCAGCAGTATATCCGGGAAAATGAGGAGCAGAAGTTAGTAGCATCCTTAGTCTATATTGACAACTATGACGAGGTTTTAGACAGTATAGAGGATGTCAAACGTTCACTATTGATCGCATTGATAGACCGGAAGATCAACAAATATTTTTCACCTGCAGATGCATTGGTGCGAAAGATAGAAAAAGATAAATACTTTGTGGTATTCCAGCACAAATATTTAGAGGAATTAGAAAAGATAAGTTCAGCCTGATCGAAGATGTTAAGACGGTCAAAGTAGGAAACGAAATGGCGGTAACGCTCAGTATCGGAATCGGATACAACGCGGGAACCTATAACCAGAATGCGGAGTATGCAAGAGCGGCGATCGACCTTGCACTCGGACGAGGCGGCGATCAGGTGGTCATCAAAGAGCGTGACCAGATCACCTACTATGGTGGAAAATCCCAGAAGGTAGAGAAGAACACCAGAGTAAAAGCCAGAGTAAAGGCAGAAGCGCTCCGGGAGCTGATCGAGGGCAGGGAACGTGTCCTGATCATGGGACACCGTATAGCCGATGTCGATTCCTTTGGAGCTGCAGTCGGAATCTATTGTGCAGCAAGAGTTCTTGGAAAGCCGGCACATATTGTCATAGATGAGGTTACCTCCTCCTTACGCCCGATCAAGGAGTGTTTTACCAAAGAGAATGGTTATCCGGAAGACTTATGTATTACCAGTGAAACGGCATTACATAAGGTAGACAGCCGGACGCTGGTCATGGTTGTGGACACTAACCGTCCAAATTACACGGAATGTCCGGAGCTGCTGACGAAGACAAAGTCGATCGTAGTGTTTGACCATCACAGACAGACCAGTGATGTGGTAGAAAATCCAATTTTATCCTATATCGAGCCATATGCATCCTCTACCTGTGAGATGATCGCAGAGGTATTGCAGTATTTTACGGAAAATATCAAGTTAGAGCCCAGTGAGGCAGACTGCATCTATGCAGGAATCCTCATTGATACCAATAACTTCATGACAAAGACAGGTGTGCGTACTTTTGAGGCAGCAGCATATTTAAGACGTTGTGGTGCGGAAGTAACCCGCGTACGCAAAATGCTCAGAAACGATATGGATGCCTACAAAGCAAGGGCAGAAGCAGTGCGTCATGCAGAAGTTTACCGGGGAGCATTTGCAATTTCCATCTGTCCGGCAGATGAGGTGGAGAGCCCGACCATTGTCGGAGCGCAGGCAGCAAATGAGCTGTTAAACATTATCGGGATCAAAGCATCCTTTGTATTGACACCTTATCAGGGCAAGATTTATGTAAGTTCCCGTTCCATAGATGAGATCAACGTGCAGTTGATCATGGAGCGGCTTGGCGGTGGCGGACATCTGAATGTTGCCGGAGCACAGCTACCGATTGCACTGTGGAGGAGGCAAAACAGAAGATACAGAATACATTAGACGAAATGTTAGAGGAAGGAGACATTGAATAATGAAGATTATTTTATTACAGGATGTAAAAACATTAGGAAAAAAAAGGAGATGTCGTAGAAGTCAGTGCGGGTTATGCACGGAACATGATTCTGCCGAAAAAATTAGGAGTAGAGGCAACACCAAAGAATCTGAATGATCTCAAATTACAGAATCAGCATGCAGATAAAGTGGCACAGGAGAACTTAGAAAAAGCACAGGAGCTTGCAAAAGACCTTGAAGGCAAAGTAGTAGAAGTAAAGATTAAGACCGGAGAGGGTGGAAAAATCTTTGGTTCCGTATCCACCAAAGAGATTGCGGCCGCAGCAAAAGAGCAGATCGGTTTTGCGCTGGATAAGAAAAAAATGCAGTTAGAAGAGCCGATACGTTCCTTAGGTTACCATGATGTACCGATCAGACTTCATACGAAGGTAACAGGAACACTGCGTGTAAAAGTAACGGAAGAGTAAAAGAGGAGAATTCTGATGGAAGAATCCGTAATCAAGCGGGTAATGCCAAACAGCCTAGAGGCAGAACAGTCTGTCATCGGTTCCATGATCATGGACAGAGAAGCAGTCATGGCGGCATCCGAGATTTTAACAACAGAAGATTTTTACCACAAGCAGTATGGGATACTCTTTGAAGCGATGTTAGAGCTGTTTAACGATGGACAGCCGGTAGATTTAGTTACTCTGCAGAACCGTTTAAAAAAAAAAAAATGTACCGCCGGAAGTCAGCAGTTTAGAGTATGTGGGAAACATCGTGGCAGCAGTACCAACTTCTGCAAATATCAAATATTATGCAAATATCGTAAAAGAAAAGGCACTCTTACGGGAACTGATCCGCACGACCGAAGGCATCGAAAATGCAGCATATGCACAAAAAGACCCGGTGGAGGACATCCTTGCTGATACGGAAAAGAGCATTTTTACACTTTTACAGAATCAGGGTGGCGGAGACTATGTTCCGATCAAAGATGTTGTATTAAATGCCTTAGAAAAGATTCAGTTAGCGGCAAAGACGAAGGGAAATGTGACCGGAATTCCGACAGGCTTTATCGATTTAGATTATAAGATGTCGGGACTACAGCCGTCAGACCTGATCTTAGTCGCAGCAAGACCTTCCATGGGAAAAACGGCATTTGTCCTAAATATTGCACAGTATGTTGCTTTTCACGAAGATGAGTGTACCGCGATCTTTAGTCTTGAGATGTCAAAAGAGCAGTTAGTAAACCGTCTCTTTGCCTTAGAATCGCATGTGGATGCACAGCTGCTCCGTTCCGGAAATTTAGCGGACTCCGACTGGGAGAAACTGATCGAAGGAGCGGGAACGATAGGAAAATCCAAGTTGATCATAGACGATACGCCCGGAATTTCCATATCGGAGCTTCGCAGCAAGTGCAGAAAATATAAATTAGAACATGATCTGAAACTGATTATCATCGACTACTTACAGTTGATGTCCGGTTCCGGCAGAGGTTCCGATTCCAGACAGCAGGAAATATCCGATATTTCACGTTCCTTAAAATCACTTGCAAGAGAGCTGAATGTTCCGGTGATCGCACTGTCACAGCTCAGCCGTGCCGTAGAACAGAGACCGGAGCACCGTCCGATGCTTTCAGATCTGCGTGAGTCAGGAGCGATCGAGCAGGATGCCGATGTGGTAATGTTCATCTATCGTGATGACTATTATAACAAGGACAGCGACATGAAGGGAATTGCAGAGATCAATATCGCAAAGCAGAGAAACGGCCCGATCGGAACCGTAAATCTCGTATGGCTGCCGCAATACACCAAATTTGCAAACATGGAAAAACAGTAGAAAAAGACGAACGATGCAGATGCAGACGGAAAACCGCCTGTATCTGTTTTTTTGTGTCATATTTTCACGATGAAAAATTCTTGTAAACGTTCTAGGCTCTGATATAATAGAATAAGATATTGGATATGCACTGTACATTCCATCGGACAAGCCGGGACACATACTGATATCTTAGGAAAATTGCATAGGAGGTATAGAGAGTTTGGAAAAAGTACGTTACACAATTTCGGATGCTGCACAGATGATGGATGTAGAATCACATGCGTTACGTTACTGGGAAGAAGAACTGGATTTAAGCGTCCCAAGAAATGAACAGGGACACCGGTATTATACCAAAGAGAACATTGAGCAATTTCAAAAGATAAAAGACTTAAAGGAAAAAGGTTACCAGCTAAAAGCCATTAAGATGCTCTTACACGAAGAAGAGCCGCTTTTAGAGACAGAACCTCAACCGAAGGAAAAAGCGAAGGCAAAGGAAAAACCACAGGTTCCGGCGGCAACAGCACAGCCTCAGATGGCGCAGGTCACGCAGATCACAAAACAGCGTGTACAGAGCAGTAAAATCGGGGCAGATGAAAAGATGGAACAGTTTCAGAATCTGATGACAGGAATTGTAAAAAGAGCAATTGAAGAGAACAATCAGGCACTGGGACTTGCAGTGGGAGAGCAGGTAGGAGAACGCGTCCTAAAAGAAATGAATTACTTAGCAAGGGAGCAGGAAGAGCAGGCGGAGGAGCGGTATCGCAGACTGGATGAAGCCATTCGTCAGCATCATAAGTCTAAGAAACTTTTTTCATAAAAAATCAAAGGATAAGGCAGTCCTGCCAAAGACAACACAACTGACATAACAGACGTTCCTTAGAACGGAGAAGAAGCTGCACACGAGCAATCGTATGCAGCTTCAAGTATGTATGGTATCAAATTATTACTTATCTCCGATTCTGTTCTGGGCAATCTCATCTACAACACCCGGTTCAGCGAGGATGTTGATCATGGAATCACTGATTTCATCAATTTCATTTGATGCGATTTTACGAAGAATACGGCGTACAACTTTGCCGGAGCGGTTCTTAGGCATTTCTCTTACAAACTGAATCTTGCCCGGAACTGCGATAGGTCCGATATCGGAACGGACAACTGCTTTTAATTCCTTGCGGATATCTTCTTCGCTTTCTTTAGAATTTTTATCTAAAATAACAAATGCATATAAATCTTCACCTTTTACTTTATGCGGATAACCAACAACAGCGGCTTCTACAATTGCCGGATGAGAAAGTAAGGCATCTTCAATCTCTACGGTACCAAGACGGTGACCGGAGAGGTTTACAACGTCATCGATACGTCCGGTAATCCAGAAATATCCATCTTCATCTTTGTATGCACCGTCACCGGTAAAGAAGTATCCCGGCTGCTGTGTATAATATCCATTCTGATGGCGTTCCGGCTCACCGTAAAGTGTACGCATGATTCCCGGCCATGCGGATGCTAAGCAAAGCTCACCTTTTTCATTGACATCTGCTTCTACGGCAGGTTCATCTCCTGAGGTTCTGCTGCGGAGAACTACGGGTTTTACACCGAAGAATGGAAGTGCTGCACTTCCCGGCTTAGAACCAAAAGCTCCCGGAATGGTAGAAATTAAAACACCGCCTGCCTCTGTCTGCCACCAGGTATCAACGATAGGACAACGGTCGTGTCCAACGTAGTGGCTGTACCAATGCCATGCCTCCGGATTAATCGGTTCACCTACGGAACCTAAAAGACGCAGAGTGGAGAGATCATGTTTTTCAATCCACTGAATGTCCTGATTCATCAAAGCACGGATTACAGTAGGTGCTGTATAGAAAATTGTAACTTTAAATTTATCAATAATATGCCAGAAACGGTCAGGTTCCGGATAAGTCGGAACAGATTCATACATCACAGTGGTTGCTCCATTTAAAAGCGGACCGTATACAATGTAGGAATGTCCGGTAATCCAGCCGATATCTGCGGTACAGAAGAAAATATCATCTTCCTTATAGTCAAAGATATACTTAAAGGTTGTATAAGTATAAACCATGTAGCCTGCGGTGGTATGCAGAGTTCCTTTCGGACTTCCGGTGGAACCGGAGGTATACATAATGAAGAGAGGATCTTCGGCATCCATTTTTTCTGCCGGACAGTAATCAGAAATTTCATCCAGCATCAGTTCTTTAGAAAGAGCAGTGTCTCTATAGGTAATATAAGGAACTTCAAAGTCTACCATGCGGTCTACAACGAATACATCGTCAATGGTAAGACCGGCATTTGCACATAACATACAAGCCTTATCTGCATTTGCCTTTGCATTAATCTTTTGTCCTGAGCGCCAGTAGCCGTTGGTAGTAACCATCTTCTTAGCACCGCATGCTAACATACGGTCTGCTAATGCTTCAGCGGAGAAACCACCGAATACAACGGTATGAACGGCTCCGATTCTTGCGCATGCCAGCATAACGACCGGGAGCTGCCAGATCATCGGAAGATATAATACGATGCGGTCACCTTTCTTTACACCGTTCTTTTTCAGAGCGTTTGCAAAACGGCACACATGCTTTAAAAAGACCATTGTAAGTAAATCTCTTGCAGTCTGCTTCCGGTTCACCCTGAAACAGAAGTGCAACCTTATCGCCTCTTCCTTTTTCAATCTGTGCATCCAGACAGTTGTAACAAATGTTTGTTTTTCCACCGACGAACCATTCATTATCTCCGATCTCCGGTTCGCCACGGTAAACCTGTGTCCAAGGTTTGAACCAGTGGAAATCTTTTTTGCGATGTAACCCCAGAACGTATCCGGGTCTTCAATAGATTGTTTCCACATTCTTTCGTACTCTGCACGGCTTTGAATGTGAGCCTGTTCAACAAATTCTCTTGAAGGTAAGTATAAATCATCTCTTTTTCTCTGTCATGGTAAAGACCCCTGTCCTTATAATTTGTATTTCATTTTGTGCAAGATTGTACTTAAAAAAATACATTTCTTATATTCTATTTTACAGATTGTTAATTATTTGTCAATAGGTAATTGTTATTTTTTTAACAAAATTTAGGATTCAAAGGTAACTTTGCAGAATTTTTTCTTTCCACGCTTTACAACTTTACCTTGTGCAAAGTCCTGTGGGGTGTAGGAAGTGTGGATATCCTGTACCTTTTCACCATCGACAGATACGCCACCCTGCTCGGTATTTCTGCGGGCTTCGGAGCGGGATGCACATAATCCGGTAGCAACCAGTACCCCTAAAATATCGATAGAACCGTCACGCAGGTCGGATTCCTTTAATACGACGGTTGGCATATTTTCAGCATTTCCGCCACCGGAAAAGAGTGCGCGGGAGCTTTCCTGTGCTTTTTTCGCTTCTTCTTCGCCGTGAACTAATTTGGTCAGTTCAAATGCTAAGATTTCTTTTGCCTGATTTAACTGACTTCCTTCCCAGCTATCCATTTTGTCGATTTCTTCTAATGGGAGGAAGGTCAGCATACGGATACACTTTAAAACATCTGCATCAGCAACATTTCTCCAATACTGATAGAAGTCAAATGGAGAGGTCTTATTCGGGTCAAGCCATACGGCACCGCTCTGGGTTTTTCCCATTTTTTTGCCCTCGGAATTGAGCAGCAGGGTAATGGTCATTGCGTAAGCGTCTTTGCCGAGTTTACGGCGAATCAGCTCCGTACCGCCAAGCATGTTGCTCCACTGGTCATCACCACCAAACTGCATATTACAGCCGTATTTCTGGTATAATGCGTAAAAATCGTAGCTCTGCATAATCATGTAGTTAAATTCTAAGAAGCTCAGACCTTTTTCCATACGCTGCTTATAGCACTCAGCCGTCAGCATGCGGTTAACGGAAAAATGAGCACCGACTTCGCGTAATACATCAATATAGTTCAGATCCATCAGCCAGTCAGCATTGTTTACCATCAGGGCTTTTCCTTCAGAAAAGTCGATGAATTTGCTCATCTGCTCTTTGAAGCAGTCGCAGTTGTGCTGAATGGTTTCCGGTGTCATCATCTGACGCATATCGGTACGTCCGGATGGATCACCGATCATAGCAGTTCCGCCGCCGATTAAAGCGATTGGCTTATTTCCTGCCATCTGAAGACGTTTCATTAAGCAGAGTGCCATAAAATGTCCGACATGAAGGCTGTCTGCCGTCGGGTCGAAACCGATGTAAAAAGTAGCTTTTCCATTGTTGATCAGTTCTTTGATCTCTTCTTCATCCGTAACCTGTGCGATTAATCCGCGGGCTACGAGTTCATCATATAATGTCATTTCAGTCTCCTTTTGATAAATTGATTTTTTTCAGGGCATTTTTTATGAATGATCCAGATGTCCAAACTTGATATTACTTGTAACTAGCACAAATAAACTTGGAATAGGTTATTTGTGCAAACTATATATTAGTTTGGACATCTGAAAAAAAAAAAGCCCCGTCCTGATCAAAGGACGGGGCACATACCCGTGTTACCACCTAAGTTTACAGCCAGTTCACACTGTCTGTCTCAATAAGTACGGCAAAAAAGCGATACTCTGGCACGATAACGTGTGCGAATCCGTTGCAGCCTACTAATTTTTTATAAAAATATTCGGTGCAAGGCTCCAAGATGTATTCGGAATCAGCAGCTCATGCACCTCTCAGCGACCGGTCACTCTCTGTATGACTGTTCTCATTCTTACTTCTTCTTTTCTACGCCTGTCTGTAAAACTACCGTCATTATAGGGGTAAAATACAGGTTTGTCAACAATGAACGGGCAAAAGTGGATAAAAAAGTGGATAAAGTAATTGACAAATGAGAATCAATAAGATATGATTACGAAAGTGATTCCGTGAGGGAGTAGTTTGCGAGAAATCGTGATTTGTCAACAGACCCGGTCATGTAGGATGACCTGGCAAATCTTAAAAAATGAGACTCATGTATATCAGATTTTCTGATATGCGTGGGTCTTTTGTGTGGCAGACAGAATTTGCGGGCATGATTTTTAAAAAGATCGGGAGATCAGAACAAAATGAATACAAAGGAGATAAGAAAGTAATGGGATATTTGGAATTATTATTGATCGGAGTCGGACTTGCAATGGACGCATTTGCAGTGTCTATCTGTAAGGGTCTGGATATGAAAACTATTAATAAGAAACATTGTTTTATCATTGCATTGTTTTTTGGAGGATTTCAGGCATTGATGCCGTTTATCGGATGGCTTGCCGGAATACAGTTTGAACACTATATCAAAGCATTTGACCACTGGATCGCATTTGTTCTTCTGGTTGTGATCGGTGGACATATGGTGGTAGAGGTTCTTCGTGGAGAGGATGAGGAAGATGAAGTCTGTCTTTGCGCCGCAGAGGCAGCGGAGGAACATCTGGATATAAAGAGTTGTTTTACTGGCGATCGCAACCAGTATTGATGCACTCGCAGTCGGCGTGACGTTTGCTTTTTACAGGTAAATATCGTACCTGCGATCATCATTATAGGAAGTGTGACATTTGTAATTTCAGCAGCAGGAGTCTTTATTGGAAATATATTCGGAAGCAAATATAAGAGCAGTGCGGAGCTTGCCGGTGGAATTATTCTGATTTTACTGGGAATTAAGATTTTATTAGAGCATTTAGGAATTGTTTAAGGATATTTTACAGAAAATTTATGGTATTAGAATTGCAAGACAAGTAAGGTGCATGATATAATGAGTGCAAACGAGTCAACATGCTTGCATGATTGACGAGCGACGAAATTCAACCATACATAGAAAGGGGAAGAACGATGGCATTTTTTGATAAACTTGGAGAGACAATTGTAAACGTTGGAAAAGATGCAACACAGAAAGCAAAGGATTTATCAGGTGTTGCAAAGCTGAACTTAGATATTAAGGCAAAAGAGGACTATGTTCAGAGACAGTATACAGAACTTGGAAGAATCTATTATGAAGAGCATAAGACAGAGAGCGAAGTAGATGGAGCAGAGCATTTTGAATTGATTAAAGAGGCTTTAGAAGAGATAGAAAGAATGAAGCTTGAGATCATGGAATTAAGAGGAACCAAAACCTGTCCAAAATGCGGAGCAGAGCTTGCTGACGGAGCAGAATTCTGTAGTGCCTGCGGCGAGAAGGTTTCTGTTGTAGTCGATACAGATCTGGAGGCTGAAGATGTAACAGTGGAAGAAGTATCCGAAGAGGAGAAAAAGGAAGAACTGTAAGAAGCCATTTTTAAAGCTTAATGAAATATTGTAAGAAATGAAAGCCTGCCGGGAATTCGTTGAGGATTCCCGGCAGGCTTTTTGCACCTCTTGATGAGGTTTTTAGTGAGTTTTTATTAAGATCTAGTATAAGATGCCGTTTATTTTGCAGTGGATGCCCTGTTGGGAAGCAATCGTACGATAATGGTGGGCATTGACATTGTCAATTAACAAATTGCTGTTACTGCGTTCACAGGATTTCAGAATATCTATTTTTTGTATCTGGGAATAAGAGTATTCTTTTTTTTCTGATAAGTTGTGAATTCTCGTTAAAAGCAAAAATATATCGAATAAGTTCAACATCCTGGTTTAGCATATATTTTTCCTTGCCTGTCTGAGTTCCGTGGCTTTCATCTATCCAGGTACAAATGCAGAATTTTTCCATATTAATATTTGCATTTACGGAAACTTTATTATTAGATACCCAGCCAAGCATATAGCCTGTGTGAATATCTGCAAGAAGCACATCTACATGATTCAGTTTTGAGTTACTAAATGTTGGATTGTAATTGATAGCCAGCGGACCGTGGTTTTTCCAAAAGATGTCTGTACTGTTAGTAAAATTGAGAATTTTTTTGTACATTTTAGATGTTGTGGAAATGTTATTTGGAATTATAGCCGTACTGACAGGATTTCTGCCAATGATATCATTGAAGAGATGTTGTGGTCTGTTGTAACCATTTGATTTATAAGTGCGATTTTGAATTCCCATTAAATGGGGAAAATTTGTTTTTTCTCCAATAAGGATAAAACTTTTTCCATCATATGTGATCACAAGATAAAATGTCTTCAAATAATGTTCCTGGAAGAAATCAGCACATCGTTGTATGTCCGAAATATTCATGATTCCTCCTATTAGAAAACAAAAGCTCCCGGACTTATCCGAGAGCCTTGCTACCGGCAATCGTTCACGATTATTTTTTATACAGGGGAGTGCCCGGATCAGCCGATCTGATTCCCTCAGCAAGTGAGCCTGTGTTGTTTTCTAGCATCAGTATATACAATATTACAGAAAAGTCTATGGTAAATTTGCACAAAAGAATTTTGGAAAGATTGCATTTCAGAAGCCATGTCTTGTATTTCATTCGTCATATTTGTCATGTTATCCCGTTTTTTTTCACACAACCAAAAAGTAAACTGCTAGAATAACAGCATCTTTAATATAGCTAAAGGGGAGAGAAAAATATGTTAAACAGTATTCTGGCATATGTAACATTTAATATCAAAGCACTTTTAAAAACAAGATTTCTTTTGTCTGGTCCATTGCTTTACCACTGGTAATGTTCTGGATAGACAAAGATGCGATCTCAAGTGAAATAGAATTGATCTACTGGTGGGTGTATATGGTCCTATGTTCCTATATCTATGGGATTGGCCTGTATGCACTGGAATTAAGGGAATCGGGAAGCCTTAGGACGATCTTTTTCGATACAGCGTTCCTCCTGGAGTTTTTTTCTTAGGGGAATCTGTTGACACAGATATTGTTCTGCATTATCAGTATCGGAATATTTGATATTGTTGTAATAATTGCAAAAGGATTTTCAATAACGCATATTCTTTTTACAGTATCTATACGATCCTGGTGTGTATACCGTTTGCATTCCTGAGTTATGTGGTTACACTGCTGCCCAGTGTTCATGCCGATACGATACGGACGATTTTTTCTGTTGTGATATTTGGAATGTTTATGCTGCTAAGCACGGATCTCACGATCAACAGGTACAATCCAATGTTTTATATCTCGCAAATGCTGATGCAGAAAACCATGAACAATCTGATCCTGTATAGTATTGTGTCGCTGGTATCCATAGCACTTGGCATGTTAGGGATCATAAAATTTGAACCGGGTTCCAATGAAAGGAGGTGAGAAGCAGGATGTGTGCGGAAAATATTTTTGTCGATGAACTATCCATAGAACCGTGTCACAAGACCATGACAATGACTTTTCAGAAGGGATTGAATTATCTGAAGGGGCAGAATGGTTCGGGAAAAACCATGCTGTTAGACTATGTGGCAGGGATCAGAAATGACCAGAAACAACGGATATCGGGGGAATGAGAATATCGTTTATATTAACCAAAACATCTTTTTTGCAGATCGTTTAACAGGAACGGATTTTGTAAAATTTGTATATCGGCTGGACAATAAAAGCAGGGAAAGAGAAAAGTTTTTTTGAGTTTACGGAAAGATTTGACATAGATAAAAAAGTTGATGTAAAGACATTGATGGAAAAACAGTGGGGGGCTGTTGTCAGGTGGTGAGAGGAAATACCTGTATTCCATGGTATTGCTGTCGTTAGACAGGGAATGGTACATTTTAGATGCGCCGGTCGCCTATTTAGACACCGAGAAAAAGGAGATTTTGTGGAAAGTCATAGAAGCATTTGCATCAGAAGGAAAGGGCGTTATATTGACATCACATGAGGAGGATAGTAGAATAAACGGAAGTGACATCCATGTCATAAATTTGGATTAAGTTGACAGGAGAAATACCGTGAAGGTAGAAATCAGACTTACACAGGATGCATATGAGCCGTATGCGGTGATCTACACGAATGAGATTACCGATGAAGTGCGTGAGACAGCGGATTCCATTCATGCATCCAACAGGATCGTAATTGCAAATGAAGATGAGAGAAGCATTGTTCTTTCTGCAAGGGATATCTATATGATCCGCATAGAAGATGCAGCCGTATGGATTCATTGTAAAGAAAAAAAATACAGTGCGAAAAAGCGGTTGTGCGATATTGAAAAAGCACTGGGCGAAGGCTTTATGCGGATTTCTAAAACAACGCTGGTAAATCTCAAATATATTGCATATGTAGAACCGTATTTTAACGGAACGATGCTATTGGTAATGAAAAACGGCAGTAAGGACAGTATTTCAAGAAAGTACCTTCCAAAATTCAAAGAATATTTAGGATTATAAATCATGAAAAGAATCATAGAACTTTCCATAAAAGGTGTCGGTCTGGCACTGGCACTCTTCGCTGTATTCGGTTTGGTAGCGGATGTGGCAAACCAGGGAGTGTTTACATTAAAAAATTACAATTATACCAAAATGGTCATTGGGGCAGTCATCGTGGGACTTGGTTTTTCTGTTCCGGGAATCGTATATGAAACAACCGATTTTTCCTATGCGGTAAAAATTCTGATCCATATGGGAACGGGATGTGTCATCTTTTTGATTACCGGATATGCCGTAGGATGGTTCTCGTTAGCAGGAGGGATAAGACAGTGCATGCCTCCGATCTTAGCAAGCCTTGGAACATCAGTATTGCTCTGGGTCGTATTCATGCTTCGGGACAGGAGAACGGCAGAAAGGATCAATGAAAGGATCAGGGAGCTCGAAGATGAGGATGAAGTTCATGTGACAAAGGAAGCATAGTGGATGCGGTAAAAGCAGCTTTGGAAATTTCCGAAGCTGCTTTTGTCCACCCTAATCCTCACCGACACCCAGTAACTTCTTCACGGCATTCTGCATCTCTTCGTGTTGCCGGTATTTCTGGATCAATTCATGCTCTTCTTTAGAGAGGAAGAGCTCTTCTGACGGCGGCTGATAGCCGAAAGTCTCTAAAATATTATCAATCTTATAAATTTTACAAAGAACTAACAGCGTATCCGCATCCGGCTGGGTCTGTCCGCTTTCCCATCCGTAAATGGTCTTTGTGGCAAATGGAAGATTTTGTTCCTCTAATTTAAAGACCACATCTTCCACCGAGTAGTGGTTTTGTTTTCTATATTCTTTTAAAACTTTTGCAATATTTGGGTTTTTCATGTTTTCACCTCTTTCGTTATCATATAGTACCCTATATTTTGCGTCAATAAAGTCTGAAAAATTCTTTGAAATCAAGGAAATACCGTATTGATATTCCTTTATAAAAAGAATATAATGGAGTTCTAAGTGGGGGAATTCTCTTCTTCAAAGAAAACAGGAGGATCGTATATGAGGAATGAAGCGAGATTATGGCTTGCAAAGTACATGGAAGATCATGGAATTTCTACAGAAAAATAAGCAGGGAACTTCATATACCAAAGAAAAAGCTGATTCCGGGAACAAAAGAAAGTCTGGACGCAGACGAATTTTTAGCACTTTGTTCCTATCTTCAAATTAACCCCCAAACTATACCGATCAGACAGGGAGAAAAATGATTACATATATATGCCGCAATAAGGACATTAAGACAGGAGAAGATTTACCCTGCACCAATACCGTATGTAAGACAAGCATCTGTCCATCCTGTGGTCAGAGAGCAGATGCCGGCTCACAGATATACTGGTGCAAAAGCTGCAAAACCCCTATATATGAGGAAGTCTGCCCTATCTGTAATAAGAAAGGAAAGAAGCTGGCAACAGATCTGCGTCCGGTCTTTCCGGAAGAGAGGCTGTTGTTAGAGCTCATTTTGGGGACACCCTATGCATTTTTAGAGAAGTCTGTGTGGAATGGTTCAGGAAATCACTATTATGTAGATGGGAAGAGAATTTTTCCGTAAAGGATTTAAAACAACTGAATATTGATAAAGTGCGGGAAGAATATCAGAAATATCAGGAAAAAAATACAGACCGGTATTTTAAAGAACAGATGGAGATATTCTTACAGGCAAACAGAGAGCGTTATGAGGCACTGGTGGAAGAGGCAGATGAGTATATCCGCAGAGTGGCAGCAGATTATAACGTTATGGAAATGTTTGTTTCGTTCAGCGGTGGAAAAGACTCTACCGTTGTTTCTGATCTGGTCATGCGGGCACTCGGAAACCCGAAAGTGCTCCACATTTTTGGTGATACGACACTGGAATTTCCATTTACCTATGAATATGTAAAACGTTTTAAGCAGGAGCATCCGCAGACACCGGTCATTACCGGTTGCAACAAAGAGAAGGAGTTTGAGGAACTCTGTCGTATGATCGGGCCGCCAAGCCGTGTGATGCGCTGGTGTTGTACGGTCTTTAAGACCGGAAGTATCCAAAAGACCATCAAGTCCCTGTTTCGCAATAAAAAAGAAATCCTGACTTTTTACGGCATCCGAAGAAGTGAGTCGGCAAGCAGGAGCAAGTATGACAGGGATTCGGACAGTCCGAAGATCACAAAACAGAGGATCATATCACCGATCATTGACTGGATGGATTTTGACATCTGGCTTTATCTTCTGACTACGGGAATCGACTTTAACCGGGCATACCGGCTGGGTTATGCGAGAGTGGGCTGCTGGTGCTGTCCGAATAACAGTGGATGGTCGGAGTTTTTATCAAAAATCCATATGAAGGAGCAGAGTACGCATTTTCGGGAGATGCTTTTGGAGTTTGCAAGGGAAATTGGAAAAGAAGATGCAGAGGTATATGTGGATGAAGGATATTGGAAGGCAAGACAGGGAGGGAACGGAGTTGCCTATGCACAGAAATCCGTCATTGCATTCGAGCCATGTGCGACGCAGGAAAATACCTATAATTATGAGCTGCAAAAGCCGATAGAAACAGAACTTTATGAATTGTTCCGTCCGTTTGGCTATCTGAATTATGAGCTTGGAAATGAAAGACTTGGAGAAGTCTATATATTAGGAAAGAACGGAGTACCGCAGTTGAAGCTTCAGGGGAGGATAGGAACGAAGAAGCTGAAGGTTACCCTATTAGATCAGAAGATTACGGAAGATAAGATAAAGTGTCAGATTACCAAATACCAGATGTGTATGGGATGTCTTGCATGTGAGAGCGTATGCAGGCATGATGCGATTTCCATAAAAGAAGACGACGATGGGAACATCCATTATCAGATTTTGGATGAAAATGTGTAAGGTGCAGGGAATGTGTCAGTCATTTTTCTGCAGGATGTTATATGAGAAAGGTACTGGCAATAAAAAGAAATTAACAGGTGAAGAAACCATGACAAAGATAAAATACCGTTTTAAAGGGCATGAAAGCTTTATTTTGCGGGAGGGCTGGCTCAATAAAGGCATGAGGGAAGTGAGAAATGATCCGTTTGTTTTTTCGCAGAACTATGGAGCAGATGTGCTCGGGGTGGGTCCGAACATGGCAAAGGCGATCCGCTATTGGATGCGAACCTGCGGGTTATTAGACGAGCGGGGAAAACAGGGTGTATTCCTTTCAAAGCTCGGAGAGCAGATCTGGGAATATGACAAATATTTAGAGGAAACATTTTCCCTGTGGATCATTCACTGCAATATCGTAAAAAATCGTGGGCAGGCAACCGCGTGGAATCTTTTTTTTTAATGAATATGATGAAATGGAATTTACTAAAGACGAACTGGTGAAGGAGCTGATAAACAAAGCAGGAAATCTGGACGGACTTGAAAAATTTTCGGAAAAATCCGTAGAAGCAGACGGAGAGGCACTGCTTCGTATGTATGTAAGAAAGCCGGAGCGGGGAAGTGATCCGGAGGAAAAGAACATCAGCCCGTTTGGCATCTTTGAACTGGTAAAACAAAAGGGCAGTCTTTACTGGAAAAGCCAGCCGCCACTGCATCTGCTTCCGGCAGAGATCGTCGGGTATCTTTTGAAAGACTGCACGTCCAAAGAAGGAGCTGTCAGTATCGATGATCTTCTGACAGGAAAGGATTCGCCGGGCAGGATCCTGAATTTGAAGAGGACCGGTCTGGTAGAAAAACTTGAAGAGTTAGAACAAAAAAATTATATACAAATGAACCGGACAGCAGGCTTGGACATGGTATATCTGAACCAGTCTGTAACAGGAGAAGAAATTGTTAAAAATACTTCCGATCATAGAGAAGAGGGGGGAGAACAGACAGATGAAAAATTTCGTAAATGTAGACACAAGATTTCAAAAATCAATCAATCTTACTTTAGATACAGGGGATATGGCATTGGTAAACCGTTATATACCGACACGTTCCTCCGTATCTATATTAAAACAGTATCTGACAAATATCGTGCGGGGACAGGGAGAACATGCAACGATATTGATCGGTCCTTATGGAAAAGGAAAATCACATCTTTTACTGGTGTTGCTGGCAATACTGTGTAAAAGCAAAGACGAGACAGCAGAAATACAGAAAAAATCATAGAAGCCGACAATTCAACAAAGTTGCTTTTTATGGAGCTTGCCGAAGTGGGAAGACCGTTTTTGCCGGTGATCGTCTCTTCTTTTCAGGGAGATTTAAACGAATCATTTATTTTGCATTACAGGAGGCATTAAAAAGACCGGTATCAGAGATCTGCCGCTTCCGAGTGAGTACAGTGAAGCCGTCCGTACGATGGAGAGTTGGAAGGAATCCTATCCCGACACCTATCAGCGGTTTGAAAAAATGTTAGAAGAGAGAGGATGTACCGCCTCTTTATTTAAGGAACGTTTAAAAAACAAAAGAAGCTGCACTCTTAGAATTCAAAGAATTTTACCCGGTACTGACATCTGGAAGTGTTTTCAATCCAATGGTGCAAAAAGAAGCACTTCGGGTCTATGAAGAGGTCAACCGTGTGCTTTGTGCAAAGTACGGATATGCCGGCATTTATATCATCTTTGATGAATTCAGTAAGTATATAGAAGGACATGAAGCAAAGAATTTTGCAAAGGATATGAAGATTTTGCAGGATATGTGCGAATTGGCAGACAGCCGGAAAGAAGAGCAGATGTATCTGACCTTTGTGGCGCATAAGAGTATCCATGAGTATGTCAAAAGTATTGATTCGGAAATGATCCAGGCATTCCGTGGGGTAGAAGGGCGGCTGAAAGAGATCCGGTTTGTAGTTTCTTCCCAGAATAATTATGAACTGATTGAGCATGCACTGCATAAGAAAGAGGGATTTTATACCTCGGAAATACAGAAAAGGGCAGAAGCGTCTTATCAGCTTGCCTGTTTTTCACATCTTTTTGAAAAAAGAAGATTTTAATCAGATCGTGGCAAAAGGCTGCTATCCGCTGACTCCGGTATGTGCATATGCACTGCTGAATATCAGTGAAAAAATCGGACAGAACGAAAGAACGGTTTTTACATTTTTAGCAGGAAACGAACCGGGCAGCCTGAACCGCATTATGGAGGGCAGGAACAGAGAAAATCTGATCGGTGTAGAATATGTCTATGATTATTTCAAAAATCTGTTTCGGGAGACTGTGGATGAGACCTATATCCATAACGAATGGTTAAAAGCAGAGTATGCTTTAACGAAAGCGGATACGGAGATTGAAAAAAGGATCATTAAGGCAATGGCGATCATCCGTATGATACGCCGTCCGGAAGAATTAGCGGTACTGAATAAGCCGATCTGTCTGGCGTTGAATATCGAAAAAGAAGAGTGTGACAAGGCAATGCGTGAGCTGATGAAAAAGAAGTGATCTTTTTTCCGCTCAAGTCTTGGTACCTATGCATTTAAGAACAATATCGGTATTAACATTGAAGAGGCGATTGAAAAAGAAATCCGGCGGCTGCGTCATAGCATCAATACCTGTAAAGTGTTAAACGAGATTTCCGAACTGACCTATGCCGTTCCGAAACAGTACAATCAGGACCGGGAAATGACAAGATATTTCCGATATGAATTCATCGAATATGAAGATTTCCTTTCCATTGGCAGTGCAAAGGTCTTTTTCGAGCACCGTTTTTCCGATGGATATATCTTAGCGATCGTGACAGCAGACAAGGTAGAAAAGGAAAAAGTGCTGCGTCATCTGCGGGAATTAGGGGATGAACGTATTATCGTGTTACTGCCTAAAGAAGAATTTGTATCGGGATGGGCGCTTTTGCGTCTTGCGGCAGTCAGAAGCCTTGCAAAGGATGAGCATTTTATTGAAGAGAATAAAGCGCTCCGTCAGGAATTAGACCTCTATGAAGAGGACATCCGCTATGAGGTAAATGAGAGATTAAAGAGAGATTTTATGCCGGAAAACGGCGGCTGTTATGTACTTCATACAAGCAGAAAAGAGCCGCATATCCGGACCGGAATGGAATTTAACCGGTATTTAAGCCAGATCTGTGAAGACTACTATTCGTTAGCACCGAGGATCAACCATGAGCTTTTGAATATCCAGAATGTGCAGGGACAGTACTTAAAGGCAAGAAATGATGTGGTAAGAGCCATTTTAGATGGAAAAGATCTAGAGGAATATGAGCGGGGCAGCAGTCCTCAGGCAATGGTGTATCGTGCGGCATTTCTTCGGACAGGACTTGCCGGAGAAGATTTCCGTTAGACGGCGGCTGTCGAAAGATCATGGAGGAGATCGAGGACTTTTTTGTGAAAGCAAGTGGAAAGCGGGTATCTTTTCAGATGCTCTATGAACGCTTGCAGGGCAAAGATTATGGGGTGCGAAAAGGTGTGCTTCCGCTGTTTCTTGCGTGGAAATTTTATCTGCTAGAAGGCATGCCGGTGCTGTACCTTGGAAATAAGGAACTGCTGATCACGGTAGAAGTGCTGAACAATATCAACCAGTTTCCGGAAAGCTATGATCTTTATATAGAAAAGAAAGATATGGAAAAAGAGCTTTATTTACAGGAAATGGAGGATATCTTTTGTGATGCGCAGACGGAAAAGATCATACGTTCCAACCGACTTTCCGTCATTATGGAAAATATGCAGAAATGGTACCGTTCCCTGCCACAGTATACGCGGGTCAGTGAACGCTATCCGCAGGAAATGCTCTATGCGGTCAGAAATTTCCGAAGGTTATTAAAGCAGACGGAGTTATCCGAGAGAATTTTTGTTTGAGCAGCTTCCGAATGCCATGGATTCTTCTAAAAATCATATGACAGGGCTCTTAGTCAGAGAAATGAAGCGGAGCATGGATACGCATTTTGAAAATGCGATAGAAGATACGGCAAAGGAGATCAAAAAATATTTGGTGCAAAAGAAAGCGACAGTCTCAAGGCATGTCTGCAGGACTGGTATGGCAGACAGCAAAACCGTTCCAAACGCTATGTATTGAACAAAAGATCAAGAGTTTTATGGAATATGTGGAAGAACTGAATACCAACGACGAGCGGGAGATTGTTGCCGTATTATCCAAACGTCTGGAAGATATCTATATTGAGGACTGGAATGACAGATTACAGGAAAAATTTCTGCGTGACATTACAAAGATACGCCAAAAGACAGAGGCGGCAAAGGAAGATGCCGCTTTAGAGAACGGACAAAAAGAGATTTTCCTAAAGACGGCGGATGGAGCGGAAATCCACAAATATTATGATGCGGATGTAAAAAGACAGCACCAGTGAATTTTTTGAAAAATATGATCGAAGAGGCACTGGATAACTTTGGAGACAGCTTAGAGACAAATCAGAAAGTGGCTGTTTTAGCGGAGGCATTAGAAAAACTATTACAGTAGAGGAAACATCATGGAAGAATACATTTATCTGGACAATGCCGCAACCACTTTTCCAAAACCGGAGGCGGTTTATCAGGCGTTGGACCGGGCAAACCGAAATGCAGCAGTCAATGCCGGACGTGGCAGTTATGCATTGGCAGAACAGGCAAAACAGTTGATCGAAGATACCAGGGGTTACTTCTGACACTCACAAAAGCAAAACCGGCAGCAGAGGTAGTGTTTACACCTTCTGCTACCTTTGCATGCAATCAGATTTTTGGAGGGCTTCCATGGAAAAGAGAAGATATTGTCTATGTTTCACCCTATGAGCATAACGCGGTTATGCGTACCTTGCATTTTTTACAGAAACGCTATGGTTTTGCGATAGAGGAATTGTCGGTAGATGCAGGGACCTTAGAGCTTGATTTAGAAAAAATCCGTTATCAGTTTATCCAAAACCCTCCAACGGTTCTTGCCATGACACATATCAGCAATGTTACAGGGTATATTCTTCCGGTTGAAGAAGTGGCAGCTTTGACAGATACGGAAAAGACGACGGTGATCGTGGATGGTTCGCAGGCATTGGGATTGATCCCTGTCCGTCTGGAACAAAGCGGCATTGATTACTATATATTTGCGGGTCATAAGACACTTTACGGACCGTTTGGAGTCGGCGGTTATATCGCACAATCTACAGGAAATGCAGAAAAATTAGGACTTGTGATCGCAGGAGGAACCGGAAGCAATTCACTGAATTTAGAGATGCCGCAGCTTCTTCCCGACCGTTATGAACCGGGAAGTCCGAACGTACCGGCGATCGCGGGATTGAAAGCGGCGATAGAAACATTTGGAAGTAATTATGAAGAAATGTGTCAGACCATAGAGGAGCATTATCAAAAGAACGGGAACTGACGGAACTGTTAGAGACAGAGCTTCAAAAAATACAGGGAGTCCATACTTATTTTCCACAGGATAAGGAAAAAAGGAGCGGCATCTGTTCCTTTACGATCGAAGGATATTCTTCGGATGATGTAGGAATGTTGCTCGATGAAGATTATCATATCGCAGTCCGGTGCGGCTATCACTGTGCACCGCTGATCCATAAATACTTAAAGGATGAACCATACGGGGGAACGGTGCGTGTGGGCATCGGACAGTTTAATACAAAAGAAGACATCAGGCAACTCATACACGCAGTGGAAGAAATCGCAAGGGGGTAACAAAAGTGAACGACGATTTAAAACGGGTAAATTTAAGAGACATTGTAGACAGGATTTCGGAGAATACGATCGTACTGCCGGATTTCCAGAGAGGTTTTACATGGAAGGAAAACAATCGGCAGAAAGCGCTGTTAGCATCTGTCCTGACTAAGCTGCCCATAGGAACGGTCTTATTTTTAAATGTAAAAACAGAGGACTATGGATACAAGAAAATAGGAAAGAATGAAAGAAACATTGACAATTTAGAGGGAAAGCAGGAAGTAAAGGCACTGTTAGACGGTCAGCAGAGGATCACGGTCTTAACGGCATTCCTTTCCACGAAACTTCAAAGAGAAAATATTGACGATCTCGTATCACCGACACTGGAGCGGCGGTATTTCTTGAATCTTCCAAGTTTTCAAAGTGTGATAAATAGCAAAAAAAGAAGATCTTTTGGTGGAACGATCTTAAGTTTTCCGAATTCTTTTCGGGGAAATTATCCGGAGATCTCCAGTGAGGAGATGAAGGAACGGATCACTTTGTGCATGATCGAAAGAAAGCATTTTTATATGAAAAAGCAGAAACGAAGGATACCCGCGAAATTCGTGAATATTGCAGAAATGTCAATAACAGTGAAGATGGCGATGCTTATCTGCTGCCGTTGTTCTATCTGTTGGATGCCTGTGAACCGGGGGCACCGGGTGCTGTCATTCTTGAGGATGTAGTCAAAGAAATCGGGGCAGAATATGAGAAATCCATTAGATCATGGCTTCAGGCAGAGGAATATCCAATAGAGGAAAAGGAACAGTATTTAGAAAAATTCGGACTTGAAGACGCACAAAGAGAGGCTGTTTTAGAAGAGATCAAGACAGGAACACTTTTTTTTACCAAAAGAAGAAAGAGAAGATAATTTTTCTGATCTTTTTAAAGGAACGGAAAATGCAGTGGGGAATGCACCTTTGTGAATATCTGAGAAAATGTATCGAGGATATCCGGCTTTATGAGATTGCAATTTCCGTCAATGATAAAAAGCGCGCCATTGATATCTATGAAAACCTGAACCTGGGAGGAAAATCCTTAAGTGTCTTTGATCTGATCTTAGCAAAGGCATCCAGACATACGCAGGAGAAGGGAAATCTCTTTACACAGATCGTAGATGACATAGAGCGTGACCACAGGGAGGAATATACCTCATTTGTAGAAAAATGCTCAACGGGTCAGAAGAACAGTTATAAAAATCACATTGCAGACAGCGACAAACCATATTCGGCAGTGGGACGGATCGGCTGCTGGGATAAATCTCAAAAAGAGCTTTCTGCTACCTATATAAAGGCATTGATGAACCTCTTGGGTATTATTGACTATTTTTCAGAGGGAGATCCGGAATTTAGTCTGCGTGATGCTGAGAAGATCCAAAACCTGAACGTGAAAGTCACAAAAAGAGAATATCTGTTGCAGATTCCATCAGAAAAAATATACGGTTATGTGGAGGTGGCATGTCAGGGCTTAGACCGCGCAGCCTTATTTTTACAGATGCGGTGTGGAATCCGAAAGCTTGGTGAAATACATTACAATCTGATGTGGGTTATCTTAGGAACGGTATTTTTAGATGAAGCATGGTTTGAGGACAGTGAAGTCTTAGATTATATGGAAGTCTGGTATTGGAGTGCGATTTTATCGGGAGAGTTCAAGATAGAGCAGAACCGGGCATTTATCCGGAATCTTCAGAATGTTTTATCTGAGATCCAAAACATCAAAGAATCTGATAAGAAATTCACAAAAGCCCTTTGCAATAATGTACTGACAGATAAAAAATTTGCAGACCGTGACATTGTTTTAATGAAAAATCCATCCGTATATCCGGAGGAGGTAATTGGGAATACCATCTGTCAATTTTATTTATCAGAGACATATTCGGATATTTTAAAACCGCTTCCGGAGAAAAACAATTATCAGCCACAAACACTGAGTGCATTGAACAATTCCGTGAAGCTGCAAAAACATCACATTATGCCGATCGGAAGTCTTAGCGTAAAGTATAAGGATGCCAATAAAACGACAGAAAGCCGGAGAAAAGACAACAGCAGTCCGTATAATTCACCGTTGAATTTCCTGCTGATATCGGAAAAAGCGAATGGGCTGATCCAAAATAGTACACTGAAAGAATACTTTGAATTTTGCGATCAGACCGCATTAAATAATGTAGACATCAAAGACCATACATTTACCGATATGTCAGATCGGGAAATCGGATACCGGATCGGTGACGAAGCATTGCAGCTTTTTCTCGAAAAAGATATGACGATTTTAAGAGCCGTATTACGTCGAAGTGTCGGAATTTATTGAATTGTCCAGACATTTGCTGCGGAGAGGGAGGAAACTGATATGGAAAAGAATCGGGACAGCATGATGCAGACATTGAAGTTTGAAGTTTTGCATATGGAAAAGAAGAATCTGCGAAGCAAGGCAAAGACAGATCAGCGGATGTCAGAGGAATTGCAGAAAATCATCAAGGAATATGCAAGAGGGATAACGGAATAGGGGGACAGGTATATGAAGTTTGAAAGTATTACCATGGAAAATTTCATGCGGTATAAGGGAAGGAATCATATAGAATTCAGCTGTGATGATGTAAAAAATGTAACGGTAGTTTTAGGAGACAATACGGTTGGAAAAACGACGATAGCGCAGGCATTCCGCTGGGGACTGTATGGTGCGTTAATGGCAAACGGGACAAAAAGTGCCGGAGATTTTCAGCTTTTAAATACGGATATCTTAGAAATGATGGATGCCAACAGTCGTGCTAAGGTAAAAGTAGAGATTGCAGCAGTTGACGAGGAAAAACGTTATATCATCACAAGAGAGACAACCTATACCAGAGCATTTCCAAAGTTAGAGAGCCGGGAGTTCCAAAAGAAATGTGCGATGCGGATTACAGAGTTAGAGGACATGGAAAGCTATGTCGAGGTAGACAGCAACGAGATAGAGACACTGATCAATGAACTGTTTCCAAAGAACTTGTCCCACTATTTTTTGTTTGATGGAGAACGGTGGAATGATGTCAGTGTAGGTGGAGTCCGGGAAAATATCAAAGAATCGGTACATATTTTAACGGGATTATCTGCATATCGCGAGGCGAAGAACCATTTAAAAGACATGGGAAGCAATTCCGTTATCAAAAAATTCCGTTCAGAGATCAAGGGATCGGGTGCAGTCTATGATAATTTAGAAGCAGAACGAAAAAATTAGAGCGTGATATCGAAAAACTCCGGGATGAGATTGAGGTATTGGAAGTCAATATCCGGAATTATGAGAAAAAGAATGAAGATATCGAACGTTTCTTAGCAGAAAACCACAATACGGAAGAATTGCAAAGGAAAAAAAGAAACATTTAGAGTTATTGTGTGAGTCCCAGAGAAAGCAAAGTCTTTATTCTTACAAGACATTGGTAAATGCCATCAGCGATAAAGCCTATATGGTATTTGCCCGGCCAATGCTCCGCGCAAGTATGGAACTATTAAAAAGTGCGAAAATGGAACGCCGTGATATCCCACATATGCGTCAGGCAACGATAGATTACATTATTAAGAGCAAACGGTGTATCTGCGGTCATGAGGTCAAAAAAGACAGCAGTGAGTATTTTGCACTGATGGAGCAGCGAAATTATCTGCCGCCGGCAGATGTCGGTTCCATAATAGGGGCGTTTGAGAGAACTGCAAACCGCTGGTACCGCAAAGGTGACGAGCTGTTAGAAGAGATTGATGATTATGCAAAAGAAGTAGACGAGAATGTCCGGGAATATCATGATTCCTGTAACCGTTATGAAAAACTGCAAAAGCAGTTAGATGAACATATTGATTTTGCAGAGAAAAGGAAGACACAGCGTTTCTATAAATCGGAGATCCAGCGTTTTTCTAAGGAAAAGGGAGAAAAAGAAGGACGGATCGAAGCCTGTAAAAAGAGAATAGAAACCACGGAAAAAGAGATGCAAAGCCTAGAAGCAAGAAATGAGAGGAATCGGATCTGGCGGCAACGCTTAGAGATAGCAGAGGAATTGTACCAGCAGCTGGATAAAGAATTTTCTGAGCAGGAAAATAAGATTTTTCTGGAGTTAAACCGACAGATACAGGAGAATTTCAGCAAAATGTTTAACGCAAAGGATAAAAAGATTGAACTGACACCGAAGTATGAGATTCAGATGCTTTACCGTACGCAGCAGGGATATCGGGAAGAGAAAAATCTGTCCGAAGGCGAGAAAATAGCAAGGAACTTTGCGTTTATTGTAACGATCATGGATTTCAGCAGAAGAAAGAAACAGGAAAAGACCGGGCATGAGACAGCAGACAGTGACACCCTTCCGATCGTATTGGACGGACCGTTTTCTAAGCTGGGAGATGAAAATATCGAATTGATCGCAAAGGTGCTGCCACAGGTTTCGGAACAGGTCATTATCTTTATGTTGAAAAAAGACTGGGAGTATACAAAGTTAGATCCTTACGTTGGAAGCAGATATTACATTGATAAAAAACCGGAAGAATCATTTGCAACGATCAAACCGGCAGGGGAGGAGACAGTTTAATGGAAAATTATAAATTTTTAACGACCCTTATAAATTTTCAGGTAAGCATGCCCGTATGGTAAGCGAACTATGGTCATTAAATGACTATGAACATAGTTATTTTAAGCGATTGATAGACATCTATATCGTAGCCGCGATTCTGGGATTCAGAATTGACAGAAAAGCCAAAAGAGATTATGCACCGGTAGAACAGAGAACCGTATTTGGGGAGCAGATGAGACAAGCATCAGAAGATTTGGAGTTCATCCTGCAGATGATGCTGTTATTAGAGCCGGCAGGGCAGGGAATCCATGAAGAGTGTATCCGGCGGGCGTTTAAAGGTGTTGAAACAGAAGAAGAGTTCAAACGCTATAATGAACTGTTTGAATCTTATATGCTTGGTGGAGTAGAAGAACTGTATGAAAGACTGGTACTTCAGAAAGAAGAAATAGATACAGATTACAGTGATGATAAGACAGCAAATCTGATGATGTTATTTGAACGGTTTGCTCCGAAGAAAAATTCCTAAAATTTTTATAAAATCTCAGAATTGTTAAAAAATCAGTTCACAAAATATGGGAAAAACGGTATAATAAAAAACGAATTATACTATACCAAGAAATAATCGGTTATTGCAGTATGGTAAGCAAAACCGAAAAGCTCTAATCCCATTCTTCGGAATGGGATTATCTTTTATATGGATTTTATAGGAATAGTAAAAAGACAAATTTTTTAGTACACAAAATGTTCCGCACAGGCGGTTCTGGGAGGAGAAAAAATTTATGGGAGAAATGAGTAAGACAAACATGGACAGGCACAGGAGTTACCGGATCGGACTGGATATCGGTATTGCATCCGTAGGATGGGCAGTACTTGAAAATGACAGTCAGGATGAACCAATCCGTATTCTGGATCTGGGAGTTCGTATTTTGAGGCAGCAGAGGTTCCAAAAAACAGGAGCTGCATTAGCGGCAGAACGAAGAGATGCCAGAACTGCCAGAAGAAGGATCCGCAGAAGACGTCATCGTTTAGAAAGGATTAAGTGGCTGTTTGAAAGAGAAGGACTGATCCAAATAGATTCTTTTTATGGAGCGGTATCATTCACCAAATCTGCCGGATGTCTATGAACTTCGTTATGAAGGTTTAGAACGAAAGCTCAGCAATGAGGAATTTGCACAGGTACTGTTGCATATTGCAAAACATCGTGGTTTCCGCTCGACAAGAAAGGCGGAGTTAAAAGAAGGGGACAATGGAAAAGTCTTAAAAGCAACAGAAGAGAACCGCAAACGTATGGAAGAGCATGGCTACCGTACCGTTGGCGAGATGATATATAAAGATGCCTATTTTCATACCGAGTGTGCGTGGGCAGACAATGGATATCTGTTAACACCTAGAAATAAAGCAGATGATTATTCCCATACGATGCTCCGGGCGCTGTTAGAAGAGGAGGTTCACATCCTTTTTGACAGTCAGAGGAAGTTTGGAAATGAAAAGGCGACTGAAAAATTAGAGCAGGAATATTTAGAAATTATGTTGTCACAGCGTTCTTTTGATATGGGACCGGGACAGCAGGCAGACGGAACGCCGAGCCCTTATGCAATGGAGGGATTTGGAAATAAGGTCGGATATTGTACATTAAAAAGAGAATCCGGCAAACGTCATGCGGCAAAAGCAACCTATACGGCAGAGTTATTTGTTGCACTGCAGAAGATCACACATATGAAATTGGTACATATGGATGGCACATCCAGATTTTTTACGGAAGAGGAGCGGAACATTTTATTAGAAATGCTTTCGTCCAAAAAAGAGATTAAATATGCAGCAGTCCGTAAAAAGCTGAATCTGCCGTTAGAAGAAAAGTTCAATACATTGAATTATAATATGAAGCGTAAAGGAAAAGACAATAAAGAGGAAGAAATTGATGAAGCTGCCATAATTGCTGCAACGGAAAAGGCAACTTTTATCAGTATGTCCAATTGTTATGAATACCGCAAAAGAATCGGAGAATATTTAGAGACCCTGCCGGAAGAAGAACAACAGGATCTGTTAGATGAAATTGGAACGATTCTGACCTGTTATAAGAACGATGACAGCCGTATGAACCGTTTGACGGAGGCAGGTCTGTCGAAGGAACTGGCGGATTCTTTGCTAGAGCTGACACCTGCGAAGTTCCAGCACCTTTCTATAAAAGCAATGAAAAAAATCATGCCTTATATGAAAGAAGGTATGGTATATGATAAAGCATGTGAAGCAGCGGGCTATGATTTTAAAAATGATAATCATGGAAAGAAAATGAAGCTGCTAAAAGGCGAAAATATTACAGAAACCATTAATGAGATTACGAACCCGGTTGTAAAGCGTTCCGTTTCGCAAACGGTAAAAGTCATCAATGCGATCATTTTAAAATACGGAAGTCCACAGGCGGTAAGTATTGAGCTTGCCCGCGAAATGTCTAAGAATTTCGAAGAGCGAAGAAAAGCAGAGAAACAGATAGAGGAAAACCGTAAAAAGAATGAAATGGCGAAAAAGGAGATTCAGGAACTGGGCAAACTTTCGCCGAACGGTCAGGATATTTTGAAATACCGTTTATGGCATGATCAACAGGGAATATGCCTTTATACCGGTAAAAAGATACCGTTAGAAGAACTGTTTCAGCCGGGATATGATATTGACCACATTCTTCCTTACAGTATCACTTTTGATGACAGTTACCGGAACAAGGTGCTGGTTACTTCACAGGCAAACCGTGAGAAAGGAAACCGTACTCCATATGAGTATTTTGGTCAGGATGAGGTTCATTGGAGTGCCTATGAAGCAAGAGTCAATCATTTTATCAAGGACTATAAGAAACGTAGAAATTTATTAAAACAGGGATTTACAAAAAGAAGACCGCAGGGAATTCAAAGAGCGTAATTTAAATGATACAAAGTATATTACACGCGTGATCTATAATATGATCCGTCAGAATTTAGAGATGGAGCCCTTGAATCGGGAAGATAGGAAGAAACAGGTCTTTGCTGTCAATGGTTCCATAACAGCTTATTTAAGAAAAAGATGGGGACTGATGCAAAAAAAGACCGTTCTACCGACACGCATCATGCAATGGATGCTGTAGTAGTAGCCTGTTGTACAGATGGTATGATTCAAAAATTTCCAGAAGTACACAGTATCGTGAGGTCTTATACAAAGGACAGAGTCACCCGGATTATGAGATTGTGGATGTGGAAACCGGCGAAATCATTTCTTTAGAAGACCTTTCAAGAGAAGAGTGGGACGAGCGTTACGGAGCACAGGTACCGCCACCATGGGAGCATTTTAAAGAAGAGTTAGAAGTCCGTATGGGAAGTGATCCGAAGAATGATCTGGATGCACATCCGGATATGTACCAGTTGTTCCGTTATCCGGAAGATGTGTATAACAATATCCGGCCGATCTTTGTGTCAAGGATGCCAAATCACAAGGTGACCGGTGCAGCACATGAAGCTACAATACGAAGTCCGAGACATTACAAAGACGGTGGAGAGATATTTGCGGATGGTGGCTATGTATTATCACGAACCAATATTGAAGATTTAAAACTGGATAAGGATGGAGAGATTAAAGATTACTACAATAAGGACAGTGACAGATTACTATATGAAGCATTAAGGGCACGACTGGCAGAATATGAGGGTGATGGAAAAAGGCATTTGCCGAAAAAATTCTACAAACCAAAAGCAGATGGTACACAGGGTCCTATTGTAAAAAGGTGAAAACCTATAAAAAAATGTCTCTTGGTGTAGAAATCAATAAGGATGAAGCCGGAGTTGGACGCGGAATTGCCGAAAATGCAAATGGCGGTATGATTCGTGTGGATGTTTTCCGGGAAAATGGAAAGTATTATTTTGTTCCAATCTATATTGCGGATGCATTGAAGAAAAGATTGCCAAATAAAGCAGCTACGCATAGCAAGCCATATAGTGAATGGAAAGAGATGAAGGATGAGAACTTTTTGTTTAGTCTGTATTCGAGGGATTTGATAGGATTTAAAAATCCAAAAGGTAAGAAAGTAAAGTGTAAGGATGGAAAGGAAATTGTATTGACAAAGGAAATAGTATACTATGTCGGTGCAAATATAAATACAGCGAGTATTTCTTGTAAGGCGCATGATAATCAATATGAGTTTGGAAGTTTTGGGATTCAATCTCTACAAGAACTAAAGAAATATCAGGTGGATGTTCTTGGAAATATAACGGAAGTTCGTCAGGAAAAGAGAAGAGGATTTCATTAAATGGGATATCGGAATATTAAAATCGAAACCTCCCAGCAACTTAGCATTAAGAATCGTCAGCTTTTCATAGGTTCGTCTGGTGAGGTACAGATTCCTTTAGAGGATATTAACAGTATTCTGATAGAAAGTCAGGCGGTGACGCTATCCAGTTATTTTCTGCAGAAGATGGCGGAAATGGGGATTGCAGTGTATGTTTGCGATGAGAAGCATTTGCCAAATGCAGTGCTTCTCCCTATGGTACGCCATAGCCGTCATTTTAAACTGTTAAAATGCCAGATGAATCTTGGAAAGCCAAAACAAAAAAGGCTTTGGCAGCAGATTGTGATCAGGAAAATTGAAAATCAATCAGCCTGTCTTAGATTCTTAAATTTAGAGGGTGCCGAAGAGCTTTTTAAAAATGTCAAAACAGGTACAATCCGGTGATAAAACAAATGTTGAAGCAAAGGCAGCAGCTTTTTTTATTTTCGCAGGTTATATGGTTTGGGATTTTCCAGAGGTGATGATCATATCATTAACTCAGCGTTAAATTACGGATACGCAATTGTGCGTGGAATGATTGCGCGTTCTATCATTTGTTATGGATTAGAGCCTTCTTTGGGATTATTTCATAGTAGCGAATTAAATAGTTATAACTTAGCAGATGATTTTATTGAGGTATTTCGTCCGGTTGTAGATTTGCATGTTTCCGGTCGTTTTGACATATCAGAGGTTAATCGGGCATTAACGCCTGAAATAAAAAAGAGAATTATATGGAATAGTAAATTATGACATGTTAGTAAGAGGAGAGAAGCATATACTGAGTAATTGCATTGACAAAGTAGTTGCAAGTTATAGCAGTGCATTGCAGGGAAACCGAGAAGAATTGGAACTTCCGGTTTTAATGGAGTTACAGGTACATCGTTATGAGTAAGTTTATGAGAATGATTGTTTTTTTGATTTGCCGGTTGGAACGGCAAGAGAACGAAAAGCGGCAACAAAGTTTCGCAATTTTTAATTAAAGATGGATACCATATGGTGCAATATTCGGTATACTCCAGAATCTGCAATGGAAATGATGCAGTTGAAATGCATGAAACACGGCTAAAACAGCATCTACCGTCAAGAGGCTCTATACGATTATTAACTATTACAGAAAAGCAATACGAATCTATTCATATTTTGTTGGGAGAAGCTGTCTTTGACGATACAAGCGAAGCGACAGAGCTGATTAATATTTTTTAAAAGATAGAAATTTTCTAAAAAGTAGTAAAAATAGGGATTTTTTAAAGAGAAACCCCTGCATAATCCCTATGGTTATGCGGGGTTGTTGCTGTCCTATTATACCATACCAAGAAATAATAGGGAACTACAGCCACTTGCCAACCTCAAAACATTCCCACTTAATTATACCATACCAAGAAATAATAGGGAACTACAGCGCAAGATTATTCAATGATACAAAGTATTTTATTATACCATACCAAGAAATAATAGGGAACTACAGCCGTTGTTGCCACAACATTAATTACACAGGAATTATACCATACCAAGAAATAATAGGGAACTACAGCAATGATTATGTAAAAGAGCATCCTGATGCAATTATACCATACCAAGAAATAAAGGGAACTACAGCTCACATAATTGTCATCAGCCGGAACATAGAATTATACCATACCAAGAAATAATAGGGAACTACAGCTGTCTGAAATAGTATGAGAAATATATCTTAATTATACCATACCAAGAAATAATAGGGAACTACAGCGAGCCGTCATCATGTTTGTGTACTGTTACAATTATACCATACCAAGAAATAATAGGGAACTACAGCGAACACTTGTAAAGGGACACGTCAGCGGAATTATACCATACCAAGAAATAATAGGGAACTACAGCACCATTCTTGAAGTTGTCGAATGGACGTTAATTATACCATACCAAGAAATAATAGGGAACTACAGCTGATAACTGATTATTTCTGTTTACGCTAACATTATACCATACCAAGAAATAATAGGGAACTACAGCGATGCAATTTTATGTATTGTGACGAGGAAAATTATACCATACCAAGAAATAATAGGGAACTACAGCAACACTACGGCAGTCTGCAAGGACATCATTATTATACCATACCAAGAAATAATAGGGAACTACAGCTTCGTCCGTGTATGTGTACGGGCAGGCTGTATTATACCATACCAAGAAATAATAGGGAACTACAGCTGCTTACGCTAACTCTAATGTAAGGAACTCATTATACCATACCAAGAAATAATAGGGAACTACAGCATTTTCCTATTGGGAAATCACCTACCGCCAATTATACCATACCAAGAAATAATAGGGAACTACAGCAACTGACCGCGTTGGACAACTTTGTCACATATTATACCATACCAAGAAATAATAGGGAACTACAGCATGGTAACCAAACTTGAGAAGTCCGGCATGATTATACCATACCAAGAAATAATAGGGAACTACAGCAATGATTATGTAAAAGAGCATCCTGATGCAATTATACCATACCAAGAAATAATAGGGAACTACAGCTCACATAATTGTCATCAGCCGGAACATAGAATTATACCATACCAAGAAATAATAGGGAACTACAGCTGTCTGAAATAGTATGAGAAATATATCTTAATTATACCATACCAAGAACTGTTAGGGAACTACAGCGAGCCGTCATCATGTTTGTGTACTGTTACAATTATACCATACCAAGAAATAATAGGGAACTACAGCGAACACTTGTAAAGGGACACGTCAGCGGAATTATACCATACCAAGAAATAATAGGGAACTACAGCGTTATAAGTCAACAATGGATTTAGAAACATATTATACCATACCAAGAACTGTTAGGGAACTACAGCTGCTGTTGCTGTTGTGCCTACTCTTTGTGATTATACCATACCAAGAACTAATAGGGAACTACAGCCAAAACCCATATACCTTTTAACTTCATAAGATTATACCATACCAAGAAATAATAGGGAACTACAGCTATCGTAGAAGTGATGCTTCAGATAGTAAAATTATACCATACCAAGAAATAATAGGGAACTATAGCTGTCAAGGGTGGTATGGGATATTGGAATCATTATCCATACCCCAAAATAAAAAAATACCGTTGCTTAGAATTATATAAATTGTATAATACACTATTTTATCCAACTATACCTACGGTATAAATAACTAAAATTGCAAAAATTCACAAGCATTTACTTGAAAATCATTTCACAGCTCGCTTTCAGAAAAGTCCCACACCACCCTTTACAAAAAACTTTCCATACATGTTACAAGCATCTGACAGCAACAAAAAACATGAATTTGCTACATTAGAAATAAGAATAAAAGACAGATGTGAAATGGAGAATAGAATGAAAGGGAAAAAGACACTTGTATGGGCACACCGGGGAGCCAGCAAATATGCACCGGAAAACACATTGCCGGCGTTTCAAAAGGCAATCGAGATGGGAGCGGATGGAATAGAGCTGGATGTTCAGATGACAAAAGATAACCAATGCGTAGTCATCCACGATGAAACGATAAAACGTGTCAGTAATGGAACTGTCTGGGTAAAAGACAGCACTTTAGAGGAGCTGCGACAATTTGATTATAGCAAAGGTTTTACAGAATACGGAAAAGTGCAGATACCAACACTGGAAGAAGTGCTACGACTGGTTGTACCGTCCGGACTGACCCTCAACATAGAACTAAAAACCGGAAAAATATTTTATGAACAAATTGTAGAAGAAGTATTGCGGCTGGTTTATCAGTATGGATATCAGGAAAAAGTAATCTTATCTTCCTTTAACCACTATACTTTACAGGAAATCCGAAAAAAAGATAAACATATTCAAACAGGGTTGCTCTATAGAGATGGAATCGTCAATGTATGTGAATATGCCTACCGGGAAATAGGAACCAATGCACTGCATCCGGCATTGTATAATACCCGGTATGAGGGATTTTACCGGCAGGCAGAAAAATTCTGTCAGAAAATTCATGTGTGGACCGTAGATAAAGAAGTGGACATCCGGGAAATGTGCCGTAATCAGGTAGATGCGATCATAACCAATGATCCAAAGTCCGCCAAAAAAATCGTAGATGAATATGAGAATGGCAGTCTGATACCGGAACTGGTAAAAAGATGAAAAAGTTATAAAAAGAAAAATATAAGCCTCGTGGTTTTTGGAAAAAGCAGAAACCACGAGGCTGTTTTAAAATATGCAAGAAATATGACTGAAAATTATAAAAAAGAATTAAAACAATTGAAAAGATAGAACAAAATGATATAATTAAAACAATAGTCAGAACTATAGGGGGAAAGCTATAATGTTTCTGAAAGGAAGGGAGAAGGCATATGGTACAGTACTTAAAGAAAATTTTTAGAACAGAAAAGATCAGAAAGAAAATTATGACATCGTTTATTGTTGTCATCGTATTGATGTCAATAGGAACAACATTGGGGGCAATTACGTTGTTCTATACGACAAGGCAGTATAATGCAGCATTGGAAAACTATGGATTTGCACAGGGCGATATCGGAAAAGCAATGATTTCCTTTGCGGATATGCGAAGTGCGACCAGGGCTGCCATCGGAGATGATGATACAGAACTGATAGCAGAGAGTGTGAAAGAGCATGATGCTCAGGCGGAAGAATGTTCTAAAAACATGAAACTCATCAAAGAGTGTTTAAGTTCAAAAGAAGAAAAAGCAATTTATGAAAAAATAGAAACGACCATGAGAGAATATTACACAATAGAAGCAGAAGTACTTGAGCTTGGAACGACGAAAGATCTGAGCAAGAGTGTGCAGGCACAGCAAATGGTAGCACAGAAATTAGACCCTGCTTATGATAAAGTGTATGACAATATGAAAGAGTTATTAGACCTTAAGGAAAAAAAGAAGGTAATGACTTAAAGAGTTTATTGTTAAAAGCAATCAATATCGCAGTGATCATATTAATTGTTGTATTAATCATCAGTATCAGCATTTCTAATGTTTTAGCAAGAACCGTATCAAACGCGATCGCAACACCATTGCAGGAGCTTGCAGAGCGGCTGAAAGCATTTGCAAAAAGGAGATTTAAGCAGCGAGTTCCCGGTTATTGATACACAGGATGAGGTTGCGGATATTGAAAACGTTGCTCGTGAGATGGCGCAGAATCTGGACGTGATCATCGAAGACATCAAATATTGTATGGGTGAAATGGGAAATGGTAACTATACCGTAAGAACCAGTGCAGAAGAAAAGTATACAGGAGATTTTGAGGCACTTTTATTATCTATTCGTCAGATGCATAGAAATATGAACGATACCTTACACCAGATAGATGATTCTTCCATTCAGGTACTTGCAGGTTCCGAGAATTTAGCACAGGCGGCACAGAGTCTTGCAGAAGGTGCAACAGAACAGGCGGGAGCAGTAGAAGAATTGTTAGCAACCTTTAGTGATATTACATCCGGCGTGGAAAAGACGGTGCAGCATGTAGGCGAAGCAGGAAGCATGTCACGCCAGTATGCGGAAGATGCGAAAAAGAGCAGTGAAGAAATGAAAGACATGATGGCGGTCATGGCACATATGAGTGAGACATCACAAAAAATTGGCAGCATCATAGATGAGATAGAAGAGATCGCATCCCAGACAAACCTGCTTTCACTGAATGCAAGTATTGAGGCAGCAAGAGCAGGCGAAGCAGGAAAAGGCTTTGCGGTTGTAGCGAGCCAGATCGGAAAACTTGCAGACGAGAGCGCTCAGTCAGCAGTCAACACCAGAAATATGATCATGACCGTCATTAATGAGGTAGAGAGCGGAACAAATACGGCACAAAGAACAGCAGAGACACTGGAAGAAGTAGTACAGGGAGTCGGACAGATTGCAGATGTAACAGAAGAGGCAGAAGAGCTGGCAAAGACTCAGGCAGAAGCAATGCGGCAGGCAGAAGCGGCATTGAATCAGATATCCGAAGTCGTACAGTCGAACTCAGCGACAGCAGAAGAATCCTCAGCAACAAGCGAAGAGCTTTCCGCACAGTCCGAAGGACTGAAAGATTTAGTTGGTAAGTTCCAGCTGGATGCAGTATAAAAACAGAAAAATAAAATAATAGAAAAAAGAGTTTTTTAAAAAAGCCCCTTAAGAAAATCCAAATACATCCGATAACTTATATAAGAAACCAGTAAAAAGGTTTTTGCACCTGATTTTCAAGGAAGAAAGGAGATGCCGTTATGCGTATAGATGCATATAATCAGATAGCACAACTGTATAAGACCGGAAAAAGCATCAGAACGAACAAAGTAAATAGTACAGCTTCTGTTCGCGATGAGGTACAGATTTCCCAGACAGCTCGTGATTATCAGATCGCAAAACAGGCAGTTGCAGGGGCTTCAGATGTTAGGGAAGATAAGGTGGCACAGCTAAAAGCAAGTATGAGTTCTGGTAATTACAGCGTAGAAACGGATAGCTTCGCAAATAAGTTATTAGAGAAATACAAGGCTGCAATGATGTAAGTGAGGACAGAAATTGGCTAGTTTGATGAACGAACTTTTGGAAGTTCTGGAAAATGAAGAAGCGGGTTACCGCGAATTGGTAGAGGCATCCACCAGAAAAAAGGAAGTCATTATTAAAGCGGATATCAGAGCTTTGGAAGAAATTACTGCAGAGGAACAGGAGATTGCCGGAAAGATCAAGAACATTGAGAATAAGCGAATTTCCATTATGGAAGATATTGCCAATGTTTTTAAATCGCAAGCCGGAGGACTTGACGGTAGATGCCCTGTTAGAAATATTAGCGAATCAGCCAAAGGAGCAGGAACAATTAGCCAAGATCCGCTTACAGTTAAAAGATACCCTGACAGAAATGAAGAATATCAATGAACAGAATCAGACATTAGTGAACCAGGCAATGGAACTGGTGGAGTTTGATATGGCATTGTTAAAGAGCATGAGACAGGCTCCTGAAACTGCCAACTATAACAGACAGGCATACAATACCGGAGAGCTTTTAGGAAGCGGCGGTTTTGATGCGAAACAGTAAGATGGCAGGAGGAACATGTAATGGCAAACGGAATGGGTACGCTATACATAGCATCATCTGGACTGCGTAACAGCCAGAATGCGTTGAATACAACTGCGAATAATCTTGCTAACGTAGATACGGAAGGGTATGTACGTCAGCAAGTTTTATTTTCAGACAAAGAATATAATACATTTGGTACGGCTGCAGTCAGTAAGCAGCAGGCAGGTCTTGGCCTTGACATTGGCGACGTGGTTCATGCCAGAGATTATTTTTTAGATAAGGCATATCGTGCAGAGTCCGGAAGACAGGCATTTTATGAATCCTGTTTTACCGCAGTAGACGAGATACAGACCTATTTTCAGGAAATGGAAGGAAAGACCTTCCAGTCGGCATTGGAAGATTTCAAAAAGCATTTCAGGAACTTGCAAAGATCCGTCAGATTCCGTAAGACAGAATCTGGTTGTTCAGAAAGCAGGTTTATTCCTGTCGCGCTCCCAAAGTGTATATGAAGGTTTGAAATCCTATCAGTCCAATATCAATACAAAGGTATCCCAGGATATAGACAAAATAAATAAACTTGGTCACAAGATACATGAATTGAACCAACAGATCAGTAAGATAGAAGCCGGCGGTATAGAAACGGCAATGGATCTGCGTGATGAAAGAGATTTAGCGCTTGATCAGTTAGGAGCGCTTGCGAAGATTTCATATAAAGAAGATTACAAGGGCGTTGTAACGGTAAAGTTAGAGGATGAATACTTTGTCGATGAACTTCACACATATGAAATCGGTAAAAGACAGATAAACTGACAGGCTTTATCACACCATATTGGCCACAACTTTCAGATACCGACAGGGATATCTATGTGAACGTGTTTGACTTCAATGTGGATATCAGTACAGCATTAAACAGTGATGTTGGAGAATTAAAGGCACTGATCATGTCAAGAGGTGACCATTGGGCAGATTATTCAGATATTGAAGGAAAAGGCGAGCAGGAGTATCTGGATACAACGAACCTTTCCGTTATTATTGATATGCAGGCAAAGTTAGACCAGATGGTTCACAACATGATCACGGCGATCAACGATCAGCTTTGCCCGAATGTGACAGGTCCGGTCGGCGTTACCTATCAGGATGCCAACGGCAATACCGTAAACCTCAGTGATGCAAAAGTACTTGATACAGAGAACTGTGCAAGGGGAAGTGATGGAGAACTTCCACCGCGTGAACTGTTTGTCAGAGCAGGGATCGAGCGCTATACAGAAGTGACCGGAAGTGATGGTAAAACCTATTATGTATATAATGAGGAAGATACCAGTGATACTTCCTATATGTATAGTTTAACGAGCTGCGGAGTAAATGAAGAGCTGAAAAAATCGAAACGTTATTCCCTCATTTGAAACAGAACGGAGAAGTAGACCAGCAGCTTGGAGAAAGGTTAGAGGCACTTTGGAATAAGGACTTAGTCGGACTTGATCCGACAGATCCGGATGAATGTAACATAGAAGAATACTATCAGAAAATGATAGGAGGTCTTGCAACGGTAGGAAATGTTTACCAGAAAAAAGCAGAAGACCTTGCAGGAAGTGTTCTGACAATAGAAAATAACCGTCAGCAGGTCATCGGAGTGTCTTCTGATGAGGAGCTTCAGAACATGATAAAATTCCAGAATGCATACAATGCATCCAGTCGTTTTATGACAGTGATCAGTGACATGATAGAACATATCGTTACCAGATTAGGAAATGGTTAAGGAGGGATAAGAAATGCCATCTACATTTTATGGATTGACCATTGCGGGTTCGGGATTAAATTCCTTTCAGACTGCAGTGAATACAACCGCAAATAATATCGCAAATGTGCAGACGGAAGGATATACCCGTCAGGTAGCAAATCGTAAACAGGCAGAATCTCTCCGTGTATATGCACGATATGGAACAACAGGAAGTGGTGTTACCACAACTTCCATAACACAGATCAGAGATGCTTATTACGATGTGAAATATTGGGAAAATAATTCCAGCCTTGGTCTGTATGAGAAAAAGTTATATTACATGAACCAGATAGAGGAATATTTTAAAGATGATGACAGCTCGAAAGGTTTTACAACGATTTTAAACAGTATGTTTAATAATTTAGAGTCTCTTGCAGGTGCACCGGGAGATTTAGACAGAAGAAAAACCTTTATCAGCAGTTGCCAGGATTTTGCAACCTACTTCAACAGTGTATCCATCGGATTGAATCAGATTCAGACCGATGCAAACTTAGAGGTGAAGAGTACGGTAGATAATATCAATGCAATTGCACAAAAAATCGCACTCCTGAACAATCAGATCAATGTGATCGAGATGCAGGGTGGTCATGCAAATGAGCTGCGCGATGAACGTGCACTGTTGATCGATGAGTTGTCCAATATCGTTCCTACGGAAACACAGGAAACAGAAGTAATGAACACCAATGACGAGTATTATACAGGTTGTACCGAATTCAGAGTAAAGATCAACGGACAGCTTTTAGTAGACACCAGAGAATACCGTACGCTGGAATGTAAGACAAGAGATACAAAAAGTAAATCAGTCAGATGTGGATGGGCTTTATGATATTGTCTGGTCAGATACCGGCAATACCTTTAACGCAACATCAAAGTACATGTCAGGAACCTTGAAAGCACTGTTAGATACGCGTGACGGAAATAACGAGGAGAACTTTAAAGGGAACCGTGGACTACCTCTATGGAACGAAGCTGGTGATTACGAACACGACACAGAACAGCATGGAAAAAATGACCATGGCAGAAGAAGGAGTCATCACGATCGATAATAAGAAATTTGAATACAGCAGCTTTACCGTAGACTATGATGCGGCAGGCAATGCAACCTATACCTTTGCATTGAAGGAGCCGGCGGGAGACGGAGCGGATCTGCTTGCAGGACATCAGGCACAGATCGGAACCAGCATTGATGCGATGGGAGTTCCGTATTATCAGGCACAGATGAATGAGTTTTTAAGAGCATTCTGTATGAAGTTTAACGATATAGAGATGCAGGGACAGGATTTGAATGGAAATCCTATGAAAGCGTTTTTTCGTAGCAAGAGATCTGGTTACAGGAGAGCAGGAAGATTTAAATAAATCCGATACCTATACACAGATCACATCTGCAATGTCCAGTTATTATAAGCTGACGGCGGGAAGTTTTGAAGTGGCAAAAGCAAGTGTGAAAGATCCAAACATCTTCAGTACCACAGCAGATATTGTCAATGGACCGGATAAGGCAGAAATATTAGAACTGTTAAAGCCATTAAAGGAACAGGAAAAATTATATCGTGGAAGTGGTGCAAACGGATTTTTTGCAGTGTATGTTATCAGATATCAGTGTAGATACCAATGAAGCAAAACTGTTTTATGAGAACCACAAAAAATATCTCACACACGATCACGAACCAGAGATTATCCATTTCGGGTGTAGATGAAGATGATGAAGCGCTTGATCTGGTAAAATTCCAGAATGCATACAATTTAGCATCAAAAATGATCTCTACCATGGCAGAAATGTACGATCAGTTAATATTAAATACAGCAGTATAAGGGGGCAGACAGAATGCGTATTACAAACAGTATGATAAGAAATAATACATCCAATAACATGAGTACGAATAAAGGTTATGTGGATACCTTGAATACACAGATGTCAACACAGAAAAAGATTGACCGTCCATCGGATGACCCGGTTATTGCGATCCGTGCATTGCGTCTCCGCAGCAGTTTGAGCGAGATAAACCAGTATTATGAGAAAAATATACCGGATGCAGAATCATGGCTTGAGGTAACAGAGACAGCATTAAAAAATATGGAAAGCATCCTGACCGATGTATACAGACAGTGTGTCAATGGTGCGACAGATCATTTGAAAGAATCGGACAGAAATACGATTTTAACCAATCTGCAGAAACTTCGTGAGCAGGTATACGCCGAGGGAAATGCCGACTATGCGGGAAGAACCGTTTTTACCGGATATAAGACAAATAAATCCCTTACATTTGGCGAGGATACATCAGACACCAGTTATAATATTACCCAGAAGCTGGAATTTGAAGATATTACCCAGAAGACATATTATTCCGGATTGTCTTCCGTTCCGACCACAGATGACCTGACAGCAGGCAATCTTCCGGCAGGAAATGTAGAAGACCATACTTACAGCAGAGTTCGTCTGGCATATGACAACATCGATAATATTACACAGTTGCAGTACAAAGATGCAAATGGCAATCTGCAGGATATAGAGGGAATGGAGATTACCTATCTGGATGCGGATGGAAACACCCAGACAGCAACGGTATCCTATAATGTCCATAATTATACGGACTGGCAGAATGCACAGAATCTGAATGTTGGCGATAACGAAGTGATTTTTGTAAAAGAAACCGGAGAACTGATCTTAGGAAAAAATGTAGCAGCTTACATGAACTCCGAGAAACCGGATATGGTAGTCGGTTATGACAAGACCGGATTTAAGAAAGGTGAGGTTCGTCCGGAACACTATTTTGACTGTATCGATACGACAAATGCCAATCCGGCAAATCACATTACCTATACAAAAGAAGATCAGGAGATCAACTATACGATCGCATTTGGCCAGACTTTAGCAGTCAATACACAGGCATCCGATGTTTTTGATTCCAGTATCGGAAGAGACATTGATGAACTGACCGATGCGGTGCAGATGGCGATCACGGCACACAAAAAGTGTCAGATATCGAAAATCTGATGAAAGAAGAAAAATATGCCGGTGAAGAAGATCAGGCATTGCTTCAACAGTGGTTAGATGCAGCAGAAAAAGAAGCATCTTATGCAGATGATAATATGAAAAATCTTTATTCAGAAGGAATTTCAAGTTTTCAGAGTTATCTTTCCGATGTTGTACTCGCAAAAACAGATGTCGGAAGCAAAGGAAGTCGTCTGGCATTGACAAAATCCAGAATGTCCGAACAGCAGATGACATTTAAAAACTGAAATCCACAAACGAAGACAAAGAACTTTCCGACATCATCATAGACAATACGGCAGCTTACAATGCATACCAGGCATCCATGCAGGCAGCATCAAAAGCGATCAAGCAGACTTTGCTGGATTACATTTAAACGGAGGTAACAGATGAAGTTAAAAACCAGAGTATTCGGAGAAATTGATATAGATGATGAAAAGATCATCACATTTGAAAATGGGATCATCGGTTTCCCGGACTTAAAGAGATTTACATTAATATTTAATGAAGAAAAAAAAGGGAGGCATTTCCTGGATGCAGTCACTGGATGAACCGGTGGTCGCATTGCCGGTTATGAATCCACTTGCGATCAAAGAAGATTATAACCCGATGGTAGAAGATGAGCTGCTCAAACCACTGGGGGAAATGACACCGGAGAACACCTTTGTGTTAGTGACAGTTACCGTGCCGGAGGATATTAAAAAGATCACCGTGAATTTAAAAGCGCCGATCGTGATCAACGTTGCAGAACGCAAAGCAGCACAGATCATCGTAGAGGGCGCTGAGGTGAAATATCCGATTTATGAAATGATCAAATCAGGAATGGAAAAGGCAGGTGAGTAGAGATGCTGGCACTTACAAGAAAAAAAAGGTGAATCTTTAGTAATCAATAATAACATTGAAGTAACGATATTGGAAATCCGTGGCGATCAGATAAAATTAGGAATCTCTGCTCCAAGAGATGTATCCATCTATCGAAAAGAAGTATACTTGCAGATACAGGAAGAGAATAAGGCGGCATTAGAGACAAATAACGCAGAAGCACTGAAAAATTTATTCTAAAGTCCTAATTTATTTAAAAGAAGTTCCGATATAAACATTAGATAACAATGAGTATAGGTTCACATGGAGGTGACATACATGGCAATCGAAGCATTAAAGAGTGTAGGAGCAGTCTATCAGGCATCCTCTACACCGGAAGTAGCGAAGGAAACATCACAGCCAAAGACACAGATTATTGACATCCAGACAGGAGCGGCAGCAATGGCAGCGGATGCAGTAAAAGTGAATGCCAAAGAGACAAATGAACAGCAGGGAAGTGGTCAGGAGTCTCAGGGAAAAGCAGAATCAGAGAATCTGAAAAAGCAGTAGAACAGATTAACCAGAAAATGTCTGACTCAGAAGCAGTGTTTGGAATTCATGAGAAGACAAATCGTATTACAATCAAAATCGTAGACAAGAAGACCAAAGAAGTGATCCGCGAGTTCCCGCCGGAGGAAACCTTGGATATGATTGCAAAGGCATGGGAATTAGCAGGAATTTTGGTCGACGAAAAAGATAGGGGGAAGACGATATGGCAATTCGGATCAGTGGTTTAACATCAGGACTGGACACAGACTCTATCGTACAGGAACTGGTATCAGCATATTCCACCAAGAAAGAAAATATCGAAAAGAAGCAGACAAAGCTTTCCTGGACACAGGATGCGTGGAAGGAAATGAATACAAAAATTTACGGTTTTTACAGTAAATCATTGACAGAGTTCAAATTCATGACAAGTTTTAACGGCATGAAAAAGACAACATTGTCAGATTCTTCCAAGGCAACAGTAACAGCCGGAGCATCCGTAGTAAACGGAACACAGAGTCTGAAAATTAACAAACTTGCAAAAGCAGCATATTTAACAGGTTCTAAAATAAAGAGCAACGATAAACTGAAATCATCTTCTAAGTTATCAGAGCTTGGAATCGCCGATACCGAGTTAGAATTTCAGGTGGGTGATAAAAAATCTACCATTAGTGTAAATGGTGATATGACCATCAAGGATCTTACAAAAGCACTGAGTGATCAGGGCGTAACAGCATCCTTTGATGAGACGCAGCAGAGATTCTTTATCAACTCCCAGGAAAGCGGTGAGGAGTTTGATTTCAAATTCAATGTCAAGGGAGAAGACCAGGAAGTAGCACTTCGTAAACTTGGAATGCTGAGTGCTGACTACATGGTAGAGAAGACCGCAAAAAAAAGCAGCAGATGATGATATTCAGGCATTGCGTGAAAATGCAACGATCAAAGCTTCTGCCGTACAGATAGCAGGAATTACCGAGGATGAATTTGATGCACTTGACGAGACTGCACAGAAGGAATATTTAGATGCAGCTATCGTAAAGGCATATGATACAGATAACGGTATTACAACGGGAAGAGATTATACCAATAAAGCATATGTGGAAGCACGTTTGAACAACTTCCGTGAAGCTGTAACAGATCAGTATATTGAAGATTTAAAAGGCACAGATAAATATGAAAGTCTGAAAAAGAGTACGCAGTAAAGCAGGATGCATCCAATGCAGAGATTGAATTAAACGGAGCAATTTTTGAAGGAAGCAGCAATACATTTACCATCAACGGACTAACCATTACAGCGAAAGAAGTCAGCGATTCAACGTTAAGTCTGGTAACAGAGACAGATGTAGATGCTGTCTATGACAAAATTGTAGATTTTATCTCACAATATAATGAAGTGATCAATGCCATGGATTCTGCATACAATGCTGATTCATCAAAAGGCTATGAGCCATTAACAGATGACGAAAAAGAGTCCATGAGTGATAAGGAAGTAGAAAAATGGGAACAGAAGATCAAAGATTCCCTGCTCAGAAGAGATTCTACCTTAAATAGTATTGCAAGTTCCATGAAAGTGGCAATGGCAAAATCTTATACCATAAATGGAAAGAGTTACAGTCTGTCATCTTTCGGAATCAATACACTGGGATATTTCGTATCCGCAGATAATGAAAAAAACGCATACCACATTGATGGTAATTCCAAAGATGAATCCGCAAAATCCAATACGGATCGTTTGAAAGCAGCAATCGCTTCTGATCCGGATACCGTTGCAACCTTCTTCAATGAGCTTGCAAAGGGAGTATACTCCGAATTAGACAGCAGAATGAAGACTACCACCTTAAGCAGTGCTTACAAAGTGTATAATGACAAACAGCTCAAGAGCGAGTATGATGATTATACAGAGCAGATTAAGAACTGGGAGACAAAGCTGAGTGATATGGAGGATTATTATTATTCAAAAAGTTCAGTTCAATGGAAACAGCGTTGTCCAAGCTGAATTCACAGCAGACACAGTTATCTGGATTGCTCGGTTCATAATACGACAAGGAGGTTGCGCTATGGCACCAAATAATGCATACCAGGCATACAACAACAGTAAGATTATGACTGCATCGCCGGCGGAGCTGACATTGATGCTCTATGAAGGGGCTATCAAGTTCTGCAACATTGCGATCATGGGTGTTGAAGAAAAATGTTGAGAAAGCACACACCAACATTATGAAGGTGGAGCGCATCATCGAAGAATTTCAGGCAACACTGGATCATAAATATGCAATTGCAGAAGATTTTGATAATGTCTATAAATACCTACAGGAACGCCTTGCAGAAGCGAATATGAAAAAAGATAAAGAGATTCTGGAAGAAATCCTGACACATCTTCGTACCATGCGTGATACATGGAAAGAAGTTATGCGGCTGAATAAGCTTGCAAGAGCCAACTAGGAGAATATTTTATGCAGGAGAATAGTTATATTCAAGTGCTGATACAAAGCCTTCACCAAAAAGTGGAGGCTTTAGACAGCATTATAGAAAAAAATAAAGAGCAGTATGAAATCTTATCCGCGGAAGAAGCTGATATGGATGCCTTTGAAAAGAATATAGATGAAAAAAAGCCAGTATATTGATAAAATCGTATTTTTAGATGATGGCTTCGAAGAAATCTATACAAGAGTCAAAGAAGAACTGGATGGAAACAGAGCTGCATATACGGAAGAGATCCAGAAGATGAAAGATCTGATCTCCATGATCACAGAACGCAGCATGAAGATCCAGGTTCAGGAGCAGCGCAACAAAGAGCTTGCAGGAATGCAGTTCTCAAAGGCACGGAAAAAGATACGTCAGGTCAAAGCCGGCAACAAAGCTGCCACACAGTATTATAAGAATATGCAGCAGATGGACGCAATCCCTCCGCAGTTTCTGGACAAGAAAAAGTAGGAAAATCAAAGGGGAAATGCGATTATGAACAACGCGGAATTATTAGTTGAGATTGAAAAGCTGCTCGACAGGAAGTTAGAAGAAAAGCTCGATCAACAGTTAGAGGTGAAGCTGGAAGAAAAATTAGACAGAATGCTTGATGAGAAGTTAGACGAGAAACTGGATAAAAAGCTGGACGAGAAGCTTGATGCAAAATTCAAAGAAGAGCTTGGACCGATCCGACAGGATATTCAGGAGTTGAAAACAGCAGTACATCATACTAACATGCGTCTGGATGTAGACGTTGTCCCAAGATTACAGACAATTGAAAGCTGTTATCTGGATACTTATGAAAGGTATAAAGACGGTGCAGAAGACATAGAGAACCTGAAAGGTGATATGGAACTGGTAAAAGGCATTTTGCAGGAGCATAGCAGGGAACTTCAGAGGATGTCTGCACGTTAATCTGATAAAAGTAAAAAATATAAAAATATTTCAAAAAGGCTATAAAGTTAATCCAAACCTAACCGATATATAAGGCACAAAGGAAAAACAACTACATACGAGTAAAGAGAATCAGAGATTCTTTTACTATAGAGTAAGAACATTACTTAGCAGAATGTGAAGACCAATGTTGAATGGTAAGAACGAGCGCGCGGCGGGAGGACTGCTCACAGAGGCTGGAACAGACTGCAAGCATTGACACAGGCAAGGAAGCCTGATTAAATTCAAATTCAAGGAGGAAAATATTATGGCAATGGTAGTACAGCACAATCTTACAGCGATGAACGCTAATCGTCAGTTAGGAGTAACAACAAGTGCACAGGCAAAATCTTCAGAGAAATTATCTTCTGGTTACAGAATCAACCGTGCAGGTGATGATGCAGCAGGTCTTAAAATTTCTGAGAAAATGAGAAGCCAGGTTCGTGGATTGAACCGTGCATCTACAAACGCTCAGGACGGCGTTTCCTTAATTCAGACAGCTGAGGGTGCTCTGAATGAAGCTCACTCTATCTTACAGAGAATGAATGAGTTAGCAGTACAGGGTGCTAATGATACAAACGAGAACATCGACCGTGAAGCAATCAACGAAGAGTTAGATGCTTTAACAACAGAGTTAGACAGAATTTCTTCTACAACTCAGTTCAATAAGCAGAACTTACTGGATGGTTCTTTCAAGAACAAAAACTTCAGGTTGGTGCTAACGCTGATCAGAACATCGAAATCAGCATCGGTAGCATGAATGCTAAGACATTAGGATTAAAAGATGTTTCCGGTACTATTGAAAAAACTGCACAGGAAGGTGTAAACCCTGTTGCAATCAAATACCAGGGAATGAGCTACACATATAGACCAAAAAGTTCATTAGATAAGAACACTGCTAACGCAATCTCTGTTTTCAAGAAACAACTTAGTGGTAAGTATACATCGGCTAACTATGCAGCACAGTTCGAGAATGGTAAAGTATTCTACAAATCATTAGTTAATGATAAGACATACGACTCTGTATCCAAAGTAGTATCAGCTGATATCGCAGCTGCACAAAAAGGCAATGTCTGCAGATGTTAAGAAAAATATCAACACATACCTTCAGACAAGTGCTGTTACAGCAAAAGCATTATCCAGCTATACACAGAAAGGAAATGCAAGAGTTGATACTTATGAGATGGCAAACAACTCCATCACAGCAATCCAGGATGCAATTAACAAAGTATCTTCACAGAGATCTGCTCTTGGTGCATTACAGAACCGTTTAGAGCACACAATTGCAAACTTAGACAATGTAGCTGAGAATACTCAGGCAGCTGAATCTCGTATCCGTGATACAGATATGGCTTCTGAAATGGTTGAATACAGCAAGAACAACATTCTTGCGCAGGCTGGTCAGTCCATGCTGGCACAGAGCAACCAGTCAACTCAGGGAGTGCTTGCTTTATTACAGTAAGAATGAAGTTGGCAGTCATTCAGTAATGAATCGACGAATTACAGAGGGACGAGAATTCGTCCCTCTTTTTTACTAAGAAAGAGATGGATGGAAGATGAGAGCATTAGCAGCAGAATTGCGTGAGAAAATTGATGGTATTTGTATCGAATATCATTATTTTAAAAATGAAAATGTAATAGAAAAGGCAAAGGAAATAATTCCGACAATACAAAAGTTTTGTACAGGATTCCTACAGGGAAATTCTTATGGGATCAGTGAAGAAGAATATCAGAACCTACAGGTTTTTGTAATAGATGTATTAAAAGATTATGTGGCAGCAATCGAGCAGGAAGATGTGGTCTGGATCATAGACACATTGGACTATGGACTACGAGAATTAATTGAATTATATATAGATGATGATGCAGAGGAGTCAGAGGATGAGTAAATCTATTTTAGAAAAAAATTTAGAAGCAATGGAAAAATGGTATCCTGCCTTTGCAGATTTGATCCGGGAGGAGCATGAGACAGAGGACCCAACCAATGTTATGGTAGAGACTTCCTGGGATGGAGAGACAATATTCAGAATAGAGCAGGACGGACGACAGCTTTATTTAGGTGGCAAGAGAAATGCAAAAGAACCGATACAGATCTGGAGCGAGAGAGTCGGAGAGATACATAAATATGCACCGGTATTCCTGTTTGGTGTCGGAAGTGCAGCATATTTAAAGGATATCATTGAAAAAAGAGTTCAAAAGAGGTCAATGTTGTCGTTTATGAGCCATCGATCCATATTTTTATGGCAATGTTAGAAAATATTGATATTTCGAAAGAAATTGAGGACAGACCGATCGCATTTGTGGTCAAAGGATTGAATGAAGAAGAGTTTGAACCGGTAATGCGGGGAGTTATGACCTTGGAAAATATGAGTTTCTTAATTGAAGAGATTCATCCAAATTACAGAGGATTTTTTCTAGAAGACATTTTAGAAAAAGTAAAGAAAGTACAGCGGTTAGTTGAGTCAGAGATGGTGCAATTTAATACGCAGAAGAAGCTGTCCATGAATATGGCGCAGAATATCCTTCGCAATATGAAATATGTATGTGAAGGTTATCATACGAAATTGCTGTTAAAGGCAGTTTCTAATAAAGATGCGGCAATTTTGGTAGCAGCAGGTCCTTCGCTGAATAAGAATATTCAGATGTTAAAAAGGCAAAGAACCGTCTGTTTATCTTAGCGGTGGATACAGCCGTAAAGCCATTGATAAAAGCAGGCATTAAGCCGGATGCGTTTATTACCATTGATGCAAAAAAAAGCCCGGATTTAATAAAGATTGATGGTGCAGAGACCATACCGGTTATTGCACCGCCAACGGCTGGTTACAAAATCATGGAAAGACAGAAAGCGAAGAAAATATTTTATTATGACGGTTATTTCCTGCCATATTCCATTTATTTTATCAATGATAAAGTGCTTCCGGATGTTTCTACAGGTGGATCGGTTGCATGTAGTGGATTTTCACTGTTACATAAGTTAGGATATGAAACGATTATTTTAGTGGGACAGGATTTGGCATTTACTGATAATAAATCTCATGCAGACGGAACCTTTGAAGAAAAGATGCCAGTGATGGATACCGAAGGCATGGAGATGGTCAAGGGTAATTATGTGGATAAAATCCCGACCAGAATGGATTTAAGAATATTCTTAAACTGGTTCCAGAAGTATATCCATGATATTAAAGAAGCAAATCCAAATATCCGTGTTGTCAATGCAACGGCAGGAGGAGCTTATATTGAAGGTACCGAGATACGGGCATTAGACGATATCATCGAAGAAGTTTGTAAGAATGTACCGGAGGAGATCAATTTTACAGAGCGGATCGAAGCACTAAAATCTGAGTTCACAGAGGAAGAACATAAAAAGGCAGTGGACTATCTGAAAAAAATGTTCCAAAGGACTTTGAAGATATGTTAAAAGATGCCAAAGAATTAGAAAAAGCGTATCAGAAATTAGGAAAAATCGGAAAGTCCGGTACGGTTGAGAAAAAAGGCTGCTTAAAGCAGTTAAAGAAGATCAAAAAGATCACAACAAAGATTGAAGAGTCAGAAGAGTATCAGCTGATCCTTACCTGTATTCCGATCGCAGATTATATCATTCGTTCAGAGTATTATTTTGAAGGAGATACGATTGCAAAAGAGACAGAAGAGATTGCAAGAAAAGGAAAGCTTTACTGTGAGGTATTAGAAGAGTGTATTACCCTGTTAAAGGGACTTTCAGAAGAGACTTTGTTACCGCTAAAATAAGTAAGGCTGTGGTGAATATATGAAGAGTGTAAAAATTGGTGACATTGTAATAGGAGAATCCGAGCGGCCGCTGGTGATCCCGGAAATGGGGATCAACCATGAGGGAAGTTTAGAGACCGCAAAAGAGATGGTGGATGCAGCACACCGGGCAGGAGCAAGGATCATCAAGCATCAGACACATATCGTAGAAGATGAAATGAGCGGTGCGGCAAAAAAAAAGTCATACCGGGAAATGCAGATGTTTCTATTTATGAGATCATGAACCGATGTGCCTTGTCTGAGGAAGAAGAAAAAAGAACTTATGGACTATACACAGAGCCTTGGAATGGTATTTTTAAGCACACCGTTTTCAAGAGCAGCGGCTGTAAGATTAGAGAAATTCGGAGTGGCAGCGTATAAGATCGGTTCGGGAGAACTGAATAACTATCCGTTGATCGAGCATATTGCGGAGTATGGAAAACCGATGATCGTATCTACCGGAATGAACGATATCCGCAATATTGCAAAGGCAGTAAATATATTAGAAAAATATGGTGTGGAGTATGCACTGATGCATACGACAAATCTGTATCCTACAGACCCGGCATTAGTTCGTTTAGGAGCGATGCAGGAGCTGATGAGAGAATTTCCGGATGTGCCGGTTGGTTTATCGGATCATACACTGAACAACAATGCCTGTATCGCAGCGATGGCATTGGGAGCAAAGTTAGTCGAGAGACATTTTACCGATTATATGGAACGTACCGGTCCGGATATTGTATGTTCGATGGATGAGCAGGAACTTGGAAAATTATTGCAGGCAGCAAACGAGGTACCGCAGATGTTAGGTGGAACCAAATGTGCAGCGGCAGAAGAACAGGTTACCATTGATTTTGCATTTGCTACTGTGGTAGCAATTCGGGATATCAAAAAAGGAGAGAGTTTTACGAAAGAGAATATCTGGGTAAAACGTCCGGGAACCGGAGAGATTCCGGCAGAGGATTATCCGAATGTATTAGGAAAAAAGGCGACCTGCGATATCGCCTCAGATACACAGATTAAAAAAAAGTATGGTAGAATCATTATGAGAAAAATTCTGTTTATTACCGGAACAAGAGCAGACTATGGAAAAATTAAATCATTAATACAGGGAATCGAAGCATCCAAAGACATGGAAGCCTATGTGTTTGTATCAGGAATGCATCTGCTGGAGACCTATGGAAACACCTATCGGGAAGTCTTAAAAGACGGATATAAAAATGTCTATGTGGCATACGGATTGATCAACAGCGGTAACATGAGCTATGATCTAGGCGATGTGGTATGCCAGCTGACAGGATATGTGCAGAATATCCGGCCGGATATGATCGTCATTCACGGAGACCGGATCGACGCTTTAGCCGGAGCCATGGTTGGAGCTTTGAATAATATCCGGGTTGCCCACATTGAGGGTGGCGAATTGTCAGGAACGATCGATGAATCGATCCGTCATGCAATCTCTAAGTTTGCACATGTGCATTTTGTATGCAATGAAGAGGCAAAACGCCGTTTGATGCAGCTTGGAGAATCCGAGCATCAGATTTATGTGATCGGTTCGCCGGATATTGATATTATGCTTTCGAGTCATCTGCCGACGTTTGAAGAGGCAAGAGAGAGATACGAGATACCGTTTGAAAAGTATGGAATCCTGATGTATCATCCGGTGACAACAGAGTATGAGATTATCGGAAAGCATGTGGAAGAACTGGTCAATGCAGTCAAAGAATCGGGAAGAAATTATATCGTGATCTATCCGAATAATGATCTCGGTTCAGAGGTTATTTTAAATGCTTACCGGACTTTGGAAGATGAGACGAGATATCGTCTGTACCCATCGACCAGATTTGAGTATTTTTTAACCTTATTAAAAAATGCGGATTTTATGATCGGAAATTCCAGCGCGGGTGTCAGGGAAACTTCCATTTATGGAATTCCGGCAATTGATGTCGGAACACGCCAGAAGGGACGTTACAGTACGGAATACAGTCAGAATATCCAGCATGTGTCAGAGGATAAAGACGAGATTTTGCAGGCAATAGAACATATTGAAGATTTTCGTAAGCAGGGAGCCCTGTTTGGAAAAGGCAACAGTACGAAACAATTTTTAGAGATTGTCCATGATAAAAATATCTGGGAGCATGGAATCCAGAAAGTATTCATAGATCGGTGGGGATAACATGATTGAAGGAAAACGGGTGTTGGCACTCATTCCGGCAAGAGGCGGAAGTAAAGGCATTAAAGATAAGAATATTACACCATTGTGCGGAAAGCCGTTAATCGCATATTCTGTGCTAGCGGCAAAGAACAGCCGGTATATTGATGATGTGGTCGTTACAACGGATTCGGAACGGATTGCAGAAACAGCGAAGGCTTATGGGGCAGAGGTACCGTTTTTGCGTCCGGCAGAACTGGCATCGGATACGGCAAAGACGATAGATGCCGTGCTTCATGCCGTAAAGTGGTTAGAAGACCATCAGAAGTCCTATGATCTGCTGGTGCTGCTCCAACCGACGCAGCCACTGCGAAGGGCAGAAGATATAGACGGAGCGATCGAACTTTGTATACAAAGGGATATGCAGGATGTTGTTTCTGTAAAAGAAGTCTCGGAACATCCGATTTTAATGAGGACTATCGCTGAAAAGGGAGAATTGCAGAATGTACTCTCCATGCAGAGCACGGTCCGCCGTCAGGATATGCCACAATATTATCTGGTGGATGGAAGTGTTTATGTAAACCAGATTGAGACGTTAAGTGAAAGCACCAGTTTTAATGATAACCCGATCCCATATATCATGGATGCAAAATATAGTGTTGATATTGATGAACCGTCTGATTTAGAGCAGGCGGAAACGCTGTTAAAGAAATATACATAAGGAAATGGAAAAGATACTCTTTTGGCTAGCTGGTTTACAACTGCATTACAATACCATATGAGAGATTATATGGAGGCGCCAAAGAGTCTTGAGACGTTTCACAAATGCCCATTATATTTATAGAGAGGGAAGAAGAAGTGATTAGAGCATTACATTTAGCAAGTTTTAATGGTAATATAGGCGATATAGCAAATCATGTTGGGTTTTGGAATCTTTTCAAAAAATACGTAACTAATGATGTTGAAGTTACATATCTCGAGATTAGAGAATACTATAAATCATGGAATCTAAGACAATTTGATGATTCGTTTGCCGATTTGGTTAATCGATATGATTTGCTTGTTATCGGTGGGGGAATTTTTTTCGATGTTAAGTGGGATTATTCAACCACTGGAACTACTCTTAATATTTCTGATGAAATTTTAAGAAAGATACACATTCAATAGTGTTTAATGGACTTGGTGTTGATTATTCACCAAATATGTGTTTGGCAAAAGTAAAGGATTGTTTTGGTTCATTTATCAAATACTTAGATTCAAGGTCAGATAAGTTTCTTGTTTCTGTAAGAAATGATGATTCTAAAATGCTTTTGGATCAATTTTTGATGGTTCATCATTAAAGAATATAATTCAGATTCCAGATGGTGGGTTCTTTACCAGTGCTGGTGAGTACCGTCATCCTGAAATTCCTGATGATAAGACTGTTATTGCAATCAATACTGTTAGAGACAGAATGGAAGACAGATGGGGAGATAAGGAAAGTTATAATCAATATTGTAATGAATTTTCTTTGTTCATTGACAAAGCTATCTCAAGAAATCCTAATCTCCACTTCGTATTTGTGCCACATATCCCATCTGATTTACAGGCAATTTCAGATGTGCTTAATGCCGTACAAGATTATAATTGTAGAAGAAATATAACAATTGCTCCTTATTTAAATGGAATTGCAACGCCTGGCGAATATTTGGTTGATCTTTATAGAAAATCAGCGGTAGCAGTTGGAATGAGGTATCATTCAAATATTTGTTCTATTGCAATGCATACACCGACAATCGGAATTGTGACATTAAAAAGCATGTTGAATTATATAGAAATATTGGAATGGATGACAGACTGTTTAATGTTAATGAAAACTCATTTAGTGAAAAGCTATATGAAAGATTAATTTGGTCTATAGAAAATAGGGATTTACTTACGGAGCAGAATGCATTGTTGGTACGTAAATTAGAACAAAAATCTGTTGAATATTATGAGAAAATTGCTCAGCTTTTATATGGAAAGGTGTTATAATGCAATTGTTGTGATATTAGGGTCAAAATGAGTGGAAAAATCATAAAGAAGCAATAGATAAAGTAAATGTTCTCAAGTATGCAAGCACGCTTTTGAATATTTAGTAAAAGGACGAGTACAGATGAGAATAGCAATTTGCGATGATTTGCAGACAGAACGACAAAAAACAATAGAAGCCTTAGACTCCGTCATCAGAAATTTTTCCGTTAATGAATTTGATGATGGAGCCGAGCTGATCAAAAGTCATGAGGTATTACCTTATGACTTGATTATTTTAGACATATTGATGCCAAAGATCAGTGGAATGGATACGGCGGCTCAGATCCGCAAAAAGATACAAAGACACCAATCGTGTTTATATCGACGAGTGAAGAATTCGGTGTACAGAGCTATCGGGTGCTGGCTTTTGATTATTTATTAAAGCCGATCGATACAGAACAACTGCGGGCATGTATGAGAAGGCTGTTATCACAGCGGACCAAAAACATTATATTACAGTGACCTATTCCGGAACCGAAACAAAGATCCTGTTGTCTAATATCCAGTGCTTAGAGAGCAATCTGCGAAAAGTGATCTTTACACTGTCGGAAAACAGAGAGATTGAAGTAGTCGGAAAACTGACAGACTACGAGGAATTTTTACTGCATCATGGATTTTGCCGCTGCCACAAAAAGCTATCTTGTAAATATGGAGTATATCGACAGCATAGACAATGACGTGTTTTATTTGACGAGCGGAAAAACGATGAAGATCTCAAGAACATATCTGCAAAGTGCAAAAAGGCATATTTTGACTATGTATTTGCGGCGGAGGGAGAGACATGAGCCATTCAGGAAATATCGTATCGCTGTTTGTGACACTTTTTATATGTACTCTGGACGGTTATTCCATGATGAATTACCGTGTGCCGGCAAAACGTGCCTATGGGTATTTTGCTGCCGTAACGGCAGTCTGTCTGGCATTCAATTCTTATATCATGATTCATTATGGAAGTACGGTGCTTCGAAGTGTTATTTTATTCACGATCGGACTGCCGTATTTTGTGTTGATATTGTTGATCACCAAAGATAAAATATCACAGACTGTGTTTAACTTTTGGCTTTGGATCAATATCTATGACATCATTGCAAATTTTTCTGCATTCATCAACGATTATACTTTAAAAGACGCTTATTTTTTAACAGCATTGCGTTTTGTGCTCTTTGGCGGATATTTTATCCTGTATAACAAACATTTAAAGGCAAAACACCGGATGCTGATGGATCGGTTAAAGGTCAACTGGTGGATATTTTCCTTTATCCCGATGTCTTTTACCGGGCTGATCTGTCTGGTCAACTATTACTTTTTGGATTTTCACGGCGTCACACGCAACTATCCGGTGTTGCTGATGATATGCATACTGATGCTGTTAGTCTATATTCTGATATTTTATACCTTTCAAACGGCAGGCGATGCGATGGAAAGAGAGCGGATTGCCGGGAATATGAAAGAGCAGATCCTGCTGCAGAAAAAGCAGTATGAATTCTATCTGCAAAAAAAAGAGAGGCAGAGAGGATTTTTCGCCATGATGCAAGGCACCGTGACAGTATTTTGATCAGTTATCTTGAAAATGGAGACGTGGAAGGAGCAAAGGAATTTTAAAAAAGAACTGGCGGAAATAGAAAAAAATGCAAAAATACCGTTTTGCGAAAATACTCTGATCAATGCGGTTCTCAGTGAATACCGGACAAAAGCAGAGCAGGAAGGACTGGAATTTTCTGCACGGATACAGATGCCAAAGGAACTTGCCTGTGACGAAGCGGAATTCTGTGTGATGCTCTCGAATCTGTTAGAAAACAGTCTGGATGCGGCAAAAAGTTATATTGCAATCAGCATCAAGCATTTAAACCATCAGCTCTCTTTAAATGTAAAAAATGATTATGAAGGTGAGTTAAAAAGAGTGCGGAAAACAATTATCTTACCACCAAACCACAGGGCAGCGGACTGGGCTTAAAAAGTGTAGAAGCGATTTTAAAAAGCAATTCCGGATTTTTAAAGATCGAAGATACAGACGGAGTATTTGATGTGTTTGCAACCTTAAAAATTGAGAAAAATAAAGTGCCGATGACTCCTTTTTTGCAAGTTATGACGATTTCATGCAAGTTATGACATTTTCATTGAATAGAAGCATAAGATTACATAAAATAGCAGGTAAGAAAAAACAATAAGGAGGAGTTTATATGGCACTTATCATTGTGGGAGTTGTGCTGGTAATTATCATTTTATGGTTTATTTCCGCACAGAGGAAGTTAGTAGCAATGGATGAGAACATCAACAATGCGATGGGCCAGATCGGTGTTCAGTTATCCTCGCGCTGGGATGCGTTAACGGCACTGTTGGATCTGACAAAAGGGTATGCTGATCACGAGTACAAAACCATATCGGATACGATCAAAATGCGTACCAGTATTAATTCAAACAGTTCCGCAGCAGAAGTAAATAAGCAGGAAAACATGCTGACAGAGGCAATGGGCAAGATCATGGCAGTTGCAGAAAGCTATCCGGAGCTGAAAGCAAATGAGAATTATATCAAGACCATGGACAGCGTAAACGAGTATGAGAAGATGGTACGTCAGTCACGTCTGATCTACAATGACAGCGTTACCAAACTCAATCGTACGATCCGCATGTTCCCAACTTCGATCGCAGCAGGCATGCTTCATATTACAAGCCGCGATTACTTAGAGGCAAGTGAGCAGAAAGCAGATATGCCGGATATGAAATAAGGAGCAGCCTATGAAGTGGATAAAAAATTACTGCTTGTGGCACCGTTGATGCTGCTGTTGATCTCCGGTACGGCATATGCTAAAAACAATGTCTCGGAAATAGACATTTCCGTTACCGTAAGGGATGACGGAAGTGCTTATGTAGTTCAGAACTGGCAGGGTACTTTCGAGGAAGGAACCGAGAATTACATACCGATCGCAACAAAAGACATTGGCATATCAGATTTGAAAGTATCCGATGAAAAAGGTGAGTATACTTTTGTTGATGATTGGGACATCGATGCAGACTTTGATGCCAAAAAGCGAAAATATGGGATCAACAAAACCGATGACGGCGTAGAGTTGTGCTTTGGAATAACCGATTATGGTGAAAACAAATATGCGATCGAATATGTGGTCACAGACTTTATAAAAAGCTATTCCGATTATGACGGAACGAATTTTATGTTTATCAATCCGCAGATGTCTACGTTTCCGACAGACGGAAAGGTCAGCATTCGTTTAGAGAACGGTACAGCTTTAGACGAGAACAATGCAGGAATCTGGGCATTTGGATATGAAGGAGAGGTACAATTTCAACAGGGTTCTATTGTGGCATACACAACCTCTGCTTTAGAAGATGACAATGACATGATCGTGATGTTCCGGTTGGATAAGGGAATCCTATCCCCGACGAAATCCGTTTCAAAATCTTTTGAAGAGGTGAAAGACACAGCTTTTGAAGGCAGTGATTACGGAGATGACGAGGGCGGATTGTTAGAAACCATTATAGGTTTTGTGGTTTTGATCGGAATTGTGGTAGTAGTCGTATGGCTGATCAGTAGTGTTGTAAAGAGAAAGAAAGCTATTAAAGCGTTCTACGAACAGGCGAATTATTACAGGGAGGTGCCAAACGGCGGAGAGATCCGGGTTTCGCATTTCTTGGCACAGACCTTTGATGTGGCAAATGAGGAGAGCCTGCTCATCGGAGCATTGATCCTTTCCATGATCAACAAAGGATGTATTGATCCGCAGACAGAAGAAAGTGTTGGAGCTTTTGGAAAGTCGAAAAAATCCGTCAACTTAAAGCTGATAAAAAACCGGATACCGATATCGAAAAGAAATTGTATAAGGTTTTAGTCAAAGCGGCGGGCGAAGATGGTATTTTACAGGAAAAAGAACTTGAGAAATACGCATACAAACATCCGGAGTCTGTAAGCAATCTGTTAGAGAATGCCTTAGATGACGGAAGAGAAATTTTTGCAGAAAATAAAGGTTTTACCGGTCATTCGGGAAGAAAGATCAGTGATCTGACTGCAAAGGGCAAAGAAGAACTTGCCGAGGTAATGGGACTGAAGAAGTATCTGGAAGATTTTTCACTGATATCAGAAAGAGAAATCAGCGAAACGATTATCTGGCAGGATTATATGGTATATGCCACATTGTTTGGCATAGCCGACAAGGTAATCAAACAATTTGAAAAAGTCTATCCTGACAGGGTGCCTGAGTTTGAAAATTACAATAGAAATGTGATCATAGCACACAGCTATTGTCACAGCATGCACAGATCTGCAGAGAGGGCAATGCAGGAAGAGAGAACCAGTGGTCAGGGAGGTTTTGCGTCGATAGGCGGAGGCGGAGGCTTTTCCGGTGGAGGTACTGGAGGCGGTTCAAGGTAACTGCTTATAGCCACCACGAGAGGATTCCTTTCAGAAAGTTGGTGATGCGTTTGGATGTCATTGATTTTACAACAATAATAAAAAATAATCATAAAAAAAGGAGAATACAGCAATGAAAAGTTTTAAAAAAGTAATGGCAGGAATGTTAATGGGTATTATGGTAATCGGAATGCTGACAGGATGTGGAGGAGACCCGGTTGCAGATGATTTTGAAAAGTTCTTAAACACAGACATGGTAGATGTCAATGCAAACTATGACAAGATCAAAGAAGAGACTGCAAAATGGGGCGACTTAGAGACAAACGAAGAGATCAAAGACAGCATCAACAATGGAATCATGCCAAACATTGATGATTCACTGGATAAACTTTCTAAGATCAAACCGGAAACAGATGAAGTGAAAGCTATCAAAGAAAAATATGTAAAAGTAATGGAAGCATACAAAGAGGGTTATACAAAGATGCTTGAAGCCTGTGACACAAATGATGAGCAGACTGTCACAGAAGCTACCGAAAAAAAGATTGATGAAGGAATCAAGCTCTTAGATGATTATAACAATGCGTTAGAATCATTAGCAAAAGAGAAAGATATGAAAATAGAGTATTAATAATGTAAAATAGAGTGTAGTAGAAAGGCTGGATATTCGTAACATTACGAGTATCCGGCTTTTCAATTTTTCTATAGAAGTAGCAAAAGAAAAAAACATGAAGGTGCTGACACTTTCCGGTTTCAAAGAGGACAACCGTATTAAGCAGATGGGAAACTATAATCTCTATGTGCCTGTCTGCCATTACGGAATGGTAGAATCCATACATAATCTGATATTACAGCAGATCGTAGATGTGATCTTAGAACGCGATGGAGAGTGCCTGTAATGAGTGCTTTAAAAAAAGCGGTTTTTTTTAGACCGGGACGGTGTTTTGTGTGAGGACACAGACTACATCACCTCCTTTGAAAAACTGCATATCTATCCATTTGCAAAAAAAGCCGTAGAGCAGATCCATAAAAAAGGCTACCTTGTGATCGTCGTAACAAACCAGTCCGGAGTAGCAAGAGGTTATCTGGCAGAAGAAATGTTACAAAAGCTGAATGCCTATCTTCAAAAGGAGACAGGGAAAGTGATATCCAAACAGGCAAAGCGGCAGGAACGAAAACCGTTTTTGTCAAAGGACGGAAATGCAGCGAGCAGCCGGATTTTGTAGTTTCAGATGTTTGGGAATTTGCTAAAAATATAAAAGTTTGAGAAAACAAATACCATTAGCACGAGGCTAATGGTATTTGTTTTATAATATAGATAATTCAAAAAAAGAACAGATTGGCGTTAGCATCGCCGGTCTAACATCATACCGGCATAAATCGAAGAAATATATGGTGCTGCAAAATTGTGTCCCGGATTCTTATAGGCCACAATTATTTTGTTTACATAATTCATAGGATTGATAGAGGCATTAGAAGCCTTATCATTTAAAGCATCCTTAAATGCATTCAGTACGGAAAAACTCTCCTTAGCATCAACGGATGAGATCGCATCTGCTAAGAGCGCACGGTCTACTCTGATCCGTCCGTCATCCTGCGAACAAAGACCGATAGCTTCCAATTCGCTGTTGTAATTTGCGGTAACATTCCGCATATCGTTTAAGAGGCGGTTGCCCTGCTGTTCCTCGCCTACAGGATTCGTTGCAATATCAATGATAGAGTTATAAGAGTCCACTAATTCCTGTAAGTTATCTGCAACTGCATCCACACTTGGCTTCTAACCGATTGTTTCAGATTCGCCTTCGTTGTGAACACCCTTTAATTTTAATTCAAAAGTCTTATCTACTGTAATCGTATTGGAACGGGACACATGTTCCTTCCCATTTAATAAGAAAGAAGCATTTTTCGCAGGAGAAGTAATCTCACTGATCCCTAAAATTCCCATAGCTGTGCGAGAATCCGTTGTGCCTTCCGGAACAATATTAAAAAGATACTGCTCACCCTCAGGCAGTCCGGTCTGTGACGATTCTAAACGTAAAGCAGACTGTCGGTTGTCGTTTTCAAGGATTTCTGTTTTTAATCCGAGATTTGCACTGTTGATCAGACGTGCCAGTTTATTCAGAATATCCCGGTTAGTTTCTCCGTCGTTTACACTGAATTGAAATTCATACGATGCAGAAGGGGTATTCAAGTCAAACGAATAATTTCCGACAGGGATGTCACGCACACCGCTGTATAAAAAATTACTCTGGTTTACCTGTGGTTCCGCTAAAGAACGGACTTCAATGTCAAAGCTTTCCGTTGCTTCGGATTCATCATTTGCACCGATATATTTTGCTTCTACCATTTCATCATCGGTAGAAGATGCAACTTTTTTTCGAAAAAGCGGCTTCGATGCCCTTACCGCCGCCGGACAGGGAAGAAATTACATTCTGGATCTGCCTGGCACTCTCCTTAATGTCAATTGCAAACCTTGCGGCATTCTTTGTTTCCTTAATCTTATACAGAGGGGATTCTTTGTTGGTCTTGACCATACGGTTATAAATGTCACGCAATTCGCTTTTCTTGTGTGAGTCATAACGCGATACGGTCGAATTAGCATATGTACTTAGATAATAATGATATACTGTATCAATTGTAGCCATAATAAAACCCCTCCTTTCGTCCATGAAATATGCAGAATGCATCAGGGTAGAATAAATCCATTTATATAACTATATTATAATAGGTAATTACATATTTGTCATCTAAAAATAGCAGAAAAAAGTATTTTTTGCTTCTGCTTCATTAATTATATCGGAAAAAGGAATAAAAAATTAACAGTAATTGGGAGAAAAATTAACATTGACACCTATCTGGGATTGTGCTATATTAGACTAGCGATGGAAGTAGGTCTTTTTTTATGCCTAAAAACAGAAAGAATTAAAGTGGAGGTGGAAGTTGTGCGCACGAAAATAACATTGGCATGTACGGAATGTAAGCGGCGTAATTATGATACGACCAAAGATAAGAAAGCTCATCCGGACAGAATGGAAACAAAGAAGTATTGCAGATTCTGCAAGACACACACATTACACAAAGAGACTAAGTAATTGTGACCAGGCAAAGGGAGTGACTAAGATGGGAGAAACCACAAACAATGAAAGTGCCCCGAAAGAGAGCAGATATGCTGGTCTGAAGGCTGAATTCAACAAAATTGTCTGGCCTGATAAAGATTCAGTCACAAAACAGACAACAGCAGTTGTGATTGCATCCGTTATTCTGGGTCTGATTATTGCACTGATTGATTATATCATTCAGTATGGTGTAGATTTCCTTGTAAAATTGTAATGGAGGCAAAGGTGATTTTATGGCAGAGGCACACTGGTATGTAGTTCATACCTACTCAGGATATGAGAATAAGGTTAAGGCAAACATTGATAAAACAATTGAGAACAGACATCTTGAGGACCAGATTTTTAGAAGTCCGTGTCCCGATGCAGGATGTGGTGGAATTGAAGAACGGTGCTAAGAAACAGGTTCAGAAAAAAAATGTTTCCCGGTTATGTACTTATTAATATGGTAATGAATGATGACACATGGTACGTTGTCAGAAATACCAGAGGCGTTACCGGATTTGTTGGTCCGGGGTCTAAGCCGGTACCACTCACTGAAGCTGAAATGAGACCGTTGGGAATCGAATCAGAAAATATCGTTGTAGATTTTGCGGAAGGAGACAGCGTGGTTGTAACCGGAGGTGTCTGGAAAGATACCGTCGGAGTGATCCAGAGCATGAATTCCGGCAAGCAGATCGTCACAATCAATGTAGAGTTATTTGGCCGCGAGACGCCAGTAGAAATAAGTTTCGCAGATGTAAGAAAGACAAACTAAAAAAGGAGGACTTATCCAAATGGCAAAGAAAGTAGAAGGATATATCAAATTGCAGATTCCGGCTGGTAAGGCAACACCTGCACCACCTGTTGGACCTGCACTTGGACAGCACGGTGTTAACATCGTAGAGTTCACAAAACAGTTCAATGCAAGAACAGCCGATCAGGGAGATTTAATCATCCCTGTAGTAATTACCGTATATGCGGACAGAAGCTTCAGCTTCGTAACAAAGACTCCGCCGGCACCGGTATTGATTAAGAAGGCATGCAACATCAAATCCGGTTCTGCAGTACCGCAGAAGGATAAAGTGGCAACCATTTCCAAGGCAAAATTACAGGAAATTGCAGAGTTAAAAATGCCAGACTTAAATGCAGGTTCTTTAGAAGCAGCAATGAGTATGATCGCTGGAACATGCAGAAGTATGGGAGTTACAGTAGAGGAATAGGTCGAAAGTAACTACCTTAAGACAATCGCAAAAAGACTGAAAACGAAACAATCGTGGGAGGGAACACTCCCGATATTACCACTAGGAGGTTTTTTAATGAAAAGAGGAAAGAAATATGTAGAGGCTGCTAAGAACATTGACAGAACTGCTCAGTACGACGTTGCAGAAGCAGTTAGCCTTGTAAAAAAAAGCAGCAGTTGCAAAATTTGATGAGACAATCGAAGCTCATATCAGAACAGGCTGTGATGGCCGTCATGCAGAGCAGCAGATTCGTGGAGCAGTTGTACTGCCACACGGAACCGGTAAAGCTGTAAAAGTATTAGTTATCGCAAAAGGTGAAAAAATTGATGAAGCAAAAGCAGCAGGTGCTGATTTCGTTGGTGGAGAGGAACTGATTCCTAAGATCCAGAACGAAGGATGGTTAGATTTTGATGTTGTAGTAGCTACACCGGATATGATGGGTGTTGTAGGTCGTCTGGGTCGTGTTCTCGGACCTCGTGGTTTAATGCCAAACCCTAAGGCTGGTACTGTTACAATGGATGTTACAAAAGCGGTAAACGAGATTAAAGCCGGTAAGATTGAGTACAGATTGGACAAAACAAATATTATCCATGTGCCAGTTGGAAAAGCATCTTTTACAGAAGAACAGTTAGCGGACAACTTCCAGACGCTTATGGATGCAATTAATAAAGCAAAACCAAGCAGCTTAAAGGGTCAGTACATCAAGAGCATTACATTAGCTCCGACAATGGGACCTGGTGTAAAATTAAGTGTAGCAAAAGTTGCACAGTAATTATTAGTTGACATCGAAAATAGATAATGATATAATGCAAAAAGCATATTGCCGAAGACAGCAGGTGCCGAAAGGCGTAATCGCAGAGCCTGCCGAGGGAATTTATTGATGTAATATCACAATGAATTTTAGACCTCTCTGTCATTTGGCGGAGAGGTTTTTTGAACCTTTTATGTCTGAGGAATACAAAGAAAAATAAAAGGAGGTGCACGATTCGTGGCAAAAGTAGAACTGAAACAGCCTATCGTAGAGGAGATTTCTGCAAACATTAAAGATGCACAGTCCGTAGTTCTCGTTGACTATCTTGGACTTAGCGTAGCAGAAGATACTCAGTTGCGTAAACAGTTAAGAGAAGCAGGTGTTACTTATAAAGTATATAAGAACACATTGATGAATTTTGCATTTAAAGGAACTGACTTTGAGAGCCTGGCTCCAATGTTAGACGGACCAAATGCAATCGCTATTTCTACAACCGATGCTACTGCTCCGGCAAGAATCTTAAGCAAATTTGCAAAGACGGCTCCGGCATTAGAGATCAAAGGCGGTGTTGTAGAAGGAACTTTCTATGATGCAGAAGGAATGAAAGCAATCGCTGCTGTACCATCAAGAGAAGAATTACTTTCCAAATTACTTGGAAGTATGCAGTCTCCTATCACAAACTTTGCTCGTGTTATCAATCAGATTGCAGAGCAGGGCGGTGCAGGTGAAAGCGTAGAAGCTGCTCCGGCTGAAGAAGCTCCTGTTGAGGAAGCTCCGGCAGCAGAAGAAGCACCGGCAGAATAAGCCGAAAAGCAAAGACAGAAACAAAAATAAACCATAAAAATGGAGGGAAATCAGAATGGCAAAATTAACAACAGCTGAAATGATCGACGCTATCAAAGAGTTAAGCGTATTAGAGTTAAATGAATTAGTAAAAGCATGCGAAGAGGAATTTGGTGTATCTGCAGCAGCAGGCGTAGTAGTTGCAGCAGCAGGAGCTGAAGGCGGCGCAGCAGGAGAAGAAAAATCTGAGTTCGACGTAGAGTTAACAGAAGTTGGACCAAACAAAGTTAAGGTTATCAAAGTAGTTCGTGAAGCAACAGGCTTAGGCTTAAAAGAAGCAAAAAGAGTTAGTTGATGGAGCTCCTAAGGTAATCAAAGAAGCTGCTGAGAAAGCAGAAGCTGAAGACATCAAGACAAAACTTGAGGCTGAAGGCGCTAAAGTTACTCTTAAATAATTGTTTATTAAAAAGTAACCAGGCTGTACTTGGTAGAGTGCAGATAAAGAGAAGAACCTGTCCGGAAGAAGTGCCGGATGGGTTCTTTTGTGTTATGAGGAATGTTTTGGGAAGGGGGACGGGCTGCACCAATCAAATATTCCGTGTTTCCTTGTGCAGAACATTCCGATGAACCTCCGAAAAGCAGAAATCGTGTGCGCCAGTGGGCTTCACGATTTCCGGAGTTTCATCTCCATTGCACAAAAAAGAAACACTCCATATTTGATTGGTGCAGCCCTGACACCGGCCTCGTGCAACATGCTTTCGCATCAGAACTAATAACATAAATCCTACGAACTGGACACCATGCGAAGAAATAAATATGAAATATTTGTTTCCAGCAGCTACGACTGTCAGATTTGGATGGGCGGGAGGACATACAACACAGGTCGAGGAGTTTTGGGATTGGGGCGGCGGCGTTATTCCTGCAAATGGAACTGTCTGAGCGTAGCGAGTTTTCCATTTGTAGGAATGAAATTAGCCGACAGACCCAACCCCTAAAACTCCCGAACTGGCGTTGTGGTCCTCCCGCCCATCCAAATCTGACAATTGAAACAGAGAAACACAAAAAAATCCTTGACTATTTCCGCCATCTTGTGCTATCATATACGGTGCACTATTGTGGTGCCGTAGGCTTATTTGTGCTACCCGGAAATAGGTGGGAAAAGTTAGTGAATAATTCTGCATAATAGGTGAAGTTAAATATAAAAAACGAGAGGTGAAACGTCAATGGAGAAAAACAGAATACGTCCGGTCAAAGCCGGAAAAGGCATGCGTATGAGTTACTCGAGACAAAAAGAGGTATTGAAATGCCAAACCTTATAGAAGTTCAGAAAGACTCCTATAAGTGGTTTTTGGACGAAGGTCTGAAAGAAGTATTTGATGATATCTCTCCAATTGCTGATTACAGCGGACATCTGAGCCTGGAATTCGTGGATTTTACATTGTGCGAAGATGATGTAAAGTATTCCATTTCAGAATGCAAGGAGCGGGATGCCACATATGCAGCACCGTTAAAAGTAAAAGTAAGACTCTATAACAAAGAAAACGATGAAATTAACGAGCACGAAATCTTCATGGGCGACCTTCCGCTTATGACAGAGACGGGAACCTTCGTTATTAATGGTGCGGAGCGTGTTATCGTAAGCCAGTTAGTACGTTCCCCTGGTATCTATTATGGCATAGATCACGATAAAGTAGGCAAGGAATTATTTTCCTGTAGCGTAATCACGAACCGTGGTGCATGGTTAGAATATGAGACAGACTCTAATGATGTGTTCTATGTCCGTGTGGACAGAACCAGAAAAGTGCCGATCACCGTATTGATCCGTGCACTTGGAATAGGAACAAATCAGGAGATTATCGACTACTTTGGTGAAGAGCCAAAGATCGTGGCAAGTTTTGGAAAAGACGTTGCAAACAGCTACGAAGAAGGTCTTTTAGAATTATATAAGAAAATCCGTCCGGGTGAACCGCTGACCGTAGAGAGTGCACAGAGCCTCATCACAGCGATGTTCTTCGACCCAAGAAGATATGATCTTGCAAACGTCGGACGTTATAAATTCAATAAAAAATTAGCGTTAAGAAACCGCATCAACGGACAGGTTCTCGCTGAAGATGTTGTAGATGTTACAACAGGTGAGATCATTGCAGAAAAAGGCACCACTGTAACCAGAGAGTTAGCAGATGTTATCCAGAATGCAGGTGTTCCTTTTGTGTGGGTTCAGGCAGAAGAACGCAATGTTAAGATTTTATCAAACTTAATGGTAGATATCAATGCACAGATCGAGGGTATTGATGCCAAAGAGCTTGGCGTGACAGAGGCCGTATATTATCCGGTACTTGCAAAAATCTTAGAAGAAAATGAGGATATCGAAGATATTAAGCAGGAAATTCGCAGAAATATCTCCGAATTAATACCAAAGCATATTACAAAAGAAGATATTTTTGCTTCTATTAACTATAATATGCATTTAGAGTACGGTGTAGGACACGATGACGATATCGACCATTTGGGTAACAGACGTATCCGTTCTGTAGGTGAATTATTACAGAACCAGTATCGTATCGGTCTTTCCCGTTTAGAGAGAGTAGTCCGTGAGAGAATGACCACACAGGATTTAGAGGGAATTTCTCCGCAGAGCTTAATCAATATCAAACCGGTAACTGCGGCAGTCAAAGAGTTCTTTGGTTCATCCCAGTTATCACAGTTCATGGATCAGAACAACCCATTGGGTGAGCTGACACATAAGAGACGTTTATCCGCATTAGGACCTGGTGGTCTTTCCAGAGACCGTGCGGGATTCGAGGTACGAGACGTTCATTATTCCCATTACGGAAGAATGTGCCCGATTGAGACACCTGAAGGTCCGAACATCGGATTGATTAACTCCCTTGCAACTTATGCAAGAATCAACGAGTATGGATTCATTGAAGCACCATACCGTAAAATTGATAAATCAGATCCTAAGAATCCGCGTGTCACAGACGAAGTAGTCTACATGACAGCCGATGAAGAGGATAACTACCATGTAGCACAGGCGAATGAGGCTCTGGATGAAGAGGGACATTTCGTGCGTAACTCTGTATCAGGACGTTACTTAGATGAGACACAGGAATACGAAAAGACCATGTTTGATTACATGGACGTATCTCCGAAGATGGTATTCTCTGTTGCTACAGCATTGATTCCGTTCTTACAGAACGACGATGCAAACCGTGCGCTGATGGGATCTAACATGCAGCGTCAGGCAGTGCCGCTTTTAAATACGGAAGCACCGGTAGTTGGAACGGGAATTGAGCCAAAAGCAGCCGTAGACTCCGGAGTCTGCGTAGTGGCAAAACATGCAGGTGTTGTAGAACGCTCTGAATCAGACAAGATTATCATCAAGACAGATGATGGGGCAAAAGACACCTATAAATTACAGAAATTCAAAAGAAGTAACCAGTCCAACTGCTACAACCAGCGTCCGATCGTATTCAAGGGCGACCGTGTAGAAGAGGGCGAAGTCATTGCAGACGGTCCGTCTACATCTAATGGAGAATTAGCACTTGGAAAGAATCCATTGATCGGATTTATGACATGGGAAGGTTATAACTATGAGGATGCTGTATTATTATCCGAGCGTTTAGTACAGGATGATGTGTATACATCCATCCATATGGAAGAATATGAAGCAGAAGCGCGTGACACCAAATTAGGACCGGAAGAGATCACAAGAGACGTTCCGGGAGTTGGTGATGATGCATTAAAGGCATTGGATGAGCGCGGAATCATCCGTATCGGTGCAGAAGTCCGTGCCGGTGATATCTTAGTCGGAAAAGTAACTCCAAAGGGAGAAACAGAGCTGACGGCAGAAGAGAGACTGCTTCGTGCAATCTTTGGTGAAAAAGCAAGAGAGGTAAGAGATACCTCATTAAAAGTACCACACGGCGAGTATGGTATTGTTGTAGATACAAAAGTATTCACAAGAGAAAACGGTGATGAGCTTTCACCGGGAGTAAACCAGTCTGTGCGTATTTACATCGCACAGAAGAGAAAGATTTCCGTAGGAGATAAGATGGCTGGTCGTCATGGTAACAAGGGTGTAATTTCTCGTATTCTGCCTGTAGAAGATATGCCATACTTTCCAAACGGTCGTCCGTTAGACATCGTGCTGAATCCATTAGGTGTGCCTTCACGTATGAATATCGGACAGGTGCTTGAGATCCACTTAAGTCTTGCGGCAAAAGCATTAGGATTTAACATTGCAACTCCGGTATTCGATGGTGCAAAAGAGACAGACATCATGGATACACTGGATCTGGCAAATGATTATGTAAACTTGGAATGGGAAGAGTTCAAGGCAAAACATGAAGAAGAGTTGTTACCTGAAGTTTTAGACTATCTGTATGAAAACAGAGACCACAGAGAACTTTGGAAAGGCGTACCGCTTTCACGCGATGGAAAAGTAAGACTGCGTGACGGACGTACCGGAGAATTCTTCGACAGCCCGGTAACCATCGGACTCATGCATTACCTGAAACTCCACCATCTGGTAGACGATAAGATCCATGCACGTTCTACTGGTCCTTACTCTTTAGTAACTCAGCAGCCGCTCGGTGGTAAAGCACAGTTCGGTGGACAGCGTTTCGGAGAGATGGAGGTATGGGCACTCGAGGCTTATGGTGCAGCATACACCTTACAGGAGATTTTAACTGTAAAATCAGATGATGTGATCGGACGTGTGAAGACCTACGAAGCGATCATCAAGGGAACTAATCTTCCTGAGCCGGGAATTCCTGAGTCCTTCAAGGTACTCTTAAAAGAGCTTCAGTCCTTAGGACTGGACGTACGCGTGCTTCGTGATGATGACAGTGAAGTTGAGATCATGGAGACCAGTGAGTACGGTGAGACGGATCTGAATGCGATTATCGGAAATGATAAGAATTTTGCATTTGAGGACAGCGAGTCCTTTGAAAAAATGGGATTCACAAAGCAGGAGTTCGATGCTGAGAGCGAGGAACTTGTAGATGTTGAAGAAGAACCTTCTGAGGAGGAGCCGGTATTTGCTGGCGAATCAGCAGAGGATTTCGATGAAGAATAGACGGAAGGGAGTATCGTAAATGCCAGAGAATAAGACAAACGAAGGGTATCAGCCAATTACATTTGATGCGATCAAGATTGGTCTGGCCTCTCCGGAAAAAATCAGAGAATGGTCCCGCGGTGAAGTAAAAAACCGGAAACCATTAACTACAGAACCCTGAAACCGGAAAAAGACGGTCTGTTCTGCGAAAGAATTTTTGGACCTAGCAAAGACTGGGAATGTCATTGCGGTAAATATAAGAAAATTCGTTACAAGGGCGTTGTCTGCGACCGATGCGGCGTAGAGATTACGAAGGCAGCCGTTCGTAGAGAACGTATGGGACATATAGAGCTTGCCGCTCCGGTTTCCCATATCTGGTATTTTAAGGGAATCCCGAGCCGTATGGGATTGATCCTTGATCTATCTCCGAGAACCCTTGAAAAAAAAGTATTATATTTTGCATCCTACATCGTATTGGATTCCGGCGATACCGAGCTTTTATACAAACAGGTATTGACCGAGAACGAATATCAGGAAGCAAGAGAAAAATATGGAAGCAGCTTCCGTGTCGGCATGGGTGCCGAGGCGATCAAAGAGCTGTTAGAGGCCATTGACTTAGAGAAAGATGCTGCTGAGTTAAAGGCAGGCTTAAAGGATGCAACCGGACAGAAGCGTGCCCGTATCATCAAGCGTCTGGAAGTCGTAGAGGCATTCAGAAATTCCGGCAACAAACCGGAGTGGATGATCATGACCGTTGTCCCGGTTATCCCGCCAGACTTACGTCCGATGGTACAGTTAGACGGAGGACGTTTTGCAACATCCGATTTAAATGATCTGTACAGAAGGATCATCAATAGAAATAACCGTTTGAGAAGACTCTTAGAGCTTGGCGCACCGGATATCATCGTGCGAAACGAAAAGAGGATGTTACAGGAAGCAGTAGATGCCCTGATCGACAACGGAAGAAGAGGAAGACCTGTTACCGGACCTGGTAACCGTGCCCTGAAATCCCTTTCTGATATGTTAAAAGGTAAATCCGGTCGTTTCAGACAGAACTTACTTGGTAAACGTGTAGACTATTCAGGACGTTCCGTTATCGTAGTAGGACCGGAACTGAAGATCTATCAGTGCGGTCTGCCAAAAGAAATGGCAATCGAGCTGTTCAAGCCGTTCGTTATGAAAGAACTTGTTGCCAACGGATCTGCACACAACATCAAGAGTGCTAAGAAAATGGTCGAAAAACTCCAGACAGAAGTTTGGGATGTCTTAGAAGATGTCATCAAAGAACATCCTGTTATGTTAAACCGTGCACCGACACTGCATAGACTGGGAATTCAGGCGTTTGAGCCGATTTTAGTAGAAGGTAAGGCAATTAAGCTGCATCCTTTAGTATGTACCGCATACAATGCCGATTTCGACGGTGACCAGATGGCTGTCCATCTTCCGCTATCCGTAGAGGCACAGGCAGAGTGCCGCTTTATGCTGTTATCACCAAACAACCTGTTAAAACCATCCGATGGTGGTCCTGTGGCAGTACCTTCACAGGATATGGTACTTGGAATTTATTATCTGACCATGGGTAAGATGATCGATCGTACCAATGAGGTTGATTTAGATACCGTAGCAGAAAAAAATTATGCAGATAAAGAAGAAGTCAGAAAAGCGGTAGAAGCAGAAGAGATCACAGAGTATACCAATATCCGTTTCAGTGCCGGAGACGGAAACCATGTTGTCATCTGTACACCACATGATCTGATGGGACACAACTTCACCAGCACAAACCATGCGCTTCTTGCATACGAGAATGGTGATATCACACTTCACCAGAAGATCCGTGTCAGAAGAGAAGCAGTCAATGCAGACGGAGAAAAAGTAACAGGCATGATCGAGACGACACTTGGCCGTTTGATCTTCAATGAGATCCTGCCACAGGATTTAGGTTTTGTAGACAGAAGCAAGCCGGAAAACCTGTTAGTGCCGGAAATTGATTTCCATGTAGGTAAAAAAAGGATTAAAACAGATCCTTGAAAAAGTGATCAATATCCACGGTGCAACCAAGACAGCAGAGGTACTTGATGATATCAAGGCAATGGGATACAAATATTCCACCAGAGCTGCCATGACCGTATCCATTTCTGATATGACCGTTCCTGCGAAGAAACCGGAGCTGATCAAACAGGCACAGGATACCGTAGACCTGATCACAAAGAATTACAAACGAGGTCTTGTAACAGAGGAAGAGCGTTACAAAGAAGTTGTAGAGACATGGAAAGAGACAGACGATGAGTTAACAGAAGCACTGCTTTCCGGTCTGGATAAATACAACAACATCTTCATGATGGCCGATTCCGGAGCCCGTGGTTCTGATAAACAGATCAAGCAGCTGGCCGGTATGCGTGGATTGATGGCCGATACAACCGGTAGAACCATCGAGCTGCCGATCAAGTCAAACTTCCGTGAGGGACTTGACGTACTGGAATACTTCATGTCTGCACATGGAGCCCGTAAAGGACTTTCCGATACAGCTCTTCGTACAGCCGATTCCGGTTACCTGACAAGACGTTTAGTAGACGTATCTCAGGAACTGAGTATCCGTGAGTCTGACTGTGCATTAAAATCAGGCAAAGAGATCCCCGGAATGTATGTCAAAGCATTCATGGATGGAAAAGAAGAGATCGAGAGTCTGCAGGATCGTATTACCGGTCGTTTCTCCTGTGAGACAATCTGTGACAAAGACGGAAACGTATTAGTAAAAGCAAACCACATGATCACACCGAAACGTGCGGCAGCAGTTGTAAGCAAAGGTGTGGATGCAGACGGCGAACCACTGACACAGGTCAAGATCCGTACGATCTTAACCTGCCGTTCCCACATCGGTATCTGTGCAAAATGTTACGGTGCGAACATGGCTACCGGTCAGGCAGTACAGGTCGGTGAGGCAATCGGTATCATCGCAGCACAGTCCACCGGAGAGCCGGGTACACAGCTTACCATGCGTACGTTCCATACAGGTGGTGTGGCCGGTGACGATATCACACAGGGTCTCCCTCGTGTCGAAGAGTTGTTTGAGGCACGTAAGCCGAAGGGACTTGCGATCATTACCGAATTCGGTGGTGTTGCAACCATTAAAGATATACCAAAGAAAAAACGCGAGATCATCGTAACAAATCCGGAAACCGGAGAAACAAAGACATACCTGATCCCATACGGTTCCAGGATCAAGATTATGGATGGAGCTGTTTTAGAGGCAGGAGATGAACTGACCGAAGGTTCTGTAAATCCACATGATATCTTAAAAATCAAAGGTGTGCGTGCCGTACAGGATTACATGCTTCAGGAAGTACAGCGGGTATATCGTCTTCAGGGTGTAGAGATCAACGATAAGCATATCGAGGTTATCGTACGTCAGATGTTAAAGAAAGTCCGCGTTGAGAACAACGGAGATTCCGAGCTGTTACCGGGAACACTCGTAGACGCATTAGATTTTGATGATGTAAACGAGAGACTCGAAGAGGAAGGCAAAGAGCCGGCAGAAGGAAAACAGGTACTTCTTGGTATTACCAAGGCGGCACTTGCAACGAACTCCTTCTTATCCGCAGCATCCTTCCAGGAGACAACCAAGGTATTGACCGAGGCTGCGATCAAGGGCAAGAAAGATCCGCTGATCGGATTAAAAGAAAATGTCTTGATCGGTAAACTCTTACCGGTAGGAACAGGAATGAAGCGTTATCGCGACATTAAACTGGATTCCGATTTAAACCGGTTCGCAGATATTGATTTTACAGATGAATATGGCGAGTTTGGCGAAGAGGAAGCTGCAGAAATGTTAGAATCTCCGGAAGAGAAGATAGCATCCATGAGTGCTCCGGAAACAGGAGAAGAGGAATAAGAACCGATATTCAAGGCGGTGGGAGAGATCCCACCGCCTTTTTGCTCATGCAATATTTTGAAAAATACTTTGTAAAACCTATAAAGTAAAAAAAAGACCCGTAATGCCGATATAATATATACAAAAGCGGCATTCGCTTTAGCGTAGAAAATCGCTTGAAAAAAAAGCGAAAAATAGCATATAATTACCTTGAGAAAATGTATTTACAGGATAAGTGCGTTTTTAGAACGGATACTAGGAAGGATGGTCGATATATGTACAAGGACGTTTGGAAAAAAAAAGCAGCTGCGTTATTCTTATGTGCATGCATGGCAGGTACATCGGTAGATTTAACTGCATTTACGGTTCATGCACAGGAACAGACAGCAACAGAAGAAAAGGTTGAGGCAGAGAAGACTGAACAACCGGAAATAACGGATGAAACAACAGAGGATGCACAGAAAAGTGAAGTGCAGACAGAGGCTGTAAACCAGGAAGAGGAGCAGTCTGTTTCAACATATATAGCGCCATTAGTAGAGGAACAGGAAGTCCCGGTACTGGGTGCACCGGATGGAGTCACAGAGCTGACAGACGCAAATACAGCGATCGTTCTGAGTGCGTCTACTTATACATATGATGGAACAGAGAAAAAAACCAACCGTTACCGTAGTATGTAACGGTGTCAGACTGACACAGAATACAGATTTCCTTCTGACCTATGCAGATCATGTCAATGCAGGAACCGCAAGCCTGACAATCGTAGGTCTTACCAATTATACAGGAAGCCTGACAAAGAATTTTACAATTAAGACAAAGAATCTGAATGATTCCTCCATTACAGCAAGTCCAACCGTTCTGACAAACGTTGTATATACAGGAAAGCCGGTTACACCGGTTGTTACATTAAAAGACAAATCTACCGTACTTTACAGTGATGTGGATTATACGATCACATTTGATAAAGATGCGGCTCAGCGTGTAGAGGCAGGAGTCAGTGCAAGAATGACCCTGACCGGAAAAAAAATAACTACACAGGCACGAGAATTTTTGACTTTACGATCGACAAAAAGAATGTAGCAGATACGGATGTCAGCATCAGCTATGATTCCGTACAGAGTTATACGGGTTCAGCCGTTACCCCGGAAGTAACACTGATGTATAATGGCGAGCTGATGGTAAAAGATAGGGACTATAAGATTACATATTCTAACAACATTGCAGCATCTTCAAGTGCGGCGATCACCATCACCGGAACAGGAAATTTCAAAGGAAAAGTAAATAAGGTATTTACGATTTCCAGCAGTGATATCGCTTCGGCATCCATTACGCTTGATACCGACAGTTATGTATATGACGGAAATCCGAAAAACCGGGAGCAACCGTAAAGCTGACAGATGATAAGGGAACAGAAAAGACCCTGCGTCTTGGAACCGATTACAGTATTGAATACAAAGACAACACCAATGCAGGAGAAGCAAGCGTCGTTGTAAAAGGAAAAGGCAACTACACCGGAACCTGTGAGAAAACATTTACCATTTCGGCAAGAAGCATGAGTGACTCACAGTATGCGAGTGAGTTTATGATTCAGGCGATACCGGATCAGTATTACCTTGGTAAAAATGAACAGGTAAAGCCGACCATCACAGTACAGCGGGAAGGCGAAGAACTGAAACTTGGAACAGATTATACGGTTCAATACTACAATAATACAACCGTAAGTACGGATAGCAGCAAAGCAAAAGTTACCGTTTACGGAAAAGGAAATTACAAGGATGAAATATCCGCAGAATACAATATCGTAAAAGTCCCGATGGACAATGTGACGATCAGTGACATTGACAACTGGACAAAATTAGAACAGCGCCAAATCCGGCAGTAACCGTTACTTATAATAATGTAACCCTCCGCCGTGGAACAGATTATACCATAGAGTATGTGGATGAGAGCGGAAAAGCACTGACCAATGCGGCAAAAGGAATGACCGGAGTAGTCAGAATTACAGCCACGGCAGACAGTGTATATGAAGGAATCACATCCAAAGATTTCTGGATCTGTTATGATATTGCCGACACCTTGGCAAGTGATGTAAAAGCAGAGTATCTCTATACCGGAAAAGACATTGAGCCGGCACCTACGATCAAGACCACTTCAGGCAAGACCTTGAAGGCAGGCGTTGATTATACCGTAAGCTATAATCAGGATACGGTTAATGCCGGTGACAAGACCATAACTATTTATGGAATGGGCGAGTATGCAGGAGAAACTACCTGTGCCTATAAGGTTACACCGAAACCTTTGACAGCAAGTGACATTACCTATACAGCAACTTCACCGGTATATACGGGAAGTACTGTGAAACCGGAAGTAACCGTTAAGAACGGTGATGTAACACTGAGCGAAGGAATTGATTATGAGATTGAAGAAGTTACAGATGCTGCAGCCGATGAATATATCAAAGCAGGTGAAGGCAAACGCTTAAAGATCGTAGCAAAGTCAGGAAGTAACTATACAGGAACGAAAGAGATCACCTATACAATTGCACCGCGTCCGATAGCCGATGCGGCAGGAAAGGCAGCATCAGATATAGAAGTACAAGGCTTGGATGGTTTAGAAGAACTTTATACAGGTTCTCCGATTACCGTCAGCGGAATCAAAGTTCTTAGAAATGCAGCAGAACTGACAGAGATCACAGATTATGTCATTACATATGGAAACAACACAAATGCAGGAACCGCAAATGTGTACATTACTGGAAAAGGTAATTACACCGGAATGATTCAGGAAAGTTTTGACATCAAATATGATTTCAGTAAGGTAACAGGAAAGACCATGCTCGACGGTCAGGAAGAGACTGAATTTGAGTATGACGGTGGACAGCAGATCCGTCCGACCATGAAGCTGACGTATGATGATCTGGCAAACCAGATCTCCAATGAACTTTCAAGCAGTGATTATGTAGTCACAGGCTATAGTGGCAATATCAATGCGGGCGCAGAGAATGGGGCTTCTGTTACATTAGAGGGAAGAGGATTGTACAAAGGTACATTGACTCTGAACTTTACTGTTATTCCAAAATATATTGATTCGGAAGATATCTTAGTAGCAGATGCGATCAACACACCGGTTTATGATGGAGAAAGCCATAAGATCAACAATCTGACCATCTATTTCCGACAGGCATTGGAGTTAGGAACCGATTACAACCTGACAAAATATGTGGATTCAGGAGACAATGACCCGAGCAATACAAATAGTGACTGTATCAATGCAGGAACCATTACCATTACGGTAGAAGGTGTCGGTAACTATCAGGGAACCAGAGAAGTGACCAGATATATCGCACAAAAGAGCATTGAAGACAGTGATATTGAAGTAACACAGATGGCAGACATCGTGTACGATGGACAGCCACACAAACGGACAGCAGACCAGATCACAGCAGTTTATAACAGATACAACTCAACACCGCTGAGCTTAACCAGTGCAGATTATACGGTTACTTCATGGAAGAACACCGGAGATGACCCGGATGAAGAAGACAGCGAATGTATTAATGCCGGAACAGTTACGATCACTTTAGAAGCAAAAGGCAATTATACCGGAACAAGAACCATTGTATATCGGATCATTCCGAAGTCATTAATAAAGAGTGATGGAAGTATCGCAGATGATATCCATGCAAGTATCACAGGAGGTAACACAACCGTTTATAATCGGGAAGTGCAGGATCCTGAGGTAACAGTCACAGCGGATGGAATCGAAACATTGTCAGATAAAGACATGACCATTACCTATCTGAAAGAAGTGACAACCGGAAGTTCAGCAGGTACTTATACAGAAGTAGATGAATGTAAAGATGCCGGTAACTATAAGATCAGAGTTACCGGAAAAGGAAACTACAGTGGAAGTTTTGATCTGAGCTATACGATTCAGCAGAGAAACCTCAATGAAGATGCCGAGGATTACCGATTTGCCATTGAACCGATCTCAGATCAGACATACACAGGGGATGCCATCATACCGGAAGAACTGAAAGTATTTGAATATGCTTATGATGCATCTGCTCCGGATGATAAATCTAACGAAAATGCAGTGCTCGGAGAAGATGATTACAATGTAACGGGTACAAACAACATTGATGTAACATCAGATATACAGAAAGCAGAGCTGACCATTGAAGGAAAAGGCAACTATACCGGAACCCTTACAACAGAGTTTGTGATTCTGCCGAAGAACATCAATGATAAGACAGACAGTGTATACGATGTCGGTCTGACAGAGATTTTAGAAGTAGAGTACACGGGAGAATTGTTAACACCGGTACTGCCGCTGAAATATAATGGTCATGATTTAGTAGAAGGAACGGATTATCAGGTAAGCTATCAGGTAGCAGATACAGATGAAGAAGGCAATCCGATCCAGGTAGATACGAACCGGGATGTAGGACCGGTTTACGGAACCATCGAGGGAACCGGAAACTATATCGGCACCAGAACATTCACGGTAGATGATCCGATCTTTAAGATCGTTCCAAGATCCATAAAGAGAACTTATGAGAGCGGAGAACTTACGGTAGAAGCATTCCCATCCTATGTATATGATGGAAAAGAGCATAAACCGGAAGTTGTTATTAGAGATACATTGAAAGGTACAGAACCGTTAGTAGAAGGAATCGATTATACCGTAGTATATGAAGAAACAGTGAATGCCGGAACAAATACAGTCCGGATCACCGGAATCGGAAACTACGGTGAGGAGATAGAACTGACCTATAAGATCATTCCGAAGAGCCTGTTTACCGGTTCGGGAGCAGATGCTGCCATGGTAGAGGGAAGCCGTATGGAAGAGATTGCGGAGCAGACCTATACCGGAGCAGAGATCACACCGGGTATTGGAATATTTGATACCATCAATGATGCTGAGGTACAGTTAGAGGAAGGAAGAGATTATACAATAGCTTACCAGTCTAATACAAATGCAGGTACAGCTACAGCAGTTATTACATTCTGTGGCAACTATACAGGTTACTATGATGCAATCAAAGATACCTATTATAACAGCTATCAGAAGACCTTCCAGATCGTACCACGAGACATTGCAGATGAGAACATCATCATTGAGTCAATAGACGATCAGGAGTATGATAAAATCCAAAGGAACCGGAACCGGTCATTACGTTTGGCGCAACAACATTAGTAAAAGGCGTGGACTACACACTGGAGTACAGTGAAAACCATACGGACAGTGGAACGGTAACGATCACAGTAACCGGAATTAACAACTTTAAGAACACAAGAACAACAACCTATCAGATCACGCCGAAGTCCTTAGATTCAGCAGATATCCAGGTAGCTGCCATCGATAATCAGGATTATACCGGAAGTAATGTAGTACCGGATGTAACAGTAACTTATGGAACCACAGTACTGAAAAAAGGTGTAGATTATCAGTGTGAAGCGGGAACAAATACCGTAAAACCGGGAACTGCAACCGTGGTCATCAAAGGTATCGGAAACTATGGCGGACAGGTCACAAAAGACTTCAAGATCATCGGAAATCTGGAGTCCAACGGACGTATTGAAACCATTGCACCACAGGCATATACCGGAACAACGGTAAAACCTGCGGCAACCGTAACTTTTGGAGGTTCCAAGCTGATACAGGGAACGGATTACAACATTGATTGGAACAATAACATTGAAGTAGGAACTGCAACCGTAACAATTACAGGAACAGGAGTTTACAAAGGAACGATCACCGGAACCTTCAACATTGCATATGACCTTGCAGCAAACGGTGGAAATAAGGTAGAAACCAATTCGATCGCTGATGAGTATACTTATCAGGGAAGTGCGATCGCACCGATCACACAGGTTTCTTACAGTGGTCAGGCAATGACAGCAGGCACAGATTATATCCTGACTTACAGCCAGAATACGAATGTGGGAACTGTAAAGATCACAATTACCGGAATTGGAAAATATACGGGAAGTGTGAGCAGAAGTTTCAAGATCGTAAAGAAAAATCTGGCAAACTGTACATATTCTTCTGTATCCGGATTTGATTATGATGGTACGGAAAAAAGACACCGACTGTAACCATCAAGAACGGAACACGGACATTGTCACGCGGAACAGACTATACGCTTCAGTACAAGAACAATAAAAATGCAGGTGTTGGTCAGGTGATCATTTCCGGAGCAGGCAACTACTCGGGAACAGTCATCCGTTACTTTAACATCAACGTATTGCAGCCGACCGGTCTGCGTATGGAATCCAGTAAAGCAAACAGCGTGAAACTGGTATGGAGTTTTAGCGGAAAAGCAACCGGATATGAGATCTATCGCAAGCAGAGCGATGGAAAATACAAGAAGATAGCAACAACGAAAAAGACCACATATACCAATAAAAAACTGGCGCCGTCAACTTCTTACAAATATAAAGTAAGAGCATATGTAAAGAATAGTACGGGAACAGTATATGGTAAATTTACCAGTGTGGTGATCGCTAAGACGACACCGGCAACGCCGAAGGTAACAGTTACTTCGCCAAAGGCAAAACAGGTAAAAGTAAAGTGGAAAGGACTTGCTTCTGCATCAGGATATGAGGTATACCGCAGTACATCTAAAAACGGCAAATATACCTTAGTAAAGACCATCAATAAACGCTCGACAGTCACATATGTGAACAAAAAATTAAAGAGTAACAAGACCTACTACTACAAAGTGCGTGCATTTAAGAGCAGCAAGGGTGTAAAGACCTATGGAAGTTACTCCTCTGCAAAGAAAATAAAAGTGAAGTAAAGATTTATGAACAGAGAGTACAAGATTGGTGCATACGTTTTTCAGACATATGAGGAATATAGCGACGGACTCGACGATGTAAATACGATACGTTACATCGTCGACAATGTCGACATGGATGATATGGATGTACTATTACATCTGTACGATTGGATGAAGCAGGAAAAACTGGTTTTTAAAAGTCCGATAGGAGAAGCATTTTTTGCAGATATTGTGGAGCGGGTTGCGACGCAGTCCCAGCAGCAGTTAGATGCAGAGAAAAGATCGAGGACAAAAAAAAGAGACGACAGACAGACTTCGGAAATACGGAGGGATCATCTGTGTCATAGCCGCAGTAATTTGTTTTGCAATTTACTTCGGAATAGAATATAGTAATTATAAAGGGAAAAAAGAAATACAACATTTGCAGGATTTAAAGCAGACTTCCGTGAATGCACCGACAACCACACTTGAAAAAAAGGGTGACATTTCTAAAAAGCAGGAAAATGCAGAGGGTAAACAGGAAGAACTGCCGGACATTCTGCCGGAATATCAGGCAATATATCAGGAAAATCCGGAGTTTGCAGGCTGGCTGACAATACCGGACAGCATTGTAGATTATCCGGTGATGAAGCCGAAGAACGATACCGATTACTATCTGGACCATACGTTTAGCGGCGAAGAGGACAAAAACGGTACGCTGTTTATAGACAGCAGAAATGACATTGTCCACCGCAGTACAAATATAATCATATACGGACATAATATGAAGAGCAGTGCCATGTTTGGTTCTTTAAAAAATATCTGGACGAAGAATACTGGCAGTCGCATAAGACGATACAGTTTGACACGATCTATGAAAAAGGAACTTATATTGTAACAGCCGTATGTCTTGGAAAAGTAGAATATCAGGACGATGATGTGTTCCGATACTACGATTTTTTAAATGCAGAAAGTAAAAAGGAATTTAATGTATTTAAGAAAAATGTGGAAAAGAGTGCGGTATTAGCGGACAAAGAGCCGATCAAATATGGAGATAAACTTCTGACATTATCCACTTGCAATCAGTATGTGGAGAACGGAAGATTATATATAGTAAAAAAAAATAGAACAATAAAATTTCAAGGATGAAGGCAGGGCGATGAACATGAAAAGAAAGACAAAGAGAAGAGTGGGAATTTTTCTGGTAGTAGCTATGCTTGCGGTCATGATCTATCCGGCATTTTCTACAACAGCAGAAGAAGAGAGTGCAGGATTTATCATTGAAAACGGCGAGCTGACAGCATATACCGGAAGCGGCGGTGACATTACGATACCGGATACCGTTACAGGGATCAGTGATAATGTATTCAGCGGCAATACATCCCTTACAAGTGTAACGATACCGGGTTCCGTGATCAGCATTGGTTCGGGAGCATTTTCCGGTTGTACCAATCTGTACCGTGCAGTGGTACCGGCCAGTGTAGTGAACATTGGAAACAGTGTATTTGCAGGCTGCAGCAGTCTGTCCGATCTGACATTTTCCGCAAACGTGGGAGTGATCCCGGACATGGCATTTTATGGCTGTGCAAGTTTATCATCCGTGACCATTCCGGGTACGGTCACAAGTATTGGAACAAGTGCGTTTGAAAATTGTACTTTATTGGGAAGTGTGACCATTCCGGCAGCGGTAGATACGATTTCTGATACCGCATTTGCAGGCTGCAGCAATTTAAGCAGCGTAGAAGTAGATGGCGGAAACGCTACCTATTCTTCTTATGACGGATGTATCTATAATAAGACACAGACAAAATTATTGTACTGCCCGGAAGGAAAGTACAGTGTAAAAATCTCAGATAAGACATCCACATTGTCTTATGCAGCATTAAATGGCTGCTACGGAATTACAGAGGTAACACTTCCGGCAAGTGTAACCGTGATCGAGCAGAATGCTTTTTTTTCAAACAGCGGCGTACAGACCATTACCATTCCATCCAGTGTTACGGATATTGGTTCACAGTCATCCTGGACACCACAGATGATTTATACCTATTCCAACAGTGCGGGAGAGGAATTTGCAGTAAACAATAACTACACATATGAATTGCTGGATTCACCGGCAAGCCCGGCAGATCCGAACGGAACAGATGATCCTGGTGTAAAGGAAGATCCGGAACCGAGTGATGGTCCGACACCGAGCGATCCGGGAACTACAGATGATCCGGCAACTCCGGCTGACAATGGTACAACGAATGCATCCTCTAATAATACACAGGGCAGTGGAACAAGTGTGACCAGCACATCCGGCAGTGTAACGGGAAGAAACCTTGCAGCAGGCGGTGTAAGATCAGCAAGTAAGTTTACGGCAAAGGAGCATGTATTAGACTCCACACCAAAGACAGGTCCGGAGACAAACGCAAAAGTAATTCTCTGTATGGCAGTATTCTTTGTCGGCGTATATCTGATCATCAGCAGCAGAAAAGAAGAAGAGCAGACTGCATAAAATTGTTCATTTTTCACAGAAGTTCTTCATAGAACAATGCAAAAGAATTTTATTGGGTATATTATATAGAAAGAAGAGGCAGAATCTCATTAGATGAGAGCTGCCTCTTTTCGGATTTATGCGAGCTTTCATGCCCCTGAAACGCATTTGGAAAGAAAAAAATCTTGACAATCCGCCATTCTGCTTATATAATTATTTAGCGTGCATACAAATGCATAAATTGAAATTAAACTACAGGAGGTGAAAAACATGCCAACATTTAACCAGTTAGTAAGAAAAGGACGTCAGACATCTGTAAAGAAGTCTACAGCACCAGCTCTCCAGAAAGGTTTTAACTCTTTAAAGAAAAAAACCTACAGATTCTGCTTCACCGCAGAAGAGAGGTGTCTGCACAGCAGTTAAGACTGCAACTCCTAAAAACCTAACTCAGCTCTTAGAAAAATTGCCAGAGTTCGTCTTTCTAACGGAATCGAAGTAACAAGCTACATTCGGGTGAAGGTCACAACTTACAGGAGCATAGCGTTGTTTTAATCCGCGGAGGAAGAGTAAAAGACTTACCGGGTACAAGATACCATATCATCCGTGGTACACTGGATACAGCAGGTGTAGCAAACAGAAAACAGGCTCGTTCCAAATATGGCGCTAAGAAGCCAAAAGACGCTAAGAAATAAGACTTAGCCATCAACAATGTATCACAAACAGAACTTGGTAAAAGTGTTGGAATGTAAGTTCACCTATTACGGATAAATTCGTATGAGAACTTTTCCCGCACGAACACAGAGAACGACACATGTGAGTACCGTTGAATTAATCGAAATCAAAAAAGATGATTAAGGAGGGAAGTACCGTGCCACGTAAAGGACATACTCAAAAAAAGAGACGTTTTAGCAGATCCGCTGTACAACAACAAAGTGGTTACTAAGCTTATCAACAACATCATGTTAGATGGTAAAAAAGGTATCGCACAGAAGATTGTATACGGAGCATTTGAAAGAGTTGCAGAAAAGACCGAGAGACCTGCCCTTGAAGTATTCGAGGAAGCAATGAACAACGTTATGCCTGTATTAGAAGTAAAGGCAAGACGTATCGGTGGTGCAACATACCAGGTACCAATCGAAGTAAGACCGGACAGACGTCAGGCATTAGCACTTCGTTGGCTGACCCTGTATTCCCGCAACAGAGGCGAAAACCATGCAGGAGAGACTGGCAAATGAGATTATGGATGCAGCAAACAATACAGGCGCATCTGTAAAGAAAAAAGAAGATATGCACAAAATGGCAGAGGCAAACAAAGCTTTTGCACATTACAGATTCTAGTTTAAAAGCAGCTTAGTGAATCCAAGACGAAGTCGAAGAGGAACTTAGTGCAGAGGAAATTAAGGAGGAAAATCCCTTGGCTGGAAGAGAATATCCATTAGAGAGAACCAGAAACATTGGTATTATGGCTCATATCGATGCCGGTAAAACGACATTAACAGAGCGTATTTTATACTATACCGGTGTTAACTATAAAATTGGTGATACTCATGAAGGAACTGCAACCATGGACTGGATGGAGCAGGAACAGGAAAGAGGTATCACGATCACTTCAGCCGCTACAACATGCCACTGGACAGAGCAGGAAAACTGCAAGCCAAAGGCTGGTGCATTAGAGCATCGTATCAACATCATTGATACTCCTGGACACGTTGACTTCACTGTTGAAGTTGAGCGTTCCCTGCGTGTATTAGATGGAGCTGTCGGTGTGTTCTGTGCAAAGGGCGGTGTTGAGCCACAGTCTGAGAACGTATGGCGTCAGGCTGACACTTACAATGTACCGAGAATGGCATTCATCAACAAGATGGACATTTTAGGTGCAGATTTCTATGGTGCTGTAGAGCAGATCAAAACCCGTTTAGGAAAAAATGCAATCTGTCTTCAGCTTCCAATCGGAAAAGAAGATGAATTCAGGGAATCATCGACTTATTCGAGATGGAAGCTTACATCTACAATGATGACAAAGGTGAGGATATTTCCATCGTGGACATCCCGGATGACATGAAGGAAGATGCAGAGCTTTACCATACAGAGTTAGTAGAAAAAGTCTGCGAGTTAGATGATGACTTAATGATGGAATATTTAGAGGGTGAAGAGCCTTCTGTAGAAGCAATGAAGAAAGCTTTAAGAAAAGCAACCTGCGAATGTTTAGCAATCCCTGTTTGCTGTGGTTCTGCTTACAGAAACAAGGGTGTTCAGAAATTACTGGATGCAATCTTAGAGTATATGCCGGCTCCGACCGACATCCCTGCAATCAAGGGTGTGGATTTAGAGGGCAACGAGATTGAGAGACATTCATCTGATGATGAACCATTCTCAGCTTTAGCATTTAAGATCATGACAGACCCATTCGTAGGAAAATTAGCATTCTTCCGTGTTTACTCCGGAACATTGAACTCCGGTTCTTATGTACTGAATGCAACAAAAGGTAAAAAAGAGCGTGTTGGACGTATCTTACAGATGCATGCTAACAAGAGAGAAGAGCTTGACAAAGTTTACTCCGGTGATATTGCAGCAGCAGTAGGATTTAAGCTGACAACCACAGGTGATACCATCTGTGATGAAAAGGCTCCGGTTATCTTAGAGTCCATGGAATTCCCAGAACCAGTTATCGAGCTCGCTATCGAGCCTAAGACAAAAGCTGGACAGGGTAAAATGGGTGAGGCTCTTGCAAAACTTGCAGAAGAAGATCCTACATTCCGTGCTCATACAAATACAGAAACAGGACAGACGATCATCGCTGGTATGGGTGAGCTTCACTTAGAGATCATCGTAGACAGACTTCTTCGTGAGTTCAACGTAGAGGCAAATGTAGGTGCACCACAGGTTGCTTACAAAGAAACCTTTACAAAACCGGTTGATCAGGAATACAAATATGCAAAACAGTCTGGTGGTCGTGGTCAGTACGGTCACTGTAAAGTTAAATTCGAGCCAATGGATGCCAACGGAGAAGAATTATTCAAATTCGATTCTACTGTTGTCGGTGGTGCAATCCCGAAAGAGTATATCCCGGCAGTCGGCGAAGGTATCGAAGAAGCAACACAGGCTGGTATTTTAGCAGGATTCCCGGTAGTTGGTGTTCATGCAACAGTATATGATGGTTCTTACCATGAAGTCGATTCATCCGAAATGGCATTCCATATTGCCGGATCTATGGCATTCAAGGAAGCTATGCAGAAAGCAAACCCTGTATTACTTGAGCCTATCATGAAGGTTGAGGTAACTATGCCGGAAGAATACATGGGTGATGTTATCGGTGATATCAACTCACGTCGTGGACGTATTGAAGGTATGGATGATCTTGGCGGCGGAAAAATCGTTCGCGGATATGTACCTTTAGCAGAAATGTTCGGTTACTCCACAGACTTACGTTCCAAAACACAGGGACGTGGTAACTACTCTATGTTCTTCGAGAAATACGAGCAGGTACCAAAGAATATTCAGGAGAAAATTATTTCTGAAAAAGGCAAATAAACCTTGAAAAAACCTGTTCTATTTTATATAATCAGAATCAGGTGAGTTAAAAATAAAAACAATAGCCCGAAGGGCATCAAATTAAGGAGGATATTCAAAATGGCTAAAGCTAAATTTGAAAGAACGAAACCACATTGTAATATTGGTACCATCGGTCATGTAGACCATGGTAAAAAACAACTTTAACAGCAGCTATCACAAAAGTACTTGCTGCAAGAGTTGCCGGAAACGAAGCTACAGATTTCGAGAACATCGATAAAGCTCCGGAAGAAAGAGAAAGAGGTATCACAATCTCTACAGCTCACGTTGAGTACGAGACAGAGAGACGTCACTATGCTCACGTTGACTGCCCAGGCCATGCCGATTATGTAAAGAACATGATCACTGGTGCAGCTCAGATGGACGGAGCTATCTTAGTAGTAGCTGCTACTGATGGTGTAATGGCTCAGACAAAAGAACATATCCTGTTATCTCGTCAGGTAGGTGTTCCTTACATCGTTGTTTTCTTAAACAAATGCGATATGGTAGATGACGAAGAGTTAATCGAGTTAGTAGAGATGGAAGTAACAGAGCAGTTAGAGGAGTATGATTTCCATGATTGCCCAATCATCAAAGGTTCTGCATTAAAAGCTCTTGAAGATCCAAACGGCGAGTGGGGCGACAAGATCATGGAGTTAATGGACACAGTTGATGAGTTCATCCCAGATCCACAGCGTGCTACAGATCAGCCATTCTTAATGCCAATCGAGGATATCTTCACAATCACAGGACGTGGTACTGTTGCTACTGGTAGAGTAGAGCGTGGAGTTCTTCATGTAAATGAGGAAGTTGAAATCGTTGGTATCAAAGAGGAAGTTAAGAAGACTGTTGTAACAGGAATCGAAATGTTCCGTAAATTATTAGACGAGGCTCAGGCTGGTGATAACATCGGTGCATTACTTCGTGGTATCCAGAGAACTGAAATCGAAAGAGGACAGGTTCTTGCAAAACCAGGTACAGTAACATGCCATACAAAATTCACAGCTCAGGTTTACGTTTTAACAAAAGACGAAGGTGGTCGTCATACACCTTTCTTCAATAACTATCGTCCACAGTTCTACTTCAGAACAACAGACGTAACAGGTGTTATCGAGTTACCAGCTGGTACAGAAATGTGCATGCCTGGAGATAACGTAGAAATGACAATCGAACTGATCCACCCAATCGCTATGGAGCAGGGTCTTACATTCGCTATCCGTGAAGGTGGTAGAACAGTAGGTTCAGGACGTGTTGCTTCTATTATTGAGTAATATTTGCTGATAGTTATAAAGTCAGTATTTACAAGCCTTCCGAGGACTTTCCTCGGGAGGTTTTTTGTAATTTGAAATAATATTAGAATCATAATCTGTAATGAGTAGAATCCGATTTAGGGTAGAATACGATGATTTATGATATGAATTTCGGACTTATTAAGGAAATATATGGGAAGATAGAAACAATAACGTTAGCGGTGTCAGAAAAAATTTTGGTAAAGTAAAAAACACCCATACACATATGTGCATGAGTGTTTTTTAGCCATAATCAATATGGCTCTCTCTGTGTTAGTATATTACCACATTTATAAATTTATGACAAGAGTTTATATGTTTTTTTGAAAAAAGTAAGTTATAAAGTATCGAATTTGTGGTATTCAATTTTTGATTTTGGTAAAGAAATTAATGTATCAAGAACGCTCAAATTTTTTATTCCCATTTGACCTCTAACATTGTCAAACGCATTTGGCTGTAAAGTGCCTTGCAGTTCTATTAACATATTTTTTAATTCCATAATCATTGGTGCAAATTCTTCTTTTGGAAGAAAATATTTAAAGTATACGAGAATATCGAAAATGTTTTTTCAGTATATCTACTGTATGATGTGGGAAGTTGCGCATAATAAGGGTCTAAAATGCGACCATTTGCAGATTGGGTACGTACTTGTGTTTGGTGGATGCAATAAACACGTTCATTATGTGCACAAGAGTTCCGTACTCTTTCGCAACCAATGTAAGCTACCAATTAATAGTTTGACATTAGGCAAATTATTATCATCATACATAGAATATAATTTACAAATAGCGTGAGTTACATTTGTCTTACTATTTTGAAGCACATCAATGAAAGTGGAAAAATTCACAACTTTTATCATAATCCAAGTCGGAATCTGTTCATGATTTTTCATGTAAAACTGTACATATTCTGACTTGCTTTTGCTTAGCTCAGAATATGCAGAAGAGATAGTATTCATTTTTGATTGCAAAGTAACATTGGTGGAATAAGCATTTGTTTCATACCACGGTATTTTTCCGTTTTCATTATATTGGTCAAATTTGTAACCTGTTAAAGTCCTAACTTCTTCTTCAACTTGAGTGATGTACTTAAGCAAAAATAATCGTAATGATTCATCAAATTTCTTTAAACTATTGATTTGGCTTAGAGTTGTATTGGGAAAATAGGTACGGTTTCCATTAGCATCAGTACCGCAAGTGAAAGGTGTTTTATAACCGTTAATCATGTTAAAGTAGCCGGAGCGTACTAATGATATTTTGTGTGGAGTTCCGTTACAATCAATTTTTTATCTTTACGAAGTTTCTTCATTTGTTGATTATAAGTTAGAAAAAGATTTATCATTTGCCATATATCTTATCTCCTTGTAGCATATATCTCTAATATCTTAATAATAGCATTTGTGTTATAAAATTACCATCCCTTAATCTGTTTTACCTGTGCGGCTCGTTTAGGGGTTCTGTGATACTGCGACTTAAAATGGTATCGTTTCCATTACTTTTTTTGTAATAGTCCGGAAAAGGACTTGCAAAGCATACATCATTCACGTCAATCTAAATGTATTTGTCAGTCGAAGTACATAAGCAGGTAGTGGAATTTAAAATTTTATTTTAGAACTATTTAATTATCTTAACATTTTACAGATGATATGATAAAATCATCCTGAACAATATAAAGGGAAGAATAAGCAATACTTTAGGGACATGATAAGAAAAAAATAGAATCCTACCCTACCCCTCAGGAGGACAACATGGTAAAACAAGACTACCTCATGCGTCTCATCCACGAGATGGTACGCACAATCATTAAATTAATATTTAACATTGACGAAAAGACAGTGGATATAGAACAGGAGCTGAAGGAAACATCAGACCTCTATATAAGACTGGTGAGACTGGCGGATGCCGGAAAGATAAACGAAGCGGAAAATCTGCTGTATGAACAGTTGGAAAACGGACAGGCAGAGGACTTAAAGGCGGCACTTGGATTTTATGATCATTTGAACGACTATACGGAAGAATTTTTAGACAAAGCCGATTTTTCAAGGGAGGAGATCAAGAGTGGATTGGTCAGTGTCCTTAGAATGTATGGATATGAAGGAATGACAGGCTTACTGATGTAGATGGAACGCTCAAATAGCTGACTTGAAAATTAATTCCGGTGAAGAGGATGCTGGGATTTGGAAATTCATTTTACGCAGCATGAAATGCCTGACTGTCTTCTTGCAGAGCCGGGAAAAAAGTGCTAAGATAAGGTAAATAAAACGTAAGGAGGAAAGAACATGAAACAATGGAGAAAAAGGTTAGCAATCTGCTTATGTTTATTACTGGCAGCACCGACAGTTATCAGTGCACTTCCGGTGAATAAATTAGAGGCAGAAGCTGCAAGTGGCACAAGTACGAATGTCTATGGATATTACACAGACATACAGGTAGAGCAGGGCATGACCTTCAACATGGGAGATTTGTTCCAGTATTCTCAGTATAAGAATAATAAAGAGATCAAGGGCGGATATCTCTCAGACCTCTCTAGTGGAGTATCCTATAAGAGCAGTAATAAAAATGTGATCACGGTCAGCTCTAAGGGTGATATTACCGTAAAGAAGACCGGTAAGGCAGTCATTACTACAAAGTACAAAGGAATTCCTGTTAGTACAACGATCACAGCAGTAAAGAAAAACGGTCTGAAATCAAATAAATATAGCAGTCTGCGTTCAAAAGCAAAGAATGTTGCAAAAAGTATATGGTAATGGTATTACATCAAAGAACCGTTATAAATTAGCACAGGCAGTTATGACATGCCAGAATGCTCGTTGGGCTGTCACAAGGGAATATATCAGTCAGACAGGATTTGTTTCTTATTACTCCGTACAGACCGGAAGTGCTCATCGTTTAGTTGCACCGGAAATGATAAAGGCAGCAAAGATCAGTTCAAAACTCAGTGAGTATGCCTATAACAATAATCCGGTTGGAACAAAAGCAAGTAAGAACTTTAAGATTACAAGTGTGACTGCAAAGAAAAACAGTGAAACACTTACGATCAAAACAAATAAAAAACTGAATGATACACAGGTATTTGCAATTAAGTATATCTATATCAATGACACCTATCTTCAGAATGATAAAAAACAGTGTTTAATGTATATGTCAAAGATACAAAGACAGGACATTACTATCGTGGTACAGCATATGCAAAACAGGGCAGCAATCAGATCAGCGTAAGAATGGATTACCTCAAGCTGAAATCAAATACAAAATATCAGGTATATTACATGGTCAATGACAAAGGCTGGGCACAGGGAAAGACATTTACAGCAAAATAAAATATAAGAAAAGGGGCTGTGTAAACAGCCTTTTTTTTTCTATATACAGGCGTGGAAAAGAAGATGAGTAAAAAAGACAGGAACAAAAAAGAAACAAACCAAACAGAAAGAAAAAACAACAGGGATTTAACGATTTACTGATACCAATGTTACTGATCCTTTGTATTATGCCGTTTATTGTAAGACTGGCACTCTATTCCTGCAGATATGCAAAATATCCGTGGTATTCGGATGAGGATGTGATTATGGATCTGTACAGTTATTACCGTTGTTATTTTTTTGAAGTAGTTGCAATTTTACGGCGGCGGTACTGGCATTTCGGATTGGACTGTTTCCGGAAAACAGAAAAAAATGAAAATATTTATCCCGTTGGCAGTGTATGCGGGAATGATACTGCTTTCGACCCTGTTATCCGTAAATATGGGAGCGTCATTTACCGGAAATTTTTATCAGTTCCAGGGCGTACTGGTTCTGTTGGGATATCTGGTATTTTGTCTGTATGCCTATCAGGTAATGGAGCAGGAAAAAGACTATAAAACCATCTGGTATGGGATCGTAGCAGTATTCATAGTCATGGCGGTGCTTGGAATATTTCAGATAGCAAAAAAAGATCTGTTGGATTTTGCATGGATGCAGCGGTTGGTGATGTCCAAAGAACAGTTTGCAGAGTATGGCGGCACGTTAGAGACTATTTTTAGCGGAAACAACGTGTTCTTAAGTCTGTATAATCCGAACTATGCAGGTGTATTTCTGACCATGTTCGCACCGGTTTTTGCAGTGATGTGCAGCAGTGAAAAAGAGAAAAAGAAGAAGATTTTCTACGGGATATTGTGTGCAGGATGTCTGATTCTGATCTGGTTTACCTACTCCTGCTCCACATTTTTTGCATTGCTTGTGGCATTAGTCGTAGGATGTATCCTTTCTAAGGAGAAGATCGGGAAACTGATGAAATATATTTTGCCGGGAATCCTTATTTTAGCGGTAGTATTTGTAGGAATTGACAAAATCAATGATTTTCACTATCTGTCCAGATGGAAGGAAGATACACCAAAGACGAAGTTAGAGCGCATGATCACATCCAAAGACGGAGTGGAGCTTTGCTATGATGGAAAGGAATATCTCATCACCTTAGAGGATAAAAAGCGAAAATTTACGATAAAAAGGCAGAGAAACCGACATCAAAAAGTGGAATATTCTGCGAAAATGGCAATAGCAGAGTATGACGAAGAAAAATACATAGACGTATATCTCTGCAACCAGACATTTACGTTTGGAAAAAACAGCAAGGGGTATTATTACCGGACAGAGAACGGAAAAGAGACACAGCTTACCGACATTCCAAAAGTCGATGCGGGCGGCAAAGAATATTTAGGTTCGGGACGAATTTATATTTGGAGTAGAACCCTGCCGATCTTAAAAAAATATATCGTTGCAGGAAGCGGACCGGATACATTTGCAGAAGTATTTCCACAGAACGACTATGTTGGAAAAGCGATTTATGCTAACAATCCGGCACGGGTGATTGAGAAACCACATAATGACTACCTGATGCAGTGGGTACAGAATGGATTCTTAGCACTTGTGGCAATGATAGCATTTTTATGTGCTCCTGTTAAAAAATGTGGAACGTTTTATTACAAACGTGAGTTGTCAGATATAAAGACACGACTGGGACTGGGGTGTTATCTGGGATGTATCTGTTATATGGCAGGCAGTCTGTTTAATGACAGTACACTGTATACAACACCGGTGTTCTGGATTTTTGCCGGAATCGCACTAGCGTCAGCATATGAGGTGGAAAAATAAAACCAAGAATCAAAACAAGGGGATATCAGCATGAAGACTTCGGAAGAATTACGCAATCTGTTAAACAGGATCGACCATAAAGGTTATCCGGCATACAAAGATACAAAAGGGCAGTATCAGTTTGGAACCTATGTGCTGTCCATTGACCATGTGCAGGGAGATCCGTTTGCGTCTCCTTCTAAGGTCAGTGTTCACATCGACGGAAAACAGGCGGGATTTGATGCCTGTTTGTATGACACAACCTTCAAACGGATTGCATTGCAGGATCATCTGTTACGAAAAATTGCGACAAATATCAGGGAATATTCCTTTAAGGCAAAGGGTTCCGGGAAGAGTGGCCTGATCTCTGTTACCCGGCCGGGACAGGAAATCTTAAATCGCAGTGCATGTGTCATTCAGCCGAAAAACGGAGATCTGGTGGTACGGATGGAGATCGGATTTCCGGCAAACGGAAGAACCATCAATGCGAGAGAATTAGAAAAGATTTTATTCGATTTTCTGCCGGTATGCATCAAAAGACAATGTATCAAAGATCATACCGGAAAGAAGAGTTAGAGCAGGTGGTAGATCTAGCCATAGATCAGAATTATATCCGGGAAGAACTGAAAAAAAAGAGGTCTGGTGGCATTTGTAGCCAATGGAGCAATTCTTCCGAGAAAATCCGGAGTTTCCATGCAGCCGATGAAGGATGCCGTTTCTTTTGTGTCGCCAAAATCCATGGAAGTGACGATGGAACTGCCACATCATGGAGCTATCAAAGGAATGGGGATCAAAAAAGGAATTACTCTGATCGTCGGGGGTGGATATCATGGAAAGTCCACACTGTTAAAGGCATTGGAGTCAGGGGTATATAACCATATTGCCGGGGATGGACGGGAGTATGTGATCACGGACGACAGTGCAGTCAAACTGCGGGCAGAAGATGGACGGAGTATTCAAAAAAGCAGATATTTCCATGTTTATTCAGAATCTTCCGAATGGAAAAAATACAACGGAATTTTATACGGAGGATGCCAGTGGGAAGCACCTCGCAGGCGGCAAATACCGTAGAAGCAATGGAGGCGGGATCAACCCTGTTTTTGATCGATGAAGACACCAGTGCTACGAATTTTATGATCCGGGATGAACTGATGCAACGAGTGGTCAATCGGGAAGAAGAGCCGATCATCCCATTTATTGACCGTGTAAGCGAACTCTATGAAAAGAGAGGATTTCCACGGTTTTAGTTGCCGGAAGTTCCGGCTCCTATTTTCACAAGGCAGATACGGTGATTCAGATGAAACAATATCTTCCGGTGGAAATTACGGATTTTGCAAAAAAAAAGAGGCAGAGCAGTTTCCATTGGTATTAGAGCATATTGCAGAGGCAAAGCTGCCATCGTTTGAACGGATTGTGAAGCGGGACGTTGCTTTTCAAAAAAGAGAATCGCATCAAAATGAAGGCATTGGGAAAAGAAGCAGTTTCCGTTAATCGTGAAGAGGTGGATCTGCGTCTGGTCGAACAACTTACAGACCATGAACAGTTAGAAGCGTTAGTGCAGATCTTAAAATATATGAAGCTGCATATGTTTGACGGAAAACGCACGCTGCAGGAAGCAGTGGAGGAACTGTATACAGCTATGCAGAAAAAAGAATTTGCAGCATTTTGCACGGGAGGTATACCGGGAAATCTTGCACTTCCGAGAAAACAGGAAATCTATGCGGTGCTAAACCGCTGTAGAGGATTGTTAAAGATCGAATAAGAATCATATGAACATAGGTAAGATTATATTAGGAATTCAGGTGAAGAAATTTTGAAACCAAAAGTAAAAGCACAAAAGCTGGATATACACGGTATTTCCGAAAAGCAGAACGTTTTCCACAATTATGATGGCGTATCCGCTCAGTCTGTCCATTACGGCAGTGCTGATGTTTATTGCACTGCTATGGTACCGACCGTCGAAAAAATATGCGGCTGGTAAGGCATAGTTAGAAAAATGTGTTATAATGCCCTTATGAATAAGCAGGAAATTTACAATTATTTAAAAGAACAAAACATCTGGCACGAGGTGACAGAACACAAAGCAGTATTTAATATGGAGGAGCTCGCCGAGGTGGATATTCCGTACCCGGAGGCTGATGCAAAGAATCTTTTTGTATGCGATGACAAGAAAAGAAATTACTATCTGATCACAGTGAAGGGAGATAAAAGGGTAGACTTAAAAGAGTTCAGAAAGAAAAATAACACGCGTCCTTTGCGTTTTGCATCTGAAAATGACTTAATGGACATCCTGGGAATGATACCGGGGGCGGTAACACCGCTTGGAATCCTGAATGATGAAGAGAGAAAAGTGCAGGTGTTTTTAGACAGAGAGTTTTTAGAAGGACGAAAGCTGATCGGAGTCCATCCAAATGAGAATACGGCAACCGTCTGGTTAAAGACAGAGGATTTACTCGATATTATAAAAGAACATGGCAACCCGGTACAGGTTTTAGAACTTTGGTTAAAAGAAGATTTGATTTTTGAGGTACAAAAGATGAGTCACGATGGCATTGAAAAAGCAAAATTAGAGGATTTGCCGAGGATACTTCAGATCTATGCATCTGCCCGGAAATTTATGAAGCAGTCAGGAAATCCCCGGCAGTGGGGAGACAGTTTTCCGCCGGAAAGTCTGCTGGTAAAAGATATTGAAAAAGGGCAGCTTTATGTGATAAAAGATGATACAGGTATTCATGGAGTGTTTGCTTTTATCATTGGAAAAGAGTCGACTTATGAAAAGATAGAACAAGGAGCATGGATTTCTGATACAGAGTATGGAACACTGCATCGTGTTGCCGGAGATGGAACGATTCATGGTATTTTTGATAAGATCGTAGATTTTTGCGGACGGAAAATAGAACATCTGAGAGTAGATACGCATGAACAGAATCGGATTATGCAGCACCTCATCAGCAGAAATGGATTCCAAAAGTGTGGGATCATACATGTTTTAGATGGAACACCCCGAATTGCTTATGAGAGGCTAAAAGAATAATGTTACATATACAAAAACCACAGCAGGATATTACGGTGCAGTTAGAACAGGGAAAAATCCTTCCACTGGTCTTCCGTCTTACAATACCTGCTGTTATTGCGCAATTAATTACATTTTTATATAACATCGTAGACAGAATGTACGTTGCCAGAATTGATGGCTCCGGAATGGATGCATTGGCAGCGTTGGGAATCGTTTTACCGATTACACTGATTATTCAGGCATTTGCAAATCTCGTTGGACTTGGCGGTTCTCCGCGAGCCGGTATCAAACTGGGTGAAGATAATTGTAAGGAAGCCAATCGCATTTTTAATACGGCATTTTTCATGTTGCTGGTGCTTGGAATCTTGATTGGCATGGTTACTTTTCTGTTTTCTAAACAGATCGTGCTGCTCTTTGGATGTCCACCCAGTGCTGTCGGATTTGCTACTGCCTATTTGAAAATTTATTCCTGTGGTACGCTTTTTGTCATGCTGGCACAGGGATTGAATCCGTTTATACTGACACAGGGATATTCATTTATTGCAATGAGTGCTGTTTTAATCGGTGCAGTCATCAATATTGTATTGGACCCAATTTTTATTTTTACTTTACGGATGGGAGTTCGTGGCTCCGGTCTGGCAACAATTTTCTCGCAGTTTTGTTCCTGCATCTGTATTATTTGCTTTTTTCTTCTCTAAGAAAAGTCTGTTTCATTTTTCTGTTAAGGATATGCAGATTTCTTTTGCAAGAATTGCCAATATTGTGTCACTTGGTTTTACTCCGTTTATTATGACACTGACAGAATGTGCCATCCAGATTGTTTTTAATATCAATCTGAATCATGCCACCGGAGGAAATAAGGATTATACGGCTGCATTGACGGTTATGCTCAGTGCATTACAACTGATTTCTCTGCCGTTAAACGGTCTTGAAATGGAATGCAACCGTTTGTCAGTTACAATTACGGAAAGGGAAATGCAGAGCGTTTAAAGCAGGGCATCCAATATGTGACGGTAATTGCCTTTATTTTTGCGGTATCTATCTGGTCGGTTTCGCTTGCGGTTCCCCAGATGTATGCACATATATTTTCGTCTAGTGAAGCAGTGACGGGCATTGTGAAACATTATACGCCGTTTTTTTGATGGGTTCCATTATGTTTTTTGTACAGATGACCCTGCAAAATATCAATGTTGCTCTCGGTCAGGCAAAATCTGCCCTGTTACTTGCGGTCATCCGGAAAGTTATTATTTTGATTCCACTCTGTTTTGTGCTGACGCATTTTCTGGGCTTTAAGGGTGTATACATGTCCGAGGGAATTGCCGATCTTGTGGCGGGAATCATTACTGCGATAGTCATATTTAAGACATTTCCAAAAATCTTTCGGGAGCGTGAGATAGAGGTAAAAGAGAAGATGCAAATAAGGTGAAATATAAGAGTAGGATAGACGGAGATATGGTATGAAAAATCATTACATCACATCATTTGTACAAAGTCTGAAGCAGTTACAATTTTAGGATATTGCAAACCGGATTCCAGAAAATCTTTATCCCCTGTCAGCAAAATATCAGCATTGGCATAAATGGCAGCCCGAAGAATGGGACGGTCATTCACATACCAACCCATGATTCGGATAGCTTACAGCTTTGGTAAAGGCCTGGTAAGGAGTTCCCTTATGATTTAATGCGGCAGAAATTAGAATATTAGTATCAATTAGAACGTTCATTAAACCTCACTTTCTGCGCGTACTTCTTTTTACTAAGTCCATGACTGCATCCTCGGATGTGAGTTCTGCTTTTGCTGCTTCTCCGGTCATCTGTGCCTGGAGCATCTGCATTGCATAGACTGCGGAATTGATTAGACGGACATTTCCGTTTTCGACAACAAAAGTAACTCTGTCGCCCTTTGAAACCCCCAGAATTTCTCGGATATCTTTTGGAATAGTGATTTGTCCTTTTGACATGACCTTAGCGCTATCTATAAATGTATTAGTTGCCATTAAAACACCTCCATTTTAAAGTATGAAAAGTAGGGAAATTCGTACTTATATTATATGCTGTATCTTTATAATTATCAACTATTTCTACAGCATTATATGAAATTTTATATTTTTTTATAATAGTATTTGTAAAAATATGAAGCATGTTCGTAATTTTAGTTCAAAAACAAAAGCGGATAGATCCAACACAGGTCCATCCGCTTTAAAATTCATATATTTAAGTTGCTCGCTAGCGATTGTATGTCTATCCTAGCCAAAATATCTCTTCAACAGTCCTTCAAATGCTTTTCCGTGTCTAGCCTCATCGCGTGCCATCTCATGAACGGTATCGTGGATAGCATCCAGATTTAATTCCTTTGCACGTTTTGCAAGGTCAAATTTTCCGGCAGTCGCACCGTTTTCAGCGGCAACTCTCAACTCTAAGTTCTTCTTCGTGCTGTCAGTTACGACCTCACCAAGCAGCTCGGCAAATTTTGCGGCATGTTCAGCCTCTTCAAAAGCAGCCTTCTCATAGTACATACCAATTTCAGAATAGCCTTCACGGAAAGCAACTCTTGCCATAGCAAGGTACATACCAACCTCAGAACATTCTCCTTCAAAATTCATTCTTAAATCAGAAATAATATCTTCGCGTACACCCTGTGCAACGCCGAGAACGTGCTCAGCAGCCCAGCTCATTTCACCTTCCTGTTTCTGGAACTTTTCAGCCGGAGCTTTACAGATCGGACAGACATCCGGAGCGGAATCTCCTTCGTGAACATAACCACATACACTACATACATATTTTGCCATAATTTTTTTCCTCAACTTTCTTTTTATATTTTTAGTTTGCCTGCTTTAGCAGGAAATATTCTTTATTAGTAATAGTAATTATTACTGAATTTAATATAACAAAAAGCAGGACGGATGTCAACTACTTTTTGAATTAAATTTTTTTGCACATTCCGGGCATTTTCCAAAGAAGTGTGTAATGTTGCCTTCAACAATGCCATCAAAATTGTGGTTGGCAATCACATTGATATGGTCAATTGACTCCATTTTTAAATCGTAAACGGCACCGCATTCCGTGCAAAAAAGTGGTAATGGGGGTCGATACATCCGTCAAAACGATCCGGTCCGACACCTGTGGAAATCTTGAGGATTTCTCCGTTTTCCGCTAAAAGAGCCAGATTGCGATATACTGTACCAAGGCTGACATTTGGAAATTCCTCCTTAATGCCCAGATATACTGTTTCCGCGGTAGGGTGATTGGAATGGGTGGCGAGATAAAGCTGAATCGCCTCCCGCTGTTTACTGTGTTTTCTCATAAAAACCTGCTTTCTATGTCAGAACAATATGATAATAGTAATCATAACTAATTACAAATATAATATATAATAAAAAAGAAATCCTGTCAATTCTTTTCAAAAATCCTGCTGCATATATATAGGTAAAAAGCAATTAGGAGGAGCAATGCAGAAACTAAACCGTTTTGTCACCTACATTTATTCTTATCGTGACAGCCAGAGGGATACTAATGTAGGATTTGCAAAGGTGGATTGCAGAGGAGGGATTGTCCGCTTAGAAATACAGATACGAAAAAAAATAAAGGAAACCAAAGAGGCACAGATATGCCTGTTAGCCGGGACACCGGCGCAGCCGGAGGCGATTCCAATCGGAACCATGAAATTTGAAAAAGAAACAGGAATCTATAAGGGTAGATTTCCGGTAAATGAACTGGGCGGAAGCACTTACACCTTTGAGCAGGTGACCGGACTATATATCAAAGGCGAGCGGGAACTGTTTGCAAGCCAGTGGACGCAGGAAGAGATCCGCATAGCGGAGGTCAGAGTATTAACAATAGAAGAGAAACCGGAAGAAAGAACTTCACAGGAGAAACATTTACAGGAAGAAGGAATGCCAAGAGAGCAGATGCAGCAAAGAGGAATACAAAGAGAGCAGATGCAGCAAGGCGGAATAGCAAGAGAACAGATGCAGGGAGAACCGTCCCAAGGGACAGATTTTCAGGAAAAGCATCAACAGCAACGAGAAGTGCCGGAAGAATATCAACAGAAGCAACAGACAACAGAAGCACAACCGGAGACATTACAGACAGAGTCATTGCAGAGACGACAAAGACAGGGAAGACAAAGGAGAGAACAGCCGGAAAGCCCGACACTGCGGGCGACAGAGGCCGAACCGCAGTATGACTGGCGTTATGAATGGGAAAAACTGGATAAAAGTCCCGGAAATGAGCTGGTATTTGGCTTAGCTCTTTGGACCAGAAATAAGGGCAAACCGTAAGTGGTCCTGCCATACGCCCTGAATCCAGGCACTTCCATGGGCAATGCCCTCCTCGGTAAACTCCAGTTTTTCAAAAGATGTATCGAGGCATTATTGTCAGGATTGACATAGGCCTCAATCCGGTGGAGCTTTAATTCCGTAAAAATAAAGGAGATCAGAAAATGCAAAGCCTCCGTCATATAGCCCATATCACGGTAGGCAGCATCCATCTTATAACCAATGACACAGGATTGGAAAATACCGCGGGAAATACGCTGAATGCTCATCGTACCGATAATGTGGTCAGGATTTCCCTTTTCAAAAAGCCAGAAACGGATCGCTTTTTGCTGCAGCATCATCTGATATTCGCACTGCAAAAGGCTTTTCTGGTAGGGCAGGGTATAAAAATTTTCCGGTTTGCCGCCATCATATTTTTCAAAAGTAGAGCGGTTATTTTTGTGAAATTCCAACGTTTTTCCGGCAAAATCGGAAGAAAGGATCCGAATGTTAAGACGTTCGGTTTCATATTGAAAATTCATGCATCAACACCTCGAATCTCCACATGGGGAATATATTTCTGCAAAAGGGACTGGATATCCTCCAGTTCTTTTTTTTGTATAGGAAGAAAAAACAGGGTGGATCACCTGCTCGGATTCCTGATAAGACTGCAAAAATAGGAATCAGCACCGGCGATCCACGCACCGATTTCTTCAAAATCTTTAAGAGTATGCAGCTCCCTCACAATCGTTGTGCGGAATTCATAAGGCACCGTTCCTTCCAATAAAAAAGGCAGCGGATTCTGCGATTTTTTCCATAGAAAAAGAAGGAGCGTTGCAGATTTCCTGATAGCGGGAAGGAGCGTGTTTGATGTCCATAGCCACATAGTCGATCAGATTGCTGTGGCAGAGAGACTTTAAAACCTCAGGATGGGAACCGTTAGTGTCAAGTTTTACTAAATATCCTAAATCTTTGATTTTTTAATAAAATCAGAAAGTTCCGGCTGCAAGGTCGGTTCGCCTCCGGTAATGCAGACACCGTCCAAAATGCCCTGACGCTTTTTTAAATGAGAAAGCACCGTATCCTCGGAAATCAGTGGCAGACTGCCGGGCGAAAGCACTAAATCGCCATTGTGACAGTAAGGACAGCGGAAATTACATCCGCCGAAAAAACGGTGGATGCAAGACAGCCGGGATAATCTAAAAGTGTTGTTTTTTGAAAACCATGTATTTCAAGCATAATGACCTCACATAATAATCCTGTATTACTATAGATTATGGCACAGACAGATTGGAAAGTGAAGATTAAATTGACAAAACGGAAAAAATTATGTATACTTATATTTCCGAGCAGCTGGGGTGGCAGCGGTACCCTGTACTAGCAATCCGCTATAGCTAGAGTGATATTCTGCCTCGGGTCTTAGATGTTAAGGCAGCCCTTTGTAAGTGGCGTTGACGTTTGGGTCTTACGCAACGGAAATCTGTGAACCGTGTCAGGTCAGGAATGAAGCAGCACTAAGCAGAACCTTTCGTGTGCCGTGAGGGTGCCTGGACTGAGTTAACTGCAAAGGTAACGTTTGGCATCGGGATTCAAAGCAGAATGCTCGGATTTTAATGCCTATTATTTTATTTAGAATTAGAGAAGTTCCGGTCTGGAGGGACAAGCATGGTAAAAAAAAATAAGAGATTTTCTCTATGAATTATGTAATTATTTAGAGCTGATTATGGCAGTGGTAGTAGTTGCCGGGATTGTCATTGCAGCATTGGGATTAAGAGAGGAATTTTTGCTGTTCTGGTCACAGAGAGGGCATACCGGATCATTTTATGTATTCCTCGATGCAATCTTTGAAATTGTCATCAGTATTGAGTTCTTAAAAATGCTCTGTCAGCCGAGTGCCGATACCGTATTAGAGGTATTGATTTTCCTGGTATCAAGGCATATGATTATAGGAGATACGTCGGCATTTGAGGATTTTGTATCAATTGTCAGCATAGCATTGTTTTTTGCAATTAAAAATACATTCAGATTCCGCCGGAGGCAGGAAAAAAAGAAAGAGTATTTTTTCTACATGCAGGAATGAGATGGGGGATGAAAAATCCGATGGAGAAGAATAGGGAAAATATATGCGCGCAGCCATACGGGAAGCCAAGAAGGCGTATGCCTTAGAGGAGGTTCCGATTGGCTGCGTGATTGTGTATCAGGACAAAATCATAGCGAGAGGTTATAACCGGCGTAACACCGATAAGAATACGGTTGCCCATGCAGAAATGTCTGCAATCAAAAAGGCGAGTAAGAAGCTGGGGGACTGGCGCTTAGAGGGATGTACGATGTATGTGACCTTAGAGCCTTGTCAGATGTGTGCAGGAGCGGTTGTACAGGCGAGAATCGATGAAGTTGTCATAGGAAGTATGAATCCGAAAGCAGGATGTGCGGGTTCTGTGTTAAATCTCTTGGATATTCCTGCGTTTAATCATCAGGTTCATATTACGAAGGGAATTTTAGAAGAGGAATGTTCGCAAATGCTCAGTGGTTTTTTTAAGGAACTGCGGGAAAAAAAGAGGAAAAACAAAGAAGTTGTATAAAAATGTAATTTTATAACCAAAAACTGAATGAAAAACATGGAAATTATATAGAAAACAAGTTATAATATCGTATAGAAAAAAGAAGTCAGAACATAGATGAAATGTTAGAACAAAAATGGTAATGGAGGTACGGTTATGGGGGAAAAATCATATCCGATTACTGTGGAGCAGTTTCAGGAAGGCATTGAATTGCTGTGTCCATGTATGGACGACTACTTATATCTATATGATTTTAAAAAAGATTATTACTATATCTCCTCCTATGCATTGGATAGATTCTGTATGCCGACAAATGCTTTTCATGATGTCCAAAAGACGCATGAAAAATTTGTGCATCCGGAGGATTTAGAAATGCTTCAGGAAGATCTTTCTCAAATGAAGCAGGGCATCAAGCATTTTCATAATCTTCAGTATCGGTGGTTGGGACTGGACGGACAGCCAATCTGGATTAACTGCCGTGGACGGACAGTGAACGGTGAAGATGGGCAGCCAATGTGCATGGTCGGATGTATTAACGAGATAGGAGCAAAGCAGAAGGCGGATAATGTCAGTGGTCTGTTAGGAGAAACCAGCCTACAGGATTATTTATATACCATAGGCAAGGTGTTTCCGGAAGGATTCATTCTGCGTATCGGTATTGATGATTTTAAAGACATCAATGAAAATCTGGGTATCGAATACGGCGATATGATCATCCACGAGACAGCCAACTGCATCGCAAGATGTATTGCACCGGGGCAACAGCTTTATCGCATTGTGGCAGATGAATTTATTATTGTGGATTTTCTGGGCGGAACTACGGATGAGGCAAAGAAGCTGTATAAGAAAGTCCGTTTTGAGATAGACAGGTTCATAGAGCAGAATCATTACGAGACAGTCTATACCATTTCAGCAGGTCTGTTAGAGAGCAGGGATGTGACGGAGCACTCCTTTCAGAATCTGATGAAGCTGTCAGAGTTTGCACTAAGTGAAGCAAAGCGTGATGGCAAGAATCGCTGCTACATATTTTGTAAGGAAGATTATGAGAAGTTCCTTAGGAAAAAGGAACTGGTACGCGATTTGAGGCGTTCGGTATACAATGATTTCAGTGGATTTGAGACGTATTTTCAGCCGATTGTGAGTGCGGTGGATAATCAACTGTTTGCAGCCGAGACCCTGTTGCGTTTTCATTCGGAAAAAATGGGTATGGTTTTACCGGTGGAATTTATCCCGATTTTAGAGGAAACAGGTCTGATTATACCGGTTGGCAAATGGGTGCTTCATCAGGCACTGTCCGTATGCCGTGAGGTTCACAAGCATGTGCCGGATTTTAAAATCAGTGTCAATGTTTCCTATATACAGGTTATGAAGAGTCCGATTCTGACAGAGATTTTAACCAGTGTCAGGGAATACGGCTTAAAGCCGGAAGATGTTATTGTAGAGTTGACGGAGAGCGGCTTTCTAGAGTCCAATTATCGTTGTATGGATTTGTGGAAGCGCCTGCGCGAGCATGGAATTTTACTTGCGCTTGATGATTTTGGAACGGGATATTCAAATTTCCATTATCTGTATGACCTCAGTCCGAATATGATTAAAATTGACCGGACCTTTACGGTAAGGGCATTGAGCAATGAATATGAATACAATTTGCTGCGTCATATTATTGAGATGATTCGCGGCATCAATTTAAAGCTCTGCATAGAAGGAATTGAGACGAAAGAGGAATTAGAACGTATTAATCGTCTGAAACCGGATTATATACAGGGATATTATTTTGGAAAGCCATGTCCTTATGAAAAATTTTATCATGATTTTATAGAGCAGGCATAGGATAAGGAGAAAATACATCATGGCGATTGAACAGGTCAGGGAATATTTTAGGAAAGCCGGGATAGAGGAACGGATACAGGAGTTTGAGGTTTCGAGTGCCACGGTGGAATTGGCGGCAGAGGCACTGCGTTGTGAGCCGTGCCGAATCGCAAAATCGCTGTCGTTTCTGGTGGATGAGACGCCGGTCTTAGTAGTCACGGCAGGCGATGTGAAGATTGATAACCGGAAGTATAAAGAACAGTTTGGAACAAAGGCAAAAATGCTCAAACCGGATGAGGCACCGGAGCGGATTGGACATGCGGTGGGCGGTGTATGCACGTTTGCCGGAAGTGACTAAAAAACAGCAGGAGGTTTGATGCAAAAACTTCCTGCTGTAGACATTTTAATTACTAATTATTAATTTTAGATTTAATTTTTGTTCATCAGATTTTTGCCTGCATTCCATGCTGTTGCAACTTTCTCACCTGTAGAATAATAGCCATTCTGAAACTGATCAAACATTAGAGCGTGAAGTTTCTCCGGGTCTACTTTGCCATTCTCAGAAAGTACATCTTCCTCAGCTTTAACATTTACAATCTTTCCAACGATTCCCGATACATGCTCTGTATCCAGAAAATCCAGAAGCTCACATTCCATTACAACAGGAAATTCTTCGATAATCGGAGCATTGACCTTATCACTTTTTACTGCATGATATCCGGTACGCTCGAATTTATCATTTATTTTATTGCCGGACGCAATTCCAAAATAATCCGCTACATCTACATGAGCTTCATCTGCCAGTGCAACAGTAAAGGCTTTGCTTTCCCTGATATTAAGCCATGTTTTTTTGCCCTCTCCAATGAAGAGGATAATTTTATCCATATCGCAAATCTGTCCCCATGCGACATTCATTACATTAACTTTACCATTTGCATCATATGCTGCTACCATAAGGACAGGCATAGGATAAACGGCAGGAACGACACCGATATTTTTCTTCATTCTGTACTACCTCCATATATCATTGATTTTTTATGTGTTCTTGCTTATAATTATATGGATATACGAAAAATTAACAAGTACCCACCTTTACGTTAGGTACTTACCTTAAAGAAAGTGTAATGTTGAATGAAAGAGTGTAAATTGAAAGACTACATAGAAAATGCAAATTTTGAAGATACCGGATTCAGCTATACCTTATCCCTGATTTCCGGCAAATATAAAATGATTATACTGTATTGTCTTATGGAATACAAAGCAGTTCGTTTTAATGAGTTGCAGCGTTATCTGAAAAAAATCTCTGACAAGACGCTGAGTCAGAACTTAAAGGAATTAGAAAAAGACGGACTCATTCATCGTGAAGTCTATCCTCAGATTCCTCCAAAAGTAGAGTACTCTCTTACAGAAAGAGGCATCTCACTCATGGAAGTTCTTGATCAGCTATGTACCTGGGGCGAAGAAAATAGAAGACCAATCCCTGAAACGCGTTAACCATAACTTTTCAGGGATTGGAGGACCCGGAGGCTTTTTTCTTAAAACATTCTCAATATATTCTCGATATCCCTGCTCCAAAATACTGAATGCACAGCTGTTATCAGTTAATTTCTGTTTTCGATTTGTTGTAACCATTTCATATATTTTATCCTCCATAGTATAACAAAACAGGGAGATAAGAGTCTTATCTCCCTGAATATTAACGATTCGCATTTTAAGCTGCGAAGCACTTAAATTAAAGGTTCACATTCAAAGTAGTGACGCACTTAAATTAAAGGTTTGCACTCAAAGTAGCAACGCACTTAAATCAAGCAAGTAATCTTGCTCATCTATATTATATGCAATTATCATGAAAGGATCAATAAAAATATTTTGATTTACATTTACAATTTTCTTATCGGATGCCTGATAACAGTTTTGCATTTTTCCTGTGCAACTTTTCTTGGGTCTGATAAATAGATTTCGTGATGGTGACGTTCATTGGTGAAAACTTCATTTCCACCTAAAAACATGATGAACCCTCGCAACTTCCGAGTTGTTTAAATTCTACATCAAACTATTCATATACACTTTCGTATATCTTCTCGCCATCTTGAAGAATTAAACGGATTTCTGTATTTCTTTCATATAATTCCTTTTCTTGTTCTTCTGAAAAAGTATATTCATACTTCCCATGCTCATCCAAACAAAAGATTGAGTGCTCCATTTTTCCTTCCTGATCCCTTCCACTCCACCGTATTTGGATATTATCTCCATTTTCTATTGTATAATAATCCAAAACTGCATTGTGGAAATGAAGCACGAAATCAAAATACTTCGGCATTGACTGATTTGGCAACGTATAATAGCTTTCCTGGTCAATCATCTTTTTATAATAACCTGACTGCTTATCAAAACGAAAGTCATTCATTTCCACGCCTTTATGAAACTTCGTTTCTAAAGAGTTTTTTGCATTATTCCAAGCAATGCCCCAGCCTGTTGCACCAATCGCCAATGCTGCCACAATACAAACCAGAATTAAAATTGCATTTTTTTTAAATCTTTTACTAAACGTTATTTCCTTATTCAATTTTTTGACCATCTTCTTATCCTCCTTTAGCATAACATCCAGGGAGATATTGAATTCATCGCTCATAAAAATCAGAGTTTCTAAATCCGGATAATTCTTTTCTTTCTCCCAATTTGATACTGTCTGTCGTGTAACATGAAAAATTTGGGCAAATTCTTCTTGTGTCATTTTTCTTTCTTTTCGTATATCCAAAATTGTCTGTCCTAATTTCATGTCATGTGTTCCTCCTTTCAGTATCATTATGCTTTCGATTCTTTCAGATGGCTAGCAAGTCAAACTTGCATTGAATTATGCACCGTGCAAGTGTTATTTACATGCCTGATTCTAACTGATCATACCGTAATTTAACACATATAGTCGACAAACCGAACAATGCCAGGAAAATATAAAAAAGTGTGCCTCACAACGTCCGATTTTTCAGAGCTGATTCTGCATCATGCATAACCGCAAGTTTCCATTTATTTCTTTTTGCGGTATTTAGGTTCAATACCTACTACATACGTTGCTATAGCCGCAATACTAATAAGCATTGCACCCAATATAGGTATTATAATTAAACCCGAATTTTGCCTATCTAATAAAGGCAATCCAATTAATGTAAACAAAACACCATATACGCACCACAATATACCCAAAGCACGATTATAACCTTTCACATCTTCTATAGGTGCTACCTCAGCATTTGCCCAAAAGCCGAAAGGTTTTGCTTTCTTAGAATGAAACTCATAGATGCCCATTACAATAAATAATAAGCCTATGATGCCCCAAATTATAAATGCCATGAATCTTTCTTCCATAAGAGGTATCCTTTCTTTTGCAAAACACTTCTTGCATTTTATTCAAAAAAATCATTTTGAGGTTTGAGTTTTAAGAGTTGGTCTTGTATGAAAAGAAGAAAAGTCTTATCGTTCAAACCTTTCAAATGTTCGGATTGACATTTCTTCTATCGTATTGTATTATCTATTCATGAAAGAAATGGGTTTTGTGCCAAGTAAAGCCTTATGGCTCCAACGGGGTGCTCGTTTCTTTTTTATGTCTATAATATCGTATAAATACATTTTGCCATCGCTTGCATGTCTTATTAACAAAGATGCATGAAATACATTATATCTTTCTATATTTTCGTTATCATCATATACAGGTAGTGCAAAATACGAATTATATCTATACCAGCCATTTTTTGCATTCCAATTATGTTTCTCTTCATTATTTTCTCTAAAAAATCTTCCTGTTGATATTTCTATCATTTCAGGAAGTCCCTGTGCTGCATTTGCTTTCGCCTTTGCCACTGCTCCGTTCAACTTTTTTGTATATACAGATCCTGAATATTCACTTGGTAAATCAGATCCAATATATATAACATCTCCAGTAGAAGCCACCTTATAAAAATCACCGATATATTCTTTCAAGTATGCCCGGACTTCTTTCCAATGAATGGATCTTTTTCCCTTAAATCTAATATCATTTATCACTACAATATTGTTCCCATCAACATCCTGAATAACAGAAATATTACGTCGCTGTTTCTTCGTATGGCTGGTTTCATTAATCTCTTTACAAATTTCGAGGAGTTCCAAATATCTTATAATTCCCCTCTTTCCTTCAACATCTGATTTTCTAAACAATTCCAGCATATGATCTTCATCTATGAAATAATCCGTAGAAGTTACTTGAACCGGACTTCCTTCATCACAAAGCAAATCCACTAGTGACATATCCAGTGCTTTACATATTGCGGCAAGTTTATCTGCCTGAGGATTGATCTGTTTCTTTCTCCAGTCGCTGATTGTACTTGTTGCAATACCAGTTCTTCTGGACAGTTCCGTCTGACTCATATGTAGTTCGTTAAGTCTAGCAAAGATTTTTTCATATAACTTCATGGTACAATACCCTTTCTACGCCTGCTAATTCCGATTTTTCGGATATTGTATCATAATCAATTACCAATATCAATATTTATCCGCAACCCACAACCATTCTCATTTTCTCGTATCTCATTTTTACAAATCTTTAACATGAAAGAATTGCAATCTTATCTGTACCATATTTTTCCCCAAATTTATTAGGCACTTTTTTCTGAATATTTCCTTGCAAGGCAACGATTGATATGCGGTCGGTAAAAATGTATTCCATGACTTGTTTTAGAGCAGTACTTCCGTAACCCTCCCCCTGTTTGGAAGCATCTATCATCATATGCCAGATATCATATTCAGGAATGTCATAATCGTAGATGACCATTACATAACCAACCATTTCATCTCCGTCATAAATTCCAAATGGCTGGCACTGATCTCGATAAACATACGCTTGTGCTAAACTTCGGATTGGATGAGAAACATATTCCTCCTGTCCCTCAGCCAGTTTTAAACGGAATGCATCAAGAAAGTTGTCTTCAGTAATTTTTTCTCAGATTTATCATTTATTTTTCTCCCTTTGTCAAATACCTATTTTTATGTTTTATATTTCTTTTTCAACTCATCAAACTTGAATTTGACTTGCCTATTTTCTTAAAATTTCATGTGGAGCTTCTATTTCATTTGCCAAGGTATGCTCTGTTAATTCTGACATCAATTTCAATTTTTATTAATCAATGGTCGCATACAATTAGGAACATGTTCCTGATGCGCTCTGTGGATTGCTACACATTCCTTACAGTTTCCGTGATAACGACAGGCTTTCAGGCAAGGACAGTGATCTTTGTCTTTATACTCCTTACGAAATTCCGCTGCAAATTCTTCTTGCAATCTCAGTCCCTCGACACGGTTTCCCTTATGAAATTCTACCATTGCATCCAGTTCTTTCTGGTTCCCTTCAATCTTCATGTTATTATAGCGCCTCCATTTCAACTATTCTTCATTTTCTGATAAATTCCGATTTCTCTCATTCTAAAAACATGAATTCCGCATTACTATTACAATGTTAACATAAAAATAAGCTGATGCATATTTTTTTCCTTAATATACATCAGCTTATTTAAATGCTGTTTTTGAGTTCGTTCCAACCATGCATTTGTAGCGGAGACGGCGGGATTCGAACCCGCGTGCCCGAAAGGGGCAAACGCATTTCGAGTGCGCCTCGTTATGACCACTTCGATACGTCTCCGTAAGGTTTGGCAACCTAGTGCCATATTCGCCGAGCGTATTCGCAACTTGCGTTGCTCATCGCGGGATTTACGGGATAGGTGCAGTATTCTGGTCCGCCGTGCGCGTATTCGTAGCTTACGCTACTCATTCGCGGGCTTCGCCCTATAGTGACAAACTTACAGAATACTGCTTACATGCAAGCATGACGCAGTATCCTGTAAGCCTGTCACTGCACGGCTCATTGCCAACGCGTACATTATACCACATTTTGGGGGAGTTGCAAGGAGAAGTTGTCGGGTAGATATTGTTATGAGGGGAAAAATATATTATAATAACTATGATTGTGTATCATAACAAGAAAACTGAACCGATAGAATGTGTGAAGGGATGTGTGTGCATGAAAAGAATAGGAATGTTAACAAGCGGTGGCGATTGTCAGGCTTTAAACGCGGCAATGCGCGGAGTGGTCAAAGGACTGTGTGAAAGCTGTGAACAGCTTGAGATTTATGGTTTTTTAGATGGATATAAGGGATTGATATATGGAAATTACCGTCTCTTGACAGGAGCGGATTTTTCGGGAATACTGACAAAAGGTGGAACGATCTTAGGTTCTTCCCGCCAGCCGTTCAAGCAGATGCGGGTGCCGGATGAAAACGGTCTGGATAAAGTAGAAGCGATGAAGCACACTTATCATAAGCTGAATTTGGACTGCCTTGTGATCTTAGGCGGAAACGGAACCCAGAAGACAGCGAACCTTTTAAGAGAAGAAGGCTTGAATGTGGTACATCTTCCAAAGACCATTGACAATGATATCTATGGAACCGATGTGACCTTTGGATTCCAGAGTGCGATCAATATTGCAACAGAGGCAATTGACTGCATCCATACGACAGCAGCTTCCCACAATCGTATTTTTTATCGTAGAAGTCATGGGACATAAGGTGGGTTGGCTGACCCTTTATGCAGGCGTGGCAAGTGGAGCAGATATCATACTCCTTCCGGAGATTCCATACGACATCGACAGTGTCTTAGGAGCGATCGAAAAAAGAAGTAAAGCCGGAAAAGGATTTACGATCTTAGCAGTTGCAGAAGGTGCAATTTCAAAAGAAGATGCGAAGCTGAGTAAAAAAGAATATAAAGAAAAATTGAAAAACTACAAATTCCCATCCGTATCCTATGAATTAGCAGATATGATAGAGAAAAAAAGCGGAGCAGAAGTGCGGGTAGTAGTACCGGGACATACACAAAGAGGCGGAAGTCCGTGTCCGTATGACCGCGTTCTTTGCAGCCGTCTGGGTGCGGCAGCAGCACAGGCTGTCATGGACGAGGATTATGGCAACATGATCGCCATGATCAACGGCAAGACAAAGCGTGTACCGTTAGGAGATGTTGCAGGAAAATTAAAGAGCGTAGATCCGGAATGCCAGATGATCAAAGAAGCCAAGAGTATGGGCATCAGCTTCGGTGATTAATGAGTGCACGGATTTAGGTGTTAGAAATGTATTTTTATATATATAGTTGAAATGATTGCACAAAGCAATATGAAAAGTTTCTTTTTGTGCAATGGAAATGAAACTCAGGAAATCATGAAACCCACTGGTGTACATGATTTCTGTTTTAGGAGGTTCATTGGAATGTTCTGCACAAGGAAACTTGGAATATTGCTTTGTGCAAGCAGTCGATAGATTTCAAAAATACAGTTCTGACCCGGGATTCGGAAAGGAAAGAATAGAAGTGAGGATTTCAAATGTCTTATACGGCATTATACCGAAAGTTCCGACCTCAGGAGTTTGAGGACGTCAAAGGACAGGAACACATTGTTACAACATTAAAAAACCAGATCAAAGCAGACAGGATCGGGCATGCGTATCTCGTTTTGTGGAACCAGGGGAACCGGTAAGACGACGGCAGCCAAGATTTTTGCAAAAGCAGTGAACTGCGAACATCCGGTAGATGGAAGTCCGTGTGGAACCTGTGAAGCCTGCCGTGCCATCGCGGCAGGCAATTCCATGAATGTCATAGAGATCGATGCGGCATCGAATAACGGAGTGGAAAACATCCGGCAGATCCGTGAAGAAGTGGAATATGCACCGACAGAAGGAAAATATAAAGTGTATATTATCGACGAAGTGCATATGCTATCGATAGGTGCGTTTAATGCATTATTAAAAACCTTGGAAGAACCGCCATCTTATGTTATATTTATTCTGGCAACGACAGAGGTACATAAGATACCGATCACTATATTGTCGCGCTGTCAGAGATATGACTTTCACAGGATTTCGATAGAGACGATCTCTGCAAGGCTGACAGAACTTTTAGAAAAAAAAAACGTAGCAGCCGAGGAGCGGGCAGTCCGCTATATTGCAAAAGCGGCAGATGGTTCCATGCGTGATGCCTTGAGTCTGTTAGACCAGTGTATTGCATTTTATTTAGGCGAAGAACTGACCTATGAACATGTCTTAGAAGTGCTAGGAGCGGTTGATACCGAAGTGTTCAGTAGCCTGCTCAGACGGATACTGGGGCAGGACATCGTCGGGGCGATCGAGCAGTTAGAAGAGATCATCATTCAGGGAAGGGAACTCGGACAGTTCGTAACAGATTTCACATGGTATTTAAGAAATCTTTTGTTAGTGCAAAGCTCGGACGATATGGAAGAAGTGTTAGATATGTCTGCGGAAAATCTTACTCTTTTAAAAGAAGAAGCAAAAATGGTAGAAGCAGAGACACTGTTTCGTTATATCCGTATATTTTCGGAGCTGTCAAATCAGGTAAAATACTCCAGCCAGAAGCGGATATTGATAGAGATCGCCTTAATAAAACTGTGCAGACCGCAGATGGAGCAGGATGAAGCATCCGTCTTAGAGAGGATCAGCAGAATCGAAAAGACGTTAGAAGAAGGAATCCCGGTGGCATCAGTACCGACACAAAGCAGCAGTGCAGCGGCAGGACAGCCGGAAGCAAAGCCCAAAAAAAGAACTGCCAAAGGCGATACCGGAAGATGTACAGCAGGCAGTAGCAGCGTGGAACTCCATTTTGCAGGAACTTCCGGGACTGATGAAGGGATATTTAAAGTCCGCAAGGCTGACCCTTGGCGGAGACAACGTACTGATGGTTGTATTAGAGGATGAGATGGCAGCATCTTATCTGAATATGGAAGAACATAAAAAAGAGTTAGAAGATGCCATCGCAAGACGGGTAGAGAGTCAGGTCGATGTCAGAATTCAGTTAAACGAGACAAATCGTCCGTTTGAAGAAACTTATGTGGATTTAAAAGATGTGATCCACATGGATATTACCATAGAAGATGAATAAAAACAGGAGGAAATGAAAATGGCTAAAGAGGTGGATTCCCGGGAGGAATGCCGGGAAACATGAACAATATCATGAAACAGGCACAGAAGATGCAAAAACAGATGGAGGAAGCAACCAAGGAGCTTCAGGAAAAAAAGAGGTAACATCCAGTGCCGGCGGCGGAGTTGTAGAAGTAACCGTTTCCGGAAACCGTGAGGTAACAAAAGTAAAGATCGATCCGGAGGCAGTAGATCCGGATGATGTAGAAATGTTAGAGGATCTGATCATGGCAGCAACCAACGAGGCGCTTCGCCAGATCGAGGAGATTTCTGCACAGTCCATGTCAAAGATTACAGGCGGACTTGGCGGAATGGGAGGCGGCTTCCCGTTTTAAGCCGTTAAGGAGCAGTCATGGATTACTACAGCAGTCAAATTAATAAATTAGTAGAGCAGCTATCAATCTGCCGGGTATTGGAGCGAAATCCGCACAGCGTCTGGCATTTCATATCCTGAACATGCCGTTAGAGAATGTAAAAAGAATTGTCCGCTTCTATTTTAGAAGCAAAGGAAAATGTGCGTTACTGCAAAGAATGTTTTACACTTACGGATCAGGAGGTTTGCCCGATCTGCAGCAATCGAAGCGGAATAAACAGCAGATCATGGTCGTGGAAAATACCAGAGATTTGGCAGCTTATGAAAAAACCGGAAAATACGAAGGTGTTTATCATGTACTTCATGGAGCTATTTCTCCAATGCTTGGAATCGGTCCCAATGACATCCGGTTAAAAGAACTGATGCAAAGGTTGCAGAATCATGTCGAAGAGGTTATAATAGCAACGAATTCCAGTTTAGAGGGCGAGACAACCGCCATGTATATCAGTAAGCTCATCAAGCCGACCGGGATCAAGGTGTCGCGGATCGCAAGCGGAGTTCCGGTTGGAGGAGATCTTGAATATATTGATGAAGTTACCCTGCTTAGGGCTTTAGAGGGCAGAGTCCTATTATAACAGGGTTAGAAAGAGGAGAAAATAATGAACACCCTAGAATTGCAGAAACAGGCAAATGAAATACGAAAAAGGTATCATCGCTGCCGTGCACAGTGCAAAATCGGGTCATCCGGGCGGTTCTCTTTCCGCAGCGGACATCTTTACCTATCTCTATTTTGAAGAGATGAACATTGATCCGAAAAATCCGAAAATGGAGGACAGAGACCGTTTCGTACTGTCAAAAGGACATGTAGCACCGGGACTCTATGCAGCACTGGCACACCGCGGATATTTTCCGGTAGAAGATCTGACAACACTTCGTCATGTGGGTTCCTACTTACAGGGACATCCTGACATGAAACATATTCCGGGTGTGGATATGTCAAGCGGTTCTTTAGGACAGGGTCTTTCTGCGGCAGTAGGAATGGCACTTGCCGGAAAAATGGATGAAAAAGATTACCGGGTATATGCTTTGTGCGGTGATGGTGAGATTCAGGAAGGACAGATCTGGGAAGCTGCCATGTTTGCAGGCTACCGGAAACTGGACAACCTTGTTGTGATCGTAGATTTAAACGGTTTACAGATCGACGGAGCAATTTCCGAAATCTGTGATCCGGAACCGTTAGATAAGAAATTTGAGGCATTCCGTTTCCATACGATTACCATTGATGGAAATGATTTTGAACAGATCGCAAAGGCATTTGAAGAAGCCCGTGCAACGAAGGGAATGCCAACAGCGATCATTGCAAAGACCGTAAAAGGAAAAGGCGTGTCCTTTATGGAAAATGCTGTGAACTGGCATGGTGTTGCACCAAACGATGAGCAGTTTGAAATAGCAATGCAGGAGTTAGAGAAAGCAGGTGAAGCATTATGTCAGAAGTAAAAAAAGTAGCAACAAGAGTAGGATATGCAGAAGCACTAGTAGAACTTGGAAAAGAGCATGAGGAAGTCGTTGTATTAGATGCAGACTTAGCAGCGGCAACCCAGACCAAGGTTTTCCGTGAACAGTTCCCGGAGCGGCATATCGACTGTGGAATTGCAGAAGCAAACATGACAGGAATCGCGGCAGGACTTTCTACCTGTGGAAAAGTACCGTTTATGAGCTCTTTTGCAATGTTTGCAGCAGGACGTGCTTTCGAGCAGGTGCGTAACTCCATCGGATATCCGCATCTGAATGTAAAGATCGGTGCGACACATGCGGGAATCTCCGTAGGAGAGGACGGAGCAACCCATCAGTGTAACGAGGATATTGCATTGATGCGTACCATTCCGGGCATGGTAGTGATCAATCCGTGCGACAGTGTAGAAGCAAAGGCAGCAGTAAAAGCAGCTTATGAGCACAACGGTCCGGTATATCTTCGTTTTGGACGATTGGCAATTCCGGTGATCAATGACGAAGAGAATTATCGTTTTGAGCTTGGAAAAGGAATTGTCTTAAAGAAGGAACAGACGTTACGATCATAGCAACAGGTCTTTGTGTCAATGAGAGTATGGAGGCAGCAAAGATGTTAGAAGCAGACGGGATCAGCGCAGAGGTCATCAACATCCATACCATTAAGCCATTGGATGAAGAATTGGTACTTTCTTCTGCAAAGAAAACCGGAAAAGTCGTAACGGTAGAAGAACATTCCGTGATCGGCGGACTTGGAAGTGCAGTCGCAGATGTGCTGTCAGAAAAAAGAGCCGACAAGAATGATGAAAATCGGAATCAACGATGTATTCGGAGAATCCGGTCCGGCAGTAGTGCTGATCAAAAATACGGACTGGATGCAGAAAGCATCTACAAAAAGTAAAAGCATTTACAAAATAAATGAAATATGGAAAAAATATGGGACTGTCCTGTAAAAGGGGCAGTCTTTTTTGTATGATTCTGCCGAAAGAAAATTTTTACTCCGACACAAGCTGTCAAAAACTGAAAAAGGAATATGCTATGATACCCCTAACAATACTGCCACAGGCAAAGGGGTCACCATGATAGAGATCATACAGGATGGACAAGCGACACCAAGGATAAAGCTTCCAAGAAACTTAAGACAAATTGGTAATCCGAGTGGAGAACATAAAATCTATGTGGAAGACTTTGTGTATACCTTTTTGCATCCGAGCAGCAGGGAAGAAGCAGGGAATCCGAAAGTTGCGATCATAGTGGGAACGCAGGAAGAAGAACATGGTACGCAATACTATTTCGTAAGAGGTGCTTTTTACATAGATGATATGACATTTGAAAAAGGGCTGCCGCAGTTTAGCGAGGAGCACTGGGGATTTGCCTATAAGCAGATGAAAGAGTATTTTGACGATGAAGACCCGGATAAGGCATTGCAGATCTTAGGCTGGGCGTTCGTCACAGGAGGCATGCCGGCAAGACTGACGACCGATATGGAGCGGGTGCACCGGATGAATTTCAAAGAGCCGCATTCGCTGTTATTGCTGTTAGATGATGTGGAGCGTGAAGAGAATTTTTATGTCTATGAAAAGGGCAGTCTGCGAAAAAAAGAAGGCTATTATATTTTTTATGAGCAGAATCCGAAAATGCAGGAATATATGGTGCAGTATAAAGAGGCAAAAATCCTGCGGGCATGACGGAAACAGTGCTCGATGAGCCGACTAGAAGTTATCGGGAGCGGATCGCCACACAGGCAAAGCCGGGCAGGGGACGCTGGAGCATGGTAGGCTATGCAGCCTGTGCCGTACTGGTGTTAAGTACGCTGGTGATGGGCGTTAACAGTATCGGAAGCTATGAAAAGATCAACGAGCTTCAGGAGGCGGTCTCTTTGATCGCAGGAAACTTCACACAAAATGAAGCAAAGCAGGCAAAGGATAACGACAAGACGATCGTTACGACCGTGGATGGAAAAGTGGAGCCGTTAGAAGACACTGCGAAGGAAGATACTGCCAGGGACAATCAATCCAAGGACAAGTCCGAAACAGACAAGAAAAAGCCAAAGACGGTGAAAACAGCGAAAACAAACAGGACGTGGCGCAGAACGATAAAAAAGAAAGTCAAAATGCCGGGGAATCTTCTGAGCAATCTTCTGAGGAAGTGCAGGAAACCGCAGCACAGCCACAGAGTGAAGCAGAAAAGATACTTGCACAGGGCTATTATATCGTACAGAGTGGAGATTCTTTAGAATCCATCAGTACAAAAAATTTATGGCAATAAATCCAGAGTGGAGCGTATCAAGGAATTAAATCAGATTGAAAATGCAGATACAATTTTTGCGGGTCAGAAATTAAATCTGCCTTAATGAGAAAAAATTAGTGTCATGCAAACCGATATTTGTTATAATGGACAGGAATACAAAAAGAGGTGACATGATACATGGCAGAAATTAGAAGACAGCCATTCCAAACGGTAAAAGTAGATATAGAGGAAATGGATAGGAAAATCAGAGAACACAGGATTCGGATGCTCAAAAGGGCCGGCATCGTATTAGGAATCCTGATATTGCTCTGGTTTTTGCTATATATATATCATCAGGTGCGGACCTATGACAGTCATGAGGCAAAAAGTAACAGAGGACAGGCAGGACAGTGCAGCGAATACCTATCTGGAGTTTCAGGGCAATATTTTGAAGTACAGCAATGACGGAGCATTTTACACCGATACTTCCAACGAGCTGATATGGAACCAGAGCTATGAAAATGAGCGATCCGGTTGTGGTGATGTCCGCGAAGTATGCCGCCATCGGAGATGAAAAGGGAACGTTAGTCTATATTTTTGACAAGGATGGACTCTGCGGAAAGATCGAGACAACCAAGCCGATCGTGCGTGTAAAGATCGCAGAGCAGGGAACGGTAGCCCTTCTCTTAGAAGAAAATGGTGTCTCCTATCTGAAACTTTGTGACAAGACGGGGAAAACGCTTGCAGAAGGCGAGCTTCATGTGGAAAACAGTGGCTATCCTATGGATATTGCCTTATCAAAAGATGGAAAACAGTTTGCAGTGTCCATGTTGGACATCAGTGATGGAACGATTAAGAGCAGCATTGCTTTTTACAATTTTGATTCCGCAGGAGAAAAGAAGATCGATCATGTGGTAGGAACCAAAAAATATTCCGATATTATTATCCCGCAGATTGAGTTTTTGGAGAATGACAATTTGATCGCCGTCAGCAACCAGAAGCTGATGCTGTTAGAGGTATCCGGAAAACCGCAGGAGAAAAAGAGTATTAAATATGGAAGCCGCTTAAGGACCTTTTTCTATAATGGAAAATATATCGGGCTGATCTTAGATAATGAGAGCAGCAGTAAAGAAGAAAAAAATGATGTGTACTGTATGCAGATCTATGACAACCGTGGAGCGCTTGTGAAAGAAAAGACATTCTCAAGAACTTACCGGAAGGCAGAGTTTTTAAATAATAACGAAGTGTGTCTTTTGAACGATAACGAATGTACGATATTTACGCTGCGCGGCGTGGAAAAATACCACGAAGCCTGGGATAAGAGCATTTATAAAGTGCTTCCGGGCAGAACAGCAAGCCGTTATACCTTTATCTTAGATGGAGAAACGGTACAGGCAAAATTGAAATAAAAGAGGTTAAACTATGAATTGGCTTTTGGTAGTCGTCCTGGTCATACTCGCAGGACATACGATCAAGGGATACCGCCGCGGATTGCTGAGGGTATTGTTTTCCGTGGCATCCTGTTAATTACGGTACTTTTTGTGGCATGGGCAACGCCGTATGTCAGCAATTTTTTAAAAGAGAATACGAAAATTTATCAAAAGTTGAGACAAAGTGCGAGCAAAAAGTCCGAAAGGATACGAAAGAGCAGATTGCGCAAAAAGAGGAAAAGAGTACCGGACTCTTAGAGGAGTACGGCATCCGGCTTCCGAAGTCCATTGAAGAAAAATTATTTGGCAGCGTAGAAAAGGGTGCCGATGGCGTACTTGAAACCAGTGGAGTCTATAAAGCAATGGCAGAGCCGTTAGCACAGTTAGCAGTCGATGGCATCGCGTTTTTGTTTCGTTGATCGTATGTGCGATCATACTGCATCTGATCGGCGGAGTGCTGGATATTGCATCGGAGTTTCCGGTGGTAAAGGGAATCAATCAGGTGTTGGGTTTAGGAGCAGGATTGCTGTACGGTTTGCTGCTTGTCTGGCTGTTTTTCTATTTTGTTGCGGTGATGCAGGCATTTCCATTTGGACAGAGTCTGTTGGCGATGATACAGCAGAGTGAGTTCTTAACAGCACTGTATGAGGATAATATGGTTGCTTATGTAGTGCAGTATGTATTGTAGGATGTACTGTGGGATTGAGGGTTATGATCTTGCTGTCCCCTTTTTTGCTGTAGCCGGTATGTCCCATATAGCCGATGACATCGCCGGCAGTCACAACGCTGCCTTCTTTCAGACCTTTCTGAAAAGGGGAATTCTGGCGTAAATGGGCGTAGTAATAGTAGCGCCTTTTATCAAAACTGCGGATGCCGATACGCCAACCGTATATGCTTCTAAAAAATAGTCATGGTTTTTCAGATCCTTTGTGAGTTTTTTCATGGCGTTGTCCTTAAATAAATTCATAACAGTATATGATAAAAGATACGAAAATATGAGTAAAAGGAATGGAAGTGTGGAAAAAGAGTCCACTGTTTCACGGAATGACCGAACAGGAAATCGGACATCTTCTGGTGCAGGAGCAGTGCAAAAGAAAACGATACGAAAAAGGAACATTTGTCTTTTTAGAGGGGGACGTACCTAAAAGTCTGTTTCTTCTGATACAGGGCAAGGTTACGATCTCGCAAAGCACCATGTCCGGCAGGCGGATTCTTTTGACGGATATCACACGTTCCGGAGATCTGTTTGGGGAAGTCTATTTATTTATCGGAAAAGAAGCCTACGATATGGATGCACAGGCAGTCGAAGATTCAGAGGTGCTTGAGATCGCGGGTGAGATTCCCAAAGTGCTCTGGCAGAATATGTTAGAGATTTTTGCAAAGGCATATCTGATGAATCAGAAAGTAAAAGTCTTAGGCTGTGCCAGTATCCGTGAAAAGATCGTGCGTTATCTGTTTGAAAGAAAAATGCCGACGGAACGATCCGTGGAAATCTGGTGCGTGAAGAGATGGCAGAATATATGAATGTGACCAGGCCATCCCTGTCGCGGGAACTCGGAAGTATGCAAAAGAAGGAATCCTTGAGATACAGGGAAGAGATATCAGGATTGCAGATTGGGAAAAATTTGAAATGTATTTATAAAAATTCGTAACATATGTTACGGATTTTTTTATAGTATCGTGCTATGATAATCGCACAGAAACAAAAAAACAGTTTATCAAATATAAAGGAGTTACAGATATGGTAAGAAGAATTGTAGAGATTAACGAAGAACTTTGTAATGGATGTGGTGCCTGTGCATCCGCATGTCATGAGGGTGCGATTGCAATGATCGATGGAAAAGCAAGACTGATCAAAGACGATTACTGCGATGGTTTAGGAGACTGTCTCCCTGCCTGTCCGACTGATGCGATCTCCATTATCGAGCGTGAGGCAGAAGCCTATGATGAGGCAGCCGTAAAGGCAAGAATGGAAGAGAGAAAAAAGCAGCACATAATCATGCCCATTCTCATGCACACGGTCATGAGGGACATGTATGTCCGGGCGGTGCAGCAAAAACCTTCCACAGAGCAGAGCATGAAAGCAGCACATCCGTGGCACCGCAGAAAGCAGAGAGCCGTCTTGCTCAGTGGCCGGTACAGATTAAGTTAGTTCCGATCCATGCGCCGTATTTTGACGGAGCAAACCTCTTGATCTCAGCCGATTGCGCGGCATATGCCTATGCATCTTTCCATGAGGATTATATGAAAAATCATGTGACACTGATGGGATGTCCGAAGTTAGATGATGTGGATTATTCAGAAAAACTGACAGAAATTCTTAAGAACAATGACATTAAGAGTTTGAAGATTGTCCGCATGGAAGTGCCATGCTGCGGCGGTATGGAACACGCAGCAGTTACAGCATTGCAAAACAGCGGCAAGATGATTCCATGGCAGGTAGTGACACTGACCTGTGATGGAAGAGTCAAAGAGGACTAGTCCAAAAGCAGGGGTGTGTCAGTACACTAGCATATAAACATTTCTAAGACAAAGACTACCACACAGGCAATGACAGCCACCTGAAAAAGGCTGCCACCAAACCATGCGATCAGGATAGCGGCAATAAAAGCAGCCAATGCGGAAGCAGTGCTGCCTGTCGCATCCAGTATCGCAGGGAAAGTCATCACAGCAAGGGTTACATAGGGAACATAATATAAGAAAGAACGGATAAAACGGTTCTTAATTTCCTTGCGGATCAAAGTCAGTGGCAGAACACGGATCAGATAGGTCACAATTCCCATAACTAAAATATAGATATAAACATTATGCTGCATGTTCATCGTCCTCCTTTATCGGAAACAGAATAGCGGCAAGAGCAGAAATGGCAACCGTCAGGATGATCGTACGGATGCCGGAGCTGATACCGGAAATGACAGGCAGATTGGCAAAAGCAAAGCTGGCTGCCATAGATACTGCGACCACGCCTGCCACAATTTTACTTTTTCTTGCAGGTGGGATAATGATGGCGATGAACATACCATATAGTCCGACGCTTAAGGCACTTACCACATTTGCAGGGAGGATATTTCCCATCAATACGCCAAGGTAGGTACCGACAGACCATCCCGGAACAGCGATGGCAATGGCACCAAATGTATAATAAGGGTTCAAACGTCCCGGAACGGAGATTGAGATTCCAAAAATCTCATCCGTTACATCATAACCGATCAAAAGCCGCTGCCACAGCGGAGTGTCAGGTGAAAGTTTCTGGCTGAGAGCACATGACATCAGCAGATATCGGGCATTTGCCACAAATTCCATAATGGCAATTTCAAGATATCCGGCCCCTGCGGCGATCAGTGTAAAGCCTGCGAATTCTCCGGCAGAAGCATTTAAAGTAAAGCTGGCGAGCATTGCCTGTAATGCGGTAAGCCCGGCGTTTTTTTGCAGTGATCCCAAGTGTAAAAGACACGGCGAAATAGCCAAGTGCAATTGGAATCCCGTCTTTGAGACCTTTTTGAAACCAGGTCCGGTTATCTAAGGACATGAAAAATCCCTCCTAATGACAAAATTTTCATATCTATTTTAGTAAACTTTCGGTCATTCGTCTAGGGGAAAGTGTCAGAATTACAGGAAATGTCAGACTCCCTTGAAATCCCTTGCCTAATTCTCTGATTGTGGTAAAATGACATTGTAAAATTGGTATAAACAGCGAGAAACGATAAAAATAAAAAAACTATTGATGAAAGAGGTCTGAATGGACAACAAAGAGAGACTAAGGAAATGGCTCTGGCTTGGGTTAGACGAGACAACTGCAAAGAAATATCAGCGAAAAATTTCTGCAGAAAATGTCAGGATCGTCCGTAACGAAAGTGTTGCGATAGCCGGGATCGGAGCATTGTAGACAATCTGTATGTTGGCGTTATCCCGCGTATATGGAAAAAGTCTGGTCTGCATTATCGGAGCAATATGGATGTTTTGCATTTTTCTCTATACACAGAACTTAGTGAAAAAGCAGGATGAAATATCGAAGAAAGAGGCACGCATCAGTATCAGCAGTTTTATGATCTGTGCTTATGTAGTATCGATCTATGTAGGTACGTTTGGTTCCGGAACTGAGCTGGCAGTTACGATCGTCAGCCTGTTTGTATTTTTGCCAACGAACTTTGATCTTCTGCCAATCTATAATCTGTATGTGACCATCATTGCTTTAGCGGTGTTCTTTGTCAGCAGTTATATCAGCAAGACACCGGACAAATTTGCTTATGATGTGATGGATGGGATCTTAGCAGCGGTCATCGGCAATTTTGCGGCATTTGAACGTGCAAAGATCAAGTGGGAGAGCGTAAAAGTACATGAGCAGTTAGAAGAGGAACGCGACGTAGATATGCTGACGGGGATCTGGAACCGCCGCGCATTTGAGCGTGAGGTCGATTATCTGATAAATTCCGGTACGATTAAAAACATGGTCGTCATTATGGTGGACTTAGACAAGTTCAAACGCATTAATGATGGATATGGACATGAAACCGGTGATGCCTACTTAAAGCATTTTTGTAACCTGATCAGTGAATATACGGAAAAGAACACGATCGTAGGAAGACGTTCGGGAGATGAGTTCTTTATCTTCAGCTATAACTTCCGGGAATTATCACAGGTGGAACACAATGTTGCAGCTTTCTATGAGAAGTTAGCAAAGAATCCGATCCTGCTGCCGGATGGAACAGAGAAGGTCATTGGAGTATCTTCCGGTGTAGTGTGGACCGTGGATATGAATCATGATTGGCGGGAAATTCTCTGTGCCGCAGATGAATCGCTGTATTATGTAAAAGAGCATGGAAGAAACAGCTATACGATACAGGAATATATTCCAAAGTGACAGCAGGCAATGTAGCAGTAAAACATAAAAAAGGATGCCTTAGTATGGAAGATGACTAAGACATCCTTTTTTTACGTTTACGTTGTGCATGTGTTGGGGCACATGCATGGTTTGGAGAAATAGAAGTATGAAATTAATCATACATCGATATATTATATTTACATTTACGGCAAAGTTTCCATACGATAAGAACCGGTATACTTAGGAGCATTAAAACACACGGAACCCCGCCAACAATTGCCATAAATATAAAAATCAAGGTATTAAGCATTTTGAGTATGCCTCCTTTCATCTTCCCTACTATAGCAGAGAAAATGCAAAATAAGTAAAAAGTAAAGGATTCCTTAACACAATTTTGTCACATGTTCAGATAACGTTAAGATTTTAACAAAAGGACTTGCTCAACTGATTTTTCCATATTACATTACAGGCATAACAGGAAAGGGTGTGCCGGAATATGGATATTGTAGGAATCATTGGAATCATTATTGTGGCAGCGGGAATGATCTATGCCACCTATGACTCTTATTTTTAAAATGAAGATATTGGGTAATACAAAGAAAGATGTACAAAGATAAAGGCTGTACATATGGAAACAGAATGAAGAAGAGGAAAGAGGATGAGCGGAATACTATTCCGACTCATCCTCTTTCATTCTGTATCCAACGCCAAGTTCCGTAAAGATATAGGTTGGCTCGGCAGGATTGGTCTCTAATTTTCTGCGGATATTTGCCATGTTTACACGCAGGATCTTGTTGTCTGTATCGGTATATGGTCCCCAGACATCCGACATGATCGAAGAATAGGTGACCACTTTGCCGGAGTTCTTCGCAAGGCAGGCAACAATCTTATATTCGATCGGTGTCAGGTGGATCTCCTGTTCATGCAGCAGGATCAGGCGTTTAGAAAATCAATCGTCAGATCTTTTTGCATGATAAGGCTTGATAAACATCGGAGAATCCGTATTCATCTTATTGCTGTGACGTAGGGAGGTACGGATCCTTGCAAGCAGTTCGGAAGTACCAAAAGGTTTGGTGATATAGTCATCTGCACCAAGATCCAGTGCAAGCACCTTTTCCCGTTCCGAGGTTCTTGCGGAAATAACGATGATCGGGCAGCTCGACCACTCTCTGACTTTCTTAATGATATCTACACCGTCAATGTCAGGAAGTCCCAGATCTAAAAAGGATGATATCCGGACATTGGGAAGAGATGATCTCGAGTCCTGCTTTGCCGGTATTCGCAGAAAGGACTTTATAATCATGGCTGGTTAAAATCTTACGCATAAAGTTCAAAATATGTGTTTCATCTTCAATAATTAAAACAGAAAATTTAGGATTCATGAATACCCTCCTTTGGAAGTGTGAATGAGAATTCTGCACCGTTTTCGTGATTAAAAGCACAGATCGTTCCGTTGTGTGCCTGAATGATCGTTTTACAGATCGAAAGACCAATGCCCATACCCTTGTGGGAGTCCGAAGAACCGGAAGCGGATTGTCCCTCAAAAATAGAAGGAATTTTATCTTCATCAAGACCTTTTCCGTAATCGATCACATGAAAGGTTACGGAGTCCGAAGAATCCGTAACAACAAGATCCACCGCCTGTTTGCTTTCGGAATGGATAACGGCATTTTCTAAAAGGTTCATAATGACCTGTTCGATCAAAAGCGGGTCCATCGGGACCATAAGAAAAGCCTCCGGTATCGAAACGTTGATCTTAGCATGAGGGATACGTTTGCGTAACCGCTGTACTGCCTCCGATACGACCTCTTCCACAACCTCAAGAGAGGTGGAGACATGGCTTTCATCGTTTTGTATCCGTGTGACGGTCAGAAGATTTTCTACCATATTTAAAAGCCAGTTCGCATCGTCGTTGATCTGTGTGACAAGTTCTGTTTTCTCTTCTTCGGTCAGATGGTTCGAGTTCTCTGTATAAGAAGAAGCGGCTCCGATAATGCTCGTTAAAGGAGTACGCAGATCATGGGAGATCGCCCGCAGGAGATTTGCCTTCATTTTTCCTTGTCAGCTTCCACTAAGACCTTTTCTCGTTCTGAGATCAGAAGTGCCTGTTTTTTCAAACGGGTGGTGGTGGCACTGGTAATAATGGTGATCGTCAGCATACCGATAAAGGTAACCGGATATCCTGACAGGGTAAAATTTAACTTAAAATAGGGATAAGTAAAAAAAATAGTTGATGCTGATGACACAAAAGAGTGCGGCAAAAATACCATATCGGTAGCCATCGGTGTGCCTTGCGATCAGGATCAGCCCTAAAATATAGACCAGTGCAATATTCGGAGAATTGCCCGGGATCACATGCGCAAATAAAAATGCTACAAGTGTGCATACTGCAAGAAAAAAAGAATGTAACAAAATAATTATTTTTTTTCAAAACGGAAAATAAATCGTTCATATGTAATAGTCCCCTGATATCAAAAAATGTACTAATTCCCATTATGCCAATCCGTGAAATAAACATCAAGCAGGAGAAGGTTAAGATTTTGTTAAATTTTCAAAAAATGTGGCAGTATTGAAATTTGCAGCGGAATTTAGTATGATAAGGAACAAAAAGGATAGGAATGAACAATAGGATCATAGACGAGGAGGAATAAAAATGAAAATTGGATTTATTGGTTTAGGTAATATGGCAAGTGCCATGATCGGAGGAATCTTAAAAAAGAACTGTATTCTGCAGAGGACATCATCGGCTCTGACAAATCAGAGGATTCCGTTCAAAAAGCGGCAAAAATATTTGGAATACATACTACAACGGATAATCTCGAAGTGGCACAGGCAGCAGATGTGCTGATCCTTGCAGTAAAACCACAGTTTTTCCCGGAAGTCATTGCAGAGATCAAAGGCGCAGTCCGTGAAGAGACACTGATCATCTCAATCGCACCGGGCAAGACCATGGAATGGATCATGGAGCATTTTGGAAGAGAGTTAAAACTCGTCCGTTGTATGCCAAATACACCGGCACTGGTAGGTGAGGGCTGTACCGGATTCTGCTGTTACAAGTTAGTAAGTGAAGAGGAGCAGGCACAGGCGGCTGCGATCTTAGGCAGCTTTGGCAGAGCATATCAGGTTCCGGAAAATCTTTTTAGACACCGTGGTAGGCATCAGCGGAAGTTCTCCGGCATATGTCTTTATGCTGATCGAGGCGATGGCAGACGGAGCAGTTGCAGAGGGAATGCCAAGAGCGTTGGCATACGAATTTGCAGCACAGGCAGTCTTAGGAAGTGCTAAGATGGTATTAGAGACCGGAAAACATCCGGGAGAGTTAAAAGACATGGTATGCTCCCCGGCAGGAACAACGATTCAGGCAGTAAAAGTATTAGAGGAGACAGGATTCCGTGCTTCCGTCATGGATGCGGTAGAGGCATGTATTGAGAAATCCAGAAGCATGTAAAGCAGGAAACAGGTAACAGAAAGGGGCAGACAGACTATGGAAAAAGAATTGATTTTCTGGCTCGTATTGATGGTGGTACTCTTAGTAATAGAATTGATTACGGTCGGACTGACCTGCATCTGGTTTGCAGGCGGAGCATTAGCGGCAGTCATCGTATCGGTGGCAGGGGACCGATTTGGTTACAGGCAGTGGTATTTTTAGCTGTTTCCCTGTTGATGCTGTACTTTACCAGACCGTGGGCGATGAAATATATCCAGCCAAAGAAGGTAAGGACGAATTACGAAGAGGCACTGGGGAAGGATGTGCGGGTCATCGAGCGTGTAGACAATCTCAAAGGTACCGGAAAAGCAATGTATAACGGAATGGAGTGGACGGCACGTTCTGAAAAAGAAGAGGTTACTTTTGAACCAGAGGACTCAGCGGAAGTTACAGGTATTGAGGGCGTGAAGTTAATCTTACGGAAGAAAGAGGAAGGGTAGAAATGAAAATTGTATTTTTAGATGCAAAGACCATATGAGAAGATCTGGACTTAAGCGGCTATGAACAGCTTGGAGAAGTCGTAAAGTATGGATTTTCCACAAAGGAACAGGCAGCGGAGCGGACAAAGGACGCAGATGTTATCATTCTGAATAAAGTGCCAATCAATGAAGAAACGATTGGTGGTGCAGAACACTTGAAGCTGGTCTGTGTGACAGCAACCGGAACCGACAATTTAGATAAGGATTATCTGGAAAAACGAGGAATTGCATGGAAAAATGTGGCAGGCTATTCAACCGAGACAGTGGCACAGCACACCTTTGCACTTTTGTTTTATCTGATGGAACATCTTCCTTATTATGATAACTATGTAAAGAGTGGAAAATATATGGACGATGTACTGTTTACCCATTTTGAAAAAGCATTCCATGAATTGAACGGAAAAACATGGGGAATCATTGGAATGGGAACGATTGGAAGAAGAGTGGCGGACATAGCAGGACTTTTCGGCTGCCACGTCATCTATTACTCCACAACCGGAAAAAATCAGCAGAAAGATTATGAGCGTGCAGATTGGGACACCTTATTGACAAAATCCGATATTATCTCGGTACATGCACCATTGACCGACGCAACCTTAGGCTTGATAAATGCGGAGGCTTTTGCTAAAATGAAGCGGTCTGCCATTTTCATTAATGTAGGAAGAGGCCCGATCGTCGTAGAGCAGGATTTATATGAGGCTTTAGAGAATGGGGAAATTGCAGCAGCAGGACTGGATGTGCTCAAAGAAGAACCGATGAGCAAAGAGAATCCGCTTGCAAAGATCAAAGACAGCAACAAACTGTTGATCACACCACATATCGCATGGGCAAGTGTGGAAGCAAGAACCCGGTTAATGAAGATCATAGAGGGGCAGATAAAAGAATTTTTTCGATTTGTAGAATTCATACTGAACAGATAGAATATTCTGCTTTAGAACGTATACAAAAAAGAGAAATTTGTATAAGGAAAAAATACAGGATTTGGCTTTTGCATATGTTCATAAAAGTGAAAGTTTTTATACTTTTTGTGTAAAAGGGAATTAGAACAAAAGAGTGGAGGAATAAAAATGGCAAAATTAGCAGAGCAGCTTGAGAGAAAAGCGTTTAGCGCGGCAATTGACGTTGCACTGAGAAGAATTAATAAGGACAGAGAAAAAGGCTTATTAGAGATTGTTGACCTGACAGAGAAATTTATGGGAGACAACTTTACCAAAGAGGCATACGAAGGTGCGCGTGCGATGATTAAGAATCCTGATCACAAATGGATGCGTTATGTAAATCGTCTGTTAGATGAGACAGATCCACACGTTGCTAAGATGACCGCATTAAACCTTGGTTTTCAGGCTGCATTTTATGGAACAAAGACCATCCGTAAAATGAGAGAGGTTCATGACTGTAATATCCCGTGGCTGATCTTAATGGATCCGACAAGTGCCTGCAACTTACACTGTACAGGATGCTGGGCAGCAGAGTACGGACATAAATTAAACCTGACATTTGATGAGCTTGACAGCATCGTAATACAGGGAAAAGAACTTGGTATTTATTTTTACATGATGACCGGTGGAGAGCCTCTGGTTCGTAAAGCAGATGTTATTAAACTGTGTGAAAAACATAGTGATGTGGCATTCCACTGCTACACAAACGGAACTCTGGTAGACCAGGCATTCTGTGATGAAATGAAGAGAGTCGGTAACTTGTCCTTATCCATCAGCTTAGAGGGATTTGAGGATACCAACGACTTCAGACGAGGCGACGGAGTCTATGCAAAGGTACTTCATGCAATGGATCTGTTACATGAGAACGGATTACTGTTCGGTAACTCCGTATGTTATACACGCAAGAACATGGATGCAGTAACATCTGATGAATTCTTTGATTTACTGATTGAGCATGGAAGCCGTTTCGCATGGTATTTCCATCTGATGCCGGTTGGTATGGATGCTTCACCGGAGCTGATGCCGACAAAAGAGCAGCGTGAATATATCTATCACAGAATCCGTGAGGTTCGTGCAAGAGAAGGTGGAAAAGAAATCTACGTTATGGACTTCCAGAACGATGGAGAGTTCGTTGGAGGATGTATTGCAGGAGGAAGAAACTACTGCCATATCAATCCAAAGGGTGATGTGGAGCCTTGCGTATTCATTCATTATTCAGGAGCAAACATCCGTGAAAAATCATTATTAGAGTGTTTGAAACAGCCGTTATTCATGGCATACAGAGATAACCAGCCATTTAACGATAACATGTTAAGACCATGTCCGATGCTTGAAAATCCTGAGATTTTACAGCGTATGGTACATGAGACCGGAGCAAAATCCACAGACAGATATGCAGCAGCCGGAAACGGTAGAGCATCTTTGCGGAAAATGCGAGCACTATGCAGAAGAGTGGAAAGGAACAGCAGACCGTCTCTGGGCTGCACATCCATACAGACAGCGTGGTTATACAAACTTTAAAAAGAAATAGGGGTGGGAGTCATTAAGAAGCATGCAAAGACGATAGGAAAGATTTTATTCGTCCTAATCTTAATCTTAATTATTATCTATACATTTAAGGATTCGGCAGGAGATATTCTGACTCAGTTGAAAGAGACGTCATTTCTCGTGATTGCCGGTATTTGCATTGCTTCTGTGATGTATGAACTGGTGGAAGGCTGGATTAGTTATTCACTGGCAAAGGTGTACAATCCTGATTTTAAATACTGGCAGGGTGTAGAATGTGCATTTTATGCAGCCTTTTACCGGGTGGCAACCCTTGGAAGCGGAGCGGGCGTAGCAGCAATCTATTACTTCAATGAGAGAGGCGTTCCATATTCAAAAGGTACAGGACTCTATACCATTGAGTATATGCTGCACAAGGTCAGCATTGCACTGTTTGCGGGAATCTTCTTTATCCTCAACTGGGGCTATATGCAAAAGTATTACAGTCAATATGATATGACGCTTTTAATTGGTTTTGGTGTCACCTTTGTCATTGCAGCAGTACTTCTGCTATTTGCCTGTTCTAAGAAGTTCCATGAGGTACTTCTCTGGATCGTACGCAAGTTAAACCGGAGCGGAAAGCTGACGGAGCAGGTGAAGAAGTTAGAAGAACAGTGTGCTATCTTAGAGGATGCGGCAGCAACTTTATTAAAACGTGGCGGACTGATCGCAGGATGTATCCTTAAAAATCTGTTAAAGTTTACATTCTGGTATGGAATCCCGTTTTTGATATTAGCAGAGACAGGAAAGCTGACACTGTCACAGGGACTGGCAGTTACCTCTTTGGCAATGATGTTAGCAGCAGTTATTCCGGCACCGGCAGGGATCGGTTCTTCGGAGTTCGTACTGACAATGCTGTTAGCAAAGATCGTAGGAACCGGAGCAGCAGGCTCCGTTGCACTGCTTTATCGTTTTGCAACTTTTGTATTGCCGTTTGTCATCGGAGCAGTTGTGGTAGTTCTGTGGAGACGGGTACACAGGAGTACGGAAAAAGCAGCATAAAACTTAAAGAGTTTTATTTTAAACAGTATTATGGAGGTTTTTAGAATAAAACAGGCTTAATGAAGAAGTGGGTGCGCCCACTTTTTTTCTTGTATAAATGTATTGTGATAAGTTATAATAGAAGCAGGGAAATGGTAAAAAATATTATGGGAAAAGGGGAGAAAAATGTACTGGGTAGAGGGGGATTTTCATGGCTCATACAACGAAGAGGACATTGTCGGAGACCTTGAAAAAGATTTTGCAGGAGAAGTCCTTAGACAAAGTAACCGTAGTGGATATCGTAGAGGCGAGTGCCATCAACCGCCAGACGTTTTATTATCATTTTAAAGACATTTATGATCTGGTGGAATGGACATTTTTGACAGATAATACACAGAGTCTGTCGGGGAAGAGAAGCTATACGACATGGCAACAGGGATATTTGCAGATCTTTGACTATGTCAGGGAGAATAAGAATTTTGTCAGACACGTTTACTATTCGAACGGCAGGGGGAGATACTGACAAGATTTCTCTATGAGATTACATATCAGTTATTGTTAGGAGTTATCGACGAGCGGGCAGACGGCATTGTCGTAGATGAAGAGGACAAGGCATTTATTGCACATTTTTACAAATACGGATTTGTAGGAATGGTTTTAGAATGGATTGAAAGCGGTATGAAAGAGGAGCCGAAAAGACTGATCAGCCATCTGGACATCCTGACGCATGGGGATATTGACAAAGCATTGGGAAGATTCCGCACAGACCGAAAGCTGGATATTGAATTAAGACGAGGTTAAAAATGACATTACAGCAGTTACGATACGCGATCACAATTGCAGACAGCACATCGATGAATGAGGCGGCAAAGCAGCTTTTTATTTCGCAGCCGAGCCTTTCAAGTTCCATCCGGGACTTAGAAGAAGAGCTTGGAATGGAGCTGTTCATCCGCAGCAGCCGGGGAATTACACTGACACCGGAGGGCAATGAATTTATCGGCTATGCAAGACAGGTCATGGAGCAGTACCGCCTGATGGAGGAACGCTACATTGATAAAAAAGAGATCAAGAAGAAATTCAGCGTCTCCACCCAGCACTATACCTTTGCCGTAAAAGCATTCGTAGAACTGGTAAAAAGATCGGCATGGACGAATACGAGTGTGCCGTGCATGAGACCAAGACCTATGACGTGATCTCGGATGTCAAATCCTTTAAAAGTGAGATTGGAATCCTCTATTTAGATGATTTTAACCGGAAGGTACTGTTGAAGATCTTTAAGGAAAATGGTCTGGAGTTCACCGAACTTTTTCCGTGTAAGACCTATGTCTATCTGTGGAGAGGCAATCCGCTTGCAAACAAAGAGAAGATCACTTTTGAGGATTTAGAGGAATATCCGTGTCTGTCCTTTGATCAGGGCAGCCACAATGCGTTTTATTTTGCGGAAGAGGTATTGAGTACTTATGATTATAAGCGGATCATCAAGGCAAATGACCGCGCGACGCTTTTAAACCTGATGGTAGGACTGAATGCTTATACGCTGTGCTCCGGTATTGTGTGTGAGGAATTAAACGGAGATGAATACTGCGCGATACCGTTGGATTCCGAGGAAGAGATGATGATTGGCTATATTTCGAGAAAGGGAGTGCCACTTAGCAGGCTCGGAAAAATGTATTTAGAAGAGATTGAAACATATCGGGGACAGTCGTAGGAGAAGCGCGGAAAAAGAATAGAAACAGAAATAGAAATAAAATGCGAAATTTGAGAAACAGCATGGTTATAGGAAAAACCTATAACAAGCTGTTTTTTTTATGTATTGGACGGAATAGAAAAATGTCGATATAATGGCAACAGAAACAAAGGAGGCAGGAAAACGATATGATTCGATTTGAAGATGTCAGCAAAGAATTTCATACCAAAGCAGGAAATGTCCAGGGATTGAATCATGTGAATCTGCATATTTCAAAGGGAGATATTTTCGGGATCATCGGAATGTCCGGTGCAGGCAAAAGCACCTTCATACGATGTATCAACTATTTAGAACATCCAACTTCCGGAGATGTCTGGATAGACGGATGCCGAATGTCCGGGCTGTCGGAACGACAGCTGCGCGAGATGCGAAAAGAAATCGGAATGATTTTTCAGCACTTCAATCTTCTGATGCAGAAGAACGTACTGGAAAATATCTGTTTTTCATTAAAAATAGCAGGAGTTAAGGATGCAGAAGCGAAGAAGAGAGCGAGAGAATTATTAGAAGTCGTAGGACTTGCCGATAAGGAAAAGGCTTATCCTTCACAGCTTTCCGGTGGACAGAAGCAAAGAGTTGCAATCGCAAGAGCCATTGCAAATAATCCGAAAATCTTGCTCTGTGATGAGGCAACCAGTGCACTTGACCCGCAGACCACAAAATCCGTCTTAGAGCTGCTAAAGCAGATCAACAGAGATTATGGCATTACGATCGTGGTAGTTACCCATGAGATGTCCGTAGTGCAGGAAATCTGTAATCAGGTAGCCATTTTAAATGAAGGAAACGTGGTAGAAACAGGAAGTGTTTCAGAGATATTTACCGCTCCGAAATCACCGGAGGCAAAGAGCCTGATCATCGGAAGCGGAAGCACCGCAAAAGAGATGCGTGGAAGACACTGTATCCGAATTGTGTTCAAGGAGAATTCCTCTTATGAGCCGGTTGTTGGAAACATGACCTTACAGTTTAAGACTCCGGTCAATATTTTATACGCAAATACAAAGGATTTGAACGGAACAGCCGCAGGCGAGATGATATTGCAGCTTCCGGAAGATCTGGAGATAGCCGGAAAGATGGTAGAATATCTGAAGGAAAAGAATCTGTATGTAGGGGAGGTGGAACAGGATGTTTTCATCTGAAGTCGTTAAAATGCTTTATACAGGATTTTGGGAAACCATCTATATGACACTGGTCTCCACAGCCCTTGGCTATGTAATCGGACTTCCGCTCGGTGTGACCCTTGCAGTTACCGGAAAGGGAGGAATCCGGGAAAACAAAGTGGTATATCGTATTCTGGATGTGATTTCAAACGTAATCAGGAGTATCCCGTTTTTAATTTTACTGATCCTGATCATTCCACTGACCAGATTTCTGGTTGGAAAAGCTATGGTTCCAGTGCTACGATCGTACCGCTTGTCATAGCAGCGGCACCGTTCATTGCCCGTATGGTGGAATCTTCCTTACAGGAAGTGGATGAAGGTGTGATCGAAGCAGCAAAGAGTATGGGAGCAGGAACCCGGACCATTATTTTCAGGGTACTGTTAGTAGAGGCAAGAACTTCGTTGATCGTCGGTGTGACGATTGCCCTTGGAACGATTTTAGGTTACTCTGCAATGGCAGGTGTTGTCGGAGGCGGAGGCCTTGGAGATATTGCCATCCGGTATGGTTATTACAGATATCAGACCGATATCATGGTGGTAACCATCGTCATCTTAGTGCTGATCGTTCAGGTCTTACAGGCACTTGGAATGATGCTTTCAAAGAAACTTGACAGAAGAAATAAATAAGAAATTTTATGAAAAAGGAAAGAGAAAAAGGAGAACAAAGGCATGAAAAAGAGATTATTATCATTGACACTTGCAGGAATTTTAGCAATCGGAGCTTTCACAGGATGCGGCTCTTCCGGTAGTGATACAAAAGATACCAAAGAGGCAAAGAGCACTCAGGAGGACAGCAAGGAAGAGGATACAAAAGCAGGAGATAAAGGAACGATTACCGTAGCAGCTTCCGCAACTCCTCACGCAGAGATCTTAGAGCAGGCAAAGAAAATCCTTGCAGATGAAGGATGGGATTTAGAGATTAAAGTATTCAGCGATTATGTTCAGCCGAACTTAGTAGTAGAGAGCGGTGAGTTCGATGCAAACTACTTCCAGCACATTCCATACTTAGAGAGCTTTAACAAAGAGCAGGGTACACACCTTGTCAACGCAGGCGGCATCCACTATGAGCCATTCGGAATTTATCCGGGTACAAAAAATGACCTGTCCAAGGTAGAAAAAGGCGATGTGATCGCAGTTCCAAATGATACTACAAACGAAGCCCGTGCATTACTGTTATTACAGGACAACGGTCTGATCAAATTAAAAGACGGTGTAGGACTTGAAGCAACCGTAAATGATATTGCAGAGAATCCAAAAGGAATTGAAATTACAGAGTTAGAGGCAGCACAGGTTCCTCACGCAGTAGATGATGCAGCATTTGTAGTATTAAACGGTAACTATGCATTAGAGGCAGGATATACAGTTGCAAAAGACGCACTTGTTTATGAAAAATCCGATTCCGAAGCAGCAAAGACATATGTAAACATCATTGCAGTAAAAGAAGGAAACGAGGATAACGAGGGCATCAAAGAGTTAGTAAAAGTATTAAAATCTGATGACATTAAGAAATACATCAACGATACTTATGACGGAGCAGTTATCCCATTTGAAGAATAAAATACTTGATTTTCTACGGCAGGCAGATTAAAATATAGGTAATAAGACAACGGGGTGCTTACAGAAGTAGGCTGAGATTAAGCTGGATGATTGCTTTGACCCGAAACCTGATTTGGATAATGCCAACGTAGGGATATATGGAGAACATAGAGGCTGTGTATATACGATTGGTATATATACAGTCTTTTTTGTTTTGCGTGTTTTGTTTAAGTTGTTTGATTGGGGTTGTTTGGTTGTTCGGGGGTGAGTGTATGGGCTGTGCACGGTTTCGACCGGTCTGTTCCGATGTCCCAAAACTGCACTTCTAAACACTCTGGTGTGGGGTATCGGGGACGGACGAAACCGATGCAGATGCGCCATCCATGGCTTAGCTGCATCTTTTCCGTGCATCCCTGCACGGAAATTTCTATGGGATGTCAGAGTGTTAAGAGGTGCGACGTTTTGGACATAGTCCGGACCGGTCGAAAACGTGCGCAGGGATAGACGAACTGCCCCGAAGGAAGAAAAAAGAGAAAAAGGAATGATAACGGCTAAAGGGCAAAAGTCAAAAAAGAAAGTCAGTAGTTTAATGATAAAAGAAAAGGGCTGCTGGTGGTTTAAGAATAGGAGGCAAGACGATGAAGTTTGGTGAATGTTTAGAGAATGTACATAGTAAAATGCCGTTGATACACAATATTACGAATTATGTAACGGTAAATGATGTGGCGAATGTATTACTGGCATGTGGGGAAGTCCGATCATGGCAGATGAGTCCAAGGAGGTCGAGGATATTACGAGTATCTGCGGCGGACTTAATATCAACATCGGGACTTTGAACCGGCACACGATCCCGGCGATGTTTAAGGCGGGAAAGAAAGCGAATGAGTTAGGTCATCCGGTGCTTTTAGACCCGGTGGGAGCAGGAGCAAGCAGTCTTCGCACCGATACGGCAAAACAACTGTTAGAGGAGATTCATTTTTCAGTGATCCGTGGAAATATATCGGAGATCAAGACGCTTGCTGCCGGCAGCGGCAGTACGCGCGGCGTAGATGCAGATGTGGCAGATGCCGTGACCGAAGAGAATCTGACAGAAGCGATAGACTTTGTGAAAAATTTCGCAAAGGCAACGGGAAGTATTATTGCAGTTACCGGTGCGATCGATCTGGTCAGTGACGGAGAACATTGTTATGTCATACGCAATGGTAAGGCACAGATGGGAAAGATCACAGGAACCGGATGCCAGTTGTCAGGACTGATGACAGCATACATTACGGCAAATCAAAGCATATGTTAGAGGCAGCAGCAGCGGCAGTCTGTGTGATGGGAGTTGCAGGCGAGATCGGATATGCCCATCTGCAAAGCTATGAAGGCAATGCAACATATCGCAACCGGATCATTGATGCGATCGCAAATATGGATGCAGAGACATTAGAACGGGAGGCAAACTATGAACTGTACTAAAGAAGAACTGCTGTTATATGCCGTGACAGACCGGAGTTGGCTTCATGGCAGGACATTGAAAGAGCAGGTAAAAGAAGCCTTAGATGGTGGTGTGACGTTTTTACAGTTGCGCGAAAAACACATAGATTCCGGGCTTTTTTTACAGGAGGCACAGGAATTAAAAGATTTATGTAAACAATATCAGGTACCATTTGTCATAAACGATGATGTAGAACTGGCATTAAAAGTCGATGCAGACGGCGTACATGTCGGACAGAGCGATATGAAGGCAGGAGATGTCCGGAAAAACTCGGAAAAGACAAGATCATCGGCGTATCGGCACAGACCGTAGAACAGGCGGTCATGGCAGAAAAGCACGGAGCGGATTATTTAGAGTCGGGGGCAGTTTTTCCGACCAGCTCGAAGGATGATGCACAGGAAGTAGATTATGAAACCTTAAAAGCAATCTGTCAGGCGGTTCAGATACCGGTCATAGCCATAGGTGGGATCAATGCCCAAAATGTAGACAGGCTGAAAGGAAGCGGAATCTGTGGCGTGGCAGTGATCAGTGCGATTTTTGCACAGGAAGATATCAAAGAGGCAGCAAAGGAACTCAAAAATAGAACAAAGGAGGCGACAGGCATATGAAAAAAAAGACAGCATTGACCATAGCCGGAAGTGATTGCAGCGGTGGAGCAGGCGTACAGGCAGACATCAAGACCATGGAAGCCAACGGTGTCTATGCGATGAGTGTCATCAGTGTACTGACCGCACAGAATACGTTAGGGGTACAAAAACTTTTTCCGGTGTCAGCGGAGTGCATCACGGCACAGATCGACAGCGTATTTGCGGATATTTTTCCGGATGCAGTCAAAATAGGGATGCCGGGAACGACAGAACTGATACAGATCATTGCAGAAAGACTGCGTCATTATCAGGCAAAACACATCGTAGTGGACCCGGTCATGTTATCGAGCAGTGGAAGCACGTTAGTAGATGAAAAAGCGGCAGAGATGATGAAAAAGAACTGTTTCCATTAGCAGAGGTATTGACTCGAACATACCGGAGGCAGAAGTGCTGACCGGAAAGAAGATCCAGACGAGAGAAGAAATGGAGCAGGCGGCAGAGCAGTTGAGCCGGGAGTATGGAACCGCTATTGTACTAAAAGGCGGTCATGCCAAAACTGATGCAAACGATCTGCTCTATGAAAATGGGAAAAGCATCTGGATCGAGGGAGAACGGATGGTCAATCCGAATACACATGGAACAGGCTGCACGTTCAGTTCGGCAATTGCCGCAGGATTGGCAGAGGACTGGGACTTAGAGACCAGTGTACGGCGGGCAAAAGCATATATGCAAAGAGCCATCGGTGCGGGACTTGATCTCGGACAGGGCAACGGACCGTTAGAGCATATGGTCTGGTAAGAAATATAGGATCAGGGTGTCAAAAGACGGTTTCAAGTCTTGGGATTGGTAGCTTGCACAAAACCGAGTCTATTTTCTCCCAAAGTCACAAAAGCATTCTCGGCTTTGCGCAATTTGCCAGCCACTAGGGTGGAAACTGCCTTTTGACACCCTGATCAATAATATAAGAAACAAAAAAATCTAGAAACAATAGAAAAGAAAGGAAAAACAAAACATGGCAAGAGAATATGCAACACAGATGGAAGCGGCAAGAAAAGGAATCATCACAGAAGAGTTGAAAAGTGTAGCAAAAAAGGAGAGAATGAGTGTAGAAGAGTTACTCCCGCTTGTGGCAGAGGGAAAGGTCGTTATCTGTGCGAACAAAAATCATAAGTGCATTGACCCGCAGGGAGTCGGTTCGATGCTTTCCACAAAGATCAATGTCAACCTTGGAATTTCAAGAGACTGCAAAGATTATGACGTTGAGATGCAGAAAGTCATGGAAGCCGTACATATGGGTGCACATGCAATTATGGATCTTTCTTCACACGGAAATACCATACCGTTTCGCCGCAAACTGACCGGAGAATGTCCGGCAATGATCGGAACCGTTCCGGTTTATGATTCCGTGATCCATTACCAGAGAGATTTAGATACGCTGACCGCAAAAGATTTTATTGATGTCATCAGACTGCATGCGGAGGATGGCGTAGACTTTGTAACACTGCACTGTGGAATCACCAGAAAGACCATAGACCAGATCAGAAACCATAAGAGAAAAATGAACATTGTTTCCCGCGGAGGTTCTCTTGTATTTGCATGGATGTGTATGACAGGAGAAGAGAATCCGTTTTATGAATACTATGATGAAATTTTAGACATCTGCCGTGAGTACGATGTGACTATGTCCTTAGGAGATGCCTGTCGTCCGGGCTGTCTTGCAGATGCATCTGATGTATGCCAGATCGAAGAACTGGTACGTCTTGGCGAGCTGACAAAACGGGCATGGGAAAAAGATGTACAGGTTATGGTGGAAGGACCGGGACATATGCCGATGGATCAGATCGCAGCAAATATGAAGATCCAGAATACGATCTGTGGTGGTGCGCCATTCTACGTTTTAGGACCTTTAGTAACAGATATCGCACCGGGATATGACCACATTACATCAGCGATCGGAGGAGCCATTGCAGCAGCATCAGGAGCAGCTTTTTCTGTGTTATGTAACCCCGGCAGAACACCTTGCACTTCCGAATTTAGAGGACGTAAAACAGGGAATCATCGCATCTAAGATCGCAGCACATGCAGCGGATATCGCAAAAGGTGTGCGTGGAGCCAGAGAGATGGATGACCGCATGGCAGATGCAAGAAGAAAACTGGATTGGGAAGCACAGTGGGAATGTGCCATTGACCCGGAGACAGCAAAACGCATCCGCGAGGAGAGAAAGCCGGAACATGAGGACACCTGTTCCATGTGTGGAAAATTCTGTGCAGTACGCAGCATGAATAAAGCATTAGCAGGTGAACATATTGATATTTTATAAGGAGGCTTTATGAAAAAACAGGGCTATCTGCTACTGGTACTTTTGATGTCTGCTTTTGTATTCTGTTCCTGTGGACAAAAAGACACCAAAGAAGCACAGGATCAAACAGAAGAAACAGCAAAAGATATCAAAGAAGACAGCAAGACGAAAGAAACAAAAGATACAAAAAAAAGAAAATAAGACGACCGACGAAGAGAACACAGAGCAGCCGGAACCGACAGGCGGTGTCCCAGAGGCAAGGGATGCAAAGGTCATGGAAGAACCTGCCGAAGAGACTAAGGAAGAATCTGCAGCACAGCCGGAACAGGCAAAGCATTTAGTCGTGATCGATCCGGGACATCAGAGTAAAGGTGACAGTAGCAAAGAGCCGATCGGTCCGGGAGCAAGCGAGATGAAGGCAAAAGTAGCTGGAGGAACTTCCGGTGTCACAAGCGGATTGGCAGAGTATGAACTGACACTTCAGGTATCCTTAAAGTTAAGGACGGAACTGCAAAACCGTGGTTATGAAGTACAGATGACCAGAGAAAGCAATGATGTCAATATTTCTAACTCGGAACGGGCAGCAGTTGCGAACAATGCAAACGCAGAGGCATTTGTCAGGATTCATGCAAACGGTTCTACCGACAGCAGTGTCAGCGGTGCGATGACAATCTGTCAGACCGCATCCAATCCATACAATGCAGCACTTTATGAAAAGAGCAAGGCACTTTCCACAGCCGTATTGGATGGACTGGTAAATGTGACAGGTGCAAGAAAGGAATATGTCTGGGAAACCGATACCATGAGCGGGATCAACTGGGCAAGCGTTCCGGTTACGATCGTAGAGATGGGGTATATGACAAACCCGACCGAGGACAGCAATATGGCATCTGATGCATACCAGAATCAGATGGTAACGGGAATTGCAAACGGAATCGATGCTTATTTTTCAGGACAGTAAGAGAATGCTTTGTTTAAGAAAAACAGAATTTGAAAATTTTTGATCTTAAATTGGCTGTAAAAAGAAAAAGCCGGGAGATTGCGAACAATTCCAAAGAGTATCAGAATGGTAAGACAGCCAAAAAGCAGGATGTTCTGTACTTTGGAAAAATGAACCTTCCCATAACGGACATAAGAATAAAGGGAATAGGTAAGGATATATAAGAGTGCAGGAGAGAGCAGAAATACCGCTACATTACAGCGGAAAGCGTCCTGAATCTCAAACTGTAGCAGATGAGTCAGGCAGCGGGTCATTCCGCATCCCGGACAGTACAATTTTGTAATGGCATGAAAAAACAGGGAACCGCGAATCCGGTTCCCTGATACCATTTATAATATAAAAATCCGATACCTGTAAATAACAGGATGTAACAAATGGTTTTTGAAGTCGTTTTTTCATTATGATAAATCCTATAATGTTTTGTACTCTTCTCCGGCAAATTTGTTTAACTCACTCTGAATTAAAGCATAAGCGATGATACCATCAAAAATGAATAACAGAAGATAAAGGATTCCTCCGTTACCGGCAGGCATACCGCGTTTTTCCTTTGCTATGTCGAGTTTTTCACCACATTTGTAAGCCCAATAAAAACCATAGATACCGCAAGTAATAATGGTGAATAAAAGAGCCAGTCCGCCGGACGTACCAGCTACGTCAGCTGCAGCATTTGTGTCTTCTGTAATACATACAAACCAATATAACCCGAAAATACCACAGGTTACGATGGAGAGAATAATGTACAGAACAATGCTTCGTTCTTTAATCATAACAGATCCTCCTATAATTATAAAATGTAGAATTTTGCCAAATGATGGCTATAACGTCTTTTACGATAGCACAGATAAGGTTTTGTGTCAATTTTAAGCTATTCAGAAAGCCTGTTTGAAATTCCAATTTGCACGCATAAATTCCCTGATTTCCCACATAATAACCATACACCACAGGATATGGAAAACAGGAGGAATGCAATAGATATGCGAGCAACGGAATTGTAAGAAGAATTGATGACCTTGGGCGTGTAGTTGTGCCGAAGGAAATAAGAAGAACATTGAGAATCCGTGAAGGAGACCCATTAGAGATATTTACTGACCGTGAAGGAGAGATCATTTTAAAAAATACTCACCGATCGGAGAACTGGGACAGTTTGCCGGAGAGTATGCAGAGTCACTTTCACAGGCAACCGGACATCTGGTGTGCATTACAGACAGGGATCATGTGATCGCGGCAAGTGGTCAGGGAAAGCGGGAATTTGAAAATAAGCCGATCAGCAAACAGTTAGAAATGATGATCGAAGACAGAAAAAATGTTGTGGCATCCAAAGGAGAAAAAGAGTTTGTAAAAATTACATTAGATGATAATGGTGATTATGCAGAGCAGAGCATTGGAACAATTATCAGCGAAGGCGATGCAATTGGCTCTGTGGTCTTGTATAATCGGGATGAAAAGTGTAAAATGGGAGAAACAGAAAGCAAACTGGTTTCCGTCGCAGCAGGTTTTTTTGGGAAGACAGATGGAACAGTAGAATAGATACAGGATACCGGTATCAGGTATCACAGGGAACGAAAGAGTTAAGGCTGGCAGTGCAGGACAGGCGAGTGTAGCAGCACTCGCCCTTTCAAGTTAAAAAGGCAGGTAATTATGAAATTTATACATATCGCAGATGTACATCTGGGTGTGGTACCCGATGCGGGAAAATCATGGAGTGAAAAAAAGAGCGGCAGATATCTGGACGACGTTTAACGAGGTATTTGCGGTTGCAAAAAGATCAAGGTCGATATGGTGCTGATCGCAGGAGATCTGTTCCACAGACAACCGCTGATCCGGGAACTTCGGGAGATCAATTACATTTTTGAACAGGTTCCGGAAATACAGGTAGTGATCGTGGCGGGAAATCATGATTTTTTGTCGGTGGCGTCAAATTACAGGACATTTTCCTTTGCAAAAAATGTAGTGTTTTTAAAAAAGAACGAGATAGAAAGTGTCTATTTCCCGGAGCTGAATACGGAAGTATATGGAATGAGTTACTGGCACAGGGAAGAGACGTCAGATGTCTATGACCATATAACGCCAAAGCGTCAGGATGCCATCAACATCCTGTTAGCACATGGCGGAGATGCAAAGCATATACCGTTTTCTCCGGCAAAGATCATAGAGAACGGATTTGACTATATTGCGGCAGGACATATCCACAAAGGCGGAGTATTAGAGGGTATGTCGGTCAATCCGACACCGCTGGATTCTAACAGAAAGATCACAACGATGCGGGCAGTCATGGCAGGGGCGTTAGAGCCGATCGACAGTAATGATACCGGAGAACGCTTCTGGGTAGGAGAGATCACTAAGGCATTTGGACAGGTGCAGTTCTGTCCGTTGCGAAAATGCCAGTATGTGCATGAGACGATACAGCTTTCCTCGCAGATGACTAATATGGCAGTACAGACGATTGTAAAAAATCTGCTTGCAAACCGGAAACCATATGAATTGTATAAGATTTTTCTGACGGGGACACTGAATGCAGACACTGAGCTGGATTTAGACTGGATCAGGAATCAGGAAGCAGTGGTCGATGTGATCTGTTCGCTGCGGCAGGACTATGATTATGACAGGCTGCGGGAAGAAAACGAGCAACAGTTGTTAGGACGGTTCATAGCGGCAATGCAGAGTCAGGGAGAATCAGAGGTTTATAAAAAGCACTTGAGATTGGCGTGGAAGCCCTTTTGTCAGCAAAACTTGACAGATAGCAGATAAGAGAGAATGATATGCGGATAAAAAGATCAGAATCAGAAATTTTGGACAATTTCATAATCGGGAGTTTACATTCGCACCGGGTTTAAATGTGATATATGGCGAGAATGAATCAGGAAAGACAACGCTGCATACTTTTTAGTGTCCATGTTATTTGGATTGGAAAAATCCAGAGGCAGAGGAGCGAAGCAGGATGTGTATACGAAATACGAACCGTGGAACAGTGCGAGCTTTTACAGCGGAGAGATGGAGTTTGAAGTGGGCGGTAAGGATTTTGGTTTAGAGAGAAATTTTTACCACAGAGAAAAGCAGACCACATTGATCAGCCGTCAGGATGGAGAACTCTTGTCGGAAGAATATGGCGACCTGCAGATGCTCTTAGGTGGGCTGAATAAAGAAATGTACGAGAATACATACTGTATTCCGCAGGCGGGAGCGGCTCCGGGAAAAGAGCTTGCAGAGTTCGTGCAGAACTGCATGGCAAATGCGGCAGGGACAGGCGATGGAACACTTCAACTCAATCTGGCATTGGCACAGATCCATAAAAAGCGGAAACAGGCGGCAGCTCAGGTAAAACAGGAGACGGAACTGCGGCAGCACCGGATGGAAAAACTGCAGATCGAGCGTGAAATCTTAGAAGAGGACATTGCACAGCTTCAGGGCAAAGATGTAGAAGAAGCAGAGACAGCGGGAGATGGAAGCGAAAAACATCAAAAACGCAATGGGATGCCGGCACATCTGTTAGTGCTGATCTTAGGATGCTTCTTTATGGCGGCATGTTTTTTAGGAGCAGCAGTTTTCCATATCCCATGGAACAGCATTTTGATGGAAAGCATCGTGATCGGCGGTGTGACACTGGTATTGTCTCTGGTTTTATATGGAATGGAAAAAGACACATTCCGGAGCAGACCGCAGAAAAACCAAAGAAGGGCAGATTGTCGGAAGAGCGGAGAGAAAAACAGACCAGGCTTTTTAATATTTTAGAGAGCCAGACGGAATTAGAGATGCCGACAGAGCGTGAAAATGAAAGAAAGCAGTATCTGAGTGCATGCGATATTGCAGAAAAAGACGATCCGGGCATTGACCGGAGAGATATATGAGGATTTTGGAGACAGGATCAACAGCAGGACTTCTGAAATCCTTTCCCATATCACGCAGGGAAAATACGACAGAGTCGGCATCAACGAAAAGATGGAGGTATCTGTCTATGCAGGCACTCATGTATGCAGTCCGAAGCAGCTCAGCACAGGAACTTTAGAGCAGATTTATTTTGCACTGCGGATCAGTTTAGGAGAGATCCTTACCGATGAAGAACCGATGCCGTTTTTGTTAGATGAGACATTTGCACGTTATGATGAAACACGCATCCGCAATACACTGCAATGGATCGGAACGCAGGGCAGGCAGATGATCCTGTTTACCTGTCATAAGCGTGAAATGGAATATTTAGACGAGATGGGAATTGCATATCATAAGATTGAATTGGAAGGACAGTAACATGGCAAAGCAGAAAAAAAAGAAAAAACGCCGGGGTTTCCGGCTATTTGTGAAAATTCAACTGGTGCTGATCGTACTGGTGTTAGCAGGACTGGCATTTTATTTTTTGGCGGCTATGCAAAAAAATCAGTGATTTAAAATCAGATGCTTATGATAAGGTACATTCTGCTACGGATGAGACATTCCGTTCTTCGCAGACGAGCCTGGTCTATGATACCAATGGAAATCTGATCTCCGTGCTCAAAGGTGAGAAGGATATGTATTACCTCGAATATGAGGAGATACCGTCGGATGTCTGCTCGGCGATCATCAGTATCGAGGATAAGAAATTTTATCAGCATCATGGAGTGGACTTTAAAGGAATCCTTCGTGCCGTCAAAGCCATGATCGAAAACGGCAGGGTGACGCAGGGAGCCTCCACGATCACACAGCAGCTTGCAAGAAATGTTTTTTTAACACAGGAAAAGACCTGGGAACGAAAAATAGAAGAAATCTTTATTGCGACAGAGATGGAGCGGCTGTATACCAAAAATCAGATATTGGAATATTATCTGAACAATATTTATTTTGGCAATGGCTACTATGGGATTCAGGCGGCAAGTAAGGGATATTTTAACACGGAGGTCAAAAATCTGGACTTGTCACAGATAGCATTTCTCTGTGCCATTCCGAACCGCCCGACACTTTATGATCCGGTGACGCATATAGATAATACGATCAAGCGTAGAAACCGGATCTTAAACCAGATGAAGGAAGATGGAAAGATCTCGGCAGAGGTCTGCAAACAGGCAAAAGAAGAAACCATTACCTTGAACCGTCCGACCAGTGTGAAAAATAACTATGTGGAGACCTATACCTATTATTGTGCAACCCGTGCGCTTATGGCACAGGAGGGGTTTGAATTTAAGAATACATTTCAGAGTGCTACAGAAAAGGAACGATATGAGGAAGAGTACGATGATATGTATGAAACCTGTAACAAAAAATTATATACGGCAGGTTACCGCATTTATACATCGATTGACCTGAATATGCAGCAGGAGCTTCAAAGCAGTATTGATACGGCATTAGAAAAGTATACAGAGGTCAACGATGAAGGAATCTATACATTACAGAGTGCAGGCGTTTGCATGGATAACCAGACCGGATATGTGAAGGCAATTGTCGGGGGACGCAGCCAGGAATACAATGGATATACGATCAACCGTGCTTATAAGAGTTTTCGCCAGCCGGGCAGTGCGATCAAACCGCTTCTTGTATACACGCCGGTGTTAGAAAGAAGTTATACACCGGATTCCATCGTGGTGGATGAACCGATTGAAGACGGACCTTCTAATTCGGATGGAAGTTTTTCCGGTTCCATGACTTTGCGGAGTGCCGTGGAGCGCTCTAAGAATACGATTGCATGGAAACTGTTAGAAGAGCTGACTCCGGAAACAGGTTTAGAGTACTTAGAAAAATGAATTTTTCTAAATTAGATGAGAATGATAAGCGTCCGGCATCGGCACTTGGCGGATTTACCAACGGTGTCTCTCCATTAGAAATGGCAGCAGGATACGCAACGATTGAAAATGACGGATATTACAGAGAACCGACCTGCATCCTGAAGATCACCGATTCCTCAGGAGAAAAAAATACTGAGTACGAAGCAGGAGGAAACGGCTGTTTATAAGGAAAATGCGTCCCGCATGATGACGGATATTTTAAAAGGAGTTCTGACCAATGGTACCGGAAGGGGGCTTGCTTTTTAGACGGAATGCCATGTGCAGGAAAGACCGGAACCACGAATGAAAATAAAGACGGCTGGTTTGTCGGTTACACCCGCTATTATACGACCAGTGTCTGGGTTGGCTATGATATGCCAAAGAAACTCAGTGGGTTGTCGGGTGCATCCTATCCGGGACGTATCTGGAAAACATTTATGCAAAAGATCCATGAGGGCTTAGAGCCGCAGGAATTTTTGTCCTATGAATCAGGGCAGCCTAAGACAGAAGAAGCTGTACCACAGGAAAATCCAAGTGCAGAGACCCCGGAAAACACAACCGATCAGAACCAGGAGACAAAAACCGATCGATATTCAGGGAAATGTGACCGAAAAACCGGAAAATAAGAAGGATAACAAGTCCTCAGAAGACCAGGAAAATCCTTCAGATTCCGACAATAACCAGAACGATCAGAATCCAACGACAAACCCGGATGACAATCAGCAGCCGGAAAACCCGACAGAGAATCCAAGTGATAACACGAACCAGAATCCAGCGGAGAATCCGGGTGATAATACAAACCAGACACCAACGGAAAACCCGGATGAGGATACAAATCAGAATCGGACAGAAGCGGATACACAGGAAATCCGGCAGATACAACCGGGAATCCTACGGAGGGTGTGCAGTAAAACGTTGGCCATGATGTACAGAAAAAATGAAGATATAATGCTTCTGGATAGTGCATGAGAAGACAATATTTTGGGAGATACAAAAAAGGAGACAGGATGAAACGATATGGATTTGGGATTGACGTAGGCGGAACAGCCATTAAAATGGGGCTGTTTACCACAGACGGAGAACTGATAGAAAAATGGGAGATCAAGACTAACAAGGAAGATCAGGGGAGCAGAATATTTGATGACATTGCAGAGCAGATAGACGAGAAGCTTTCGGAGCGAAATATTTCTAAATCAGAAGTCGCAGGGATTGGAATTGGTGTGCCGGGGCCGGTTAAGGCAGACGGAACGGTTGTCAAATGCGTAAATGTCGGCTGGGGGATCCTGAATGTGGAACAGGAGTTAGCGATGCGCACCGGACTGACCGTAAAGGCAGGAAATGACGCGAACATTGCTGCCTTAGGTGAAATGTGGAAAGGCGGTGGAAGAGGCTGTCAGAATCTGCTTTTGGTTACCCTCGGAACCGGAGTCGGTGGCGGAATTATCATCGAAGGAAATATGCTCTATGGCTCCAATGGTGCAGGTGGTGAAATCGGTCATGTTGTAGTGGATAAACATGAGACAGAAGTCTGCGGCTGTGGGAAAAAGGCTGTTTAGAACAGTATGCTTCTGCGAACGGAATCGTGCGTATGACAAAGAAAGCGTTAGCAACGGAAACAAGGGATACCATCCTGAATACGATAGAAAATCTTACGGCAAAAGATATTTTTGATGCCGCAAAAGCAAACGATACCGTTGCAGTCGAGCAGGTTGAAAAGATGGGAAACATTCTTGGAACAGCACTGGCAAGTATCGCCTGTGTGATCAATCCGGAGCGTATCGTCATCGGCGGTGGTGTGTCAAAGGCAGGAAAAATACTGATCGATGTCATTGAAAAACATTTTATGGAGCAGACGTTCCACGCCTGCAGGAATGCAGAGTTTGCCCTTGCGGAGCTTGGAAATGATGCCGGTATTTATGGAGGAGCCTGTCTGATCTTGCAAAATGCTTAAACAGGAACTGATCTGGTGCTTGTGGAATGCTGAAAGATATTATATAATACTACTAGGAATGTAGTAGAATGATTGGAGGAAGTCCATATGATGGTATCGACAAAGGGAAGATACGCACTGAGACTGATGGTGGATCTTGCCCTGCACGATAATGGAAAATTTATAGCACTAAAGGATGTATCTGCACGCCAGAAGATATCCATAAAATATTTAGAGCAGATCGTGACACCGCTGAACCGTGCCGGTTTATTAAAGAGTGGCAGGGGCGCACAGGGAGGCTACCGCCTTGCAAAAAACACAACGGATTACACCGTTGGAGAAATCCTTCGGGCGATCGAGGGCAGCTTTGCACCGATTTCCTGTTTGGAGGATGAGGAGAACCAGTGTGAAAATTATGACACCTGTGCCACGATTGAATTTTGGGAGGGATTGTACAAAGTGGTCAATGAATATTTAGATGGAACCACATTATATGATCTGGTTGAGATCCAAAAAGAAAAAATGGGTGGAAATTATTATATTTAAGACTGGACAAATCAAAAAAAGTATGCTAATATAATTAGGCACGATTTTTGTCGTGTCGATTACGATGCGTGGCTCAGTTTGGTAGAGCGCTGCGTTCGGGACGCAGAGGTCGCAGGTTCAAATCCTGTCGCATCGATTCTTGGCAGGGGTGCCGCTAATCCTTGAAGATGGAGGATTGGCGGCCTTTTTTTTTTTTTAGTATGGGATTGTTCCTGTATTAGAAGCATTGGGGTTAAGACATCTTGCAACAAAAAAATTGTTCCAAGCGTTAGAATGCAAATTATAGGAGTGAGTGACGTAGTGGATAATTATGATAAGAGTGATAATAGAGATTCAAAGTGGCAGGGGGATATTATAAACCCATGCCATTTTGAAAAAAAAGATTTTTTATGATTTATAGAATAAACGTTGAAAAAATTTCTTGATTTTAGTAGATAAACGTGCATTCTGGATAGCTACATGGAGAGAAGAAATTTCAATATTTTTTTGGGATAAAGTATTTTCCAGAGCATCGCATTTAGTTTCTAGGGTATGACATTTGTTTTCTAATGTGTCAATTTTTTCTTTAAGAAACGTTTCTTCTTTAGAGTGTTTTGCGTTTTGGTTAGACATTTCATATTGTAATTTGCACAGGTTTGTTCTAAATCAACTATCTTATTCATAGCAGTTATTTCATCTTGGTAGTTAGTGCTATACTCTTGAACAATAAATTGTTTGTTGTCATATATCTTTTCTAATTCCTTTATCTTTTCTTTGTAAAGTTGTATTTCTTTTATATAGTCTAGCATTTCAGAATATTCCTTTCGAATTGGATTTGAAATAAATTTTCCATAAATATTTCGTTTAAACATATTGGAAAATTGTAAATGCATATTATGTATATCATCATCAGTCAGTAGTTCTTCATGTTTATACTGCCTCATAATTTTTTTGCTCAATTTAATTTCGAATACGGGAATTTCCATTTCTAATAAGTGGTTTTTTTCTTTTGGGTTTCTGTTTTATGGGTAACTTCAACTTCAATGGCTAAAACACCGCCCCATTTGTAAAGGTATTCTTTGGGTTCTGTTCTTTCAACAGAGAAATATAAATCTACCCTATAAGGGATATCGCCATAATGTATGGTTTTTTCATCTACAGTTTCATCGGCATTCACGTAAACAGTAATTTTTCGTCATTTTGTACCAAGTGCAGTATGCGTAATTTGGAAAGCTCTTCTTTGGCAATTTGATGTTTTATACTTTCGTTGTCAGAATCGCCTGTAATAGAAGGGGGTAATACTTTATAACGAAAAAAGCAATGTTTTTTTGTACCAAAGTTAGTTCATGAGGTGTTTCGGATTTATCCTTCCAAAATATTAACTTTTTAAAATAAGAAGGATTATTTTCTTTTTAACTGATATGCGCTATATGCAGTGATTTCAAATCTTTCATTTGTTTCTTTGTTTTGGGCAGTTGCTATGGTTTTCATTTGTTTTCTCCCAATAGGTAAATATAAAATATTGGATAAAAATATTAAAAGAATAATAATTATAAAAAATTAGTTTATCCATTGTAGGTAATAATAAAATGTGTTAAAATCTTTTCGGGAACAGTCGTGTTACAGGGTGGATGACCTCCATTTTACATAGAATGGGGGTGGTGCGTATGAAGAACAAATTTAGTTTTAATGACCTAATGCAGTTTGGATTGTTTTTGATTGCACTACTGACATTCATTTACTTGATTTGTCATTAGGATAAAACAAAACCACCCTGAATACTTTGACCGGTTTCGGGTGGCTTTGCTTCTCAATTAACTAGGTCAACCACTTTGTGGGCGGTTGTTCCTTTTCTAAATCTAATATAACACTTTTGGGAGCGTTTGTAAATCATAATTAAATTTGATGTATCAAAAACTAATACCAATAGAGTTGTTACCCAAAACGTTACCCAAAATACGTTAGGGAAAATAAGTTTACAGTTACAAGAGTTTTGATAAACTACTACGCCAAGAGCTCATAAATACAGGACTTAGAGACATTTTAAAAAACATTAAGTAACATTAGGCACTAAACGATAAAACCGTTCGGGACGCAGAGGTCGCAGGTTCAAATCCTGTCGCATCGACTAAAGGAATAATGGTATGTAAGAAGCACTTCGAGAGAAGTGCTTTTTCAGTTGTTATGGATGAAGATGATAGTAGTGTTTGGGCGAAAAATGTAAATAGATGGGAGAGATAAGAATATAGAAGTAAAAATGCAGTTGTTCGGAAATTCCGAACAACTGGTAATGATGGAAAAAATAGATTAATGATATAAAATCTCAGGGCTGAAAATCAAATAGAACTCGCCATCGGTTGGATAACCTTGATAAGTACCGGTAAATACAATAGTGCTTCCGGGTTCGTATTGTTCATTACAATCCATAAGATAAATCATATAGACATGCTATCAAGAATACACATTCACTTAAAGAAATTATGGGAAATGAACTTGATGAAATTGAAGCACAATACAAGGAAAGAAAATTTAAGAGTGCATCGAAATAGCAGGGAGGAACGGAAAACAAGATATGAGTGAGACAGAATATACAGAGAATGGGGAATTATATCCGATTATGATAGAGGGATTAACGGAGAAAGAGGCAGCAGAGTATAAACAAATATTGGGACGTTTTTTAGAATCGTATAAAAAAAGAGTGATGGGGAGCAACAGGAATTTCAATGGTTAAAAGAACAGTTGAGAGAAGAACTTCCAGAAAAGACAGACCAAGAAATAGAAGAGATAAAAACAGAGATTGTTACTTCTATTCAGGAGTATGACAATAATTTAAAAGACTTGAACGAGAATTTAGATAAGGGGGAAAACAAAGGAAAGCTGGTTTGCTGAAACCGTTATGAATGGTTCAAGCATTGCAGCAACCGCTGAATATGGTCAATACTTGCAGCTGGTCAGTGAGACAATTGAAAATGCTAATGAGCTGATGATAGATACTGTAATGACCAATAAATATGAGTTTAGCCAATGTAAAAAATTTAGATGGTTTCATTGCAGAACAATATCATGTCAATATGTTTAATATGAAAGCAGCAATAGAAAAATCAAATATCCGTGCAAGAGTTTTAAAACCATTACCAGGAGAGAAGTACGGAAAAAATTCTGTTGATATTGTTTTGGAAAATATAAAAACAGGAAAAAAAGAGTACATCAATATCAGTCTAAATTTGGAAAAGATGCGAAGTCAACGATTGCATTGCTTAAACAGGGAGATTATAACAATCAGCGTTTTATAGTACCGACGGAACAAGTTTCAGAGGTGAGTAAGGCATTTCCCAATAAAACAGTGACGGATCATTTGGGAGGAACGGACAAAGTTAAGATAACATCAAAACCTCTGACCAAACAGGAAGTTAAACAGCATCAAAAACAGGTACAGAAAAAAAGGAAGTGAACCACAAGTCGGCTATGGTAATTTGAATAATAAATATCTGGCTAAAGAATTAGGAGGAAATGCAGCAAAATCCGGAGGCAAAGCACTATTGGTTTGTGCAGGAGTAGAGTTAGCAGCCAAAACATTAAATGGAGAACAAATAGAGGGTGACGAGCTGGTAGAGAATGCATTGAAAACAGGAATGGATGCAGGAGTAAAGGCAGCAGCAAGTGGAGCGTTGACAGTTGCTGTTGAAACAGAAAAAAATACCATATCCTAAAAAGGGAACAAGTGCTAATACAATTGCAATGATTGTCTGTGCCGGAATAGAAAATATTAAGATTATGACAAAGGTTGCGAAAGGTGAGTTAACAGTTAGCGAAGGTATGGAAGAAATGGGTAGTACTACAGTAGCCATGTATGCTGGACTTAAGGGGGCCGTATTGTTTTCAGCAATTCCTGTGGTAGGTCCCGTAATTGGGGGACTTGTGGGAGGCATGATAGGGTATGCAGCAGGAAGTAAAGTAGGGAGAGCAGTTGTTAAAGGGGCTAGAAAAATAGGAAATAAAGTGAAAGAAGGATGCTATAAAGCAAAGGAAAAAGTAAAAGAAGTTGGGAATAAAATAAAGGATTTTATATTTGGTTAAGAGAAAATGGATGGAGGGAAATAAATGTACAGGGGACTAATAGGAGATATTATGGTGATAAATAATCAAGCAGATGTTGAAGAAATAGAAGGTATAGAATTTATTAATAGAATACCGTTACATATGCAACAAATTATGGCAAATATAAGTCGAATGCTTAATGATGGCTGGCATATGAGAGATAGGAGAACTAAAAATGATTTTGAACAGCTTTTGAAATTTTTAAGGGATCAGATAGATTAGAGGCAATAGTAATGGACACTGTAACGTGGAAACAAACTGAAATAGAAGAGGAAACCTTAACAATTTTGCAGGTTTTAATTTTACGGTTCATTAATGTGCATCTTCCAAATATTTTTGCTACATTAGATGAATGCAATAACTGGAAGAGCGAAAATAATCTATGGAATAGGAGTTCTTTATGCCAAAATGTTGAAATAAAAAACAAGAAAGTTGGATTTGGGAGAAGATTTTTGAGATTAGGGAAACAAAGAAGAAATATGATTCGATGAGCAAAAAGGAACAAAGAAGTTATATAGGTTCTTATAGAGTAGATATTAGCGGCATTGGTATTGCCCTTAAACGAATCAAAAGGTGTTTCCAAAGGTAAAAAAAAGAAATTGTCTCTGCAGACAGTATCAAACAATTAGAGCAATTAAAGGCACAATATAATCCATATGCCCAAAAAGCAGAAAAATTAAATAACATTGTTAAAAAATTTAGTGATGAGCAAAAAATAGCCCAAAAAAGCAACGATAGAAGATATGAGAAAAATAGTAGAATTGTTGGAGAAGAATTTAAATGGTAAATTGTCAACTGGAGATATGGTTGAAGCAGAAAAGCAGTTGGAGCATTGGAAGCGTGAATTAGATAGTATGACAGAAATTGTCAAGGAAATATTAGTTGAAGTATAAGAATAAGATTTGGAGGTATTCGCTATGGGATTTTTCAGGGAAGACAGGTTTGGTGGATTTTCAGGATTATCGTATCTCTCAAATTTAGAAAAATTACATACAGTATTTATGGATGTTGAAACAGAGGGACGAGCGAGAGGGTATAACTGGCTGCTGAAAAGTATAAAGAAGCCTTTTCTAGGATTCAGAAAGGGTATAATGAGTTAAAGAAAAATATTGATGAACAGATACAAAATACAGATATTGCAGCCCAAACATTAATTTTAAAGTTAAAGGATTTGGAAGATAAAAAAGCAAGCCTTGAGCATCAAAGAGATGATAAGTTGAAACGAGTATCAGATAAATGTGGTATACCATATTCAGAAATCACAGAATCATTGGAAAAAAAGAGATGTTTGTGGGACCGGGGATGAATTGGAATGTTTTGGATATGGCTTATGAATACAAGAAAGTGGCATGTTGATTCTTATAGTGTTACTAGGGGTGCTGGCTTGTCATTTTTATTAATACATTGATTTCCCTTATTCATAGTCTTTTTTTTTGAAGGGGGAGATGAAATGGATAAAAAATTATTTGATATTAGAACACAAAAGATTTTATCATATTCCAATCTAATGGCTACTTCTAGTAATTTAGTTGTTGCTACTGTGACAAAAGATTTAACCACATTAGATGTTGGAGGAGCAGCAGTTACGATATATCAGCTAATAAAAAGTCAGAAGTTTATAAAAAAGAAGTAAAGGAAGAGTTTATTACTGGGAGATATGAGGAAATAATTATGGGGGATGAATCATATTTATACAAATAATTGCTTGAAATTATGTAGGCAAAATGTTGGGAAAAATCAACAAAAATATGATAGACATTACAGATGAGCAGAGGCATTTTTCGTTTTCTGCTCATAATTATATACAAGTTTTGGGAGATGAAATTGCAGGATCATAGATAGCTTATTTATGATCTAAAGGGTAAAAATGCGATATCGATTGAAAAGTAACGACGTTTGCGTTACAATATTGCCAACAGGAGGTATCAGAAGATGGAAAAAACAGCTACATTAAATTTAAGAGTAAATCCAATGGTAAAGGAGCGTGCAGAGGCTGTATTATCCAAATTAGGTGTTCCGATGTCAACAGCAATCGATATGTATTTAAATCAGATTTCTCTTACAGGAGGAATTCCATTTGCGATTACACTGCCTAAAGCACCGGAAACGATAAATGCAGATTTGATGACAGATGAGCAGCTGCGAGCAAAACTTAGGGAAGGCTATACGGACATGGAAGCCGGACGGGTACAGAATGCTGCGGCAGCGTTTGAAAAATTTGGGGAGAATCATTGAGAATGAAGCGTTATGAAGTAGAGATTACGGATGTGGCATTGAAAGATATGGAGGAACTTTATCATCATATCGCATTTATACTATTGTCTCCGGAAAATGCAATGGGACAATATAATCGAATTGCAAATGCGATATTAAAATTAGATATGATGCCAGAGCGCTATCGGGTTATGGATTCAGAACCAGAACATATGCTGGGATTACGAAGAATGCCGGTCGATGAGTATTCTGTATTTTACAAGATACAAAAAGATAAAGTAATTGTGACAAATATACTGTATAGTGCATCAGATATAGAAGACAGATTAAAAAGATAGAATAATTACTGTAATAGATTACAGTTTTAGCCAGGGACAAACATTGTGCATTACCTTAGGCGGGAAGAAGTTCCCGCCATTTCTGATATATAAGGGGAGAGGATTTTGAATCTACAGGAAACACTAAAACACTATTTTGGATATGACAGCCTGCGTCCGGGACAGCAGGAATTGATCGATGAAATTTTAAAAGGAAAAGATGTGCTTGGGATCATGCCGACCGGAGCGGGAAAATCACTCTGCTATCAGCTTCCGGCATTGATGATGGGAGAAAAGCATTCGCGGGAGAAAACATTGCAGCTACAAGAAGATGAGGTCAATGTGCCTTGCGTATCTCCGCCTGGAATCACAATTGTAATTTCTCCATTGATTTCCCTGATGTCGGATCAGGTCAAAGCACTCAATCAGGCAGGCGTACATGCGGCATATATTAACAGCACATTGACGGAAAATCAGATCCGAATGGCTTTGGCATATGCTGCACAGGGGAAGTATACATTGATCTATGTAGCACCGGAGCGGCTGAATACGATGCAGTTTTTAGATTTTGCATGTCATGCAGAGATTGCCATGGTAACAGTGGATGAGGCACATTGTATATCGCAATGGGGACAGGACTTCCGTCCAAGTTATTTAGAAATAGCAAAGTTTCTTGAAAAACTGCCGCAGCGTCCGGTAGTTAGTGCATTTACTGCCACGGCGACAGAACGCGTGAAACAGGATATTATAGAAAGCCTGCATTTGCAGAAACCAATGACGATCGTAACCGGGTTTGACCGCCCAAACCTATTGTTTCGGGTAATAAAAAGAAAAGGTGGAAAAGAAACAGACAACAGCATTTTAAATTATGTCAAAAGGCATGAAGAGGAAAGTGGTATTATCTATTGTGCGACGAAGAAAAATGTGGATAAAGTCTGTGAAATGTTATTAGAGCATGGGATAGAGGCGGGACGATATCATGCAGGTCTGTCTTTAGAGGAACGAAAAAGAATCAGGATGATTTTACTTATGACAGAATCCGTGTGATGGTTGCAACCAATGCATTTGGCATGGGGATAGACAAATCCAATGTACGCTATGTCCTTCATTATAATATGCCGCAAAGTATTGAATACTATTATCAGGAGGCGGGAAGAGCCGGGCGTGATGGAGAAGAAGCGGAATGTGTGCTGTTTTTTTCTAAGCAGGACATCATGATCAATAAGCAGCTTTTGAATCATAAAGCATATGGAGCCACAGAGAGTTCCGAACTTCGAAGGAGAGAAAACCAAAAACTGAACCAAATGATCCATTACTGTGAGACAGATCAATGCCTTCGACAGTTTATCCTGAACTATTTTGGGGAAGATGCCCCGTGTACCTGTGAAAAATGCAGTAATTGCGTAGTGATCGAGGAAGAAACCGAGCAAAATTATATCAAGACGGGATCGGCAAAGAAAAGGTTAGAATTGGCAGATTTGACACCGGAAGGACAGGAGTTGTTTGAGCAGCTCAGGGGATGTCGGTCAGAGCTTGCAGCAAGCCAAAATGTACCACCATTTATCATCTGTTCGGATAAAACTTTAAAAGATATGTGTGCGAAATGTCCGCAAAGCCGTACGGAGATGAAAGCAGTGTACGGCATGGGAGTACAGAAAGTCGAAAGCTATGGAGAAAATTTTATAAAAATCATTGCAGCATTTTTGAAAGAATATGGAAATATGCGAACGACTGAAGAGACAGTAGCAGAACCTCTAAGAAAAAAGAAACAGCCATTTTACATTGCACCGGAAAAACTGGATGAAGTAGAGCTGACGGACAGGTGTACGGTTTCGGAATTTACGAAGCAGATCAATGAAATCTGCGAAGAGACAAACCGAAAGAAATTAACAGCAAAATTTGTCAATGAATTACTGTTAGATAAAGGTTATCTCGAGGAAACGGCGGAGCAGGGAGAAGAGAAACATAAGAGGGTAACAGAAAAAGGACGCCTTGCCGGTATCTTAGAAGAGGAGCGGCATGCGAAATATGGAAAGAGTTACTATGCATTGATCCATACAAGGGAGAGCCAGTCAATGATCCTAACAGAATTAAAAGAATATCTTGTATCACAGAGAGAACTTGCGGATTGAGCGTAAACCGATTATGATAGAATCGTATATACAAAAATAAAAACCCAGAGGATTAGAAAAATGACACAACAAACACAACAACATAACACAACGAAAAACATCACACTAACAGACAGATTTGAATTCCGGGATATCCATGCAGAGGAGGCAGATCGGGCGGTTGCGATTGAGCAGATCTGTTTTCCGCCGCACGAAGCATGTTCAGAAAAGAGCATGAAGACAAGGATTGCAAATGCACCGGAGCTGTTTTTGGTAGCAATTGATAAAGATACCGGAGAAATCGCCGGATTTTTAAATGGAGTAGCGACAGATGAAGAAATATTCAGAGATGAATTTTTACGGATATCAGTCAGCACAAACCGAATGGAAAAAATGTAATGCTCTTAGGATTAGATGTACTGCCGCAGTATCGTGGACAGGGCTTAGCACGAGAAATTGTATCGCAGTACAGTAAGCGTGAAAAAAGCCAATCAGCGGAAAATGCTGATTCTGACCTGTCTGCCGGAAAAAGTGGCAATGTATGAAAAAATGGGACTGAAAGACAAAGGCATTTCAGGTTCTTCCTGGGGCGGCGAAGAATGGCATGAAATGACATTAACCCTGTAGAAATAAAAAATTTCAGAGATTATTCATAGACTCAATATTTTGATAGTGTGCTATAGGAAGAAGAGGCATGCCGGAGATGTTATTTTTAGCATTCTGCGTATGTCTTTTTTGCGCTATAGGAAATATCGTCTTTCCCATAGAACAAAAGCCCTTCGGGCAAAGATGCACAGCTCGCGGAGAGGCACACTTTTTGTTTGTTACAGATATTATGAATATTGCATTTATAGTTGTATGATGTTGTTACAGAAAAAACATGACAAAATCGAATTGACGAATACAAGAATACTGTTTATAATAAAGACAAAATGAGAATGTCATATTCGGAGGGATTTTAGATATGGAGAAGATTGTAACACTGGAAGAGGCATTAAAAAGAATTACAGAACTTGAAAAAGAGAATGCCACACTTCAGGAAGAATTGGAATATTATAAAAATCGAAAGCTGAGCGGAAGGCAGAAACATAATGAAAAGTGGATGGCAATCTATCATGATTTTGTTGCCGGTTATGAGAGCGGTATGACAATGGTGGAGATTGCAAAGCGGAATAATGTCAGTGAGCGGACGATTTACAGGTATAAGGCATATTATGAGAAAATGAAGAAAGCAGAGGAATAGACCATTTTACTGATGCCAGTAAAATGGTTACATTGGGAAGTGGTGCTAATCGTGAAGTAGACGATTACATACTTACCCGTTATGCCTGTTATCTTATCGCTGAAAATGGAGATCTCCGTAAAGGACAGATTGCTTTTTGCGCAAAGTTACTTTGCGGTTCAAACCAGAAAACAGGAATTAATTGAAGAAAAAGACTTGCAAGGTGAGGCGGATATTTTTGTGTCTATGGAAAATCGTATATCGGATTTTTGCATAACATTTTGGCAAGTATCTGTGTGCGTATACCGGGCTCTTATCTGGCATCGAAATATTTTCCGGATACCCTGTTTCTGATAAATGAAAAAATCCTCAATAGTTTTTTGAAATTCCCGTGTGAGGGGGAAAGTTGATTACAAACAGAATAAATTACAGCAGTGAAAGTGACGATACAAATGCAGGAAGAACAGAAATGTTCTTCCTGTTTTTTAACAGAACTTCAGCAGCTGGCGGGGAAAGGAGACAGTATGGCAAAGTTCTTAAATTATGAGGACCGGCTGGAGATAGAAAGCGGACTAAAGGAGCACATGACTTTCACAGAGCTTGAGAGAAACTGGGAAGGGACAGGACTACCATCACAAAGGAGATCAGGAACTATTCCATCGAACAGGATACCGGTTATGGAGGTTATCCGCACAATACCTGCAAATACAGAAAGGCGTGCAGGAGAAAAAAAGTGTGTGGAACAAATGATTGCAGGCATCCGTTGGTAGCTGTCTGTAAACAGTGTGAACTCATATGCAACCGTTACTGTGAGCACTTTGAAGAGGAAATATGTACCCACCGTTTTAAACCGCCATATGTATGCAACGGATGCAGTGAAGTGAAAAAGTGCACGCTGACCAAAACCGTGTACGATGCGTTGGAAGCCCAGAGACAGGCGACGGAAAAGATATCGGAATCCCGAAGCGGGATCCTTGCTACGGAAGGGGAAATCGCCAGACTCAATGAGATCCTGGTGCCGCTGGTAAAACAGGGGCAGTCTATCCATCAGATCTACCTGACACATAAGGATGAACTGATGTGCAGTGAAAAGACCCTCTACAACTACGTGGATGGATGCCTGTTTGATATCAGGAACATAGACCTGCCAAGAAAGGTAAAGTACCGTCCGAGATATAAAAACCGGAGCTGAAAGTAGATCGTGGATGCCGTGTGGGAAGGAATTATCATGATTATGAAGTATATATGGAACAGCATCCGGACACAGCAGTGGTGCAGATGGATTCCGTGATCGGGAGCAAGGGAGGAAAAGTCCTGTTGACGATATATTTCGTAAATGTGTCACTGATGCTGGGATTTTTGCGGGAAGCAAATACCTCAAAGTCAGTGATAGATATTTATGATGAACTGTACCACCGGCTGGGAGGGCAGGATTTCAGAAAGCTGTTTCCGGTCATCCTGACGGATAACGGAAGTGAGTTTTCCAATCCCAAGTGTATAGAGAACGGACCGGATGGAAAAGGATTTCAAAGGACGAGGATCTATTACTGCAATCCAAGTGCGCCGTATCAGAAAGCAGAGATCGAGGTGGGACATGAATTTATACGCAGGATCCTGCCGAAAGGAAGAAGCTTTGATGAACTGACGCAGGCAGACGTAGAGCTGATGATGAACCATACAATTCCTACCGTAGAAGGAAACTGAACGGAAAAAAGTCCGTATGAAGCGTTCTGCTTTTTATTATGGAGAAGACCTGGCGGAGAGGCTGGGATGCCAAGAGGTTGCAGCCAAAGACATCAACCTCACCGCAAGACTTCTCAAAAAGTAACCAGAAGACAGAATAAAGCACAGACCGCCGGCTGAAATAAGAACAGCAAAAGACGTGAATTATGGCTTACAAAATTTGTAAGCCAAAACTGACGTCCGGTTTTTGTGCAAAAAAAAAATACTCTGCCATAAGGTGATTATATCATAAAAGCAAGGAAAAAACGGGAAAGTCATTACAAAAGTGGAAAGTCGGGTACAAAATTTGAAGGTCGCTTTCAAAATGTGAAACTCGTTTACAAAACGGGAAACTCGGGTGACTATTGAGCAAATGAAAAAAATATGCAATATACTGCCAAAACTACAGCCCGGAAACATTTACAGACTGTACAAAGATGTGGTATTGTTAGTATATTGCATTTTTATACAAATATATTAGACAAGGGCACGGATAGAGGAGTATCGGTGCAAATAGAAGTAATGAGGAGTGGGAAAGAAAATGTTAGAGACAATTAATGAAGTGCTGTCGAAAATTGATGGCATTGTGTGGGGCGTACCGTTGATGGTACTCATCCTTTCCGGTGGTCTTTATCTGACCATACGAATAGGATTCCTTCAGACAAGAAAACTGCCATTGGCATTAAAGTGGATGGTAAAAATGAGGAAGACGGTCACGGAGAGGTGACATCTTTCGGAGCGTTGTGTACCGCATTGTCGGCAACGATCGGAACCGGAAACATTGTAGGAGTCGCAACGGCGATTTGTGCAGGAGGACCGGGAGCATTATTCTGGATGGAGATTGCAGCATTCCTTGGAATGGCGACTAAATATGCAGAGGGTCTTTTGGCAGTGAAATATCGTGTGGTAGACGAAGAGGGACACGCTTTAGGTGGACCTTTCTATTACATAGAGCGTGGAATGGGTTCAAAATGGAAGTGGCTTGCTATGATCTTTGCCTTTTTGGAATTTGTGTAGGGCTCTTTGGAATCGGAACATTTTCACAGGTAAACGGTATTGCATCCGCAGTCAATAATTTCTTTGACCCGAACCAGCAGCACACCGTTGCAATCCCGGGAATCGGAACTTATTCCTGGACAGTTGTCATTGCATCATTAGTACTCAGTATCTGCGTGGCACTGGTTTTGATCGGCGGGATCAAACGTATTGCAAATGTGTCACAGATTGTTGTACCGTTTATGGCAATCATTTATGTAGTGATCAGTCTGACACTGATCATCTGCAACATTACAGAGATCCCGGCAGCAATCGTAACAGTAGTAAAAGGAGCATTCAATCCGTCAGCAGTTACGGGTGGCGCAGTGGGAACACTGTTTATCGCAATGCAGAAAGGTGTTGCACGAGGAATCTTCTCCAATGAAGCAGGTCTTGGTAGTGCACCGATCGCAGCAGCAGCAGCACAGACAAAAGAGCCGGTAAGACAGGGACTTGTTTCCATGACAGGAACCTTTATTGATACGATCATTATCTGTACCATGACAGGTTTGGCAATCGTATTAACCGGAGCATGGCAGGTAGAAGGATTAGAAGGTGTTCGGGTTACAACTTACGCATTCAACCAGGGACTTCCGATACCGGCAAGTGTATCTTCCTTCTTATTAATGCTGTGTCTGGTATTCTTTGCATTTACCACGATACTGGGATGGGATTACTATTCTGAGAGATGTTTAGAGTATTTAACAGGCGGTAACATGAAAGCAGTAAAAGTATACCGTTGGTTATACATTTTAGCAGTATTCATCGGACCATACATGACAGTAGCAGCTGTATGGACGATTGCAGATATTTTCAATGGTCTTATGGCGATACCGAATATGATAGCAATCTTCGCATTAAGTGGAGTAGTGATCAAGGAGACAAAGGATTTCTTTGAAAAAAGAAACATTTATCTTAAATAGCTAAAAATAAAAGTCAAACAAACAGCAGGAGGACAGCATGTTAGCAACAGGAATTCAAGGTGAAAAGAAAGAACAGGTAACACAGGAAAACACAGCTCTTACGATGAAAAGCGGTGCATTAAAAGTATATGCGACACCGGCAATGATCGCATTGATGGAGCAGGCAGCTTATACAAGTGTTGCAGGAGAGTTAGAGGAAGGACAGGGAACTGTCGGAACACTGATGAATGTCAGCCATATTTCTGCGACTCCGGTAGGCATGGAAGTAACAGCAAAGAGCGAGTTAGTAAAAGTCGATGGAAGAAAACTGGTTTTCCATGTGGAAGCGTATGATGAACGTGGAAAAATCGGCGAAGGCGAGCATGAGCGTTTTATCATCGACAATGTAAAATTCCAGAACAAGGCAGATAACAAATAAAGAGAGTAAGTGAAAAGCATACAAAAAGGAGTGTTTGCAATGGCTGATGAAAAAAAACTGGATCAGGGAAGCAATGTTTTATCATATCTATCCGCTCGGATTTACCGGAGCACCTCTTCGTAACGAAGGGGAAGCAACGGCAGGCGGACGGATTTTAGAGGTGTTAGATTGGATAGAGCATTTCAAAGAGCTTGGGATCAATGCGATCTATTTTGGACCGATCTTTGAATCTGTTTCCCATGGTTATGATACGACAGATTATTATCAGACAGACAGCAGACTGGGAAGTAAAGAGGATTTTAAGAAAGTCTTTACGGCACTACATGAAAACGGCATCCGTGTTATCGTGGATGGAGTCTTTAATCATGTAGGCAGAAAATTCTTTGCTTTTTTGGATGTGCAGAAGAATCTGGAACAGTCAGACTATAAAGACTGGTTCTGTAATTTGAATTTTTCCTGGCAGAGTCCGTTAGGAGATTCATTTTCCTATGAGAACTGGCATGGGGCAGCGGAACTTGTTAAATTGAACCTGAGAAATCCGGCAGTTTGTGAACATCTGCTTGGAGCAGTCGGTATGTGGATGGACGAGCTGGGCATTGACGGCCTGCGTCTGGATGCAGCCGATTGCGTAGACCGGGAATTTTTAAACGACTCCATAGCTTTACAAAAGGAAAGAGAGAAGATTTCTGGCTGATGGGCGAGATCATTCATGGCGATTACCGTGTCTGGGCAAACGATGAGATGTTAGATTCGGTTACGAATTATGAGTGCTGGAAGGGCATTTATTCAAGCCACAATGACAAGAATTATTTTGAGATTGCCTATTCGTTGAAGCGTCAGTTTGGGCAGGGAGGTCTTTATGAAAATCTCTGCCTGTACAACTTCTTGGATAACCATGATGTCAACCGGATCGGAAGTCTGCTCAAACAGCGTGAGAACTTAAAGAATGCCTATACGCTGCTTTACATGATGCCGGGAATCCCGTCCATTTATTACGGAAGTGAGTGGGGGATTGAAGGAGTGAAAGGTCAGGGAATGGATGCTGACCTGCCGCTTCGACCAAAGCTGGACTTAGAGGAAATGCGCCCAAGAAACGGATCTGCCGGCGCATATCCGGGAACTGGCAAAGATCCGCAAAGAGTCCGATGCGGTAAAATATGGGGCATATGATGAGGTATTAGTCCGCAATAAACAGTTCGTTTTTGCAAGACGAAGTGGTGAGCAGTACAAAGTTATCGCACTTAACCTGACAGATCATGCAGAGACATTACATTTTTTTCTTATCAGGGCAAAGAGTATGAGGTCTTATTAGAAGCATATACCTCTAAGATTATGGAGTAGACAGAAAGATAACAGAAGGTAAAGGGGACAGCAGATGAAAATAGAGAGATTGATAGAACAGGCAAGAGAAGAACTGATCACGGATATCGTGCTATCGGATGAATTTATGAACCGGATGCAGGAGAATTTTCTGCCGATTGAGCGGCTGATGTCATACTATCGCTGTGCGATCATGGAGGTGGAGACCAAGTTTCGGGTATTAAATGAACAGTTTTCACTGCAATATGACAGAAATCCGATCGAGACGATCAAGACGAGAGTCAAATCTTTTGATGGAATCCTGAAAAAGTCAAGAGAAAACAGATTCCGTTTTCCTTAGAATCCATTGAAGAAAATATTAACGACATTGCAGGAGTCCGTGTGGTATGCTCGTTTCCGGAGGACATTTATCTGTTAGCGGAATGTCTGTTACAGCAGGATGACATCCGGCTCATCGAGAAAAAAGATTACATCAAGAATCCAAAACCAAGCGGCTACCGGAGTCTGCACCTGATCGTGGAAGTACCGATCTTTTTAGAAAACGAGAAGAGACCGATGAAGGTGGAAGTACAGCTTCGCACTATTGCAATGGACTTCTGGGCAAGTTTGGAGCATAAGCTGCGTTAAAACAAAAAAGAGATCCCGGAAGCAGAGGCAGTACAGATGGCAGAAGAACTGACCGAGTGTGCAAATGTCATTGCCGATTGGGACAAGAAGATGGGAGAGATCCGTAACCGGATCGAGCGTTACAGCGAAGAAAACGAGAGCCTGCCGGCAATCGGACTGGCACGGATCATCAATCGTGACTAAAAAAGAGCCTGTTGATAAAATTTTTCAATAAGATAAAAAACGTGGAAAATGCCGATGGGAGGTACTATGATAGAGTAAAATAAAAATAGCATATGCGTAAGGAGGAAACAACGATGAGTATTAATTGGAAAAAATCGGACTTTTTGCAGGAGGAACGCTGTTTGGAACAGCCGGAGTCAAAATCCTGTCCAGTAAAGACGCAAAGAAAGTATACACAGGCTGTACGGCAGCGGTGCTTCGGGCAAAAGACTGCGTGATGAAGACTGCAACAACCATTCAGGAGAATGCAGGCGACATTTATGCAGAAGCTAAGGATATCAACGAGGCAAGAGCTGCAAAAGAAGAAGAATTTGAAGATACAGCAGGTGAGGAATAAGTGAAATTTTCAATTAAGCATGAAATGACGGGAAGGATGAGAGTTCATCTTTCGCAGAACAGAATGACTTATGCACAGGCAGATATTTTACTCTATTTTTTACAAAACGATAAGTACGTTACATGTGCAAAAGTATATGAGCGGACTGGAGATGCGGTGATTTCGTATACCGGAGAGAGAAGTTATATCATTCAGTTATTGCAGGGCTTCTGCTATGAAAAAAGCAGAAGTTCCGACAGGTTTATTAGAGCATTCTGGCAGAGAACTCAATGCCGTTTATCAGGAAAAACTGATAGGAAAAGTTCTGATGCGGTATGTCAAAAAGATCGTACTTCCATATCCGGTCTACACAGCCTACATTACACTGAGTTCCTTAAAGTATATTGCAAAAGGAATCCAGTCACTCTGGCATCGTAAGATAGAAGTGGCGGTGTTAGATGCAACGGCAATTGGAGTATCTGTTCTTCGTAAAGATTTCGGCACGGCAGGCTCAGTCATGTTCCTGTTGGGAATCGGAGAACTTTTAGAGGAGTGGACACATAAGAAATCCGTGGATGACCTTGCAAGAACCATGGCTTTAAATGTAGGAAAAGTGTGGTTGAAGTCAGACGGTCAGGAAGTCTTAGTATCGGTAAATGATATTTCCGCAGGAGATGAAGTTGTTGTACATATGGGTAATGTGATCCCATTTGACGGCGAGGTTTTCGAAGGAGAAGCAATGGTCAACCAGGCATCCTTAACCGGAGAGTCCCTGCCGATCAGAAAGGCAGAAGGCAACTATGTCTATGCCGGTACCGTTTTAGAGGAAGGCGAGCTTACCGTTCTTGTCAAAGAAGTCGGCGGTTCAAGCCGCTTTGAGAAGATCGTTACTATGATTGAGGAGTCCGAGAAATTAAAATCGGCACTGGAAGGAAAAGCAGAGCATTTAGCAGACAAATTAGTACCATATACACTTGGTGGAACCGCGTTGACCTATCTGTTGACCCGCAACACCACAAAGGCACTTTCTGTTTTAATGGTAGATTTTTCCTGTGCCTTAAAGTTAGCAATGCCGATCTCTGTTCTTTCTGCGATCCGTGAAGCAAGCCTCTACCATATGACGGTAAAAGGCGGCAAATATTTAGAAGCCGTAGCAGAGGCAGATACGATCGTATTTGATAAGACAGGAACCTTGACAAAGGCAAAACCATCGGTCGTTGAAGTTGTATCTTTTGACGGAAGAGAACCGGACGAGCTTTTAAGGATTGCAGCTTGCATGGAAGAGCATTTCCCACATTCGATGGCAAAAGCAGTCGTTCAGGCGGCAGAAGAAAAAGGCCTTGCCCATGAAGAGATGCATTCTAAGGTGGAGTACATTGTAGCACATGGAATTTCCACGACTATCAACGGAAAACGTGCAGTCATCGGAAGCAGCCACTTTGTGTTTGAAGATGAAAACTGTACGATCCCGGAGGAAAACAGGAATTGTTTGAAAATCTTCCGGTAGAGTATACACATCTCTATTTAGCCATTGAGAATCAATTAGCAGCCGTCATCTGCATTGAAGATCCGTTACGCGAAGAAGCGGAAGCAGTCATCACCTCGCTTAGAAAAGCGGGACTGTCAAAATCGTCATGATGACAGGTGACAGTGAACGTACTGCACATGCGATCGCAGAGCGCGTCGGTGTGGATGAGTATTACTCGGAAGTATTGCCGGAGGATAAAGCCGGATTTATTGAGAAAGAAAAGGCGGCCGGAAGAAAAGTTATCATGATCGGTGACGGAATCAACGATTCTCCGGCGCTGTCAGCGGCAGACGTTGGAATTGCCATCAGTGATGGTGCAGAGATAGCAAGAGAGATCGCAGACATTACCATCAGTGCAGATGACTTGTACCAGATAGTAACTCTGAAACTCATCAGCGATGCTCTGATGAAAAAAAATCAGTAAAAACTACAAACAGATCGTAGGATTCAACACAGGCTTAATCGCACTCGGTGTTGCAGGAGTGATCCAGCCGGCAACTTCGGCACTGCTTCACAATACCTCTACACTGGTGATCAGCTTGAAAAGTATGCAGAATTTACTGACATAAGGATATCTGATGTTTTTAAAAAAAGGCAGCCGTAGGCTGTCTTTTTTTGTAAAGTGTATTTCATTTTTAAAAATTTATGCTAATATCATAGTATGAAAAAATATTTATCCATACTACTCATCTTATGCATGTGCCTGACCGCATGCGCAACTATACAACCGGACACATCCACTTCGGGAAAAGACCGGTTGGACACCACATCCGAAAAGACATTACAATCCGGGCAGGAGGAAAAAGCAGCAAAAGCACCGGATACGTCAAAACCGGAAGGGATGCTGGAAGTCCACTACATAGATGTTGGACAGGGAGATGCAACCTTGATAAAATGTGGCTCCCATGCCATGCTGATCGATGGCGGTAACAACAATAAAGGAACCACCGTACAATTATATTTGAAAAAACAGGGCGTGGAATCCTTAGATTATGTCATAGGCACACACCCGGATGCAGATCATATCGGTGGTCTGGATGTGATCGTATACAAGTACAACTGTGACACGGTCATTATGCCCGACTATGAAAAAGACACCAAAACCTATCAGGAGTTAGTCGATGTTATTCACGATAAAAATATGAAGATCACCTATCCGGTGGTAGGGGAACAGTATGCTCTTGGAGAAGCAAAATTTACGATCATAGCACCAAATTCCAATTCCTATGGTGGCAATGCCAATGACTATTCCGTAGCAATCCTCTTAGAATATGGAAAAAACAGATTTCTGTTTACCGGAGATGCCGAGGAAGCATCAGAAGCGGAAATGCTCACGAATGGAATCGATATCTCGGCAGATGTGTACAAAGTGGCACATCACGGAAGCCGTTCGGCAAGCACGCAGGAATTTTTAAATGCTGTTCATCCAAAATATGCCGTCATAAGCTGTGGCGAGGGGAACAGCTATGGACATCCTCATGCAGAAGTGTTAAACCGGCTGCGGAGTATGGGAGTAGAGGTGTTCCGTACCGATGAGCAGGGCAGCATTATCGCAAGTTCGGATGGAGAAAACATCACCTGGAACTGTTCGGCAACGGATTCCTGGCAGAGCGGGGAACAGACAGAGTCTGACAGGGAAAATGCAGACAATGTCACAGAGCAGACAACCTATGTCCTGAACACCAATACGAAAAAAATTCCACCGGGAGACCTGCGGCAACGTATCACAGATCAAAGAGGAAAATTTTCAAAAGTACAGATGAGCCGTGAAGAGTTAGAACAGAGTGGATATTCGCCGTGCAAGAACTGCAATCCGTAGAATAAATGCGTTGAATCTGTTTTCGCAAAGTGCTAGAATAAGAACATCATGAAATCTCGGAGGAACAGAATGGAAACAGAAAAAAATATGCACTGCTGATAGATGCGGATAATGTATCGCCAAAATACATGGATTTGGTTCTTCGTGAAACCAAGACCTTAGGAGATGTCAGCATCCGTAGGATTTATGGGGACTGGACAGAGATTGGAAAACATTCATGGAAAGAATGTCTGTTGGAAAATTCACTGACACCGATTCAGCAGTACAGCTATACAACCGGGAAAAATGCATCCGATTCGGCAATGATCATTGATGCAATGGACATACTGTATACAAGAGAAATAGATGGATTTGTCATTGTCTCATCAGACAGTGATTTTACTAAACTCGCAATGCGTTTAAGAGAGTCGGGAAAATATGTGGTCGGCATGGGCGAGAGCAAGACACCGTCACCGTTTGTCAAAGCATGTGACCGTTTTAAGACACTGGATATCTTAATGCGCAGCGTGGAAGAGATTCCGAAAAAAGGAAGAAATGTTGGAAAAAGTTATTATAAACGTGAGAACACTAACATTGCGGAGCAGAGTATAGAGAAAGAAAAAAAATGAGGCAGATATTTCTCCGATCACCGATCTTAGAGAGATCAAAACGGCAATCTTTTCACTGTTAAAAGAAAATTCAGACGAGAGCGGCTGGATGTTCTTAGGGAACTTGGAAACATGGTCTTAAAGCTCTATCCGGATTTTTGACTGCCGTAACTATGGCTATGCAAAACTGCGCAATCTGTTAGAGTCCTTCCGGGATGTTGAGATCCGTCGGGAGAATGCAAAGGACAGCCATAATCAGTTGGTTTATGTGAGAAAACGGGATTAAGTTCATTTCGATTGAATAATTGAAATAATTGTGATATAACAGTCATAGACAAAACACTTGGAGGAAAAAGAAAATGAACATTTTTCAAAAAATAAAAAGTGGAATGCTGATATCGGGAGCAGTTCTGATCGTTGCAGGATTGGTATTGCTGTTTTTCCCTGTTACAACCACAAAAATGATTGCGTATATCGCAGCGGCAATGCTGCTCTTTATGGGAATAGGACAGGTCATCGGCTACTTCCGCTATGAGCCGGGAAGTGGAAGATACAGCAGCGGACTGGTGCTTGGAATCTTTCTGATGATCGTAGGATTGCTGATCTACTATAAGGCAGAAGTTGTCGTTTCCATTATCCCGATCATCTTAGGCGTGGTCATCCTGTTCAGTGGATTTTCCAAACTGCAGCAGGCAGTAGATTTAGCAAGAATGAAAGCCAGAAGATGGACGACGGTATTAGCAACCGCCTGTTTAAACCTGATCTTAGGAGGCGTTATTATCTTTAATCCGTTTTCAACGGCAATGACATTACTTCGCTTTGTCGGAATCGGATTGTTATACAGTGGCATCTCCGATATTGTCTCAACACTTTATATTTCGCGCGAGACAAAGAATTATCGTGATTTTGAGTAAAAGATCCTATCAGAATATCTAAGAATAAGAGAAAATCTTTCTGTACATACTAAGAAAAATATTTCGTGAAAGGAAACAGAAGATGGACTCTTTACATCATGAACAGAACAACTTTAAGCCGTTTATCCCTGCAGAAAAAAGGGTATCGGAATTTACCGCCACCAGTGTGATCTTAGGCATCATACTGGCGGTTTTATTTGGAGGCAAACGCATATCTCGGACTGCGTGTCGGAATGACGGTATCCGCATCGATCCCGGCAGCGGTCATCTCAATGGGAGTTATTCGCATTATCTTAAGGAAAGATTCCGTTTTAGAAAATAATATGGTGCAGACGATCGGTTCAGCCGGAGAGTCCCTTGCGGCAGGAGCTATCTTTACCATGCCAGTACTTTTTATGTGGGCAGCGGAAGGAAAAAGTACCATGCCCGGATTAGGAGAAATCGCACTGATCTGTATCTGTGGAGGGGCGCTTGGAGTATTTTTCATGATCCCGCTGCGCTCCGCACTCATTGTACAGGAGCATGGCGTACTGCCATATCCGGAAGGAACGGCCTGTGCAGAAGTATTGTTGGCAGGAGAAAAAGGTGGAGCCAAAGCAGGAACGGTTTTTGCAGGACTTGGGATAGCGGCTGTTTACAAATTTATCGCAGATGGTCTGCGGGTGTTTCCAAGTGAAGTGGATTTTGAGGTAAAAAGTTATAAGGGAGCGGGAATCGGTATAGATGTGCTTCCGGCACTGTTAGAGTCGGCTATATCTGCGGAATGCGTGTGGCATCCTATCTGCTTGCCGGCGGAGTAACGGCGTGGTTTGTCATTATGCCTGTGATCGCACTTTTTGGAGGAGATGCTGTTTTATATCCGGCTACGGTACCGATCAGCGAACTTGGAGCATGGGGCATCTGGAGACATTACATCCGTTATATCGGTGCAGGAGCCGTGGCGGCGGGAGGTATTTTCAGTCTGATCAAAGCATTGCCGCTGATCATACGGACTTTTGCACAGGCAGTCCGCGGTTATGGAAAAAATATGGAAGAGGAATCTAGAACAGCGCAGGATATCCCAATCCGTGTCGTCCTTGTGGGAATTTTAATTACCGCGATCGTGATGTGGCTGATCCCTGTGATACCGGTCAATTTACCGGGAGCAATTTTAATTGTAGTCTTAGGATTCTTTTTTGCAACCGTATCTTCAAGAATGGTCGGGTTAGTAGGAAGTTCGAATAATCCGGTATCGGGAATGGCAATTGCAACTTTGATCATTACCGCAGCAATTTATAAAAGCAGTGGGGCAAGTGCAGAGGGAATGGTATCGTCGATCGCAGTCGGCACGATCATCTGTATCATTGCCGCAATGGCAGGCGATACTTCACAGGATTTAAAGACCGGTTATATCGTTGGGGCAACCCCGAAAAAACAGCAGTACGGAGAGCTGATCAGTGTAGTGGTATCCTCGATGGCAATTGGAGGAATTCTCTATCTGCTCAATGCAGCCTGGGGATATGGCTCGTCAGAACTTCCGGCTCCGCAGGCGACCTTAATGAAAATGGTAGTGGAAGGTGTCATGGGCGGTAATCTTCCATGGAATCTGGTTTTTGCAGGCGTGGCACTCGCAGTTGCAGCAGAAATACTGACGATACCGGTCCTTCCGTTTGCAGTCGGTCTCTATCTTCCGATCCATCTTAGCACACCGATGGCAGTCGGTGGTCTGGTAAGACTCTGGATTGAAAAAGAGAGGGGAAGAGGAAGAAAATCAAAAACAGATGATCGAGAGCGGAATCCTGTATTCATCCGGCTTAATTGCAGGGGAAGGACTGATCGGAATCCTGCTTGCCGTATTTGCCGTCCTTCCGTCAAAACGAGGCGGAACCGTAGGGGAATGGCTCGCAGCCGCCGGAGACAGAATGAATTTTGGAAATATCGGAGCACTGATCATGTTTGTGGTATTGATCGGAACATCGATATTATCCATCCAGAAAGGAAAAGAAAAATGAGAAAGCAGGAGAACTATCTTGACTATATCCCAAAGAGAAACAGCAGATATTCTTATCAGTTAAATGAACACGGCAATGTAGAGATTATCGTAAAAAATGAAGGATTCTGGAATCGAATCTTGCAAATCACACTAAAAAAGCCACGCTACTCCATGATAGAATTAGAGCAGATGGGAAGCTATGTATGGCAGGAAATGGACGGGCAAAAACAGTATATGAGCTGGCATGTATGGAGAGAGAAAGGTTTGGGGATAGGGCAGAACCTGCATTTGAGCGTCTAAGTTCCTATTTGAAAATCCTAAGAGAGTGTGGTTATATCTGCTATGTCAATAAAATATAAAAAATTTTATCAATTAAATTAATAAAAATGCAGGAAAAATGTTGCAAAATTGCAAAAATCATAATAAAATAAAAAACGATGAGGCGGTTATTAAAGATTATGGATAACCCTAACGAAGTATGTACACTAATTAAAAAGGAGATTGAAAACGATGAGCTATGTTGATGAAGTACTTGAGAGAGTACGCGAAAAAATGCGTCTGAACCGGAATTCCTTCAGGCAGTAACCGAAGTATTAAATTCTTTACGCCCGGTCATTGATGCAAACGAAGAAGTATATAGAAGAGAAGCTTTATTAGAGCGTCTTTGCGAGCCGGACAGACAGTTTAAATTCAGAGTA